>SKDZ01000015.1_pt1 | contig 187286 bp, 185 predicted proteins | sample 4826551 | NCBI WGS metagenome assembly SKDZ01 (sample SAMN11008822, study PRJNA524170) | human gut metagenome | biome: Human fecal sample; material: Feces; isolation source: fecal sample from pouch patient p12, p15 | host: Homo sapiens | place: Israel: Tel-Aviv | collected 2016-02-02 | reverse complement strand
ACCGCACGCAATATCAAAAAATTCTTAATGAGTATGCCAAAACTCATGAGAAATCAACAACTGGAGATTTTCACCACTTAGTAAAAGCATGTATAAAAGATTTATTCCATGACAGACAACTTGAAGTGGATCCAACTTATCGAGCAGTTATAAAAGGAAAAGCTCCATCAGACAAGAAAAAGAAGTTTTTACAAGTTGAAGAATTGCAAAAGTTGATGCATGCTCTTGATTTAAATAATGAGCTAGGCGTGGATTGGATGGTATTCATTATTGCCAAAACAGGAATCCGATTTGCGGAAGCCTTGGCCATTACACCAGAGGACTTTGACTGGACTGAAAATAAACTTTCCATCGATAAGACTTGGGATTATAAGTCTGGTCATGGTGGTTTTAAACCCACAAAGACCAAAGGATCAGTCAGAAAAATAACATTGGATTGGCAGACTATCGGACTATTGAAGCCAAAACTCGAAGACTTACCACCACATGAACCTATTTTTATTCAAAAATTGGAAAATGGGTCCTATAAAAAATACTTTAATTCGACAATCAATAATTTCATGTCGAGAAAATGTAAAGAAGCGGGAATAACAGAAATTAGTTGCCATGGATTAAGACATACACATGCATCAGTATTACTTTCTGCAGGAGTTTCAATTCATAGTATTTCAGCAAGATTAGGACATGCGGATGTTGGAGTGACTCAAGAAACCTATGCCCATGTTCTGGACGAATTACAGAAAAAAGACGATCAGAAAATGATTGCGACATTAATGCAAATTGCTTAGGAGATTTAAATGACAAAAACAAAGCTGCAAATCATGCGTGAGAAGAAGGGGCTGACTGTAATTGAACTAGCAAAAAAGGTGAATGAGATTGAACCATCTTTTAAAGCAGGAATTATGGCCATGACCTTAGCAAGTATCGAAGCAGACGGAGCAGGATCAAATTCTGACGGGACGGGTCTTATGGTACAAGTAGTTGCCCAAGCCCTCGGCTGCTCGGTAGATGAATTGGTGGAGCAGTGAAGATGGCAATAGCAAACATGAATATCAATTTTGATGCTAGACCATGTATGGTTACATTAGGGGAACTGAAGAAGAAAAAGCAGTATGAAGGAACATTTCATGGCATTTATCAATACTCCTATACTCATGGAGACTCTCCTATGATAGGAGGATATAAAGCAGGAACAGTTGCTTATCCAGTTGCAGTCGTAGAAATAGATGGTCAATTGCAAGAAGTTCGAGTAAATCAGGTTGAATTTCTTGATGTTGTGAAAAGAGAAACACTCGCAGAAATCGGAGGGGAAGATGAGTAAAGAACAGCAAAATAAATTAATAATTCCGGCGAAAGTTGCAAGTATATTTGAAGGTTTAGAATTTGATTGGCGTGATCTTATGTTTGGTGACTATGATTTAGACGACTTATCACAAAAAGAAATTAGATTACTTGTAAAGCATTTTGGCGGTGATGAAGAAGATTTCCGTATTTATTTTACAGAAAAATTCATGAAGTATTTCCTTATTTATAAAGCATCTAAGGAACTAGGGCTTGATTTAGTGGAGTATGAGGGATGATATTTACAAGAAAACCTAAAAGAATGTACTGTGAATGTTGCGAAACAAGTTTTACTGGTGTGTTTGAATTAAGAATTAGGAAGTTTAAAATTGTCTCTGTTTGCCCAGAATGTGACTGTAATATGAGCCCGTTTTAACCAAAATAAAAAAAGCCTTATAAAGGCAGTGATTACAAGGGAGTACAGCTTATAAAGCCACTTCCGATTATATTATATATTTACCATAGTTAAAGGAGATGTAAATGTTAGAATTTAACAACCAAAAAAGAGGTAGCGGAAAGACAACTGAAGTTATCAAAGCAATGAAGCAAGATGAATCATCATTATGCATAGTTCCAAATTCGCAAATTAAAAGGTTTATTTTTCCAAAAGAGTTGCAAAATAGAGTTGTTTCATCATGGAATATAGACCTTCTTATTGAAGATTTAAAGGGGAGAATCTTTTCTAAAATTTTTGTAGATGAACTATTATATTCCAATTTTGACATTGCTAGATTATTTTATGAATTAGGGGCAAGACATATTTCTGTTGTTGTTTATGGAAGTGAATGAGTTAATGGAATGAAATCAAGCTGGATAAAACAAATGGCAGGTAAGATTTTTAGATAATAGAATAGGAGTTGGCATGTGACAAAGGAGCTTACAAAGGAACAATGGCATGATGTTCGTATGACATTACGTATCATCTTGAGAAATAAGAAAGATGCAAAGAGATCAGAGTTAGTAAATAAAGCCATGCTGAATATTAAGGATGAAGATGATAGAAAGATATTCAAACATTATTATATTGACGGCTGGGGAATTATCAAGATTACTATGTGCATGTACTATTCTAAGAGTGCAGTAATTGCAAGGAATAATAAAGCTACTCGACAATTTGCTGAAGCATATGATGATGGGCATCTATTGAATATGTTTCATGACTAAAAAAGAACGCTACTTTTTTGTAGCGTTTTTGTTTTACGATTGAAGCATGATAGATGTTAGTACACCACAAGCAAGAGATAGGTTCTATCATTCAGGCGATTGGAGAAGAGTACGTAAGCAAGTTCTTAAACGTGACAACAAAGAATGTCAATGGTGTAAGGCAGATGGTAGAGTAACTACAGCAAAGACTGCAACACTAGAGATAGATCATATCAAAGAGCTGCAGCATTATCCAGAGCTTGCGTTGAAGCTTAGTAACTTGCGTACATTATGCCATGACTGTCACAACAAGAGACACAACAGACATAAAGATAATCAATTTGATGATGAAATTTTTGATTTTTGAATTAAATAAATAAAAATTTTTATGAAAATTTTTTAATAGACCCCCGGTCTAAAAAAATCACGTTTATTTTCAAATTTTTGATACACCGGTTGGGGTCTTTTAACCAAAAATATGACCAATTTTTGTGAAAGGAGCTGAAAATGGTAGTAAATAGATTGAAAGAAGTTCTCGAAGAACGAAAAATGAGCTTTTCTGATCTCAGAAATATCCTATTTGAGAACAAAAAAATTAAGGTAAATAACAGTCAACTTTCATTATATGCAAATGGAAAAAGAAATCCCAGAAATAAAAAATTATGGCTAGATATATCCGAAGTTTTAAATTTAAAATTACAAGATATTGTGAATGATATTGATGCTTATTTATACATCACGCAAGAAATTTCTGAAACAGGAAATGAAAAAAATAATGAAATTGAAAACGGGAGGAGAAACACTTCACTTTTTTATGAATTAATTACGCTTATTGATGAAACTAAGGCATCCGAATTAGAAAAAGTCCAAAGATATTGCAGTTTAGCCGCAACTTTTGAAAAACTTGGAGCAGATATTTTAGAAGAAGGAGCTGTTATATACGTACCTTCAGGAGATTATATGGTTAAAAAGACTAATCCTGCAATTGTAGAACAGGTTAGAGTAAATGCTGCATTAATTAAACTTGATGAATTCTTTGAAGAAAAGAGAGCGACTAAACCTAAAAATAATACTGGAAAAGATTGGAGTAAATTTACAACGTGATCAATTATGTTCAAAATTATATTGACGGTTATTATGCGGGTATGGTTAATTTTAACTATGAACGTAAATTACTAGTTGATTATATTAAGCGTGAAGTAGTACCTCGTCTGGAATCAGGGGAAGTGTTTTTTGACGTAGAACAAATTGAAAGTTGTATTGGTTATACAGAAAAATATTTTTTTGAACTAGAAGATTTCCAGAAATTTATTATTAGTTTTATTTTCTTATATTTTACAGAGAATCATCGTAATGTCTATAGGAAAATATTAATAATGATTGCCAGGGGAAATGGTAAAAATGGTTTGCTTTCAGCAATAGGAAGCTATTTAACTACTCCGATGCATGGTATTCCAAAATATAATATTTCAATTGTGGCCAACAGTGAAGATCAAGCAAAAACAAGTTTTGATGAAGTACACGATACTATAGAAAGTCATGAAGAATTGGAGGAATTATTTGGGAAGCCCAAAAAATCAGAAATAAAAAACTTACAAACCAAGTCACTTTTCAAATTTAGGACCTCAAATGGTAATACCAAAGATGGTCTTAGAGATGGTGCAGTAATTTTTGATGAAATCCATCAATATGAAAGTAATAAGGATGTCAAGGTGCATATTTCTGGATTAGGAAAACGACCTAATCCTAGAGAGTTTTATATAGGAACGGACGGTTATGTTCGTGAAGGATTTATTGACCAAATGAAAGAAATGGCTCTTAAAGTTCTGAAGGGAGAAGCTAAATGGAATGCCATTTTACCTTTTATTTGTAAGCTTGATAAAGCTGAACAGGTTGACGATCCTAAAAACTGGGAACTATCAAATCCAATGTTCTCACTGCCGATGACAGAGTATGCTCAAGGTTTATATGAAACTGTTTTAGAAGAATATGAAGATTTGGAACTTAATCCGAGCGGACGTGATGAATTCATGACTAAGCGCCAAAACTTTCCAGTTACTGATATTGAGCGTAGTGTAGCAACTTATGAAGAACTAAAAGCAACTAAAAAGGAATTTCCAGAATTACGAGATTTACCAGCTATTGGCGGTTTCGATTTTGCTTCTACTCGAGATTTTATTGCTGTGGGTGCTTTATTCAAAATTGATGGAGATTATGTTTTTAAATGTCATTCATTTGTGCGAAAAGAATTTGTAGATAGAATATATAGTTACTCTAAACCCAATGAAAATGTAAATGGAAAACGAAGATTTGCACCAATTAAACAATGGGAAAATGAGGGATTACTTACAGTTCTTGATGAACCATCTATGGATGCTCAGCATGTTGTAGATTGGTTTGTAAGGATGAGAGATGAAGAGGGTTATGACTTTCAAACAATCTGCGGTGATGGATATAAAATGAGGGAGTATTTACAACCTAAATTTGAAGAAGCAGGTTTTGAAGTTTCTTGGAATGGAAAATTTGATGCACCACTTGGATATCGTGTGGAAGTTATCCGGAATTTTAGGGCAATTGATGCTCAACTTTCAACTGTAATTGAAGATAGTTTTGCGAACCGTAAAATAAATTTTGGTGATAATGATATGATGCGCTGGTATACAAATAATGTTCTCCGTCATTTGAAAACCGATGGTAATGTAGAATATATCAAAAAAGAAGATGTAAGGCGTAAAACTGATGGCTTTAAAGCATTTGAAGCAGCTTTGTTTAAAGCAGAATTACTTAATGGAGTAGATTCAACAGATTTTTATGATAATCTTGGGTGGTTTTTAGAATAAAACGCTACTTTTTTAGAGCAAAAAAGTTAGATAATCATTTATATGAAGTAGTAAGCAATTAAATCTCATTAAAGTTAGTGCGAAAACACTTCAATTAGCTGTCATATTGGCAGCTTTTTTTATAAAAACGCTACTTTTTCGCTCTACTTTTCTATTAAACTTGAGATAAAAGGATAGAAAGGAGAAAAAGTGGGATTATTTTCAGATATTTGGGCTTCAGCTAAATCAAAAAGTAAGAATACAGATTTATCAGCTTATGAAGCTTTATTTAATGTACAAGCAACTCTAGGCATGAAAAATGTAGCTTTAGAATCTTGCGTAACTTATCTCGCAAGATTAGTTTCAAAGGGAAAGTTCGTATTTAAAAACGACAATTCAATAATGGATTCCGACTATGATTATGCATTAAATGTAAGGCCCAATCCTAATCAAACAGCTACTGAATTTAAAGTTTCCATGATTAAGAAATTACTTAATGGGGAATTACTTGTTATTAAAGATGAAGATAAGTTTTTTGTTGCAGATAATTTTATTACAAAACATTCCTTGAATGGAAATACATATACTAATGTAACAATTAACTTTTCAAGAGATAGCGTATTGAGTGCTCCTAATTCAGGTCCTTTTAAGCAAGATTATTTTGAAAGAATTTTTACTCAAGGCGTGGACTGTTTTCATTTAAACAATGACAATATTGGAATAAATAAGTATGTAGACAGCCTTTGGGATGATTATGGAAGATTATTTGGGAAATTAATTACTAATCAACTCCGAGTTGGGCAGTTAAGAGCTAAGGTAAGTATTCCCGTCAATTCAAAACTTGAAGAAGCAGAACAAAAAAAGGTTCAAAGAGAATTTGCGACTACTCTATCAAATAGTTTACTCAACGATCCAATTGTCTTTATTCCAGATAATGGTAAATCCAATTCTGCCTATGATGAAATAACGGCAAGTAAATCGGCTACTATTCAAAATCAAATTACAGATTTTGGAGCACTCAAAAAAATATTTATTAGTGAAGTAGCTACTTTATTAGGAATTCCACCTGCATTAGTACTTGGAGAAACTGCTAATAATTCTGAAAATCTTGAACTAGCAATTGAATCAGCGGCTATACCGTTAGGGAATAAGCTATCTGAAGGATTTGCAAGCTTATTAATTAAAGAGTCTGGTTATACGGTAGGAAAAACTATACAAATGACTGGGTTTAAAACAATTAATATACTTGATCGAGCAGATGCTATTGATAAAGTAGGTTCAAGTGGTGTTGTTAAGATTAATGAAGTACGTGAAGCAGCGGGACTTCCGGCAATGGCAGATGGAGATAAAGTTATTATGACTAAAAATTATGAAGAGAAAGGAAAGACGAGTGAAGAAACTTAAATTTAATGGTTCTGTCATTGATAACTCTAATGCATGGCTATATGACTGGCTAGAAATGGATTATATTAGTCCAAAAGTTGTTGATGATTTCTTAAAAGATGCAAATGGAGAAGCAATAGCTATTCAGATTAATTCTGGAGGTGGATCTGTATTTGCAGGTAGTGAAATCTTTACAGCATTAGGAAATTATCCAGGTGAAGTGAATGTTGAAATTACTGGAATCTGTGCAAGTGCTGCAACATTTCCATTACTAGCGGCAGATCATGTATCTATTACACCAATTGGACAAGTTATGATTCACAACGTTTCAAGTATTCAAGCTGGGGATTATCGTGATATGGATTCTACAGCCAAAGCATTGCTTGGTGCAAGTGGAAATCTTGCAGAACTCTATGCGAAGAAGATGAATATTTCTTCTGAAGAAGCTCAATCACTAATGGATGCGGAAACCTGGTATAACGCTAAACAAGCGAAAGAAGCAGGTCTAGTAAATGAAGTTTTATTTGATAATAATGAACCTGTGAAGTTAGTAGCTGGAGTTGGTCCGATGCTCTCTCCTGAAAAAATAAATCAATTGAAGAATATGATTAAAGCTTCAGAAGGAAGTGCCAAACAAACTCATAAGGTTGCTGCAGAATTTAGCCCAGAACAAATGCAAAGATTAGAAGCAATGATAGATAAAAAGATATCAGATTTTCAATCAGAACTTAATGAAAAAAACTCGGCAGACAAGCCGCTCAAAAATCAACTATTTAAATTTGGAGGAATTAAATAATGGATTACACAAAATTGCCGAACTACAAAGCAGCTGTTGAAAAATATACTAATGCTGTTAAAAATGGTGCAGACGAAGCAGAGCAATCAAATGCTTTTAACAAAATGATGAACACATTGGGTTCTGAGTTGATGGAAAACGTTAATGCATCAACTGCGGATAAAATCAACCAATTAATGGAATCACGTCCAACAAATGGACTTTCAGAAAATGAAACTAAATTCTTTAATGAAATTACTTCTGGTGTAACTGGAGCAGATGTTACACTTCCACTTGAAATCATGAACCAAGTGTTTGTAGAGTTGGAACAAGCTCATCCACTTCTTGGAATTATCAAATTTCAAAGTGCTGGTTTGAAAATGAAAGCAATTATTGCTGATTCATTATCTTCTGGTGGTGTAGCTAAATGGGGTGAAATTTTTGGGGATATCAAAGGTCAACTTACTCAAACTTTCAAAGAAGTTGATTTCTCTCAAAGTAAATTGACAACATTTTTAGCAATTCCTAAAGATGCACTGGACAATGGTTATGACTGGTTAAAATCATTTATTGTTATCCAAATGTCTGAAGCAATGGCTCTAGCTCTAGAGACAGCTTTAGTTGCTGGTGATGGTAACAATCAACCAATCGGACTTATGAAGGACCTTGAAAAAGGTTCAGTATCAAATGGTAAAACTACTTATCCAGATAAAGATATTGCAGCGGACCTTTCTAAAATCACTCCAGAAAATTCGGCTAAAATGATTGCTCCTTTAATGCAGAAACTAGCGAAAAATGCAAAAGGAGTCTCAGTCAATATTTCAGGGCAAGTTAAATTACTTGTTAATCCTGATGATTACTATGGCACTTTAGCAAACTTCATGAAACTTACTCAAAATGGTTTGTGGGTTGTTTCCTTACCATTTGGTGTTGAAATCGTTCAGTCTGTTGCAGTTCCTGCAGGAAAAGGTGTCATCTTTGCAGCTAACCGCTACTGGGCTTATATGGGTGGAACAAAAATGGGAGAGTACACTGAGACTCTTGCTATTGAAGATTTGCAACTTTACACGGTTAAATCATTCTACTTTGGAAAAGCTTATGACAATAACACAGCTCAAATTGTCAAACTAACTGAAGCACCCTAATGCCCCCCAAGTCGGCTTAGCAGTCGTGGGGGAAGCAAAATTATAAAAAAGGAAAGTGAGAATTTAAAAAATGGCCACAAAAGCAAAAGCAGCAGCTTATGAACCAACAACATGGGCAGATGGAGATGTTATTACTGCCGAAAAACTCAATAAACTAGAAGCAGGAGTTGCTAATGAACAGACTGGACCCACAGGTCCGGCTGGTCTTGGTATTAAAGCCTTAGCATTGACAACTACGGATGGGAAAGTTACTGCAGGTACTGTAACATTCACAGACGATACAACAGCTGCAGTGACAGTTACTGAAGCCTAGAAGTAATGAGGAGTGAATTATGAGTGAAGCAGAAACTTGGGCTAACAATAATCTTAAAGCTTTTAAGCAGAGAATGAGGATTAATACAGAAGATCCTGATGAAATTGCCAATTTGACTGATATGCTCATTGCTTCTTATACTTCTATTCTTCGTTTGGTTGGTGTGAAAGATGCTTCTGATCCAGAAGTAAAAGAGTTGATTATTGAGCGTTCTAGATATACATATAATGATGCGTTAGATGAGTTTAAGGAAAACTACAAACAAAATATTCGTGATGTATATCTTGCTAATCAACCAGAAGAAAGTGAGGACAGTGATGATAAAATCGCAAAAAACCTTACAATCCTCTAATCGAACGCACAATGGAACAATGAGGATTCCAGTCACTTTTAAAAGGGTTGGTCTTGATGATTCTTTTGATGGTAGAGGTGGAGAACTCATTTATAAGTTTAAAACTTATGCAGACGTCTATAGTCCCAGCAATAAGGATTTAAATATTTTAGGAAGTCAAAATGTTAAAAACGGAGCTACGATAAAAATTCGTGATCCTCTAACAAGTTACCAACCTAAAAATGACGATAAAGTCATTATTGATGATCCAAGATATTCTGGAAAAATCTGGGCAATTGTTGATATTCAACCTGATTTTCATGATAGAACTTTTTTAAAAATTATTCTGGGAGGTACAAATCTTAATGAGTAGTACAATGACTATTCGGGGATTTGAAGAAATCGAAAGAAAACTGAGAGAAAAGTTCAGTGAAACTCGAGTGAAGTCGATTGAGAGCAAAGCCCTAAGAGCAGCTGGAGACGAAGCTGTTAAAGATTTAAAAAAGACACTATCACAATTTAAAGATAGTGGTGATACAGTAGACGGCGTAGTACGGGGGAACGTTTCTAGGGCTTCAGGTATTGCCAAAATAAAAATTGGTAATAATGGTAGGCACTGGAGATTGGTACATTTGGAAAATAATGGTTTTACTAGGTATGGTAAAAGTTATCGTTATAGAAGTTTTGGAGCATTACAAAAATTTGCAGCTTCTCAAGGGCCTAAATTTGTGAAATCAGCTCAAGAAAACCTAAAGGAGTTGATTGAATGAAAGATATGCTCAAAGAGTTAATGGAAGTATTGGCAACTGATGCTGACATAGCTAAAATTAAAGAAGTAGGTGGGTTTAAAACTTATATTCGTAGTGATCAGCTTGATAAAGACAAAACGAGTATTACTATCATTCCATCTGGACCACCGGAGTCAATTGGTTTTGCAAGTAATGATTCACTATCCAAACACTTCATTTACCAAGTTAGTATTGAAGCTGTTAAACGTGAAATTCCAAAAGAACTTCAACAAAAAATTGAAGATATTCTTAAAAACGAGGGCTTTTATAGGATGCCTGGTGGTGTAGATGACTATTTTTCAACAACTGAAAGATATGTTGATGCAAGATTTTATCAAGGCAATAGCCAATTATATGAAGATTACTAAAAAAGGAGAAAAAAATGGGTACAGCTACAGTTGGATTTAAAAAATTATCTATCCGTATTTTGGATGGAAAGCCAGCAACACTTGATACAAATTTATTTGTTGTAGAAGGTAAAAAAGATAAAGGGGCAACTTCAAGTGCTAAAATTTCAGGCCTTGCTGTTGATCCAGTAAAAACTTGGGGGTCAAATGGTGTTTATCATATCTCAGGTAAAGGTGTGGGTGATGGGAAAATTGATTTTGACATCATTGATATTCCTGATAAAGTTCAATCCGCTATTTTGGGCTATGATGTTGATGAAGATGAAATTATTACAGCAGGTAGCGATACACAAGCACCAGATTGCTCTATTCTAATCGAAGATTATGATATTCGGGGTAACAATTTCATGCTCGGTTTCATGACAGGAGTTTTCTCTTATGATGGAGTCGAAATAGAAACTGCTCAAGGTAAAGCATCAGAAATTAAACCAGATACTTTATCTTATTCTGTAGGTTCAGCGGATAATGGGGATTCATTCAAAAAGTATTCTGGAACTGATACAGAAGCTCAGAATAAAGTCCGTGCAGCATTGAATATGACAGTTACACCCTAATGACCCCGTAGTCGGTCAAGCGACCGTAGGGGAAACAAAAATATAACTTGAAAGGTTCTGAAAAATGGCTAAGTTAGAAATTATTCTACACGAAAAAGGTGGGGATGTTACTTACAAACAAAATCATGTTAGTGGTCAAAAATATCTTGATTTCTGGGAACTTCAAGAGAAAATAGAGGCCGGAAATTTAACAACTGTTGAAATAATTACCTTACGACTGGAATTTATTGCTGGTTTGTTCTCAGATGATAAATTAACACCCGAACAAGTTCTTAAAGGATTAGATCCATGGGAGCTTGATGAAACTATTAATCGTTTGAATAGTATTGTGTTGGGAGTTGATCAAGATGCTGAAAAAAAGAATCAATAACTGCTAAAGAAGGAAAAGAAAATTTCCTTAGATTTATTAAGCAGTTGGTTTTAAATTCAAACTTTACAGCATCCGATATTCTAGATAATGATTTTGATACAATCATTGGTGTTATTAATGCCGATGTTGACAAGAAAGAAGATATTACTGAGGATGTATCTGAAGTAATGTCTCTTGCGGATTTCATGAATAAAATATAAAAACAGCTTTTAAGGCTGTTTTTTTTTCATATAAATATAAAAACGCTACTTTTTGCGGGTATATTTTGTTTATTCTTGAATTAACGATAAAAAGTTCAAGGAGAAAATCATGGCAGATACACCTTTAGGAAAAATGATAATTGAAATGGGATTGGATGATGCCAACTTTTCAAGAGGAATTACCGGGGTCAATAAACAATTATCAGCATTAAAAAATGATTTGAAGGCTTCTCAAACCTCATTCTCAACATTTGGTAAAGGAATGAATGGTATGAAAAGTCCAATGGATGTTTTAACTAAATCCATTGAAACGCAAAAGCGACAATTAGCCCTTTTGAAGGACTCTTACCAAAATTCATTTGTTGATGGTAAAGCCACAGCAAGTACACAAAATTATGCAAATCAAATCTCTAGAGCTAATGCCCAATTAGTACAATATCAAGCCCAATTAAAAGCTGCAGCAGTTGAACAATATAAGCAAACATCACTGCTCCCAAAAATCTCAACAGGTTTTGGGAAAGTAAGTAGTGGGCTTGATTCAGTTGCATCTAAAACAGCTCCAGCTTCTATAGCAATCACTGCTGCTTTCGCAAAAGGAATACAGTCTGCGGCTAACTTTAATGGCCAAATGACTGAAATTCAGGCTTTGCTTGCAGATGATACATCTCCTAAACAACTTGCTAAAAATATGGATATATTATCTAGTAAATCCAAAGAATGGGCTAGACAATACGGAATTGACACCTCCTCTATAAATGAAGGGATAGAGGAGATGATTAAAAAGGGATATGACTTTAATCAGACTCTTGGAGCTATGCCCACGGTATTAGATGCTTCAAAAGCTTCAGGGGATGATTTCAATACTGTTATGTCTGCGTCAACTTCAATTTTGGAGCAGTTTGGCTTAGTTACAAAAGATACAGCTTCAATGACCCAAAATACGCAACGTGTTACAGATAGTCTAGCTTTTGTAGCGAATAAAACGGCCGCTGGATTTTCTGATATGGGAAATGCAATGGAATATACAGGACCTGTTGCTCATGCTTTGGGAATGAGTTTAGAAGAAACTTCAGCAGCAATTGGTTTAATGTCTAATAACGGTATTGAGGGGGAAAAAGCAGGTACATCTTTACGTGGCGCACTTTCTCGACTTATGAAACCAAGTAAAGCTGCAGCGGCAGCTATGCAAGAATTGGGCATTGATTTAGATGCATTCAAGAAAGGGCAGCTGGGTTTACCAGATATACTTGACAAAGTAAAAGCAAGTACCAATGGTATGACTAAAGCTCAAAAGAGTTCACTTCTCTCTTTGGCATTTGGGACAGAAGCCCAAACAGGTATGAATATCTTAGTAGCTCAAGGGGGTGATGCATTACGTAATTTAACTAAAGAAACTCAGAATGCAACCGGTTATACTAAAAAACTAGCTGATCAAATGAATAGTTCAGATAAAAATGCATTTAATCGAGCTAAGGCAACTCTAGAAACTTTATCAATCAGTTTAGGAGAAAAACTTCTTCCTTCTATCGTACCGATTGTAAAAGAAGTTGATAATTTAGCAGGTTCATTTGAAAAATTAGATCCTAAGACACAACAGATGATAATAAAAATGGGCTTAGCAGCAGCAGCCATTGCTCCTACCGCCAAAGCTCTTAGTGGTTTGACAAGTATTGTATCCGGCACAACAGGAATGCTAGCTAAAATAGGCGCTAGAGGAGCGGGAGAGCTTGCTCTTAGAGGTATAGCTACTGAAGCTACTGTTGCAAGTACAGCAATTGGAGCTGGTGGGACTGGTTTAGCAGGTAGCATTGGTGGATTAACACCAATATTAGCAGGGATTGGTCCTGTAGGATGGGCAGCATTAGGTACGGCAGGTCTTGCAGGGACAATTGTTGCTCTTAGTAAAGTTACCGAGAAGGCAAGAGGTGAACTACAACAAACTAGCGACTGGGGAACTACAGTTGGTGAAACTGCAAATGAACAGCTAACAGTTTTTGAAGATAAACTGCAGAGGTTTAATTCAGCATTTTCTACCTTTGAATCTTCAGGAACAAATTCTGCTAACAATGTAAAAAAAGCATTTAAGGAATTAGCAGAAACAGTTTCTGGAGATATAGATAAAGCTAAAGATGACTTAGCGAAAAGAGCTGAAGCTCTAGGAATACCAAAAGAAGAAGTTAATGCCTGGAAAAACAATATGGATCAGCATAAAAATAACGTTCAAATTATGTCTGATCAAGTTATAGGTATTTATGAAACAGCATCAAAACAAAAGCGAGATTTAACGTTAGAAGAGCAAGAAGTTATTAAAAATAATGAAGCTCAAATTATGGAAGCTGAGGTTAATTCACTGCAAATCAGTGGAGATAAAAAAGCAGCAGTCCAAGCAGCAATATATGGCAAAATCAATGCTAATTCTGAAAAACAGTTAAAAGAATATAAAACTGCAATCGAAAAAGCAGTTGATTCTGAAAACGCAAGTTATAAATCAAATATGGAGACACTAAAGCAGTCATTAGATGCTGGTATGATCAGTAAAGAAGAGTATTATACTCGTTCCAAAGCTTTATCTGACCAACACGACCATATTTTAGATACTTACGGTAAAAACTTATTAAAGGTACTTCAGCAGAGTAAAGATTATTATCAAACAGACAGTGATGCTGCTGCAGCATGGAAAGAAAAAACATCTAGATACTTTAAAGATCATGGATTAGACTATGGTGATATTTCAAAAAAAATGCAAGAACACGCAAATACTGTCAAAAATACAAGCGGTCTTGTAGCTAAATACACTGATGAAATGTCTAAAGAAGGAAAAGATGCATCTGATGCATGGAATGCCCTTGTATATGATCCAAAAACTGGTGAAGTTTCAACTAACGCCAAAGAAAAAGTATCAGAAGCGATGCAAGCAGCTGGAGGATGGCAAAACATCCAATGGATTGAAAAGAATGCAAAATTAGATACTAATGCATTAATTACAATAGCAGAAGCAGCACAAGCCAATGGCATGTGGAATAATCTTACTCCTGAAGAGAAGAATCTTACTGTCAATAACAAGCAGGGTTTATCAGCTATTGTTAATAGCAAACAGAATCTTGACACTTGGAATAAGATGCCTGCGAAGGTAAAAGAATTACTTGGAAAAAATGATGATTTTGTTAATAAGGGAGGTGCAGCAAAGGCAATTCTTGATACTTGGAATACACTTACTCCAAAAGAGAAGGAGCTTAAAGCTAAAAATCTTACTGTACAGCCTACTGAGCAAGCCAAAAGTATTATTAATACTCTTAAAGATAAACGAGTAACACTAAGTGCTCAAAATATGACCATAGTTCCAACTTTTGAAGCTAAAACTACTATGAATACGTTAAAAGATGTTGAGCGTTTATTAAAGTCTAAAAACTTAACAAGGGCAGAAAAAGAAAAAGCTCAAGCCACAATGAATAGCTTGCAGGATGTCCAGCGTACTTTAAGTTCGAAAAATGCAACGCTTGCTAAAAAAATAGAAGCCCAAAATACGATGAATACATTACAGAATGTAGTTCGTAATTTACAAGCTTCTAATCTGACAGGACCAGGAGTGGCAGCTGCAAATTCTTATATTTCTAATAACTTTAATGGTAAAACAGTAGATTTAAATGCTAATGATAGACCTGCTCAAAGTGTATTAAGCGGTTTATTGGATAGTATACCTGCTTCTAGAACTATTGATATTCTTATGAAACAAACAAAGCTCGCACAAGGTACACCTTATCACCAAGGGGGCTTAGCAGTTGTAAACGACCAAAAGGGGTCTACGTATAAGGAAATGGTTACATTACCTACAGGAGAAAGTTTTATCCCTCAGGGACGAGATGTACTTTTACCTTTACCAAAAGGTTCTAAGGTATTAAAAGCTAGAGAAACTGCCAGACTAATTCCAAAATATGCTCAAGGGATAGGAGGAATACCTGCTAATGCAAGATTTTTAAGGGATATTAGAGAAACTAGCCAAATAATTGAAATTAAACAAGAACAATCTCCTAATAATGATAATAGAAATCAGTTGAATTCTATTATCTCATTGTTAAAGATATTGGCAGATAAAAAGCCTGATACTGTCAATTTATATGATGGTAAACGGAATATGACTGCAAGGGAATCCAATAAAGCGATGGATGAGTTACTAAAACAAGCGGCACATTTATTCTTAAATATCTAGGAGGAAGTATGGGATTACTTTTCAAAGAAAATATAAAAATACAAAAAATAAAAAATGTTAATCAATTTGGAGATATTCTTTATGAAGAGCCGTTTGTAATTCATAATGTTGAAATTGAGAGATATCCACTATTTGAAACTGTTAATAATATGAGGTTAATGATTCAAGGAGCTAAGATCACAGTTTTTTCATCCGATGATTACTCTGCACAAAACTTATTAAATGCCCGTGCTATTGATGATAATTATAAAACTTACTATATTACTAATATTAAAACCCTGAAAAATATTAAAAATAATATTATAAGAACTGCAATAACTCTTAAAGAAAAAGGAGGAGGGAATGGAATTTGATAATGAAAAAATAACTTATGTCAACGAAATTGGTGATACTGTTATTTTCAAAAGTAAAAAACCTTATGTTCTTCTGGAGAAAAAAGGATTTGGAGGTTCATCAAATAATATTACAAGTCAGAAAGTATACAGTATCGATGGTGAAATTGAAGATGATGAGACCTTACCTCCTCGACCCCTCAGTATATCAGCGGTAATTTCTGGAAAAAATGGTACTGAAGATAACAATCTAAGAAGAAACTTATTAAAAGTTTTCAATCCAAAATTAAAAGGAACGATTATATATGAGTCGTTCGGAAAAACTTATGAAATAGATGTCAAAATTACTGAGGGATGGGAGGATGAGCTTGATACAACTACTCATTTATGGAAAGGTTCAGTTTCCTTTTTAGCATTATATCCTTTATGGAGGGACACATCTAGTTCATCTTATACTGTTCAACTTGGTCAAACTATTAATGAATTTTCTTTTCCACTTAGCATTACTGACGACTTCAAATTTGCGACTGTTCAAGCTGGGAAAGAAGTAGAGGTAATTAATCCAGGTCATGTGTCTGTAGGCATGGAGTTAAATATAGAATGCATTGCAGAAGTAGTAAATCCTCGTATTTATAATCCATATACTCAAGAATGGTTTGCTTTTAATTGGACATTTTCAGGAAAAGATACAATATATCTCAATACAAACGAAAATAAAAAGCAAGTATTGATTAATGGAGAGAATGGCTTTTTTAAACGTAAATTAGGATCTAAATTTTTACAAATTAGTAACCTTGAAACGAACTATTTTATTTTGGAAGCAGATAAAGGTGTTGAAAATATGATTGCAGAAATGAAATATTATCCATTGTTAACGGGGGTTTGCTAATGGTTGTAAAAAGAGAACTTACAATTGAAGTCTTTTCAAGGAAAGAAAACTTTACATATCAATCCGAAGGTTTCCTAGATAATTTCAAAAGTTGCATTGTAAATTGGAGAGCTTATAACTTTGATTTGTTTCAACTTAATATACCTTGGAATACCAGTGTGCTTAAACATCTTAACCCGGATAATATTTTATCTATTAATGATCAATTCTTTTATATTGAAACACCGAGTTATGATAGCAGTAGTTCAAAATTTTTAACAATTAAAGGGAAAAGTCTTTTGGGTAAAGCCTCAAAGAGAATTATTTTACCACCTTATTCTACAAACTCAGCTAAAGCAGAGAAAATCATATACGATTTAATTAGTAAATATGTTACTTCTGCGAATACAGATAAAAATTATGGTTATTTAAGTATTGAAACACTTAAGAATTTAACTACAACACCAATTTCCTACCAAAATAGCTACGGAGATGTTGCAAGCGAAGTTGCTACATTAGCTGAGAATAATCAAATTTGTATTAAAGAAATACCTACTGATTTAGAAAGCCCAAAAGCTACCATACAACTTTATAAGGGGCGGGACTTGAGTGGAGATGGGGGAGTGGAGTTTGATTTAAACAATGGAGGATTGAAAACCGAATCTTTTACACGAGATATTTCAGATATGGCAAATGTTGCTTATGTCTTTGGAGAAGGTGAGGGAGCAGCACGAAAAAACGTTGTTGTATATGCAAGTGATACGGTGCCTAAAGGTATTGATAGATCAGAACTTTACGTAGATGCACGAGATTTACAAAAAACATATACAGATGATAATGGAAAAGAAATAACTTTAACAGATGCCCAATATTTAGAGCAATTGAAACAAAGAGGCAAGCAAAAACTTGCAGAACATGCAGAAATTATCCAGATTGGGGGAGAAGTAAATTTTGATAATTTGAACTTTCAATATGAAAAAGATTATCAAGTTGGCGACACGGTAAGAGTAACAAATGCAAGATTTGGTTACTCAAAAGCTTCAATCTTAACAGAAATGCAAGAAACTTGGGATGAATCTGGTTATCATCTAGATCCAACATTTGATAAGGACCGAGTTTCATTAACAAAAATAATAAAAAGAAAGTAGGATAAAATGGCAATTTGGACTTTCCCTTTAAAATCAATTAATGGAAGTAACATGTATAGTGATAAAGATTTTAGGCGCTTTTATGCCAATATCTTTAGTTCAGGTATTATACCGAATGTAGATTTAGAAGGAAACTTATCTTTACAAGTTCTTCAGACAGAAACTTCTTCAATGAATATCCGTGTAGGTCCAGGTGTGGATATGATTAATGGTGGTCACATTATGAATACTGATTTTAAAGAATTCTCAGTTCCTGCACCCCTAACGACTCAAGAGCGCATTGACTGCATTGTTGCACAATGGAATGATTCTACCAATAGCGGAGATATTATTTACAAAAAAAACACAACCCAAATTATTCGTAGTCAGGATATCTGGGAACACAAATTAGCGGAAATAGTTGTGCCAGCTAATGCTTCAAGTATTTCACAAGTAAATATTAAAGATACAAGAGCAGATCCAGAAGTATGTGGCTATTCGTCTCCGTTTGAGCAAATTGATGTAGGAGATATAGCAGCACAGTTTAGAGCATTGACTGATTCATATAGCTTAGAATTTCAAGCGTGGTTTCAAAACTTGAAAGATCAACTTGACGACAATCAAGCAGCTAATCTCCAAAACCAGATTGACGCTATAAATGGTGTTATTGTTCAGAAAGAGATACCTGAAGGGGCTAATCTTGATGATTATAAAACGGAAGGTGAATTATCAAAGAAAACACCAACGGTAGTAGAAGGAGCGCCAGAAGGTGTGTCGGGTGCCTTTCGTTTGTCCGTACGAACAATGGCGGGGTCAAGAGGAATTTTTCAGACACTTTATGACTATGCCACACGTTCGATGTATTATCGAATCGGGAATACTACCCTTGGATTTAATCTTCCTTGGCAAAAGGTAGTAACAGATGTAGAGGATGTTCCTTGGACGGATTTAGCACCAGGAACAGGAGTTTTAGTTCCAAGTGGAGCTAGTTTAAGATATCGTATAAAAAATGGATATATTACGATAAGTGCATCTAACGTACAAACTACGATTGATAGTAATGGTCAAAAGCTTCTCACATCGCTTCCGCTATCATTATTTAGTAAACTTACCCATGTTGCGACAATTTTCACAGGTAATACAACTGATCCTTGGCGAGCAGGAATTACTGGAACTAACTTATATGTATTTGGCGGTGCAGGTATTCGATCGAATTATGTCAGTTTTTCTGTAACACTACCAATAAACTAAAAAAGGGGAAATAAAAATTGGAAGAGATGCTTAGACATTTGTGGGTATTATTCATGGATGTTTTAGAAAATTGGCCAGCGTTGGTCACTGTGTCATTGATTTTAAGTTGGCTCTATCGGAGATTTACAAAACAGCAACAGTGTCAGCTTAAAGATATTCAAATGCATATCAAGCGAATTGAGCTGCTTCAAGCCATCAATCATGATTATGGGCTACAAGTTGTAGGTGGGATATTTGATGAATACGAAGCATTGGGTGGTAATCATTACGCACATGATCAATTTGAGCAATATAAAAAAATTAAAATGGAGGAAAAATAATGTTCACAAAAACATTTTGGAAAGATACTGCAGAACGTGCAGTAAAAACATTTGTGCAGTCTTTAATTGCGGCAGCAGCTGCAGGAGCTACTGGTGTACTTGATGTAGATTGGGTAAATGCTTTTAGTGTAGCAGGACTTGCCACGCTTATTTCAGTGGGAACATCAGTTGGTGGTATTAAGGCTGGTGAAGCATCTACTGCTGGGTACGTTAAATTGAACAAGGAGGATAAATGATAATTCTAGAACTGTGGGTGCTGTTTATGCTCTTATTCGTGGGTGTCGTTGTCATTACTGAAAAAATAAAGGAGAAAAAGAAATGAGTAAAATTTATGATTTAGCAGTAGCTAAACTTGGGCAAGTTGTAGACTTTGACGGTATGTATGGTGGACAATGTGCAGACCTTTCTACATATGTAGTCTATTGGGCTACAGGGGCACGTATTACAGGCAATGCGATTAATACGGTTGATGTTAATAATATCAATGCTATTAAAGCTAAAGGAGTGATACCACAAGTATTTATGGCTTCTAGTGGTTACTATCCTATTATTCCTCAAAAAGGGGATATATTGGTAGAAAATCCCAATAATGGTGGATATGGTCATGTTTTAATTGTAGAGTCAGCTACAGCTACCACAGTAACAGCCATTGAACAGAACTATGATGGTTCAGCTCAAACAGCAAGTGCTAAAGGTGTAGAACGTCGCACACGTGCTTATCTGACACCGTATGCGATCTTACGCATTCCAGATGCAAGTACACCGTCTCCCAGTGGACAAGGTGCGGGAACTTATAAAGTTACTGCATCGGCACTTAATGTACGTGATTATCCATCAACCAAGAAGGGTAAAGTGGTTGCTGCTTACAGCCTTGGGCAAAGCGTAAATATTAGTGAAGTAATTACTAGTGAAGGTATGAAATGGGGAACTTACACATCTTATAGCGGAGCTAAACGATACATAAGTATGGATTATTTAAAAAAATAAAAAAGCGCCTAGCTTTATTGCTAGGCGTTTTCTTATTTAGTTTTAACACCTTTAATAGATGAAACATTATAGTATTCCGCCATCCATACATTAAACCATGATTTTGGATTACCGCCAAGATAAGCAGTTCCGTTGTAAGGATTATATAATGAATGGGGTTGGGTTAATAGTGGTACTTTGATTTCTTTCTTGGGATCAGAAGTTTCTATTATTCTAATCTGATTGTCGACTTCTAGATGGCTTTTGTAAAGATCATTGAAAGCATAACTATAAACTATGATACTTATAGTTACTAAAGATATGGAAAGATATTTTTTTAATGGTATAAATCCAGAGATATTGTTCAATAAATAGACAATTGCAATTATTAGTAGGATATTGGAACCAAATAATGTACGAAGTGGTTGTTGAGGTGCAAGTACAAGACTGAATATAGAAGAGAAATGTCCAATTAACAATATAGTGGTAAAAATTATATTAGATTTAGAGTACTTATTTTGATATACCAATACAAAAACAAACAAAATTAGTATTAAATAAGCGAAGAAGAAATGGCTGACACTTTCAGAGTAAACATGTACAAGCCTATCTTTTAGTAAATCAAAACTCATTTCTTGATGTCCTCTTTTTTGTGAACCTGGAGATGTAAACATAACAATATACCCAACGCAAGAACTTAAAATTCCGACTATTCTCCAAGCATCTAATGATTTAGAAGATAAGTATCTCCATAATACTAATAAAATAATAACGAGAATTATTGCTGGACCAGAGTTTTCATTTGTAGCACCCGATATAAATCCAAGAAATATAGCTATTATATAAGTTACTAAATTTGATTTTTGAGTTCTCAAATTAAATAAGAGAAACGAAGAATATATTATGGAAGTCCATAAGTAATTGCCTGCACCCGATAGCCAAAGTACACTTTTACCAAACTCAGGTGTAAAAAGCCAAAGTAAAGAGAAGATAAATATGAATGTTTCAAGTTTATTATTTATGTTAGCAACTTTTTTTAGTATAGAATATATTATGAAGCCCAATAATATAAATATTAAGCTATTAAAGAAATTAAAAATAATTTTATTATATTGCATAAAGAACTGGACTATAGAGTGGGCTACAAATCTTCCATTCCATAATTCATAATGAGATATTTGTGATTTAATGATGCTAAAAACACCATTTATTTTTTCTGGATTTGCAGTTGGTAAATGGGACTTAAATATAAACCTATAAGCATAGTCATCTGATGTATAGTGCGTTATACAATTTAATATAAATATTAACACAAACATACATGTCATCATTAATATACCAAGTAATTTTTCTTTATTTTTTCTTAACATATGATTCTTTCTAAGTTATTGCTGTAATTATTATAGCATAACTTAAGTTTCAGGTTTTAGAAGAATCAAAATAAATTATTATTAGTTACATTAGAAATACTACAATAGACTGTGCTATAATAAGCTTTGGCAAATATAGTATTTTTATTTAATGTATCATATATTAAAAGTATTAGTAATATAAGAACACAATTTACAATAAAGTTGATGGATGGAGAAATCGTGTTAAAGTTATCAATTGTAGTACCAGCGTATAATGAGGAAGAAACCCTAGAATTATTTGTTAATGAAGTCAATAAACAGACAGAAAAATTGCCTTTAGAAAAAACTTTTTATTTTGTTAACGATGGGTCAGTTGATAAAACATTAAGTATTTTAAAAAAACTTTCAGTGAATCAAAATACTAAATATATTTCTTTCTCTAGAAATTTCGGAAAAGAAGCAGCATTATTAGCGGGGTTAAGAGCAGCTGATGGTGACTTTATAACGGTGATGGATGCAGACTTACAAGACCCACCAGAAATGTTGCATGAAATGTACACTAAAATACAAGAAGGATATGATATAGTAGGGACATGTCGTGTTTCCCGTGATGGAGAACCTCCAATTCGTTCTTTCTTTGCTAAAAATTTTTATAAAATTATCAATAAAATATCTGATACTGAAATGGTTGATGGGGCTCGGGATTTCAGATTAATGACTCGTCAAGTTGTAGATAATATTTTAGAACTTGAGGAGAGAAATCGCTTTTCAAAAGGAATATTCAGTTGGGTTGGATTTGATACCATTTACCTTCCATACGAAAATCATGAACGTGTTGCAGGAACAACTTCATGGAATTTTTGGGGACTTGTTAAGTATTCAATTGACGGTATTGTTAATTTTTCAGAAGTCCCACTTAATCTTGCCACTTTTGTTGGCGTTCTTAGTTTCTTGGCATCAGTTGTAATGGGAGTATTTTATTTCGTACGCACTCTTATTTGGGGAGATCCTGTCAATGGATTCCCAACTCTTGTAATTCTTATACTATTGTTAGGAGGATTACAACTATTATCGCTTGGGATTATTGGAAAATATCTTGCTAAAGTGTTTCTGGAAACTAAGAAAAGACCTAGTTATATTATTAAAGAAAGCAATATCGTATGAGCTAGATTAAGCTTAAAATTCATTTGCTAGAGTTTTTTCTATTTTAACTCTTTTTAGCATCAATAGGAAGAGATTGGTGGGCAAAAAATGGGCAAAAAGTACGTAAAGTTACGAAATGATATGTGAAATATATTTTTGATATATTACGTAAAAGCGCAGTAGTATCGCTTTTTATACATAATACGTATATTAATGTAATAGAGGCTTTAAATGGGTGGTATGATGTAACAATAAAAAGACACGAATTCGTGTCTTTTTTTATTGCTATAAATACTGTCTAAATATCATAGAGTTTACTTGCATGCTCATGGCTAGTATCAATAATATGAACGTCACGTTTGGTATCAACATCATGTTGCGCTAGAAAACCGTCCATGGTCATATGTGCAAGCTCTTGAATATTGTTATTCAGGCTAAGGTGACCGAGGAAGATGCGTTTTGTTTTATTTCCTAAAACATTAAAAGCAGCTTCGGCACCATCTTCGTTAGATAAATGGCCTTGGTCGCTGAGAATACGTTGTTTTGTTTTCCAAGGGTAGCCCCCCATGCGGAGGATCTCAATATCGTGATTACTTTCCATAAGATAGCCGTCGGCATTTTCGATTGTACCCCGCATACGGTCACTTACATAACCTGTATCTGTAAGTAATACGAAGGATTTATTATCTTTCATAAAACGATAAAATTGGGGCGCGATAGCATCATGACTCACACCAAAACTTTCGACATCGATATCGCCAAAAGTTTTGGTTTTGCCCATTTCAAAGATATGTTTTTGCTCACTCGCAATTTTTCCTAGTGAGTTTTTACTTTCCAGTTCTTGCCAGGTTAATTCATTGGCGTAAAGCTGAATGCCGTGTTTTCGGGCAAGAACACCAATTCCTTTGATATGGTCGCTGTGCTCATGAGTAATCAGGAGTGTATCGACATCTTTGATGTCTCGGTCAATCTCTCCTAATAAACTCTCGATTTTTTTTCCAGATAATCCAGCATCTACCAGAATTTTCTTTTCAGGTGTTTCCAAATAAAAAGAATTTCCAGTACTTCCTGATGCTAAAATTGAATATTTAAATGCTGATTCAGTGCTCATTCAGCAAAATCCTCCCAGTCGTTATTTTCTTGATTAATTTCATCACTGTAAGGGAAAGACAGGGTGAAAGTTGAACCAGTTTTACCATCAGAAGTGACTACTATATCACCTTTGTGGAGTTTCATAATATCATAGGCAATAGATAAGCCTAAGCCTGTACCACCGATTTGGCTATTTCTTGAAGCATTATCGACACGATAAAAACGGTCAAAAACTTTGGCTAAAGCAGGTTTTGGGATTCCCATACCTTGGTCGGCAATAGAAGTAAATGCTTTGTTGCTTTCACACCAGACGCTTACGGTAATTGTTCCGCCTTTTGGAGAATACTTAAAGGCATTATTGATGATATTGTCAATAACCTGCGAAAGCTTATCGGTATCGATTTCAAGCCAAATCTCTTGTTGAGATATTTGACGAATAATTTTAAAGTTATTGTAATTTTTTTCGATAATTTGATCAAAACGATCCAGGATATAGTTGATAAAATCGACATAGTTGATAATTTCAGTATGAAGTTTAACTTTATCTTGGTCCATACGAGAGAGTTCTAAAAGCTCCCCAATCATCCGAATCATTCGGTCTGTTTCGTTAAGGGAAACATCCACGAAGTGACTAGCAACCTCGGGATCAGCTAGGGCCCCATCATTGAGCGCTTCTAAGTAAGCTTTGACAGAAGTTAAAGGGGTGCGCAACTCATGCGAGACATTGGACACAAAAAGTCGGCGATCTCTTTCTGTTTTTTCTTGTTCCGTTGTATCGTGAAGAACAGCAATAATCCCAGAAATGTACCCTAATTCGCTACGGAAGAGCATAAAGTTTACGCGGAGGATAACAGCTGCACCTTCACAATTGATGGCATTGAGTGTGAGTTCGGGCTCTTTTTGTAGTAAATCATGAAAAGAATATTTGTCGGAGATATTTAGAATATCAATCAAATCTTTACCAATGATTAACTCGTTTGACTGATCAAGAAGAGTCAGTGCTGCGTGATTAGCAAGATTAATCTTACCATGCCTATCTGTAGTGATGACACCATCGGCAAGGTAGGTTAAAATACTCTCCAGTTGGTTGCGCTGATTCTCTAAATGTTCTTGCCGATCTTCGATTTCATGTCCAAGTAATAACAATTTATTGTAAGCTACTGAGAGCTCATTATTTTCTTTAGAAATTTGGCGATTTTCATAGTTATCATGCAAAAAATTATCCACTTGATGAGATATTTTATTTGCCGTTTGCGCCAAGCGACTGAGATACCAAATAAGAAGACTTAAGGTGACCAGATAAAAGATGAAAAACTGTAAGAGTGCAGTAGTGTGTGTGAGGAAGTATGGACTATTTACTATCTCAAAAATGCCAAAAAGAAGTAGATGAATCACTACTCCTTTAAGTACTATTGAATTAAAAAATTTATTCATGAGGTTCGCTCATATAGTATCCAACGCCACGACGTGTAGATACGTATTGAGGACGGCTTGGAGTATCTTCAACTTTTTCGCGAAGGCGACGAACAGTTACGTCAACAGTACGAACATCACCGAAGTAATCGTAGCCCCAAACAGTTTCAAGCAAAGTTTCACGTGTGATAACTTCACCGAGATGTTGTGCAAGATAATAGAGTAATTCAAATTCGCGGTGTGTCAAGTCAAGCTGTGTTTCATTTTTATATGCGGCATAATGTGTTGGGTTGATACGTAAGTTACCAATTACCAATTCTTTTTTAGAATCTTTTGGTTGTTCAACAGGAACGTTTGTCATGCGGCGTAGGTTTGATTTAATACGAGCAAGTAGTTCACGGTTTGAAAATGGTTTTGTGATGTAATCATCTGCACCAAGTTCAAGGCCGATAACTTTATCAAACTCTGTATCTTTAGCAGAAACCATCAAAATAGGGACTTCAGAAGTTTTACGGATTTGACGTGTAACTTCAAGGCCATCAATTTTTGGAAGCATCAAATCAAGATAGATAAGATCGGGTTTTTCTGATTCAAAGAGTTCAAGAGCTTCTTCACCATCAAAAGCAGTGACTACTTCATACCCTTCTTTGACGAGATTAAATTTTACAATATCTGAAATTGGTTTTTCGTCGTCAACAACAAGAATTTTTTTCATGATAATCCTTTCGCTTAGATGTATATAATATTAATTGCTTTTCTCATTATACAATTATTACAGTAGTATAGCAAGGTAAAGCCTTCCATAATATAGAATTTTTACAAAAGTGAAATCATTTGTAAAATAAGAAACTTATATAGTAAACAATATTTATAAAAGAACATTTTTCCCATATTTTTTCTTTTTATTTTTGCTATAATATAAGATATGAATGGAATATTAATTAGTTTGGAAGGGCCAGATGGGGCCGGTAAAACAACCGTTTTACAAAATATTCTTCCCGAACTAGAAAAATCGTCTTATAAAGTCCTTCAGACACGTGAACCTGGAGGTGTACGTGTGGCAGAAGAGATTCGAAATATAATTTTAAGTACAGAAAATACAGAAATTGACAGTAAGACAGAGCTGATGCTGTTTGCTGCGGCACGTCGTCTACACATGCAAACCAAAATGCTTCCAGCGCTGGCTGCAGGCAAAATGGTAATTGTTGACCGTTTTATTGATTCATCGGTTGCTTATCAAGGTTACGGACGTGAACTTGGTGTTGAACCTGTAAACTGGCTTAATGAATTTGCAACAGATGGTCTTAAACCGGATTTGACATTATATTTCGATATTGATACAGATGTTGCACTTGAACGAATTATGAAAAATAGAGCAGATGAAGTCAATAGACTTGATCTCGAACGTGCTGAGATGCATCGTAAAGTCAGACAAGGTTACTTAGAAATTGTTAAGAATGAGCCTGAGCGCTTTGTCACGATTGATGCCAGTCAAGAACTTGACAAAGTTGTTGCAGACACGTTAACAGTCATCAAAAAGAAATTTTGTTTGTAATAAAATTTCAAACTAAGGAGTTTTCATGAAAATTGCAGATATTCAACCAGCACTTTTTGAACGCTTTAAGCATATCTTACGTGTGAATAAACTGAGCCATGCTTATCTCTTTAGTGGGGGTTTTGGTAGTTTGGATATGGCTATTTGGCTGAGTCAGGCTATTTTTTGTGAAAATTTACAGGACAATTTACCTTGTGAGAACTGTCGTCACTGTCGTTTAGTTGCTAGGGATGAATTTAGCGATTTACACATTATTCGTCCGGAAGGTCAAACTATAAAAACAGGACAAATTCGGGACTTGTCGGAAGTTTTTAGTCAGTCAGGATTTGAAGGCGCTCAGAAAGTGGTCATTATCACTGAAGCTGAAAAAATGCACAGCAATGCGGCAAATACTTTACTTAAGTCCATTGAAGAACCTGATAATGCAACACATGTTTTTTTGCTCACAGAAAATGATAATCTCATGTTACCCACCATTAAATCACGGACACAAGTTTTTAGTTTCCCCAAAAATAGTGCCTACATGCAAGAAACGTTGGAACAAAATGGTGTCTTAAAAACACAGGCAGAATTACTGAGTCGGGTTTGTAACTCGGTAGAAGAAGCCCAGGATTTAAGTGGAGCCACTTGGTTTAATGATACATTGAAGAAACTCCAACAATTGCTGAAATTAGTTAAGACGGATCGACGGGAAGCTTTTATTTATCTAACAAATGTCGCAGAAAATATTGAGGATAAGGAGAAACAAACTTTAGTCTTTTCTCTGCTCTTGGAGCTTTTTAATCAAGAAAAGATGTCCGAATGGGTTCAAAAAACCTTTCAAGCAGAAAAAATGTGGAAAAGTAATGTGCGCTTTGGAGCTTGTTTGGAATATATAGTGCTGAAATAGGAAGAAGATAATATGATTTACGAAGTAGAGTTTACACATGGAGAACAAAATACCTTTGTAAGTGGTCATGAAACATTTGCACCAAGAACGCAAGTCATTATTCAAAACGAAAAAGGCAAGACTTATGGCCGGGTAATGAAGCAACTCCCACAAGATAAAAATGTTGATACATCCGGAGAAATTGTTCGTGCAGCAACAGAAGCAGATGAAGAGTTGATTTATACGACAGAGCAGCTCTCGCAACAAGCCTGCACGAAGATTCGCCAAATTGTTGCAGATTGTGGGATTGACATGAAGGTTACAAATGCAGCTTATAATTTAAACCAAAGTCAGCTTTTTGTGTCCTTTACATCGGAAAATAGAGTGGATTTTCGAGCTTTACTTAAAGAATTAGCTGCGACTTTTCGTACGCGAATTGAGCTTCGTCAGATTGGAGCGCGTGATGCTGCAAAAATGTATGGCGGTGTTGGTCCTTGTGGACGACCGCTTTGTTGTTCGGAGTTTATTTACGAATTTCCGAATGTCTCTATTAAGATGGCAAAAAATCAGTCGCTCTCTTTAAAACAAAGCAAATTGAATGGTCTTTGTGGTCGTTTAATGTGCTGTTTGTCTTATGAAGATGAGTTTTATAGGGAAGCACGTAAAAATTTTCCTGATTTTGGTGAACATATTACGACTGTAGATGGTGAGGGGAAAGTTATTGGTCTTAATATTTTGAATAACAAAATTAAGCTTCGCTTAGAGCATACAATAAAAGAGTTTGATATTTCAGAGGTAAATCTTTAAGAAGAATTGACATAGAGGTAAGTTATGGGGGAAATGATGATCGATAAAAATGAGATTTATGTGCAACTGGGGCTGTTGGAGGAAAGTTTGGCTTATACACTGGGCCAAATTTCAACGGTGCGTGATGCACTGGATGAATCCTTAAAAGAAAATGCAACGATTCGCATGGAAAATGAAAAATTACGCGAACGTTTAGCGCATATTGAGAAAAAAGAAGAAAAAGCTAGCTCAAAGTCAAAAGATGAACCTAATCCAAATCTGATTCAAATTTTTAATGAAGGCTTTCATGTGTGTCATTTACATTATGCAGAGCGTTTGCAAGATGGTGAAAATTGCTTGGACTGCTTGGAGCTTTTGTACAGATGATAAATATACAACGAAGCTTTAAAGGTGAAAAAAGCGCAGGTAAGCTTTACTTAGTGCCAACACCTATCGGCAACATGCAGGATATGACACTACGTGCTTTGGAAACCCTAAGAACCGTGGATTTGGTAGCAAGTGAAGATACACGCAACACTCAAAAATTACTTAATCATTTTGAAATCAAGGTGGCTCAAGAGTCTTTTCATGAGCATAACTCCTTTGATAAAATTCCGAAGCTTTTAGATTTTCTTATGTCAGGAAAATCGCTAGCACAAGTCTCAGATGCAGGTATGCCTTCAATTTCTGATCCAGGTCATGATTTAGTTGTGGAAGCCATTAAGCGAAATATCGATGTAGTAGCCCTACCAGGCGCTTCAGCTGGAATAACAGGTCTTATCGCTTCTGGATTAGTCCCACAGCCTCATATTTTTTACGGCTTTTTACCTCGTAAAAAAGGTGAACAGAAGAAGTTTTTGGAAACTAAAATGACCTATCCTGAAACGCAGATTTTTTATGAGTCTCCTTATCGTGTCGCAGGGACTTTAGAAAATATGGCTCAGATCTATGGGGATCGAGACGTTACCTTAATACGCGAATTAACCAAAATTTATGAAGAATATCGTCGAGGTAAAATTTCAGAAGTTTTACTTTCTTTAAAAGAGCAACCGATTAAGGGAGAATGTTTAATTATCGTTGCTGGCTTCAATGGAGAAGTTGAGGATAATTCAGAGGATGAGACTACAGCATTAGAAGCTGTTCAACTTCTGGTTGCATCGGGAATAAAACCTAACGTAGCCATCAAGCAAGTGGCGAAAGAGCGTGAGCTGGTGCGACAGGATCTTTATGCACAGTATCATGATTTATAAAATAGAAAGAGCAACTTTAGGTTGTTTTTTTATTTTATCAATGTAGCACTTATTTATAAGCGTAGATAAATGGAAATTGTTTAGTTTATGTTAAAATCAAAACGTAAGTAAAAAGGAAGTGGAGATATAATGAAAAGAAATAAAGTTATAACCTTATTGGCTTTGAGTGCAGCTGGTGTTACTCTACTAGCAGCGTGCTCGAATTCGAATAAAAGTACAACCGCCGGTCAAGAAAAAACGACCACAGTCAATGTGGCAATCTCTGGATCATCAAATCCTTACGAGTATACGAAGGATGGGCAGCTGACAGGTTATGAATATGATATTCTCAAAAAAGCAGATGAAAATTTGCCTCAATATAAATTTGACTTTAAAACATACGATGACAGTGCTATTCTTGCAGCTCTAGATGCAGGACGTGCAGATATCGGTGTGAATATTTATGGTAAAACAAAGGCGCGTGAGGAAAAGTATCTCTTTAGTTTCCCCACAACGCAAGGCATTAATGCGATTTTCTCTAATGATAAAGATAAAATCACAACCATTGAAGGGCTTGTAGGGAAGAAAACCGAGATTCCAACAGGGACCAACTATGGTGACATTATGGATCAGTGGAATAGTGCACATCCTGATAAAAAAATTACCGTAGATTATTCAAAACGCGGGTTGGCAGAACGTTTACAAGCTCTTTCTGATGGACAAATGGACTTTATCTTTGCTTCAAAATCTGCTGCGGAAAATCTTGTTAAAGAACATGCTGTAACAGGTGTATCTGATACAGTACCTACAGATCTTGAAAAATATCCTGAATTCAAGACCTATACTTACTATATCCTTGACAATAGTCAAACCCAACTTCAAAAAGATCTTAACCAAGAGATTAAAAAAATGGCTGAAGATGGATATTTGAAAGAACTTTCTCAAAAATATTTTGGGGGAGATCAGGTACCCGGAATGGAGCAATACAAATAAAAAGTGCTAGAAGCACTTTTTATTTGTATTTAACAATGTCCATCAACATTTTCATTAACCCAATGTTGCTCTTGTTCATCAAAGATTCTTAGATGAGGATTTTCATGGATAAAATCAAGTATCACTTTTCTGCTTAACCCACTATATTTAACTGCAGCATCGACAGTGACAATATCCATTTTTTCAATTGCTTTGCGTAAATTGTCCATGTTTTTATTATAACTTTTTTGACACAATACCAGAAGAGAAAGGACAGATTTATCCTATTTATCTAGATATTATGGGCAAAAAAAGAATTGCTACTTGATTTTCACTCTCAAATTTTATAAAATTGTCAAGTACCTTTGCGTACTTTAATGGAGAATTTATAGTTATGACTACAAATAAAATGGGCACAGGAACCGCTCATTCCAAATTAATTTTGATTGGAGAGCATTCGGTTGTTTATGGGCAGCCTGCAATTGCGTTACCTGTTACTATTCTGAAGACAACCGTTACAATTTCTTCTATCAAATACGGACAATATATTGAAAATAATGAATCACGGCGCAGATTGGATGTGTTAGGAGACGAATTTGAGGGGGTACGCCAACTCATCCTACGTCTTTTAGAAAAATTCCATTCCGTCAAACTTCCATTTTCTCTGGAAATTGATTCGAATATTCCTTTGGGACGGGGATTGGGAGCATCAGCAGCTCTAGCAACAGCAATCACACGTGCCTTTTATGATTTTTTTGATGCAGAGCTAACAGATGAAATGCTCTTATCTTTTGCTAACTTCTCGGAGAATATTACACATGGCCGCTCATCAGGAATTGATGTCGCAACCGTTAATTCGGAGTTACCGCTTTGGTTTATTAAAGGTCAAACTGCCGAATCTTTTGATATCAATCTATCTGGTTATATGGTTATTGGAGATTCAGGTGTACACGGCTTTACTAGTCAAGCGATTAGCATAGTCAGGGAAAAATTATCAGAGAATAAGGCCAAAGCACAAGGCCATATTGAAAAGTTAGGTCAACTCTCAAAAGCTTCAAAAGATTTTCTCATGACAAATAAATTAAAAGATTTGGGGCAAGTGATGAACCAAGCGCATGAAAATCTTTCTTCACTTGGAGTTTCACACCCGCGCTTAGATACCTTAGTAGACACAGCGCTGAGAAATGGTGCTCTGGGAGCTAAGCTTACAGGCTCAGGTCTAGGTGGGGTAATGGTCGCTCTAGCAGCTAATGAAAAAGATGCAATCCGCATTAGTCAAAAGCTTTTGAAAAATGGCGCCAAGAATACTTGGATTTACTCTGTTTAAAAATGAAGTATAAGGAAACCTTAAGTGTATAAGCCACTTAAGGTTTTTTGTTTTACGAAGTCATCTTTGACTGCTTATTTTTAATGCATGCTGCTTTTATTTATTATTAGAAAGCATTATAATATAGGCAAAGCAAGGAAGGAGAAATCTTGATGAATTACAAAAATATTTTGGTTCCCATTGACGGTTCAGACAACTCATACAAAGCACTCCGAGAGGCAGTGGAAATCGCACGTTTAAACGATATAGAACTTTCGGTCCTAACGGTCCAAGATGACGGAAAATTATATGGTCATGCCCTGCCGATTCTTAAGCACAATTATACAAAAGCTTCCGAGATGATCTTGCAAGAAGCAGTAACTATTGTAAAAGACAATGTCAAAGTTCAAACCTTTGTGGTAGTAGGTATTCCTAAGAAGCAAATTGTTGAATTTGCAACGGAACAGAAGTGTGATCTCATCGTGATGGGGGCTACAGGTTCTAATTACTTTGAGCGTATGACTTTGGGTTCTACAACAGCCTATGTTGTAAACCATGCACCTTGTAATGTTACCGTTGTGAAGTAAGTAATGTATGGAGATTCTCTTTTCCTCTTTCAGGAAATATGTATAAAAATAACCACCTTTTCAGGTGGTTTTTTGTGAGACCTTTACGATATGGAGGAGTAAAATTCAAAAACGACAAATGGCTAAATTACGCCACCTTTGTTATAATAGGAGAGATTAATCGACAAGAGGAAAAAATATAAATGAATGAATTTACTGTTAGAGCACATACGAATATTGCCTTGATTAAATATTGGGGGAAGGCGGATGTGGCGCTGAATATTCCTACGACAAGTTCCTTATCAATGACTTTGGATCAATTTTATACAACGACGTCTGTTACTTTTAATGACCAGGATCAACTGATTTTAAATGGGGTGAACACCGATGCTACTCGTGTGCATCAATTTTTAGAAATGCTTCGTGCAAAGCATGGTTCTTTTCCAGGTGTTTTAGTCACTTCTGAAAATCATGTGCCAACTGCTGCCGGACTGGCTTCCTCAGCCTCAAGCTTTGCCGCATTGACAGGTGCCATGTTTGGACTCCTCGAATTACCAGCCGATTTGACAGAAATGTCAAGAATTGCACGGCGTGGCTCTGGTTCAGCTTCGCGTTCAGTCTTTGGTAATTTTGCTGTTTGGAACAAGGGTGAAGACGACGTTTCCTCTTATGCTGAGAGCTTTTATGATGAGGATATCCACTTGTCCATGATTGTTGCTGAAATATCAAGTGCCCAAAAGAAAATGTCTTCAACACGGGGGATGCAACTTGCTCAAACTGCTCCGACCTACAGCGCTTGGGTAGAAAAGTCAGCACGTCAGCTTGAAGAAATGAAAAGTGCGATTCGTCAGGCAGATATTGAAAAGATTGGTTTACTCGCAGAAAATAATGCTTTGGGTATGCATGAACAGAATCGCCTCTGTGTGGAACCTTTTGATTACTTTACTGAAGATACTCAACGGATTATTGCCTTTACGCAAGAATGCTATAAAGCAGGACTCTTGGCTTTTGTTACCATCGATGCTGGGCCAAACGTTAAAATTATTACAGACAGAGCGACAGAGAAAGTACTTCTAACAAAACTACGGGAAAATTTTCCAAATATTATTTTTGATATTGCACATGCGGGGGGCGGACTTGAGTACTTATAAAATAGATGTGCCTGCAAAACTTTTTATTGCAGGAGAATATGCGGTTACTCGTCTAGGAGGTTTAGCTCTGGTAACGAGTCTTGAGAGTGATTTCCAAGTGGTTATTTCAGAAGTAGAGGGCCACAGTCTTTTAGAAACGAATGTGGCAATGCCTGCTCATGCCTTCTCAGTAAAGGAAATTAAACCTGAGCAGAGCGGGCCTTGGAATTTTGTCATGACGGCTATCAAGTATATGAGTAAAGAAGTTGAATTGACCCGGGAATTTCACTTGGAAATCAAGAGTGGACTGGGTTTTGGCGAAAACAAGAAGGGTTATGGCTCATCAGCTTGTGTCGTTGTCGGCGTTGTGAATGCACTCAATCTTTTTTTTCAGCTCAATCTTCCCTTGAAAAAACGCTTTGAAATTGCGGCCCAAGCACATTATGATGTGCAAGGGAGCGGTTCTCGTGGCGATGTTGCTGCAATTATGTATGGTGGCAGTATTTTCTATGAAAATCATCAGCGAGTCCTTCCGCTAACGATTCCTTGGCAGCCTTATGTTGTCCAAACTGCTCAATCTGCGAAGACAGTAGAAAAATTGAAACATCAACTTTCTGAGGCATTTTATGTTAAAAGTGATGAACTTGTTATTGAAATAAGTACAGCTATTGATATGCAGGATTTCGCTCTTTTTAAAGAGAAACTCCTCGAAAATCAACTTTTACTTATTGAGCACCAAGCAAAAGGCTATATGACTGATCAACTGGCTTTAGCTCTGAATATTGTGAATAGCCAACCCGAATTTGCTGGAAAGATTTCAGGTGCGGGGTTTGGTGAAAATATTATTCTTTTTGCAGAGCGTGAAGACAAGATAGTCGAGTTAAGGAGCGCTCTTGAAGCAGAAGGAATGAAGCTTGAGAAAATAAGAATAGGAAAACAAAATGAGTAAAGAAATCCACGGACATCGGAAGGATGAACACTTATCACTTGGCTTAAAGTACTGGCGCGAAGGCCGAAATCGCTCAGAGTTTTCTGCTGCATTACGGGTTGTTCCCAATGGCTTGCCAGAAATTTCTACACAAGAAGTTGACTTATCGGTTACTCTTTTGGAACATAAGTTTGATTTTCCTTTTTACATAGAAGCGATGACTGGGGGATCTAAAAAAGGTGATAAGGTTAATTTAGAGTTAGCGGAGATTGCGGCCCACCATCATATAGCAATGGCCGTCGGCTCGCAGTCGATTGCTTTGAAATATCCCGAATTGGCGGAAGGTTTCCGTCAATTGCGTCAACATAATCCAAAGGGTTTCATTTTTGCAAATATGGGAGCAGGACACTCTTTAGAAAATGCACAAAAGGCTGTCGAAATGCTCTCTGCTGATGCTTTAGAAATTCATATTAATACCGGACAAGAGTTAGTCATGAAGGATAGTGAAGGGGATCGTTCTTTTTACTGGCTTGAAAATATTAATCGTATCGCTGAAAATTTAGATGTTCCTGTTGTAGTCAAAGAAGTCGGCTTTGGTATGAGTCAAAAAATGTTTAAACAGCTTAGCCAAACAGCCATCGCTGGCATTAATGTTGGCGGTAAAGGTGGCACAAATTTTGCATGGATTGAGAGTGGACGCGGGCACAGCACCTTAAACTTAAATGATTTTGGTTTGACAGGACCCGAGAGCCTCATTGAAGCTCAATTGGCGCAAAATACTAAACCTCTGATTGCTACGGGAGGTATTGCATCAGCTACAGATATCTTGCACGCTCAACTTTTGGGTGCGCCTTTAGCCAGCTCGGCTGGGCATGTTTTAACCATCCTACATACCCAAGGTTCTCAAGCCTTGGATGAAATGTTTAGCCACTGGAAAGATGATTTAACAAAGCTCTATACTTTGGTTGGTGCACGGGAGTATGATGATTTAACAGGGGTTGAATTTATCTATGACCGAGATTTGAAGTATTTTCGTGAAGAGCGAAAAGATAAGCAGATAATTTTGTAAACGGTTCTTATTTCTTTATAATAATAGTATATTAAAATTTAAGGAGAATACTATGGCTTATACACTTCCAGAATTACCTTATGCATATGACGCTTTGGAACCTTTCTTTGATGAAGAAACAATGCATTTGCACCATGATAAACATCACCAAACCTATGTAAATAATCTTAATGCAGCGATTGAAAAACACCCAGAATTCTTTGATAAAACTGTTGAAGAATTAGTGGCTTATTTGGACCGTTTGCCAGAAGATATCCGCGTTGCGGTACGTAACAACGGTGGCGGACATTTGAACCACACAATGTTCTGGGAATGGCTTGCTCCAAACGCAGGTGGTGCACCAACAGGTGACATCGCTGCAGCCATCGATGAAGCTTTTGGTTCATTTGACGACTTCAAAGCTGAGTTTAAAGCAGCTGCTACAGGACGTTTTGGTTCAGGTTGGGCTTGGTTAGTTCTCGATTACGGTAAACTTAAAGTTGTTTCTACAGCCAACCAAGATAACCCAATTTCTGATGGACAAATTCCAGTACTTGGTCTTGACGTTTGGGAACATGCTTATTATTTGAAATATCGCAATGTTCGTCCAGATTACATCGAAGCTTTCTTTAGCTTGATTAACTGGGATAAAGTAAACGAACTTTACGCTAAAGCTAAATAACATAAAAAAGAGCACCTTGGAGGTGCTTTTTTTGCTTTTCTGCTTTTTTCAATAAGAATTGGAATTAAAAAGGCGAACCCTGTTTTATAAATGCACTATTCATGCTATAATAGGAGCTATGAAATTTACAGAATTTAACTTTAAGAATTATATCAATGAAACGCTTGAGGCAATCAAGTTCGTTTCGCCAACCCCCGTTCAGGAAAAACTGATTCCTGTCGTATTATCAGGCCGTGATTTGGTAGGGGAATCAAAAACAGGTTCAGGAAAGACACATACTTTCTTGCTCCCTATTTTCCAACAATTGAACACAGAGCTTGATGAAGTCCAAGCCGTAATCACTGCACCATCTCGTGAACTTGCCACACAGATTTATCATGCAGCTCAAGAATTTGTTAAATTTAATGATGCAATCCGCGTGGTCAACTATGTGGGTGGAACAGATAAAGCGCGTCAAATTAAGAAACTTGAGTCTTCACAACCTCATATCGTGATTGGTACACCAGGGCGTATCCAAGATTTACTTAAATCGGGAGCTTTGATTATTCATACGGCATCCATTTTTGTTGTAGATGAAGCGGACATGACTTTGGATATGGGCTTCTTGACAGATGTGGATAAAATTGCAGCCAGCTTTGGTAAAAAAGTACAGATGCTGGTCTTCTCTGCAACTATTCCACAAAAGTTACAGCCTTTCCTTAAAAAATATTTGAATAATCCTGTGATGGAAAAAATTGCGAATAAGACTGTGATTTCAGACACGATTGAAAACTGGCTGATCTCAACTAAAGGCGCATCACATAACCAAATTTTACTGCAACTTTCGAAGGCAACCAATCCTTATATGGCAATGATTTTTGCCAATACAAAGGGACGCGTTGATGATATTCATCATTTCTTAGTCAACAATGGTGTCAAAGCAGCAAAAATTCATGGTGATATCCCACCACGTGAACGGAAACGTATCATGGCAAGCATCAAGAACTTAGATTATCAGTTTGTTGTAGCAACGGATATTGCAGCACGTGGGATTGATATCGAAGGTGTAAGTCATGTTATCAATGATGAACTTCCTCGTGATCTTTCCTTCTTTGTACACCGTGTAGGACGCTCAGGACGTAATGGTTTGTCGGGAACGGCGATTACACTTTACAGTCCTTCTGATGATTCAGCCATTCGTGAAATTGAAAAAATGGGTGTAACATTCCAACCTAAAGCTGTGAAAAATGGTGAGATTGTTGATTCTTATGATCGTGATCGCCGTGAAAAACGTACAGCCAAGACTGGAGAGTTGTCTAACAAAATGCGTGGTCAGTTGGCTAAGAGTAAGAAAAAAGTCAAACCAGGCTATAAACGTGCCTTGAAATGGGCGATTGAAGAAGAAAATACGAAAAAACGTCGTGCAGAGCACAATAAAAATGCACGTAAGCAACGTGAAGCCCGCAAACAAAAATTCTAATGAAAAAATTCTTTCGAGTTTTAGGGTTAATCTTTGCTTTGGGAACGGCCTATGGCCTTTTCTGTTTCTTTTTGATACGGAGTGATGTCGCTTATCAAGGAGATACAGCACAAGAATTTAAGACGATACTAGTTTTAGGCAGTAAGATTGAGCCAGATGGTCAGCCTGCATCTACTACGAAGAGCCGTCTTGATACTGCTTTAACACTTGCTAAGAGCAATCCTCAAGCTAGAGTTATTGTTACAGGTTATCAAAGTTCCGCTTCTCCTGTATCTGAAGCTGAGGGAATGGCCACATATCTCAAAGCACATGGTTTAAACTCTAGCCGAATCATTGAAGAAAAGAAAGCGCGAAATACTGTCGAGAATTTCGCGCTTTCTCAAAAGTATGTGCAAGGGAAAACACTACTTGTGACGAGCGACTTTCATCTTTATCGTAGCCTTTATTTGGCTTCCAAATTAGGCTACAAAAACGTGCAAGGTTATGCAGCAGAAAGTAAGACCTCTGCTTTGCAGACTATGAGCAATTACGCTCGAGAGTGTTTAGCTCTGGGTTACTATTTGATCAAATATACACTATTTTAAGCTAGATAAAGGAGTTTTTATGTTTCAACCTGAACAAATAAGCAAGCTTAATGAGCTCGAAACCTTGGTCCTTGATTTTATCATCAAATCTCCAGATAAGGTTCAAAAAGCAACGATTCGGAGCTTAGCTAGCCAGCTTCATGTTTCTACTACAACAATCGTAAGAATGAGTACAAAGTTGGGCTTTAATGGTTGGGCAGAATTAAAATTTTTTCTAAAAAATCAAAGCAAACCTAAAACGGCGGAAGAGCAGCATTATGACAATATGCTAGAATTTGATATGTTTTTACGCCGTATGAATTCTGAAAGTTATCAAAAGCGACTGACTGAAGCTGCCAAGATGATTGCTAAAGCAGATTATACCGTTTTTATGGGAATTGGGAACTCAGGTTCTTTAGCTGATTATGCATGTAAATACTTTGTGAATGCAGGTTTACGTGCCTTTGTTATTAATGATCCTTTCCAAGCTATCCAAATCAATGGCACAGGTAATGTCATTGCATTGATTTTATCGGCCTCAGGAGAAACGATTCAAATCATTAATAAGGAGTTGGAATTCAAACAAGAAGGTGCACAAATTATTTCATTGACAAATAATGAAGACAGTACAGTTGGCCGGCTGGCTGACTTGCAACTCTTTTACAATCTCACGCCGGAATGGTCTAAACTTTATCCGCTAGGAAATTTAACGACACAACTTCCTGTTGTTGCAGTTCTTGAAGTTCTGGCTCATAAAACGCTCCATTTTTTAGAGGAATAGTGTTCGATTTGTTCCAAAATGCGAAACATGTTTTAAAAAACTTGCAATTTTTGCAAGTTTTTTTGTATTTATTGCAAAAAATTAAGCCATAAATCCTTAATTTAAGCCATTTTCTCTTTGTTTCAATACAGGAAAGGTGTTTCATATTATCGTTTGAAAGCCTTTTCAGAAAACGCTATAATATTCTTGAGCTCAAAAGAATAAGGAGAAAAAATGGCAGAAAAGGTTATTGCACTGGCATGTGCAGCAGGTATGTCAACATCATTGCTGGTAACGAAGATGCAACAAGCAGCAAAAGAAGCTGGAAAAGATTATGAAATTTTTGCTAAGTCAGTAGCAGAGATCGATAATATGTTAGCAGGCTCTGGTTCGAACAAACCAGATGTGCTCTTATTAGGTCCTCAAGTTTCTTATATGAAAGCAGAAGTTACTAAGAAAGCGAATGCCGCAGGAGTTCCTTGTGATGTGATTAAGATGCAAGACTATGGCATGATGAATGGCAAAAATGTAGTTGCAGCTGCAGATGCCCTAATGAATTAAAAATAAAATTTTTGGAGTAAAAATATGAATAAATTTATCAACGAGAAATTAATGCCTCCGATGATGAAATTTTTGAACACAAAAGCCGTTACAGCAATTAAAAACGGTATGTTGTATCCAATACCTTTCATTATTATTGGAGCAATCTTCCTCATCTTAGCAAACTTCCCTCAACAAAATGTTGCGGACTGGATTGCACAAATTGGTTGGGCCCCTATTTTTAATCAAGCCTATGCTGCTTCATTTGGTATTATGGCCCTCTTTGCAGCTTTTGGTATTGCTTATTCTTGGGTGAAGAGCGAAGGATATGAAGGCGCCTCTGCTGGTTTGACTTCTATTATTGTCATGGTTATGCTTCAACCAAGTACTATTTCAACGGTGACTAAAATTGCTGATGGTTCTGCTGTCGTGGGAGAGTATCAAGTAAGTGGTGTTATTGATGCAGCTTGGCTTGGCGGTAAAGGAATGATTCTCGCCATGCTTGCTGGTTTATTGGTCGGTTGGTCTTACTCATGGTTCATGAAAAAAGATATCCGTATCAAACTTCCTGAACAAGTGCCTGCAAATGTATCAGATTCCTTTGGTGCTCTAGTGCCAGCTTTCGTTATTACTTTTGTAGCAATGCTTATCTATGCCCTATCTGTATTGACAACGGATCAAACACCGATTGAATGGATTTATACTTTAATTCAAACACCTTTGCAACATGCTACAGACGGCCCACTTGGTGTCTTCTTAATTGCATTCTTACCTGTATTTATCTGGTGGTTTGGGGTACATGGTGCCACAATTATTGGCGGTATCATGACACCGTTGCTCTTGGCTAACAATGCCGATAACCTCAAATTGTTCCAAGAGGGTAACTTATCACTTGATCATGGGGCACATATTGTTACGCAAGCCTTTATGGATCAGTTTATTACGGTTACAGGTTCAGGAATGACTTTCGGTTTCGTTATCTTTATGATTTACCGTGCGCGTTCTGTTCAAATGAAAACCATTGGTAAATTAACATTAGCACCATCCTTCTTCAATATCAATGAGCCTGTACTCTTTGGTATGCCGATTGTCTTAAACCCAATCTTGGCTTTCCCATTCTTGATTGCCCCTCTCGTTTCAGGATTTGGAACTTATGCAGCTATTGCGCTGGGAATTATCCCACCGTTTAATGGTATCTTCGTCCCATGGACAACACCGCCAATCCTTTCAGGTTTGATTGTCGGAGGTTGGCAAGGTGCAGCATGGCAAGCCTTGATGATTTTTGTGACAGGTGCCATATACTGGCCATTTGCTAAAAAATATGATGCGATTCTTGTACAACAAGAAAAAGAAGCATATGAAGCAGAGCAAGCTGAACAAGCATAATAGTGAGATGAGATTAAGCATTGACTTAATCTCTCTTCTATAAATGTAAACTCATCAAGAGCTGGGAGAGTTTACATTTATAGAGGGGAACTGAGCGTCTAAAAAAGGGGAGGATGTTAAGAACTGAAGTATACGCAAGTTCAAACCTTGTAAAAGATTTAAAGTTAAATCAACAGAATTAGAGGAAAGAGAGAAGAAAAATGACTTTAAGAAAAGATTTCCTATGGGGGGGTGCAGTTGCTGCTCATCAACTTGAAGGCGGCTGGAATGCAGGAGGCAAAGGGGTTTCTGTGGCCGACGTTATGACTGCTGGAGCAAATGGTGTTGAGCGCCGGATTACAGATGGTGTCTTACCCGGTGAAAATTATCCAAACCATGAAGCCATTGACTTCTACCATCGCTATAAAGAAGATGTCAGACTTTTTGCAGAGTTAGGTGTGAACTGTTTCCGTACATCCATTGCTTGGACACGTATTTTTCCAAATGGAGATGAAAGTGAGCCTAATGAAGAAGGTCTTCAATTTTACGATGATTTATTTGATGAATGTTTGAAAAACGGTATTGAGCCAGTCATCACGCTTTCCCACTTTGAAATGCCTTATCACTTGGTTACCGAGTATGGTGGCTGGCGTAATCGCCGCTTGATTGACTTTTTTGTAAGATTTGCTGAAGTAGTAATGACCCGCTATAAAGATAAAGTTAAATACTGGATGACATTTAACGAGATAAATAATCAAGCAAATTTTGATCTGGATTTTGCACCATTCACTAACTCTGGTTTGAAGTTCGTGGAAGGCGAGAACCGTGAAAAGATTATGTACCAAGCAGCCCACTATGAATTAGTGGCTTCTGCTAAAGTTGTAGATCTAGGACATAAGATTAACCCTGATTTCCAAATTGGTTGCATGATTGCGATGTGTCCTATTTATCCTGCAACATGTAAACCCGAAGATATGATGGCAGCACAGGTTGCCATGCAACGGCGTTTATGGTTTACCGATGTCCATGCGCGTGGACACTATCCAAGCTATATGCTCAAATATTTTGAACGTAAAGCCTTTGATTTGGACATTACTCCGGAAGATATTGAAGATTTATCCAAAGGCGAAGTAGATTATATCGGCTTTAGTTATTATATGAGTTTTGCTATTAAAGATCAGGCTGAAAAGATTGATCCAAGTCTTAAGCTAAATTATATGCCAAGTACAGCTGAAAAAATGGAGAATCAAGAGAATCTGGGAGCGCCAACCTTTGATTATATCGAAAACCGAGATTTGGTAAAAAATCAATATGTCGAAGCATCAGAATGGGGTTGGCAAATTGATCCATTAGGTCTGCGTTATAGCATGAATTGGTTCAATGAGCGTTATGAAAAACCACTCTTTATTGTAGAAAATGGTTTTGGTGCTGTGGATAAAGTAGAAGAAGATGGCAGTATTCATGATCCATACCGTGTGGAATATCTAAAAGCACACATTGAAGCGATGAAAGATGCTGTCGAGTACGATGGCGTAGACTTAATGGGTTATACACCATGGGGCTTTATTGATCTTGTTTCTGCAGGAACTGGAGAGATGAAAAAACGCTATGGTTTTATCTATGTAGATAAAGACAATGAAGGAAATGGCAGCTTGGAACGCTCGAAGAAAGATTCCTTTGAGTGGTACAGTCAAGTCATAGCCTCAAATGGAGAAAAATTATAATGGAACATACAAAACTAAAAGCTTTCCCCGATAACTTTTTATGGGGCTCGGCCTCGGCAGCTTATCAGGTTGAAGGTGCGCATGACGAAGACGGAAAAGGTCCATCAGTTTGGGATAATTTTGTCCGCATACCAGGAAAAACTTTTAAGGAGACAACAGGAGACATTGCTGTTGATCACTACCATCGCTACAAAGAAGATGTAGCACTTATGGCTGAAATGGGGTTAAAATCCTATCGTTTTTCAATTGCTTGGACACGTATTTTTCCTGAAGGTCGGGGCGAAATTAATCAACAAGGCTTACAATTTTATATGGATTTGGTTGATGAATTGATTGCTAATCATATCGAACCGGTAGTTACGCTCTATCACTGGGATTTACCGCAAGCTCTTGAAGAAGAATATCAAGGTTGGGAAAATCGCCAGATTATTGAGGATTTTGTGCATTATGCGCAAACACTATTTACAGCTTTTAAAGGAAAAGTGAAGTATTGGGTATCCTTGAATGAACAAAACATCTTTACACAACATGGTTGGATATTGGCAACGCACCCACCTGGAAAGGTAGATATGAAGCTGTTTTATCAAGTCAATCACCATGCAAATTTGGCTAATGCAGCTGTAATCAATGCTTTTCATGAAATGGATATGCCCGGTCAAATCGGTCCTTCCTTTGCTTATACACCAAACTACGCGCTCGATTCTAATCCCCTTAATATCTTGGCAGCTGAAAATGCAGAAGAAATGTTTGCTCATTTTTGGATGGATGTCTATTGCTATGGCGAATATCCTATTGTGGCTTTGAATTATCTTAAAGAAAATGATCTGATGTTTGAAACCGAGGAGGGTGATTTTGAACTCTTAAAATCAGCCCGACCAGACTTTTTAGGGATTAATTATTATCAAACTGCTGCCAATGCTTGGAATCCGCGCGAAGGTGGAGTCACACTTGGTAAAATGAATACTACCGGAGTTAAGGGCTCAGGAGGCGACCAAGGCATTCCGGGCTTGTACAAACGTGTAACTAATCCTGCTGTTGAACGTACAAACTGGGATTGGGAAATTGATCCAATGGGATTGCGTATCGCCTTACGTCGAATTACCAGTCGCTACCGCATACCTGTGATGATTACAGAAAATGGTTTAGGAGAGTATGACAAGCTTGAGGCAGGGCAAATTCATGATGATTACCGCATTAGATATCTGGAAAGTCATGTTAAAGCTATAAAAGAAGCCTTAACCGATGGTGTTCAAGTGATTGGCTATCATACATGGTCTTACACTGACTTACTCAGTTGGTTGAACGGTTATCAGAAACGCTATGGCTTTGTCTATGTGGATCAGGACGAAAGTATGGAAGGTAGTCTCAAGCGAATACCCAAGGATTCTTACTATTGGTATCAAGCGCTCATTAAAGAGAATGGGGACAGTATCTAAAGTCATACTCTGTCATTATGAAAACACTTGCAAAAAATCAATGAAAGCGGTATACTTAAGACTATAAAAAGAAAAAGAAGGAAAAATAATTATGGCTGATAAAATAATCGCTTTAGCTTGCGCAGCAGGCATGTCAACATCACTTTTAGTTTCTAAAATGCAAAAAGCAGCAGCAGATAAAGGATTGGACTACGAAATTTTCGCAAAATCAACAGCAGATATCGATAACATGCTTGCTGCTACCCCTAAACCTGATGTCCTTCTCTTAGGACCTCAAGTAGGCTTCATGAAAGCAGAGGTACAAAAGAAAGCACAAGCTGCTGATGTACCAATGGATGTGATCAAAATGCAAGACTACGGTATGATGCGTGGCGATAAAGTCCTTGAAGCAGCAGAAGCTTTAATGAAGTAAAAGAACTCAAGACGACGAAATAAAAGGGGATGTAATGAACGAAGAAAGAATGGAAATTGTGATGGGAATCATCATGCATGGTGGAAATGCCAAAGGCTTAGCCTTTCAAGCAATCCAACAAGCAAAAGAAGGAGATTTTGAAGCAGCAGAAAAATCACTTCAGGAGTCGAACCAAGAGTTGCTCCAAGCCCATGATGTTCAAACAGATATGCTGACAAAAGAAGCACAAGGTATTCATACAGAAATCGATCTCTATATGGTACATGCGCAAGACCATCTGATGAACTCAATTACCTTCAAAGATTTGGCTACAGAAATTATTAGCCAGGAAAAACGTATTCAAGCTTTAGAAAAAGCGGCAAATTAATATCGATAACACTTTGAGAAAAAAGAAAAGTTCTAAGAGAAATTGCTTAGGGCTTTTTCTTAACCCTTGAGGGGTGAAATTTGAGAAGCTGTAAAAGTTCTTGCTTTTATCCTTAAATTTCGATATAATGATTAATGTTGTGGCGGCATAGCCAAGTGGTAAGGCATGGCTCTGCAAAAGCTTGATCGTCGGTTCAAATCCGTCTGCCGCCTTTCGCAATAGATTGTATAATATAAAAAACTGCTGAATTCAGCAGTTTTTTTGTTTTTACCTGAAACAATTTAAAATTAGGGCTTACAATTATAAATGTGATCGGCAATAAAGCAAAACTTGGTCGCCATCTTCAAGCAGAAAAATTAGCTTTATAGAGGTTGGTTTTCCAATCTGGAATAAATGAAAATTCGGTCATATAATTAAATCAGGCTTCAAAATGGCAAGTCTATAAGAGACGGTTGGTTCGATTCCAACTTGAAGTCATTCCTAAAAAATGCAGCTGTATGTTAGGTAGAACAATCGGTAAGTCGACGGGTTTATTAGAATTGTATAAAAAAAGGAGGAAAATAAACTGGGACAACAAGAAACAGCAAAACAAATCTGGGACTATCTTACGTCACGCGGATGGACAAAACAGTCAGTATCTGCTCTCCTAGGTAATATGCAGAGTGAGAGCGGTATTATTGCCGATCGCTGGGAAAGTGATAGAGTTGGTAATATGAATGGTGGTTATGGCCTTGTTCAATGGACACCAGCGACAAAATATATTGACTGGGCAAAATCAAAAGGTTTAGCTTATCAAGATGTTTTCTCTCAATGCAAGCGTATTGAGTGGGAAGTTGCAAACAATCAACAGTTTTATCACCCAAGTATGACTTTTGCACAATTTACTAAGAGTACGGCATCTCCTGAAACATTGGCGGATATTTTTATTCGATATTATGAACGGCCGTTAAATCCAAATCAACCTGCTCGAGGTACACAGGCACGTTATTGGTATAACCTTTTCCAAGGTTCAACTTCAAGTAATCGTAGAAAAGTAGTTGATTGGTTCAATACACATCGTAATCAAATCACCTACTCCATGACAGGCTCTCGTATTGGTACAGATGGAACAGCAGACTGTTCAGGTAGTATTGTTATAGCCCTTAAAGAAGCGACAGGAGTTGCTTATGATTATGTTTATAATACCGTAACCTTAGGTGGTTATCTCTCAAAATGTGGCTATACGAGAATTCTAACAGGAAATATGTCAGGTTCTAATCTGAATCAAATGCAGGATGAAGATATTATTCTACTATCTGCTGGAAATTCAATGGCAGAATCAGGAGGCGCAGGAGGCCATACAGGTGTAATTACTGGAGGTGGCAAAATTATTACCTCGACTTGCTATTATACTAATGGTCAAGCTAATACAGCAATACAAGATTTACCAATTAATAGTACATATTTAAGTAGCAACAGTTTTAAGTACTATGAAGTATGGCGCAAAGCCGGTGAATCAGAAACAGATGAAGGAGAAGAAGACGAAATGATTTTATATAAAGTAAACGACAAAAATTCTAAAATGAATGGGTCAATCTGGATGTTCAATGGTGAACAACTCACACGCTTAGATGGTGTATCAGCAGCGAAATTTGCAAAAAACTTTAAAACTACAGATGTCAATCAAGCCGAAATGAGTTCATTTAAAAATATTGGATTCCGTACTGTAGGTGAATTTAAATATTAAAAATTATTCCAACCTTATGGGTTGGTTTTTTATCCCAAAATAATTAGTTTTATTGTTGACGAAACTAATTAAAAGTTTTATAATCAATTTTGTTAGTTTTACGAAAATAAAAACTAAGTAATTGAAGGAGATAAAAATGGAAAAAGAAATAAAAGCCAATAAAATAAAAAGTAAGGATTTTTTGAAACTCATTGCCAAGAGTAAACCAAAATACTCCTATTTTGCCATTGGGATGTTGTCAGGGATTGTGGGAGCGGTATTACAGCTCATTGTACCTCAAATGATACAGCCACTTATTTCAGAATTTGCACAAGGGATTAATTATGGTCTTTTAGGAAATGTAGTTCTTGTTTACATCCTTTCGGCCTTACTTGGTGCAATTGGTGCCTCAGTGCTTGGATTTTTTGGAGAAAATGTAGTAAAAAGATTACGTTTAACAGTGTGGAATAAGATGGTTCACCTGCCTGTAAAGTACTTTGATGAAGTCAAAACAGGAGAAATTGGAAGCCGCTTGGTCAATGATACAACCCAAGTGAAAGATCTTTTAGCTAATACTGTACCTCAAACCTTAACAAGCCTTTTGCTTCTTGTGGGTTCAATTTTTATGATGTTTCGTATGGATTGGCAGATGACTGTAGCAATGGTGATAGCTGTTCCTATTGCGACATTGATTATTATGCCCTTGGCCACTTTTGGCCGAAAATTTGGAATCCAGCGTCAAGATGCTCTTGCAGGATTTTCTGGCACAGCAAGTGAAGTGCTTAGCGAAATTCGTTTGGTCAAGTCTTCCAATGCGGAGGTACAAGCGACACATTCAGCTGAAAAAAACATCAATAAGCTTTATAAAATCGGGCTTCGTGAAGCAATTTTTGATGGTTCCATGCAACCAATTATGATGTTGTTAATGATGTCAACAATCTTTGGATTGCTGCTTTATGGAATTCATCGTGTTGCCGTAGGAGCAATGACGATGGCCACTTTGATGAGCTTCTTGATGTATCTTATGAACATGATTGGTTCTGTTCCTACTCTAGCGCTTTTCTTTACCGCAAGTTCTAAAGCCTCAGGAGCCACAGCCCGTCTGAATGAAGTTTTAGAAGAAGAACAAGAGCAGTTAAGTCTTGGAGAAAACCTAGATATTGAAGGCCAAGTTTTACGTGCAGAAAATATTAGTTTTTCATATGATGACTCTGAAGAAATATTGAAAAATATTACTTTCGAAGCGAAACCAAATACTATTGTTGCCTTTGCAGGTCCTTCTGGAGGCGGAAAATCAACTATTTTCTCTATTTTGGAACGCTTCTACAAACCAACAGGAGGAAAACTAACAATGGGGAATCATGATATTGAAAACTTAGCCCTCAAAGATTGGCGTAGCCAAATTGGGTTTGTTTCACAAGATTCAGCGATTATGGCAGGAACAATTCGTGACAACTTGACTTATGGTTTAGACGGTACATACAGTGATGCACAATTATGGGAAGTGCTAGACTTAGCCTTTGCACGCGGTTTTGTCGAAAATATGCCCGACAAATTGGATACACAAGTAGGGGAACGTGGAGTGAAGATATCAGGTGGGCAACGTCAGCGTTTAGCTATTGCACGTGCCTTCTTGCGTAATCCGAAAATTCTCATGCTCGATGAAGCCACAGCTAGTCTAGATTCAGAGTCAGAAGCAATGGTTCAAAAAGCTTTGGATAGCCTGATGAAAGGTAGAACAACATTAGTCATTGCTCATCGTTTATCCACAATTGTTGATGCAGATAACATTTACTTTATTGAAAAGGGAGCAATTACAGGAGCAGGTAAACACAGTGATCTTGTAAAATCACACCCACTTTATGCACAGTATGTTCAAGAACAACTGACCGTTGCATCATAAATAAAAAAGCTGCTTGCAAGCAGCTTTTTTATTATAAAGAACTTAGTTCTTAGCACCATATACGGAGTCAGCATCTAAGAGCTTGTCTTGACGGTGCATTTGATAAAATTCTTCTAAACCGGGAGTAACACTTGGAGCAACAGCATCAAAGGCTTTAGCTTGCTGGATAGCTTGGGTCGTTGGTGGCTCAGTGAGCTGGGGCAGCTCTGGTAAGAGAGGTTCATGGGACATCGCTGTGCCTGAGTAACTAAATGGCGGCACATTTCTGCCTTGATTCATATATCTGATGGTGTTGTTCAAAAGATAGACACGCATATTGTTTTCTTGTTCAATAGGCGCAGCTGGCACATAATATTTTCCACTCATATCTGGGCTTCCGACCCATACAGCGGTTGAAACACCTGTAGAGGTAGCAGCCATCCAAGCATCAGGAGCACCTTGACTACGGGCCGGTTCTGTGGCAGTATCGGGGAAATTAGAGAGCCCGGACTTAGTGGCGAAAGCATTCGGCCATTGCGGCTGAGCAGCTAAAGGCTCGGAACCATTAGGTTGTGTAACATTTTGCATGAGATTAACAAGCGAACGAGCTGTTGAAGAACTCATGGCGCGTTGTGATTCAGGCTGAGTAAGTGGCAGTTCTTGACCATTTACCGTGACAGAAGCCACAGCAGTAGGGGTAACGCGAACGCCATCATTACCAATCGCAGAATATGCAGATGCAGACTGTAAAGGAGACAAATTATAGTCAATAGACATGGATTCTTGGTCATATTTGACAGAAGCAATACCAAGTGGCTGCATAATACTGTTTTTTTGCTCATTATTGGTCATGTTAAAGGTTTGCAGGGCTGCAGAGTTCAAAGAGTTACCAAGGGCAAAACCGACAGGAACAGGGCCATAATTATTCCCACCGTAATTCATCAGCGGTGTGCCATCAGCGTAAGTTGTAGCATTACCATTCAAGGTACTGTTTTCATTGATATAGCCATATTCAAGAGCGGGCGCATAATCGAGTAATGGTTTAATCGTTGAACCTGAAGAACGGCCAGAGGAAATTGGCAATTGTGGATTGTCCGAATTTGTATTTAAAGCTAAGATATGACCTGTTTGGGTATCAACCACAGATATTGCAGTTAAAGTACCTTCTGGCAGATTATTACGTGGAATATTTGAGACATCAGGTGCGGTATGATTTGCAACGCTCTCTAGATAATCCAAGTGTGCTTTCGTAGCATATGTTTTGACAACAACCTTAGCGTTTCTTGGTAAAGCAATCTGGCCAAGCTCTTTTTGTACTTGTGCAATATAGGCTTGATAAGCATGGGGGATGCCTTGTGTATAACTTGGCTTAAGTGCGAGTTCTTTTTTCACAGCTTCGGCGCTGTCTTTGTATTCTTGGTCAGAGATAATTTTGTTGGACTTCATCACCGAAAGAACAGTCAAGGCGCGTTGTTTCCCTGCGCCTTCAAAATCTTGAACATAGGTTGAAGGTGCTTGACCCAGCCCCGCTAAATAAGCAATTTGAGCAATATAGAGTGGTGTTTTCTCTGAGGTAATCATCGGTGTAGAGAAAAGATTGTTCCAAGCAGCCCCAGGGCCAATGGTTTCAGGTGTCAAACGCAAGGTGTCGAGATAACTGGTGAGAATTTCTTCTCGAGAATAGCGTTCAGCAAGGCTATGCGCATCAATCAATTCGACGATTTTGCGGGACAATGATTTATCGGCAGTAAAACCTCCATGCGCAAGATTTTTTGCTAATTGTTGATCAAGGGTTGAGCCACCACGTGCACCGTTTGCGAGATGTAATTTCGTAAGTACTTCTGATAAGACGGCATTAGTTACCCCTTTGATAGAATAACCTTTAGTTTTACGGGAATAGAAGTCACTATCCTCAACTGCGACTAAAGCTTTTGTGTATAGTTCAGGAATATTTTTATCTTTGCCTGAGAGCTGTGCTGGAATGTACTTATAGATATTTGAGGAATCCTGAAGTGCTTTTCCATTAATATCCGTAATAGTAAAGGATTGGGAGATGGCTTGTGGGGAAGGCTTAAGCTCGATCGTATGTGCTTGGTGTGATTCTTTATCCAGGAGATAGACGGCACCAACAGCACCAACAGCGCCTACAAACAAGAAGAGCAGAAAAAGAACGGCAAGGGTGCGGAGAATTATTTTTTTAGCCATTATTCATCTCCTTTCTTTTTAGCTTTAGTGTCCTCTTTTTTGGAGGCTTCTGTTTTTTCTTTGTCTTTTTTAGCAGAAACAGAAGAAGTTTTCTTTTCTTCAACTTTTTTCTGTGTTTGAACCGTAATTGTTTGACCTTTTAGAATACGAGTATACTGAGAGGGCTCAGGTTTTTGTTGAGTTACAATCGCTGTATCTTTGTCCTCATAGTTTGGCTCCACTTCAATTTTATAATCGATGCCTGCTTGTTTTCTTATGGCCGCAAGTGTTTGACCTTTGAGATTAGGCATTTCTATGCTTGAACTTTTTAACTGTTCTGATTTTTCGACTTTTTGTTGGAAATCTGTTAACTCTTTGATACGAGCTTCTACGGTTTCCTTCTGGCTGAGATAAGCATTTACCTTGTTAAATACAGGGAGAAAGTCTGCCATGAGTGAATTATTTGTAGAAATTTTATCAAATTGAAGTTGTGTGATAGCTGTGTAATTATTGGTATAGTTTACAAACTGTGTAAAGTTACTAAGGAGAGAGTTTGCATCATTGAGGGCTTGAACCGAAACAGAAATCGTCGATTTAGAAACAGCATTATTATCTTCAATATAAGATTGAATACTCTTCTCAGTCTGTTGTGCCAATTGGTTTGCATCTTGAATAAACTGAGACAACTGCTCAGCTTTTAAAGTTTTTGTTTCTGCTTGGAGCTGATCAATGGAACGATTAAGGCGGGCATTCTCATAAGTTTGAGCAAGTTGCGTCATTTGCTCATCGCTTGCGCCCAGCGCTTGTTGTAATTCGTCCTGATTTTGTGAAAACTGTTGTTCGGGAAGTTCGCCATTGACAATACTGTTGACGCGTTTTTCGTTCTCCTCTAACTTTTCCGCGAGTTCACTGGAAGCATTACTCAGATAGACGTCAAGCGCATTATTTTTTAATTTTTTGATATAGTCGTTATCCTCAGGTAGGATATTCGTTGCTTCGACAATCTCTTTTTGGGACATTGACTGGAAAACAGGATAATCACGAAAAAGTATCTGTCGACCAAGAATACCAGCTGTTATGATGATGATACTGAGCAAGGCCGCCAGTATAATCACAATCTTATTAAAAATCTTTTTCTTCATTAAAAACCTCATAAAAATTAAGCTTAACATAAGCTATTGAACTTCTCCATTATAACAACTTTCTTACTCCGAGGAAACCGAAAAATATGATAAAATTATTAGTATGAATATCGAGTCAAAGATCAAAGATTTAACGGAGTTATTAAATAAGTACGCTCACGAATACTATACCTTGGATATGCCATCGGTTGAAGATGCGGAGTATGATCGCCTTTATCGTGAGTTAGAAACTCTAGAACACGATAACCCACATTTGATACGCGCTGATTCACCGACCCATCGTACAGGCGATGTTGTGCTATCAGGATTTGAAAAATATACTCATGAATACAATCTCTACAGCCTAGCAGATGCTTTTTCACGTGAAGAGCTGGAAGACTTTGATGAACGTGTACGTAAAATCATTCCAAAGCCTGAATACATTTGTGAGTTAAAAATTGATGGTCTCTCACTTTCTCTTAAATATACAGCAGGTAAACTTGTCGTAGCTGCGACACGTGGAGATGGCAGTGTAGGGGAAAACATTACAGAAAATGTTAAACGCATCAAAGACGTCCCACTGGTATTAAAAGAACCTATTGACATTGTGGTGCGAGGTGAAGCTTATTTGCCACGCAAAAATTTCGTCAAACTCAATAAGGAACGCGAACTTGAAGGTAAACCTTCCTTTGCCAACCCGCGTAATGCAGCAGCCGGAACTTTACGACAGTTAGATACGAAAGAGGTGACCAAGCGTGGCTTGGCAACCTTCCTTTATCAAGAAGCGAGTCCTGCGACAAATGACACTCAAGAAGAAGTTTTGGAGTACTTAGAAAAGCTTGGACTTGTCGTCAACAAAGAACGTGTTTTTGCGCGAAATATTGATGAAGTCTGGGCCTTCATTGAGCGCGTGGCTTCTCTTCGGGATGACTTAGACTATGATATTGATGGTGTTGTCATCAAAGTTAATAATCTAGCTGAACAAGAAGAGTTAGGCTTTACAGTCAAGGCTCCACGTTGGGCCATCGCTTATAAATTTCCAGCTGAGCTGGCAGAAACGGAAATTCTGTCTGTGGATTGGACAGTAGGGCGTACAGGGGTCGTTACACCAACAGCAAATATGGTTCCTGTGACCTTAGCGCAGACGACAGTATCACGCGCCACACTGCATAATGTTGACTACATTAAGGAGAAGGATATCCGTCTTAAAGACAAAGTCATGATCTATAAGGCAGGGGATATCATTCCAGCAGTTCAACGTGTTTTGTTTGAGAAACGTCCAGCAGATTCTGTAGAAATGGCAATCCCTCAATATTGTCCGGAATGTTCATCTGAACTTTTGCATTTCGAAGATGAAGTAGCCTTACGCTGTATCAATCCGCTTTGTCCAGCACAAAATCGTGAAAAACTTATTCACTTTGCCAGTCGTGGTGCAATGAATATTTCTGGTTTGGGGCAATCGATAGTTACGCAACTTTTCAAAAATAACTTAATCAAAGATGTGGCAGATATCTATAAGTTGCAGCTTGACGAATTAGTGGCACTGGATAAGATTCAAGAAAAATCAGCAACCAAGTTATTAAATGCCATTGAAGCCTCAAAAGAAAACTCCGCAGAAAAGCTCCTTTTTGGCTTGGGTATTCGTCATGTAGGATCGAAAGCTGCCAAACTATTAATGGAGCGTTTTGGTAATCTTCGGGCCTTGTCGCAAGCAAGCTTAGAAGAAATTGCTGAAATTCCAAGCTTAGGTTCAGTTATTGCCAAAGCTGTAACCAGCTACTTTGCCACAGAAGGTGCGCAAGTCTTGCTTCAAGAATTGGCAGAAGCGGGAGTCAACTTCGACTATCTTGGTCTTAAGCCCAAGACAGACAGTGTGTTATCAGGGAAAACCGTTGTTTTAACAGGGAAATTAACAGCTATGACACGAACTGAGGTAAAAGAAAAATTAGAAGCTTTAGGTGCAAATATCTCAGGCTCAGTTTCTAAAAAGACAGATTTAGTTATAGCTGGAGCAGATGCTGGGTCAAAACTGGCTAAAGCACAGGATTTGGGCATTGAAGTTTGGTCAGAAGAGGAGTTGCTGAAATTATGAAAGCAAGATTGATTTACAACCCAAGTAGTGGGCAAGAAATCATTAAAAAAAATGTCGCGGATATTTTGGATAAGTTAGAAAGTTTCGGCTATGAAGCCTCTGCTTTTCAGACAACACCAGAACCACAGTCTGCTCAAAAAGAAGCTGCACGTGCCACTGAAGCAGGGTTTGATCTTATTGTAGCAGCTGGCGGTGATGGCACTATCAACGAAATAGTAAGTGGAATGTCTCCATTTGATAAAAGGCCGAAGTTAGCCATTATCCCCACAGGGACAACTAATGATTTTGCGCGTGCACTTAAAATCCCACGCAATAAGCCCTTAGCAGCTGTTGAAATGATTGGGAAAAATCAGACTTTGAATATTGATGTGGGTCAAGTGAATGATGCCGAGTATTTTATCAATATTGCTGCTGGTGGAAGCTTAACAGAGCTGACTTATAGTGTACCAAGTCGTTTGAAAACAGCTTTTGGCTACTTGGCTTATCTTGCCAAAGGTGTTGATTTACTGCCCCAAATTCGTAAACGCAAAGTCAAGGTTACGCATGACGATGGCGTGTTTGAAGGTGAGATTTCCATGTTTTTTGCGGCCTTAACCAACTCTGTTGGAGGATTTGAAAAAATCGCACCAGATGCCAAACTAGATGATGGTCTGTTTACTCTTATCTTGGTGAAGACAGATAATTTATTCGAGTTACTGGCTTTGATTTCCATGGTGATTAAAGGTAGTCACGTGGATGATGTCAATATTGAATACCTAAAATCAAGCCAAATCAAAGTCGAGCCCCTCACAGATAAAAAAATGATGATTAATGTGGATGGCGAGTATGGAGGCGATGCACCAGTAACTTTCAGAAATCTCCATGGTCACATCGAAATTTTTGTTAACCTCGATGAAATCAATAATGACCATTATCTGGGAGATGAGGAAGAAGAAGATCTCGAAGCCGTTGCTCAGAAATTTGCTGAGGAAGCTGAACAACTCAAAGAAGAAGTAAAATAAATGCTAGAACATCTCTAAAGTTCTAAAATCGTAAAAATACCTCTATTGGATAACAGCCAATAGAGGTATTTTTATAATGTGGATATTACTTTGAAATGAATAAGAAAAATATTACAATATAGTTAAATAAATGTAAAATAAATTACTTGAAGTTAACAAAAAACTTGAAGAAGGAGCACCTATGTTGTATAATCCTTTAGCAGAGCAGAGCATTATTATTGCCCAATTGTAAGCTTGCCTTATCTTAAGGGGGTGAACCAATGATCCAAGAAAAGAAACGTAAACTGCGGAATATTGCACTCTTGCTCATTTTTGGTTTAATCGGAGGCACATTCGCCTTTACAGCATTCAACCAACAAGCCATCAATGACCGAGAATTCGAAAACCGTGCTGACGTTGGCGGACGTGTACATGACTATTTTGATGGTGATGAAAATAAAGATGTCTTTGTCGAAAACTTTGGTCAAAAACCTATCCTTGTAAGGCTTCAACTTTCTGAGTTCGGGGAGTTTCAAGAGCGTGGAAGTGATGTTTGGCAACCGATAATATCTGGAGAACGTGAAGATTTAGACAGCTGGACGACCTACATTCCAGAAGCAACCGATGTTTCACAGCGTAGAAATGACAGTCTTTCAGCTGCCTTTAATGAGCTATCTAACCTAACATTTGGTTATAGCCGTGGAGACGTCAGCCCACCATGGTACTTACCAACTTTTAATACAGCATATAATAGCCCTATCACCGCGGCAGCAGGACACGCCCGTGACCTGAGCTACCGAGGAGAGGATGGAGAACTCTATCAAAGAGCGACGCATCCCGGAGCCGGTACTGCTAATTTCTGGAGTCAAGGTGATACTTATACTAACACTGGCCAATGGCCGGGACAAACCATCACGCGTGAAACAGCGCAAAACCTGTATCAAGACCGGGCACCGATAACACTCCATCAGTGGAATGAACGTTATACTGCTTTTCGAGAGGGAAACTCTGATGGTGATGATTTACTTGGCAATTACTGGGTGATGGATGAAGCGAACGGATGGGCCTACTATGCACGAGCCCTTCAAGCAGGGGAAGCTACATCTTATCTCCTAGATGCCTCTCATATGACAGAGGTCGTCCATAACTTTCAAGGTTCTTATTATTATGGTGTGCATGTGAAGAGTGAGTTGATTGGTATGCCGCCACCTATGGAACAGGTGAATACTCTAAGCCCTGATATACCACGTTTTCAGGATGAACCAGCATACATTGGTTTTAGTGATGTATTAGGAGACTTCCTTCATCTTATCAGAGGAGGAGAAATTTTGGATCCTGATGCAAACATTCCTGACTCTGAACTTGATAGCCTCTTACCCTCATTAAGACCAGGTAATCGCTTCACAACAGCGGGGGAGCAATTCCTCTATCTTGGAGAAGTAGGAGACCATGAACATATGATTATCCGTAATCGCACAATTAAAGGCCCTTCATGGAATGAGCAACCTACGGTATTAGCGAGTTGGTATGCAGGGCTAAATCTTGACTTTAAAGAACGTGTTCAGCCAGTAGTCATACCTGCACGAGATGATGTACCAGTGACTGTGGCTCCGAATTATATTGAATGGGGAGGGATTGAAGGTTGGGCTCCGCGTAATCTTGAGGGTCCGGTAGCCCAAGATTTGACGCGTGTTAATCCACAGGGAATACCGCAAGCCTTTGCCTTATCTATGGCGGATGTGCTATACTTTTCAGCACAGAGTCCAGGAGGGGGTGGAAATGTACCATTCCGAACTTGGCAAAATCGTGTAGCTGGTGATGGGGAGTGGTGGTTTACACGTACAGGTGCTGAAAATGTACCCCAATGGCACCCTTGGCATGAGCTTGGGCCTACGGCTTGGGGGATACATAGGGAGACCACCGAGGATGGCATTCCTTTGGGAGCCCTTTTGCCTGGCCCGCGTGCCGAATCGGGGACTACCGGTGGTGTGCGCCCTGCTCTTATCGTTCAAGCTGGGGTTGTAAAAATGCGCTGAAAGATTAATAGTTTGAGCCTCATAACAAAGAAATAAAGCTGTGCATTTTGTACAGTTTTTTTGTGCATCTTAGATATTGTTTAAAGGAAGCGTTTGCATTAGAATGAAGATAGCTTAAATACAACAAGATGAAGGAGAAGCAATGACAACACTTAAATTAGACAAGGTTTATAAAAAATATCCGAATGCTACACAATATTCGGTGGAAGATTTTAATTTAGATGTCAAAGATAAAGAATTTATCGTCTTTGTTGGACCATCAGGTTGTGGGAAATCAACAACTTTGCGTATGATTGCAGGTCTAGAAGATATTACAGAAGGCGAATTTACTATCGATGGTAAACTGATGAATGACGTTGCACCTAAAGATCGTGATATAGCCATGGTTTTCCAAAACTATGCCCTATATCCTCATATGACGGTTTTTGACAATATGGCTTTTGGACTTAAACTGCGTAAGCATAAAAAAGATGATATCAAGCAACGTGTAGAAAATGCAGCGAAGATTCTTGGACTGACTGATCTACTTGATCGTAAACCTGCCGATATGTCTGGTGGACAACGTCAACGTGTAGCTATGGGACGTGCCATTGTTCGTGATGCTAAAGTTTTCCTTATGGATGAGCCTTTGTCAAACTTGGATGCCAAGCTTCGTGTTTCTATGCGTACAGAAATCGCTAAAATTCACCGTCGCATTGGAGCTACAACCATTTATGTCACTCATGACCAAACTGAAGCGATGACTCTCGCAGATCGTATTGTCATTATGAGTTCAACACCGAACGCGGACAAATCAGGTACTGTCGGACGCATTGAGCAGATCGGCACACCTCAAGAACTTTATAATGAACCAGCGACAAAATTCGTTGCTGGCTTCATCGGTAGCCCAGCGATGAACTTCTTAAGTCTCAAAATTGAAGGCAACAAACTCATCGGTGAAGGCATCAGCTTAACGCTTCCAGAAGGCCAACACAAGCTCCTTAAAGAAAAAGGTTATTCTTCAAAAGAAGTCATCATGGGGATACGTCCAGAAGATATCTCCGCCTCAATTCTTGCAGAGGAAGCTTATCCTGAAGCACAAATTGAAGCTGAAGTCACTGTCTCAGAACTTTTGGGTGCTGAAACAATGCTCTATCTGAAGGCAGGAGATGCAGAACTCGTGTCTCGTGTAGAAGCAAGAGACTTCCGTCAGCCTGGCGAAAAAATCACTGTCACACTTAATCTTAATAAAGCACATTTCTTTGATAAAGATACCGAAGTACGTATTAAGGAAGGTTAAATCAAATTTATTTACAAGAAGTAAAAGCTTAGAATGCCTAGAGATAGGCATTTTTCTTGTCAAATAAAAAAACGTTTTAGTTCTTGATAGTACGTATGAAAAATGCTATGATGAAAACAGTTTGTACGAGGAGAAAGATGAAAAAAATAACTATTAAAGATGTGGCAAAAGCTGCAGGTGTGTCCATTAGTGCTGTTTCTCGTGTCTTTAATGGCTACGAGGACATCAGTGAAGAAACTCAGAAAAAAGTTTTTGCTGCGGCTGAGAAACTAGAGTACACTCCTAATAGTGCAGCGCGACACTTATCCACCAAAAAAAAGAAAATCATTGCCCTCGTTTTGAATGAAATAAATGTAACACGCGGTGTTGCGATGCCTCTCGAAATATTAGGTGGAGTCATTGATAGTGTTGACCAAACCGATTATGAATTTATGTTTATTCCAACAGACCGTAAAAAGCAGGAAAAAAAGTCGCTCTTGCAGCTGGCTCGAGAATATGATCTTTCAGGAATCATCATCCAAGGCTTACGGACATCAGATCCTTATTATGAAGAATTGTCGGGCTTATCCTTGCCAATCGTAGGAATCGATCTGGCCCTGGATGATTTGAATATCGGATCGGTAGCTGTCGACAACTATGGGGCTTCGATTGAAGTGACAGAGCGCTTAATTCATGCGGGCTATAAGAAGATTCTTTTTGTAAATGGCTCTAAAGAAGCAGTCGTTTCGCAAACACGTGAAGCCGGATATCGAAAAGGCTTAGGGCAATGTGAGCCACATGTTCTTTATGCTGATTATCAAGAACAAAAAGCATTTGATTTAATTCGGGAATATCCTGATGTGGCACAATTTGACGCTATTTATGCAGCCAGTGATTTGATGGCAATTGGGATTATTAAAGCATTAATTCAACGCCAGATGATAAATGAGATTGCTGTTGTGGGTTTTGATGACATCACTTTGGCCTCATACATTACCCCAACTTTAAGTACGGTAAGACAGAATATTAGTGAAATTACAAAAAATGCCGTTTCGGATGTGATTGAGCAGATAGAAGAAGGACGCGTACGAAAACGACTGATTCCATATGAAATTATTGTGAGAGAAAGTGCACGATTTTAGTGAGTGCACTTTTTTGTGATATAAAATAAAAGTAAAAAAAATATCAGAAGCACTTGACAAATGATAACGATTACATTATACTATAACTAGCTAAAACGTTTTAGGAGATTGAAATGAAATTCTTACTAATGATTCAACGTCTTTTAGCCAGTATGATTGACCTCATCGTTGTCTATTTACCAGTCTTACTGATAAGCAGTAGCTTATTTCCAAGGCTGGGGAGTTTTAATCAACTTATAGCAGCTTTTCTCTTCATTGCTTACAATGCTCTAGCAGTGGCGAGTTTTGAGGGCAAAACCATTGGTAAATATTTTGCCAAGCTACGTGTAGAAGCTTTTTCAAAAAATTTAGCAGATGTCGCACAAAGGGAGGGAATTAAGATTTTATATTTAATACCACTCGCTGGTTGGTTCTTTATTGGTGTGAGTCTTGTCACCTATGGTTTAAGAGGTCAATTTTTGCACGACTGGCTCGGGAAAGGAAAGGTAATTATAGATGGTAGATAACTTATCCACTTGGTCTTTACTTTCACCCTTGGTCATGACAGTATTGGTAAGCTATGCTATTGCATGGTATTATCGTGAAAATTATGATCCGAAGTACTATTTAAGAGCTTATATAGTTTATACGATTGCGTTTTTAATAACGAGTCCGGTATGGCATATTCCTCTTATCCTGAGTTTAGGTATCATCCTTTTAGGAGCAGTCGTACTTATTTTCAGAAACCAACACTATTTTGATAAATAATTTTTTTAACTAAAACTAAAACGTTTTAGTGATAAGGAGTAATAAATAAATGAGCGCAAGAATGAGTTATGGAGATTGGACAATTAGTCAAGAAGGATTTGATGTCCGTTATCTTGGAAAAACAGAAAGTGTGATGAGCTTAGGGAACGGGTATATCGGCTCACGCGCGGCAGAAGAAGAATCTTATATCGGTCAAAGCAGAGATACATTTGTTTCAGGAACCTTCAACTATTTTGATGTAAATGAAGTCACTGAGTTGCCAAATGTCCCCGATGTTTGGGGCATGGATTTTCAAATTAATGGTCAGCCATTTTCTCTTTTGACAGGAAAAATTGAAACTTACAAAAAAACGCTTAACTTAAAAAGTGGACTCCTCACGCGAGAAGTGAGGTGGTCTAAAGACGATGTGTCCCTAAAAATGACTTTTAAACGTTTTATCTCCAAAAAACGGCGGCATATTATGGCTGCGCAAGTTCATATCGAAAATCTTGGTTCTCCTGTTTCCATTGGCATTAAAACAGGTATCAATGGCCAAGTCTCAAATGAGGGAAGTCAGCATTTTACGGAAGGTGAAAAGGGCCTCATTGATGGTAAGATTTTACAAATGTGTCCACAAACCACACACCGTAAACTGGATTTTGTTATTTCAGCTTGCCATGAGTTGAAAAAGGTTCAAGCCACATCCCGTCCGGAAATTGGGCGGCGCAGTTTCTCTATGAACTTTGATTTTAAACTTGCAGAAAATGAGCAGGTCACCTTAGAAAAGCGTGCTTCTGTTTATACCAGTATTGATAATGATATCAACGATTCCAGTATTCAAAACATGCGCCATGTGGCAGTAAGTGAACTTCAGGACTTGGAAAGTCAAAGTTTTGAAGAGCTGCTTGCTGAATCTACTCAGGCTTGGGCGGAGATCTGGCAAAAGCATCCTATAAAGATAAAATCTGAAGATCCACGTGACCAACTGGCGATTCGTTTTGCTAAATATCATTTACATAGCATGGTACCTGCCCACGATGAGAGAATGAATATCGGAGCTAAAGGCTTATCTGGCCAAGGTTATAAAGGCCATACCTTTTGGGATACAGAAGTTTTCATGTTGCCTTATTTTACTTTTACGCATCCAGAAATTGCCGAGAAATTGTTGACTTACCGTTATTTAGGATTAGCTGGTGCACACAAGAAGGCCATTGACAATGGCTATGAAGGTGCGCAGTATCCTTGGGAAGCCGCTTGGCCTACAGATGGTGAGGTGACACCGGTCTGGGGAGCAGCGGATATCGTAACAGGAAAGGCAATGAAAATCTTGTCTGGCTTTATTGAACAACATATCACCTCGGATGTAGCTTTTGGGGTAAAACAATATCTCGATGTCACAGGAAATCAAGCTTTCGCAAATGAAAAAGCTTATGAAATATTAGTAGATACTGCTAAATTCTGGGCTTCCAGATTAGAATTTGATACCTCTAGTGCTCAATATGTCATTACAAATGTTATGGGACCCGATGAATATAAAGAAGAAATTAACAATAATGCTTATACGAACTACACGGCACACTGGAACATTTCTTATGTTATTGATTTGATTGAACATTTGAAAGCTAAAAAACCAGAAGTGTACGCTAGATTAGATGAGAAATTTAACTTAGAGGCGCTACAGGCTGATCTTAAAGCGAAGGTTGATAAAATTTTCTTGCCTCAACCTACAAATGCTGGCATTATTCCGCAAGATGATAGCTATTTAAGCAAGCCTGAACTTGATTTGACCAAGTATAAATCAGCAGATGGCGTTGATGGCCTCTTCCATGACTATAATTTGCACCAAGTAAATGGTTTCCAAGTGACGAAACAAGCTGACGTATTGTTACTCATGCTGTTGTTTGAAGGATTGTTTGAAAAGGAATTAAAACTTAAAAACTTTGATTACTATGAGCCAAAAACGACACACGATAGCTCACTGTCGCTCTCGACGCACGCTATTTTATCTGCAGACTTAGGTAAGCTCAATCAATCCTATGACTTTTTTAAGCAAGCTATGAATATTGATATGGGAGAATACATGAAATCTTCTGATCCTGGCATTCATGCGGCATCTTTAGGAGGAATATGGCAAATGGTGGTATTTGGTTATGGTGGCGTACGTATGATTGAAGGTAAGCTCCGCATTGAACCCAATCTACCTCAAGCTTGGTCTCATTTATCGTATGGTTTCGACTACCAAGGACAAGCTATTTCTGTTGAAATTGGTAAAGGAAAAATGGTTCTGACAAAAGCAGAAGGTCCTGCTCTACAATTTATCCATAAAGATCAAATCATGAATCTTGAAGACACATTAACAATTACGCTATAAATTGGGCATTTCTGCCTCTAAAATAAAGGAGTTTTTCAAATGAAAAATTGGAAAAAAGTAACAATTTTCGGCACAGCAGCCTTGGCTGCTTTAACATTGGCGGCTTGTGGTCAGGGAACGTCCTCTGCAGAAGATGGTAAAAAGCTAACTATTGGTTATTGGAAAGGGTCTGATACCGAAAATGCAACCCTTGATAAAATGATTAAACAATTTGAAGAAGAAAATGATGTGGATGTTGTCCCTAAAGTTTATACAGATATCACCACACAGTTACCAACAGATCTGTCGGGCGGTACAGCACCGGATGCTTTCTATATTGACTCGGCGTTCTTTCCCTACTTACAGGAGCAAGGTGTGTTGAATGATCTGTCAGACGTTATTAATCAAGAGGATTTCTATCCAACGATTTCAAGTGCTTTTGAAGCAGATGGAAAGCCTTATGCTGCAGCAAAAGATGTTTCTACACTGGCAATTTATATTAATAAAGACATTTTTGAAAAAGCAGGGATTGATCAAGCCAGCATTCCAAAATCCTATGAAGAACTGGTCAAATGGGCACCTGAAGCTCAGGCTAAGATTGATGCAGCATATGGCAAAGGCAAGGTTTATCTGATTAACCAAAATGCTGATTTGGCACGTACATGGCCGTTCCAAATGGCAAGAGGAACGTCACCAATTACGGAGGAGGGTAAGTCTGATCTGGCTAATCCAGATTCGATAGCAGGTCTTAAAACGATTGTTGACTTGTTTAATGCGGGTGCAGCAGCAACACCACAACAGGTTGGTGCTGGCGATGAAGGTGCAGGCTTTGCGACAGGAAAATTTGCAATGACTCTGACCGGAAACTGGAATTATAAGGTTTATTTGGATGAATATAAAGACTTGAACTTTGATATCATCCCTAACCTGACATATCAAGGGAAGCCGATGACCATGCAATTTACTGTCGGGTGGGGCGAGTATAAGAATACTAAATCAAAAGACTTAGCAGATAAATGGATTAAGTTTGTAACCGGTAAGGAAGGAATGACAACATGGACAAATGGTGTGGGTACCTTAGCAACTCGTCCAGATGTAGCTGAAGGATCAGCATTCTTGAAAGAAAATCCGCGCTTGCAAGTTCATCAAGATTCGATTAAATTTGCGACATCATGGCAGTCCGGTACTAACTTAACAACCGTTCAGAATGCTTTTGGAAACTTTATACCAACAGCTTTTAAACAAGGTGCAACTGCAGATGATTTAAAAGCAGCAATGGAAAAAGCAGATAAAGAAGCCAACAGTAAAATTGGAAATTAATTAATATTTGGACAGTCAGTAAAAAATTTGAGAGTATCAGAGTTCTGGTACTTTCATAAGAGTTACTGACTGGAGGAAAAACTATGGAAAAACAAAAACGTACCAAGAGACAGATTTCAGAAATGATTCAAGGCTATGGATTCATCACACCTGCATTGTTAATCATTTTAGTCTTCTTTGTTTTAGCGATTCTTTTCGCTGTATATTTATCCTTCAATGATGTTAATCTCATCATGCATACTTACGAGTGGAATGGATTTAGAAATTATCAAAATTTATTTCAAGACAAGCAGCTACTTCGTGCCTTGCAAAACACGGGTTTCTTTGCTCTTGTTGTTGTGCCTGTGCAAACGATTATCGCCTTAGTCATTGCTTACATTTTAGCTTCCAAGGGGATTAAAGCTAAGAAAATGTTTCGACTCATTTATTTCTTACCCACTTTGACTTCAAGTGCCGCTTTGACATTGATTTTCATGTTTGTCTTTAACCTTAATGGCCCAATCAATGGCTTTCTTGAAAGTATCCATTTGATTGATGGACCGATTAACTTTATCAATGATACAGACTGGACGTTGAAAGTAATTATGGTGATGAATATTTGGTCTACTGTGCCTTACTTTATGACCATCTACCTTGCTTCGTTGGTTGATTTACCAGATGCCATGTATGAAGCAGCTGAAATCGATGGGGCGAATGCTTTTCAAAAATTGCGTTATATCACGATTCCTTATTTGCGTCCGATTACAACCTTTGTTTTGCTCACAGGTATTATTGGGACATTCCAAATGTTTGACCAAGCCTATATCTTTTCTGGAGGAACGGGAGGACCTGAAAATTCAACCTTGACAGTCAGTCTCTTGATTTTCCAATATGCTTTTGGTCAACAAAATCAAATGGGGTATGCAGCGGTCATTGCGATTATGCTTGCGATAATCATCTTCGTAGTCTCACGCATTGCTGAAAAATTGAATGGAGGAAATGGGCATGAGAAAAACTAAAAAGCAAAAAGCCTTGAAAATCTTACTTTATACTATCCTGATCATCTATGCTTTTGTCACTTTCTATCCTTTCATGTGGGCAGTAGCAGCATCATTTAAACCCTTAGCCGAAATTACATCAGGAAATTTATCGCTCTGGTCTGATAACTTTACCTTGGAACAATACCGCTATCTCTTTGATCCTGTTTCAGGCTCTCTTTTCCCACAGTGGTTGATGAACTCTATTATTATTTCTGTCATTGGTACAACTGTGAATATTTTCTTAAATACAATGGCTGGTTATGCCTTAGCTCGTCTCCAGTTTCCTGGACGTCAACGCATTTATTATGGCATTTTAGCGATGATGATGGTTCCCACTCAGGTTCTTCTCATCCCCAACTATTTGATTATCCAAAACTTGGGCATGATGGATTCCTTTGCTGCATTGATTTTACCTATGGCAATCAACATTTCAAATATTTTTATGATGCGTCAATTTTTCTTAAACTTCCCTAAGGACGTTGAGGAAGCCGCACGTATTGATGGCTTATCACGGGTAGGAACCTTCTTTCGTATTGTGATGCCCTTGGCTAAACCATCCATTGCAACACAGGGTGTTTTCGTCTTCATGGGCTTTTGGAATAATTTCCTCTCGCCCATGCTTTATTTGAAAACACAGAGTAAATTTACGCTGACTGTAGGTCTTCAAATGTTGCAATCAGCTGACCAAGGAGGACAGATGTGGAACCGCGTGATGGCAGCTTCAATCCTCACGATCTTACCTATCATCGTTCTCTACATCATCTTTAACCGTTACTTCTTACAAGGTGTACGTATGGATGGAGAGAAATAAAAACGAGGATGAATAAATAATGAAAAATTTTGAATTACGACTTGAGGACATAGGCAACCATTCTTCAGGAAATATTGAAACTCTCTTTGCCCAAGCTAATGGTTTTATGGGGATACGTGCCAGTGAGCCAATAGCCACAGCACAAGCTACGCCGGGTGTATTTGTAAATGGATTTTATGAAAAACATGAAATTATTTATGGAGAAAATGCTTATGGTTATGCGAAACATCATGAGACAATGATAAAACTGTTTGATTTACGACGAATCGATATCGAAATAGATGGTGAAGCGCTGGAAGTTTTAAAAAATCAAGAGCGCTGTCTAGATATGCAAACAGGTTTACTTCATGAAACGTTTGTTTATGAAACAGTTTCAGGGAAACAAATTATGCTGAGTTTAGAATCCTTTGCAAGTCATGCAGATCGGCAAGTGTATGCCCAATACTGGACAATATCAGCACTGAATTTCTCTGGTCAAGCTAAGATTACGAAAAAGGCACGATTAATTCAGCCGCAAGCTGAGAAAGCATTTGACCCACGGGTGCGTGAAGCCAGCACACAAATGCACCAAGAAGGAAATTGCTACCAAACTTTAAATAGTCAGTTGAAAATTTATGTTAAGTTCGATGCTTTTGAAGGGACAATTGATTTGAGAGAAGGTCAGGATGTTAGCCTGACACAGCTTTACCAAATATCGAAGGCCAATCATTTTGAGACACATTCTTATGAAGCATTGAAAAAGCAACAAATTGATATTTTTAAGGCCTTCTGGGAGAGTTCCGATATCGAAATCAACGGGGATGATGTGCTGCAAAAAGGTATTCGAGTAAATCTTTTTCATCTGTTCAACTCTGCTGGTCGAGATGGAAAGACGAACTTTGGAGCGAAAGGTCTGACAGGTGAGGGATACGAAGGACATTATTTCTGGGATACTGAAATGTACTTATTACCTTTCTTTATTCACACGCAGCCAGAACTGGCTAAGCAACTCCTAACCTATCGTATACATATTTTACCTGCCGCACAAGCGCGAGCAGCAGAGCTTGATTTTAAAGGTGCTTTATATCCTTGGCGGACAATTTCAGGCCAAGAAACCTCAGCCTACTTTCCAGCAGGCACAGGACAAGTTCATATCAATGCAGACATTGCACATGCTTTTAGACTTTATCATAAAGTCACGGGTGATGATGCCTTTATGGAAAGAGCCAAATCAGTTATTTATGAAACGGCCAATTTTTGGTTATCTTACGGTTTCTTTTCAAAACGAGGTTTTGAGATTCACGAAGTCACTGGACCAGATGAGTATACAGCTTTGGTTAATAATAATTACTATACGAATAAAATGGCCCAACAAAACTTGAAATACGCTGCCGAACTTGCTCAACAATTTGGTGATAAAGATGAGAAGAGTAAATTATGGGCTGAAGCGGCTCAGAAAATGTATTTTGTACCTGTCAATGAAGCTGGTATTACGCCGCAAGATGAATCTTTCTTGACGAAAGAAGTCTGGCATTTTGAAGATACACCTTCAGAAAATTATCCCTTACTGCTTAATTATCATCCCATGAAAATTTATAAACATCAGGTTTTAAAGCAAGCGGATACTTTACTTGGGCATATGATTTTCGCCGGTGAAACAAAGCGTGAACAAATAGGGCGGGACTTTGATTATTATGAACCAATGACCACCCATGACAGTAGCTTGTCACGTGCGGTTTATGGTGTTGTCGCGAGTCATTTAGGACGTCATGATTTAGCTTATGAATTCTTTAAAGATGCGGCTACAATGGACCTGACTGACCTGCAAGGGAATGCCAGCCATGGTATTCACGCGGCCAATATGGGAGGCTCTTGGCTAGGATTAATCTACGGCTTTGCAGGTTTACATCTTACAGCTGATGGCTTTGCTGTCAAAAATAATCTCCCAAAGGAGATAAAAGGGCTTAGATTTAAGATTAAGTTCAAAGGACAAACTAAAATATTTGAAATTGGAGAAATTGAGCATGTTTAAAGCAGTTTTATTTGATCTTGACGGGGTGATTGCAGATACCGCAGAATACCATTATCAGGCGTGGCGAATTTTAGCAGAGGAACTAGGAATTGAGGGAGTCGATCGTACATTTAATGAGCAACTCAAAGGCGTTTCACGAGAGGATTCTTTGAGGAAAATATTATCTTTAGGAAACCGAGAAAATGATTTTTCTATGGAAGAATTTGCCACACTAACAAAACGGAAAAATGACAATTATTTACAGATGATTCAAAAAGTCAGTCCAGCAGACGTTTATCCAGGGATTTTAGAGTTGTTGCAAGAATTAAAGGACTGTGATATTAAAATTGCTTTGGCTTCAGCTTCTAAAAATGGTCCGATACTTTTGGAGCGTATGGCATTAACCCCTTATTTTGATTTTATAGCAAATCCAGAAAAGGTTGCAGCCTCAAAACCAGCACCAGATATTTTCCAAGCGGCAGCAGCAGGAGTTGGTATTTCTCTAGAAGAAGCCATTGGAATTGAAGATGCACAGGCAGGAATTACAGCTATTAAAGCTGCGGGAAGTTTACCTGTTGGAGTAGGGTGTGCGGAAGACTTGGGCTCCGACATTACTTTAGTGCCTCAGACGGACTGCCTAACTTTAAATTATTTGACAGAAATTTGGGAGAAAAATAAAGGTGCTTATTAAAAGTACCTTTTTATTATTATGTGTTGGCTTTTACCTATGAAAATGAGGCTAGGAAAGTTGTGGTTTACTTACAGTGAACACTCTTTTTGTCAAAAGTGTTTGACACTCATCACTCATGGAGCCTATAATTAAAAGTGCTAAAATAGAAGTAGTCAAAAATTTAAGCGTAAGAGCTCTTGGATTTTCAGGAATATTTCCACAGAAAAAACAAATGACACCGTTTTTTCTGATGAAAAACCAAATAAATGCTTTTACATAAGGACTTTATCATGAAAAAAACTATGGATGGGAATATGGCAGCCGCACATGTTGCGTATGCTTTCTCTGAAATTGCAATGATTTACCCCATTACGCCAAGTTCACCAATGGCTGATTATACAGATGCTTGGTCGATTTCGGGCCGCAAAAATATTTGGGGACAACCTGTTAAACTGAGCGAGATGCAATCAGAAGCAGGTGCTGCTGGAGCTTTGCATGGTGCCATAAAAGCTGGAGCTCTAGCAACAACATTTACCTCGTCTCAGGGGCTTTTACTGATGTTGCCCAATATGTATAAGATGGCAGGCGAACTTCTTCCTGGGGTTATCCACGTGGCAGCACGTGCTATTGCAACAGGTGCACTGAATATCTCAGGCGATCATTCGGATGTTATGGCAGCGCGTTCCACAGGTTTTGCCATGTTAGCAGCATCTAGCGTCCAAGAAGTTATGGACTTGTCAGCTGTATCCCACCTGACAACAATTGAAGCATCGGTGCCCTTTTTAAACTTCTTTGATGGTTTTCGCACCTCACATGAAATCCAAAAAATTGATGTTCTGGATTACGAAGACCTAGCAAAATTGATTAATCAAGAGAAATTAAGTGCTTTCCGTCAACGTGCGATGAATCCAGACCATCCAACTGTGTCAGGAACCAATCAGAATGCTGATATCTATTTCCAACAGCGTGAAACGGTCAATCCATATTATGAGGAACTTCCTCAACTCGTTCAAAAATACATGCGGGAAATAAATCACTTGCGTGGGACGGATTATGATCTGGTAGATTACTATGGAGCACCAGATGCCGAAGAAGTTATTGTAAGTATGGGATCTGTTGCCGGAACAGTTAAACAAACTGTTGATTACCTGAATCATCAAGGGCGCAAAGTGGGCTTTTTGAATATCCATCTTTACCGTCCATTTCCCTCAGAAAATTTTCTTGAAAAATTACCTAAAACGGTGACTTCACTTGCCGTACTTGACCGGACAAAAGAAGCAGGAAGTAATGCTGAGCCTCTTTTACTCGATATTAAAGATTTGCTGTTTGAGCAAAATATTTCTGTTATTGGTGGACGTTACGGTATAGGTGGTAAAGATACGCGACCAGAGCACATCGTGGCAGTTTTCGAGCAGCTAAAAAATAAATCTGTGAAGAAAAGCTTTACTATCGGTATAGATGATGATCAGACTCATCTTTCCTTACCGCTTGCAGGGAACTTGGATCTCACTTCAGCAGATACTTATCAAGCAAAATTCTGGGGCTTTGGTTCAGATGGGACCGTGGGTGCGAATAAAGCTGCTATTAAAATCATCGGTGACCATACGGACAAATATGTTCAAGGTGCCTTTGAGTACGATTCGAAAAAATCAGGTGGACTGACCGTAAGTCATTTGCGCTTTGGTGACAGTCCTATTCAGTCGGAGTATATGATTTCGCATCCTGACTTTGTAGCCTGCCATAATACAACTTATGTGCGCCAATATGATTTAACAAAAGGCTTGCGCCCTGGAGGGATTTTCCTCCTTAATACAAGCTGGACAGATGAACAACTTGATCGAAATTTACCTGCCCAGCTTAAAAAGTATATTGCGGAACATGCGATTCGTTTCTACACAATCGATGCTGCTAAGATTGCACAAACCACTGGTTTGGGGCGACGCATTAATACCATCATGCAAGTTGCTTTCTTTAAGTTGACCAACATTATGCCCTTTGATAAGGTCTATGCGATTCTTAAAGAGGATGCACAGAAGTATGCCCGTAAATCGCCAAAGATTGTAGAGCAAAATTTACAAGCTATGGAAGCAGCCCTGCATCATTTACATGAAGTAAAAGTACCTACCTCATGGGCTGACACAGAAGAAAAAGTTACCAAAGCCGCTCCGGCAGATACAGCACGTAAACGCTATGTTTTCAACTTTTTAGATAAGGTCAATGCCTTTGAAGGTGATCAATTAACTGTTCAGGATGTGGCTACCAATGTAGCAGCAGGAAGTAGTCCGCTAGGAATATCTGCTTTTGAAAAACGCGGCATTGCTTTGGAAGTTCCAGAATGGAACGGCGCTGCATGTACGCAATGTAATGAATGTTCTTTTGTCTGTCCACATGCTGCCATTCGTCCTTTCCTCGCAGATGAAGATGAATGGAATGTGGCGCCAGAAGGCTTCAGTGTGATGGATTACCGTGGCAAAGACGGTCTGAAGTACCGGATTCAAGTTTCCGTAGAGGATTGTACAGGCTGTGGACTCTGCGTGGAAGCTTGTCCGAAAAAAGGGCAAGCCCTAAAAATGGTACCTTATGAAAGTCAAAAAACTCAAGCCATCAACTGGGCTTTTGGGATGACACTTAAGCAAAAAGAAAATCCAGCACGCTCTGGTACAGTCGCTGCTACACAGTTTAACCAACCACTCTTTGAGTTTTCTGGTGCGTGTTCTGGCTGTGGGGAAACGCCTTATATCAAACTGCTTACACAGATGTTTGGTGATCGTATGATGATCTCCAATGCCACAGGATGTTCTTCTATTTATGGGGGGACACAGGCTGCCCCTTATACCACAAATAATGTTGGGCAAGGTCCAGCATGGTCAAATTCGCTCTTTGAAGATAATGCTGAATACGGTTATGGCATGTGGTTTGCAAGTCAAACAAGACGGCAAAAACTTGCAGCACAAGTTAAGGTAGCCCTACCTGAAATGTCGGCTACCTTAGCACAGTTAGCTGAGGATTGGCTGGAGCACCTGGAAGATTCTGAAGGTACAAGAGCACGTGCTGAAAAGTTCAAAGCCGTGCTTAAAGAGGAAAAAGAAAATTCAGCTCTGCTACAAGAAATATATAATGAAAAAGACCAATTTGTAAAACCTACACAGTGGATTTTTGGTGGCGATGGCTGGGCCTATGATATTGGATTTGGTGGATTGGATCACGTTATTGCCAGCGGTGCAGATGTAAATATCCTCGTTATGGATAACGAAGTTTATGCCAATACAGGTGGACAGGTTTCCAAAGGTACACCGGCAAGTGCGATTGCGCAGTTTGCTTCTGGCGGAAAGGTTGCTGCGAAGAAAGATCTTGGCTTTATGGCTATGACTTACGGCAATGTTTATGTCGCTCAAATCGCAAGTGGTGCAAACATGATGCAAACAATCAAAGCCTTTGATGAAGCGGAAAAACATAAGGGCCCTTCTCTAATTATTGCCTATACACCATGTATTACACATGGAAACTATGAGGGAATGAGCAAGGTGCTTGATGAAGCAAAAGCTGCAGTAAACAGTGGATATTGGCAACTTTACCGCTACAATCCAGCACTTGAAGAAGTTGGAAAAAATCCTCTGACATTAGATTTTAAACGTCCAGATTTTGGACAAGTAAGAGAATTGTTGGTGAAACAGTCTCGCTTTGCCAATCTTATGAAGGTCAATGCAGAGCAAGCAGAATTGCTTTATGCAAAAGCTGCGGCAGATGCGAAGAAAAAATTCTTACGGTATGCCCGAATGTCAGGGGATTACGAAAAATTTATTGCTCGTGAAGCAAAAGCTTCGGATAAAAAAGCTGCGCAGCCAGTTCGTGAAAAAAGAGAAAGAAAAGAACGCCCAGTAGATCCTGAGCGTGAGGCAAGACGAGCTGCACGAAAAGCTGCACGTCAAGCAAAATAAAAAAGAGAAAAGCGGCAACTTAGTGTAAGTCGCTTTTTCTTTATGTGGGAGATAACATAAAGAAATGTATTTTTGGTATAATAGTAAAGAATAAGTCAGTGAGGAGGGCAGTATGTGAGTGATTTTAGTCAAATTTTTAATCTTGACTTCTGGCAAAAAATATTGGAGTTAAACCAATCGCCTTGGCGTGTGTTCATTTCAATCATCGATATCGCTATTGTAAGCTTTTTTCTTTATTTAGCTATGCGTTTTGTACAAGGCACAAAGCTGGTCAGCTTAGTACGTGGTGTTATTATTTTTGTTCTCATAAGAATAGTTGCTGGTTTGATCGGTTTGACCACTTTAGAGTGGCTACTCAATCAAGTAATTACCTATGGTGCGATTGCCGGTGTTATTATCTTTCAACCAGAAATACGTAGAGCTTTGGAAGGATTAGGTCGGACGACCAATCGGTTATCCGGTGGACGCAACCGGTCTATCAATAGCTATATTGAGGCATATGAAAAATCTTTTGCCTATATGTCTGAGCGTAAAATTGGAGCACTCATTGCTATTGAGCGAACACAAACTCTGAGTGAGTATGCTTCCACAGGGATAAGGTTAGATGCAGATATCTCCAGTGAATTAATCATCAATATCTTTATCCCGAATACGCCTTTACATGATGGGGCAGTGATTATTCAAGATGATAAAATTGCTGTAACCAGTGCCTACCTTCCTTTAACTGAGAAAACGGGAATATCCAAAGAGTTTGGGACACGACATCGTGCAGCTATAGGTTTATCAGAATCTTCAGATGCTTTAGTTCTTGTTGTTTCGGAAGAAACAGGAGGAATATCTATCGCTTATAATGGTGAGTTGTACGCGGATATTTCAAAAGAAGTGTTCCATGAAAAACTTATCGCTATTTTGGGACCAGAAGAAACAGGAGGCAAAAAATAATGAGAAATAATTTTTTCGCTTCAAAACTTTTTACAATCTTAGCTTCCATTTTCTTTGCAGTAATTTTATTCTTTAATGCAAGCTCTGCTGCGTTGAGAAATCAAGGTAACTCAACAACTGGAGAAGTTTATACGACAACTATTTCCAATGTACCAATTGAAATTAAGTATAATTCAGATGAATATTTTGCCAGTGGTTATAATAATACTGCTAATGTCTACCTGACAAGTTACAATCGCGTTCAGATTAATACAGAAGAAAACCCGGATTCTCGGAACTTTTATCTTGTGGTGGATTTATCCAATGCAAAAGAAGGAACAGTGACGATGCCCGTACGTATCCAACAACTTCCTAATGGCATAAATGCACAAATTGAACCTACAACCTTGACCGTTCGCTTAGAAAAGAAAGCCAGTGCTGAATTTAATGTAACACCCTTGATTGAACAAGCGCAGCTACCAGATGGTTTCAAAGTTAATGACATCAAGCTGAGTCAAGAAAAAGTCAAAGTAACAGCAGGGGAAACAAGCATCAAACAAATCCATGCCATCCAAGCGGCCTTACCAAGTGATGCATACTTAAATGATGATTACTCTGGTACGGTTACCTTGCATGCAGTTGATGCTGACGGAAAATTACTTCCCGCACAAATCAGTCCGGCGACAGTGCAAATGAAAGTGAGCGTAGAAAAGCCGTCAAAAACAGTCCCAGTTAATGTGAAGAAAACGGGAACACTTGACCAAAGTCTTTCAGACATGAAGACGTCTCTCTCTCAGAAGACAGTCACCATTTCAGGAGAACAAAGTGCTCTAGATAAGATTAATAGTGTTGATGCGACGGTAAACATATCTAATATTACGGAAAAAGAGACTGTAAATGTCGATATACAGGCAGATGGAGCAAGTGTGAAACCTAGTCAAGTAGAAGTAACAATGACTCCAGTAAAAAAATAAATAAGTAAAAAAAGAAAAGAGAAGAATAAAATGGGTAAATATTTTGGAACAGATGGCGTTCGTGGAGAGGCAAATGTAGAGTTAACGCCAGAAATGGCCTTTAAACTTGGGCGCTTTGGTGGCTATGTTCTTAGCCAACATGAAATCGGAACACCAAAAGTGTATGTAGCACGTGATCCACGTATTTCGGGTCAGATGCTTTCAACAAGCCTTATTTCAGGTCTGTTATCAGTAGGGATTGAGGTTTATGACTTGGGTGTTATTGCTACACCAGGAGTGGCTTATTTGGTCCGTAAAGAAGAAGCCTCTGCAGGGGTTATGATTTCTGCCAGCCATAATCCAGCCTTGGATAACGGAATTAAGTTCTTCGGAGCAGATGGTTTTAAACTTGACGATGATAAAGAGTTAGAAATCGAAGCTTTGATTGATGCTGAAGAAGATAAATTACCACGACCTTCTGCTGAAGGTTTGGGAATTTTACACGATTATAATGAAGCTGTACGTAAATATCAAGCATTTTTGAAAACAACAGCTGAAGGCGATTTTGAAGGTTACAAAATTGTACTCGATACAGCTAATGGTGCTTCATATACATCTGCGCGTGCTGTGTTTGCTGATTTAAATGCCGAACTCACAGTGATTGGTGAAAATCCAAATGGACTTAATATTAATGACGGTGTTGGTTCAACACACCCAGAGAAAACAGCAGATACGGTTGTAGAAACTGGAAGCGACATTGGTCTGGCTTTCGATGGTGATGCGGATCGTCTTATCGCAGTAGATGAAAATGGCAATATCGTTGATGGTGACAAAATTATGTTCATCGTTGGGAAGTATCTCCTTGAGCAAGGGAAATTAGCAAAAGATACCGTAGTTACAACTGTAATGTCTAATCTTGGTTTTCATTTAGCATTGGAAGAAGCAGGTATGAATTCCGTAGTAACGGCTGTAGGTGACCGCTATGTTGTGGAAGAAATGCGTAAAAATAATTACAATTTTGGCGGTGAACAGTCAGGTCATATGGTCTTCTTGGACTACAATACGACCGGTGATGGACAACTCTCAGCTATCCAACTTGTAAAAGTCATGCGTGAAACAGGTAAAAAATTATCAGAACTAGCAGCTGAAGTCACAATTTATCCTCAAAAACTTGTAAATGTTCGTGTAGCAAATAACGCTGCTAAAGAAGGGGCAATGGATATTCCAGCTATACGTGAAGTTATTACGGCCATGGAAGAAAAAATGAACGGCAAAGGCCGCATTCTTGTCCGCCCAAGTGGAACAGAACCACTTCTCCGTGTTATGGCTGAAGCACCAACAGATGAAGAAGTAAATGAAGTTGTTGACACAATAGTTGACGTAGTCAAAGAAGAAATTGGCGTAAAACTATAAAAGAAAAAGATTCGTAAGGAATCTTTTTTTGTTCCCAGACATACTGCATGAAAGAGGAAAGGAGTCAATGGCCAAAGACAAGACTCCTTTAGACTTTGCTAGAGTCACACAAGACTTAGCGAAAAACAATCACTTCCGTTTTCCGGGATTTAATTACTAATTTTCACGTGTTGAGTTGTGCTATAATAAGGCTATGAAATTAAAAGTTAATGAAGAAAAGATGCTCGCATTTGCAGAGCGTTTAGGTGGCCTTCTTCAGGCACAAGATATTATTGTTTTGACAGGAGAGCTTGGTGCAGGTAAAACAACCTTTGTGAAGGGTTTAGCTGTGGGCTTAGGAATTTCGCAGATGATTAAGAGCCCAACTTACACCATTGTACGAGAATACGAGGAAGGAAAGCTCCCTTTATATCATATGGATGTTTACCGTGCAGGAGATGATCCTGACAGCTTTGACCTTGACGATTATCTTTTTGGTGAAGGCATATCTGTTATTGAATGGGGCGAGCTACTGGGAGAAAGTCTACCTGAATCCTACTTAGAAGTGAAATTTGATAAATACGCAGACGGCTTTGCAACGGATGCTGAACGTGTCTTAGAACTTCTTCCACATGGACAACGCTATGAGGCACTACTAGGAGAATTATGAGCACAGAGTTACTGATTCGTGAAGCAACTCCTGAAGATAGCATAAAGCTTATTGCTTTTCTTAATCAGGTAGGAAAAGAAAGTCATTTTCTGACTTTAGATGAGGCGGGGATTCTTATGTCGCCCACGCAGATGCAAGATTACTTGACACAGATTCTTACGAAGGACAATAACGCTTATTTTCTAGCCTTTATTGGTCAAGAAATTGCTGGCGTTCTACATATTACGGCAGATTTTCACTATCGCATACGCCATATTGGGGATATTTTTATTGCTGTAAGTTCACAATTTCAAGGTTATGGTATTGCTTCTTTTTTATTTGAGGATGCCCTTGAATGGATTGAGGAGATGGACGTGATAAAGCGACTTGAATTAACTGTTCAAAAACGCAACAAAGCAGCTATCCATTTATATGAAAAGTTTGGTTTTGAGCTTGAAACAGTCCAAAAATATGGCGCACGCGATGAACATGGACAATTGATAGATGTGTATCAAATGGTCAAATTTTTCTAAGTGAAATAAGAGTGATCAGATAGGAAAAAAGAAGCCTATCTGGTTGCTTTTTTCATTTCCTGTTGTTTATTTGTAGAAATTTGATATAATTTTACTATGAAACTTTGGAAAAAATCGCTGTTGATGATCGTTGGGATCATCGCCTTAACGGCTGGAGCAGCCACTGTCTATGTTTCGACAGTTTTAGATAGCACAACAAAAGCATTTTCGAAAACCTATGCGGAAGTTGGAAGCACAGATGCGGGAAAAATTATCAAAGCGACTGAGCCATTAACAATTTTACTCATGGGTGTCGATACTGGAGGAGCTGACCGCGGAGGATCAACCAGCTGGGATGGTAACTCAGACTCACAGATCGTTATGACCCTTAATCCCAAAACGAATACAACAACGATGGTTTCTCTTGAGCGAGATGTCATGTCAAACATTTTGGATAATAAAGGTAATACTGTTTCGACACAGAAGATGAATGCCGCTTATCCGATGGGGTATAATGCAGGAGGGCTGGAAACAGGTGTCCAATATGCCATGAAGACAATCGGAGAACAGGCTGGTATTAATGTTGATAACTTCCTCATGATTAACTTTGATGGCTTGGTCAACTTGGTCAATGATGTGGGCGGTATTGATATTGACAATACAACTGGGCAGACTCTTTATATCTCTGACACAGAGCCGGAGTACACTGCGAAAGTTCCACCAGGTAAACAACACATTAATGGAGACCAAGCGCTGGTTTATTCGCGTGATCGCCATCACTTACCTAATGGAGACTATGGTCGTGCAGCACACCAGCGTGAAGTTATTTCAGCAGTTGTGACGAAGCTCTTGGCATTGAACAATATCACTCAATATCAAAAATTCTTGGACGATATTAGTGAAGACATCAAAACAAATATTCCAATCAATGGCTCAACTTTAACTTCTTTATTAGGTTATAGAGATTGTTTTAATAAAGTAGTTTCGATTCAATATCAAGGGATTGATTATATGAATCCAGGAGATGGTGGTTCTTATCAGCTGTTATCTACAAATACGACTTTAGCCGTTCAAAACGCTTTACGAAACTCTCTGAAAAAAGAGACAGGCAATAGTTTAAGTAATAATTTAATTACATACGAAACATTAACTGGTAATATACCTGATGCCTATTTCATGCCTTCAGCAACAGTAACAGAAAATGGCAAGTCAACTGTTTATGGTATTGATGTCAATGGTTCTTTTGTAAATCTTGACAGCAGCAATTCTGCTACCTATGTTGCGACAGATGGTAGCGCAGCGACAAGTGATAAGCCAACTTCATCGGATAAAACAAAATCTTCTGAAGAAAGTCAGGCTGATGCAACTACCCCAGATCCTTATGGGGCTTCTGTAGACGATGGCGCAGCATATGGAACAACTGACCCAGGAATGGGAGGTGCGAGTGCAGATGGTACAACCACTTATGTTGATCCTTATACAGGACAATAATTGCTTCAATTAGAAAAATATGATAGACTAGACAAGTAGTGTAAAAATCTACTTGTCTATTTTGGTCCGATAGCTCAGCTGGATAGAGCATTCGCCTTCTAAGCGAACGGTCGAGGGTTCGAATCCCCCTCGGATCATGGTGCCAAACCTCGCTCCGCCTTCGTGGCGGGGCATTTTTTGTTCTAAAAGTAAAGCTTAAAAGATGGCTTTTTAAATTAAAAAAATAAAGCACTTCATGGGAAGTGCTTTATTTTATACTATATATCGAAAGGCGTACTCCGCATTAGTTCAAAGTTAGCACGCGTAATCCAACTTTAAAATCTTTTTAAAAATTTCGACGGCAGCATCATAATCCTCATAAGGCAAATTATAGGCTTCAAGAAATTGATAAGTATTGATTTGCTCAACAACATCAAAGTGTGAGATGTAGTCAATCACACATTCTTTGAGCGACATCGTGCTAAAATCTTTCGTTCGGCTGTCTGATTTGTTTAATGCGTGTATCACTTCCTCGTTCACTTTACAGAGTAGCGCAAAAGAAGTGTCACATGGACAACCAGAAATTTCGATAAATTTTTGGAAGAGTTCAAAATTTCCGCCTTCGGACACAAAGATATCCCAGAGGAAGAGGATAGCTTCTTTATTTGTTCGTTTCTCCTGAGGGCTGGTTGTATCACATTCTCCAAGACGATAGCGATCATTATTCTTAATGTGCATTAACTCATGGCACAACTTAAAGGCCTTGACCGTTTTCGGATTAAAAATAGTAATCTTTTTTCTGTTATGTGTGACAGCATCCAATGGAAAATAGTTGTCCCCGATAACTTCAATTCCATATTTTTCTATCTCAAGGATTATACGCTCTATTAGTTCCTGTTCGTTCATAGAGCCCCCACTTAGTCTTCAAGACGCTTACCTAAAATAAGTTTTAATGCCGTTTTGACTTCATCAGTAAGTGGTTTGCCATCAAAAGACACCCATTCGTCCCAGTCAACCTTACTCTCGTCTACTAAAGGAGCAAGGTCGATAGGTTCTTGATGATTGCTTTTTTCTTGGTGACCAAGGAGATAATCAACACTGACATTAAAGTATTTGGCGACTGCTGTTACTTTATCAACACCAGGTGTTTGTTTACTCCAGCGGCGTATTGTTCCATTACCATAGCCCAGATGTTCTTCAATTTGTCTGATGGATACATGCTTTTGGGCCGCTAACTCTTTTATTTTTTCGTATAAATCCAAATTTATTAACCTTTCAGAATAGCTTTATCTGTTTGTAGCATATTGGTATATTTTTCGCTTGACATTTTATACCAATATGCTATAATGTTTCTTGTAAAGAAGATTTGCAACTTTTATAAAGAAGTCCTATAAGGTATGTGTGAGTAAGAATATACACACCAATCAATAGGTTTTTCATTCTACATTAATTGTAGCTTATTAGTATACAAAAGTCAAATTGAGATAGACAAAAGTTCTATAAAAGGTGTGAGTTGAAAAAAGGTACAGAAAGGAAAAAGATATGACAATAATCCAGACAAAAGTTTCTAGGGCTAAAGAAAGAGTTAAAATATCGCAAAGGAAAAGCAAGCAGGAAGAATTAGTCTTTGAGGAGGAACTGCTCAAGCTAGAAATAGAGCGACGCAAGCATGAAAGTAAGGAGAAACGTAGAATGCGGCGTAAGATGCAAAGAGAAAAAATGCTTGCCAACTTGCATCAAAATGATTAAGGAGAAAGACGATGAAAAAGTTATATGCGGTTTATAGAGGAGAAGCATTTTTAGATTGTGGAACAGCCAGTGAACTTGCAGCGCGTTTTGATACTAATCTAGAAAATGTCTATTCAAAAGTTAGTAAAGAACGCAAAGCAAGAAGTAGGGGCCAGTCTTTTTCAGACAATACCTTGCATTGGTATAGTTTTGATGATGGTAATGATGAGAACATCTGGCTTTCTTAACAAAAGATTCCTTTGGGTGACTCCAAAACGTATGTGGGCATTTTTGGCTTCTATATTGACATATAGCATTGTTGTGTAAAAGAGCTTCTAACCTAAATAATGCAAGGTTGGTCGCATTAAAGGGTTTTCAAAATAGAGTAGAAAGTTTGCAGAATAAGGGAAACTCTAAATTAGGTTAGACAAATCTATACTTGATTTTGCTATAATATAAACATGACTAGATATATGGCAACGATTGCTTATGATGGCACAAATTTTGCAGGTTTTCAAACCCAAAATAATCAACGGACTGTACAAGAAGAGATTGAAAAAGTTTTGACAAAATTAAATTCTCACCAGACTGTGATATTGCATGGCTCAGGACGTACAGATTCGGGAGTGCATGCGCATGCTCAACGTATTCATTTCGACTTGCAAGGGCAGCGAGATGAGGAACGTTTACGTTTCGCTTTGGACACGCAAACCCCATCAGATATTGCCTTTCGTGAAGTCATACAAGTTGAAGAGGATTTTCATGTTCGCTTTAACAAGCATGAAAAGATTTATGAGTATTTTCTGGAAAACAGTAAAGTTCGGAGTCCTTTTCACCGTTTGTATCGTGCACATTTTCGCTATCAACTTGATGAAGATTTGATGCGACAAGCTCTAGCAGATTTGGTTGGTACACATGACTTTACTGGCTTTACAGCAGCTGGTGCTACAGTTGAAGATAAGATACGAACGATAACTCAAGCTGAGATTGTAAAACTAGACGATGAAAACTATAAATTTATTTTTCGGGGCAATGGGTTTCTTTATAAACAAGTTCGTAATATGATGGGAACTGTGATCAAAATAGGAAATGGGCGGATGCCTGTCTCGCAAATTAAAAAGATTTTAGAAAGTAAAAATCGTGACCTAGCAGGTCCGACTGCTGCCCCAGAAGGGCTCTATCTCAAGGAGGTAATTTATTTTGACTAAAAATATTGTTGCTGTACATGACATTTCTTGCGTAGGTCGTTGTTCCTCAACAGTGGCGCTTCCGATTATTAGTGCTTATGGCATAGAGTGTCGACTATTGCCCACAGCGCTTTTATCAACACATACAGGTGGTTTTACCAACTTTACTTATCTTGACCTTACAGATGAAATGCGCAACATTATTCAAGCCTGGCAAGAATTAAATCTCCATATGGATGGAATTTATAGTGGCTTTATGGCTTCTGCGGAACAAATTGACGTGCTCAAAGACTTGATTGGCATATATAAAGATGCGAATAATCTGGCTATCATTGATCCAGTCATGGCTGATCATGGGGAACTATATAGTGTTTTCGATATGCACTTTGTAGAAAAAATGGGTGAACTTTTGCCTTATGCAGATGTTCTTTTGCCTAATATCACAGAAGCATGCCTTTTAACAGGAACACCTTACCAAGAAGGTGTGCAGTCAGAAGCATTTATTGAAATGCTCATTGAAAAATTACAAGCACGTGGGGCAAAAAATGTTGTTTTGACGGGTGTTATGCTTGATGAAAAATATATTGGAGCCGCGGCTGCAAGAAGTACCGGACAGATTGACTATGTTTTGGCAGAAAAATTGCCAGGTGCATATCATGGCACTGGAGATATCTTCGGTTCTGTTTTATCTGCAGAGTTAACTAATGGTAAAACTTTAGCCGCAGCAACACGAGAAGCTGTTGACTATGTAGTTAAATCAATAAAAAATACACCAAAGTCTGCTGACAAACGTTATGGAGTAGAATTCGAGCAAACTTTGAAAAGTAAAAGAAAGCAGGAGCAATGAAGTACTCAACTAAAAAATTAACCCTGTTGGCTTTGTTAGCTGCCTTGACATTTGTCTTAGGCTATTTCACAAAAATACCTATTCCTGGTGGTTATTTTACCTTGCTTGATGCGGGTATTTTCACGACAGCCATGCTTCTTGGAAAACGTGAAGGTCTAATTGTTGGTGCACTAGCAGGATTTCTCAATGATTTTATTGCGGGATATGCGGCATACATGTTCTTTACCTTAGTCATTCATGGACTCCAAGGTTATTTAGGTGTTATAACAAAAAATAAAGCACTTAATTACGGGTTGGCTACCGTGGTTATGGTCGGCGGTTATTTTATAGCAGATATGTTTATTGTTGGAAGTTTAGCCGTGGCATTACCCGACATGGCAATTAATGCCGTGCAAACCAGTGTCGGTTTTGTCGTTGCTTTGCTTCTTACAGAAATTCTTAAGAAATCAGGTGCTCTTCATGGACTTAAAACAAATTAAAGAAGAAACAAAAACAATTATTGAAGATGTTATTGCAAAAACAGAGATAAAAGCTGGACAGATTTTTGTCTTGGGCCTATCTAGTTCCGAAGTCAATGGCGGTACAATTGGTAAGAACTCCTCAGCTGAGATTGGCGAAGTAATTGTCGGAACGATTTATGAAGCACTCAAGGCGCGGGATATTTATTTAGCTGTCCAGGCTTGTGAACACCTTAACCGTGCTTTACTTATAGAGCAAGAATTGGCGGACAAAAAAGATTTGGAAATCGTTTCGGTTGTTCCACAGCTTCATGCAGGAGGGAGTGGACAAGTCGCAGCTTATAAGCTATTTAAGGCACCAGTAGAAGTGGAGCATATCACGGCATATGCTGGACTCGATATTGGCGATACAGCTATTGGAATGCACGTAAAGCATGTCCAAATCCCTGTGCGACCTGTCTTGAAAGAACTTGGCGGAGCGCATGTCACAGCTCTCAAATCACGTCCTAAGCTTATTGGTGGGGAACGTGCAAGTTATGAGTAAGTAAAAGTCTGGATAAGTGCCTCACTGGAAATTTTGCATATGAGTTGGTAATAAGGACAAAGTGTGAGAAAATGTATTTAACAATAAAGAGGGAGGTGCAGATGACATTTAAAGTCGAAGTAGATGACCTCAGAGGGAAACCAGTTGCTCGCGAGTCCTACTGATATTCACTAATTTCTAAAAGGAGGATAGATGTTCTTATCCTCTTTTTTGCTCCAGATAAAATCTAGGACCTTGACAAAAAAATCAAAATCATATAGAATAATATTCGGGCACCGCTTTTTGCGGTAAAGTCAGAAGCTCCCTTACAAAAGGGAGCTTATTTTTTTGTTTCGCTACCAACATTTGTGGCTAAAACCACTAAATGATGGATGGCAAGCTCTACGGAGCTTTGCCTAAGCGCCTCATTAGGAAAAATAAAAAAGCAACTATTTTTCCATTATATTTTCCCAGGCTTAATATAGAAAACAGAGGAGATTTCGCATTGGCAACTAAGTATATTTTCGTCACAGGTGGTGGTACATCATCAATGGGTAAGGGTATTGTTGCAGCGTCTTTGGGACGTTTGCTCAAAAACCGTGGCCTTAAAGTAACTGTACAAAAATTTGATCCGTATCTTAATATTGACCCAGGGACAATGAGCCCTTATCAACACGGTGAGGTTTTTGTTACAGATGATGGCGCTGAAACAGACCTTGACCTTGGGCACTATGAACGTTTTATTGATATCAATCTTAATAAATACTCAAATGTAACTTCAGGTAAAGTTTACTCTGAAATTTTACGTAAAGAGCGTAAAGGGGAGTACCTTGGAGCGACAGTTCAAATGGTGCCTCACGTTACAGATACATTAAAAGAAAAAATTAAGCGTGCAGCAACAATGACTGACGCTGATGTTATCATCACTGAGGTTGGTGGTACAGTAGGTGATATGGAATCCCTCCCATTCATTGAAGCCCTACGTCAAATGAAAGCCGAAGTTGGTTCAGATAATGTGATGTACATTCACACTGTGCCAATCCTCCACTTGCGTGCAGCTGGGGAGTTGAAAACGAAAATTGCACAAAATGCGACAAAAACATTGCGTGAATATGGTATCCAGGCCAATATGTTGGTGCTTCGTACAGAAGTTCCAATCACACGCGAAATGCGCGACAAAGTAGCCATGTATTGTGATGTTGATCCTGAAGCAGTTATCCAGTCTCTTGATGTGGAACATCTCTACCAAATTCCATTAAACTTGCAAGAGCAAAACATGGATCAAATCGTTTGTGATCATTTGAAACTTGACGCCCCTGCAGCTGATATGACCGAATGGGCAGCAATGGTTGACCATGTGATGAACCTTAAGAAAAAAGTCAAAATCGCTTTGGTTGGTAAATACGTAGAGTTGCCAGATGCCTATATCTCAGTGACAGAAGCCTTGAAACATGCGGGATATCCAGCAGATAGTGACATTGAATTGGACTGGGTGAATGCAAATGACTTAGATGATAGTAATGCTGCTGCACGTTTGAAAGATGCACATGGTATTATCGTCCCTGGTGGATTTGGTGAACGTGGTTCAGAAGGTAAGATTTCAGCTATCCGTTATGCCCGGGAAAATGATGTACCAATGTTGGGTATTTGTCTTGGTATGCAAATGACTTGCGTGGAGTTTGCACGCAATGTTTTAGGCATGAAAGGGGCACATTCTTACGAATTAAACCCAGAAACACCATATCCAATTATCGATATCATGCGTGACCAAGTTGATGTTGAAGACATGGGAGGAACCTTGCGCTTAGGACTCTACCCATCAAAACTAAAAGCAAACACTAAAGCACGTGCGGCATATAACGATGCGGATGTCGTTCAACGTCGTCACCGTCACCGCTATGAATTTAATAATAAATATCGTGAACAATTTGAAGCGGCAGGCTTTACATTCTCTGGTGTTTCCCCAGACAACCGTTTGGTCGAAATCGTTGAGTTAACCGATAAAAAATTCTTCGTTGCTTGTCAATATCACCCAGAATTACAATCACGTCCAAACCGTCCAGAAGAGCTTTATCAAGCCTTTGTTAAAGCTGCAGTGGAAAATATGTGAAAATAAAAATCCCTACTTAAGGTGGGGATTTTTTTAGTGCTTACTTTTTAATATTTTTTCCTATCATAATTTGATATACTGGATGCAATATTGAGAGGAGAAGCCATGTCAGAGTATCAACGTATGATTTCAGGGCAACTTTATAGAGCATCTAAGATTGAAAAAGAGTATGATCCACAACCAGGAAGAGTACTTGCCCAAAAGATAAATCAAACCAGCCTAATGGATCAAAAAGAAATTATTGCTTTAGAGAAACAATTGTTTGGGAGTACAGGAAAATCTATTTATGTGAATCCGCCACTTCAAGTCGATTATGGTTTTAACACACACATTGGTGAAAATTTTTATGCCAATGTGGATTGTATTTTTTTGGATGTTGCACCAATCACTATTGGAGACGATGTGATGTTTGGACCTCGCGTAAGCCTGATTACACCATTGCATCCTATCGATGCAGCTGTTCGGGTTCGAGGGCTTGAATATGCAAAACCAATCACTATTGGCGATCGTGTATGGCTCGGTGCAGGTGTTATTGTGAATCCAGGTGTTAGTATTGGTGAAGGAACGATTGTAGGGTCAGGAGCAGTAGTTACTAAGGATCTGCCCGCACATGTTATCGCTGTGGGAAATCCGGCACGTATTTTAAGAGAAATTAGTGAGACAGATCAAGAGTACTGGGAGCTACAAGAAAAGGATTATTATGACACAAAAAAAGCAGATTGAAAACCTGCTTTTTTTGATCGGTCTTTGAAAGAGAGATTAATGCTTTGGTTCCACAACTCCGACTTTACTAATGAGTAAAACAAAAAGTCCGAATACCAGTGAGACAACCAAAGTGCTAAACGGCTTGTCAGCTACCCCAGCGAGTGCGGTCATGATGTAACCTACAACTTCGCCGATAACGGCTGACCAGAAAAGAGTTACAAGTACTTTCATAATAATTCTTCTTTCGATTTTTCTTCAAAATAAAGTATAATACTATTAGAGCTAAAATTCAAGAATTATGCGAAAAAAGTATAAAAACAAAGGAGAAAGGGGCCAAATGTTTGCACAACTCAACACCAAAACAGAGTACAGTTTTTTAGATAGTGTTGTCCGAGTAGATGATTATCTGAATGTGGCAGAAAAAATGGGCTATAAACAGCTTGGCATTTGTGATGTCGGAAATTTACATGGTGCTTATCACTTTGCGATTGAAGCACAAAAGAGAAACATACAGCCCATTATTGGGGTTGAGCTTGTTTTTGAGCTGGACAGTTTACCTGTATCCTTTAGTTTTATTGCTAAAAATACTGAGGGGTATAAAAATCTTTTAAAAATCTCTTCCAGTCATAATTACGGTCGTCACCGTTTTTCTGATATTGAGAGTTTTTTAAATGATGTCGTTTTAGTGGTACCAGAGTCTTATGCGAATCTCTCAGCCCTTTCACAGATTCAAGCAGAAGTATATATTGGCATCTTGCCTACAGGTGTCGGAGGAACTTCGCTTCAGTTTCCGTACCTTCCTTTTCAGCCTGTGCGCTACTTGTCACAGGTCGATAATGAAAGCCTTGAAGTTCTACATGCGATTCGTGATTTAATACCTTACAATCAAGAGTTGACTTTGTCAAATGACCAACTTTTGCAGAGACCAGAAATTTACGAAAAATTATATGCTAAGAATTATCCTCAAGCCTTAGATAATCTTGAAAACTTAGTTGCAAATATTGCGTATGACTTTAGTGAGAAGTTAGGCTTGCCTCAGTTTGATAAACAAAGAAATGCAGCAGAGCTTCTTCGTGAAAGAGCAGAAGTCAATCTGCCTACAGGAGAAGACTATCGTGCACGTCTCAATCATGAACTATCGGTCATCCATCAAATGGGCTTCGATGACTATTTCCTTATCGTTGCCGACTTATTACGCTATGCAAGTGAAAACGACATCTATTGCGGCATGGGGCGTGGCTCTGCTGCTGGTTCATTGGTGGCTTATACCTTAGGTATCACTCATGTTGATCCGGTGGCAAATAATCTCTTCTTTGAACGTTTCCTTAATCCGGAACGTGTAGCAATGCCCGATATCGATATTGATATGCCTGATACCAAACGGTCCGAGTTGCTTGCTTATATGAAGCGGCGTTATGGTAGCGACCATGTGGCGCAGATCGTGACTTTCTCGACCTTAGGTAAACGACAAGCTTTACGTGATGTCGGAAAGGCTTTTGGGATGAACGAAGCTGAGCTTTCTTCTCTCACACGCATGTTGAGACAACGGTTTGGTTCGCTTCGTGATGAGTACGAGGAAAATCCTAAACTTAAGGCTGAAATATTACGCGACAGTCGATTGCAGAAGGTGTATGAGATAGCTACTCGTATTGAAGGCTTACCGCGTCAAACATCGACACACGCTTCGGGCGTGGTGTTAAGCCAAGAATCCTTGGTCAATTACGTGCCTCTAAAACCATCCGATGATTTGGCCTTGACACAATATGAGGCACCGGATGTTGAAGCAATTGGTCTGTTGAAAATCGACTTTTTGGGTTTACGAAATTTAACGATAATTGAGCGATTATGTGAATTAGTACAAAAACGAAAAAATGTTCACATCGATCCTTTGCACATAGATTTAGAAGATGACAAAACGTTAGCACTTTTCCGTGCTGGAAATACTCTAGGTATTTTTCAATTTGAGAATCCACAGATGAGACGTTTTTTGCGTAATTTAGCTCCAACAAAGTTTGAGGATATTGTTGATGCGACATCTATTTTCCGTCCAGGCCCTTCACAGTTTATTCCCCAATTCGTTGCCCGCCGACATGGACAGGAAAAAGTAGAAGTCATTGACGAGACACTGACAGAAATATTAGCGCCAACCTATGGTATTATGATTTATCAGGAACAGATCATGCAAGTTGCACAACGCTTTGCCGGTTTCTCTTTGGGTAAGGCTGACTTGCTCCGCCGTGCAATCTCAAAGAAAAAAGGAAAAGAATTTGAAGAACTCCAAGCCGAATTTTTAGCAGGAAGCTTAAAGTTGGGGCACACTGAAGCACAAGCGATGGAGATATATCGTCTGATTGAACGTTTTGCTAATTATGGTTTTAATCGTTCTCATGCCTATGCTTATGCTGCTCTAGCTTTTCAAATCGCTTATTTCAAGGCGAATTATCCCGATGAATTTTATGAGGTTCAGCTTCGAGACCGTAAAAGAGAGAGCATGATTCAAGATGCTTTGGGTAATGATTTTCAAATGGAGCAACCTTCCATCAATCGGATGCCTTATCATGACAGAGTAGAAAATGGTAAAATCGCCTTGGGCTTAGCAAATGTACGGAGCATTCCACGAGATATGGCATTTTGGATTGTTGAACATAGGCCCTTTAGTGATTTAGCAGATTTGGTGAAAAGTTTACCTCAAAATTTCCAGAAAGAAGATTATTTGCTACCACTTGTACAGATTGGAGCTTTTGATGACCAAGACATGAACAGAGGGAAGCTGGCTCAAAACTTATCAACTCTCATTGATTATAGTCAAAATATTCAACTGGATCTCTTCGGTGCATCTGCCTTAAAATTCTCTTTTCAAGATGCAGAAGATTATCTGCAATACGAGAAATACGAGTATGAAAAGCAGTTTTTAGGTGTAGGGATTACGCCACACCCCTTGCAAACTTTAGCACTTAAACTGAAAACAAATTTTACAGCACTGACTGATTTGCAAAAAAATAAGCGAGCGACTGTTTTAGTCGAGCTGCTTGCTGTGCGTACCCATCGTACAAAGACAGGAGAGACAATGGCTTTCCTATCAACAACTGACAGTAAGGAAAATTTTGACATTACACTTTTCCCAGAAAATTATCGGCGGTTTATGGCAAATCTCGAAAAAGGAAAATTTTATTTAATTTCTGGCAAAGTTTCTGAAAGAAATGATGCTTTACAGATGCTAGCTGATCGTGTCATCGAAGTAGAAGAGACAGACCGTAAACTTTGGTTGAATCTTGAAGATGCAAGTCATAATACGCATATTTCTCGAATTTTACGGGAGTTTCCTGGAGGAATACAAGTCATTTTGCATTTTGCTGACACAAAAAAAACCACACAGACTCAAGTCTATGTGGAAGAAAATGATTTACTTTTGAACAAGTTGAAAACCTATGTCTTAAACGCTGTTTATAAATAGCGTTTTTTCTTATGATCCCACATAACCATAGATGGAGAACCACATCAGCATTGCAGCACCAAGAACAAAAAGATGCCAGACCACGTGAGCGAAAGGGAATTTATAACGGTATATAATTGCTCCGACAGAGTAAATTACGCCTCCTCCGACGAGAAACCAGAAGCCATAGGCAGGCAGAAGCTGCCAGAGAGGGTAAATGGCAAAGAGGATGACCCATCCCATAACAATATAAAGGACAGTTGAACCTCTAGGCACGGTATTCCATCGTGGGAGGTAGATAGCTGTAACGACTATTCCCAAGATCGCACAAAGCCAAACAAGTGCTAACATTCCCCAGCCTAGCCAATTTCCTAATGTAACGAGGCAATAAGGGGTATAAGTTCCTGCGATGAGTAAAAAGATACCGCTATGATCAAAAACTTGAAAAACTTTTTGAGCGCGTGTAAAGTGTAGGCTGTGTGCCAAAGTTGAAAAGAGAAAAAGTAGTACAAGAGAGGCTCCATAAATTGAGAAAGCAACAATCTGTATCGGTGAATGATTGGCTACTCCTTTAAGTATGAGTAAAACAAGTCCTGTAATAGCAAGACCAGTTCCGACTCCGTGTGTGATGGCATTAAAGACCTGGTCGACAATTTGATAAGCGCGAGAAGCTGGCTTTTCCATTGATCTCCTTCTTTCCATAATAATTTCGCTTTCTAAAATCAAAATATTTATAAATTTGAAAAAGAGGATTAGCGAAATTGCAGTTCATTTGGTATAATATTAATATATATTAACATAGATTGTTTAGAAAAGAAATCGAAGTCTTTTTATTTTGATTTGGAGAAAATATGACAATTAAAATTGTGACAGATTCATCAATAACTATTGAACCAGAATTAGTAGAAGAACTTGATATTACTGTAGTTCCATTGTCGGTAACTATTGACGGGACAACTTACCTTGATTCAGACTTACCCTTGGACTCATTTATGGAAAAAATGAAGGCTTCTAAGGCATTGCCTAAAACAAGCCAACCTCCTGTAGGGGTCTTTGCAGAAAAATATGAAGAAATTGCCAGTGAAGAAGATGCGATTATTTCCATCCACATCACTGAAAGTTTAAGCGGTACAGTACAAGCAGCACGTCAAGGGGCAATGCTATCTGGCCGTGATGTAACAGTTCTTGATAGTGATTTTACGGACCAAGGTTTGAAATTCCAAGTAGTGGAAGCCGCACGATTGGCTAAAGAAGGTCTTGGAAAAGAAGAAATCTTGAAGAGAATTAATCACGTACGTGAAAATACAGAACTGTTTATTGGGATTTCGACGCTCGAAAACCTGGTTAAAGGCGGACGTATCAGTCGTACAACCGGAATCGTGGGAAGTCTCTTGCATGTACGTATCGTGATGGAACTAAAAAACCGTGAGCTAGGTGTAATGACACGAGGACGTGGGAATAAGACATTTACCAAATGGTTAGATGAAACGGTAGAACACATCGCAAACTCTGGACGTAAAATTCGTGAGATTGGCATTTCACATGTAGAAGGACTTGATTTTTCTAATAAAGCGAAGGAAGCTTTGCAAAAATTTGTTGAAAAACCAATTTCTATCCTCGATACTAACTCTACTATTGCTACTCATACAGGACCGGGTGCTTGGGCTGTAATGATTGATTATGAATAAAAAACTGAAAATTATTCTTGAACTTGCTGGCTTTTTGCTAGCAAGTTTACTTGTATTCTGTTTGCTTTCCTTGATGAGTACTCCAGCTGGCAACCGTTTAAAAGAAGAAGTACAGGATCAAGATAAAATCGTGAATTACGTGGCATTGGGAGACTCATTAACAGAAGGTGTTGGTGATGCAACAGGCCAAGGTGGCTTCGTCCCTCTTTTAGCAAAAGAGGTAGAAAACCAAACCACAGGAAAAGTAGAGTCACAAAACTTTGGTCATGCAGGTGATACAAGTACCCAAATCTATGAAAAAATGCAGGACAGAGAAATCCAAACTGCTATAAAAAATGCAGATTTTATCACTTTGACTGTTGGTGGGAATGATGTTATGAAAGTTATCCGAGATAATGCTGCTCGTCTTTCAAAACTTAAAGAAAAAGACTTTGAACAACCTGCGCGTAATTATCAAAATGAGCTGAAAAAAATCTTTGAGACTATTCGGCTAAATAATCCTAAGGCTCATGTCTATGTTTTAGGGATTTATAATCCTTTCTATATGAATTTTCCTAATATAACAGCCTTGCAAACAATCATTAATAATTGGAATATCGCAACAGAGGAGACGGTAAAAGAAGAAAAAAATACGAGTTTTATTGCCATTAACGATTTGCTTTACAAAGGAATCGGAGGGGAGAAAGGGATTTCTGAAAGTCAGTCTCAAATCAATGATCTCCTTTACACAGCAGATAGTTTCCACCCCAACAATATTGGCTATCAAATCATGGCTGATGCAGTATTTAAAGAATATCAGGTGATCAATGAAAAATAAAAAAACAATCTGGAAATGGCTCTTTCTTGCTCTATTAGCAATTAATCTTGGAACTTTTGCTTTTATTTCGAGTCGCGTATTTAATGTGCGGGACCAACAATCTTTGAGACAAGTAAGTAAGCCTAAAGAGACGACAGAAGTCGCTAAAATAACGACTAATCGGGACCAGTTAAACCAGCTTATTAATACTTATCTGCAAGATTTTCAGACTTCAGACATGAGTTATAAATTCTATCTATCAAATAGTCAAGCTGTTTTAGAAGCTTCTTACCAACTTTTTGGACAAAAAATTCCACTCTATATTTACTTTGAGCCTTTGGCTTTAAATGATGGTTCTGTTGCACTTCAGGTGAAGAGTGTTTCGGCAGGGTCGTTGAACTTACCAACAAGTGCTGTTCTTGCTTATGTGAAGTCAAGCATTAAGCTTCCAGCCTTTGTAGAAGTCTTACCGACGAAGGATCAAGTCATATTACATCTGCCACAACTTACTTTAGCAGATAATTTATATTTAAAAGCAAATCAGCTAGATTTAGTCAGTGGAAACTTTACTTTTAATTTGATGATTCAACCTTAAAATCAGCTAAAAACCGCAGAAAAACGCTGTTTAGGCTTGCAAAGGTTCACAACATTTGATAAAATGAAAAGTGCCTAATAAGAACAGGTAAAACAAAATATGGAGGACATTTTTAAAATGGCTAACAAACAAGATCTTATTGCTGAAGTTGCAGCAAAAGCTGGATTGACTAAAAAAGATGCTGAAAAAGCAGTTAACGCTTTCGGTGAATCAGTAACTGAATTCCTCGCAAAAGGAGAAAAAGTTCAACTTATCGGTTTCGGTACTTTCGAAACTCGTGAACGTGCAGCTCGCGAAGGACGCAACCCACAAACTGGTGCAGCTATCCAAATCGCAGCAACTACAGTTCCTGCATTTAAAGCTGGTAAAGCTTTGAAAGACGCTGTTAAATAATCTAGCGTAGAAATACTGATACCGTGGTTAACCATGGTATTTTTTATTGTCTTTGATTATAAAAATTTGTAGCTCTTGCATGTTTACTTGCAGTAAAACAGAATGAAGATAACAGTTGAGTATATAATGATTTTCAAGCTGTAAAAAGCGAGAAAAAAGTGATAGAATGTAAGGATGAAAAAATGCTTCCGCTGCTTAAGCTAAGGAAGCTGCTAAATGTTATTCAGAAATGGGGAAACTAAAATCATTTACTTTGATAATTCAGCCACTACCGCTATAAATCCAGAAGTTTTACGCACATATACAGATGTAGCCACTAAAATTATGGGAAATCCCTCGAGCTTGCACAGTTTAGGAACAACTGCAACACGTCTTTTGGAGGCTTCACGCCGTCAAATCGCGGATCTACTTCATGTTAATACAGAGGAAATTTACTTCACAAGTGGTGGAACAGAAGGCGATAACTGGGTCTTAAAAGGTGTGGCATATGAAAAAGAAAGATTTGGGAAGCACATCATTATCTCAGCCATAGAACATCCTGCAGTTAAAAATACTGCAGCATGGTTAGCTACGCAAGGATTTGAAATTGATGAAGCACCTGTTGATGAACGGGGATTTGTTAAAGTTTCAGAACTTGAGGCATTAATCCGCGAAGATACAATTTTGGTATCTGTCATGGCCGTAAATAACGAGATAGGCTCTATTCAACCGATCAAAGAAATCGCTAAACTCTTGGAAAATCGTCCTACCATTTCTTTCCACATTGATGCTGTCCAAGCCATTGGTAAAATAGCTGTTGAGGACTTTATGTTGGAACGTGTGGACTTTGCAACATTTTCAGCGCACAAATTCCACGGGCCACGTGGTGTCGGTTTTCTTTATATTAAATCAGGGAAACGCTTAGCCCCTCTTTTACATGGCGGTGGTCAGGAAAATAACAAGCGTTCGACGACTGAAAATGTTGCTGGTATCGCTGCTACAGCTAAGGCTCTTCGTCTTGCACTATCTGATTTTGATCATAAAGTTGAGAAAATTCGTCAAATGAAAGCAATCATCTTTGAGGAACTCTCTAAGCAAGAAAAAATTATCCTTTTTTCAGAAATGGATGACTTTGCTCCCAATATATTGACCTTTGGAATTCGTGGAGTTAGAGGAGAAGTTGTTGTTCATGCTTTTGAAAAACATGAGATTTTCATCTCAACAACATCTGCATGTTCTTCGAAGAAAAATGCTGCTGCCGGCACACTCATGGCTATGCATGTCAAACCTGATCTTGCAACCAGCGCTGTACGTGTTAGTCTGGACCATACAAATAATATGTTAGAGATTGAAGCCTTTCTTACAATCTTCCGCAATATTTATCAAGAAATGCTTAAAGTAGCGAATTGATAAAAGAATAAAAGCCCCGATTAAGTGTCGGAGCTTTTTTATCTGTTGTTTAAGTAAAGAGGTGGCTAAAATAAAACTATTGATGTTTCTCTTAAGTTAAGAGTTTAAGAATTAAAAATCATAGAGTTCTGTAGAGAGGTAGCGCTCGCCATTGTCAGCAGACAAGGTCAATACTTTCTTTCCTTTACCTAATTTTTTCGCAACTTCAAGAGCAGCCCAAATCGCTGCACCACTTGAAATCCCTACAAGGAAGCCCTGGCTAAAACCAATTTCGCGAGCAGTAGTAAAAGCTTCTTCCACAGGGACATCAATTACTCCATCATAAGAAGAAGTGTCCAAAGCTTTAGGGATAAAAGGAACACCAATTCCTTGAAGTTTATGGGGCTGTGGTTGCCCGCCTGTTAAGACAGGAGAACTTGCAGGTTCTACCGCATAACTTTTGAGCTTAGGATTCGCTTTTTTCAGTACATGAGAAACCCCAGAAATAGTTCCACCGGTTCCCGCACCAGCCACAAAAGCATCCAAACCTGTTTCACCAAAAACGTCCAGTATTTCTACAGCTGTTGTGGCTTCGTGAGCAGCTGGGTTAGCCGGGTTGTCAAACTGAAGTGGAAGGAACCATCCTTTTTCTTCTGCAAGATGCTCTGCTGTAGCAATAGCTTCATTCATTCCTCCAGCAGCTGGAGTTAAAATAAGTTCAGCACCTTAAGCTTGAATTAATTTACGGCGTTCAAGTGAGAAGGTTTCAGGCATGACAATCACAACTTTGTAGCCTAAAGCAGCTCCGACAAAAGCAAGTCCGATTCCAGTATTTCCAGAAGTTGGTTCAATAATAGTCCCACCTTCTTTTAGTAGTCCATCCCGCTCTGCTTGCCGAATCATATTGAGGGCAATACGGTCTTTTACTGATCCTCCAGGATTAAATGCCTCAAGTTTAACGTAAACCTCAGCACTGTCTTCAGGAAGATTGCGAAGCTTGATAATGGGTGTTTGCCCAATGAGTTCAGTAATGTTTTCATAAATTTTAGACATAGAGTTCTCCTTTTATCTTTGATGATCCTGCTTCTTATTATAAAACCTACTTTATCAGTTTTACACAAAAAAAGCGAATAAGCGCTATAAAAATATAATATCAAGGATTATATAGTTTTACATTAGATAATAAATAGTATATACTTAGAAATAATGAATATTTTATTTATGGAGTTTTTATAAGATGAATACAAAACACAAATTTTTATTTGGCGCAGCTGCTGTAGCCCTTACAAGTCTTGGGGCTGTGAAAGCACAAGCAATGTCAGTACAAGAGTTGGCTGAAGCAGCAACTCCAGTCGCAAACGAATATGGTCTTTACCCCTCTGTTATGATTGCCCAAGGTATTTTGGAAAGCAGTGCTGGACAAAGTGCACTAGCTGTAAATTATAATAATATTTTCGGTGTGAAATACACTTCAGGAAATCCAGTTTATTTACCTACACAAGAATTTCTTGACGGACAAATGCATAATGTCGTGGAACCTTTCCAAGCTTATGCTTCAGTTGCAGAGGCTTGTGCTGCACAAGCACGTTTATTACGTGGCTCTTTCTTGTATTCAGGTGTTTGGCGTGAAAATACAAGCTCTTATCAAGATGCAACCGCTTGGTTGCAAGGACGCTATGCTACAGATCCAAATTATGCCTCAAAATTAAATGCTGTTATCGCGCAATATGGTTTAACAGCTTATGATGGCGGAGAAGTCGCTACAACTTCAACAACAAGCTATGTGACAACTACAACTTCTACAGATACAAGTTCATACGGTACACAAACTTATACTGTTCAAGAAGGTGATACAGTCTATGATATTGCAGCACACTATGGTGTATCAATGGATGCAATTCTTTCCCAAAATGGTCTCTCAGCTACAGATCACATCATGCAAGGTCAAGTTCTACAGATACCAACAGCTGGGACTAGTGCAACGACGACAACTTCAACTACAAGTGCTTCAACGATGGCAACAAGCACCGTTTCTAGTTCTTATACTGTTCAATCAGGTGATACTTTAACATCAATTGCCTCTGTTTATGGAAGAACAGCAGATGAACTTGCCGCAATGAACGGTATTACAGGAAATATCTATCCTGGCCAAACATTATCTGTATAATAAAAACATCTCTATATTAATATAGAGATGTTTTTTTGAGGGAAATTCTGAAAGCTTACTAAGCTGAATATAAAAAAGCCCAATGGGGCTTTTTATATTAGAAAAATGGATTATAAAGTTTTTCATTTCCAATCGTTGTGCTTGGACCGTGCCCTGGATAAACCGTATAATCGTCGGGAAGGCTAAAAAGTTCTGCCTCAATGGACTGTAGTAATTGTGTGTGATTCCCACTTGGAAGATCTGTTCTTCCAATCGCACCAGCAAAAAGTGCATCACCGGAAAAAATAAGCTCCTCTTCTTCGAAAACAAGACTAATTCCTCCAATAGAATGCCCGGGTGTGTGGCGTACGTGGAATTTTAGCCCAGAGAGATTATAAGGAGTATCACAGACATAATATTCATCTATATTAGTCTTACAAGTGACAGGAAAGGGGAGCATTAAAGCTGAAGCATTAAGCTCGGGGTTTTTGAGCCACTCTTTTTCATTTTCATGTAGATAAACTTGAGCATTAGGATAGGCTTGCTTGAGGGTATCAAGCCCCATGATATGGTCAAAATGTGCATGAGTCAAGAGAATAGCAGTTAAAGGCTTGTCAATCTCTTGAAGTTTTGCAATAATTTTTTCTGGTTGACTGCCAGGATCAATAAGTATACTAAAAGCAGAATTGCTCAGGATATAAGCATTTTCCTGAGCAATTTCACTAACGATTTTCTCGATTATCATAAATTAATTTCCTGTTACACTAAGGTCAGAACCTTGTTTTACGACATCGCTTGGCATTTGCCAGTCTGCAACAGATGTTGGATCAGGATATAAATCTGTCATCATTGCTTTGAAAACTTTAGCAGCGATATACATATTTTCGCCATAGACAGGTTGTAGTCTATTTTTATAACCGGTCCATACAGCCATAGAATATTGTGGTGTGTAACCAACAAAGTTTTCGTCTGGTGCCATTGAACCACCTTGGAGCTGAGCTTGCGTGATTCCAGCTGTTTCAAGAGCTTTAGGATATTCAGCATCATCGTAGTTGGAAGTTCCTGTTTTCCCTGCTTCAGGAAGGCCAGGAGTTTGTGCATAAAGACCTGTAGAAAGAGCAGGTATTGTGCCGTCATTTCCTTTGATAACATCTTTGAGGATATCAGTAATAAGATAAGCAGTTGAAGACTTCATCGCACGCGTGCGCTCTGGCTCATAAGTTTTTGTCGAGCCGTCAGGCATTACAATTTTCGAAACATAGTAAGGTTTTGTGTAGATACCATCGTTCGAAAAAGCAGCATAGGCAGCAGCCATACGTTCAGAACTTGCACCATATTGAGAATCTGTGCTGATTGAATTACTAGAAATACCATTTGAGAAGACCATATTTCCGGGCTCATAGATGGCTCTTCCTTCGCTATCGGTACCAGTTTGTACAGGGTACTTAAAGCCAAGTTTATTGGCAAAAGCAGTCGCATTATCTAATCCTACAGCAGCTAAAGTTTTAATAGCCGGGATATTACGTGAAAGAGCTAAAGCTTGTCGTACGGAGATGTTTCCTAGATACTGATTGTCCCAGTTGTTCAGTTGAATATTTTGAGCATCGGGATAGAAGTAAGGACCTGAGTCGGAAATGGTTTGGGCAGTGCTTGTATAAATGCCATTTTCAAAGGCAGGTGCGTAGTCGATGAGTGGCTTCATCGTTGAGCCCCAGTCACGAGTGGGTTCTGTAGCTTGATTTGAGCCAAAAGGAACGATTTCTTGCTTACGTCCACCGATTTGGGCAGCAACGCCACCTGTCTGTGTATCAATCAAAGTTGAAGCAACTTGAAGTTCGTCATCAGTGAATGGTACAGAATCATTGGTATTGACAATGTTGAATAGATTTTCCTGCGCTTTGCTGTCAAGCGTAGTATAAATCTTTAAGCCAGCATTTGGCGCATCTGTTCCTGTTTCTCGATTGGCTTGCTTGATGGCTTCATTGATGAAGTCATTGGCATATTCAGGAATGTTCACACCGCTCTTCAAGTCTTGAAGACCATCATCGATTGGTGTATTGATGGCTTCATCTCTTTGTTTCTCAGTGATTTTACCATTGCGGTACATCGCATTGATTACCAAATCGCGACGATATTTCGCAGCTTCTGGGTTTTTATAAGGATTATAAGTATTTGGTGCTTGTGGCATACCCGCAAGTAGGGCTAACTGTGGGATAGACAAGTCTGTTAACGGTTTATTATAGTAAGCTTGAGAAGCTGTCCCCATACCGTAATAACCATTCGCCATATTGACTTTATTGACATAAGCAGTAAAGATTTGCTCTTTTGACCATTTTTGGTCCAGCTGTAAGGCAAGCCAAGCTTCTTGAATTTTGATTTTCATGTTTTGGTCAGCTGAGTCAGTAGAGAAGAAAGACAGTTTAATCAACTGCATATCTAAGGTAGAACCACCTTGCATATGTCCACCACGTAAGTTATTGACTAAAGAACCAGCAATACGTATTGGGTCAACACCACGTGTATTGAAAAAGCGGCGGTCCTCAATCGAGGTTACAGCATTAACAAGCATTACAGGTATATTATCAGTCTGTACTAAATCACGTTGTTCCGCACCAAGAGTAGCAATTACTTTCTCATCCTTGTCATAAACGACCGTTGATGGGGGTGACTCTAATTTGCTCATATCTAATTTCGGCGCATCTTTTGCGTAATAAATAAAGAGCGCACCAGCAGCAACAAAAGTCAGAATAATTGTTGAAAAAATCAGAATTAAAGCCCATTTCAATGTTGAAATGAGAGATCTTTTAACTGCAGTGTTTTTATTTCGATTCATTTTTGATTTTTTTCGTTTGTTAGTAGGAATTTTAATTCACCTCGCAAAGTTGATTAACGATATCCAAGTAAGGGATTCTAGGAATCTGATTTGATGGGATTTGATAAGCATGTTGCTTAATATAATCAAGAGGAATAGACTTTAAGCCTTTTTTTTCTTGATAAAAACGAATCAAATTCTCAGATGGCAAGTAGTAAGTTTCGTCCAAAGAGGCAAAGTGTAAGAGCACAAAGGCAATGCCTTTTTGTTCAAGGACTTTGGACATATGGACGATTTGATGCTCATGAAAATTTTTCAGAGGAAAACTTGTCTTCTGATGGGTTTCCTTAGCTTCAAAATCAATATATCTTCCCTGATAGACGCCAGAATAATCTGTAGTTGAAGCCTGTCTAAAGTAGGCTTCGGTAATTTTAGCACGGCTACGTTGGGGATAGTCAACCTTTACAATTTGGATAGGAGTGGGTTTTTTATGAATCACAGCGATATCATGTGCAAGATAATAATCATTAGTCGCATTGATCTCTGCTTCAAAGTTCATACCACGTTTACCAAATTTTACTGCCGATTTAGATTTTACCATATTCGGAGTACTTTTCGCAGCGTTATGCACCACTTTTTTCTCTGTTTGTTTTCCTGAAAAATTTTTTATTTGTTTATTTAATCCTTGAGGATATTTTAGCATGTGTGTTTTTCCATATATTAAATTGTTACTTCTATTGTATAATGTAATTATAGCAAATTATTTGTCTTTTGGATTATTACAGTTAAAATGGTATTTTATTGTAGAGTTTGTGGCTAGTTTTTTTACTTTCAAATTTTAATAACAGCTATAAAAATAGCTCCTTTATTTTTCTTAAGTCGTATAAAAAGTATAAACGAGGAGAAAAGATGTTTTTTGATAATCAAGAAAACAAAAAATATGATGTCTTATATTGTGCAAGGAAGGACCCGTTATGAAAACATTGCTTATTACAGGTTACACAGCTTTTGATTTAGGGATTTTTGATGAGAAGGATATCAAAATCAAAATTATCAAAAAAGCCTTTAAAAGAAGATTGGAAGCGTATCTGGACAAAGGATTGAAATGGGTTATTTTCACGGGTAATTTAGGCTTTGAATATTGGGCATTACAAGTTTCTAAAGAATTACAAACAGAATACGAGTTCCATATTGCAAGTATTTTTCCCTTTGAAACGCAGGGAAAAAACTGGAACGAGGCGAATCAAGCAAAATTGCGTGAATTTAAAGATGTAGATTATGTTAAATATGCTTACGAAGATTACGAAAATCCAAGTCAATTTCGTCAGTATAACGATTTTTTGCTCGAAAATTCAGATGGTTCTTTAGTTTTATATGACGAAGAAAACGAAACTAAGCTCCATTTTATTACGGATAAGATGCAAAAGACATCAAATTATAATATGGAATTGATTAGATTTGAAGATTTACAAGAAATTTGTGACGATATGAACAATATGTAACATAGACACAAATTCTTACACAATAGTAAAAAAACGCACTTTTTTTAATCTGTAATTTTTGGTATAATAAGTAACAAATAATAGCGCTGCTCAAGTTTAATAATTGGTTACAGCCTAGATAGAATGGGGAAAGAAAGTGGTTGATTTATACTTATCGCCTTCATGTACTAGTTGCCGTAAGGCACGTGCATGGTTGGACAAACACAGTGTCCCTTATACGGAGCACAACATTTTGACACAGCCGATGACAAATGATGACTTACGTAAAATTTTGTCAAAAACAGAAAACGGAACGGAAGATATTATTTCAATTCGGTCAAAAATATTTCAAAAGCTTGCTTTGGATCTTGATGAGTTGACCATTAACGAGTTGATTAATCTTGTAACAGAGTATCCAAACCTTTTACGTCGTCCGATTATCACAGATGATCGTTTGTTACAAATTGGTTTTAATGAAGACGAGATTCGTGCTTTCTTACCTCGTCATTATCGTCGTGCGGAAATGAAACGTGCCGTAAACGACTTCTAAATGAATAAGGGAGAGTGGAAATAATGAAAGCTAATTATCAATATCCACTTGATTTAAGTTGGAGTACTGCTGAAATGACTGCAGTGCTCTCTTTTTTCAATCAAGTGGAAAATTTTTATGAGAGTAAAGTGGACAAAGAAGAATTCTTGGAGGCTTATAAAACATTCAAGAAAATTGTACCTTCCAAGATGCAAGAAAAACAGCTGGGGCGAGAATTCGAAGAAAGCAGTGGTTATTCGCTTTATCGTGCCGTCAAGGAGGTACAAGCGAGTGAAAGACAATTTGTTCGCTTTGAAAAAGCTTAAACAAGCAAAAACTTGGGTGAGAGAAGCCGGTGCTTTTCTTCGTGATAATATTCATCAAACTTTGGAAGTTTCGCAAAAAAGTAATTTTAGTGATTTGGTGACAAATTTTGATCAGCGGGTTCAAGAAATCATCATTGAAGAAATTATGAAGAATTATCCTGAGGATAAAATTTTAGCCGAAGAAGCCGGACGAAATACAGCAGCTTTTGACCGTAGTCAAGACAATTTTTGGGTTTTAGATCCTATTGATGGTACGATAAATTTCGTGGTGCAGCAGGATAACTTTGCTGTGATGCTGGCTTATTATGAAAAAGGGCAGCCCCAATTTGGATTAATTCTTGATGTAATGGCGGACAAACTTTATTGGAATAACGCGCAAGAAGTATATTGCAACGATAGAAAACTTTCCTATAAACCGCAAGCATTTGAAAAAAGTCTGCTTTCAATCAATTCAATGATTTATCGTAAAAACTTATATAAACTAACGGACTTTAGTTTAACTACTTTAGGAGTAAGGATGTTAGGTAGCGCAGGAATGGCCTATGCGGACCTTCTTGAAGGAAAAACTGTCGCTTATTTTAGCCTTTTACAACCTTGGGATTATGCCGCAGGAGGTATTTTGACCGAAAAGCTCGGTTTTGTGACCAAAACCTTTGAGGGAGCAAAACCCAATCTTATAGACCGTCAGTACGTTTATAGCCTGCCTGCACATTTAGTTGAACAACTAATACAAAGGACAGACATAATCCTGTAAAGTTGACGAAAAGATTCATTGTGCTATAATTTAGGGTGTCTTTCAGAATAAAGAAATTATAGGAATGTATAAATGGATCAAATAATTGTCAAGGGTGGAAATACCCGCCTTAAAGGAACTGTAGAAATTGAAGGAGCAAAAAATGCTGTTTTGCCTTTGCTTGCAGCGACACTTTTGCCAAGCGAGGGAGAAATTATTCTTCGTAATGTTCCTATCTTGAGCGATGTTTACATGATGAACAATTTAGTGGATCATCTTGGAGTTGACTTAGAGTTTTCAGAAGAAAGCAAGACGGTTCACGCACAAGCAGCTTCTAAAGTAAAAACAAAAGCACCCTACGAATTTGTAAGCAAAATGCGTGCCTCTATCGTTGTAATGGGTCCAATTTTAGCTCGAAACGGGCATGCTCGTGTCTCAATGCCCGGAGGTTGCTCAATTGGTTCGCGTCCTATCGATCTCCACTTGCGTGGCTTTGAATTGATGGGGGCGGAAATTACTCAAGAAGCGGGTTACATTGAAGCTAAGGCTGAAAAGCTACGTGGTGCACATATCTATTTGGACTTCCCATCAGTAGGTGCCACACAAAACTTGATGATGGCTGCAACTCTAGCAGAAGGAACAACAACTTTAGAAAATGCAGCACGCGAGCCTGAAATTGTTGACCTTGCAAATTGGCTCAATAAGATGGGTGCAAATGTCAAAGGTGCTGGTACAGATACAATTATTATCAAAGGTGTTGAAAAAATGCATGGAGCTAACCACGCAGTTGTACAAGACCGTATCGAAGCTGGAACCTTCATGGTAGCAGCGGCAATGACACAAGGCGATGTGTTAATCAAAGATGCGGTTCGTGAGCACAACCGTCCCTTAATTTCTAAATTGATTGAGATGGGTGTGGAGTTTGTCCAAGAAGATGAAGGACTTCGTGTTCTAGGTCCTGAAATCTTAAAAGCAACAAATGTAAAAACTTTACCACATCCTGGTTTCCCAACAGACATGCAATCGCAAATGACTGCGGCTCAAGCTATCGCTAAGGGTGAATCAACAATGATTGAAACGGTTTTTGAAAATCGTTTCCAACATTTAGAAGAAATGCGTCGTATGGGCTTAACGGTCGATATTACACGTAACACAGCCATCATCCAAGGCACACGAAAATTACAAGGTGCACAAGTTAAATCAACAGATTTACGTGCAAGTGCAGCATTAATTTTGCTTGGTATGGTTGCGCAAGGTCAAACTACAGTACGTAAATTAAGTCACCTTGATCGTGGTTATTACCGCTTCCATGAAAAATTAAAATCACTTGGAGCAGATATTGAACGTGTTCCAGAACTTGAGGAAATTGATGATTAAAAAAACGATTAAAGTATTAGGCGTTCGCCTTTCATTAGTCTTTTTAGTTCTTGTACTTGTCCTTATAGCAGGTGCAGCGGGCTTGATGTTAGGCTATGGTGTGCTAGGCGGCGGACAAGCGTCCCGTGTTTTTAGTGGCGACCTATGGCAAGAAGTCATACAACGTTTAAATCCATAAAAGTTTGCTTTTGCAAGCTTTTTTTTTGACTTAAACTCAAAGAAAAGCGCGAAAAATAATTGTTCAAAAAGTTGAATTCACTCAGTTTTTATGCTATTCTAGAAAGGTATGAAATTTCTGAGCTCAAGGCTCATAAATAAGGAGAAATAATTAATGACTGCAAGTTTTGAAAAAACTGGTGTTAACACTGGTACACTCTCATTTTCAATCGACCAAGAAACAATCAAAAACGGTCTTGACAAAGCTTTCAATAAAGTAAAAGGTAATATCTCAGTGCCTGGTTTCCGTAAAGGTAAAATCAGCCGTCAAATGTTTAACCGCATGTATGGTGAAGAAGCTCTTTTCGAAGAAGCTTTGAATGCCGTATTGCCAACTGCTTATGATGCAGCTGTAAAAGAAGCAGGTATCGAACCTGTTGCTCAACCAAAGATTGATGTCACTAAAATGGAAAAAGGTTCTGACTGGGAATTGACAGCTGAAGTAACTGTTAAACCTGAAGTAGAACTTGGTGACTACAAAAACTTGGAAGTTTCAGTAGAAGCAACTAAAGATGTTGCTGATGAAGAAGTTGAAGCACGTTTGACACAAGAACAAAACAACCTTGCTGAATTAACTGTTAAAGAAGGTAAAGCTGAAAACGGAGATACAGTAGTTATCGACTTTGTTGGTTCTATCGATGGTGTTGAATTTGAAGGCGGAAAAGGTGCGAACCACAGTTTAGAACTTGGTTCAGGGCAATTTATTCCTGGTTTTGAAGAACAACTTGTTGGCACTTCAGCTGGCGAAGAAATCGATGTGAAAGTGACTTTCCCAGAAGACTACCAAGCTACAGATCTTGCAGGTAAAGAAGCAGTTTTCGCAACTAAAGTTAACGAAGTTAAAGCAAAAGAAGTTCCAGAACTTGATGATGAATTAGCAAAAGATATTGACGAAGAAGTTGAAACTTTGGATGAGCTCAAAGCTAAATTCCGTAAAGAACTTGAAGATGCTAAAGCTGAAGCTTATAACGATGCTGTTGAAACTGCAGCTATCGAAACAGCTGTAGCAAATGCTGAAATCAAAGAAATTCCTGAAGAAATGATTCACGAAGAAGTTCACCGCGCAATGAACGAATTCCTTGGTGGAATGCAACAACAAGGTATCTCTCCAGAAATGTACTTCCAAATCACAGGTACTACTGAAGAGCAATTGCACGAACAATACCAAGAAGATGCTGGTAAACGTGTGCGTACAAACCTTGTTATTGAAGCAATTGCTAAAGCAGAAAACTTCGAAACTACAGATGAAGAAGTTAAAGCTGAGATTGCTGACTTGGCTGCACAATATAACATGCCTGTTGAACAAGTTGAAAAACTTCTTCCAGTTGACATGCTCCAACACGATATCGCAATGAAGAAAGCTGTTGAAGCAATTACAGATTCAGTTAAAGTTAAATAATTGTTTTATATAAAAATAAAAACTCATAGCCTTTGGTGCTGTGAGTTTTTTTATTTTCTTAAAAAAAAAACGAATAGGTTGTCAATCCAATTTTTTGACAGTAAGGTTAGATAATGGTTTAATGGTTTAATGTTTTAAAAACATAAACTAATAAGGAGTAATAATGAAATTTGAACATTTAAAACATGAACTAAGTGAAGTCAGCGACTTTTTAATTGCCTTAGGTGATGAAAAGAGACAAGCAATTATTATTAAGTTACTGGAGAAGAGTGATTGCAAAGGCATACAAGTTGGAGATTTAATCGAAGCAACAGGCTTATCGCGCCCCGCTATTTCACATCATTTGAAAATCTTAAGACAAGCAAAGATAGTTAATTATCGTTCAGAAGGAACAAGAAACTTTTACTATCTTGAACATGATACATCAGAAATTATGAAATTACAACATTTTCTGGATGAAGTAACAAGGATAATGAAAGGAAAGCAAGAAAAATGAATAAAGTTTTGATTGTCGAAACAAATATTAAGCGTTATAAGAATACCAATGAAGCGACAGGGCTTTGGCTGGGCGAGAGTGCAGAATTTGTTGATGAACTCCAAAAACATGGTATTGCTTATGACTTTGTTAGCCCAAATGGTGGCTATGTTCCACTTGACCCACGGAGTATGAAGTATATGGATGAAGCCATTTGGAACATTTATGAGCGGCAAGACTTTGTCGAAAGAGCTTTAAAAAAGACTTTGAAACCTGAGGAAGTAATCTCGCAAGACTATCGTGCCATATATTTCACAGGTGGCCACGGTGTGATGTGGGACTTTCCAGATAATCCAGAAATAAAAGGTATCGCCCAAGCTATTTATGCGCATGGTGGTTATCTCACTTCCGTTTGTCATGGTATCGCCGGTTTACTTAATCTTAAGAACCAAGAAGGTCAATACATCATTTCAGGGAAAAAGATAACGGGTTTTACAACAGCTGAAGAAGTTCTTGCAGGCAAGAAAAAAATCGTTCCTTTTCTCAATGAAGAGGTAGCCAAAAGCCGTGGGGCAACATGGTGCAAAAAAAGATTCTATAAAGATTTTGCCCTCCAAGATGGGCAACTTATCACGGGACAAAATCCGTTTTCTGTAAGGTCAGTCGCTAAAATGCTTATAAAGGAGATTGCATAATGCAAACAATACTAGGAAGTAATGGACAGATTGGTCAAGAGCTGGCCAAGGAACTTTTTAAAAAATATACAAAAGATATTAGGCTTGTGAGTAGAAAACCACGTAAAGTAAACCCAACAGATAGCTTGTTTTCGGCTGATTTACTGAAGGCTGAGGAAGCGCATGCAGCGATTGCTGGCAGTGAGATTGTTTATTTTACAGCCGGTTTACCGATGAATTCTGAGCTTTGGGAAGAACAATTTCCTCTGATGATGAAAAATGTCATTGACGCTTGTAAGCTGCACCAAAGTAAATTGGTTTTCTTTGATAATACCTATATGTACCCTAAAAATGCGGAAATACAATATGAAGACACTAAATTTGAACCGACGGGAAGAAAATCCACGGTACGTGCCCGATTAGCAGAAATGATAATTGAGGAGATAGAGCACCATTCGCTCGAAGCTGTAATCTGCCGCGCGCCGGAGTTTTATGGCCCAGGTCAGACGCAGAGTATAACAAATACAATGGTCTTCAATGCAATTAAAGAGAATAGAAAAATAAAAATTCCCTTGAGTGCTACTCGTTTGAGAACCTTGATTTGGACACCCGATGCTAGCCGTGCAATGGCTCTCATAGGGAATGATGCGGATGCTTATGGTCAAACTTGGCATTTGCCATGCGCACCAAGCTTGACTTATCAGGACATCATTACACTTTCAGAAGAAATCACAGGAAAAAAACTTCAATACACAATAATTAAGATGTGGCAATTCAAATTGGCGGCCCTTTTCAGCCAAAAAGCGAAAGAATTGCAAGAGCTTCTTCCGCGTTATGCAGAGGACAATGTATTTAATTCAGACAAGTTTAAAAAATATTTTCCAGAGTTTGAAGTAACAAGCTTTGAAGCAGGTGTAAAACAGGTGCTTTTAGAGAAATAGCCTTATGAAAAACTTCCTGATGGATCGTCTTAATTCATTTGATATCCAGAAGGCAAAATGATAAACTTTTAAAGAAAGAGGAAAGGGATTGAGAAGTATGAAAGAGATAAAAAATATTATTTTTGACTGGGACAATACACTCTTTCCTTTTAAAAAATATTGGGAAACAGCACACCGGAAAGTTTTTTTGGACTTGATTGATTTTCAGGATGAATTTTCTATAGATGATTTTATGGCAAAGTATCGTGAAGTGGATGAGCAACTCTGGCCTTTAGTTCACGAAGGGAAAATGACGATTGAGCAGCTGCGCGAAGAGCGTGTGCGCCAGGTCTTGGATTACTACGCAATTCACTATAAAGAAAACTTTGTGCGCCTGTTCTTTGACATTTTTTTGACAGCTTTACTTGAAGAGATAGAAGTTGATCAGAATTTATTATCTAAAATGCTAGAACTCTCTCAAAATTATAATATTGCTATTTTAAGCAATGGGGAGAGTGGAGAGCAAAGAGAAAAAATTAAACGTTTTGGCTTTGAAAATCTGTTTCCAGTTTATATTTCGGCCGAAACTGGCTTAACCAAACCTGATCAAGCAGCTTTTTATAATATTTTAGATAAGGAAGGCTTCGATCGTGAAGCAACACTTATGGTTGGAGATCTCCTTGAACATGACATTCTTCCAGCACAAAAACTTGGTTTAGCCACTGCTTACATAGGACATGACGATAAGGAAATCGCAGATAAAACCTATGAAAGCATCGAAGATTTCCTTGAAGATTTTTTGAAATAAAGAAACTTGAAATTTCCTTTGTTTTCCTGTAAAATGATAGAGTTATCAGTGCCGTCTGTAGTGTAATGGATATCACGCAAGATTCCGGTTCTTGCGATGGGGGTTCGATTCCCTCCAGACGGATAAATTTTTTATTTTGAGCGCTGTAAGACATTGTGAGAAGCACAATGTTTTTTACATTTTGATATTCTCTTTTCTGACTTAATGAACAGGTGGAAACTATGAGAGACAAGCATCAAAGTAGAAAATGTTTTTTATTTGATTCCAATAATGGATAGGAAAGAACATAATTAGAATATTGAGGAAGATATGGATATTCAATTTTTAGGGACGGGCGCGGGCCAGCCATCACGAACGCGAAAAACACAGGCTATCGCTTTGAAGTTACTCGATGAACGTAACGAAATATGGCTATTCGATTGTGGCGAAGCGACCCAACATCAAATTTTAGAAACATCAATTAAACCAAGAAAAATCACCAAGATTTTTATTACACATTTGCATGGCGATCATATTTTTGGTCTACCGGGTTTTCTATCTAGTCGTTCTTTCCAAGGTTCAAGTAAAGATGAGGAACATACGGACTTGGAATTATATGGACCAAAAGGTCTGAAAGACTTTGTGATGACGGCTCTGCGCATGTCGGGATCGCGTCTTGGATACAAGATTCACTTTCATGAAATTGAAACGCCTGGTAAGATATTTGAAGATCAAACCTTTGAAGTATATGCTGATACCTTAGATCATACAATTTTTTGTCTCGGCTATCGTGTAGTCGAAAAAGATCGTCCTGGAGAACTAGATGCAGCGGCTTTGAAGGCATCAGGTCTACCTTTCGGTCCCCTCTTTGGCAAAATAAAGAATGGTGAAACAGTAGAGCATGATGGGAAAGTTTTTCATCCAGAGGACTATATTGGCGCAGACAAGCAGGGGAAAGTTGTCACTATTCTTGGAGATACCCGACGTACACCAAGCGCTGTTCGTTTAGCGGTTGGGGCAGATCTTTTAGTTCATGAAGCAACTTATGAAGCAAAAGAGGCAAAAATGGCCCGCCGACACGGACATTCGACCTCAAAACAAGCAGCAGATGTTGCTCAGGAAGCTGGCGTAAAACGTTTGGTGCTCACGCATATTAGTGCACGCTATGTTGGCCCACTTGTGGCTCAGCTTGCGCAAGAAGCACGATCTGTTCATCCTAATTCGTATGTGGCAAAAGATTTTTATGAAGAAAAAGTTGAGTAAAAAGAATATTGTAATTACAGGAGCTAGCGGTGATATTGCACAAGCACTTGTTCAGCGTTTAGAGGATCATAACCTTATCTTGATCAGTCGCTCGCTTCCTCAGCCAGTCATGCCTGAAAAAGTAGATATTCTCATTAATAATGCAGGTTTTGGAGAGTTTACAGAGTTAAGTAACTTAACGGATGAGCAAATTGATGAAATGTTTAAGGTTAATACGTTAGATCTGATTAAGCGGACGCGTGATTTGCAACCACAGTTGCAAGTAATTAATATTGCATCCATAGCAGGAAAGTTACCTACAGCGAAATCGACCGTATATGCAGCTTCCAAAGCCGCTGTTCTCGCTTTTTCTGATGCTTTACGTTTAGAAAAACCAGATCTTATCGTGACAACAGTCAATACAGGGCCGGTCCGCACAAAATTTCACAAAGACAATATGGACTATTTGGAAAAAGTGGGCGAAAATGTGGTCAGTGCAGAATATGTTGCGGATAAGATTGAGCAGGTTTTAGGGAAAAATAAAAGAGAATTGAACTTACCTGTCCAGCTGGCTTTCGTTGCGAAAGTTCGTGCACTTTTCCCAAGTCTTGTAGATAATATAGGAAATAGGTTTTTTAATTATAAATAAATCTTCAAATAAGCAGTCGAAGTGGAGGAAACTTGATTAAATCAAAATATATATGGAAGTTAACTGAGTCAGACTTACCGGATGAGTTTCTTAAGTTAAGTAAAAAATATAAATTAGATACACTGGCAGCGCAAATTTTGTGGCAACGCGGCATAAGGGCAGAAGAGGAGATTCAAGCTTACTTGAATCCTGATCTTCAGCAATTACATGATCCGTTTTTGTTGCACGATATGGAAAAAGCCGTTCAAAGAATTTTGACTGCAATTGAAAATGGGCAAAATATCTTAATATACGGTGATTATGATGCGGATGGTATGACGGCAAGCTCCGTCATGAAATCAGCTTTAGATGAATTAGGAGCGGAAGTTCAGGTCTATCTTCCTAACCGCTTTACGGATGGTTACGGGCCAAATCTTGATGTCTATAAATATTTCATTCAAAATGAAGATATTGATTTGATTATAACTGTGGATAATGGTGTGGCTGGTCATGAAGCCATCGCCTATGCACAAAGTCAAAATGTTGATGTTATTGTAACTGACCATCACAGCATGCCAGAAGTACTGCCAGAAGCTTTTGCAATTGTACATCCTGAACACCCAGAATCAAACTATCCTTTTAAGTATTTGGCTGGAGTAGGAGTAGCTTTTAAAGTCGCAACAGCTCTTTTAGACTATATTCCTTCAGATATGCTTGATTTGGTGGCAATCGGAACAATTGCGGATATGGTTAGTCTTACTGATGAAAATCGTATTTTGGTGAGTCATGGACTAAAAGTATTAGCGAATACTGAGCGTGCAGGCTTGATGGAACTCATGCGTCTCTCAGGAACTGATTTTGAAAAGGTGAATGAGGAAACGATTGGTTTTCAAATTGCCCCTCGTTTGAATGCTCTGGGGCGCTTAGATGACCCAAACCCAGCGATTGAACTATTAACAGGCTGGGATGAAGAAGTGGCTGCCGAAATTGCGCAGATGATTGATGAAAAAAATAGCGAGCGTAAAGTAATGGTAGAAAATATCTTCAATCAAGCCCTCACAATGATAACGGACGAGCCCATACAAATTCTGCATCATAAGGATTGGCATAAAGGTGTTTTAGGTATCGTTGCCGGACGTTTACTTGAGCAATTTCACAAACCTATTATTATGTTGGCAGAAGAAGAGGGAGTTCTTCGAGGATCAGCACGTTCGATTGAAAATTTTAATATATTTGAAGCACTCAACGAACACCGTGAACTTTTTATGGCTTTTGGTGGCCACAAACAGGCTGCTGGGATGACTTTTGCTTTGGAGAATGTTGAAGCAATCAAGCAAGTGATGCTCGACTTTATTCAAGAAAACGATATCGATATGTCAGAAAAAAGTTCACTAGAAGTTCAGGGCAGTTTGCAGTTTGACGAGATTAGCTTAGAAACGATTAGAAGTTTAGAAAAGTTATCTCCTTATGGTATGGACAATCCGAAGCCTCATTTTCTCCTTACGGATTATCAGGTTGAGCAGGCACGTAGTATGGGAAAAGACAATAGTCATCTCAAACTTAAATTAGTACAAAATGGACAAGCTTTAGACGCGGTTTACTTTGGGCATGGAGCTGAAAGCCTAGAATTTGAACAAAGTGATACAGAACTTGTCGGTACCTTGTCTAGCAACACTTGGAATGGTACAACAACTGTTCAGCTTATGGTGGCTGATGCTAGAGTAAATGGTGTTGAGCTTCTGGATATTCGAAGTCGACAAGTTGAATTGCCTAAAAATACAATACGTTTTGTCCATAATGAAGTGAAAAATGGTACAATAGAAGAAGTGCTTATTATTGAGGAAGCCCCAACTGATAAGGAAGCCTTATCTGCTTTGACGGAATTAATACATGAGCAGGAATTTGAATTGATTTATTTCAAAAATACAATCAAGAAAAATTATTATTTGACGGGAGCGGGGACGCGTGAGCAGTTTGCGCGCTTCTATAAAGCAATTTATCAGTATCCTGAGTTTGATATACGTTTTAAATTGAAAGACTTAGCAAATTATTTGAAGATACCCGATATTTTACTGATAAAGATGATTCAAATATTTGAAGAACTGAATTTTGTCACTATTGACAATGGCATGATGAGTGTGAATAAAGCCGCCGAAAAGCGTGATATTTCTGAAAGTAATATTTACCAAGAGCTTCAAGAAATTGTTGCTTTTCAAGAACTTTTCGCCTTATCCCCTGTCAAAGAAATTTATAAAAAATTAAAAGAGGAAGATGCACATGCAACTTAAAGATTACATTGCAACGATTGAAAATTACCCAACAGAAGGTATCGTTTTCCGCGATATCTCACCACTTATGGCTGATGGAAATGCCTACAACTATGCAGTTACTGAAATTGTGCAATATGCACGCGATAAAGAAATTGATGTAATTGTTGGCCCAGAAGCGCGTGGATTCATCGTTGGATGTCCTGTTGCTTTTGCACTTGGTGTTGGTTTTGCGCCTGTGCGTAAACCAGGAAAATTACCGCGTGAAGTTATTTCAGCAGACTATGAAAAAGAGTATGGTACAGATACATTGACAATGCATGCTGACTCTATTAAGCCAGGACAACGTGTTCTGATTGTAGATGATCTCTTGGCAACAGGTGGAACAGTAAAAGCTACTATTGAGATGATTGAGCGTTTGGGTGGTATCGTTGTTGGGTGTGCCTTCTTTATTGAACTTGATGACCTTAAAGGGCGTGAAAAACTCGGTAACTATGATTATAAGGTATTGATGCATTATTAATTTCATCCTACCAAGCAAGACGGAAAACGACATATAATGAAACAGTTTAAATCCGTTTACATATTGACAATGAAGCGAATTTAATATAATATAGAAAAAGAAAATCTGAAAGAGAGCAAAAAAGTTTGAAAATTGAAGCATTAGAAGGACAAAATATCGAAGAACTTTCAATGATTGAAGTTGCTCATGCAATTTTGGAACAAAATGGTAAGGAAATGGCTTTTGCAGAAATCTTGAACGCCGTTCAAGACTACTTGAAAAAGTCGGACAATGAAATCAAAGCCACAATTGCACGTTTTTACACAGAAATGAATACAGATGGAAGCTTTATTCCATTAGGAAATAACATTTGGGCACTGCGCTCATGGTACGCGATCGACGAAATCGATGAGGAAGTAATTGCTCTTGATGAAATTGACGACGAAGAAGAAAAAACAACTAAAAAACGTACAAAAGTTAATGCATTCGGTATCGAAGATGAAGTGGATCCTGAAGATGAACACATCGACAAAGGAAACGATGCAGATGACATGACTTATGATGATGAGAATCCAGATGATGAAAAAGATGAGGTTCAAGCTTATGATGCTGAACTTGCTGAAGTTGAACTGGATAACGTGGATGAAGACGTTGAACTCGATGAAGAGGACGACGATGATGATGACAGCGACTCAGAAGAGAATTAAAATCTAAAAGAGTGAGGTCCCTGACCTCGCTTTTGTGAATATTACCCAACAAACTTACGCTTCACTATTTAAAAAAAGAGGGTGGCGTGATAAGGAGGATTAACCTTGGTAGAAAAAGATACGGAGAAGTTTTCGAGAGAAAGTTTCAAAGATAAAATCTTGCGTGAACTTGAAGAAGGAAATCGAGCCAACACGGATGGGACTTTTGAAAACTATGCCCGTGAATCCAACAAAGAACTTTCTTCAACCCCGAGTAGACATACTCGGCGAGAACGTGCTGATTTTTCGGATATTCAACGTCCAACACCATTTAAGTTGACAGAAGAACTGGAAAATCCAGAAGTAGAGGAACAAGCTAAAATTTCCGAAGATGTAGAATTTCCTGAAAAAGCTGTTTCTGATCAAGTGGAAACAGAAGCATCAGCACATGAAGAACGTCCAGACTTTGCAAGTGTTCGCGAGCAAATGCTCCAAGCGAGCCAAGGACAAAGTTATTCACGACTTAGACGCAAGACAAAAGAGTCTGATAAAGAAGTTGTTGATGAATATGAGCGACCTGAAGCACAAGCAAGTGATGCTGCAGAGTCTCTTGCCGAAGAGACGACTCACAGACAAAGAAGTCGTCGTGCAGCAGTAAAATCGGATGCGGAAGCTGAAGAAATGCAGCCCAAGTCGAAAGCGAAAAAATCGAAGAAGAAAGTTTCTTCTGGAAAGATTATTGCTGTTATCGTAGCTGTTTTAATTCTGGCTGCGGCAGGGACTGGTTTTTACGGTTATAATTTCATCAAAGAAGGTGTACAACCGCTCAATACTGCAAATACAACCAAACGCGCCATTAACATTCCAGCGGGAGCAAGCAGTAAACAAATCGGAGATATCTTACAACGAGAAGGTATTATCAAAAATGGTATGGTTTTCCAATACTATACTAAATTTAAAAATTTCAGTGGCTTTAAGAGCGGCTACTACAACTTGGCGCCTAGCATGAACTTGTCGGATATTGCAAGTCTTTTGGAGCAAGGAGGAACCGAACATCCTGTGGAACCAACTCTGGGCAAAATTTTGATTCCTGAAGGTTATACATTGGAACAAATTGCTCAAGCTGTTACAGTGAATTCTGCGGATAAAGATGAAAAAACACCTTTTACTAAAGATGAGTTTATGAAGACTGTACAGGATCAAGCGTTCATCGAAAAAATGAAAGAGAAGTTTCCAAAACTTCTTGCAAGCTTACCAAGTAAAGACAGTGGTGTGAAGTATCAACTTGAAGGTTACCTCTTCCCAGCAACTTATGAGTATACGAAAAAGACAACTGTTGAAAGCTTAATTGAGACCATGCTTTCAACAACTAATACACAGCTGGAACCTTTGTATGAACAAATACAAGCGAACGGACTTACGGTCAATGAAACCTTGAGTTTGGCTGCCATTGTCGAAAAAGAAGCGAATAGCGATGATGATCGCCGTAACGTTGCACAGGTCTTCTTTAACCGTAAAGATTTAGGGATGACGATGGATTCTAATACAGGAATCTTTTATGCTGAAGGTAAGCTAGGTAAGGATACGTCGCTTGATCAGCAAGCTGCAATTAATACACAATTAGACTCACCTTTCAATACTTACTTGTATCCAGGTTTTGGTCCTGGACCAATCGTGAGTCCAAGCTTGTCGTCAATCAAAGCAGTGCTTAACCCGACTGCGAATGATTATCTTTATTTCGTAGCAGACGTTGAAGGTAAGATTTACTTTGCGCAAACACTTGAAGAACAAAACATCAATGTTCAAAAGTATGTCAATGATGCGATTGCGTCGGGTAATTAATTAGAAATTTAAAAAGGATAAAAAATGGTAGAAAAAACTTTCCCCATGACCAAAGAAGGTCTGGAAAAATTAGAACAAGAATTAGATAACCTTAAATTGGTTAAACGCCCTGAAGTTATTGAACGCATCAAAATTGCACGTAGCTACGGTGACCTTTCAGAAAACTCAGAATACGAAGCAGCAAAAGATGAACAAGCCTTTATTGAAGGTCGTATCTCAACTGTGGAAACAATGATTCGTTATGCTGAAATCGTAGACAATGCTAATATTGACAAAAATGAAGTTGCTCTTGGTAAATCAGTTGTTTTCCAAGAAGTTGGAGATGACGAAGAAGAAGAGTACGAAATCGTCGGTACTGCTGAAGCAGATCCATTTTCAGGCAAAATTTCAAATGAATCTCCAATCGCTCAAGCCTTGATTGGCCGTAAAGTTGGCGATGTTGTGAAAATTCCGTTGCCTATGGGTGAAATCGAAGTTAAGATTGTTGATGTCAAATAAAATAAAAAAATCTGCTTTTAGCGGATTTTTTTATTTTAGAGACGTTTCAGCCACTATTTTTGGTAAAAAATTAAAATTTTCGATATAATAGTCAATAAAGGTCAAAGATTGGAGGTTCTATGTCTGCCCAAAATACTTCAGATATTATCGAAGCTTATTTGCGAAAACTGCTAGAAGAGGCACGTGAGATTGAGATTAAACGTGCAGATTTAGCCAGTCAATTTGACGTGGTTCCTTCGCAAATTAACTATGTGATTAAAACCCGTTTCACCCCATCTAAAGGCTTTGATGTTGAGTCGAAGCGTGGTGGTGGCGGCTATATCAAAATATTCAAATACCATTATTCGGCAAAGCATGAATTCTTGCTTGATTTAGCACAGAAGTTGCCTGCCAACTTGACCGAAAGTATGGCACAAGATGTCTTGCAACTTTTATTTGATGAAAACATTTTGACTGAACGAGAAGGAAATCTTCTCCTTTTGCTTTTAGCTGATAGTGATATTTCTAACAGTTGTCGAGCACAAATGATGATAAAAATACTACAGAGATTGGATCGTGATGATGAAATTTAATGAAAAGGACTTTACACCACAAGTCGTAAAAGTGCTTGAGAAGTCTGTCGACTATGCGCACAAGTTTAACTACGCGTGGGTTGAAAGCTCGCACCTATTGGCTGCCTTGGCTGAGGTCCCGGCTTCATTGGCATTTACGCTACTTAATTCAGAAAAGATTGATTTGGAAGAAATGTTAATCGACATCGAAGATTTTTCAAGTCAAGTGAAGACAAAAAAATCAGAAATAAAGCTTAGTCCAAGAGTCGAAACGATTATTGAGCAAGCACGAGCACTAGCTCAAAATAATGATAAAAACCGCATCGGAACCGAGCATCTCTTATATATGCTGTTGGCAAATGAAGCCAGCTTTGCAGGACAACTTTTACGTGAGCAAGACATCAATATCGTTAACCTCCGCAAAAAGCTAGAGCAAAAAGCATATCTACGTGTACCAGAGCGCCGTAAAGCGGTGACACCAGCTTCGAAAAGAAACCTGTCGGGGAAAGTGTCCGAAACAACGACGACACCTACTTTAGACACGGTATCAACAGATTTGACAAAAGCAGCCCGTGAAGGCAAGCTTGATCCCATGATTGGAAGAGAGCGTGAAGTTGAACGTCTTATCCACATTTTGAGCCGGCGAACAAAAAATAATCCCGTTCTTGTTGGTGAGCCAGGTGTTGGTAAGTCAGCGATTATTGAAGGCTTTGCGACACGTGTGGCTGCAGGAAATGTTCCTGTAGGTTTACGTGGTAGCCGCATTATGGCTTTAAATATGGCGATGGTCGTAGCGGGGACAAAATTCCGTGGTGAATTTGAAGATCGTTTAACGGCTATTGTTGATGAAGTGACACACGATAAAGATGTTATCGTCTTTATCGATGAACTGCATACAATCATTGGGGCTGGTGGCGGCATGGACTCGGTCAACGATGCCTCAAACATTTTAAAACCAGCATTAGCACGGGGCGAGTTCCAACTCATCGGTGCTACCACTTATCAAGAATATCAAAAATATATTGAAAAAGATGAAGCCCTAGAACGCCGTTTTGCCCGTGTCAATGTCGAAGAACCCTCAGAAGAGGAAACGGTTGCGATTTTACAAGGTTTGAAAGAAAAATTTGAGGCTTACCATATAGTCAAATTTGAAGAAGGGGCTTTGGAGCGTGCTGTCAGCTTGAGTAATCGCTATATGCCTAGTCGTCGTCTCCCAGACAAAGCTATTGATCTTCTTGATGAAGCAGCAGCCAAAGTTAAAATCACGAGTAAAACAAATTATACCAAGTTAGACGAGTTAAAAGCAGAATTAAAAGCGGAAGAACTGAGATTACAAAAAGCAGTTGTTGCTCTTGATATTGTTGAAGCGCAAGGGATTGAAAAAGATATTGAAAAATTAACGCACAAGATTGATAATTTTACAGTATCGGAAAATGATAATCCTTTGGTGGAGGAAAGCGATGTTTATGCTGTCGTTTCTAACCTTACAGGAATCCCACTCCAACAGATGACGAAGACAGAAAGTGAACGTCTGATTAACTTAGAAAAAGAGTTACATAAACGTGTGGTTGGACAGGAAGAAGCGATTTCTGCTGTTTCTCGTGCCATTAGACGTGCACGTTCAGGGATTGCCGATACGAGACGTCCTTTGGGCTCATTTATGTTCCTTGGTCCGACAGGAGTTGGGAAGACAGAGCTTGCTAAGGCTTTAGCGGAAAGTGTTTTTGGCAGTGAAGAAAATATGATTCGTGTAGACATGAGTGAATTTATGGAAAAATTCTCGACATCGCGTCTTATCGGAGCACCTCCTGGATATGTAGGTTACGATGAAGGTGGGCAATTGACAGAGCAAGTCCGTAATAAGCCTTATTCTGTTATTCTCCTTGATGAAGTCGAAAAGGCCCACCCTGATATTTTCAATATCATGTTACAAATTTTGGATGATGGTTTCGTTACAGATACCAAAGGACGTAAAGTTGATTTCAGAAATACGATCATCATTATGACATCTAACTTGGGTGCAACGGCTATTCGTGATGATAAAACGGTTGGTTTTGGGGCTAAATCAATTTCAACGGATTATCCAGCTATGAAAGCAAGAATCATGGAAGAGCTGAAGAAACAGTACCGTCCAGAATTTCTCAATCGTATCGATGAAACTATCGTTTTCCATTCACTGACAGAAAAAGAGATTGAACAAGTCGTGAAAATCATGAGTAAATCTCTTGTATCGCGTTTGAAAGATCAAAATATCAAAGTAAAATTTACACCTGCTGCTTTGAAAGTTATTGCTGATAAAGGATTTGATCCTGAATACGGTGCCCGCCCATTGCGTAAAGCTCTGCAACGTGAGGTTGAAGACACGCTCAGTGAACAATTGCTTGCCGGCGAAATTCATCCAGGGGATACGATTTCGATTGGTTCTTCTAATAAAAAGATTAGAATAAGTGTTATTGATTGACTTGTAAGCGATTATATATTATAATTAAATTAGAAATAAAGAAAGGACGGTTCTTAAAACTTGACTGTCCAGCGCCTGCAAAACAGTGAAGGTTCAATACAAGAGCCGTTAAGGTAGACTCTATGATCAAATATAATATCCGTGGTGAAAATTTTGAGTTAACAGATTCAATCCGCTCATATGTTGAAGATAAGGTTGGAAAACTTGAAAAATACTTTAACGATGGTCATGAAGTAACAGCCTATGTAAATCTTAAAGTTTACTCCGACAAACGTTACAAAGCAGAAGTTACAGTTCCTGCTAAAAATGTAACTTTGCGTGCAGAAGATACAGCAGCTGACATGTATGCAGCTATTGACTTTGTTGAAGAAAAACTAGAACGTCAAATTCGCAAGTATAAAACACGTGTAAACCGTAAATCTAAGATTAATGTTCCTACCGGACAAGCTTTCGGAGACGAGTTTGCACCACTTGATGAAGCTGAAGAAGTAAATGAAGATCAAGTAAAGATTGTTCGTACAAAACATGTTTCCTTGAAACCAATGGATGCTGAAGAAGCAGTCCTTCAAATGGACATGTTAGGACATGATTTCTATATCTTTACAGATGCAGATACAGACAGTACTAATGTCGTTTACCGCCGTGAAGATGGCAACATTGGTTTAATTGAAACCAAATAAGATTTAAGTACAGAAACTGTATCAAGAAAAAAGTCAAGCAAAAAAGCTTGGCTTTTTTTGTTATCTCTGTACTTCTGTGACATTTTGCATCTGTAATCGTTTACCATAAATATAACAGTTTAACTTAAAATTCAAACTGTACTAGTAAAGAAAGTGCAAACATTCCCATATATCCCTTGAAATTAGTAAACTGTATGATATAATAAAAGCGTAATCTGAAACAGAAAGACCAAAGGAGATTTTCTACATGAAAACAGAAACTAAAGAAATCTTTGAGCAAGCCTGGGAAGGTTTCAAAGGATCAGACTGGCAAGATAAAGCAAGCGTTACGCGCTTTGTTCAAGCCAACTACAAACCTTATGATGGAGACGAAAGTTTCCTCGAAGGACCAACAGAACGTACGCTTAAAGTAAAAGATATTATCGAAACAACAAAAGCGCACTATGAAGAAGTAGGATTCCCATTCGATACTGATCGTGTGACTTCTATTCACAAAATTCCTGCTGGTTACATCGATCCTGAAAACAAAGATCTCGAATTAATCTACGGTATGCAAAACAGCGAACTTTTCCGTTTGAACTTCATGCCAAAAGGTGGTCTTCGTGTAGCAGAAAAAATCTTGACAGAACACGGACTCAGCGTTGATCCTGAATTGCACGAAGTGTTGGATACAACAATGACTTCTGTAAATGATGGTATCTTCCGTGCTTATACATCAGCTATCCGTAAAGCACGTCACGCACACACAGTAACTGGTTTGCCAGATGCTTATTCACGTGGACGTATCATCGGTGTTTACGCACGTCTTGCACTTTACGGTGCAGACTACTTGATGAAAGAAAAAGCACGCGAATGGGATGCAATCACTGAAATCACAGAAGAAACTATCCGTCTTAAAGAAGAAATCAATATGCAATACCAAGCACTTGATCAAGTTGCTAAATTTGGTGATCTTTATGGACTTGACGTTCGTCGCCCAGCCCTGAACACTAAAGAAGCTATCCAATGGATCAACATTGCTTACATGGCTGTATGTCGTGTTATCAATGGTGCGGCTACATCACTTGGACGTGTGCCAATCGTTCTTGATATCTTTGCTGAACGTGACCTTGAACGTGGTACTTTCACTGAACAAGAAATTCAAGAATTCGTTGATGATTTCGTATTGAAACTTCGTACAATGAAATTCGCGCGTGCTGCTGCTTATGATGAACTTTACTCTGGTGACCCAACATTCATCACAACATCAATGGCAGGTATGGGTAATGACGGTCGTCACCGTGTTACAAAAATGGACTACCGTTTCCTTAACACATTGGATACAATCGGTAACGCTCCAGAACCAAACTTGACAGTACTTTGGTCTGATAAATTACCGCATGCCTTCAAACGTTATGCAATGTCAATGTCTCATAAACACTCTTCTATTCAATATGAAGGTGTAGAAACAATGGCTAAAGAAGGCTACGGCGAAATGTCTTGTATCTCATGTTGTGTATCACCACTTGACCCAGAAAATGAAAACGAACGTCACAACCTCCAATACTTCGGAGCGCGTGTTAACGTTCTGAAAGCGATGCTTACTGGTTTGAACGGTGGATATGACGATGTTCATAAAGACTACAAAGTGTTCGACATCGAACCTGTAACTGACGAAATTCTTGACTATGATACAGTTATGGAAAACTTTGACAAATCATTGACTTGGTTGACTGATACTTATGTGGATGCAATGAACATCATCCACTATATGACTGATAAATACAACTATGAAGCTGTACAAATGGCCTTCTTGCCAACACGTGTTCGTGCGAACATGGGCTTCGGTATCTGTGGTTTCGCCAATACAGTTGACTCACTTTCAGCAATCAAATATGCGAAAGTTAAAACTATTCGTGATGAAAACGGCTACATCTATGACTACGAAGTTGAAGGCGACTTCCCACGTTACGGTGAAGATGATGACCGTGTAGACGATATCGCTAAACTTTTGATGAAGATGTACTACGAAAAACTCGCTTCACACAAACTTTACAAAAATGCTGAAGCTACAGTTTCACTCTTGACAATCACTTCAAACGTGGCTTACTCTAAACAAACAGGTAACTCACCAGTTCATAAAGGTGTATTCCTCAATGAAGATGGTTCAGTGAACAAATCTAAAGTAGAATTCTTCTCACCGGGTGCTAACCCATCAAACAAAGCGCGCGGTGGATGGCTCCAAAACTTGAACTCTTTGGCGAAACTTGAATTTGCTCATGCAAATGACGGTATCTCATTGACAACTCAAGTTTCTCCACGTGCACTTGGTAAAACACGTGACGAACAAGTAGATAACTTGGTTCAAATCCTTGACGGTTACTTCGGACAAGGTGGACAACACGTTAACCTTAACGTTATGGACCTTAAAGATGTTTACAGCAAAATTATGGCTGGCGAAGACGTTATCGTACGTATCTCTGGTTACTGTGTAAACACTAAATACCTCACACCAGAACAAAAACAAGAATTGACTGAACGTGTGTTCCACGAAGTTCTTTCACAAGATGATGATGAAGTAATGCACACATCAAACATTTAATATCTATTGAAATGTAGAAACAATCTCTCCTTTGGGAAGGTTGTTTTTTGCTTATTTATATAAATTAAGCAAATTCTGTTTTTTTTTAACGATAATACTTACTTTCTGCAGTGGAAGAGGTAGTGAATGGACAATTACAACAGTCCGAAGCCCTTTCTGGACTGGAAAAATATCGTTTTTGCTTCATGGGGGCGTAATTACTGAATATCGTATCATGAGTTGTGCTATAATAAAGCTATGAAGAAAGTAATCGGTTTGACAGGTGGAATAGCTTCTGGGAAATCAACGGCGGTTGATTTTTTGCGTTCTCAGGGCTATCCGATCATTGATGCGGATCAAGTGGTTCGTGAATTACAAGCCCCAGGTGGCTCCTTATATCAGTCGATTCTACAAGAATTTGGCCCTGCCTACTTTGATGAGAAAGGACTTTTGGTTCGGCGAAAGTTGGGCGACTTAATTTTCTCAAATGATGAAGCGCGAGAAAAACTAGCTTTGCTCCAAAATCATATTATTCGCCAAGAACTCTATAAGAGACGTGAAGCACTTTTGAAGGATGATAAGGTTCAAAAGGCCATAATTATGGATATTCCCTTACTCATCGAACAGGCTTATGATGGTTTTGATGAAATATGGTTAGTCGCTGTTCCAGAAAGCATCCAAATTGAGCGTATCATGAGTCGGGATAATATGACAAAAGAAGAGGCAGAAGCGCGTATCAAAGCTCAAATGCCTTTGTCAGAAAAGAAGAAGTATGCCACACGTATTATTGACAGTTCAGGAACAATTCCTGAAACTTATGAAAAAATCACAGAACTGTTAAAAGCAGTAGAAAAGAGGGATTAAAACGAGTAAATCAACAAAAAACAGAAAAGTTAATTGGAAACAAAATTTGTGGATCACATGGATTGGCTGTTTTATTGTGGGCTCATCTTTTTCACTGGTGATGCCATTTTTGCCCCTTTATATTCAAAGCCTAGGAGTGACAGGTTCTAATGTAGAGCTGTTTTCTGGTATTGCTTTTGCTTCGACAGCTTTGGTCTCAGGCTTAGTTGCTCCTATGTGGGGAAAATTAGCGGACAAATACGGCCGGAAACCCATGATGGTCAGAGCTTCTTTTGCCATGACCTTTACCATGTCTGCGATTGCTTTTTCTCATCATATGGGTGGCTATTGGTGGCTCTTGCTCATGCGCAGTCTTATGGGCTTCTTTTCAGGATTTATTCCCAACTCGACAGCAATGATCGCTTCTCAAGCACCGAAAGAACGTTCAGGTTATGCCCTGGGCGTCTTATCCACTGCAATGATTACGGGAACTTTGATTGGCCCTTCTATCGGTGGTTTATTGGCACAATGGTTTGGGATGGCGAATGTCTTCCTTATCGTTGGGAGTCTGCTAGCTCTTGCAACAATTCTGACTGTCTTTTTTGTTCATGAAAACTTTGAACCTGTAACGAAAGATAATATGTTATCTACAAAGGAAATTGTCAATCGTGTAAGTAACAAGCATATCCTTTTTGGCTTACTTATTACCAGCTTCATTATCCAAGTCACCACACAATCAATAGAACCATTTGTGACCCTTTACATCAAAACATTGACTACAAATACAAATAACTTAATGTTTATCTCAGGTCTTATTGTATCTGCAGTTGGCTTATCTGCAATGATGTCTTCTAGTACATTGGGTAAATTAGGAGACAAATATGGCGCACATCGACTGATTTTAATCGGTTTAGCTTTTAGTTTCGCTATGTATTTACCGATGGCTTTTGTAGAAACCCCTCTTCAATTAGGAATCTTAAGATTTATGCTGGGGTTCGGCACGGGTGCTCTGATGCCTTCCGTCAATTCCCTTTTGGCTAAAATCACCCCTAAGGAAGGTGTGTCACGGATCTTCGCCTATAACCAAATGTTTTCTAACTTTGGTGTTGTTGTAGGTCCGATCGTTGGATCAGCAATTGCAGGTTGGGTTTCCTATCGGATGGCGTTTATTGTGACAAGTCTTTTCGTAGTTGTTAATTTCTTTTGGTCCTTGGCTAATTTCTGGAAATATTTAAGAAAACGGAGCATCGTAGAATGAGAGTGAAAATAACTTTAGCTTGCACAAGTTGTAAGAGTAAAAATTATATTAGCAGTAAGAATAAAAGCAGCAACCCTGATAAAGTCGAAACGATGAAGTTTTGTCCAAAAGAGCGCATGGTTACATTACACCGAGAAGTTTAAGTGCTATGAAGTATTTTTCATTCTAGAAAAACCATTTATTTTTAAAATAATTGCACATCTGTAAAAATGAAACTGAAAAAATGGTATAATAAAAAATGTTAAAAAATAATAGAAATGAAATGATAACATAAAATGAATGATGGATTGAAGAAAGCAAACTTCCTGAACTATTCTATTTTGATTCCCTACCTGATAATGTCAGCTGTAGGTATCGTGATGGTTTTTTCAGCAACAGTCCCATATCAGCTGGCGAAGGGACTTTCACCTTATAAAATGGCAATCAACCAAGGCGCGTTCATGTTGCTGAGTTTTGTTGCTATTGCAGTGATTTATCGGATGAAACTCCGAGCTCTTAAGAGTAAAAAAATGATTGGCTGGGTTTTATTTCTTTTGATCTCAGCCATGATTTATTCGCGTGTCGGTCCAAATACTTCTGCAAATGGCGCACACGGCTGGATTCCCATCCCAGGTGTGGGAACGATTCAACCTGCTGAATATGCAAAATTTTTCGTTGTGTGGTATCTGGCTTCTGTCTTTTCCGAAAAGCAGGATGAAATATATGAAAAAGATATCGCAGCAATTTTCAAAGGGAAAACCATTTGGCAAAAACTATTTGGTGGATGGCGCTCTGCGATTCTCGTAATGTTAGGGATTTTGGTTATCATGCCAGACTTGGGTAATGCTTCTATTATGGCGATGATTACAGGAGTAATGATTGCTTCGAGTGGAATCTCTTGGCGTTGGTTTAGTGGCTATGGCAAGATAATTTTGGGAGCTATGGTTGCCTTTATTGCCTACCTTTATGCCGTAGGTGGCGATGTTATCCCGGGACACTATGTCAATGCACGTTTTAAGGCAATGGTTAATCCTTTCGGAGGCTTGTCAACATATGGTCACCAAATGGCCAACTCCTATTACGCCGTAAGTAATGGCGGATGGTTTGGTCGTGGACTCGGAAACTCTATTGAGAAAAACGGTTTTCTACCTGAAGCGCACACGGACTTTATCTTCTCGATTGTCATTGAGGAGCTGGGTCTAATCGGAGGGATTCTTGTTCTCGGCGTATTGTTCTTTATGATTGTTCGTATCTTAATGGTCGGTATCCGTGCAAAAAGTGCGTTTAATTCGATGATCTGTATCGGTATTGGTTCTACCCTTTTGATTTCAGTATTTATCAATATTGGGGGAGCCTTTGGAATTATTCCGGAAACAGGGGTAACATTCCCATTCCTATCGCAAGGAGGATCATCATTCCTTGTGTTGTCTTTGGGGATTGCTTTCGTACTCAACATTTCGGCAGATGAAAAACGTAGAGAAGTCAGAGAGCTTTCAAGTACATATGCTAGAAATGTTTAATATTAAATGCTAAAGTTAAGAAAAAGCTAATCAAATTAGCTTTTTTTATAAAGTTTGTATGTTGTGAAAATTCATAATTTGGTTGCTGATGCTTTCTAATACTCAATGCCTCTATCTTGCTAAAGCAAGAAGAGCCAAACGCAAACTCTTATGGAGATTTGCTAGAGTCTTACTACTTCCTTCGCAAAAAATGTTTTTACTGCGTCAGGTCGTAATACTCATGCCTCTATCTTGCTAAAGCAAGAAGGAAATTGAATTATAAGGTATCGTCAACCATATTACACAACATATTTAGGAAATAAAGATAGGGGATTGTATGAAAAAACTGCTCGTTGCCAACCGTGGTGAAATTGCCATTCGTGTTTTTCGTGCCTGTAATGAACTGGGTTTGTCCACTGTAGCCATCTATGCAAAAGAAGATGAGTACTCGGTACACCGTTTCAAAGCAGACGAAGCATACTTAGTCGGACAAGGTAAAAAACCGATAGATGCTTACCTTGATGCGGATGATATTATTCGTATTGCTCTAGATGCAGGAGCAGATGCAATTCACCCAGGATATGGTTTACTTTCTGAAAACTTAGAATTTGCGACTAAGGTCCGTGAAGCTGGCTTAGTTTTTGTAGGGCCAGATTTAGAACATTTGGATATTTTTGGCGACAAGATTAAAGCCAAGAAAGCAGCGGATTTAGCGCAAATTCAGGGTATACCAGGAACTGATGGCGCTGTTGACTTAGATGGGGCTCTTGCCTTTGCTGAAACATACGGTTATCCTGTCATGATAAAAGCAGCACTCGGTGGTGGTGGACGTGGAATGCGTGTTGCTCGCAATGACGAAGAGATGCGTGACGGTTATGCGCGTGCCAAGTCTGAAGCACAAACAGCTTTTGGTTCAGCAGAAATTTACGTTGAAAAATATATTGAAAATCCAAAACATATCGAAGTACAGATTTTGGGAGATACACATGGCAATATTGTTCATCTTCATGAGCGAGATTGTTCTGTGCAACGCCGTAATCAAAAAGTCATCGAAATTGCACCAGCTGTAGGCTTAGAACCAGAATTTAGAAATGAAATCTGTCAAGCAGCTGTCCAACTTTGCCAAGCTGTGGGTTATGTTAATGCAGGGACAGTTGAGTTTTTAGTTAAAGATAACCAATTTTACTTTATTGAAGTTAACCCACGGGTCCAAGTAGAACATACGATTACGGAGATGATTACTGGTGTAGATATTGTTACAGCACAAATTCTTATTGCTCAAGGCCAGGATTTGCATCAAGATATCAAAATTCCTGCACAGGATGAAATTCCATGTCTAGGTGCAGCCATCCAGTGCCGTATCACGACTGAAGATCCCGAAAATAATTTCCTTCCAGATACAGGAAAAATTAACACATACCGCTCACCAGGCGGATTTGGTGTACGTCTTGATGTAGGTAATGCTTATGCAGGATATGAAGTGACGCCTTATTTCGATAGTCTTTTAGTCAAGGTTTGTACTCATGCGACAGATTTTGAAGAGGCGGTGCATAAGATGCAGCGTGTCTTGCGTGAATTCCGCATTCGTGGGGTAAAAACGAATATTCCGTTTTTGGAAAACGTTATTGAGGACGAGCAGTTTACCAGTGGTCAAGCAACGACAACCTTTATTGACAATACACCGCAACTCTTCAAGTTTTCTCGCAAACGTAATCGCGGTACAAAAATCTTGAAATATATTTCGAATATTACCGTGAATGGATTCCCAGGGATTGACAAAACAGAGAAGCGTTATTTTGAACCTGCTCGTCAACCTGAAATTGAGCTTCTCCAGAAAACAACAACAAAGAATATCCTTGATCAAGAAGGTGCTGCAGCCGTAGTAGACTTTGTTAAAGGTTCACATGAAGTTTTGCTCACAGATACAACTTTTCGGGATGCACACCAAAGTCTTTTAGCCACACGCTTGCGTCTACAAGATATGAAGGGGATTGCAACCTCTGTAGATCAAGGTCTTTCTGACCTATTCTCTGTAGAGATGTGGGGCGGGGCAACTTTCGATGTCGCCTACCGTTTCTTAAATGAATCACCTTGGTATCGCTTAAGAAAATTGCGTGAACAGATGCCCAATACACTTTTCCAAATGCTGTTCCGCGGCTCAAATGCAGTAGGTTATCAAAATTATCCTGATAATGTTATTCAGGAGTTTATTCAAAAAGCAGCAGCTGAGGGAATCGATGTTTTCCGTATTTTTGACAGTCTTAACTGGCTGCCGCAAATGGAAAAATCTATCCAAACTGTACGTGACACGGGTAAAATTGCTGAAGCAACGATTTGTTATACTGGCGATATCTTAGATAAAACACGTCAAAAATATGACTTGAAGTATTATAAAGACCTAGCTAAAGAATTGGAAGCTAGCGGTGCTCATATTCTTGCAATTAAGGATATGGCTGGTCTTCTGAAGCCACAAGCTGCCTATGTACTGATAACAGCACTGAAAGAAACAGTTGATTTGCCGATTCATTTGCATACACATGATACGGCAGGTAATGGTATTATTACCTATTCAGGTGCGATTAAGGCAGGTGTAGATATCGTCGATGTGGCGACCGCATCACTTGCTGGTGGCACATCGCAGCCTTCTATGCAGTCACTCTATTATGCCTTGGAGCATGGTGGACGTCATGCGGCTTTGAATATTGCTAACGCGGAACAAATTGACCATTATTGGGAAGATACGCGTCGTTATTATGCACCTTTTGAAGCTGGAATTACGAGCCCGCAAACAGAAGTTTACAGACATGAGATGCCAGGGGGACAATATACCAATCTTAAAGCACAATCTGCTGCAGTTGGCTTAGATGCTCGTTTTGATGAAGTCAAAGCTATGTATAGCAAAGTGAACATGATGTTTGGTGACATTATTAAAGTGACTCCAAGTTCGAAAGTTGTGGGTGACATGGCACTCTTTATGGTGCAAAATGATCTCACAGAAGAAGATGTTTATGCAAAAGGCGCAGAATTAAACTTCCCAGAGTCAGTTGTTTCCTTCTTCCAAGGAGATTTAGGTCAACCTGTAGGTGGTTTCCCAGAGAAACTTCAATCGCTGGTTCTCAAAGGTAAACAAGCGTTAACAGATCGTCCCGGTCTTCACGCGCCAGCCGTTGACTTTGCACAAGTGGAAAAGGAACTCTCAGACATATTAGGTTACCCAGCTGAAGAACATGAAGTTTTAAGCTACATTATGTACCCACAAGTCTTCTTGGATTATCAAAAAATGCAAGATGCTTTTGGCTCAGTAACCTTGCTTGATACGGAAACCTTCCTCCATGGTATGCGTATGGGTGAGCAAATCGAGGTGCAGATTGAGAAAGGTAAAACTCTGATTATTCGTCTTGATGAGATTGGTGAGCCAGATGTTTTAGGAAATCGTGTGCTCTTCTTTAACCTTAATGGTCAAAGACGTGAAATTAGTGTAAATGATCAATCGATCAAAACACAAATTGTTGCGAAGCGTAAGGCTGACAGCACCGATCCACAACAAATTGGTGCAACCATGCCGGGATCTGTTTTGGATATCCTAGTGAAAAAAGGAGATCAGGTCAAAAAAGGACAAGCACTGATGGTTACAGAAGCAATGAAGATGGAGACGACCATCGAAGCACCGTTTGATGCTACGATTGAAGAAATTCATGCCGTAGCAGGAGAAGCGATTCAGACGAAAGATCTTCTTATCGAACTACGTGAGCAATAAAAGAAAAACGTTCAACTCTTAGGTTGAACGTTTTTTTGTTTTACTTTACTTTAAGCTGTTGGCTTCCATGATTTCGTCAATGAAACCATAATCCAATGTTTCTTGGGCTGTCATCCAGTTGTCACGTTCTGCATCAGCATGTACTTTTTCCATAGACTGACCAGAGTTTTCGGCCAAAATCTTTTCTAAAGTACGACGTGTTTTGAGCAAGTGTTCTGCTGCGATAGCCATATCGGTTTGTTGTGTACCACCACCAGTACCGCCCATAGGTTGGTGGATCATGTATTCAGCATGCGGCAACATGAAACGTTTGCCTTTTGTACCACTAGAAGCAATGATTGTACCCATAGATGCAGCAATACCCATAACAATTGTTTGAACGTCAGATTTGATGAAGTTCATAGTATCAACAATTGCAAGTCCAGCAGAAACAGAACCACCAGGTGTGTTAATGTAGAGGTAAATATCCTTTGTGCTGTCTTGGGCATCCAAGAAGAGGAGTTGTGCGATGATTGAGTTGGCCATACCATCCTCAACTTGGCCTGTCAACATGATGATACGGTCTTTCAGTAGACGGCTATAAATGTCATATGCGCGTTCACCACGGCTTGATTGCTCGATGACAGTAGGTACTAAATATCCCATAGATAAGTCTCCTTTTTCAATGTTTTATTCTATTATAAATCAAAGGTCAAAAAAGGTCAAAAAATAAGTACGATTAAAAAGGAGGAAATGAAGATATCTTTTCAAAAGTAAAATGTTTCAAAGAAAGGAACACTTTTATCTGTCGGAGTATATTATAATAGAGTCAAGGAGATAAAAAGATGAAAGTTGAACATATCGGAATTTGGGTAAGAGACTTAGGGAAGATGAGGCATTTTTATGAAACCTTTTTTTCTGCAAGGGCGGGTCAGCAATATCACAACTCTAAAACAGGCTTTACTTCATATTTTATGAGTTTTGAAGAAGGGGCACGTGTAGAGCTCATGCATCGTGCAGATATTGAAAAGATAATGCCTGAAGGTCTGGGTTTTGCTCATCTTGCTTTACAGGTGGGAGATGAAGCCGAGGTAGACAAGCGGGCTCAAGAATTTTTAGAACAAGGTTTTGAAGTTTTATCTGGACCACGGAGAACTGGCGATGGCTATTATGAAGCCGTTATTCTCGATCCTGAGGGAAATAAGATCGAAATAACAGCTTAGCTATATAAATTCTGGAGAAATGAGTTTTAAAACATTAGTCATTTTGTTATAATAATAGTATGAATTCAGAACTTATTATTTCTATGATTATTGCTATGATTGCGGGTGCTTGGCTTTTTATTGCGGGCATGTATATCTACAAACGTTTTGACGAAAATCGCTATAAGAAGCGCTTAGCCATTGAGAAACTCTTACGCGAAATTGAAGTCAGAAACACCTTGAATCAAAAAATTATCGAAATCTTGAACCGTCCGATTATTGGAGATGATGAAGAAATCGTTAATCCCCGTAGTGATGTAAAAGTGCCGTTTTACGACTATAATTTTTTGAAAAATTATACTTCAATGTATAATTTGTACATCCCCGCTTATTTCTTAAGTACTTTCTTTAAAAATCTATCCCACCATTTGGCTGTTTTCGAAGATGAACAAGATTTGAAAAATGGCGGCTATATTTTCAAAGAAGCACGTCCTATTTTTGAAAATTTTTCGGTCGAAATTACGGAAGATATTGAGAATAAGAAAAAAGAACTGGAAGAAGCAAAGAACATTTATCCATCTATGTTAAAACGCCAGTATTATAACATTTAAATACTTTTTTTAATCTGTCCAATAGGACAGATTTTTTTAGAATAAAAAGGGAAAGGGTCTTTTTTTTGTCTGTCAATTGTGCTATAATAGCAAATGCTAATACCGCTAGGTATTATAAATAAGATCATGGATTGTTCCATATTAATATAAAGGAGAGAGGGATGCTTACTATTTATACGGCCCCATCTTGTACGAGTTGTAAAAAAGCTAAAACTTGGCTTACTTATCACAATATTCCATTTCAAGAACGTAACCTCATTGGCGACCCACTTTCAGCAGAAGAAATTAGTCGTATTCTTGAAAAGTGTGATGATGGTGTGGAAGGGCTTATTTCTAGCCGTAATCGCTTTGTGAAGACCTTAGGCGTTGATTTTGAAGACTTGTCGCTTTCAGCAGCCATCAAAATCATTTCAGAAAATCCGCAAATCATGCGCCGTCCAATCATTATGGATGAAAAACGTCTACATGTGGGATACAACGAAGAAGAAATCCGTGCTTTTTTACCGCGTACAGTACGTATTTTAGAAAATGGCGGCGCTCGTTTGCGCAATGCCATCTAAAAGCAAATGCAATTATTATAAACACCCCGAGCGGGTGTTTTTTGCTGCATGCTTTTAGTAAAGGAAAATTTTCTTTTTAAAATAGAGCGGTTTTTCTAAGATAAGATTTGCTTTATTTTGGGTTATAATAGAAGAATGGATATTTTTGACACGCACACACACCTCAATTCAGATGAATTTATTGGTAGAGAAAAGGAAATTATTACTCAGGCACATGAGCTAGGGGTTCATCGCATGAATATTGTCGGAGTGGATCGTAAAACAAATGATTGGGCGATAAAGCTTGCTACAGAACATGAAGAATGCTATGCTACGATTGGTTGGCATCCAGATGAATGTGGAAGCTTTGATCAAGCTGCAGAGCAGTATCTGCTGGAAAATTTGCAAAAAAATAAGGTGCTTGCAGTGGGCGAAATTGGCTTAGATTATCATTGGATGGTCGAATCAAAAGAACTGCAAGAACAAAGTTTTCGGCGCCAAATTCAAATTTCAAAAGAAGCAGATGTTCCTTTTGTGGTACACACACGTGATGCTTTAGCTGATACTTATGAAATTATAAAGTCTGAGGGCGTTGGCTCTCGTGGAGGAATCATGCACAGCTTTTCTGGTACCTATGAAGAGGCCCGACAGTTTCTGGAGCTTGGTCTAATGCTTTCTTTCTCAGGTGTTGTGACATTTAAAAAGGCTCTTGATGTCCAAGAAGCAGCTACAAAGCTTCCTTTAGATCGCATACTTGTGGAAACTGATGCCCCTTATCTTTCACCAATGCCTTATCGCGGTAAGGAAAATCAGCCAGGCTACACACGTTATACAGCAGAGAAAATTGCGGAACTTCGTGGACTTAGCTTGGAAGAAGTGGCTGAGCAAACCTATGCAAATGCACTGAAAGTTTTTGGTTTGACCTCATGAAAGAAAAAATCGAAAAAGTTATCGTCGTTGAAGGGCGAGATGACACAAGAAACCTGAAGCGCTTTTATGATCTGGATACCTATGAAACTGGTGGAAGTAGTATAGACGCGACTGATATCGAGCGGTTAAAGGTCCTCCAAGAGAAACGAGGGCTTGTTGTTTTTACTGATCCAGATTTTCAAGGGGAACGCATCCGTAAGATTATTATGCAAGCTATTCCTGAGGCGCAGCATGCCTTTTTGAAACGTGAAGAAGCACGACCTAAAGGTAAAGGTTCTCTCGGAGTAGAACATGCCAAGTATGAAGATTTGCAAAAAGCTTTGGGACACTTGACAGGAGGCGCGAATATCGAGCCGACTGTGGTTCAAGCAGATCTTATTAACTTTGGTCTTGTCCTCCGCTCTGATAGTCGCCAACGTCGGGAATATCTCTGTGAAGAACTCCGCATAGGTTATGCTAATGGCAAGCAAATCCTCAAAAGACTTAACATGTTTGGGATTGAGCTTCAACAAATAGAAGAAATAATGAAGGGCTATAAATGAAAAAAGCACTTGAAATAAAAAACTTAAGAAAAGTATATGATTCCGGTACGGAAGCCTTAAAAGGTATTGATTTAGCAGTTGAAGAAGGAGATTTTTATGCCTTGCTTGGTCCTAATGGGGCAGGGAAATCAACTACTATCGGTATTATTACTTCACTCGTGAATAAAACGTCTGGAACAGTTAAAGTCTTTGACTATGATATTGATAAAAATCTAGTGCAGGCTAAGCAACAACTCGGACTTGTGCCCCAAGAGTTTAACTTTAATCAGTTTGAAACGGTTCAACAAATCTTAGTCAATCAAGCCGGATACTATGGTGTTCCTCGTAAGGAAGCGCTCAAACGCTCAGAAAAGTATCTCACACAGTTGGAACTTTGGGAAAAGCGTAATGACCGTGCAGGACGTCTTTCTGGTGGGATGAAACGTCGTTTGATGATTGCGCGTGCCTTGATGCATGAGCCTAAGCTCTTGATTTTGGATGAGCCAACAGCGGGTGTTGATATTGATGTGCGCCGCTCAATGTGGGAATTTCTCGCACAACTCAATGCTTCAGGTACAACAATTATTCTGACGACACACTATTTGGAAGAAGCAGAAATGCTTTGCCGAAATATTGGAATTATCCAATCTGGACAAGTAATTGAAGATACAAGTATGAAAAACTTACTATCGAAATTACAGTCGGAAACATTTATTCTCGATATTAAAGCGGAAGGGCAAGCACCAGAGCTTATTGGATATGAGATGAAATTGGTGGATTCCCAGACCTTGGAGCTTAAGATTGAACGCAACCAGGGCATCAATGTTGCTTTTGAGCAACTAACTGCACAAGGTGTTCAGGTCCTCTCCATGCGCAATAAATCAAACCGTCTAGAAGAGCTTTTTGTTAAGCTTACTCATGAGGAGGGAAAAAATGTTTAAACTCTACTGGACTGCAGGAAAATCTCTTGCTATCAAGGAAGTCACACGTTTTATGCGTATTTGGGTGCAAACTCTTGTGCCACCAGTGATTACGACCACACTTTATTTTATTATCTTTGGTAAAATGATTGGTTCACGAATCGGTGATATGCATGGTTTTTCTTATATGCAATTTATCGTGCCCGGACTTATCATGATGTCTGTTATTACTAGCTCTTATGCGAACGTTTCTTCGAGTTTCTTTTCGCAAAAATTTCAAAAAAATATTGAAGAATTACTCGTCGCTCCAGTGCCTACACATGTGATTATTTTAGGCTTTGTGGCCGGCGGAAGTCTTCGAGGTATTTTCGTTGGGACGTTAGTGACTATCATTTCGTTGCTTTTTGTTCCTTTAGTTGTGAAGTCTTGGCTCGTAATTATTGTAACTCTGTTGTTGACGGCTTTCCTCTTTTCCTTGGCTGGGCTTCTTAATGGTGTCTTTGCGCGTTCTTTTGATGATGTTTCGATCGTGCCAACATTTGTCTTACAACCTTTGACTTATCTCGGTGGTGTCTTCTATGCTATCTCTATGTTACCCCCAATTTGGCAGGACATTTCGAAAGTCAACCCGATCGTATATATGATTTCAGGTTTCCGTTATGGCTTTTTAGGTGTGCAAGATGTTGCCCTGTGGATTAGCTTGCTTGTGCTACTTGGTTTTGTCATTGCTCTCTATGCCGTTTGCTATTACTTTATTGAACGTGGTCGTGGTTTGAGATCTTGAAAGTAAGATAAAGAAAGTTAGAATAAAAAAGCGAAAACCGATTGGTTTTCGCTTTTTTTATTCTTCTTCGAAAGGCTTTCGTCCTTGATGTAAAGTTATAGGAAGTTTATATGAGTTTTCGACTGTTTCTCCTTGGATTTTACGAATAACTAAGTCGACTAAAAGCTCCGCCAAATCTGTAATGGGTTGCTTCACTGTCGTCAAGTCTGGATGATATTCCCTGATAAACTCTGTGCCGTCAAAGCCAATGATACTTATATCTTTGTTCATTGCCGCCGCTAGATTTTTCACAAGAAGTGCTGTTAAGTCATCTGTGCAGAAAATCCCGTCAAAGTCAGATTTTTTTAAAATTCTCTTGATTTCTTCTTTTTTATTCAGAAAAGTTAAACTTGTTGGGATTTTAATCACATGAGGTTCTAAGTCATGCTTTTTCATCACAGAGAGATAGCCTTCGCGTCTGAGGCGCGTGGGCGAATTAGTATTGTCACTGCCGGTAAAAATAGCAATTTTTTTGTTCCCGTTTTTTATCAAAGTTTCTGTTGCTAAACGACCGCCTTGCAAATTATCTGAACTAACGATAGTAGTTTGTGCAGTGAGGATGCGGTCAAAAGATACGATAGGTGCGTGGATTGCAGTATAATCGTTAGTACTTAAATTATGACTTCCATAAATGATGCCATCCACTTGGTTAGAAAGAAGTAAAGTTAAATAATCTCTTTCTTTCCTTTCGTCGTGCTCAGTTGTTGCCAGCATGGCTTTATAACCTCTTCGAAAGAGCGCCTGTTCAATTTTTTCGATTAATTCTGCATAGAATACATTCTGGATATTAGGAAAAACGAGTCCAATTAATTTTAAAGATTTCCCTTGTAAAGAGCGGGCTGCAGCATTTGGGACATAATGTAAGTCACGCATTGCGGCCTCAACCTTAGCAATAGTTGTGTCGCTTAAGTACCCTTTGTTATTAATCACACGCGAAGCGGTTGTCAAACTTACACCCGCTTTTTTTGCAACATCTTCAAGTTTAACCACTAATTCAGTTCCCACATTTTAATATTTATCGGTTTTTCACTTCGTATAAAATACTGTTCTTTGTTAGGAAATACACGCCCCGATAAGACTTTCTCTCCATCATTAATAAAAATTTCAAAAATAGATTTATCTATAAATAGATTAACTTTTTCTATTTTAACATTTACTGTCCTTTTTTCATAATTTCTTTTAACCGTGAAACAATCATTTTCCTTGTCAATATGGATTTCCAGTGCACTTTCATGAGAAGCGTTTGCCATGATATTCAAATGGTGTGATTCTTCAGACTTGAGGTCAATTTCCATTTCAAAAACATTATGAGTCGAAATCAGCTCTTCTTTGAGTAAAAACTCTTTTTTCTTTTTGCGTAGAGTTTTCATTTCATCTACAGGAGTTTGATAAAGCTTTCCGTCTTTAACACTTAGTTTTTTGACCATAGACAAGGCGCCTTGCACGCCAAACTGATCTGTCGGATAAGTTGTATCTGGTAAACCTAACCAAGAAATAGCATAAGCAGAGCCGTCAGGAGCATTAAAAGCCTGTGTGGCATAACAGTCAAAGCCATAATCAAGATTTTCTATCCTATTGTCGCCCATTAACCGGACTTCTTTATCAACAGAAAAAGAATCGGCAATAAGATAGGTATTGGGATAAATATTGCCATAAGAGCAGATTGATTGATCCAAGCCTTGGGGGCAGAAGATGAGGACCGGTGTGTTATTTATAAAGATAAGATTGGGACATTCGATCATATAGCCCATCTTTTCTGAAGTAAAATTCAAAAATCCTAAGTCCTCCCAAGCTGTTAATTGCTCATTTTTAGAGCGATAAATCTTTATTTTTCCTTCTTCGGCGACAGATTGTGCACCAATCAGCATATAGTGTTTCTTTTGGTGTTGAAAAATTTGTGGATCTCGAAAGTGATCAGTTGTTTCTGAGAAATTGGGATAGATTATAGGCTCTGGCAACTTTTCTAGCTGATTTTCTTTATCCAACTTAGCACCAAGTTGATAAGGTATGCGTGTCCAATCCTCTTTACGATGATTTCCTGTGTACATGATAAAAAGTGCATCATCAAGAGGAAAAGCAGAACCAGAAAAAGCACCAGCGTTCTCAAATTTCGTATCAGGGTAGAGAATGAGTCCTGATTTTTCAAAGTGCACCAAATCTGTAGAAGTCAAATGTACCCATGACTTCAAACCATGCACAGCGCCAAATGGAAAATGTTGGTAAAAGAGATGCCATTTGCCATTAAAAAATGAAAAACCATTGGGGTCATTGAGAAGACCGGTTTCTGGCTCAATATGAAAAGTTGAGTGCCAAGGGGATTGAGCAACACGTTCGCGTAAGGTCTTTAATTCATCCTCAGAATAGCTTTCATAAGCACGGTATCGTTCAGTGGTAGTCCATGTCATTTCTTGTATTTCCTTATCGTCATATTTTATTTTTATGATAAACGTTTTTCATGTAAAAGTCAATTTATAGACTTGATTATTTTAAGTAATGTTTTATTTTATGTTAAACGCTTGACATATTTTTTGTAAAGTGATTAAATGTGTTATGTAAGCGACACCAAAATAAATTTTAGGAGAAAACTATGAACCACAAACAAGTTGCTGAACGGATTATTTCTGCTGTGGGAGAAGAGAATATTCAAGCAGCAGCACATTGCGCAACCCGCTTGCGCCTTGTACTGAAAGACAGCTCATTGATTCATCAAGAAGCCTTAGACAATGACCCAGATCTCAAAGGAACTTTTGAGACGGCGGGACAATATCAAATCATTGTGGGACCTGGTGATGTCAATAAAGTCTATGAGGAATTTGTCAAACTTACAGGAGTAAAAGAGGCGTCGACAGCTGATTTAAAAGAGATTGTAAACAGCCAAAGCAAACCAAATCCTGTGATGGCATTAGTCAAACTTCTTTCAGATATCTTTGTTCCTTTGATTCCCGCTCTTGTTGCAGGTGGTTTATTGATGGCACTCAATAACGCTCTTACCGCTGAGAATCTTTTTGCAGCAAAATCAGTTGTTGAAATGTTTCCAGCTTGGAAAGGATTTGCAGATATTGTCAATGCTATGAGTGCAGCACCATTTGCCTTTATGCCTGTTCTTATAGGATTTTCGGCTACCAAACGTTTCGGAGGAAATCCCTATCTTGGTGCTGTTATCGGGATGATAATGGTGATGCCATCGCTTGTCAATGGTTATGCGGTGGCCACAGCTATTGCAAACAATGAAATGACCTACTGGAATATATTTGGTTTAAATGTTGCTCAGGCAGGTTATCAAGGTCAAGTACTTCCTGTTATTGGGGTATCTTTTGTCCTTGCAAAGCTGGAAAACTTTTTCCATAAACATTTGAACAACGCAGTTGACTTCACTTTCACACCATTGCTTTCGGTAATTATTACAGGATTTCTCACTTTTACCATAATTGGTCCTGCACTTCGTTTTGTATCAAATGGTTTAACAGATGGCTTGGTTGGCCTTTATGACACCTTAGGTGCCTTAGGGATGTTCATATTTGGCGGCTTTTACTCACTGATTGTTTTGACAGGTTTACACCAAAGCTTTTCAGCAATTGAAACCATGCTTATCACTAACTATCAGCATTCGGGTATTGGTGGGGACTTTATTTTTCCGGTTGCAGCCGCAGCCAACATGGCACAAGCAGGTGCAACCTTCGCGATCTTCTTCCTGACAAAAAATATTAAAACAAAGGCGCTCGCAGCTCCAGCTGGTTTTTCCGCCCTTTTAGGGATAACTGAGCCTGCCCTCTTTGGGATCAACCTAAAACTTAAATATCCATTCTTTATTGCACTTGGTGCTTCCGCTGTTGGTTCATTATTTATGGGGCTTTTCCATGTGCTGGGTGTAAGCTTAGGCTCTGCCGGTTTGATTGGGTTTATCTCCATTAAAGCAGGCTACAATCTGCAGTTTATGTTCGCTATTTTGATTAGCTTTATCCTTGCATTCATTGTTACTTTGATTTACGGACGACAAGTTGAAAACAAAAAAATTGAGAAGCCTCAGGTAGAGAATCCAATTTCTGAAATGCAAGATATAGAAAACTCTGAAAAGGAAGCAATTTTCGTACCAATCAATGGCACAGCTTTTCCACTCTCGCAGGTCAATGATCCTGTCTTCTCCACAGAAAAAATGGGCAAAGGTGTCGCTATCCAACCTGCAGATGATCATGTCTTTGCGCCAGCAGATGGAGAAATTGTGATTGCTTACGAAACGGGTCATGCCTATGGGATGAAAACCGAAAGTGGAGCAGAAATCTTGATTCACATTGGTATTGATACGGTCACGTTGAAGGGCAAAGGCTTTAGCCAAAATGTGAAGGCAGGCCAAAAAGTTAAAAAAGGAGACTTGCTTGGAACATTTAACAGAAAGACTATCAAGGAAGCTGGGTTGGAGGATATGGTAATGATGATGATTACAAATTCGTCTGATTATAACGATATTTTAGTGTTAAAGGAATATGCAGAAGTAGTAAAACAGGAAAAAATTCTTTCATTAATTTGAAGAAAGGGAGTAGAAGTTGACAATGTATTATGGATCTATAGAAGCTGGTGGGACAAAGTTTGTGCTCGCCGTTGCGGATGATCAGTTCGAGCTTGTAGATAAAATTAGAATATCTACCACAACACCCGAGGAAACAATTGCTGCTACAGTGGATTACTTTAAATCAAAAAATGTTGTGGCAATTGGCTTGGGATCATTTGGTCCCATTGATATTAATATCAAGAGTAAAACTTACGGCTATATTACATCAACACCGAAGGCAGGTTGGGCAAATACGGATTTGGTTGGGCTTTTAGAAGAGGCACTTCATGTTCCTATAGCTTTTACTACTGACGTAAATGCATCGGCTTATGGTGAAATGATGAATACTGCTCTTGAAAATCTAGTCTACTTTACTATTGGTACAGGGATTGGCGGTGGCGCTATTCAAGGCGGTCACTTTATTGGTGCTACAAGCCATGCTGAAATGGGCCATCAAATGGTTAAACGCCATCCAAACGATCTTTATTTTAAAGGTATTTGTCCGTTTCATGGTGATTGTTTGGAAGGACTGGCTTCAGGTCCAAGTCTTGAGGCCAGAACAGGGATTTCGGGTGAAGAACTTCCTGCAGACAGTCTTGAGTGGGAAATCTTGGCCTACTATATCGCGCAAGGCGTGCTTAGTGCAACTTTAACATTAGCACCTGATGCTATTATACTAGGCGGTGGGATTATGGAGCAGCCCAATATGCTCGCACATGTTCAAAAAGAATTTGTGAAACTTCTGAATCATTACGTTGCTCTCCCATGTCCGATAGATGAATATTTGCGACTGCCGAGTGTTTCGGAAAATGGCTCCGCAACCCTTGGGAACTTTGCTTTAGGTAAAGCAGCCTTAGAGCTTGTGGAGTGAGATGTTGGGCTTTCTCTAAATAGTATTCGTGGCTCACAAGCTAAAGTTAAGGAGAAAAAGTATGTTTTGCTTAGCTTATTTGCATTTACGGCTATAAAAAGATAAAACGGAAATTCTTTGATTTCTGTTTTTTCTTTAAAAGCAGTTCGTCGGCTTTTCTGCTATAATAAAGCTATGACAACTTCAAATATAGATCGTATCTCAAATGTCATTCGCACACAGGATATTCTTCGTCGGCATGACTTTAACTTTAAGAAAAAATTTGGTCAAAACTTTTTGACGGACCATAATATTTTGACAAAAATTACGGCAACTGCTGAACTTTCAGAACAAGTAAACGTGATTGAGATTGGACCAGGTATTGGTTCACTCACGCAGTATTTACTTGAAGAGGCAGCAGAAGTAATGGCTTTTGAAATTGACAAAACTTTGATTCCAATTTTGGAAGAAACTTTGGCGCCGTATGATAACTTTCAACTTGTAAATGCTGATGTTTTGAAAGTTGATATGCGTGAGCACATCAAGAATTTCAAAAATCCTGACTTGCCTATAAAAGTCGTAGCAAATCTTCCTTATTACATTACAACACCAATTCTCATGCACTTGATTGAATCTAAGATTCCCTTTACTGAGTTTGTAGTGATGATGCAAAAAGAGGTTGCGGATCGTATTGCGGCTAAACCAAGCACAAAGGCTTACGGCTCGCTTTCGATAGCGGTGCAATATTATATGGAAGCACAAGTCGCTTTCACTGTGCCGCGCACAGTTTTTGTTCCAGCGCCTAATGTAGATTCAGCTATATTGAAGATGACACGCCGCGAGCAGCCTTTGGTTGCTGTGAAGGATGAAGATTTCTTCTTTAAAACCATGCACTCAACCTTTGTTCACCGTCGTAAAACCTTGATGAACAACTTACAATCTGCTTTTGGTAAGGATAAAAAACCAGAAATAACTGAACTTTTGGCCCAGGCGGATATTTCGCCTACCATTCGTGCCGAAGCACTTTCAATACCAGAATTCGCACGATTAGCCGATGCTCTACTTCCTCTCAAAGAAGGAGAATAAATGGATAAGCTGTCAAAAATTTTTCAAGCCATAAAAGAAGATCCGCAAAATACTTTGTATACTGCACAAGGTATTGCCCCGCTCTACTCCGTACACCATGAAGCAAAAATCCTTATTGTAGGTCAAGCACCAGGAATTCGAGCACAGGAGAGCCGTCTTTTTTGGAACGATCCTTCTGGGGATCGTCTTCGTGAATGGCTAGGGATTTCTTATGAAGAATTTTACAGCTCATCTAAGCTCGCCATCTTGCCTATGGACTTTTACTTTCCAGGTAAAGGAAAATCTGGTGACTTACCACCCCGCAAAGGCTTTGCGGAAAAATGGCATCCTTTATTGATTAAAGAAATGCCGCAGTTGGAGCTTATTGTCCTCATTGGTTCTTACGCGATTCCTTACTATCTTAATGTGCCGAAGAAAACACGTATTACTGATGTTGTGCGTGATTTTGAGAATTATCTACCGGAATATTTTCCACTTGTGCATCCTTCACCACGTAATAATATTTGGTTGCGGAAAAATCCATGGTTTGAGGCACAGGTCTTGCCGGAGCTAAAAATAAGAGTAAAAAACCTCCTTGCTTGAAGCAAGGAGGTTTAGTTTTGTTTAAGGAAGAGTTAATATAATGCATATAAATAAAGGAAAGCGCTCTCCAACGGTGAATAGGTGAGCGCTTATTTTTTTATTTAATTTCAAAAAACATGGTAACATGCTCGATTTCAGCTTCTGTAAAGGTTTCGCCTTGCGCTTGAAAGTCGAATTTTTCATAGAGGCCTTTGGCGCTAAGTTGTGCATGCAAAGTTAAAAGAGTAATTCCTGCTTGATTGCAAAAATCAAGAAGACTTTGTAAGAGGACATTTGCATAACCTTTGCCACGTTCCTCTTTTAGAACGGCCATTCGTTGGACCACAGCGTGTTTCTTATCTTCGCTATCCACCAAAAGACGAACAGTCGCTAAGGCTTTACCATTTTCGTAACCTACAAAGTGCACGGAATGTGCCTCATCAATAGGACTGCCAACTTCTAAATCAAAAGGAACACCTTGCTCCTTTACAAAAACAGTGTTACGAATACGTAATGCATCACAGTATATTTCCGACATGGTGTCACGGGTTTGCTTGATTTGCATAAATCTCCTCCCGAAATCTTGAATTTGCGTAAAAATCTTATTTCAATTATAATATAAATAGCTTTAAAAAAAAAGAAAGGGCTTCGTTTGCCCTTATTAGTAGGATATTATGTTTAAAAACAGTAAATTATTTTTTTGGACAGTAGAAATTTTAGCAGCGACCCTGCTTATTTTTATGCTCATGCAACTGGAATTTCTCTTCCAACCGGTCAAAACTCTTTTGGCCCTGCTCTTTATTCCCTTCATCATCGCGGGTTTTCTTTACTACATCTTCAAACCTGTAGTGACTTATATGGAAACCCGTTGGAAAATTAAACGTTTCTTTGCGATTTTGATTGTTTTGATTACTTTGCTTGGACTTGTGGTTTGGAGTATTGCATCCATCATCCCTAATGTCGTTTCGCAGTTAAGTAGCTTGATTGATGCCAGTACGAAAGCATTTCCTGAGTTTCGTCATTGGATTGAATCTTTACAAAATGATCCACGTTTTGCTCACATTTACCGTCAGCTGGACATTAATGGCATGATTAGTAATATTAATTTATCTTATACTGATATTCTGAATAATTTGCTTAAAAATTTAACGGACAGTGTTGGAAGCATCGTAAGTATCATTTCCTCTGTGGTTATGGTTGCTATCTTAGTTCCTATCCTACTTTACTATATGCTAAAAGATGGTGAAAAATTGCTTCCTTCTTTAAAACGTACAATTTTTCGTGAAGATCCACTTGGTTTTGTTGAGCTCCTCGAGAAGATGAATGCGACAATTTCTCGTTATATTTCGGGCGTGGCTTTGGATTCGCTCTTGGTTTTCATCTTTGTCTTTGTAGGTTACATGTTGTTCGGTATTCCTTACGCCTTCTTGTTTGCCAGCTTTTCGGCTATTACCAACTTAATTCCTTATGCAGGACCCTATATCGGAGTTTTGCCGGTAATTTTTACTTTGGCATTTACTCAACCTTGGACAGCTGTACTCGCTGTCGCTTATGTTTTAATCCTGCAACAGATTGACGGGAACCTTGTTTATCCTAAAATCGTTGGGAATGCTGTACGCGTTCACCCTGTGACGGTTATGGTTTTGATGTTGGTTTCAGGAAGTTTATATGGGATTCTAGGTATGATTATTGCCGTACCTGTCTACTCATTAGTTAAAGAAATTGTGAAGTTCCTTGCTGGCTTATGGCATAATCATCGTGAGCAAGAAAAGAAAAAAATATTTCAAAACGATTAAACTATGATATAATAGTTTTCATATTACTAAAAAATAGGAGTAAAAATGGCACACCCTGACCCCGAGAGCACCTCGATAATTTTACAGATTTTATTACTTGTTTTTCTTACTGCTTTGAATGCATTCTTCTCAGCAAGTGAGATGGCACTCGTTTCTCTATCGCGATCGCGTGTAGAGCAAAAGGCGAGTGAAGGCGATGAGCAGTATCAATATTTGCTTAGTGTAATCGATAATCCGACACACTTCCTGTCCACCGTTCAAGTTGGGATTACCTTCTTGAATATCGTAGCGGGGGCAAGTTTGGCTGATACATTAGCTGCACAGCTGGCACCGTTGTTTGGTGATACAAGCTTTGCCCAAACCTTAAGTAAAATCATTATCTTGGTTATTTTGACTTTCTTTACGATTGTATTTGGTGAGCTTTTCCCTAAACGTATCGCTCAGGCTCTTAAAGAAAAAGCAGCTTTGAAAATGGTTCGTCCCTTGATGGCGATTGGTGTAGTTTTAAAACCTTTCATTTGGTTGTTGACCATTACGATTAATGGGCTGGCAAGAATTTTCCCAATCAAGTTTGACAGCAGTGATGATGACATGACACGTGATGAGATTGAGTATCTCGTGCACACGGATGAAACGGCCTTAGATGATTCTGAACGTGAAATGATTACAGGTGTTTTCAGTCTTGATGAACTTGTAGCACGTGAAATTATGGTTCCACGTACGGATGCCTTCATGATTGATATCAATGATGATCCGCGTGAAAATATTGAGAAAATGCTCAGCGAGTCATACTCTCGTGTGCCTGTTTATGATGATGATAAAGACAACATCTTAGGGATTATTCACACCAAACGTATCTTAGCTCGAGGCTTTGCTGACGGTTTTGATAACATTGATTTCCGTGAGATGTTGCAAGAACCACTCTTTGTTCCTGAAACAGTCTTTGTGGATGACTTGATGCTCCAGATGCGTAACACCCAAAATCAAATGGCTATTTTGCTGAATGAATATGGGGGCGTTGAAGGTATCGTCACACTTGAAGATTTGATTGAAGAAATCGTCGGAGAGATTGAAGACGAAACGGATATTGCAGAAGCAGAAGTTCATAAGATCGGTGAGAACATGTATGTGGTTCAAGGTAAAATGACCATCAATGACTTTAATGACGAGTTTGGCACACATTTGGTCAACAAGGATGTAGACACAATGGCTGGTTTCTTCCTCTCAGAAACAGGACAAATCCCAGAAAAAGGACAACAAGTGATGTGTAAGATTGACAACTTAGAAGATCATTTCTCACTCACAAGTCTAGAAGTAGATGGAAATCGTATATTAAAACTTCGTGTGGAGTTCGATGTAGAGCTTCCTGAATAAAAGTAAAAGATAGATTAAAATTAATCTATCTTTTTATTTTACTGTCCTGACTTTCTGAAAAAAACTATGATAAAATGTAAAAGAAATGAAGATATAGAACAGAGGAGGGAATATGAAAAGAAAAGAACATTTGGCTATTGTTATAGCTATTTTTATTGCAACATTTATGACATCTGTTGAGGTTACGATTGTGACCACAGCTATGCCAACCATCATTTCTCAGTTGAAAGGACTAGAACTCCAAAGCTGGGTATTTGCTATTTATTTACTTATTTCGGCTATTGCAACACCAATCTATGGAAAACTTGCGGATAATCTGGGGCGAAAAAATATTTTTATCTTTGGACTTGTCTCTTTTGTGATTGGTTCGATACTTTGTGGTATTGCCCCCAACATGCTGTTCCTCATTATTTTTCGAGCGATTCAAGGTATCGGTGCAGGAGCTGTGATGCCTTTAACCTTCACAATTATTGCTGATTTATTTGATTTTGAAGAGCGTGCAAAAATTATGGCGTTGAATAATACAGCTTGGGCGATTTCGGCTTTAGTAGGCCCGTTGCTTGGCGGATGGATTGTTGATACGTTGGGCTGGCACTGGGTTTTCTTCATCAATGTGCCCTTGGGATTGATCACACTTTTACTTACAATTTTTGGTTATAAGGATGTACACGAAAAAACAGCAAAACAACCGATGGACTGGGCAGGTATTGTCTCTCTATCTGTACTTTTAGTTTCATTATTACTGATGTTTCAAGAAATGTCAGCTTCCACAATCAATTGGCTATTAGAAGTTGTGCTCCTCTTCTTGATTGTTGCGGCCAGCATCATTTTTATTCGTACAGAGAAAAAAGCAGTCGATCCTTTATTTAATTTAGAAATGTTTAAAACAAGGACTTTCAGTATTCAGATTATTATTTCAATGCTTTTAAGTGGCTGCTTGATTGCTTTCAATATTTATTTTCCTATTTGGCTACAAGCCATTTACCGCGTTCCAGCCTTTGTTGCAGGTCTTGCATTAACACCTACATCATTGTTTTGGATGGTAACCAGTTTCTTTGTTGGTTTTCTTTTACGACGTTTTGCGCCGAAGAGACTTTATGCCGTTTTAGTGGGTATTCTTATCCTTGTCTACATTCCCTTGGTTCTTTCAAGTGTTGCTTTCCCAATCGAAGGTTTTTACATTATTTCTGCTTTTACAGGAAGTGTGATGGGGGTTATACTTTCAACAACGACACTTTTGGCACAAAAAATGGTTCCTGCTGAAATGGTTGGTCAAGCAAGTTCTCTCGTTGTGCTAGGACGAACTTTGGGTCAGGCAATGATGACCGGGATATTGGGGCTAGCTTTTTCCTTAGGTATCAATGCGGGGCTCAGTAAATTTCCAGAAGTCAGCTTTAAGAATGTCAACGAATTTATTAGTACAGCTTCCAACGTAGTCGTTCCCGAGAAAATTCATGGTCAATTAGAACAAATCGTTCTTGGAGCTTTGCATAATGTTTTCTTCTTGGCCTTGCTTCTCTGCGTGATTACTTTTGTGGTTAACCTGTTTGATGATGGAAAATTAAGAGCCTAGAAAAGGATTTGATAATAAGAGAGATTTGAGGTATGATAAAAGCATACTGAAGAAGAGGAAAAGCTTATGACTGATACATATATTGAAGAAGCCAAAAAAGTAACCGGCCTGATTCACTCTACCGAATCCTTTGGATCTGTAGATGGTCCAGGAGTACGTTTCATTGTTTTTATGCAAGGTTGTCAAATGCGCTGCAAATATTGTCATAACCCAGATACTTGGGCGTTGAAAAACGAAAAAGCAACGACACGTACGGTAGAAGATGTGATGGACGAAGCACTTCGTTTCCGTGGTTTTTGGGGCGAAAAAGGAGGTATCACTGTATCTGGTGGGGAAGCCATGTTGCAAATTGACTTCGTCATCGCTCTTTTCCAATACGCTAAAAGTTTGGGTATCCATACCACATTAGACACTTCAGCACGGCCATTTAGAACGGATGAATATATCACCTCTCGTATTGATGAACTTCTTGAAGTCACAGATCTTGTCTTGCTGGACTTGAAAGAAATTGATTCAAAACGTCACAAGGCCTTGACGGGACACCCTAATGAAAATATTTTAGAATTTGCCCGCTACCTTTCTGACAAGGGGCAAGCCATGTGGATCCGTCACGTGCTTGTACCAGGTGAAACGGATATTGATGAAGATTTAGAAAAGCTAGGGGAATTTGTTAAAACCTTGGATAATGTTCTGAAATTTGAAATCTTACCTTATCATACGATGGGGGAATTCAAATGGCGCGAACTAGGCTGGAAATATCCACTTGCTGGTGTTAAACCGCCGACAAAAGAACGTGTGTCCAATGCAAAATCAATCATGGGTACAGAAACTTATCAAGAATATTTAGAGAGAATTAGATAAAACTTGAAGGCCGCATTTGGCTTTCAAGTTTTTTCGGTGCCAAGATTAAGGCAAGAACACTTCCAGTAATAGATTGAAAGCGTGCGTAAATCCTCTTTTTTTGATATAATGAAGCGAATATAAATATATAAATGAGGTAAAAGAAATGTCAGATAAAATTTTTGTCTTTGGTCATCAAAAACCAGATACAGACGCAATCGCATCATCTTATGGTTTCTCATATTTGAGCAACCATCGTCCAGTTGGCGCTTTGAATACAGAGTGTGTTGCATTAGGTACACCTAATGAAGAAACGCAATTTGCGTTGGACTATTTTGGTGTAGAAGCACCACGTGTTGTAACATCAGCAGCAGCTGAAGGCGTGGATACAGTTATCTTGACGGATCACAATGAGTTCCAACAATCAATCGCAGATATTGCTTCATTAAATATCTTTGGTGTGGTGGACCACCACCGTGTGGCTAACTTCAATACTGCTTCTCCTTTGTTCATGACAATTGAACCTGTTGGCTCAGCTTCTTCAATTGTTTACCGCAAATTCCTTGAAGCGGGTGTTGAGATTCCCCGTGAAGTAGCAGGTCTCTTGCTTTCAGGTTTGATTTCAGATACCTTGCTTTTGAAATCACCAACAACACATGCAACTGACCATAAAGTTGCAGAAGAATTGGCAAAAATTGCTGGTGTTGATCTCCAAGAATATGGTATGGCTATGCTTAAAGCTGGCACAAACTTGGACAACAAGTCAGCAGATGAACTCATTGATATTGATGCAAAAACATTTGAACTTAATGGCAGTCGTATCCGTATCGCTCAGGTAAATACAGTTGAAATTCAAGATGTACTTTCACGCTTACACGATGTCAAAGTAGCCATCAAGAAAGCAATGGAAGTTGAACATTATGATGACTTTGTCTTCATGATTACAGATATCGTAAATTCTAACTCAGAAATTGTCGAAATCGGTAGCCACAAAGATAAAGTTGAAGCAGCTTTCCACTTTACGTTAGAAGACGACCATGCTTTCTTAGCTGGTGCCGTTTCACGTAAAAAGCAAGTTGTACCACAACTTACTGAAGAGTTTAACAAATAATGCCTATTCGCGTTTTTAATGAAAATAGGCTGACTTGTCAGCCTTTTTTCTTAAAACTGATTAATTACCTGCACGTGCATGAAGAGGTAACCTTACGCCAAATTCATAAAGTTTTTGAACAAGAGAAAAACTTAGATCGCCAGCTTGATAGCTTTATTGCTGCTGGTTTTATCTGGCGCAAGGATAAACGTTATGGCAATAATTTTAAAGTTTTTACTGATGCTGACTTTGATCTTTCTTCAAAAACAATGCCTGTAGCTGTTAATATCTATGAGAAACCATTTTTTGTGGCAGTTGGAAGTCAAGTGGAGCAGAGACTGGAGCAGTCTATTGTCCAGCAAAAACTTCAAAATAAAACCAATACAATCACGCTACATTTTTCAAGTCGGTATGATTTGACCACAGATAGCTTATTTAACTATTTTTACAAGGTGGCGCATCACTTACCGCTTACAATACTTGAACAAGAAGTATATCAGCTTATGGGCGATGTTGATCCAGAGTATGCTCTGAAATACATGACCAGTTTTTTGCTCAAATTTACGCGTAAAGATATTGTCAAAGCACGTCCAGATATTTTCATCAGAGCCTTAGAAAAATATGGCTACATCTCCGCAGTAGGTGAACGAGAGTTTACGTCAAATCTTGCGTTTGACGATACACTTCAACTTGAAGAAATTCATTATGATTCTCCTCAAGACTTCATCTCTGCCCAAATCCAACAAACAAAGGTATTAAAGAACTTCATTTCCATAGGAGGATAAAAATGAAATACGAAAAATTGTTACCCCGTTTCCTTGATTATGTTAAAGTAAACACACGTTCAGATGAAAATTCAACAACTGTACCATCTGTTCCTGCTCTTGTTGATTTTGCTCATAAAATGGCAGATGAGATGCGCGAAATTGGTATTCAAGATGTACACTATCTTGAATCAAACGGTTATGTTGTAGGGACTATCCCAGCAACTACAGACAAAAATGTCCGTAAAATCGGTCTGATTTCTCACATGGATACAGCAGACTTTAATGCAGAAGGTATCAATCCGCAAATTCTTGAAAACTATGATGGAGAGTCTGTGATTAAACTTGGTGATTCTGGTTTCAGTCTTGATCCAGCAGAATTCCCAAACTTGAAAAACTACAAAGGTCAAACTTTGATTCATACAGATGGTACAACACTTTTGGGTGCTGATGACAAGTCGGGGATTGCTGAAATCATGACTTTGGCTGATTATTTAATCAATATCAATCCTGATTTTGAACATGGTGAAATCCGTATTGGTTTTGGTCCAGACGAAGAAATCGGTACAGGGGCTGACCGTTTTGATGTTGAAGATTTCAATGTTGACTTTGCTTATACAGTTGACGGTGGACCCCTTGGTGAATTGGAATATGAAACATTCTCAGCTGCCGGTGCTGTTTTAGAGTTTCAAGGTAAAAATGTTCACCCAGGTACAGCCAAAAATACAATGGTTAACGCTTTGCAATTAGCAATGGATTACCATGCGCAATTGCCAGAATTTGATCGTCCCGAAAAAACAGAAGGTCGTGAAGGTTTCTTCCACCTTTTGAAATTAGACGGAACTGTCGAAGAAGCACGCGCACAATATATTATTCGTGACCATGCAGAAGATAAATTTAATGAGCGCAAAGCCTTGATGCAAGAAATTGCTGATAAAATGAATGCTGAACTTGGCTCTGAACGCGTAAAAGCCACAATCAAAGATCAATATTACAACATGGCTCAAGTTATTGAGAAAGACATGTCAATCATTGATTTAGCCGAAGAAGCAATGAAAAACTTGGATATCGAGCCAAAAATCGAACCTGTTCGCGGTGGGACAGATGGTTCTAAGATTTCATTTATGGGCTTGCCAACACCGAACATCTTTGCTGGTGGTGAAAACATGCACGGTCGTTTTGAGTTTGTAAGCTTACAAACTATGGAAAAAGCAGTAGATGTACTGCTCGAAATGCTTAAACTCAATAATAAAGTTGAAAAATAAAGCATAATAAGCTAAAATAGTTCTTAAGGTTGGGAGGAATAGCTTTCCAACAGTGATTTTTTCGAGAGAATTTACTTTTCTTAATTAAATAAACCAATAAACAAGTCGCCTTTGGGCGACCTGTTTTAGGTTTTTCTTAGAATTGTCGCACAATTATAACGAATTCTAGTTATGATTGTTCTATTCTATCTTTTATAAAAGACAATATAATTCACTGTTGAGAGTTCTGGTCAAACTTCCCACTCGCCTTTACTTATGGTAATTATACAAGTACTTTAAGTTACTTGATTTACAAATATTTTCAATCAGTCAATCTGATTATAAAAAAAGGAGGACATTTGATGTCTGATAAAGCAAAAGGGAAACTTTCTCTTGTCGGCTTATGCCTGATGATCTTCACATCAGTATATGGATTTAACAACATCCCACGTGCATTCTACATGATGGGTTATGCTGCAATTCCATGGTATATCGTGGGTGGATTATTCTTCTTCCTGCCCTTTGCCTTCATGGTAACTGAACTTGGTTCAGCTTTCAAAGAAGAAAAAGGTGGGATCTATTCTTGGATGGAGAAAGCAGTTGGTCCAACTTTCGCCTTCGTCGGAACATTTATGTGGTACGCTTCATATTTGGTATGGATGGTCAACGTTTCAAATGGTATCATGGTACCAATCACAAACATGATTTTTGGTAACTCGCTTCATGTGCCAGATCCATGGATTCTCTCAATCATTGCTATGATTTGGGTTGCTGCAATCACTTTCTTTGCACTTCGTGGTTTGGATGCAGTCAAAAAATTCGCTACACTTGGGGGTATTGCTGTTCTTTCATTGAATGCGATTCTCTTGATTTGCGCACTCTTAGTCCTTATTCTTAATGGACATCCAACAACGCCAATTACTGCTGAAGCTTTTGTAACCAGCCTTAATCCTAACTTCAATAACAGTTCTGCAATTGGCTTTATTGCCTTCATGGTATTTGCTATCTTTGCTTATGGTGGTGTTGAAGCAGTTGGTGGTTTGGTTGATGAAACAGACCAACCTGAGAAAAATTTCCCTCGTGGTGTTGTAACGTCAGCGCTTATCATTGCAATCGGTTATTCTGTAATGATTCTCTGTGTTGGTTTCTTCATGAATTACCAAACAGGCGGTGCATTTTACGAAGGCGTAAAAGCTGGAACAATTAACCTTGGTAATGCAGGTTATGTAACAATGCAATACCTTGGTGAAGCGCTTGGTGCTGCTTTTGGTATGAGTCATTCAGGTGCGGTAGTTATCGGTTCAATTCTTGCCCGTTACATGGGTCTTGCAATGTTGCTTTCATTAATGGGTGCTTTCTTTACATTGATCTACAGCCCAGTTAAACAAATTATTTCTGGTACACCAGATAAACTTTGGCCTGGTCGCTATGGACAACTTGATAAAGAATCAGGTATGCCAAAATTTGCGATGGTTATCCAATTCGTAATTGTCTTTGTTATCATCTTGCTGAACATGCTCATCAACCTTGGTGGTGGTGCAGAAGCAGCGGCGAAATTCTTTGCAATCTTGACAAACATGGCCAACGTTGCGATGACATTGCCTTACCTCTTTATCGTTATTGCCTATGCAAAATTCAAACTCAATGATAATATTGAAAAACCATTTACGCTTTATAAATCTAAAGGTGTAGCGATGGCGGCTGTAACGGTAACATTTCTTGTTGTTGCTTTTGCAAATGCCTTCACAGTAATCCAACCTATCACAGATTACTTTGCTTTGCCAGTTGCTGAACGCTCTGCAGTCCTTGGAGATACAATCCAAACAGTTGTATCAATGATTGCTGGTCCAGTTATCTTTGGTTTGGTAGCCTTCTTTATGATGAATCGCTACAAAAAACGTTACCCTGCAGAATATGCCTCATTAACAGAACTTTCTGAAGATGAATTACATAATGCTAAATAAAAAATAGCAGCTTAGGCTGCTTTTTTTTATTCCAAAACATAAAATGCCGATGAGGCAATTTTTAAATAAATTTTTCTGCTACGGCTCTATCACCAGGATAAGGTTCACGTTTATCATTGACTAACTGGAACTTGTCTGCACCCTTTCCAGCAATAATAACAGCATCATTTTGATCTGTCACACGTTGAATGGCTTGTTTTATTGCCTCTGCACGATCTGCTTCAAAATCACAGGAGCGTGAAACATAACTTGCAATTTCATCAGCAATGGCTTTAGGATCTTCGTGGTTAGAATCATCTTGAGTGAGAATGACTTCTAAGCGTTCGTGTGCTTCGATAACTTGGCCAAAATCCTTACGACGACTTTCACCTTTATTACCCGTAGCTCCTAAAACCAAGACGATTTTACCGTTATGATGAGGTTCAACAACAGACACTAAGTTTTGCAAACTAATACCGTTATGGGCGTAATCAACATAAATTCTTGCACCATTTTTTGTAGTTAACATCTCCATGCGTCCAGGTACTACGGCTTTTGCTAAGCCGTTTTTAATTTGTTCGATTGTGGCTCCTAGATGTTGGGTTGCTAAAGCTGTTGCTAAGGCGTTTTCTTGGTTAAATTTTCCAAGTAAACGAATGTCAAAATGGTCAGCTATTTTACCACTTGTTGTAAAATCGTGTGCATGAGATTCGATGATTTGATTGTCAGATTTTTCACCGTAAAAATCATGCGGGATTTTAAGATCTGCTAACTCTTGCTTAATTACATTAAAATGGGTCATTTCACTGTTGGCTACAAAGTAACCGGAATGATGTAAAAGTTGTCGCTTGCAGTAAAAATAATCTTCAAGTGTAGGATGTTCGACAGGTCCGATGTGATCGGGAGAGATATTAAGGAAGACACCAACATCGAAGTTAATAGCATAGACACGTTCAGTTTTATAAGCTTGTGAGCTTACTTCCATCACAAGGTGTGTCATTCCATTATCCGCAGCTTGGCGCATCATTTTGAGTAAGTCAAGACTTTCGGGTGTAGTTAACTCAGATTTGAAGAAATTTTTCCCATCAAGAGTTGTTTCTGCTGTAGAAAGTAAGGCTGTTTTTTGTCCGTTCATTTCATCTAAGATTGATTTAGCGAAGTAAGCAGAAGTTGTTTTTCCTTTTGTTCCGGTCAAAGCTAATATTTGGAGTTCATTTTGTGGATAATCATAAAATGATTGAGCTAAGAGACTCATTGCACGCTTCACATTTGAAACAATGATTGCAGGTATTTCCACTTCATAATCTATTTCAGAAATGTAGAAAGGTGCTGCTATGTTTTCTAGATATTCTGCTTTAAAATTTAGACCTTTCGCAAAAAATAGGGTTGATGCAGAAGTGTTTCGGCTATCATAGCTTAATTGATCGAAGGTGAAATCTTCTTCCCAGTTATAGTAATATTCCTTTTTAAAGACAATTTCGTGAAAGTTTTCGTCTTTTTTCAGAATTTCTAAAACATCTTGTATTTTGAGCATGGGTTTTTCTGCCTCCTTTATTTATACCATTTAACTCCGGAAGAGAGCTAAATTATAAGGCACTTCACTTAAATGTGGATAGGTGCTTTTTTCTTATTCGTAGGCTTAATTATACCATTTTCACTTATATTTTTGTAACTTGATAATCGCTTTATGTTTCGTGAACAAGAGAGGATAGTGCTATAGGAAGCGTTTATCTTGTTTTTACCACAGTCTCTAAGCTTTTAATTTCCTGTTCAAGTTTCAGAGCAATTTGATAGGATTCACATCGTTCAAAAATATATTGACATTTTTTCATTGTTTCTATAGCGCTCGTATCTCCAAAAACCACTTCAAAATGCGCTTTTTGATATATGAAATTTACTCTTTCAAAAAGATCGATTTCTGGAATGTTTAAAGAAGCAATAAAATCAAGTAACTCTTCTGCTAAATATTTCTGTCTATTTTTAATAAAAATCTCGAGGAAGATTATTCCAGTTTTTATTTGAGCTTTTTGGGTAAGAGGATGAATGTTTCTGCATCGTGCTGTTTTGAGTATTTTATGGCTAAACTTTGATAAGGTACCTAAGTCTAGAAATCCAGCTATGTCACTCAACAAATCAAATTCATATTCGCCCCATATTTTGATGTTAATTAAGTAGTGTTTAATGACAGTAAGACTTTTAGAAGAGAGGTGATAATGGGGATCTATCTGCTTCATGGTTGCCTCTAAGCGAAATTTATCCAAGTTTAATCTTTGAGTGGAAGATGAGCTTTGTATAAGTGATTTTTCATATTTTTGGATAATTTTTTGAAGATGGAGCGTATTACTGTTTAGATGAGCCATATCACGTTCTTCAAACCAGTCCAAAGGATTGAGTTGGGTATTAAGATGATGGAAAAATTCGTGAGGTGCTACATTTATATTATTCAAGAGATAGAGCAAAACAATGCAAGAAACATAACTGCGTCCATTTTCAAAATTAGAAAGTTGGGAAGTGGAGATGCAGTCCTTCGCCGCTTCCTTAAGGGCGAAATTTTTAGAGGTACGAAAATAACGATATATTTCTCCGATGGGCAGTGTTTTTTTCATAAAAGACTCCTATATTTTTAATATCTTTATGCTTTGAAACTGTGGTAAAAGAGCAAGAAAAAGCTTGTTTATGGCAATTTTTCTATTAACTAAGTCGACAAAGAACTGTCAATATATAGTAATTTAAGCCTAAGTTATAACTGTCTTTAGCTGTAATGTTGTTATAGACTAACTATAAGCGATATAAATGGGTAGGGTTAATCAAGTACTTCAAGTATTATTCGTATCTTTGCTGAAAAATTCACACATAAAAAAATCATAACCACAGAAAGGAAAATTTAATGAAAAAACAAACTAAAAAAGAGATAGTTGGTATGATTGCACTCACTCTCTTATTTTCGACAGTTGGGCCGTCTGTGACAGGGCTAGTACAAGCGAATGATATTCAACTAAATCAACAACAAAGTGAAAATTGGAATTCGCTTGAACAGATTACATTTGACGAGTCTGACTTGGCTTTTTTACAACAAAAAGAAAAAGAATTGATGGCAAGTCAAAACGTGCCATTATTGGCACCGCGTGCTTTTTCTATCCGAATGGTCGGAAGGAATTTGGAAGGCTTGTGGCATCGTTCAGCAGGGATGCGCAGGGCTTTAACTGCGGTAGGGTTTGGTTGGACACAAATTAAGGCTATCGCGCGTGGCGTATATGTCTATAGCTATAGAGTCATTGCGGCTAAAATAGCAACAGTTGCAGCTTGGAACTGGGCCGTTGGCGCTGTTATTGGTGTTTCAGCAGGAGCAGCCATCTATACAATGGGAAATTTCCGACTTTTTTATTAATCATCCTTATGAATAAAAATAACCAAACTTATATTTTTAGCGCTCTGGTTTTCCTTGGTGGTAGTTTTCTCATCTTTGTTTCAGAGGAAAGTGTATTCACGGATTTTGATTCACTTTTAGGGTTTCTTGCGGTAATTCAGAGCAGTTTCATTCTGAATTACATTGGTATATTCATCTTCCAAAACGTGGCATTCATGGAAAGAACAGTGGAGCTGAGCTATTACAAAAAACAACTGCCAAAAATTCAGGCTCTTTCTTACCTGATGGCCCTATCTTGTTTTACTGTAGCTTCGTCCATGGATTTAACCGTAGTCTTGGCAATAGTCTTCTTAATGATGACGAATACGGTAATCCGGGCTTATTTTATCAGTATACGCATGTTAAAGTTAATGTATATCCAACGACAGATAAAGGAGTATTTTTTTAGAGGACTTCTGGGCTTAGCTTTTATCCTGCTTATAACTTATTTTAATTTTTATACCGTGACATTTTTTTCTGTGCTACTTTTATGTCAAACGTTCTGGAATTTCAAGTTAATTATATCTCACGGTTCTAGTAAATAAAGGAACTAAACTTATCCATCTAGAATTTGTAGTTCGAAATAGAACTTATTTTGTCCAAGGAGTGTTATAAACTTTTATTGTCAAAAATCCCTACTTCATGGTAAAATAGAAAAATGAATAGTACAGAAATGACTGATAATCTCAGCATGGAAGAAAAGCTCCAGCAAATGGATGCGGAAACCAAGCGTAAAGAGATTCGAGACAATAAAGCAGCACAGCAGGATACAATGATGCGCGGGACCTTGTGGTTTACTTTAGCGGATATTTTATCACGTCTTCTGGGTGCGATTTACATCATTCCGTGGTTTGCGTGGATGGGAGAACACAATAATGAAGCCAATGCCCTTTTCTCAATGGGGTATAATATTTATGCGCTCTTTCTCTTGATTTCAACTGCAGGTCTTCCTGTAGCTATTGCGCGTGAGGTAGCCCATTATAATGCGATGGGAGATGAAAATCTAAGCAATCGTTTAGTTCGTCATATCTTTATTTTTATGGTTGGGCTTGGTATTGTAGCAGCTGGTGTGATGTATATCGGTGCACCAGCATTAGCAGCTATGTCAGGTGGAGGAGAAAACCTAACAGAGGTGATGCGCTCGCTTTCGCTCGCCATTCTAATTTTCCCGGCCATGTCAGTCATTCGAGGATATTTCCAAGGGCTTAATGATATGAAGCCGATAGCTTTGAGCCAAATTTATGAACAGGTTGTCCGTGTAATTTGGATGTTAGTATTTACGTTTATGATTATGAAGCTTGGCTTCTCAGGTGGAGATTGGACACAAGCAGTTGTCCAATCCACAACAGCAGCCTTTATCGGTATGTTGGGCTCATGTGCTGTCTTGCTCTGGTATTTGATCAAAAACAATATGCTTGGCAAGATTATTAACCCAGGCCCAAGTATTACAAAAATTAGTGCTTGGCGCCTGCTTTCACAAACCATCTATCAAGCTATCCCGTTTGTCGTTATTGGCTCAGCTATTCAAATTTTTAAAATTGTGGACCAAGCGACCTTTGTTACGGTCATGCGGTGGGTATCTGACTATAGTGATACACAGCTTTTAGTTTTCTTCTCATACTTTTCTGCTAATACCGACAAGTTGACAATGATTCTCATTGGTGAAGCGATGACTTTAGGAGCTGTGGCTCTGCCACTTATTGCCTCTAACTTTGTTAAGAAGAATTATAAAGAAACAGCGCATTTGATTTCTTACGATTTTCAACTGTTTGTGGCCTTTATGTTGCCTGCGGTCCTAGGCATGACAATTTTAGCTGCACCAATCTATACACTGTTTTATGGTTCAGTAAATAGCTTGCAGCTTGCACTGTTTATCTGGGCTGTCCTCCAAAGCTTCTTGCTGGCTTTGTACACGATGGTTGCCCCAATCTTGCAAGCTTTGCATTATTCTAAAGTAGCGATGCGTTACTTCATTATTACTTTAGTGATCAAATTGATTTTGCAAGTGCCGTCAATTATGATTTTCCACTCTTATGGTCCGCTTGTGGCAACGACTATTGCTTTTGGATATGGCACATGGATTATTATTCGCAAGATTCATGAAGTTACGGGTTTCCGAGTTAAAAGTACTTTGAAAGGAATTATTGGAATCTCAATTATTACGGCTATTATGGCCGTTGTGACTCTGGTTCTTTATGGGTTGATTTCGTTGATTTTGATGCCACTTTCTCCAGGTCATTTCAAAGCCTTGCTCGTGATAGCTGTAGCTGGTGGCGGTGGATTCTTCACCTACATTTATATTGCAGCCAAAGCTGGCTTACTTGAAAAATTAATGGGGAGCCGAGGCACAAGACTTCGTCAAAAACTTCATATTTAAAAAAAATAAATAAAGCGAATTTCAGAATGCAGAGCTGTTCGGAAGTTTGCTTTTTCTTTTATGTTATAATATAAAAAACGTTTTCAGGAGGTTATAATGACACGAATACAAGATGATTTATTTGCAACAGTAAATGCCGAATGGCTTGAACAGGTACAGATACCAGCTGATAAACCTCGTATCTCTGCTTTTGACGAATTGGTATTGGAAAATGAAAAAAACTTAACAGCCGATTTGCAGCACATGTCTGTGGAACTTCCAGAAGATAATCCTGAACTGCTAGAGGCTATAAAGTTTTACAATAAGGCAGGAGATTGGAAAAGTCGTAACAAAAACGATTTCTCTGCCGTTATTAGAGAGATGGATAAGGTAACAAATCTTAACTCATTCGAGGATTTTCGTACGCATTTACTTGATTTGATTTTTCATTCTCAAGCCCCATTACCTTTCTCAATCAGCGTTGATGCAGATATGAAAGATGCAGTGCACCACTCTCTGGGCTTCACTGGTCCTGGACTTATTTTGCCTGATACTACTTACTATGAGGAAAGTCATCCTCGTAAAGCTGAACTTTTGAGTTTTTGGCAGGAAAACTCCAAGGAAATATTAGAGCATTTTGGACAAAAAGATGCCCAAGAAATCGCGGCTAAAGCAGTGGCTTTTGATGGCCTTTTGGTGGAATCAGCAAATACTGCGGAAGAGTGGGCTAAATATGCGGAGCTTTATAATCCGGTTCCTTTTAAGGAGTTTGTAGGACATTTTAAAAATATAGATTTTGACTCATTTATTAAGGGCTTGGTTAGCACTGAACCGGAGAAAATCGTTGTCTTTGAAAGTCGTTTTTATGATTCTTTTGACCATATCATCAACGAAGAAAATTGGCCTTTAATTAAAGCGTGGATGTTGGTGAAAATTGCGCGTAAGGCAACTGGCTTACTTTCAGATGAATTACGACTTTTAGGGTCTGCATATGGACGTTTTTTATCGAATGTATCAGAGGCAAGGAGTCAAGAAAAACATCAGCTCGATATAACGGAGAGTTATTTCAGTCAAGTGATTGGCCTTTATTACGGTCTAAAATATTTTGGAGAAGAAGCTAAATCAGACGTTAAGCACATGACTTCTGAGATGATTAAAGTTTATCAAGAACGCTTAGATAAAAATGAATGGCTCAGTCGTGCAACGATTGATAAGGCTATTGAAAAATTGAGTGCAATTACTGTGTTCATAGGCTACCCGGACAAACTTCCAGAAATATATAGTCGTTTTAAAGTTGGAAATGGGAGTCTCTACGAAGATGCCTGTCATTTTGATGAATTGCTCACTGCACGTCACTATGAAAAATTTAGTGAAGAAGTTGATAAGAGCTTGTGGCATATGCCGGCTCATATGGTTAATGCTTATTATAGTCCCGACAGCAATACGATTGTTTTTCCGGCAGCTATCTTACAGGCACCTTTCTACAGTCTTGAACAGTCAGCTAGTCAAAATTACGGTGGTATTGGTGCAGTAATTGCCCATGAAATTTCACATGCTTTTGACAATAATGGAGCACAGTTTGACAAGTATGGCAATCTCAATAAATGGTGGACAGACGAAGACTATGAAGCTTTTGAGAAGAAACAAGAAGAAATGATTGCAGCTTTTGATGGACGAGCAACTGAAGCTGGTCCAGCAAACGGCAAGTTGATTGTTTCGGAAAATATTGCCGACCAAGGAGGAATCACGGCAGCGATGACTGCTGCGCAAAAAGAAGAGGATGTTAATCTTACAGATTTCTTTAGCCAATGGGGGAAAATTTGGCGTATGAAAGCCAGCATGGAATTCCAGCAAATGCTTCTTTCAATGGATGTTCATGCCCCAGCAAAATTGCGCGCCAATATTCCACCGACAAACTTAGAAGAATTTTATCAGACTTTTGAGGTGCAAGAAAGCGACGGGATGTATCGCGCGCCTGAGCAACGTGTGAAAATATGGTAAAGGACTTTGAAGACCTTAAGCCGGAAACGCAGCGGATACTTAAAGAAATCAAAGCGGTACCCTATGGACAAGTGAGTTCATACAGAGATATTGCACTACGGGCAGGCCTTATAAATGGTGCGCGGCAAGTTGCCAGAGCGCTTCACGGTCTATCGGAAAGCCATCACTTACCTTGGTGGCGAATCATCAGATCAGATGGCACTATAGGGATGCACGGTGAAGGGCGTCTAGAACAAATTCGTTTGTTAAAATTAGAAGGTGTTGAGGTGACGGATAGAGGTAAAGTTAAGCTGAAAGAAAAGTAATTCAAGGGCATTTAGACCTTGTAAAGACAGTCGATAAATGATATAATATAGGGTAATGGTTTGTCGACAAATTCTGTGGGAAATATTGTCCCCACGGGTTTTGTAAGCAACGAAACGTCAAGTTTTCGTTGCTTTTTTGCCGTTTCTGAACTGTAAAAAATCTAAAAAGTAATGAAAAAGACAAACTACTGACTTTTCAGAATTTTTCATAAGAAACTTAAAATCGACAAATCTTGTATAACACATCCAGAAAAACTGGAAAAATAGAATGAGGAGAATCAACTTGGCAGGACATGACGTAAAATACGGTAAACACCGTACAAGACGCAGTTTTTCACGAATCAAAGAAGTAATTGGTTTGCCGAACTTGATCGAAGTTCAAACAGCAAGTTATCAAAACTTCCTTGACGAAGGTTTGGCTAACGTCTTCAAAGAAATGTTTCCAATTGACAACTTTGCGGGCACAATGGAGCTTGAATTTGTTGGATATGAAATGAAAGCCCCTAAATACACTGTGGATGAAGCCCGTGCTCACGATGCAAACTATTCTGCACCGATTCATGTGACTTTCCGCCTTGTAAATAAAGAAACAGGCGAATTGAAAACACAAGAAGTTTTCTTCGGTGATTTCCCACTTATGACTGAAATGGGTACATTCATCAACAACGGTTCTGAACGTTTGATCGTCAGCCAGTTGGTACGTAGCCCGGGTTCATACTTCCACCTTAAAACAGATAAAAATGGTTTGGAATCTTATGGTCATACAACTATTCCTAACCGTGGTGCGTGGTTTGAATTAGATACAGACGCTAAAGGTGTTGGTTATGTACGTATTGACCGTACACGTAAGTTAACATTTACAACAATGTTGCGTGCTCTTGGTTTTGGTAGTGACGATGAAATCCTTGAACTTATGGGACCAAGTGAACTCCTCAATACAACATTGGGCAAAGACGTTCACAAAAACCCATCAGACACACGTGTTGAAGAAGCACTTAAAGACATCTATGACCGCCTCCGTCCTGGTGAACCTAAAACAGCGGACAGCTCTCGTGGACTTTTAATTGCACGTTTCTTCGACCCACGTCGTTACGACTTTGCACCTGTAGGTCGTTATAAATTTAATAAAAAGCTTGCGCTTAAAAACCGTATTCTCGGTTTGACTTTGGCAGAGCCAATCGTTGATCCTGAAACAGGAGAAATTCTCGTTGAATCTGATACTCTTGTAACACGTGATGTTTTAGATTCTATCGAAAACCTTTTGGATAATGGTCTCAATACAACAGTTTATCAACCATCTGACGATGCTGTTATTCCTGAGCCAATTGAACTTCAAACATTGAAAGTTTACTCTCCAAAAGATCCAGAACGTGTCGTGACATTGATTTCTAATGGTCAAATTCCTGCAGAAAATCGTGTGTTGATGCCAGCTGATGTGATTGCTAACATCAACTACTGGTTAGGTCTTTCTGAAGGTATTGGTAAAGTAGACGATATTGACCACTTAGGAAACCGTCGTATCCGTTCAGTTGGTGAATTGCTTCAAAACCAAGTCCGTATCGGTCTTTCACGTATGGAACGTGTTATCCGTGAACGTATGTCATCTTCTGAAAATGAAAATATGACACCTCAAGGATTGATTAACATCCGTCCTGTAACTGCTGCAATCAAAGAATTCTTTGGTTCTTCACAGTTGTCACAATTTATGGACCAACACAATCCTTTGTCAGAGCTTTCACACAAACGTCGTTTCTCTGCCTTAGGTCCTGGTGGTATCTCACGTGACCGTGCTTCATATGAAGTACGTGACGTTCACTACACTCACTATGGCCGTATGTGTCCGATTGAAACACCTGAGGGTCCAAATATCGGGTTGATCAATAACTTGTCTTCTTATGCCAAAATCAATGAATATGGTTTCATCATGTCACCATACCGTCGTATTGATCGTGCAACGGGAACAGTTACGGATGAAGTAGAGTATTTAACAGCTGACGAAGAGGACAACTACACTGTTGCCCAAGCTAACTCACCATTGACTGATGACAACAAATTTGTCAACGAAACAGTAATGGCCCGTCACGTTGGTAACAATATTGAAGTTGATGCTTCAACTGCAGACTATATGGACGTTTCTCCTAAACAGGTTATCGCCGTAGCAGCTGCTTGTATTCCTTTCTTGGAAAACGATGACTCCAACCGTGCCCTTATGGGTGCCAACATGCAACGTCAAGCCGTTCCATTGATTGATCCACATGCACCTTGGATTGGTACAGGTATGGAACATCAAACAGCACGTGATTCAGGTGCTGCTGTGATCGCTAAACATGATGGTACCGTTGAATATGTAGATGCTGACGAAATCCGTGTACGCCGAACATCAGGTGAACTTGATATCTATAACATTATGAAGTACCGTCGTTCAAACTCAGGAACTTCATATAACCAACGTCCACTTGCTGAACTTGGTGATAAAGTTGAAGCCGGCGACATCATTGGTGATGGACCATCAATGGAAAATGGGGAAATGGCGCTTGGCCAAAACCCACTCGTTGCTTATATGACTTGGGAAGGTTATAACTTCGAGGATGCCATTATCATGTCTGAACGTTTGATTAAAGATGACGTTTATACATCTATTGCTATCGAAGAGTATGAATCAGAAACACGCGATACAAAGCTTGGCCCTGAAGAAATTACACGCGAAATTCCAAATATTGGTGATGAAGCCCTCAAAAACTTGGACGAAGACGGTATTATCCGTATTGGTGCTGAGGTTGAAGATGGGGACTTGCTCGTTGGTAAAGTAACACCAAAAGGTGAAACTGATCCTACACCTGAAGAACGTCTTCTTCGTGCTATCTTTGGTGAAAAAGCACGTGAAGTTCGTGATACATCACTCCGTGTTCCTCACGGTGGTGGCGGTATCGTTCACGATGTACGTGTATTCACACGTGAAAATGGTGATGAATTGCCATCAGGTGTGAACAAGTTGGTTCGTGTCTTCATCTCACAAAAACGTAAAATCCACGTTGGGGATAAGATGGCCGGACGTCACGGTAACAAAGGTGTCGTTTCAAATATCGTTCCTGTAGAGGATATGCCTTACTTGCCAGATGGTACACCAATCGATATCATGTTGAATCCATTGGGTGTCCCTTCTCGTATGAATATCGGACAAGTTATGGAACTTCACTTAGGTATGGCTGCACGTACATTGGGTATTCACATTGCATCACCGGTCTTCGATGGTGCAAGTGATGAAGATATCTGGAATACCGTTAAGGAAGCTGGAATGGCTGATGATGCCAAAACAGTACTTTATGATGGACGTACAGGTGAAGCTTTTGATAACCGTATCTCTGTCGGTGTCATGTACATGATCAAACTTCACCACATGGTTGATGATAAACTTCACGCACGTAGTGTTGGTCCTTACTCACTCGTTACACAACAACCGCTCGGTGGTAAAGCGCAGTTCGGTGGACAACGTTTCGGGGAAATGGAAGTTTGGGCCCTTGAAGCTTATGGTGCGGCAAATGTTCTCCAAGAAATTTTGACTTACAAGTCAGATGATGTTATTGGACGTACACGTGCTTATGAAGCTATCGTTAAGGGTGAACGTATTCCTAAACCAGGTCTTCCTGAATCATTCCGTGTCCTTGTAAAAGAATTGCAAGCACTTGGTATGGATCTTAAAGTCCTTGATGGTGAGAAAAATGTCCTTGACCTTCGTGAACTTGATGATGAAATCGAAGTTCGTCAAGAAAATATTGACATTACGCCAGAAATGCTTGAAGCTCAGGAGCAAATTGTTACTGAAGCAGTGGAAACTGAACAAGCATTGATTAGCGAAGCAAAAGAAGAAAAATAATTGTTCTTTTCTGTGAACAAGAAGTTTATTAGGAATAAGAAATAGCTTTTCGTAATAAATTTAAGATAAAAACCTTTTAAGGTAAACCGCTGTGCAAGTGTGCTAGGCGGTAATGTAGAACTGTATTTGGATGGATAACTTCTATTTTAAAAATAAGTCCTACATTGCTGCCTATCACATGAGCTTTGATCCGTTAGATTGAAGATTTTCGGGCAAGATTGTGTTTTAAAAGATACAGCTAGCGGTCTTCACAGTAATGTTTGTCAAGAGCCAAACATTCAACAGAAAAGAAATAAATACAAAGAAAGTGGAGAAAACATTGGTCGATGTAAATAAATTTGAGAGCATGCGAATTGGTATCGCATCTCCACAAAAAATTCGTTACTGGTCATTTGGTGAAGTCAAAAAACCAGAAACCATCAACTATCGTACGCAAAAACCTGAACGCGAAGGTCTCTTCGATGAGCGTATCTTTGGTCCACAAAAGGACTGGGAATGTGCTTGTGGTAAGCTTAAAGGCGTTTTCTACAAAAACCAAGTCTGCGAACTCTGTGGTGTTCAAGTAACGACAGCTAAATCACGTCGTGAACGTATGGGGCACATCGAGTTGGCAGCACCAACTTCACACATCTGGTATTTCAAAGGGATTCCATCACGTATGGGGCTTGCACTTGATATGAGCCCACGTGCTCTTGAAGAAGTTATTTACTTCGCAAGTTATGTCGTTATTGATCCTAAGGAAACAGATCTTGAAAAGAAACAACTTTTGACAGAGCGTGAATATCGTGAACAACTTTTGAAAAATGGTTTTGGTTCATTTGTTGCGAAAATGGGTGCTGAAGCTATCCAAGATTTGCTTAACGATGTTGATATTGATGCAGAAGTTGCTGAACTTAAAGAAGAATTGAAAAATGTTAGCGGACAACGTCGTGTTAAAATCATTCGTCGTTTAGACGTATTAACAGCCTTCAAAAAATCTGGTAACAAATTAGCTTGGATGGTACTTAATGTGCTTCCAGTTATTCCACCAGATCTTCGTCCAATGGTTCAATTGGATGGTGGACGTTTTGCCACATCTGATTTGAATGACCTTTATCGTCGTGTTATCAACCGTAACAATCGTTTGAAACGTTTGATGGAGCTTAATGCCCCTAATATTATCGTCCAAAATGAAAAACGTATGTTGCAAGAAGCTGTTGATACATTGATTGACAACGGTCGTCGTGGTCGTCCAATCACAGGTGCCGGTAATCGTCCACTTAAATCTCTCAGCCATATGCTGAAAGGTAAACAAGGGCGTTTCCGTCAAAACTTGTTGGGTAAACGTGTTGACTACTCAGGTCGTTCAGTTATTGCAGTTGGTCCAACACTTAAAATGTACCAATGTGGTGTCCCACGTGAAATGGCTATCGAACTCTTCAAACCATTCGTAATGTCCGAATTGGTTAAACGTGAAATGGCTGCCAACATCCGTGCGGCTAAACGTAAAGTTGAACGCCAAGATGCTGAAGTTTGGGATGTCCTTGAAGAAGTTGTTAAAGAACACCCTGTTCTTCTTAACCGCGCACCGACGCTTCACCGCTTAGGTATTCAAGCGTTCGAGCCAGTACTTATTGATGGACGTGCAATGCGTTTGCACCCGCTGGCTTGTGAAGCCTACAATGCCGACTTTGACGGTGACCAAATGGCGATTCACGTGCCATTGTCAGAAGAAGCGCAAGCCGAAGCACGTTTGCTTATGCTTGCTGCTGAACACATCCTTAACCCTAAAGATGGTAAACCAGTCGTTACACCTTCTCAAGATATGGTCTTGGGTAACTACTACTTGACAATGGAAGCAAAAGGACGTGAAGGAGAAGGTATGATCTTCTCTAATCCTGAAGAAGTTGAAATTGCAATGCGTAACGGATATGTCCACTTGCATACACGTATCGGTATTGCAACACAATCAATGAATAAACCTTGGACAGAATTCCAAAAAGGTAAAATCTTGATTACAACTGTCGGTAAAGTAATGTTCAACTCAATTATGCCTGAAGGAAATGAAATTTATCCAGAAGGTATGCCTTACTTGAATGAAAATACCGATGAGAACATCACAACTCAAACGGACGACCGTTTCTTCATGGAACCTGGTGAAGATATCCATAAACGTTTAGCTGAAATTGATACAGTATTGCCATTCAAGAAAAAACACTTGGGTAATATTATCGCTGAAGTCTTCAAACGTTACCGCACAACAACAACTTCTGAGTTCCTTGACTTGCTCAAGAACTTAGGTTACCACCAATCAACATTGGCTGGTTTAACAGTTGGTATTGCGGATATCCCAGTGGTTCCTGAAAAAGCAGAAATCATTGGTGCTGCACACAAACGTGTAGAACAAATCACTAAACAATTCCGTCGTGGTTTGATTACTGATGATGAGCGCTACAATGCGGTTACTGATGTTTGGCGTGGTGCAAAAGATACACTTGAAAAACGCTTGATTGAAGAACAAGATTTGACTAACCCGATCGTTATGATGATGGACTCTGGTGCCCGTGGTAACATTTCCAACTTCTCACAATTGGCCGGTATGCGTGGTTTGATGGCTGCTCCTAATGGTCGTATCATGGAATTGCCTATCATTTCTAACTTCCGTGAAGGTCTTTCTGTCTTGGAAATGTTCTTCTCAACTCACGGTGCGCGTAAAGGTATGACCGATACAGCCCTTAAGACTGCCGATTCTGGTTATCTTACACGTCGTTTGGTTGACGTTGCTCAAGATGTTATCATCCGTGAAGTGGATTGTGGTACAGATCGTGGACTCTTGATTTCTGATATTGCCACTGGTAAAGAAATGGTAGAACCGTTGGTTGAACGTCTCGAAGGACGTTACACACGTAAAACAGTTGTACATCCAGAAACTGGTGAAGTAATTATTGGCGATGATCAATTGATTACAGAAGATATCGCGAAGCAAATCGTTGCTGCAGGTATCAAAGAAGTTACAATCCGTTCAGTATTTACATGTAAAACACCACATGGTGTATGTAAACACTGTTACGGTAAAAACTTGGCAACAGGTGAAGCCGTTGAAGTTGGTGAAGCTGTTGGTACAATCGCCGCTCAATCAATCGGTGAACCTGGTACACAGTTGACAATGCGTACATTCCACACGGGTGGTGTTGCGTCAAGCTCAGATATCACTCAAGGTTTGCCTCGTGTACAAGAAATCTTTGAAGCACGTAACCCTAAAGGGGAAGCAATCATTACCGAAGTTACTGGTACGGTTGAATCTATTGTGGAAGATGCTGCGACACGTACACGTGAAATCACAGTCAAAGGTAAAACAGATACACGTTCATACACAGTATCAATGGCTGATGTGCTCATGGTTGAAGAAGGTGAATTTATCCACCGTGGTCACCAATTGATCCAAGGTTCAATTGAACCTAAGCACTTGCTCCAAGTACGTGATGCTTTATCCGTTGAAACTTACTTGCTCGGTGAAGTTCAAAAAACTTACCGTTCACAAGGGGTTGAAATCGGGGATAAACACATCGAGGTTATGGTTCGCCAAATGCTTCGTAAAGTCCGTGTAATGGATACTGGTGATGTGGATATCTTGCCTGGTGGACTTATGGATATTTCTGACTTTGAAAAAATCAATGAAGAAGCCCTCCTTTCTGGTAAAACACCAGCGACAGCACGACCTGTTCTTATGGGGATTACCAAAGCATCATTGGAAACAAATTCATTCTTGTCTGCTGCATCCTTCCAAGAAACAACACGTGTCTTGACCGATGCTGCAATCCATGGTAAAGAAGACCACTTACTTGGTCTTAAGGAAAATGTCATTATCGGTAAGATTATTCCTGCCGGTACAGGTATGTTCCGTTACCGTAATCTTGAGCCATTGTCAGATTTGTCAAATGCTCCTGAGGTCACTGTTTCAGAAACTGAAATTGAAGAAGTAAAATAAAATAAAAAATAGCGATGATTATATCGCTATTTTTTTGTAAAAGAAAAACGGAAGATGAACTCTTATTGAAAAGATAGTCTTCCGTTTTATTATTAACAAATAATCTTTCTTTTTTCAGAAGTTAGAGTCAAAGTGTCATTGGCTTGGATAGTAAAAGACTCTCCATCGATTTGAACGGGTTGAACGGACTGCGATGTTACTGCAGCTGCTGTGGAAACACTATGATGGAAAAGGTTATTGTCTAAATGTTTTCCCTTAAGCAGACTAGGAATTAACGAAAATATTTTCGGGATACTATATCTGTCCAACTCAACCAAATGAATTTCTTGGCTGAGATTAGTCGCTTCAGGTGCAATTTGAATACCACCGCCAAAATAGGGATGCTTAGTAAAGGTCAAGAGAAAGGCATTATCAAACTTAAAAGCATTTTTCATGTTATAAACGCTAAGCTCAAACGGTTTTTTGCTAAATAAAACATGAAGGGCGGTCAGAAAGTAAGAAAGCCTTCCTAACTTGAGTGCATTAAGTATGCTTTTCATACGTCCACTGTTAGTTGCTTTGACAATGGCTGCATCTAAACCGATTCCTACATTATTGAGCGCGTAGCCAGAAAACGATTGCGATTTATAATGGATAACATAAAAGTCTTTGGTCTTATCTTGGCGAATATTTTCGAAGGCTTGGATAGGATCAAAAGAAAGCCCCAAACTGCGGGCAAAATCATTACCTGAACCAGAAGGAATGTAACCAAAGGACAGATTATCAGGTAAAGCATTGAGAGCCAAAGAAATGGTACCATCACCACCTAAGATGACAAGCCGGTCTTCTGCTGATTTCTCTTCCAAGATTTTTTGGATAAAAGCTGCTTCTTGCCCAGTATGTTCGGTCGCAAAGAGTTTGTAAGAGAGGCCCTCTTTTTCGAGATAGGGCAATAAAAGTTTCAATGAACGCTCCCCTTTGCGTGAACCGGCATTGGGATTGGCAAGAATGTAATAAATCATAGAACTATTTTATCAAAAAAATATATTTTAGAGGTAAATAACATAACAATTTCCAATGATACAAAAAATTTCGTAAGAGTAACAAAGTAAAAAAAGAAAGTTTTCGAGTGAATGGCAAAAAACGCGAACAGCCTTTTATATGTTATAATTAGAAGAAACAGTTAAATATAATTAAAAATATTTCTGCAATGAAAACTAAAAGTTATGGTTCTCATGCAGGTTAATGAAGAATAATAGGTTAAAAATATGCAATATGAAGAAATAAACGAAAAAACGATAAAGATTAGCCTAACCTTTCAAGATTTGGTTGATCATGATGTCAAACTCTCTGATTTTTTTACGAACCAGTCAATGGTTGAAAATCTTTTTTATGAATTAGTAGAAGAACTAGGACTTGAGGAAAGGTTCTCATCAGGACTTTTAACTTTCCAAATTCAACCTTTCCCTAAAGGGGTGAATATTATTGTTACTGAAGAAAATATTGATATTGATCCCAATAATCTCCCTGATGATCCCGAAGAATTTGAGCAGCTTATGACGGATTTCTTTGGACGTGTGGAAGATTTAAAACAAAATGGCGGAACAATGGCAGATACAAGTACAACTGAAACAAAAGAAACAAAAGTAGAAAATAAACCAGATCCAGATTTTGTCTTCTATTCTCTAGAATTTGAAAACATGTCTCAACTTTTGACAGCAGTAAAAAATGTTAAAATTGATGCAGAGGAATCTGAACTTTATAGCTATGAAGATAAGTTTTATTTGATTATTTTGGACAATCAAAAGTCAAAAGGAAAGACAGCAGTAAGTTCGATGCGTGCCCGAATGTTAGAATACGGACAGGAAACAATCAACAGTCGCGAAACACTACAAGAATACGGCGAGATACTAATCAATACACGTGCTTTGGAAGTTCTCTCAAAAATTTAAGATATGATAGATACCATAAAAGAAATCCCGATTAAGGGGATTCCCTTCACAGTAGAGTTCTTCATTGTGCTCTTCGTGACATTTGGAATGTCCTTGATTTTCACCCCATTAATGACCTTTGTTTCACGCCGAATTGGAGCTGTAGATAAGCCTAACAAGCGACGTGTCAATACTAAAATAATGCCCTCGGCAGGGGGACTAGCTATTTTTGCATCCTTTGCAATTGCGACACTTTTTATCCTCCCGATGATCGTTTACCCACAACTTCCCCTAATGAGCCCCAAACAGTTGGCGGAAGGAATTAAGCCTCATTTTGTGACTTATATCAACTACATTGCACCTTTTATTGTAGCAGGTGGTATTGTTGTCCTTACGGGATTGATTGATGACATCAAAGAAATCTCCCCTAAGATGAAGATGGCTGGGTTGCTTCTCGCTGCTTCAATCACATGGTTTTTTACCCATGCACGCTTTGACAATCTTAAAATTCCTTTCGGTGGTCCTTTTCTTGAGTTTCCCGCTTGGTTATCCTTTATTTTTACCGTTTTTTGGATTGTGTCGATTACAAATGCGGTTAATCTGATCGATGGCCTAGATGGTTTAGCCAGTGGTGTCTCCGTGATTTCACTCTTTACCATGGGGATTGTGTCTTACTTCTTTTTACCAGGTTCAAGTATCTTCTTGCCTATTACCATTTTTACCTTAGTTGCCGCCATTATGGGCTTCTTCCCATATAACTATCATCCAGCGATTATCTATCTAGGAGATACTGGTGCACTGTTTTTGGGATTTATGATATCGGTTGTGTCCCTGCAAGGTTTAAAGAATGCAACGGCAGTAGCTGTTCTAACACCACTTTTGATTTTAGGTGTTCCATTAACAGATACAATCGTGGCAATGGTGCGGCGAAAACTGAATAATCAAAGAATTTCTAGTGCGGATAAAATGCACCTGCACCACCGTTTGATGTACATTGGCTTCACTCATCGAGGCGCTGTATTAGTTATTTATGGCATAGCTGGAATTTTTGCCTTTATTTCCTTGATCCTACAAGTTTCCAGCCGGATCGGTGGTATATTCTTAATTATTGCTTTGCTGCTTGGACTGGGGCTGTTTATTGACTTGGTCGGTATACTTGGCAAAGACCGTCAACCTTTCCTCAATGTTTTGAGGTTCATTGGCAGTTCGGAGTATCGAGAGCAAGTTATAAGTAAGAAACATAAAAGAAAATATAAACACGACAAAACAGAACGGAAATGAGCTTTTCGTCTGTTTTTTTTGTTATAATGGAGGGTGAAGTGTAAAAGATATTTTACTTATGAATTGAAGGAGTTAGAATGGCAACTTTAGAAATTAAAAATCTTCATGTGAGCATTGAAGACAAAGAAATCCTTAAAGGTGTAAACCTCACTATTAATACCAATGAAGTACATGCAATCATGGGTCCAAACGGTACAGGGAAATCAACCTTGTCAGCAGCAATTATGGGAAATCCAAGTTACACAGTCACTGAAGGAGAAATTCTATTTGACGGTGAAAATGTCCTTGAATTAGAAGTCGATGAACGCGCTCGCCTTGGATTATTCCTTGCGATGCAGTACCCTTCTGAAATTCCAGGAATTACAAACGCTGAATTTATGCGTGCAGCCATTAATGCTAAACGTGCAGAAGATGACAAAATTTCTGTTATGGATTTCATTAAAAAATTGGATAAAAATATGGAATTACTTAACATGAAAGAAGAGATGGCAGAGCGTTACCTCAATGAAGGCTTCTCTGGTGGGGAGAAGAAACGTAATGAAATCCTCCAACTCTTGATGTTAGAACCAACTTTTGCTATTTTGGATGAAATTGACTCTGGGCTTGACATCGATGCGCTTAAAGTAGTCTCAAAAGGCGTGAACGCTATGCGTGGCGATAATTTTGGTGCCCTTATCATCACCCACTATCAACGTTTACTCGACTATATTACCCCAGATGTCGTTCACATCATGATGGAAGGCCGCGTTGTTATGACAGGCGGAGCCGAACTTGCGAAACGTCTTGAAAAAGAAGGATATGCTAAAATCTCTGAAGAATTAGGGATTGAATATAAGGAAGAAGCATAGGTTGAGGTCGTATGAGGTGTTAAGGGACAGAAAGTCATACATCACCAAATACATCATGGAGATACAATTAAATGAATGAAAAAATAAAAAATTTCTCGCTCATGCATGCTGAACCAAACTGGTTATCAGAGCTTCGTCAAACCGCCTTTGAGGCTATGACAGGGTTAGAGATGCCCAATATTGAGCGTGTGAAATTCAATCGTTGGGGCTTGGATAATACAGAAATAGGGGATTCTGAGCCAAGTGGAAACGTTCCAAGCTTTACAGAATTACCAAATCACCCACTTTTGGTACAAGTAGGCAGCCAAAATGTTATGGAGCAAATGCGTCCAGATTTGGCTGAAAAAGGTGTTGTTTTCACTGATTTTGCTTCAGCGATGGAAGAAATTCCTGAGATAGTCGAAACTTATTTCGGCAAAGCTGTGAGTTATACAGAAGATCGTTTAGCAGCAAGCAATGTTGCCAGTTTCAACTCTGGCGCGGTTCTTTATATTCCGGACAATGTTGAAATTGACGTGCCTGTAGAAGCAAAGTTCTATCAGGATTCTGAGTCAGATTTGCCTTTCAATAAACACATCTTAATTATTGCTGGTCGTAACAGTAAGCTTGATTATTTGGAACGTTTGGAAAGTATCGGTGATGGCAACGTTAAGGTCACAGGTAATCTTTCTATCGAAGTTATTGCCCTTGAAGGTGCGCAAGTGAAATTTGCGGCTATTGACCGTTTAGGAGAACATGTCACAGCTTATATCAGTCGTCGCGGGCATTTAGCAAATAATGCTACAATTGATTGGTCTATCGGAACAATGAATGATGGCAATGTTATTTGTGATTTTGACAGCGATTTAAAAGGTGATGGAAGCCACTCACAAATCAAAGTTGTTGGATTATCTATGGGTAAACAAATCCAAGGGATTGATACTCGTGTGACAAACTTTGGCCGTAATTCAGTAGGGCATATCTTGCAACATGGTGTTATTCTTGATCGAGGCACATTAACTTTTAATGGAATTGGTCAAATCATGCGCGGGGCTAAAGGGGCAGATGCGCAACAAGAAAGCCGAGTATTGATGCTTTCAGACCGTGCTCGTAGTGATGCCAATCCTATTTTGCTCATTGAGGAAAATGACGTAACTGCAGGACACGCAGCTTCTATTGGTCAGGTTGATCCTGAGGATATGTACTACCTTATGAGTCGAGGCTTAGATGAAACAACAGCCAAACGTCTTGTTATTCGAGGTTTCCTCGGTGCAGTTGTAACTGAAATTCCAATTAAAGCCGTTCGTGATGAATTTATCTCAATTATCGAGAGAAAGTTGGCAATCTAATGATTGACTTAACAAAAGACTTTAAAATTCTTAATCAAAAAGTTAATGACGAACCATTAGTCTACTTGGACAATGCAGCCACCACCCAAAAGCCACAGCAGGTGTTGGATGTTTTGACAAACTATTATGAGCATGATAATGCCAATGTTCATCGCGGGGTTCATACGCTTGCAGAGCGTGCAACTGCAGATTATGAGGCAGCACGTGAAAAGGTTCGAAAGTTTATTCATGCTGCGTCTACGAAAGAAGTATTGTTCACTCGTGGAACAACAACGAGTTTAAACTGGGTCTCAAAATTTGCGGAGCAAACCTTAACAGCAGGTGATGAGATTATTATTTCCGTTGCGGAGCACCACTCAAACTTTGTCCCTTGGCAACAAGTTGCTGAAAAAACGGGAGCAATTCTAAAAATTGTCTATCTGAAAGACGGTGCTTTAGACGTTGATGACTTAAAAGAAAAACTGACGACCAGAACAAAATTTGTAAGCTTAACACATGCCTCAAATGTCCTAGGTTCAATCACTCCGATTAAGGAAATTGCTGAGTTAGTTCATCATCACGGTGCCTATTTTGTCGTTGATGGTGCGCAGTCTGTTCCGCATATGAAAATTAATGTCCAAGAGTTGGATGTAGATTTCTTTGCTTTTTCGGGGCATAAAATGTGTGGTCCAACAGGAATTGGTGTTCTTTATGGAAAAGAGACTTTGCTTAATCAAATGAATCCTATCGAATTTGGTGGAGAAATGATTGACTTCGTTTATGAAAGTCACTCGACATGGACGGAGTTGCCATGGAAGTTTGAAGCGGGCACACCAAATATTGCGGGAGCTATCGCACTCGGGGCAGCTATTGACTACCTTGAAGCAATAGGAATGGACAATATTCATCGGTATGAGCAAGAGCTTGTAGCTTATGTGATGCCTAAACTAAAAGCGATTGAAGGTTTGGAAGTTTATGGTCCAGAAGCTGTTGAAGAGCGCAGTGGTGTGATTGCCTTTAATATCCGAGGACTCCATCCTCACGATTTGGCGACAGCTTTGGATATGGAAGGTGTGGCTGTACGTGCTGGGCATCATTGCGCACAGCCTTTGCTTAATTATCTTGGTCAAGCGTCAACAGCACGCGCAAGTTTTTATATTTATAATACAAAAGCAGACTGCGATAAACTGGTGGATGCTCTTTTGAAGACAAAAGAGTTTTTCGGCTTATAGTATTCAAAAAACGGAGAAAAAGAATGGCACTTTCAAAATTAGATAATTTATACCGTGCAGTAATTCTTGATCACTCTTCTGCGCCACGCCATGCAGGTGAATTACAACAGGCTTGTGTTGTTGATTTAAATAATCCAACCTGTGGAGATGTCATTCGCTTGACTGTTGCGTTTACAGAAGATAAGATTAGCGATATTGCCTTTAGCGGGCACGGTTGTACAATTTCAACAGCATCTGCCTCAATGATGACGGAAGCTGTGATTGGCAAGACAAAAGCCGAAGCTTTGGAATTGGCAAAGATTTTTTCAGAAATGGTGACAGGACACGTTGAAGAAGCGCAGGAGCGTTTAGGAGATGCACAATTCCTTGCAGGAGTGTCGAAATTTCCGCAGCGAGTAAAATGTTCAACGTTAGCCTGGAATGCCTTGAAAAAAGCGATTGAGACAGATGGTACCGCGACTGTATCTGAATCTCACTAAAATGCAAATAAAGAGAGGAAAATAATGACAGAAGAAGTTCCAGTATTAGAAGAATATAAATTTGGTTTTCATGATAATGCTGAATTAGTCATGTCTACAGGAACAGGTCTGACAGAAGATGTGATACGTACAATGTCGGCCGCAAAAGAAGAACCAGAATGGATGCTGGATTTCCGCCTCAAGTCCTTCGAAGCCTTCAAAAAATTAGATCTCCCAGAATGGGGGCCTGATTTATCAGACATTGATTTTGATGATGTGGTGTATTACCAAAAACCCACCGATAAACCTGCCCGTACTTGGGAAGAAGTTCCTGATGAAATTAAGGAAACCTTTGAAAAAATTGGTATCCCAGAAGCAGAGCGTGCTTACCTAGCAGGAGCATCAGCACAGTATGAGTCAGAAGTTGTTTATCACAACATGAAGGAAGAATTTGAAAAACTTGGTATCGTCTTTACCGATACCGATTCTGCTCTGAAAGAATATCCGGAGCTTTTCAAAAAATACTTTGCAAAGCTCGTGCCACCAACAGACAATAAATTAGCTGCTTTGAATTCAGCAGTTTGGTCTGGAGGAAGTTTCGTTTATGTGCCTAAAGGTGTAAAATGTGAAATTCCAATCCAAGCCTATTTCCGTATTAATAACGAAAAGTCTGGTCAGTTTGAACGTACTTTAATCATTGTTGATGAGGGTGCTTCTATCCAATATGTGGAAGGTTGTACTGCACCAACATATTCATCAGCCAGCTTACATGCTGCTGTTGTTGAAATCTTCTGTGAAGAAGGTGGATATATGCGTTATTCAACCATTCAAAACTGGTCAGATAATGTCTATAACTTGGTAACAAAACGAGCTAAAGCAGAGGCAAATGCAACTGTGGAATGGATTGATGGTAACTTAGGCTCACGAGTCTCTATGAAGTATCCAGCTGTCTATTTAGACGGTCCTGGGGCACGTGGTACAATGCTTTCAATCGCCTTTGCTAACGCAAATCAAGAGCAAGATACAGGTGCCAAAATGATTCATAATGCACCAAATACAAGCTCATCGATTATTTCTAAATCCATTTCTAAATCTGGTGGAGCTGTAAATTATCGTGGACAAGTAACCTTCAACAAAAATTCTGCACATTCTAAATCACATATTGAATGTGACACGATTATTATGGATGATATTTCAAAATCAGATACAATTCCATTTAATGAGATTCATAACTCACAAGTTGCCTTGGAACATGAAGCCAAAGTATCTAAAATCTCAGAAGAACAGTTATACTATTTGATGAGCCGTGGTTTAACAGAAAAAGAAGCCACAGATATGATTGTGATGGGCTTTATTGAACCCTTTACTAAAGAACTCCCAATGGAGTATGCAGTAGAACTCAACCGATTGATTTCTTACAGCATGGAGGGTTCAATCGGATAATTGTTTCTTAGTGCCTTTATAACTGACTTTACGGTTGATGTAATTTATTGAAAAAATACAAAGGGGCACAAAAGGGGCAAACAAATAAAAAGCGCCAAACATAGTGCTTCTAATGAATACAATATTAATAAAAAGTGCCCCTTACAAAATTAAAGGAGGCACTTTTTTATTTTAGTTCATTTAATTTTTTTACTATATCAACTTTGACAGATTTGGTAACATGTGAGTAAATACTTAGGGTAGTTTTATAATCTGTGTGTCCTACTCTTTCCATTGCAGCACTCAAAGGGATACCTAATTCTGCAAGTAGGGCAACATGTGAGTGACGAAAAATATGTGAAGTTAAATGTTTACTAATTTTTGCTTTTTCTGCAGCTCGCCGTATTACTACATTTAAAGTGTCTAAATCAATTGCCGAACCATTAACACTAAAGAATATGTAATTATTTTTATTGAAATCTTTCCCTTTGACTGATCTATTAAGTTCTAGCAACTCCAATTGTGATTCTATTATTTTAATAATATTATCTGGAATCGTTATTGTCCTGTAGGAAAAGTCTGTTTTTGGAGTAGTTTTTATCTTCAATGCTCGATCATATGTTCCGTTTATTGTTACGAGACCATTCTCTAAATCAATATCTTTAGTAGTTAAAGCAGCAGTTTCTCCATATCTTGCTCCAGTATAGGCCATAAATTCTACGAAATTTGCTAAATGATCTACTCTTGGAGTAATCCTAAGTATTTTTAATAATTGTTTTATTTCGCTTAATTCAAGGTAACTCTCTCTTTTTTCTTGGACTTCTTCAAATGATTTTACTTTTTTTGGAGATTTAACATAACTTGCTTCATTTTTATCAAGATACCCCATACGTACACCGAAATCAAGAATAGAATGGAATCGTTTTTTGAAACCATTATAGTAACTATAAGCATAGCCCTCATCCATCATTTCGTTAACTAACTTTTGAATTGTTCTACGTGTAATATTTTTTGCTGGGGTAGACTTCGGAATATTATCCTTTATTCTATTATCGTGAGCAATTAGACCACGCTTTGAAGAATCTTTAACTGTTGGGGACCAGTTCTTGAAATACTCTTCATATAGTTCCAAAAAAGTAATATTACTTACATCAGCATCTTTTACGTGCTTATCAATCTTTTCTTGAAGAAGACGTTGTGCCTCCTTTTGCGCCCTTGAAGTATTCTTGTCGAGTGTAATTGATACTTTCTTTAACTTTTCGGTTAATGGATCACGATATCTCTCGAAATATTTATATTTACCATTTTCTAAAGCTTCTACCCACATTTGATTTCTACTCCTTTTTTCTGTAAAATAGAGTACAAGAAAACTTCACGAATAACGTGGTTTTCACATACTTATTTGTTAAATCCGTCCTGCGACTCGCCAAAGTTTAGGACGGATTTTTATTTATAAAATTCTTTCAGATATAATTTTTGCAATTTCAGACACATTTGCACGACTTGAGAATTCTAATTTTACTTTTCCCAAACCCGAGAACCATAATTCCAATTCGCTGTCTAAGTCAAAAGTACCAGCTGTTTCAATAGAGAAAGTTTGAATTTTAGAATAAGGAAGAGATGTGAAATCTTTTTTCTTACCAGTAATACCTTGGACATTAATAGCGATAATACGATGAGTTGTGAATACGACTCCATCACGTATCCCTTTATATGTTCCTAGGATAGACTCGCCTTTTACAAAAATCGGTGAGATATTATTAACGAAAGCATCATCATTTGTAGGTTTTAATTTAATAAAAGCAGCATTGTTAAAATCAATCATTTTTATTTTTCCTTAAATATTCTGTGGGGTTATTATATTTTTTTATTTTAAATTAGAATTAAATTTGACTTCAGAAGGATCCATAATTGAACGGTTTTCTCCGATTTTTACACCTGAAATATAATAATTAAATTGAGGATTATTTTCTCCTTTGGAATAAGCTATCTTAGCTAGGTTTTCATTTAAAGTTTGGACTAGACTCTTTATTTCCATATTTGAATAAGATGCAAAAATAATATTCAATTGAACATCAGCAACTGGGTAAATTGAACCTCTGTCTATACTATCAATGGCAGTATCACCTAAATTCTCATTTACAGTTTGGGCCGCAGAAGACATGGCCTCATAAAAATCGTTCTCTTTTATGCTATCCTTTTGTTCTTTTGTTGTTCCACCACTTAATATTTTAGAAGTCTTAACTACTGGTGTTGGAACTTTGTCTCCACCTAAGTCTACATCCTTGATATTAACTACAAAGTCCACTTTTGTTCCATCAGTCCAACTTTCTGCATCATGTTCATCAGCGTATAACATCATACCAGCAATTGATGATTGTTCTGGGGCTTTTACATACACTGTATAGTTTCCAGTTGAACCAGTACTCCAATTATCTGAACGCATCATTTCTCCAACAAAATGATATTCTTCTCCAGATTTTAAAGTTCCATTATTTGTTTTTTCAACAAGCTGATCTGGGGTTGTTTCAATAGGTTTTGGAGCAACTGAGGTTTCTTGTTTAGTAGCATCCTTTTCCTGTGAAGCCTGTTTTTCTTTTTTTGAACTAGCAGAGGTACTGGATTGGCTAGTTTTTGTTACTTTGGGTGTTGCTTCTGATTTAGAATCTGTATTTGTTGTATCCGAAGTAACTGCACTGCCAATAATCGAAATGACAATCAATGATATAGCAACTATGAAAGATGTTTTTGGATTGAATTTTGTATACTGTCCTCTTTTTTTAGATTTTACAAATGAATATAAAGCATAACCAAATATTATCACGCCTGAGATGAGGGTTATTGGCCACAATTTAAATAGTAAGCTTATACATATTATAAAAACTAGAATTTTAAACCATTTTGTGTTTTCCCATAAATCTTTTATTTTTTCCATAAAACTTCTCCAACCCTTTTATCGTGATTAGCGCACGTATTTTTATATTAACAAGCATAATCAAGCTTGAGCATATTCTTAAAAAGCTCAACTGCTTTATCATAACTTTCATAAGGTAAATTGTATGCTTCAAGAAACTGATAAGTATTGATTTGCTCCACAACATCAAAATGTGAAATATAGTCAATAACGCATTCCTTAAGTGACATTTTACTAAAGTCTTTTTGGGTGTTACCTTCTTTTTTTAATTCCTTTATGACTTCCTCATTCACTTTGCAAAGAAGTGCAAATGAAGTATCACAAGGGCACCCAGATATTTCAATAAACTTCTGAAAAAGTTCGAAATTCCCACCTTCAGTTATGAATATATCCCATAGAAAAAGAATAGCTTCTTTATTAGTTCGTTTCTCTTGAGGACTTGTAGTGTCACATTCTCCTAGACGATAAGAATCATTATTCTTGATATGCATCAATTCATGGCATAGCTTAAATGCTTTAACCGTAGTGGGATTAAAAATTGTTATCTTTTTTATATTGTTTGTTACAGCGTCCAAAGGAAAAGAGTTGTCGCCGATAACTTCAATTCCATATTTTTCTATTTCAAGGATTATACGCTCTATTAGTTCCTGTTCGTTCATAGAGCCCCCGATTAGTCTTCAAGACGTTTACCTAAAATAAGTTTTAATGCAGATTTCACCTCATCAGTAAGTGGTTTACCATCAAAAGATACCCATTCATCCCAATCAACTTTGCTTTCATCAACGAGATCTGCTAAATCTATAGGTTCAATTTTGCTTTTTTTATCATCCAAACCAAGAAGATAGTCTACTGAAACATGAAAATATTTGGCAACTTTAGCTAAATCTTCACCTTTAGGCTTACGAGTTTTCCATCCATAAATTGCATTTTCACTAAGACCAATGTCTAGTGCTACTTTCTGCAAGCTTATTTTTTTCTGATCTGATAAATTTTTTATACGTTCAAATGTTGTCATATCAAGCCTTCCAAGACTTCACAAAAAAACATTTTATAAAATTGAATAAAAATACTTGACTTTATTTATGAAATTGTATAAAATAGTTTTTGTAAAGATAAGTTATATTTCTGATAAAGAAAACCTACATAAATACTAACAAACAGCCGCCAAGCAAGTTTTATAAAGTGTTTAATAGGTTCTTTAACTATGCTTTTATTTTATGATATTGAATAAAAAAAGTCAAGTGTAAATATACAAAAATATAATTTTTCTTTATAAAAACTTTATTTAGATAAAAAGGAGGAATTATGACACAAGAAAAATTTGAGCGCTATCGTAAAGCCGTAGAGGAATTGAAAAAGAAGAAAGGTTATACAAATGCTTTTCTAGCAAGTATTGCTTCGGAAAAAGCAGATTCAAAAATTCCTGCAAGCCGTATGTCTAATGTTATGAGTGGTAAAGAAAATGGAAAAGCGGCTTTAGTTATTTTAGCTGATATTGCCTTTATCTACGATTTGGATGTTTAGAAGGAGGAAGAAAAAATGCCCTATGCGAAAATAACGTATCTTCCAGTTGATAAGAAAGAAGATGCTGAATGGTGTGACAAGGAGCACTTAATGCAAAAGTGGGAAGGGTTAAGCAAACCAACACTTACTGCTTGGCTAAAAGAAATGCGAGAAAGACCAGAATTCAAAAAAGGAGTCTTGAATCCTACGCACAAAATAGTTTTTATTAACAAAGAAGTATTTCAAGAATTCGTTCATTGGAAGGAAGCCACTCGATATAGAAATTACAAAAAATAAGGGAAAAATAAATATGCCAGAATATGACACTTTTTATACAACTGATGGGAAAGAAGTATGTATAAACAATGTAAATAAAACTTGGACAGTATATCGTCCAGAATTTACGTTTCCTAAGACATTTTATAAATTAAGCGATTATCTTCGCTACATGACAAAATAAAAAGCCCCTAGCAGCAACTAGGAGGAGAGGAGGGCAATACCTATGTCAGAAAAACTAGAAATCAAAGTTCCAATACAAAAAGTAGTAGAAACTAAAGACAAATTATTAATTGATGATTTCAGTTTAGAATTCGTTGCAGAAGATGGCGTAAATCTCAGATATTTATCAAAGAATCTTATCGAGGTTTCTGTTACATTTTACGCTCAATCTCATGAATTTAAAGAAACAGACGAGCTATAAATTTAGTGATGTTTGAAGGAGTAGTAGGTACACCTTGATCTTTTAACTCATTTTTAAGTTTGTTTAAAAATGTATCATTTTTTAATGACAAAAGATACTGATGACCTATTGTAGTTAAACCACTGAATATATAAATTGGACCATCTTTTGTGGAAGTCTTATTTGCTTTTATTAATCCATCTTCTATCAAGTTATCTAAAGTTTCAAAAGTTGCTTGTATAAGAAGTTCAGAAGAAGTTCCGTTCTTTAATTCAGATAATACGAAATCTTGTTTATTCATTGAATTAATGAAATCAGCAGTTTGTCCAGGAGCGTCTTTTTGTATAACGCTGAGACAAGTCTCGTAAAGTTTAAAATAATCTAGCATATAATTACTCTTTTCTAAAATATTTTGAATAAACCACCGGAGGCGTGTTTCGTTCATATATTATTGTACCAAAATAGGTTAGTGCTCTCAACTATATGTAGTATTATTTTTTGTAAAAACAAACGAAAGGACACAATATATAGTATGTGGAATAAAATTGAACAATTACTAAAAGAGAAAAATATGACACCATACCGCCTTGCTAAATTATCGGGATTAAATAAGGCAACTTTAGCTCATATTAAGAGCGGAAAAGTAAAAAAGCCATTATTTAAAACGGTATGCAAAATAGCAGATGCTCTGGAAGTTGATATTAATGAGTTCAGAGAAAAATAAAAAAAGCTCACTTTGCAGAGCGAGCTGAGTAGAAATTTTTGAGAAGTTTCTACTCTTAGTATAACACAAGAGGAGAAAATAAAAAATGGAAAATGAAGTAGCAGAGAAGAAAAGTACGAGCACAATTGAATTTGAGGTTTCTGGAGAAAAGATAAAACTCAGCCCAGAAATTGTCCGTGCTTATCTGACTGATAATCCAAAAGTAACTACCCAAGAAATCATGTTTTTCATGAGTTTGGCACGAGCACAAAAATTAAACCCTTGGACAAAAGATGTTTATTTAGTCAAATATGGAACTAGTCCAGCTCAGATTATTACATCAAAAGAAGCCTTCATGAAACGAGCTGAATCGCATCCAGCTTATGCAGGTTTTGAAGCTGGAATTGTTGTTGAACGTGAGGGACAGCTAAATGAATTAAAAGGTGCAATTAAGCTATCAAGTGACAAGTTGGTTGGTGGTTGGGCCAGAGTGTATCGCAGAGACAGGGATATTCCCACAGAAGTGTTTATATCGTTAGATGAATTTGGGAAATCACAAAGCACATGGAAATCAATGCCTAACAACATGATTCGAAAAACAGCGATAGTTAATGCATTACGTGAGGCTTTTCCAGAGAATCTGAACGGAATGTATACGGAAGAAGATGGCGGGAAAGTTTTCGAACAAAAACAACCTCGTGAAGTAAATGGCGTACATGAGCCAACTGAGGAAGAAATGCAATCTTTTGATAAAGAAAAGTATTTAGAACAAAAGAAAGCAGAGATGGCTGCTAAAGAAATAGAAAAAGATGCTCAGAATGAAACACAAGAAGTCCTAGAAGGCGAAGTGGTAGATAAAGAAGTGACTGCGGAGGATTTTTAAATGAGTGAAATTAGTGTAGCATTTGAACCTGCAAAAATTGAAGTTCTTGATCGTGAAAAATTTGAAAAACAGATTAATAGTATTGCTGAAGCAAATTCAAATCGTGTAGTTACTGCAGAAACTCTCAAAGATGATAAGAGCACGAGAGCAGAATTACGTAAACTTTATAAATCATTAAACGATGAAAAAATCCGAATCAAAAAGGAATATAACAAACCACTAACTGAGTTTGAAACGTGGTTTAAAAAAGCTGTTGCAGTTCTTGATAAAGCAATTGGCCAAATTGATGAGGGTGTGAAGGAAGTTGAATTCAAACAGAAGGAGGAACGTAAGGAAATAGTACGTGCCGAGTTACTTGAATTAACAAAAGATTTAGAACTTGACTCAAGAATTTTTAAAGTGATGGTTGAGGATTGGGCAAAGGCTTCTAATTTCAACGATTACAAACCTAAGAAAACTCTTCAAGATAGTATGTCTTATGCAGTAGAGCAGGAACGATTAAAACAAGAAGAAAGCAGAAAAAACAAGAAAAATATTTCGAATTTTGCTTTCATGAGTGGAATTAGTGATACTCCTTATATTCGTATGTATGATGATGGGAAGGAAGTCTCTGAAATCCTCGAAATAATGAATGAAGATATTGCAAAAGAGAAAGCTCGTAAAGAAGCCGAAGAAGCTCAACGCAAAGTTGAGGAACAAAAACGGCAAGAGTTGGTCAATCAGCAACTTGAGAAAGATTTCAATGGACAAGATGAACAGCCCCAAGTGCAAGAAGAAAAACTTTCAGAGGGAATTTTAGCTGAAGAAGTTGAAACTTTAAGTAAATCTGAAGAACCTAAAAAACGCTATCAGGCCACAATTGAAATAGAGTTTAAAAGTCTAGAAGATAAAGACCGATGGAAACGATGTATGTTGGCAAATGGTTTTGGAGAATTTAAAGCCATTGATTTCAAGGAAATTAAATAAAAATACGTGCTCGGAATCACGTTAAAAGCAGCGTGGATTCATTTGTTCAGCAATAAGACGGAAATAATAGAAAATCGTATTTTGTCATTGAAACACGTTAGAAAGCCATAGTTTTATCTGAATATCAAATGGATCAGCATTACACAATAGGCTTTGTGCAGGAAGGACATGTAAGTCGCTGCATATAGTAAGATTCCCACGGGGCAAAACAGCAGAACCTATTGTTTATGGAGGAATATATGACTCAAGAAACATGGAAAAAATTAGAATACATTAACTCTCCACGAATTGTTGGAAAAATTGTTGGAGAATATGAAATTAGTAATTATGGAAAGCTTCGTCAAGTATTGACAGACAATATCCGTAGAAACTTGAAATTAAACACAAGTTCGGATCAACGCCCAAGATATAGTTTTGTATTAGACAATGGAAAACGAGTGACACCATTTATGCATCAACTTGTGGCTCAAACTTTTATTGATAACCCAGAGGGGTTGCCAAATGTAAAACACATAGATGGGAATAAAACTAATAACTATGTCGGAAATTTAAGGTGGTCTAGCTAATGGAACAAAGTACAAAATTTTTTAATCAAATACCAGTTCCGATTATTGAAGCTGAGGATTTAAACGATTTTGAAAAACTTCTTTTTAGTGAAATTTATACAATGGCAAATTCATATGGAAGCATTTTCCCATCAAATGCTTACTTAGGAACAAGATATGGAAAAACTAAAGTTACAATTTCAAATACTCTAAGAAAACTACAAGAAAAAGGATATATAGATTTAGAATATCGATATTCTGGAAAAGAAATAGATAAGAGATTTATTTACCCCTGTTTAAATAAACTTAATGGGGGTATTAAAGAAAACTTTAACACCCCTAAAAGAAAATTTAAAGAGGGTATTAAAGAAAACTTTAAAGATAATATATCATCTAATAAATCAATTAATAAATCATTTAATAATATATCGGACAAGTCCGATAAAGAAACTGATTTAGAAAATAGATTTTCTTTGCTTTGGAAAATATATCCAAATAAAAAAGGAAAGCCAAAAGCATTTACAGCATATAAAAAGGCTGTTAAATCTGGTGTAACTGATAAAGAGATTCAAACTGGTATTGAAAACTATTTAGCAGAAATAAGTGTAAAGGGTACTTCAAAAGATTATATCAAGCATGGGAGTACGTGGTTTAACGGTAAAGGTTGGGAAGATGATTATGACACAACACCTAGACAACAAGCCTTTACAGCTAATAATAAAATCGTGAAGCCCGCACCAGTGTGGTCCCAAGGTGATCAAAAAGCAGAATATATGACAGATGAAGATCGCAAAAAGTTCTGGGAGGATTTAGAGAATGGCAATACCTAAGTCAGCTTATACAGCAGCAATGGCGCAGAGTCATATTGATTACGTGAAACCACTTGTAGTGACGGATAAACAATACTATCGCTTCCTAGATTGGTGTGATAAAGAAAATAAGCCAAATAACCCAATGCACTTTCTAGCGGTAATTATTGGCTGTCCTTTAGAAAAGGCTGTTTCTTATCACAGAGGAGAGATGACACTTGAGGAGGTGAAGAATGTCAAGAGTAAGTAAGGAAGAAAAAATAGTTCAACAAATTGTAACTCGAGAAGAATCTAAACAGATGGCAAAAGCAAGAGAAAACAATAAAGAAACTAAGTATTTTCACAAAGAGTTTCGTAAGCGGATTGCGAGACTTGGAAAATGAAGTTTTCTTTCGAGCTACAGAAGATGCCAACAACGGCACAGCAGAAAGGTGTTTCTTATAAAAACGGTAATCCTGTATTTTATAACCGAAAAGGGACTCAAAACTATGAGTTACAAGGTGCATTAAAAAAAGCAGCACCTAAACAGTCTTTTCCAAAAGGTACACCGCTTATTCTAGATGTTGTTTTCACATATGCAATTAAACAGAAGAAGCTGTGGGACGAGTATAAACAAACAAGGCCCGATTTAGATAATCTCATGAAGAATCTACAGGATTATATGACTGAATTTGGTTTTTACACCGATGACAGTCAGATAGTAGTTCTTTGTGCCAGAAAATTTTATGGAAACCAAAATAAAATTGAAATAGAAATAACTGAGTTAAATAGCTCAAGAAGCTAAAAAATCAGGCAAATTTTACTACTTAAATATGTTTTGGATAGATTGTGCCTTGTAAATTTAAAACGTACGAGAGAGCGAAATACAAGCGTATAAGGAAGGGGAAAAATGACAAAAGAAATAGTAACATTATTTTTAATTCTAACTGTATCAATTGTGTCTTACACATGGTGTGCAATTCGAGCAGATAAAGCACGTCGATACCATGAAAAACAAGGGGATAAAGCTACAGAAGTATTAGAACAACTCACAAAGCTTTGGGGATCATCAGCAACAACTCATAAAAAGGTGACTAAATGCGAAATTTGCCATGAAAATACGGCAATGGCAACAGTGGATCATGAGTTACTTTGCAGATCATGCTACGAAAAAAGTGAGGTAGGTGATGACTAATGAAAAGTAGACTTGAGCGTAAAATACGACGTGGAGAAACAACATGACGATCACAGAACAACAATTTTATGACATGCTGGATGTCAAAGAACATATGAATTTTACAAATCGAATAAAAGAGCTTGTTTTTGATAA
>SKDZ01000011.1_pt1 | contig 214178 bp, 199 predicted proteins | sample 4826551 | NCBI WGS metagenome assembly SKDZ01 (sample SAMN11008822, study PRJNA524170) | human gut metagenome | biome: Human fecal sample; material: Feces; isolation source: fecal sample from pouch patient p12, p15 | host: Homo sapiens | place: Israel: Tel-Aviv | collected 2016-02-02 | reverse complement strand
GTATATAATTGTGGAATTTTTTAATAATATATTGGTTATTAAGAGACAATTGCAGATAGTTTATTGAAGGTTTTATGAATTTTTATGATATTGGTTTCTTGAAAACACAAGCGGGCTTAACAGATTACCTATGGTATATTTTCATTTTTGGTTCACTCATACTACTTATCGTTGTTTTTTCGTTATATTTGAAGCATCGAATCAAGACGAAATATCGAGATCTTAGTCTCATTTTTTTCTTGTTCCTCATCCTTTCTCTTGGAATACAGTATTCAAATTATCAGGTTAATCAGTCACGGCATTCTCAATCCTCTCAAATGGTCAATTTTGTTGAGCAATTTGCAGATAATATGAAGGTTGAGCAAAAAGACATTCTGGTAAGTTCAACTCAACTTACTGATGGAATCATTGTAAAAGTAAAAGATGATTTTTACACGGTCAATCTCAATGCCGATCAGCAATCCTATACTATCACCGAAACCCATCTGCTCAATAATAAAATCAATATTATTTCTAAATAATAAGAAAGGTTAGCTATGCAATTATACAGTCCAATAATAATCAAATTTGCCCTCGGAATTGTTTGTTTAATTATCCAAATTAACATCATGGGAAAAGGTAATCTTGCACCTTCATCAGCAATGGATCAAGTTCAAAATTATGTCCTAGGTGGGATAATTGGAGGTGTCATTTATAATGATTCTATAACCGTCTTGCAATTTGTCCTTCTCTTAATCATCTGGACTCTTCTTGTACTTCTCCTAAAATTTGCTAAAGAACATAATCGTTATATTAAAGTCATCGTAGACGGAAAGCCACTTACTTTAATTCAAGATGGAAAAATAAAAGTTACGGAGTGTTTGAAAAATGGGATTTCTGCAAATGAACTTATGTTTAAGCTACGCTCTAATGGAATTTATGAAGTTCAAAATGTAAAGCGCGCAATTTTAGAGCAAAATGGTCAATTAACAATTATCGAATTTGGAGGAGAAAACATTAAATACCCGATCATTGTAGACGGACAAGCCAACTATGATGTTTTAGATATTATAAATAAAAACGAAGAGTGGCTCGAAACTAAAATCGTTGAAAACGGCTTTCATAAAATTACTGAAGTCTATCTAGGAGAATATATTTCGGGCGAATTAAAACTCTACGGCTATCATGATTAAACTCCACTCATATTAAAAAAGGATAATGAATAAATTTATTTATTTTTCTTTTCCAGTAATGTAAAACAAAAGCCCAAGAAAATAATAATTTTCTTGGGCTTTTACTTATACTTTTTTTGAATCGCGTTTAGTTTTTCTTTCGACTTAGGCATAAATCATGAATATAGTACAAGGCATTATGCTTTATCGTCACTATTTGTCACATGGAATGTAAATCAGTTCGTAAACAACTTTGTGGTAATTTTTGCATAATTCTTGCACTCCAAAATGCTCGTTTATACGGCGTTCCAACTCCCATTTACTGCATTCATCCTCAAAATACGCGTGGAAAAAGGCTTTTGAAATCATTTCTGTTTTTTCAAAAGTAAATTGTTGCACAAAAAATTCTTGCTTCTCTTTTTGAAGAAAGTTTTTGTAGTCTGCCATCCATTTTAACTCTGGGTTCACTTCCTGATTATAAGGAGAAAATAAGCTATCTTCATCCTTAACCAATCGGAAGATAAGGCACCACTTTTGACTGAGTTGCCACAATTCTTTTATCTTTTCAGGACGATTCAAAGCAGGATTCATTGCGGAAAAAACAACTTGAAATTTTTTATTTGTTTTAATCATCGCCTCTTGGCTAATCCTAAGGAAATCGACATGCCCTGATTTTCTTTTCTCTCTTGCCAGTTCTAACATCTTTGGTGAAATATCTGCTAAAGTATATTTCTTAACTTGGTCCTGAAATACGGACAAGTAACGCCCGCTTCCTCCTGCAATATCTAAAAGTGTTTGACAAGGTAGAATTTTCTCTTGTACAAGGAACTTTCCTAACTCTTGAGCAATCGGGAAAGGCGATTCCTGTTGTATTTCTTCATATTCTTCAGCAAAACCATCCCAAAAATAGACGAGCTCTTGTTCTTCTTCAGTCACTTTCCTTTTTCCTCCTGATATGCATTTCTTGCTTATACAAGTTGTTCTTGATTTTCTTGTTAATTCTAAAACATTTTAGAATTATTGTACTATATCTGCCTGTTTAATCATAGAAAAAAACCACCCAAAGAGTGATTTTTTATAAGAATTGTATTAATCTTTTGTTTTACCCAAGAAGAATGATACAACGGCTACCACAATAACGGCACCGATGATTGAGGGAATCAAAGCCATACCGGCTAATGAAGGACCCCAGCTTCCGAGAAGGGCTTGACCCACAGCAGAACCAACTAAACCGGCTAAGATATTAGCAATCCATCCCATAGATTTACCTTTACTTGTGATTGCTCCTGCTATCACCCCAATAATTGCACCAACAATAAGTGACCAAATCATAAAAATACCTCTTTCCTTTAAAATAATATTATAATTTCATAACAATTTCATTATAACAAAATCATAATATTCAAGCAAACAACTTGTTTATTATTTTTAGGTAAGCTTAAGCTAGAGGTTACATTGTTATATTATGTCACTAATTATTTACTCTGTTTCAGTGCTTCTTTAAAGATTTCAACATTTTCTTTAAAAATGTATTTACTCAATTGTTTACTTAGCATTGGACTAACATTACGATAAGCCATAGATGGTGTATTAGGCACACAATAGTAATAAATGCCTTTTCCTTTATAGATTGAGTCCTTCATTGTTGTGAAATGGTTCCCTTCAATAGTATTCCCCGCATCAGCTGCCGTATCTATGATGAAACTTCCTCTCTTCAGTTGTTTTTGATCCTCTAAGGATAAAATGGGGGCATTACCCGCTCCAACTTCGATACCATTGATGATAATATCGTAAGTGCAAAAAGTTTCCTTAAAAACCGGAAGTGTCCGTCGGTAGAACATTTTTACATTTGAAGAAAATTTTGAAACTGCATGAAAGGCGCCTTGTGAGACATTTCCTGAGCCAAGAACTGCTATTCTAGTGCTTTCATCTGGTAAAATGCCAAACTTCAGCAGAGCATCTAAAGTACCAGCATAACCAGCAAAAAAACTATTACGTTCCATAATACCTGATGGTATCTGTGTTTCGATGACTTTATCCTTATAATAAATAGCAGGGAAATTATTATCTAAATCAACAACAATAAGCTCTTTAGGAATGGCTTGTTCTTTCATAAAAGACTTACCAGAGCCATAAGGATGGGTCCAACCGATGATGATTTGGCCCTTTTTAATATAGTCATAGTCACTTGGCTGGATAAGTTTCAATGAAAAAATCGCTTCAGACTGTTTGAAGACTTCTTCTCTTGAAAGGATTTTACACCCTGCTTTTTCATATTCAACATCTTCAATATCTAAAAACTCTCCAAATCCAGTTTCAATCAGCAATTGATTATCAAAATCTGTAATGTCTTGTGGTAATAGTGGAACACGACGTTCTCCTGGGAAATTTGCCTTAATAAAACCTAAAATCATAATTTTCTCCTTCTTTCTATTTTTTGAGATACAAATTGTATTATTTACCAATTTTGTATCCCCTTTCATTATTCTATCACTTTTATTTTTTAAATCCTATCAATATCTTTCTGAATTTTCGGAATATTACTCCATAAGTCAGATATATATGCAATCTAAGCTCTTATTTTTTTGGAATAATGAAAAAATAATAAACCAATCATTTGAATCCGCTTTCCAGATGTGTTACTTTAAGAATAGAAATGTATGTCAGCACATACTAGAAAAGAGGTATTTTATGATTTGGTCACTTATTGTCGGAGCCATCATTGGCTTAATTGCAGGAGTCATCACTAAAGGAGGCTCCATGGGCTGGATTGCCAACATCTTAGCCGGTTTAGTCGGTTCTGCTGTGGGTCAAGCCCTCCTCGGAAGCTGGGGGCCTTCATTGGCCGGTATGGCTTTGATTCCCTCAATCATCGGTGCCGTTATTGTGGTAGCCGTTGTATCCTTTGTTTTATCAAAAATGAGTCATTAATTTTTTCGTTAAAGCATCTAGAAAGGAGGCCTTGTGTCATCTGGAAAGAAATTTATTCTCATCGTATTTGATCTCCTCCTACTTTCTCTTGTAGTTCCTTCAGCTTGGGATTACTACAATTTAGTGGAGTATGGCGATATGACAAGTGCTTCAAGTCAAGTCGTCTATATCGGTGAATTCATACCTGTCTATCTATTCTGGGGAAATGCTATCTTGGCTGTTATTTTAATAATTGCCTTACTCATCATTGCATTTTATCCTCGTACCTATATTGATATTGAACTACCTACTCATGGTGGAAAACTCACTTTAAAACGTTCAGCTATTGAAGGACTTGTCCGTGAGAAAGTTCTCGAAAATGACTTTCTCAAATCTCCGCGCATTAATGTTACACTCTATAAAAAGAAAATAAACATTGATGTGAAGGGGGAAATCATTCCTCGGGTCGAAATTGCTGAAAAATCACGATTGCTCGAACAAGAGATTATTGATAGCTTAAAACTTTTCTTTGGTGTAGATCAACCTGTAAAAATAAAAGTTGAAGTAAATGCATTAAATAAAGAAACAAACAATAAACGCTCTCGCGTTGTATAGGAGGTGTCAATGGATTATCTGGAAAGATATCGATATCCAATTATTGGTGGCATTATCGGTGGTATAGCTGCCATTGCCATCTTCACTATTGGTTTTTGGAAAATGGTTCTACTGTTGATATTAATTGGCTTTGGTGTAATAGCGGGCTTATTTCTACAAAAGACTGGAATCATTGAACACTTAAAAAATCGGAAATAACTTAAAAATAAGGAGAATTAAATGGTACAAGAAAACATGAAACCCTTTGGAACAATGGCCGAAACTGAGCATACTGCTTCTAAGAATCACGAAAATACTCAGGATATCAAAGGAGAATTAACTTACGAAGACAAAGTAGTCCAAAAAATTGTAGGATTAGCTTTAGAAACCGTGGATGGCTTACTGGCTGTTGAAGGTGGCTTCTTCTCTAACTTAACTGGAAAACTTGTAAATACGGATGACGTAACTTCTGGAGTTGATGTTGAAGTGGGCAAAACACAAGTTGCAGTAGATTTGAAAGTTATCACAGAATACCGTAAAAATGTTCCAGAAATTTATAACCGCATCAAGGATGTTATCCGTAAAGAAGTTGCAAACATGACGGACCTAGATGTTGTAGAAGTTAATGTAACAGTTACAGACATTAAGACAAAAGAACAACAAAAAGATGACGAAGTAACTGTCCAAGATCGTGTGGTTGACGCAGCGCAAACGACAGGAAAATTTACCTCAAAACAAGTCGATAAAGTAAAAGATAAAGTTGACGACATGACGCCTGAAAATGGGAGAGTAGAGTAAGCATTTCCGCTTCTTTCTTAAAATCTAACTTCTAAGTTGGCCTCTATGATAGGGGCCTTTTGGCTATCATATCATATCTTATTTTACTTTTGGAAGTGACTCTTTTTGGAGGAAAGTCAATGTTTAAATATAAAATCCTTAAAGCTTTAGAAGTTGCTGCTTCTAAAATAGCTCCCCTTGAAAGTGAAGAGGATAATACCTTATTTTACTTTTATCAACCTGACCGTCAATTTTTCAAACATCTAAATAATCAATATCAACAGGATCTCTCTTCTTTGTTTTATGATAAAAAAGAGGCTAACTATTTCTTTAATAAGGGAGAGAATGGAAATGGATATATCACTTTACTTCTTCTCTATCCAAGAGAGAGGGAGGAAGCTGAATTTGAGCATATGGTTGACTCTCTACTTATTTTAAAGCTTGAACATTCAGTAATGATTATTACTGAAGATAAAGAAGACTTCATCTTAGAATTCCTTAAAAACTGCCAGAAGGAATTAAAAACCGAAGAAATTTTGGTTGACTTGATTAATGCAGCTCTTGCTAAAATGACCGAAGATGCGCAAAAAATTAGGGATGAAATTATAAAATTAGAGACCTCGATTAATGATAATGGTCCTACACGCTCACTCTTCAGTCAATTACTTCAACTCAAAAAATATTTAATCAGTTTATCCCTAACCTATGATAGTGATGACAAAATAATAGAATTTTTTAAGCGTGAAAAAAATACTTTGAATTTAGACGAAAACGGACATAGCGGCATTATAAAACTTGAGGAAAATTTAGACAGTTTAAAAAAGCTTACTCAAGCCTATAATAAATATCTTGCTAGCTTAGATACAATGGTCAACAATCTAAGTTCCTTCCGTCTCAATACCATAATGAAAACTCTCACCGAAATTTCTATCGTTTTGACTATACCAACCATGATTTATGGCTTTTGGGGCATAAATCTTAAACTTCCCTTTGAAGAATTCTCCTTTGGTTTCCTATTGGTTTTGGCGATTTCGCTCGCCCTTAGTGGTGGTGTCTGGTATTGGTTGAGAAAAATAAAACTTTTATAAAAAGAAAAACATCCAACTTTAGGATGTTTTTTATTTCAAGTGAAAATATTTATTAAGCTTTTGCATATTTTGCAGATTCTTGGCCAGCTTGACGTCCAAAGATAATGATATCAGCGACTGCATTTCCTCCGATACGATTACCACCGTGCAAACCACCTGTAACTTCACCAGCGGCATATAAACCTTTTATTGGTTGACCATCTTCTTTTAGAACTTGTGTTTGTGTATTAATTTTGACACCAGCCATAGTGTGATGAATTCCTGGTGCAACTTTAATAGCATAAACCTTTCCAGAAATATCATTGGTCATCCCTGTTGTACGTCCAAATTCTGAATCCTTTTTATCGGCCACTGCTTTGTTCCATTTAGTCACTGTTGCTTTAAGTTCTTCTGGTTTTATATCAAGTTTTTTCGCAAGTTCCTCAACATTATCTGCCTCAACAACCATATTTTTAGAAATATATTGATCTACAGCTTTAACTTTATCCTTTGTTCCTTCACCAAAAATGGCATAGGCATATTTGCCATCTTGTTTGAGCTCCGCTGCGGAAACTTTATCACGTGTATCCATTTCATTAAAGAAACGATTACCTTCTTTGTTTACGAGAATAGCTCCCTCACCACGAATTGACTCAGATACAAGATATCCTGTTTTTTGGAAAACAGTAGGGTGAATTTGAATTTTATCCATATCAACCAAAGCACCTCCAAGAGCGGAAATCATTTCAATCCCATCCCCAGTAGAACCAGCTGCATTAGTTGTGACATAGTCTTTCAAGTCAGGACGATATTTAGCAATCATTTTCTGATTGGCCCCAAATCCACCTGTTGTTACAACGACAGCTTTTGAGTCAACTTGTTTTGTTTCACCTTCGATTTTAACTTCGACACCTGAGACTTTTCCGTCTTTTTCATTTATTTTTGTCACATCACTATTAACAAAAACTGGAATATCACGTTTAGATATATTTTCTTCTAATCCTTTAACAAGATAAGCTCCGACAGCTGAACCATCATGTGGACGGTGTGTTCTAGAAACACTCATCCCACCTGTAGTCGTTAAATTATCAAGGACTATATCATTCTGTGCTAACCAATCTACTGCTGCTGCAGAATGATCGACAAAGTAACGAAGGAGTTCTTTATCATTTGTTCCTCCACCACCTTTAAGTGTTTCTTCATAAAATTTATCATTTGAGTCTGTAACACCTTGTGATTTTTCGACAGATGTTTCCGAAGCGTTCAATCCAGCAGATGCTTTGGAAGTGTTTCCGCCAGCCATCGGCATTTTCTCAAGAATAACAGGATTCATTCCCGCATCCTTCGCCTCGATAGCTGCTGTCATCCCTGCACCACCAGAACCAACGATGATGACATCATAGCTTTTTTTCAAGCTTGACGGTTCTGCATAAGTCATAGTTTTGCTGGCGCCTGTTTTAGCATCAGTCTTTTCTGATGAACTAGAAGACGTACTTTTATTTTGAGCATTTCCTCCACATGCCGTCAATGAAAGGCCAACAATGGCAAGCAATCCTAATTTTGTCCAAATTTTCATAATCTCTCCTTGTGTTTGTATTCACATGAACAAATAGAATTCTACCATGTCCTATCTGGTTTGTCAAGTTTATATTAAAAAGTGCACAAAATATAAGAAATGTCTTTTTAAAATATTTATCAAAAAAAGTTCACATTTTTATGTGAACTTTTGACTATCTACAAATCATCAAAATCTAGATGATTTTTTCTACTTTAGTTATCTCTAACTCACTTGGAGTCACTCTGTCCATTTCAAGAATCCTTATCTGTAAATTATTCAAAACTTTAATACTCCCTACGTCAAATTCTTCTCTATTTTCCAGATAAGCATTAATAATATAACCACTGATAGTATTGCTTGCCGAAGGATTATCGAAATCAGTATCAAACTTATCTTCAATTTCAGATAAAGGAGTTTTCCCTTTGACATGATAAATTCCTGGTTCAACTTCGACAATATTTTCTTCTTCATGGTCTTGCTCGTCTTGAATATCACCCACAAGTTCTTCAAGAATATCTTCAATCGTTACTAAACCGCTGGTTCCACCATATTCATCAGACAAAATTGCGAAATGTTTGTGTTCACTTTGCATTTGTGAAAGCAAGATTTTGACTGGGCTAGTATCGATAAAGACAATGGGTTCCTGAGCAATCGTACGCACTTTCTGCATTGGCGACACAAGATACTCCTTAATAAGAGCTTGGAGAGTCACATATCCTAAGATATTGTCCTTAGATTTGCCAATGACTGGGAAACGCGTGTGTCCTTTTTCAATTGCAAACTCTAGCGCTTCTTTAATTGTTTTATCTGAAGCAATTGTTTCCATATCGAGACGAGGGACCATAATTTCTTTGGCTAATAAATCATCAAATTCAAAAACTTTGTTGAGATACTCGTATTCTTTTTCGTTAATTTCACCTTTAGCAAAGCTTTGGTTGGCTATCAAAAGGAGTTCTTCTTCCGAATGTGTTTCTTCTCCTTCTGATGCCAGGCTAAGATTAAAGAGCTTCCCAATAGAGCTTGCGGAAACATTCAACAGCCAGACAAAGGGATATGTAAGCTTGTAAAAATAGTGCAAAGGTCTTACGACTGCTAAAACAACAGCTTCTGTCTTCGAAATACTGAGTGATTTCGGAATCAATTCACCAATTACGACGTGAACAAAAGTAATCAGCAAGAAAGCTAAAACAATTGAAAAGCTTTCTGCAATCGTATTAGGCAGTGGAAAATAATGAATCACAGGCGCAAGTAAGGCGTGAATTGTGCTTTCTCCAACCCAACCAATAGCCAAAGAAGTCAATGTAATCCCTAGCTGACAGGCGCTCAAGTATGAATCCAAATGCTCCACAACAACAATAGCTAATTTTGCTTGTTTGTTGCCCTCAGCTGCCAGTGTTTCTAAACGACTTTTACGTATTTTCACCAAAGAAAACTCAGATGCAACAAAGAAAGCTGTAAAAGCAATCATTAATACTATTATTATAAGATTTACCGTCAATAGATTATCCCCTTTATTTTTTAATCATTCTTAAAAATTCTCTCTTCTCTATTATAGCAAAAACTTTACCGGTCCTCATTGCGACACTGCTTGTTTAATAAAAAAGCACTAGAATTCTAGATGCTTTTTATTATACGCTCGTATTATCTCTGACTCTCAGACTTAACTTGACTACTTTTCACCTTTTGTAGCCAATCAAGTCGAAAGTTTTCTCTTTGGATGGCAAAGTCTAAAACTAAAAAATGTCCATCTTTTTCTTTAGGATTATCTCCTCCAAAGATAAGTGCTTGACGTTGCAGAAGATAATTCAGTTTTTTCTTATGTACTTCTATTTCTTCATTAATTAAGTCAATAATTCGGACATCGTCGTCATTCTTCAAAAAGTACAACCTTAACATAAATTCGTCCTTTTGAACGGCATAGAGTTCAGCAGGCGCTTGAATCCATTGGTCAAACATTTCACGCCCCTTATCTGTGATGTAGTACTTTTTTTTCTTTAATTTGGCACCAACAATTTCGACATCAAAATCGACTGCTTCAGCCTCAAAAAGTTTTCTTAAGGTCGGATAAATTTGTCCCGTATTTGCTTGCCAAAATTCGCCCACTTCGCTTTCGAAATTTTTCTTTAAATCATATCCTGTTAATGGTTCGTGCTTCAACAAACCCAAAATAATATAAGACAATTTATCTTCACTGGCCATTTTATTTCTCCCTTATTCCATAATAACCCAATTTTTAAAAATTGTAAATGTAAACTCTATTATAACGGAATAATATTGAAATAAACACTCTCAGGCTATAAATGAAAAAAGATGAATAAACTCATCTTTCTATTTCTTATTTGTTTACTTTTTGGTAGTTTTCATCAAAATACTTACCATCACGAATATCATTTGGTAAACCTTCATATGGTGCTTGGGCAATGACATCTTCGTTGTCTGTTCCAGCATTAGCAATATATGTGATTGTAGCAAATTCTGGGACTAGGTATTTTGGATAAGTTTCGTATTTTTCACGTGATTCATGCATCACATCGATAAAGTCATTTTGGAAACATACCGTAATTTCTGGATGTTCGTGTACCCATTTTGGGAAGAAAATCATACCGTGCATTTTTTCTTCATTTGGCATGAAGTCTAAAGCAACATCTGTTCCTGTTGGTTCGGTCCAAGCAACTTTATAAATACCTTCTGTAAGCATCACGATGTCAACTTCTTGTTCTTTTACCCAACGACCAGCAACCATTCCGCCATGAATACGGTAATCGATTGTTTTCTCATTTTTAATATAAATTTCGTATTCCCAACCATTGTCATAGGTATAAATCATATGTGAGCCGATAAAGTCTTTTAATGTAGAGTATTTTTTCATTTTTAGTCCTTCTTTCTATATATGTAAATTAAACATGTTTTATTTACATATATAGATTACTCCTTTATTTAAAAATTGTCAAATAAAAAAATACCGACCTTTAAATCAGCATTTTTTTATTTATAATTTTCTTTTTTTAGCAAAGTCTTCAATCATAACTTTCCGTACTTCTCGAGGCAAAAATTTTCGGATATCTTCTTCGTGGTAGCCGACTTGCAAATGGCTATTGTCTATGATTAATGGCTGACGAAGTAGCAGAGGATTATCAACGATTGCTTGAATCAGTTCTTGAATCGTTAAAGAATAAAAATCATCTTTTAAATTTTGGATGGCTTTTCCTCTACGTGTAATAATATCATCAGACCCTTCTTCCGTTAAAGAAAAAATTGCAAGAACTTCTTCTTTTGTAAGTGTATCTTTGGTGAGATTGATTTCTTGGAACTCTAAGTGATGATCCATAAGCCATTTTCTTACCTTTTGTGATGATGAGTTGGCCGCCGCCGTATATAGCTTAATCATAGTTTATCCCTCTTATTCCCATTTTCAGAACCTTTTAGCAATTTTTCAAAGTCGTATCTTTAATATACTATTCTTTTCTTATTTGTGAGTTAACTGTTCCTTAAACCAAATTTAAAATTGTCTAGTTTTTTGCCACAAATCCAAGATATTAAATAAAAAAGCACAGATTTATGACCTGCGCTCTTTTATTTAATATCTTATTGATCCACCAAAAGGCGAACTTTTTTACCCTCAACGGGCACAAAGTAAACGACTGTGCGAATTGCTTGAATGATACGTCCTTGACGGCCAATGATACGACCAATATCAGCTTCCGCTACTTCCAAATGGTACTCCATAAATTCTTCACCTTCGATAATTTCCAATGAAACAGCATCGGGTTCTGTGACCAAAGGTTTTACAATTGTCATTACAAGTTCTTTCACATCTTTTTGCATTTCTTACCTCTACTCTGACTAAAATCGTCCAAATTATTGTGAAATTGACAAAAAGCGGCTTAAGCCGCTTTTAATATTATTTGCTGAATTTTTGTTCGTGGAATTTTTTCATAACGCCAGCTTTTGAAAGGATGTTACGAACTGTATCAGATGGTTGTGCACCATTGTTAAGCCATTCCATAACGCGTTCTTCTTTCAAAGTTACTTGGTTTTCAGCTACAAGTGGGTTGTAAGTTCCAACTGTTTCGATGAAACGACCATCACGTGGTGAACGTGAATCAGCAACGTTGATACGGTAGTAAGGTTTTTTCTTTGAACCCATGCGAGTTAAACGAATTTTTACAGACATGTTATATTTCCTATTTCTATTTTTTATTACTTAACTATTATAGCATAAAATTTTTCCCTGTCAAGAAAAAAACTTGACAGCATTTTTATTACTATTCTTTCTGCTTTAGCAGATTAGAATGGCAATACGTAGGGAGCAAAGCGAGTTGTGAGCCTTGATTATTTGTTGTTCTGACGAATCTCTAGCAAAAGTTTTTCAGCTATCGCTTGATTCATTACTTTTTCTCGGCGAAGTTTTTCACTCAAAATAGTGATTTCTTCGTCTTTCGCGCCAACTGTCATTGCTAAGGCCCGAACTTGTAAACTCATATGTCCTTGCTGTATTCCCTCAGAAACTAGAGCACGCAAAGCAGCCAAATTTTGTGCCAAACCAACTGCAGCCATGACCTGTGCTAATTCTTTGGCTTCTGTAATTTCTAAGAGTTCTAAAGCAGCTTGAGCTTTTGGCAAAACTTTCACTGCCCCGCCAACCGTCGCCACCGGTAATGGTAGCTCAAGACCTCCCAAAAGTAAGCCATCCCTGACATCCCATTTCGCTAGACCTTGGTAGCTTCCTTCCTTGCTTGCATAAGCATGAATTCCAGAGGCCACAGCACGCGTGTCATTTCCTGTGGCAAGGACAACAGCATTGATACCATTCATAATGCCTTTATTATGTGTGGCAGCACGATAAGGATCAATTTTAGAAAAACGTGAAGCCGCCTGAATTTTTTCCGCAACTTCTTGCCCATTATTACCTTTACTCAGTCGTTCAACGGGAATTTCACAACTGACTTTAACCAAAGATTCCGTAGCATAATTGCTCAAGATACTGAATAATATTTTTTGCTCTGGAAACCATGTGCGAAAAAGATTAGCAACGCCTTCCAAAATGGCATTAACAATATTCGCTCCCATTGCGTCCTTCACGTCCACTTTAAAATCAACGGATACAAAGCCTTCTGCTTCGAAAGCTCTACTGCTCACCTGTCGTAAACCACCACCACGTTTAATAATGGAAGGATAAGCTTCTTTGGCAGCACGAAAAATACCTGCTTGATTTTCTTCGATAGTCTGCATTAAGTGGTCTGCCTGATCAACATCATAAAAAACAATCTGCCCTCGCATTAATCGTACCGAAAGCACCGTTTGAAAATTTCCAGCTATTTTTGCGCCATTACTTGCAGCTGCAATCACGGAAGGTTCTTCGGTTACCATTGGAACGAGGAATTTTTTGCCATTAATGACAAAGTTTTGCGCCAAGCCCATGGGTAGCTCGAATTCACTGATTTGGTTTTCGATGAGATTATCTGCTAAAGCCGCATCAAGTACTGTTTCTTCTAGAATTTGTCGTGTTTCTGACTTTAAGTCAAGAAAATCCAGACGCTCTGCTGGACTCATTTGGTAAAATTTTTTCTTCATATTCATTGCTTACACTAAATTAGGGTTTTCCAAGAGGACAGCCAAACCGAGACCGCCACCAATACAAAGGCTAGCAATACCATAGCGCTTATTTTCGCGTTGAAGTGCATAAGCTAAAGTAGTCAAGACACGTGCTCCTGATGAACCAATAGCATGCCCTAAAGCAATAGCTCCACCATAAATATTCACTTTTTCTTCTGGAATATTGAGTTCTTGATTTACAGCAACACTGGAAGCCGCAAAAGCTTCATTGATTTCAAATAAGTCGATATCTTCAATATCCAAATCTGTACGATCAAGCAATTGGCGAATGGCTTTAATCGGGGAAACACCCATAATTTCAGGATCAATTCCAACTTCTTCACTAGCTAATAATTTTGCCAAGACTGGAAGCTCTTTGGCTTCGGCATAATCATCGTTTGCTAAAATCAAAGCAGATGCACCATCATTTACTGGCGATGAGTTACCTGCCGTTACACTTCCGTTTTCACTGAAGGCCGTACGTAGTGAAGAAAGCTTTTCTAATGACGAGTTTGCACGAATTGTCTCATCTTCTGCTAAATCTGAAAATGGTACAATTTCTTTTTCAAATGCACCCGCTGTACGTGCAGCTAGAGCTTTTTCTTGCGAACGTTGAGCAAAGCGATCTTGTTCTTCACGACTAATTTCAAATTGCTCGGCGATTGTTTCACCGATCAAACCCATAGATTCGCCATTAAAGGCATCTACCAAGCCCTCAGACATCATTGTAAGAACTTCTTCGCCAGATTTACGGTGACGAATGATTGGGGATTGAGACATGGATTCTGTTCCCCCAGCAATCACGACATCCGCTTCCTCAAGTTGTAAAAGTTGTTTAGCGAGAATCACTGCCTTCATACCTGAACCACAGACTTCATTTATCGTTGAAGCTGGAACATGGTGAGATAGACCACTATTGATTGAGATCTGACGTGCAATATTTTGCCCTGTACCAGCCTGTAGTACATTGCCAAAAATCACTTGTTTGACGTCATCTTTAATATCTTCATGGCGCTCAAGTAGATTTTTAACTACATGAACACCCAGTTCTGCAGCTGTCTTATCTGACAGAGCACCATCATATTTTCCGACAGGCGTACGAAGCGCATCGATAATTACTATTTCTTTCATAAGCCAAGTATAGCACATTTCTGCCCCAAATAGTCAAAAGTTTTTTCCAATTTTTAATCTTTTATGTTAAAATTGGAGCTTAAACATACAAATTAATAAAGCATATAAACTGGAGGATATATATGAATATTGGTATTGACAAACTTGCCTTTTTTGTTCCTGAAACTTATGTAGATATGACTGATTTAGCGCTGGCGCGTAACATTGATCCAGCTAAATTTCATATCGGTATTGGACAAGACCAAATGGCCGTCAATCCGATCAGCCAAGATCTCATCACCTTTGCGACCAACGCAGCTGCTGAAATTCTGACTGAAGAAGATAAGCAAGCAATTGACATGGTCATTGTTGGGACCGAGTCTTCTGTTGATGAGTCAAAAGCCTCTGCTGTTGTTGTTCATGGTTTACTTGATATTCAACCTTTTGCGCGTTCTATTGAACTTAAAGAAGCCTGTTATGCAACAACTGCGGGCTTGCAAATGGCTAAAGACCATGTTTATCGTCACCCAGAGCGTAAAGTTCTCGTTATCGCGACTGATATTGCCAAATATGGCTTGAACACGGGTGGCGAACCCACACAAGGCGCTGGTGCTGTAGCCATGTTAATTGCAGCTAACCCTAATATCTTAGCACTCAATGATGACTCTGTCAGCTTGACACAAGATATTTATGACTTCTGGCGTCCTTTTGGTGATACTTATCCAACTGTTGATGGTCAGTTTTCAAATGCTACTTATATCGAGGCTTTTGCTAAAGTTTGGCAAGAGTATGCACGTCGTACTGGCCTTAGTTTCTCTGATTTTGCTGCCTTAGCTTTCCATACTCCTTATACTAAGATGGGAAAAAAAGCACTTCTTCCTCAACTTGAAAATGAAAGTTCTGAAGTTCAAGAACATCTTCTGGCGCAGTATGAGAAAGGAATTGTCTATAATCGTCGTGTAGGAAATCTTTATACAGGTTCGCTTTATCTCAGTTTGATTTCCTTGCTAGAAAATGCTGAAAATTTAAAAGCAGATGATAAGATTGGGCTCTTCAGCTATGGCTCTGGAACAGTTGCCGAATTTTTCTCTGGTCAATTAGTTGATGGCTTTGAGAAACATCTCCGCAAATCAGAGCACCAAGCTCTTTTAGACAATCGTAAAAAACTTTCTATTCCAGAATATGAAGAAATGTTCTCAGAAAGTCTGGATGCACATGTTGATCAAAAATTCTCTGATCCTATGCCCTATAGCCTTGCTGAATTAAAAAATTCAACACGACTTTATCGTAAATAAAAAACATTGGTTACGGCCAATGTTTTTTTGTTTATTTAAAAAATTGTCGGAACAAGCCCGCCATCCATACGAAGAGCTTCACCAGAAAAAGCACCTGCAAGAGGACTAGCGACATAAGCGACAAAATTACCAATTTCTTCAGGATGAATCAAACGTTGAATCGTTGATGTTGGACGATTGTTCAACATGAAGGCGCGACTTCTCTCTTCAACAGACTCTATATCTGGATAAAGTGAAGCCAATAAATTCTCAACACCTTCAGTTAATGTTGATCCTGGCATTACTGTATTTATTGTTACCGTAGTACCTACTGTTTCACGGCTTAAGGATTTCGCTAAAGACAGATTCATTGTTTTGGTCATAGAATAAAGCGGCATTTCTGGACTTGGCATAATTGCTGCTTCTGATGCGATAAAAATGACACGCCCATTAGCATTTTTTGTCTTCATTTTAGGAAGATAAAATTGAGCTAAAGCAATCCCTGATATTGAATTAACCTCAAAGTAACGGCGCCATTCATCTAATTCGATGTCTTCAAACTTTGCATCGTTAAATATTGCCATATTATTGACTAAAATATCAACTTCTGGAAAAGCTTGAAAAAGAGCTTGTCGTTCATTTTCTATTGATAAATCATAGGCTGCTGGATAAAAAGTTTGGTTTGGATATTTTTTGTTAAGTTCTTCAATTACTTTATCCACAACATCCGAAGTTCTGCCATTAATAATAACATCGGTACCTTCGGCCGCAAGACTTTCAGCAATCGCACGTCCAATACCTTTGGTTGATCCGGTAACTAAAGCAAGTTTATTTGTTAATTTTAAATCCATTTATTTGGTCCTTTCGTCATTAGCTTCACTTCTGTACTCTAATCATTATATAGCAGATTATCCTACTTGTATAGTACCTACTTTTGAGTAACTTAGGAACCTAAAAGTAAGTTTTGCCCTGTGTTTAGTTGTTAAAGATCACTGTCTCAAAGTTAAATGACTCAGGTAAATGACGGGCTATCGAATATTCAAAAATACGTCCATCATCAAGGTTAGCAACTTGCTCGACTTGCATCAGAAAATCCGTATCTGTAAGATGCATAGTCTGCTTTTCTAATGCGTTGGGACGTACACCTTTAACATTAAGAAATGAACTCTGAATAACAAGACCAAGTTCTTCCAAGATATATTTATAAATGGAACCCGTTAGATGGGAATATTTCAATTGTGGAATAATGGAAATGGGCATATAAGTGTACTCAATAATCGTTGGCACCTTTTTGACATATCTTACCCGTTCAATACGATATATGAACTCCTCTACATCTATGGATAATTTATGAGCAATATCCGCATTTGGATGCTCGACTTCAAAAGTTAAAACTTTAGATTCCATTTGTCCTGAATGACGCTTGGAAGAACCCTCTACAGCATAGAGATGCGCTTTTTTGCCTTTGGTCCAATCTTTTACTATCGTTCCATAACCTCTTCGGCGGATCAAAAAACCCTCTGACACAAGAATATCCAATGCTTTTTTAACGGTCATTAAACTCGCATCATACTCTTGTACTAAGGCGTTACCATCTGCAATCCTGGAGTTGATAGGATAGTGACCAGACAAAATTTTTTCCTTAACATCTTCATAAATTACCAAATATTTTGGCTGTTTCTTTTTCATATACCGACCTCATAAACTGACATTCTCATTATTATTACACAATATCGTAGGAAAATAAAGTAAAAATCATAAGTGATAGTAACTTATGATTTTTACTTTATTAGCGATTGGCTGAACGCGCCATTCTCACATAAGTGTGACGTTTTCCTCGAATACTCATTGAAGCATGAAAAATATTTTCCGGAGCTGGCATTCCAGCTACGCCTGCATCTCCCAGCTCAAAGACATCTGCACCTGCACGTTTGGCCGCCAAAGCTAAACTTTGAATCGTACTTTTATCTGCACCTTCTTGCGAAGTTCCAACCACACAGTCCACCAATGTACCTGTTTTTCTAGTCGCAAAGGCTAATCGTGCGATTTGTTCTTCTGTGGTACCTGGTACAGCCCCCGGAGCGGGTAAGTCAAGCATATCAATTCCGGCATCAATATAGGCTTTTAAGTTTTCCCAAACCAAATCTGAGCCATGTGAGACAACGGGATTCAGCATTAAAAAGCCATTATAGAAACGACGTACCAGCTTAATATCCGCTACGATACGCTCTGGGCTTGCTTCAGGCGTAACATATGCTGTTAACGATAAGAAATTTATTCCTTTGCGAAGAACTTCCTTTATCGATGCGTCTGTCACTCTCTTATATTCAGATCCGGTATCTTTGATAATTAAATTGACACCAACAGCGGTTCCTGTTAACTTCCGTAACTCTGAGAGGTCATTAACCTCCCCTAATCCAGGAATGACCATCTTTTGTACATCAATATCTTTCAAAAGTAATAAATCTGCACCAAAAGCTGCCGCCATTTCACCATTTGTAACCTCTGGATAGAGTGGTGCATTTTCTGCAGCTAGATCCACGAGTATTGTGCGTCCTTCTGCTTTTAAAATAGCTTCTTTGAATTCTTTTGATGTACTCTCTCGTGTAAAATCAGAAGCTTCATATCCTAAAATTCTTTTCATAGTGCTATATCTCCTAGTCCAACATGCTTAAACGGTAAACCGAAGGTGAAACTTGGTTAAAGCCATTTTCCAAAATCTCAATATTGGTGATAACTTCTTCATCTTTCACTAATTTTTCAACACCATTAACAATAGTTTCATAAGCAGCATCGTAATAGCGACCATAATCGCCAACAGGTGTTTTTATTTGTTTTTCAATCCAGTCGCCATTTGCATTTTGATATTTAACAAGACCATAATTCATAGGACTATCTTCCCCAAATTCTGATACTTCAGGCATAATTCCAGCTTTCAAATCATTTTCTTGTTGATCCTCACCGTACTTAATAAAGGAACCTTTTGTTCCATGAACGATAAATCTTGGATAATCTTGTGCTACCAGATGATTTGTTTTTACTTTAACTTTTAATTGGTTTCCATAGTGCAAATCAACGTCAAAAAAATTATCTACTGCTTCTGCAACTTCATTGTTTCTAATATCATAAGTTACTGCTTCAGGACGCCCAAAAAGTGCCACGAGTCTATCAATAGAGTGAATACCTAAACCATAAAACGCACCTGCTTCTTTTGGACCTTCTTCTGTTATTGATCCTGGACGATAATAATCAATGTGCGCTTCCACTTCAAGAATGTCTCCAAGTAAGCCACGCTCAATAACCTGCTTTACTGCCAAATAATCCCCATCAAAACGTCTGTTTTGGTAAGGAGCCACCATAACACCTTTTTCTTTCCCTAAGGCGAGCAACTCTTTGGCATGTTCCAATGTGTCAACAAAAGGTTTCTCTACGATTACTGATTTTCCAGCTTCAATTACTTTCTTAGCCAGCTCATAATGCGTGTGGGCTGGTGTACAAATTGTGATAAGTTGTATGTCATCATCCTTCAGCATTTCTTCTAAATCAGTTGTGAAATGCACGCCCTTTTCCAAATATGGTGCTGCAAGTTCTTCATTAATGTGTAAATCAAAAATTGTTTTAACCTTGATGTTTTCACGCAGAATAACATAAGGAAGGTGATAGCGATTTGCTGATTTCCCAAAACCGATAAATCCCATTGTAAGCATAAGATTCTCCTTAAATATATATGTTAATTTATAAAAGACTATACTTTTATATAAATTGAATTATACTTTTAAAAAATAGAATTGTCAAGAATATAAATTCCCAACTAAAATTAAGTAAAAAAAAAAGCATTTACAAAAATGCTTTTTTTATTTTAAACTGTTACTTCTTCCTTCATTGCTTTTTTAGCTGTTGCCATCATCAAACGAATCCGATTGAGCTGGTTGACCGCAGAAACACCTGGATCATAATCAATTGGGCTAATATTTGCACCCGGATATTGCCGACGTAACTCTTTCAGCATTCCTTTACCGACAATATGGTTGGGAAGGCAACCAAATGGTTGGAGACAGACGATGTTTTGAACGCCTTTTTGCAAGAGCTCAATCATTTCTCCTGTCAAGAACCAGCCTTCACCTGTGTGATTACCTACTGAAACGATTCCTTCTGTATTGGCCGCTATTTCATAAATAGACTCAATACCGTCAAAACGGTCAGAAGCACGTAAAGCTTTATCCATCGGTTTTTCCAACATATTAATAATAGAGAGTAGTGTTTTTGCCATCAATTTATTTTTCTTAGCAAAACCAATCTCATCTGTTTTCCAAATTTGGTTGTATAGAGAATAGTTCATAAAGCCAATCAAATCGAGAACTACTGCTTCAGCGCCTTCTTCTTCAATAATTTTCACAATATCATTATTGGCAGTTTTGCTGTATTTAACCAGAATTTCACCGACAACACCCACACGAGGTTTTTGAATATCAAGGAGTTCGATATTATCAAAGTCCTTGATTATCTGTTTCATGTTCTTGTTGAATTCAAAAATAGAAGCAGATTTAACATTATGTTGTGCTTTTTCTAACCATTTCGCATGAAGTGCATTGACTGAACCTTTTTCAGCTTCATAAGGCCGCGTCCGATAAACCACGCGCTCAAACAAATCTCCATAAAGCACAGCAATCATAAAACGAGTCAAAAGTGGCACAGTAAACTTAAAGCCTTTTTCTGTCCCTTGGTTGCCCATAGATAAGCTTACCACTGGAACTTGGGGGAAACCTGCATCGACAAGTGCCTTACGAAGTAAAGGAATATAGTTTGTTGCGCGACATCCACCACCTGTTTGGGTCATCATGACGGATGTATTGTTTACATCATATTCGCCAGATTGGAGAGCTTCGATGAGTTGACCAATCGTTATGATTGCAGGGTAGCAAGAATCATTATTCACAAATTTTAGTCCGTTGTTCACCGAGCTTTGGGTTTCCGGCAAAACAACTACATTGTAACCTGAAGCTGCAAAAGCGTTCTCAAGCAAGCCTTCTTGGTGAATCGGCGACAACATTGGCATGAGAAGCGTGTGTTTTTTAGACATTTCTTTTGTAAAAACCGGATGTGTTTCAACAATTTCTTTGATTTGAATATTTTCTTCAACACCATGTCGATGACGTTCTGAAACTGCTGCCTTGAGAGAACGTAAACGAATACGCACTGCTCCCATATTTGAGCCTTCATCAATCTTAAGGACTGTATAGAGTTTATTATGGTTGCGCATAATTTCTTCGACTTGGTCTGTTGTCACTGCATCCAAACCACAACCAAATGAATTCAATTGTACTAATTCCAAATTTTTATTTTTACACACTACTTGCGCTGCAGCATATAGGCGTGAGTGGTAAACCCATTGATTAACAACGCGCAGCCCAGCAACTTCTTCAAGATGTGCAATGCTGTCCTCTGTAAGGACGTGGAAACCTTCTTGCGTAATAATATCAGCAATGCCATGATTAATCTCTGGATCCAAATGATAAGGACGACCTGAGAGAACGATAGCTTTTTCCTTGTTCAGATTAATCTGCATGAGCAACTCTTCTGCCTTATCCCGAATATCTTGCTTGAAGTTCTCCATCTCTTCAAAACCGTGGAAAACCGCAGCTTTCACTTCAGATAAATCCACTTTGAAACCCTGTCCAAGCAAAGCTTTATGGACATTGACAGCTACACCTTCCTGATCACCTAGATTAATAAATGGATGAAGGTATTTAACTTTACCTTCTCGAATTTCATCAATATTGTTACGAATCACTTCGGGATAAGACTGAACAATCGGACAGTTATAATTATTTTCTGCTTGAGCCTGTTCTTTTTGTTCATAAAGCACTGAAGGATAAAAGATAGCCGGAACATCCTTTTGAATCAAGGACATAATGTGTCCATGTGATAGCTTGGCAGGATAACAAACTGTATCAGAAGGAATTGTTTCAATTCCTTTTTCAAAAAGTTCTTTATCAGACTTAGGGGATAATACTACTCGGAAACCTAGATCCGTTAACATGGTATGCCAGAGCGGGTAATTTTCATACATATTTAGGACACGCGGAATCCCTATTTCTCCACGGGTTTGTTTTTTCTTGGTTAAGCTCCGGTATTTGAAAAGTTTCTTGTATTTATAGTCGACAAGATTAACCTTTTTATCACGTTTGTCAACTTTTACTTGTGTTGCTTTTTCTGCGCCTCGCTCACAGCGGTTTCCTGTAACAAACTTACTGCCATCATTAAAGACGGTCAACGTCATTTTACACTGATTTTCGCAAAGGCCACAAACCATAAATTCTTTTTGTGTGCTGAATGCTTCCAAATCGTGCAAGTTCAGAATTCTTGATTTTTGCCCATACTCCTCCTTTTCTAGCGAAATTAAAGCACAGCCATAAGCGCCCATAAGTCCTGCTATAGAGGGACGGACAACTTCACGTTCGGAGATTTTTTCGAAAGCACGAAGTACAGCTTCATTATAGAAAGTCCCACCTTGAACGACAATCTTTGTTCCTAATTCTTCAGGACGTTTAACTTTAATTACTTTATAGAGGGCATTTTTGATGACAGAGTAACTTAAACCAGCAGAGATATCTCCTACAGTCGCACCTTCTTTTTGGACTTGCTTCACTTTCGAATTCATAAAGACTGTGCAACGTGAGCCCAGATTTACAGGATGTTTTGCTAATAGTGCAATTTCAGCAAAGTCACGCACATCGTATTTCAAAGAATGAGCGAAAGTTTCAATGAAAGAACCACAACCAGAAGAACAAGCTTCGTTTAAAGATATTGAACTTAAAGCACCATCGGTGATCCGCATAGCTTTCATGTCTTGGCCACCAATATCTAAAATAAAGTCCACACCGGGATTAAAATAGTCCGCTGCCTTATAGTGCGCCATCGTTTCAACTTCCCCGTAATCGACTCGGAGTGCAGCTTTAATCAGGTGTTCACCATAGCCGGTCACAGTAGATTTGGCAATATAAACATCTTTTGGCAGTAAACGATAGACTTCTTTTAAGACGTCAATGACTGACTCTAAAGGTTCACCATTATTTGAACCATAATGATCAAAAAGAATATGCCCCTCACCATCAATGAGCACAATTTTTGTTGTGGTTGATCCAGCATCAATCCCTAAAAAAGTTGCTCCTTGATGTTCAGAGAGCTTTTTATAGCTTGCTTTTGCCTTAGCATGTCGTGCTCGAAAATCTGCTAACTCTTGTTCATTTTCAAAAAGACGATCCAACGTATCCTGCGGAATCAAGCTGTCGCTATTGTCACTTTCTAGATTATCAATTAAAGTACGAATCGTACTTGTTCTTGTTTCCTCAGCCAGAGCAGCACCCATTGCCACAAAAAGTTGAGGATTTTCCGGAAAAATAATATCCTCTTCTGCAATATCCAAAGTTTCAATAAAACGTTTGCGCAATTCGCTCATAAAATAGAGCGGTCCACCGAGAAAAGCGATTTTTCCCGTAATCTTACGACCGGAAGCTAACCCAGCAATCGTTTGATTCACCACGGCTTGGAAGATTGAAGCGGCTATATCTTCTTTGCGTACTCCTTCATTGAGAAGGGGCTGAACATCTGTTTTGGCAAAAACTCCACAACGGCTAGCAATGGGGTATATTTTCTCATAGTCTTTAGCTAATGTATTGACACCCGCAGCATCTACTTTGAGTAAAGCCGCCATCTGGTCAATAAAAGCTCCTGTCCCACCAGCACAAGTCCCATTCATACGTAGCTCTTGGGTACCTGCGTCAAAAAAGGTCATCTTGGCATCTTCACCACCAAGTTCAATCATGACATCTGTTTCAGGAATAAATTTCTCGATAGTAATCGAGCTTGCGATAACTTCTTGTATAAAAGGGACATCAATTACATCTGCAAGTCCCATTCCCCCAGAGCCTGTGATTGCTAAGGTAAGTGAACACTCGCCTCTCTCTTCCAACAATTCTTTTAATACTTTTATCGTTGCCGTTTTTACATCTGAAAAATGACGTTCATATCGGCTAAAAAGGAGCTGATATTCCTCATCAAAAACAACGAGTTTTACTGTAGTAGAGCCGACATCAATCCCAGCCTTATAACTTTTCATAGTATTTTTTCCTTCTCTATTTGACAGGCTGTTGCTTATCTTATTCATTGTCTATTTTATCATTTATTCCTCATTTTTCAACCGTCAAGTTACAAGTTAATGTCATTTAAACAACATTTAGAAGTTGCGTGTCGTTTATGTCAAAAATGTTTTACATAGCTTAAATCGGTAGAATTTATCATAAAGGACTATAATAAACAACAGATACTACTATTATGTTGTTTAACCTACAAGTAAAGAGGAAATGTATTAATATGGCTAAAATAAATGATTTACGTGTCTTAAGAACACGAAAAATGATTACACAAGCTTTCTTTTCTTTGTTAAGAAATAAAAAATTTGAAAAAATTTCCATTCAAGAAATTGCAGATGCTGCAATGATAAATCGTGCAACTTTTTATGCACATTATGCTGACAAGCAAGATCTTTATGACAGTTTAATTGATACTTTTATCATGGATTTTATCAAAATTTTAGATGAACAAAATCCTGTGGATGGAACTGACGTTTATGTCAATGATATTGAGGAGATGTTGGCGCGCTTCTACGACTTTGTACGTCAAAATCCAGAAGTAGCACAAATTGTGATAGATAAATCACAGGACCAAACGATTATTAATCGTTTTATCGAGATATTAACCGAACGTTATACCGAACTTTTCGATAAGCTGGAAATTCGGGAACACGATGTATTAGTTCCAAGTGATTTTGTCATCAGCTATATTACTTCTATCTTAGCAGGCACACTTAAATGGTGGGTTTCTTCACCGAGTACCATGAAACCGAGTGATTTTGCACATCTTATCGTTAAATTAATTTCAAATGGTCACTTGACAGTTTTAGGTGTAAATATAAAATCATAATATTCGGCTGTAAGTATTTTTGTTTTATAGTGCAGATATAGTTTTCTCCCTTCTGCTACTTCTGATATAATTAAGATAATGAGAAGTATACAAGGAGCTCTACATGCAAGCAAAATACATTATGTCAATTGACCAAGGGACAACAAGTTCTCGCGCGATAATCTTTAACAAGCAAGGACAGCACGTCGGCAGTTCACAAAAAGAGTTACAGCAGCATTTTCCTCAAGCTGGATGGGTTGAACATGATGCCAATGAGATTTGGAATTCGGTACAATCTGTTGTCTCCGAAGCACTTATCCAATCAGGCATCAAACCTGCAGAAGTCGGAGCGATTGGTATTACCAATCAACGTGAAACTACCGTTGTATGGGATAAAAAAACAGGCATGCCCATTTATAATGCAATCGTCTGGCAATCTAGACAATCGGCGGCCATAGCTGATACTTTGAAAAAAAACGGCCATTCTGAACTTATCCACCAAAAAACTGGTCTTGTTATTGACTCTTACTTTTCAGCCACTAAAATACGTTGGATTTTAGATAGGGTTGACGGCGCGCAGGAACGCGCTGAACGTGGTGAATTGCTCTTTGGTACTATTGACAGTTGGTTAGTCTGGAAATTAACCGATGGTGAAACGCATGTAACAGACTATTCTAATGCAAGCCGGACCATGCTTTTTAACATCCATAATCTCCAATGGGACCAGGATATTCTCGACCTCTTGAATATTCCGGCAGCTATGCTTCCTCGCCCCGTTTCTAATTCTGAATGCTACGGTATGACCAAGCCCTATCATTTCTTTGGCTCAGAAATAGCTATTGCAGGGATGGCTGGAGATCAACAAGCGGCTTTATTTGGCCAAATGGCTTTTGAACCGGGAATGATTAAAAGTACTTATGGTACTGGTGCCTTCATCGTCATGAACACAGGTCAAGAGGCACAACTATCCAATGATCTTTTAACCACGATTGGTTACAGTATTAATGGTCAAGTTACCTACGCTCTTGAAGGGTCCGTTTTTGTTGCTGGCTCTTCTGTCCAATGGCTCCGTGATAGTCTGAAAATGATTGATAACAGTAAAGAATCTGAAGCAGCGGCTTTGGCTTCTAACAATAATGATGAAGTCTATGTTGTACCTGCTTTTGTGGGTTTAGGTGCTCCGTATTGGGATCAGGATGCTCGTGGGGCTATCTTTGGCATTACACGAGGAACCAGCAATAACGATATTATCAAAGCTACCTTACAAGGTATTGCTTATCAAGTCAAGGACATTATTGATGCGATGCAAGAAGATTCAGGAATTGATATTCCATTACTGAAAGTTGACGGAGGTGCAGCTAATAATAGCTATTTAATGCAGTTCCAAGCGGATATCCTTAATATTCCCGTCCAAAAAGCCAAGGATCTTGAAACTACAGCTCTTGGTGCAGCTTTCTTGGCTGGTTTAGCAGTTGGTTTTTGGAAAGACATTGATGAAATAAAAAGCTCTTATTCAGAAGGGCAAAGCTTCCAACCTCAAATGGATGAAAAACGACGACAAACACTTCATCAGGGTTGGAAAAAAGCTGTCGAAGCAACACGTGTTTTTAAATAAAAAAAGATCCAGAATTCTGGACCTTTTTTTATTTATATTATTTGCTCAACAAGGCCGCTGCTGCTTCATCTGCAATAACAACAACATCAGTATGTTTTTGCAAGATAGATGCTGGCATATCTTCAGTGATTTCACCTTCAACCATTCCTTTAATTGCTTCTGCTTTTGATTCGCCATAAGCCATCAATACGATTGATTTAGCTGCCATGATTGAAGCGATACCCATAGAAATCGCTTGACGTGGCACATCTTCTTCGTTTTCAAAGAAACGTGCATTTGCTTTAATTGTACTTTCTTGGAGATCGACAACGTGTGTTGTTTCTTCAAATGAAGTTCCAGGTTCGTTGAAACCAATGTGTCCGTTTTGACCAATTCCAAGAATTTGGAAATCAATCGGGTGTTCAGCAATGATTTGGTCATAAGCTTTTGTTTCTGCTTCCAAATCTGCCGCCTTACCATTTGGCAAGAAGTTTTCTTTGAACGGTTTTTCATTGAAAAGGTGTTTGCTCATAAAGTAACGGTAAGATTGTTCATCTGAACCATCAAGTCCAACATACTCGTCCAAGTTTACTGAAGTCATATCTGAAAAATCAAGATTTGATTTAACGATTTGGTTGTAGAATTCTACTGGAGTTGAACCTGTAGCAAGTCCAAGTGTTTTTGCTCCATTATCCATTGCTTCTTTGAGTAAGTCAAAGCCGATTTTTGCGCCTTCAAGTTGGTTTTTTACGGTGATAACTTTCATAAGAGAGTCTCCTTTTTCAAATTGGTATATACACATTATAACGCTTATTCATTTTCTTGTCAATAGGAAAGTTCAATTTTCACCCAATTTTTATCATGAAATTATAAATAAAAACGGCTAGCTGCCGTCTTTATTTTCCTTATTATTTTAAAGTATTTTCAAATTTATTTTTGACCTTGTCTAGCGTTTCTTGGGTAACAAGTTGGGTCTTGTTTCCTGAGATTTTAGTCGCATGGACGTTTATTTTACTTACCTTAAGCGCCTTATTATAGTGTTTGACCATATTCATAAACTCTGAGAAGCTGATGTTAGTATTGATGACCTCAGGGAAAATTTTCAAAATTGCTAAAGAGTGTCGCGTCAGAACAGAAGGCTTTTTCAAATTCTCAAATGTAGCAATAGCCACATCTTGTAGTCTGTCTGTATAGCCTTTCTGATCGTTAGCGTCAAGCAAGCTGAGGTAAGCTGCAACTTCATCCGCTGTTTTTAACTGGACAGAACCTTGCTCAAATTTGAGGCCCTTAGATACAAAAGCTGTTGTATTTTGCACAACGATTCCTCCACTTGCCTCAACCAGTTTCCCCATGTTGTCAAAGTTAATTTCTACTACTTTATTAGTTTCTGTACCAAAGGTCTCATTAAACTTCTTGCTTACTGCTGCTGCTCCGCCTTGAGTATAACTTTGATAGAGCGTTGTTTGATCTGGAAAAACTAAAAGAGGTTGAACATTGATGAGACTTGTCTTTTTGAGCTTTGCATTTGTAGAAGTAAGGCTGGATGTCATAAGAACTTGCTCATTATCTACATGAGCAGTCCCTAGAATTAAAGTCGTAAATGTTTCTCCTTTCTTTAAGTTTACCGGACGTGCTTCTGCCAGATGCAGAGTATTAGCCTTATTGATGGCTGTTTTAGAACTTTGATAGAAGAATACCCCTAAGCCAGTAAAAACAAGTATCAAGACTAGTAAAGTGATGCCGATAACTTTAGGAAACTTGCCCTTTTTTTGAGTAGCTTTCTTTCCACTTGACCGTCTATACGTTTCTTTTTCCATAACTCTCTCCTTATTTAAGAATGATAAAATCATTAACTGAGCGTTGATCCTGACTCGGATATATTACTTCGCCCTTGAATGCCATTTGACTTGATCCGCCGCCGTCCAGAACCACTGCATTTTTTAAATTCAACTCCTTAAACTTATTCATAATCTGATCATATCCTGTACTTGTATCCGAAATAATAAGGTAAAGGTTATTCTGCGCGTCATTTGCTATAAAAGAGTGAATCATCCAATTCACTGAACCATCATTTTTTTGAATTTCACCATCACGGATTAGCACCGAACCGAAACTGAAACTGAAACTCATTTGCCCACCATTTTCAATGATTGTTGAGGCGGGTACAGAAGAGTCATAGATTTGACTACTGCCGTCGCTATTGATAACAAAGGCATTGTTAGCTCTCTTATCTGAACCCCAATCCTTAAAAAGTTTTCCATTATTCATCTGAAACCCTGTGATGTGCATAGTGCTCATATTAAATCCAGAAGCATTCATGATTAAGGCCTCGGGGTATTTTTGCATAATTTCTTGCAAGGTAAAAGCTGGAGCATCAACCGAAGTTGCCGTTTTTAATACTTCGACATTGTTGGCTTTATAAATTTTAAAACTGCCCGACGAAAGATCAGTAAACTTCTCGCCTCCCTCTTTCGAATTTAGTTTTATCGTGCGGGCTTCTCCTGTATCTTTGACAATACTTTCAGAAGACTTGACTGCTTCTTTCGAACTGTTGGAGGCAATATAACCTGACTCTTGATCTGTATGTTGTACACTTTGAGCTTGACCATGTGGTTCTTCTTGTTTTTTAGGAGTCATAATTATAAATGCAGACCAACCTACAATTAGTAGAAGGCCAAAGCTAATAAACCAACCTAACTTCTTTCGTTTTTTTATCGTTTTCATATCTCTACTTCCCTCATATTTTTCTCTACTGTTTTTTCAGTCATAAGATTTTCAATCACCTTAAGCACACGTTCTGTCGCTTTGCCATCACAATAGTTGTAGGTTTTCTTGAAAAAGAGAGCTCTTTCCTTTTGGTAGGATGTGCTATCCGTTGCCTGGAGCGCTTGGATAAGTTCACCTTCATTAAAAGTAACCGCTCCTGGAAATTCTTGCAAGTAATCGATTGTTAAACCTGGTTTTTTAGAATAGCTTTTAAAGTCGGGCACATAAGCGATGATAGGTTTATCAAAGACCATCCAATCCACTGCAATAGCCGAATAATCAGTTATCAAAACATCCGTGACGCAGAAAATCGAGGAGATCGGTTCTTCTTCGATGAAAAGGACATGAGGATTATTCTCATAAGCCGAACCTGAAATAAGTGGATGCGCCTTGTAGATAATGACATAATCTTCACCCAAGGCTTGGTGCACGCGCGCCAAATCAATCTTGGCTTCTTTAAAATATGTACTGATCCGTCCACGAAATGTTGGGGCATAAGTAATGACTTTTTTATTGGCCAAAACTGGATACTTTTCAAGAAGTCGTACTTTGGTGTCTTGAACAAAATGGTCATCGAAGATTTTGTCATTGTTAGGAATACCTGTAACAAGGACATTTTCTTCAGGAAGATTGAAAGCTTGGGCATATACTCCTTTGTAAAAGTCGGAGTTGGCGATAGCATAATCGTAGTTTTTAATTTCGTAATCCCTTTGAACACAGTTGCCAAAGTTTTTTAGAGCTGCAGTGGCGTGCCAAATCTCTAGGACTTTGACTTCTTTACGATGAGGAAACTTGGAAATGACAAAGTTGTTATAGTCAATGATCACCAGTTTTGAACTTTGAAGGACGAAAAGTTGCTGGATACAAGCCAGTCCATACTGGAGTTGACCCAGGAAAGTGGGCTGGAACTTGAAAAGCAGGGGTTTTATCTCATACTCTTGCTTTGCGTTTAACTCATCATGCAGAATTTTGAAATCCTTGGATAGGTTATCATGCTCAAGCGAAATGAAAGTGATCCGGTTCTGATGCACACGAAAAAGAAAAGTAAAAGGATAGAAGAGTGCCAAAATGATGGTCAACACGATAGATTTAAGTTTCACTAAAAACCTCACTTACAATTTTTTCACAAGCACTGCCATCATTCCACGGATTAAATCTCTCGTTAAAGGCGCGCAGCCTTTGGTAGTCAAAACAATCATCTTTAATCATTTTTAGGAGTTCTTCTTCTGTTTTTACGACATCATTAGGTAAATCATCAGGGACTTTGAGATAAAAACCTCGTAATTCTTCAGCATAATGTTCAAGATCGTACATATAAAAGTAAATCGGTCTTCCAATTTGTGCATAATCAAAGAACACACTTGAATAGTCTGTAATCAGGGCATCACTCACCAAGTAAGCCTCGTTAATATCCTGATTTGGATTCATGAAAAACACAAAATTCTTTAAATCACGAGGGATATGGTAAGTGCTACAAATCAAGTAATGCGGTTTAAACAAAACAATGTGGCCTTCTCCAAGCGCCCTTTTCCATTTGTAAAAATCGACCTTTAATTCAAAGGTGTAGCCCGTATTACTATAAGCATTATCTCGCCATGTTGGAGCATAAAGAATTATTTTTTTATTTGTTGGCAAATGATACTTCCTCTTTAATTCTGCGATCTTTACAGGATCTGGATGCACCAAACAATCAACACGTGGGTAACCAATATGGAGCATTTTGGGCTGCGGAAAAGCGAATGCTGTTTCAAATACCTGAGCCGAGAAGGGACTAGAAGCGATAAGATAATCCCAATGCCTCCGGTCCTTATCATAGGACTTTACCATCTGTTTGTAGCTTTGTTTGCTTCGATAATAAGTTGAACCATTATCTATGATGTCATGCCCTAATCGCTTCAAGGGAACGCCATGCCAAGTTTGTAAGTAAACTTGGTCTGACTTCTTATAATAATAAGGTGCCATTTTGGAGTTGAAAATCCAATATTTGGCTTTAGAAAGATAGTAATAATATTGAAGCGAGTTAAATTTTACCGTTTTTGCTCCTGCTATGGCTTGTTTTTTTTGGAAAGCCCAGATGAGTTGATAATCAGAAAACTGTTCCGAATCTCTCATATATTCAAACAGATAGCGTGGATTATCCGAGTAGGATTTCCCATTAAATGAGGTCAACAAAATAATCTTTGAATTTGTCTTAAAAACTACTCCTAAAATAAACAAAAAGGGGTACATTATTGTTCTTATAAAAAATAATCTTAGTCTCGCTAATAAAATCAATATTGTCCCTTTCATTACACTCTAAATAAATTTTTTCCCTACTATTTTAACGAACTGATTCAGTGATAAATTTGTAGAAAAATCTTCTGAAATTTCATCAATCACTTTTTGAAAAGTATCTGTATTTTTTACTTTACTTAAAGCTTTTAATAAAGCATTGATATCTGTTTGTTCCGTTTTTCCTAAAATTGCTAAGCTTTTAGTCACCGACTCTTCACTTAAAGTTATTAAACTGCACACCTCAGGTAGTTTTTCTACTTTAGAAAACTTCTTTCCTTGAAAAGTATACATGCTACTATCAATTTTCAAATATAAGTCGGTTGCCTTGCGATCATTAGGGTAATTATTTTGGCGATGCTTGAATAAATAATCAACTTGTTTCAATAGTTTTATTAATTTAAGCGGATTAATAACCAATCCTAACTTTAAGAGAATCTTTTTTATATCGTTCATTTATTCTTTAATATTAGAAATATACATCTTCCCTAAATCTTGTTTGATACTTGAAGATGAAGTTTTACCACGTGGGAAATACATGATTTTCAACTCAGGAAATTGCTCCTTCAAGAAGTCAAATTTTCCTTTCCAATCATCACCCATGACAAAAATATCCACCTCAAACATATCGATATAGAGCGCTTTGTCCTCCCAAGATTGCTCAGGCACCACAAGGTCAACATAACGTATAGACTCCAAAATATACTTACGGGTTGCATATTCTTGATAAGCTTTTTTCCCTTTTTGGGCATTGAATTCATCTGTCGAAAGCATGACGATAAGCTTATCGCCAAGGTTCTTGGCATTGCGTAACATGTCTACATGGCTTTCGTGGAGAATGTCAAAGGTACCTGCGACGAGGATGCGTTTTTCTTTGTTCATTTCTTTACCTACCATTTTTTTGATTTCCGTCTTAATAATTTTTTTAAAAGAGGTATAAATTGAAATTCCTCTTCCCAACTTCTCACTGCTTCGTCAATTCTTTTCGAATTTTCAGCATCATAAAAAGTAAAGTATTTCATATGGTAGCTCATTATTTCTGGTGTATCATTCTTAACAATAAAAGCTTTTATTTTTTGTAATAAACTATCTGCGTCAAGTACAACTATTTTTGATAAATCTTTCTCCATATTTAGATAACTTCCTTGAAGGTTTAAATACTCCTTTTGGTCAAATTGGAATAAAAGTGTTGGAATATTATAATAAAGCGAATCCCACATAATACTACTATAGTCTGTGATAACTAGTTCACTTGATCGTAATTCCTCATCTAGTGGATGTTCATCTTGATATAACACTTTTATATGATCACTACTTGATGTAAAATACTTTTCGAATTGAATGAATTTAGGGTGCATCATAAAATGTAAGGAATAATCATATTTACATAAAATATCTTCTAAAATCTCAGAATGAATTAAATTATAATACTCTTTATAAAAATTGCTTCTCAAAAATTCTTCATGTGATAAAAGTTCTAAGTGTGTACGCCAGGTGGGCATAATGAATATTTTTTTTTGCTTCTTTATTTGTTTTCCATTGTCCCAGCGTGCTAAACCTGTAACTGCAACTTGTTTTTCATCGTAACCTAAATAATCTAAAACTATATTCTTTTCAACAAATGAACTGGTAATAAATAAATCTGCATGATTTAGTTTATTATTAGCGAAGAAAGTTCGATCCACTTTCTTTAAGCCTAAAACGCCATGTTGTAAAAACACAAATGGCTTTTTGTTCAAGAAAAAGCGTGCAATACTTTGATTGTGTCTCCATGCATAAGCATGTCCCTTAGACTCTGAAGCAATAAAATATTTTGAAATAACAATCAAAAGAATGTGTTTAACACTCATAAAATAAACTATATTTTTTCTGAATGGAGACAAATTTGATATGTCAGGTGAGTCTTTTTTTATAATATAGAATAGTTTATTTTTTCTATTATTTTGCACATAAGTAAAATAATAGAAGGAATTATCACGCGCGTAATTAGAGAATTTTTCGTATATAAGCCTTAAATCCTTATAATACCAGTAAACAAAGGGCACTAAAAGCAAAGCAACTACTTCTTTTAATTTATACCTAATTGCATCATATTCATCAGTTTCTCGTATCTGTAAAGCTAAATATCCTCCAACTGCAAAATATGCTGTGATTAAATATTTTTTTCTAACATTTATTACTGTTTGATATTTCAAATGTAACCAATTTATCGCTTGACGTTGTAATCTCGAATGATTACAGATCCTCTGATATTGTTGCTCTCCATTTTCATTTTGGTATTCTAGGTAAAGATCATAATAGAGACTAAAAGGAGATATTGCTTTAAGCGGTAACAGAAAAACTACTTCTGTATCCGTTAAGGAACTTGCTGATACAGTAAACGAATATTGTTCATCTTTTCGAGACTTCACATATAATAAAGTTTTGCTTAGTTCTTTGGGTACTTTAACCTTGATTTTAACTTGTGTTTTTAAAACTTTAATAGTTTTTACTGTTATTTTGGTCATTAATAAATATATATTATTTCCTCTACTTTAAAATATCTCTTACAATTTTTGAGTTAAAATATCAGCAATATTTTTTGAGGCATTACCATCTCCATAAGGATTACTTGCATGACTCATCTTTTCATACTCATTTCTGTCTTCAAGCAAAGTTTTAAACTCTCGATAAATCGTTTCTTCTTCAGTACCTACAAGTTTTAAAGTGCCTGCTTTAATTCCTTCAGGACGTTCAGTAGTATCACGCATTACTAAAACAGGTTTGCCCAAGGATGGTGCCTCTTCTTGAATTCCACCACTATCAGTCAAAATCATATAACTTCTCGCAAGAAAATTATGAAAGTCAATAACCTCTAAAGGTTCAATCAAACGAATTCTATCATTATCTCCTAAAATATTTTTAGCAGTAGCTCTAACTTTAGGATTTAGATGAATTGGATAAATAACTTTTACATCACCATGTTCTTCAACAATACGACGAATTGCTCGGAACATTTGTTCCATTGGTTTTCCCAAATTTTCTCTACGATGTGCTGTGATCATTATTAACCGGCTATTTTCTACCCATTCTAATTGTTGGTGTTTATAATCTTTAATTACTGTTGTGGCTAGGGCATCAATAGCTGTATTTCCGGTCACATAAATATCAGAACTATTTTTTCCTTCTCTAAATAGATTTTGCCTAGAAATCTCTGTAGGCGCAAAATGGAATTTCGCAGTTAAACCTACAGCTTGGCGATTAAACTCTTCTGGAAATGGAGAATAAATATCGTAAGTTCGTAAACCAGCTTCAACATGGCCAACTGGAATTTGGAGATAAAAGCAAGCTAAAGATGCAGCAAATGTACTGGTTGTGTCACCATGTACCAATAATACATTCGGTTTTTCCTCTTCTAAGATTGGTTTTATTTTCATTAAAATAGCTGAAGTTACATCAAATAAAGTTTGATTATTTTTCATTATCTCCAAATCATAATCTGGTTTTATATCAAAAATGTGTAAAACTTGATCTAACATCTCCCTATGTTGCCCTGTCACACAGACTTTAACATCAAAATTAGGACAACTTTTTAGCTCATTAACCAAAGGACACATCTTAATTGCTTCTGGTCTTGTACCAAATACTAGCATTATTTTTTTCATTTTTTCTCCTTATTCTTTATTGTTTTCTACTTTCCTAAATATAAAAATGTCTTAGGTTCCAACTCAAAAAGATTTTTATCTTTTGTTCGTTTATTAGAAAGAATGTTTTTTAATAAATTTTCAATGAATTCCACATTATCCATTACCATTGGTGAGTGCTTTTTCTTTTCAACATTAATTATTAGAGTAGATGAAACGCCATAATTAACTATTTTTTCTGAAAATAGTTTTGTTTCTTTAAATTGTTCATCTGCCACACCAGTATAAAAGAAAATTGTTTTCTTTCGTGTTATATTTAGAGGGTGGATAAAATTATTGATATCATTCATAGTACTCTCATTTATATTGTCTTGATTTTCTGCATAAATGAGTGGTTTAAGCATTGAAAGATGTTTATTAATATACTCTGTAATTTTTATTTGGGGGACCAAGCTAAAAATTTTACTAATATAAGGACTTAATAAACCATGAACCAAAGCTCCTGTCCCTCCTTTACTACTTCCAAAAGATATCACCATCTGATAATTTTTCTTACTTACAATACTTTTGATTTCTTTCTGTATATCATTGATAATATTTTTTCCAAAATCACTGATGTACCAGCCATATATTCCAGAATAGTGGTCTTCAATATAATAGAAATCTGCCTCTTCTATTTTTTTAGTCCAATTAAACCAATTATATTTCTCATGGTAGCGTCCAATGTCCTCATCTGTTACCTCTTTATTGAGATAAGATATTATAGCTTCTTGTGGAACTCTTCCAGCAGATTGAAACACTATTATTAATTTATCTGAACCATTATCTACATATTTACCAGACATGATTTCCCTCCAAATCTTAAATAATTTTTTCTGTTTTTAAGTAATCTACAATTCGTTCTGTATTCTTATTATCGGAAAAATTATTTATTTTTTTATATTTATCTATGAAAACTTCCTCCAATTGAAATCCTCTTCTCTCTGCATTAAGTACTGTTTCAATAAGTTCTTGTTCAGTGTAGGCTATTGGACCTGGAGCTGTATCTTCATTTAAGGACGGCTGTGCCTGGTACTTCTCTATCAGCATATCCTTTTCTTTCCACCAAAAAATAGGATAAGCACCACGATTGATAGCATCATAAATCGCACTAGAATAGTCAGATATAAATATTTTTGAAACTGTTAATGCCTCTGAAGGATTCGTACAGATATTTTCTTTATAATTTGGAAAATGATCCACGATATAATCAGCAAATTTATTATGTGGTACAATCAATAGTTTTTCTAGTAAATTATTTTCCTCAAAGGCTCTAATGACTGAGATAATATCCCGATAATAACTGGTTTCTTCTAACCTATTTTCATAAACTAAATGTTCTTCCCAATATCTATAAGTTGGCATATATGAGTAAAATTTTAGATCATTAATGACTGGATAATCAAAAGTCGCCAACCCACTTAGGAGAAGATCATCAGGTTGATATCCCACTTTATAAAATTCTTTTGCTTCTAATTTCGAACTAATAACAACTTTTTTTAAATTTATCTTTATATTCTTTTTATGAAAACCAGCAGCCATTGGATTTTCAATTGGCTTGGCAAACATAATCCCATGTTGCAAAAATATCAAGGGCGTTTTTGTAATTTTGCTTCTTAGTTTATTAATAAATATTCTGTCGTTAATAAGATGATTTGAAAATTCTGTGCTAATAAAGTGATCAGCATTATATATCAAGCTGTAGTGCTTTAAAGAATATTTTTTTACTAATTTGTTGCCATATTTCTCTTTAAGCAGTGGGAAGTCTTTACTTCTTTTATCTAATATAAAATAGTTTTTCGAAAGAGTATTCTCTGCCAAGACTTTATCAAAAACCTTAATTGCAGATTCATCTGCTTTTTTTGAGAATTTTTCAAAATATAAATTTATCGGAGCTCTATCTCCTTTTTTTCTTGTAAGACTTGCAATATTCTGTTTCAGTATGTTTGAAAGCGAATATTCTTCTGAAAAAGGTAATATTGTACAACTTGTCCCTTCACCCACATTTCCTCTGAATATTACGATATTGCTATTAATTTTTTTTCGTGCAAAAACTTCAAAATCTTCTTTTAAATAATTCTTCATATAAAGGGGATATAGTTTTTCTACTTCATTTCCTAAATAAAGTCCTCTATGAATTTCTTCTGTATCTGTTAAAAATTCTATTGGTATTTTTGCAAAGGCAAAACTTTTTCCTATACCAGTAGATAATCTTCGAAAACTGGAAATAGGTTTATCATTCCCTTTAATATAAATATAATCGTACTCCCCTGTAGACTGCCTATATGTATTACTATATTTTCCGTATATAATAACTGTATCCTTCACAAAAGATACCTTAAGATCTGATTTGATACCATAAGCCTTCTTTGGACAACAGGTTAAATAGTTTTTTCCTTTATAGGAATATATATAGAAGCATGTTTTGTTGATTTTTAACTTAAGAACTATCCCTATTGGAAGCTTTGCTTTAGAGCCTCTTACTTTTATACCATGGTCTTTTTCAACTTTTCTAAAATCAAAATTATAATTTTCGTTTTCATACATAAATTCAATATTTGATCTATTATTAATAGTTACCTTTTGAAACCTTGCATCTATCTCTTCAAGAAATATTTTTGATATAGATAACTTCTCTTTATTAGGATAGTAAGTAATAAAAATAGCTTTGTTATTATATTTTATTGAACCCAGGATTTTTTTATTTTTTATCGGAAGCTTCATTGTATACCATTCATTTTGCTGCTTCCTTGAAAGGAGTCCGTTCACTCTCTTTCCTAATAATCGCTTTCTACCTTCGTGAATATAAAGCGTCATTGAAGCAATACCTGTTTTATTTATTGTAAGATGTTTATCATAAATTTCAATGTGTCTATCAAAAAAGTGATTTTTATCTCTAATTTTTTGTTGTACAGATATTAATTGTTTTTGTTGTTCAATAACATAAAAAAAGTGAGTAGAGTTGAAGGAAACTTGTGCTATTATTTTTTCATTTTTATAGAGAGGGCCCTCTCTGAAAGGAGCTTCTCTAAATTTAAAATAACTTAAATTACCTTCACTACTAATAATTGATATTCCTTTACCTTCGTCTTCTATCTGGTAATCATAACCTAATTTGCTATTAATAAATAATACTTCCACTGTTTACTCTTTTCTAATCCTTAGTTTATAAATAATCTGAAATTCTATCTCGAATCTTCATATGCATATTGGCCCCGATTATTAGTAAAATTATTAGCAACAAAATAAAGCCCACATTATACATACCTTTTTCCCAAAACCAGGCTCTCCCAAATGCTATATCCCTAAACCCTTCTATTAGATAATAAAAAGGATTAATCAATTGTGATTGAATCAAAAATTGAGGAATAATTTTAAAATGATCCAATGAAAAAATGACACCTGATCCATACATTAAAAATCTAAAGATATAATTCAAAAAGAATTTAAAATCAGGAAATACAACTTCGATTGAAGAACATAAAAGTGACATTGCTAAGGAAAAAATAATTAACATGGGGAAGTAATATAGCAATTGCAACCAATACATGGATGGATAGTAGCCTGAAAACATTGCAATAATTAATCCCATTCCCACCATGATGTATAATTCTGTTAAAAAGCCAAACATTGATGCTGTAGGCATAATGCTTACAGGGAATTTCATTTTCGCAGTCGTTTTAAATTGTGTAGAAACACTCTTTGCTCCAGTTACAATAACATGCTGCATAAAAGAATATACGCCCATACCAATAAACATCCAAGGCAGTGGGGGAAGACCATCTGGAGCCGAGCGGTTCATCAATACACCAAAAATAATATAGTTGATGGCAAGTTGTACTAGAGGATCCAAAATTTCCCATATGCGTCCAAACTTATTTTGCATCGACGTGCTTTTGGTACTGTATTTTGATAAATTGATAGCTATAGGAAAATATTTAATCTGCTCTTTAAGGTAAAGAATAGCATCTTTCATTATTGAATTACCCCTCCATCTGGTTGCTCTGTGGTTGCATCGGTTGCTGTTGTTGGTAAATTTATAGTTTGACCTGGTCGGATAACATCAAAGTCAATTCCTGGATTAACCGCTTGAATTGCATCCACAGTTAAGCCTTTACTTTCAGCAATACTTCCTAGCGATTCCCCTGCTTGAATCACATATGTTGTTTCCTCTGCCGTACCTGGTTCAGATTCACTCGTGCTTGTCACACTTTCACTTGTGCTTGGTTGTGAAGTAGATTGAGAGATTGCTTCTTCATTTTCTGAACTTGAAGAAGTGGTTATAGTACTCTCTGTTGTCTTATTAGTTTGTTTATCTTCACGAGATACTTCTTTTGCTTTAAAAAGGTTGTGTGAGAAAAATTTTACGGGGTGTTGGACTGATTTTTTCAATGTCGTGTTACTCAAAGAAACGAGAGTAATCCAGAGAAAAACCAGCATACAAAGTGCCACTACTATTTTTGAGAAGAAAGATAGTTTGTGATTGTCTTTCTTCTTTTTCAAACTTTGGGTCACTTCACGATTAACACGACGACTTTTCGAAGAACTTTGACTAATAATTTCTTTTTTTAACTCCTCAACAGAGTAGTCAAATTGGGCTTGACGTTGTTCTTGTTTATAAGCTTCTTGTTCTTTTTTTGATAAGGATTTAAACCAACGGACAAACTTTTCATACTCTGGTATAACTTCCTCTGGCGTTCCATATGCCTTGACTTCTCCGTAATTCAGCCAAATAACGCGATCACTCCACTCTTTAACCGTGCGCATATCATGTGAAACCATCAAGATTGTTTTCCCTTGATCCCGAAATTCAAACATTTTCTTTTTCGATTTGTCAACAAAGGTTTTATCACCAACAGAAAGTCCTTCATCAATAATCATAATATCAGGATCTTGATGTACCATGATAGAAAAACCCAGTTTTGCCTTCATACCTGAGGAATACGTTTTAACGGGTTGGTCAATAAAAGGTCCAAGTTCAGAAAAATCAATAATATCCTGCATCTTGGCTTTTATTTCCTTATTTTTCATACCGACCATCAAGCCCTTCAGACGGATATTTTCACGTCCAGAAAGATTGTTTTGCATGCCTGCATTAGCTGCAATAATCGAAACGTCACCATTAATTTCAACTTGTCCTGTAGTTTGCGCAATTTGACCGCTAATGATATTAGAAAGTGTTGATTTTCCTGCACCATTCAGCCCAATGACTCCGACACATTCTCCTTCATGTATTTCAAAGCTTACATTACGTAAAGCCCAAAAATCTTTCTGACTTTTTTCATTTGCTCCTATTAAAGATTTTGCCTTGTTCCGTGTATCTTTCACCGGCAGCATCTCAAATTTCTTCGACAAATACTCGGCTTTTATTTTGCTGTGCTTCACGTGTACTTTTTTCTCCTTTGACACTTCTGTCCTACAATTTCAAAAACATCTCTTTAATTAGCAGAAACCAAATACGTTAAAAACGTATTTTTCTCGTATAAATTTTAATGATTTTCTGTCTTACCTAAAATAATTTCATCGTAGGTATATTAAATAATGCGAGAATTCTTTCTAACTTTTTTTTAGAGATCCGAGAAGAATCTTTCTCTAAATCGCCAAGCTCACTGACAGTCAAATTCAATTTACTTGCAAGTAATTCCTTTGACAAACCTTCTTTTTCTCTCCAACCTTTTAAAGAATTCTGTTGCATAAAAACCTCATTTCTTAATTTGAACATAAATGAACACAATTATTTTAATTATAATACGTTATAAATGAATAATCAAGGCAAACCCGCACTATTTTTCTTGATTGCGTTTGTGTTTAACGCTATAATAAATACATGGATACTCAAGAACATCGCGCTATTATCGCAACTAATATTAAAAAGTATCTTCAGATGAGCGGTATAAAGCAGAAAGATTTCGCTTCTAAAATCGGGATAGTTCCTTCTACTTTATCAGATTACCTTAATATGCGAATCACACCTTCACAAGGTGTAATTCAAAAAATGGCCGATATTTTGGGAGTTGAAAAATCTGATATTGATACTACCTACAAAAATAAACTCTCTCTTAACCTTGATCGCCTGATTGATGAGGCTCTTTTCTATAAAAAAGAAATAATTGAAGAGAAAGATCGAGTATTCTTAAAAAGGACACTCGATGCTTATTTTTACTCTAAAAACAAGGATTAAACTGGGGAAATAAAAAACTATCTCAACAGGGTAGCTTTTTTTATTTACACCATTATATAATGGCTCATTAATTTATTTTTGCGGAATAATTGTACGAAGTGATAGAAGTAGATAACTTTACTCTAAAAAGAAGCAAGATTAATCTAAGCTTTTCATTTGTGATATAATATTGTTGTTATCTGTTCTCTACTTTTTATAGGAAGAGAATGGAAATCTATATTATAAATTTTTATATTAGGGGCCATCATTTAATGAAAAAGTTCTTCTTCTTTCGAAAAAGTCATCTTTTTCATAGGGATCCAATAATATAGGAAAATTAAAAATTTAAGAAAGCAGTAGAAAATATATTTTGAACATTAATGATTTTGATTTTAACTTACCAGAAGAACTTATCGCCCAAACACCTCTTGAAAAGCGTTCTGAGTCAAAGCTTTTAGTCTTGGATAAAGAAAGCCATTCTATGGAAGATAAACACTTCTATGATATTGTGGATGAGCTTAATCCTGGTGATGCCCTTGTTCTCAATAATACCCGTGTCCTTCCTGCACGTCTTTATGGTGTTAAGCCAGAAACTCAAGGACATGTAGAGCTTCTCCTTCTTAAAAACACTGAAGGTGATCAATGGGAAACTTTAGCTAAGCCTGCAAAACGGATGCGCATTGGTCAAGAACTTTCTTTTGGCGATGGACGTTTAAAAGCAACAGTTGTTGAAGAATTGGAACATGGCGGACGTATCGTTGAATTTAGTTACGACGGTATCTTCCTTGAAGTTTTAGAAAGTTTAGGCGAAATGCCACTTCCACCTTATATTCATGAAAAACTAGAGGATCAAGAACGTTATCAAACCGTCTTTGCAAAAGAAAACGGATCTGCTGCAGCACCAACCGCCGGCTTACATTACACACCTGAGCTATTAGATAAGATTCGTGCTAAAGGTGTTCATGTTGTGGAACTTACTTTACATGTCGGTTTGGGTACTTTCCGTCCCGTGAGCGTTGATAATATTGAAGAACACCATATGCATAGTGAATTCTATCAATTATCGGAAGAGGCTGCGGCAACACTTCGTGCTGTTAAAGCATCTGGACATCGTGTCATTGCTTGCGGTACAACTTCTATCCGTACATTGGAAACGATTGGAACAAAATTTGATGGAGATATTCAAGCAGATTCTGGCTGGACAGATATATTTATCAAACCTGGCTATCAATGGAAAGTCGTTGATGCTTTCAACACGAACTTCCACTTGCCAAAATCAACACTGGTTATGCTGGTTGCTGCTTTTGCTGGGCAAGAGTTTATCCTTGAAGCTTACCAACATGCAATTGATAAGCACTATCGCTTCTTTAGCTTTGGTGACGCGATGTTCGTAAAATAAATGAGCTTTCTTAATTTAGCACTCACTAAGAATTTTATTTCTGTCCTTTCAGATGGGCAAATTACCGAAAATGAGCAAGCTATTCGTACACATTTTAAAAAATTTTATGTGAGTCCCAATGGCTTTTTAGTGGGGATTACAGGTTTTCACAAGATAAGTGAAGAAATTCTAGTACAACTCCATTATCAACCGCAGCTTATCCCCCTCGAAGCTCAGGAGTTCCTTCTCAGCGCATTGCTCCGTTATAAGGACAAACGCTACGGGCTAACTAAAAAAGTTGCCTACAATGCTGTTATTGCCTTCTTTAACAATGGACAGCCACAAGCAAGAACCTATCATATGGAAGAAGGAAAGCTCTCGACGATGGACTATCTTGGTTCAAGTTTAATTTCCTTTCCTCCTGATGACATTGACTTTGATCCTAATAAGCTGATTAGCACTTATCTAAAAGATGGGCAATCTCTTCTACCTAAGATACAGTTATTGCAGCGTAACGCCCTTTACCGGATTGCAGAAAGCTCAAAGACTGTCAATAAAACGGTCTTCCAAGAAGTAATAAAAAAAGAGACATAGCATTGAGTCTCTTTTTTTATTTTACCCATATCCAAGGGATAATATGCCAAATAAATCCCAATAAGATTGAGAACATAATGATAAACAAGATATAAACAAAATATTCCATACCTTCTTCTACTTTTTTCCAAAATTTTTTCATTTTGTTCATTCCAATTCTTCTTTTAATTTTAGATAAAACCTTGGTCTGTAGCTAGTTCTAACCTGCGGTACTCTCTTGGGAAGAATTGACGTAAATCATCCATGTTATACCCCACTTGAACTTTATTTTCATCTAAAACTATCGGTGAACGAAGCAGATAAGCATTTCGAGATAAATATTCTAGACCTTCGTCCAGATTCATTTCTAGAAGCATGTCTAAACTGCTCTGTGTCTGGGGGTTACTCATGCTCGACCGTTTGGTAATTGTCTCAATTCCTCCATCCATATAGGACAAAATTTTTTGCAAGTCTTGCTTAGAGATTTCACCCATTCTTTTCATATCTACATTTATTTTATACTTTTCAAACCATGACTTTGCTTTTTGGCTAGAACCACAGCCTTGTCTATAGTAAAATTTAATCATACTTTCCTCCCGTATTCTTTAAATAAGAAAATAGGAAGTGACCTATTCTTTTGTACAATGAGACTTTCTCTATAATATTGAATCACTTTATTTCCCATAATAAAAATTATATATCAATTCTATGAGAAAATAAGACAAAGCTTGGTAAATACAAAGCACCTTTCTTTATCTAAAAAACTTTCCAATAATTTGGAAAGCTTTTTATAAATTGTTATTTAGAAAAATAAGGATTGGTTTTAAAAAGAATATCAAGGAGTGCTACACCAACTGCAGCTACAATCACTGCCTTGATAATTGCTCCGAGAATAAAAGGAGCAAAGCCAATACCAAAGGCTGTTCCCCAAGGTGCATCGATAAAGAATTTTAGCCATACGGTACCCAGTACAAGAATCAAAAACTGAGCAAGAAGATTGGTCAGTAAAATAGAGAAAAATTTACGTTCAGTCTTCTTTAAAAAGTACGAAAGGAGGGGAGCTACGAGTACAAAGGAGAATAAAAAGCCACCTGTTGGACCAAATAAAGCACCGATCCCTGATGCTCCTCCGGCATAAACGGGTAAACCAACTGCTCCTAAGACGAGGTAAATCAGTAATGCAAAAAAGCTCTCACGAGGCTGCAACAAGGTTGCAATAAGGCCAATCGCCAAAGTTTGAAGCGTAATGGGTACAATCCCCACAGGAATAGCCAAGGGAGAAAGTACTGCAATAATCGCCGCCCCTAAAGCGATAAGGGTAATAGAATATGTTTTAGAAATTTTCATGAAAAAGTCCTTTTTTGTTTTATAGATAAAATTATATCAGCTTTTATAAAAGAATACAATCTTAAACTTTATGATTTATTAAAAAAACAGCCTTTTCAGCTGTTTTTTAATTTTGATATTCATCCATCATGTCCATAAAGTCATCAAATAAATAACTTGCATCATGTGGGCCGGGTGCCGCATCTGGATGAAATTGTACCGAAAAGGCTGGATAACGTTTGTGGCGTACCCCTTCAATGGACCCATCGTTTATTTCTACATGGGTAACCAAAAGCTCTTCTGGTAAATCCTCTGATGATACGGCATACCCATGATTTTGGCTCGTAAAGTCAATTCGGCCTGTTGCAATTTCTCTGACAGCATGGTTAAAGCCGCGATGGCCAAATTTCATTTTATATGTTGTTGCGCCATTTGCTAGACTAAAGAGTTGGTGTCCCAAACAAATTCCAAAAATCGGAACTTTACCTTGAATCTGTTGAATCATTGTCACCGCTTGAGGAACATCTGTCGGATCTCCAGGACCATTTGTGAGCATGACACCATCTGGGCTCATCTCTAAAATTTCTTCTGCAGTCGTATTATGGGGCACAACAGTAATGTCGCAATGTCTTTTTGATAATTCACGTAGAATTGAATGTTTAAGACCAAAGTCAACAACAACTACTTTTCTTCCTGTATTGGGGGAAGAGTATGCTGTTAAAGTACTGCTTTTTTCCACTTGATTATTAGGTAAAACAGTGGCTTTAAGTTGGCTCATTTGGTGCTCTATTTCATCTTTAGCATTAACCAATGCTGCCTTCATAGTGCCATGTTGACAAATAATTTTCGTCAGAGCCCGTGTATCAATGCCTGAAATCCCAGGGATATTTTTAGCTTCTAAGAATTCATCCAATGACATCTGCATACGCCAGTTTGACGGACGGCGTGCTGCTTCACTCACCACGACTGCCTTACAGCTTGGATGAATTGATTCGTAGTCGTCTCGATTGACGCCGTAATTTCCAACCAATGGATAAGTAAAGGTCAAGATTTGTCCATTATAAGATTGGTCCGTGATGGATTCTTGATAACCGGTCATTCCCGTACTAAAAACAAGTTCTCCAGTGATATCTGTATTGGCACCAATGGCTTGCCCCTCAAAAATGGTTCCATCTTCTAATATTAACAGTCGCTTCATAGATTCCTCCAATAATTCTTCGCTTAGTTGCGCAATACGGCTTCTAAAATAGCCATGCGGGTGTAAACACCGTTGGTCATTTGTTGGACAATACGGCTTTTCGCACATTCTACTAAGCTGTCCGCAATTTCAACATCACGGTTTACTGGTGCAGGATGCATAATAATAGCGGTATCACGCAGTTTTTCGGCACGATCTACGGTTAAACCATAGCGTTCATGGTAATCTTCTTTAGAAATAATATCTCCTGCTGTATGACGCTCATACTGCACACGCAGTAACATATGCACATCAAGTTCTGGCAAGATATCATCCAGATGCGCATAACTACCATAAGCTCCGAATTCTTCTTCCTTGTACCATTTTTCAGGTCCAGTGAAATAGATTTGAGCCCCTAATTTCTGAAGCATCATCATATTTGATTTAGCGACACGAGAATGGGTTAAATCACCTGAGATGGCAATTTTTAAACCTTCAAATTTTCCGAATTCTTCATAAATCGTCATCAAATCCAGCAAACATTGGCTTGGATGTTGTCCACTTCCATCTCCCCCATTTACAATGGCACAATGGATATTGTCTGAATTAATCAACTGATCGTAGTAATGCTCCTCAGAAGAGCGGATTACACAAACTTCAACGCCAAGTGCGTCCAAAGTTAAAATTGTATCGTACAGTGTCTCACCTTTGCTCAGCGCACTTGTCCCAACATCAAACTCAAGTACATCTAAGCCTAATTTACGTTCAGCGATATGGAAAGAGTTATGTGTCCGGGTGCTGTTTTCAAAGAAAAGATTGGAAGTGAAAATTTGGCGATCACTTTCAAATTTTGCTGTTCCCTTTTTAAACTCTGAAGCACGTTTGATCAAAGCCATAACTTCTTCTGTTGACAAAACTTCCATGCTTGTCAAATGTGACAAGCTTACTAAACCATTTGTTACTGACATTATAGGTCTCCTTTACCCTAATCATGCTCTCTCTGTAGCATGATTTTTAAAAATGTGAATGAACGACTGTGATTTGCTCTTTGAAGAGCAAAACTCTATATTAAGCTTCCTCCGGTAAAACCAGATTAAGCACAATACCAATAATTGTTGCAATAGCTACAGATGAAATTTGTAGATTTTGCGTGATGTCAAGAACCATACCTCCGATACCGATAACCAGTACGACACTTGAAATTAACAAGTTACGTTTGATATCAAAGTTGATTTTATTTTCAACAATAATTTTCAAACCACTTGCAGCAATAACTCCGAAGAGGGCGATGGAAGCTCCACCGATAACCGGGCTTGGGATGGAAGTCAGCAAGGCTGTCAATTTCCCGATGAAGCTAACTACTACCGCAAGAACAGCGGCACCGGCAATAACATAGATCGAATGTATCTTCGTAATGGCCATAACACCGATGTTTTCCCCGTATGAAGTTACTGGCGGCGCACCGATAAATGAAGCAATAACTTGTGCTACCCCATCCCCTGCTAAAGTACGGTCAAGGCCTGGCTCTTTAAAATAGTCTTTGCCCGTCAAGGAATTTAAAACCATGATGTGTCCAAAGTGCTCCGTCATTGTAACAAAGGCGATAGGCGCCATCGTCAAGATTGCTGAAGGATAAAAGGCCCACTTATAACTTAAAAACGGAATTTCCATTGTAGGAAGTGAGAGCCAGCTTGCTTGGGAAACATTTGAAAAGTCAACAATGCTTTGACCAGTTACTTTACCAATGATAATGGCTGCGACATATCCGGTAACAATTCCGAGCAAGATCGGAACTACAGAAAGGAAACCCTTGCCGTAGATACTGAAAATAACGATTGCCATGACAGTAATCATGGAAATAGCTAAGAAAGGCAAACTATATCCTGTCATTGCTCCCGGGTTAGTGTACATGGAGTCATTGATAGCTACAGGTGCCAAGGAAAGACCGATAACCATAACGATTGGACCTACAACGATGGGCGGTAAAACTCGGTCAATCCAGCCTTGCCCAGCAAAGCGAACAATAATGGCAACAAGCAAGTATACTAAACCACCGGTTAAAGCACCTTGAGCAATTGCTGGCATTCCACCTTGCTTCATCAGGAGTTGCATTGCCCCGATGTAGGCAAAACTTGAACCCATATAAGCCGGGACCTTAAAACGTGTCACCGACATATGCGCTAAAGTCCCTAGACCAGAACTAAGCAGCGCAATCGCAGGGTCAATACCTACAAGGATAGGAACCAAAACCGTTGAGCCAAACATGGCAAAGAGATGTTGGAATGAAAGGCCAAACCATTGCCCGCCTTTTGGTTTTTCGTCAACTTTTAAAAGAATATCTGTATTACTGGACACGATTAAGCCTCTTCTTTCTTAATTAAGATGCTATCTTCACCGTCAACTTCTGACATGTTGACAATGATTTCTTCACCTTGGGATGTGGGAATATTTTTTCCAACATAATCCGCACGAATCGGCAATTCACGATGCCCACGATCCACTAAGACTGCTAACTGGACACGCGCAGGACGTCCACGGTCAACTAAACCATCAATCGCTGCACGAATCGTACGACCAGTATAGAGCACGTCGTCTACTAAGACAATGTCTTTCCCTGTAATATCAACGTTAATTTCTGTTGTATCTTCTGTCGCTTTCTTATCATCACGGAATGGACGTGTATCAAGTTCGCCTAAAGGCATATCGATATTTTCCAATTGGGCCAAACGCTCTTGGATTCGTTGAGCCAAGTACACACCACGTGTCTTAATTCCGATAAGGACCAGTTTATCCAATTCCTTGTTTCGTTCAATAATTTCATAAGTAATACGTGTAATCGCACGTTTCATTGTGATTTCATCAATGATTTCTTTTTTTGCCATAAAACACTCCAATATAGAAAAATTCCCTAGTCCAAGGGCTAGGGAAGGTATCAGAAAATACTCTATAATATACTTTAATATTAAGTTCATTCAAGATTCTGACCTTGCCTGCCTCTCTGGACACACTTAAAGGTTATAGTGATTATAGCAAATCCTTGATTTTTTTGCAAGAATTTACGACAGATCCCCCTTTCAAAATTAAAATAATTATCAATATACAGAATATTTCTATTCTTTGAGTAAATATTTTTGACAAATTAAAAACTTTAATATATTCTTGTACATAAGCTAAAAAACATTTTAACCCAGTAGGGAATAGTTTTCTTGTTCAGAAAGTCGGTGGTTGCTGCGAACCGATCAGGACTATTTGTTGAATTACACTAAAATGAGCGGATAAAAATAATAAATGAAATGATAAAGAAAAACACTCGCTGTTTTAAAAATAAGGTGGTACCGTGGAGAAATTCGCCCTTAGCTTCTTAAGCTGAGGGTGTTTTTTTATTTCAAAAGGAGGAAAGATATGAGCTCACAGAACATAAGTTATTTATCCTGTGGAGGAATTATCCGATATTGTTTAACAAACGTTCATAAACAATTGCAAAACACAAGTTAATCTACAAGGAAAAATATATGAAAAAAATAAAACAACCCAGCATGATGGAAGCCTGTCTCATGCTTACTTTAGTCATCGCAACAATTGCCCTTTCCGTAATCGGCTTTAAGATTGCTCCCAATATTGCCATTTTGTTTGCTATCGGTATTCTCATGATTTACATGTCTGTAAAACGTATGCCCTTCGATGCAATTCATGATGGTATTATCTCTGGAATAAAACCTGGCATCATCCCAATATTTATCTTTATTTTAGTAGGATCCTTAATCGCTGTATGGATTCAAGCTGGAATTATTCCTACTCTTATGGTCCTTGGCTTTGATATTATCAGTGTCAAATGGTTCGTACCTTCAGTCTTCATTGTCTGTGCAATTGTAGGGAGTGCCGTAGGAAGTGCTTTTACCGTGATGTCGACTATCGGTATTGCTTTCTTTGGTATCGGTGCAACGCTCGGACTAAATCCTGCTCTCATCGTTGGGGCGATTGTCTCGGGTGCTGTTTTCGGAGATAAAATGTCTCCACTTTCAGAATCAACAAACCTTACTGCTGCCGTTGTTGATGCGGATTTATTTAAGCATATCAAAAATCTCATTTGGTCAACCCTTCCAGCATTTTTGGTTTCCTTAGTCTTATTTGCCATTTTAGGTGTCAGCAACCAAGCAACGAGTCTAGATAAGATTGCTGAAGTCACAAAAGTTCTACATGCTCATTTTTCAATTTCTGGCTGGGCCTTCATTCCTATCCTCCTTATGTTTATCTGTGCTTGGAAAAAAATCCCTGCCATCCTTACTATTCTTTTAAATATCGGTATCGCTTTAGTAATGATATTTATTCAGAACCCACATACAAAAGTTACTGACCTCGGTTTATTAATTGATTCTGGTTTTAAATCAGCAACAGGAAATCAAGAAATTGACCTCCTACTTTCACGTGGTGGAATTGAAAGCATGATGTCAACAGTATCACTCATCATTCTTACCTTATCTCTTGGCGGTCTCCTCATGAAAACAGGACTTGTTTCGACAGTCATGGACCGGGTTGCACATAAGCTTGCCTCACCAAAGAGTTTGATCACAACGACCTTGTTTACTAGTATCGGTGTAAATATCTTTATTGGTGAGCAATTTCTTTCGATAATTCTTCCTGGAAATGCTTTTAAAGAGGTCTACAAAAAAGCCAATCTTGACCCCGTTGTCTTGGGACGTACGCTTGAGGATGGCGGAACAGTCATCAACTACCTTATTCCTTGGGGAATTGCAGGGAGTTTCGTTGCCAGTACTTTCGGCGTACCAACTCTGACTTACTTACCTTTTGTCTTCTTTAGTTTGTTCTCCCCTGTCTTTTCTCTTATCAGCGCTTTTACTGGCCTTGGGGTTAAAAAGATTTCCAGTATGAAAACAAAAGATGTTGTTTCTACAGCGCAAAGTTTGTAATAAAAAGCCATTAGAGAACTTCTAATGGCTTTTTTTCTTATACAAACACATTTAATATAAGTGCTCCAACGAGCCCAACAATGGCAATTAATGTTTCTAAAAGCGACCATGTTAACAGCGTTTCTTTGACTGTAAGATTGAAATATTCTTTAAACATCCAGAAACCTGCGTCATTGACATGACTAAAGAAAAGTGAGCCTGCTCCTGTAGCGATAACTAACAAAGCCGGATTTGTACCTGTAGCTGCCATTAAAGGTAAAACGAGTCCAGCTGCAGTTAAGGCTGCAACTGTGGCAGAACCCAAAGCTAAACGTAGAACAACAGCAATTAACCAAGCTAAAATCAAGGGTGACAGACGACTACCTTGGAAGATTTGAGCAACTGAGTCACCCACACCACCATCAATAAGGACTTGTTTAAAGGCACCACCACCACCAATAATTAGGAGCATCATGGCAATCTGTTTAATAGAAGCTTCTGCTGATGCCATTAAACGTTTCATTGGAATCTTACGGAAAATACCCATGGTAAAGATAGCGATAAGTAGTGAAAGAAGCATTGCCACATCCGGGCTACCAATAAAAGCAACTATATTATCTAGCGCACTTGGATTTTTTGGTGTTTTGCCTCCATGTGCCACCATCACGTATAAAGTAGAAATGGCCATCAAAAGAACTGGCATAAGTGAGGTAAGCGTTGCTGACAAGAAAGAGGGTGTTTCTTCAAGTCTGAACTCTTTATATTCTCCAACTGTTGACAGATTGCCTTTTCTTGAGAAAGCATCCGGTACCATCTTTTTCGCAAATTTTGTAAAGAGAGGTCCTGCGATGAGAACTGTAGGTACGGCAATAATAAAACCGTAAAGAAGGACTAAGCCCATATTTGCCCCGTAAACACCTGCAATGGCTGTAGGTCCAGGGTGAGGGGGGAGGAAGCCATGGGCCACAGACAGAGCTGCAACCATCGGAATACCCAAATAGAGAATTGGAATAGCGAGTTCTGCAGCAATCGCAAAGATAATTGGAATTAAAAGAACCATACCGACTTCAAAGAAAAGTGCGATTCCAATGATAAAGGAAGCTAAAACAACAGCAAGCTGAATCCTTTTATTCCCAAATTTGTCAATCAGCGTGTGCGCAATACGATAGGCACCGCCGGCATCTGAGACCAAGCGGCCAAGCATGGCTCCAAACCCAAAGATAATTCCTAAATGACCGAGCTGCCCGCCAATCCCTGTTTCGATAGAAGTTGGAATCTTTGCTAAATCAATCCCAAGAAGCATCGCAACAATAAAGGAAACGATAACCAGAGAGACAAAAGTATTCAACTTAGCTTTCCCAATCAAGAAAAGCAAGATCAATACTCCGACCAAAACGATAAGTAAATCCATAAAAATCTCCTAACTTTTATTTACGCTGATAGTCAGCTATAGCCTTATAACTTTCTTCAAAACTACGGGCCAATTGTACAAAAATAATTGATAATTCTCTATAAGCTTTAAAATTCTTGCTGTTAGGCTTGTAGGTTGCATTAGATCCAATCATTTGCTCAACAACATCCAAATCATCAATCAATCCTAAGGATTTTTCTGCCATTACCACAGCTGCTAAACAGCCTGCTTCCTTGCTTTCTGGCACATTAATTGGTTGTTCAAAAATATCAGCTAAAATTTGTGTCCATAACTCTGAACTGACAAATCCGCCTGTTGCTTGGATTTGCTTTAAATCTCCTGTCACCTCAATCAAACTTAGAGCCACCATGTAAAGATTGAACATTACACCCTCTAAAACTGCGCGGGCCATATGATCTCGATTATGTCCATGGTTTAAGCCAAAGAAGGAGCCTCTGGCATTAGCATCCCAAAGAGGGGCACGTTCACCACCCAAATAAGGATGGAAAAGCAGTCCTTCTGCTCCCGCTTCTATCTGCGCGGCAATCTCAGTAATTTCGTCAAAGTTTAATTCCTCATCGAAAATTTGATCCCTTACCCAACGGAAAACATCGCCACCAGAGTTAACTGGACCTCCAACTACCCAATGTTCTTTGTCCAAAGCATAGGTAAATGTCCGTGCTTTAGCATCGACACGTGGCTTGTCTGTTACCACCCGAATCGCGCCTGAAGTCCCAATAGTAATTGCAGCTACTCCTGGTTTAATGGCATTGACACCAAGATTAGAAAGTGGACCATCTCCTGCGCCCCAGACAAACTTAGTTGTCTCAGGAATGCCCATCTTCTTGGCAAATTCTGAAGGCATTCCCTCTTCAATCTCATAAGGTTCAACGACTTGTGGAAGTTGCTGTTGGGAAACTTTCACTAGTTTTAGAACTTCCTTGTCCCAGTTCAACTCATGAATATTAAAAATTCCTGTTCCAGTTGCGACCGACAAGTCCATCTTGTTCGTTTTAAAGAGACGATAGAAAATATAGCCTTTCAAATCAAGATAGTGCGCTGCATTTTCAAAAACTTCTGGGCGTTCACTTGCTAGCCATAAAAGTTTTGAGAGTGGCGCCATCGGATGAATCGGTGTTCCTGTTCGTTGATAAATTTCAAAACCTTGTCCTGAAGACTTCAGTTCATCTGTAAAAGCAACTGCTCGTGTATCTGCCCACGTAATTACTCTTGTCAAAGGTTGCCACTCTTGGTCAAAAGCAATAAGCGAGTGCAGTTGTGTACTGAAAGATACAGCTAAGAGCTCATCTTCCTCTTCTAGATGAATTGAAACCTCACGAATAGTAATCAAAACAGCTTCGAAAATGTCTTCCAGGGATTCTTCTGCCATTCCTGTCGAATCTCGATGAAGTTTATAGCCATGACTGCTACTAGCCACGATTTCTCCGTCTTTCTTAAAGAGAACTGCCTTAGTTGCAGTCGTCCCTAGGTCAAGACCAATCAAATATTCCATTTTTTCTCCTTACTTTTCTACTACTGCATGTCCACCAAAACCATTGCGCAAGGCAGCAACAACTTTTCCTGTCATTGTATCTTCTTGCAAACTACGATTTCGCATCATGAGTGAGAGAGCAATGATTGGGGCAGGGACTTCTAAATCTAGACTTTCTTCCACTGTCCATTTTCCTTCACCCGAAGCTGCAACTTTTCCTGCAATATCTTCTAATTTTGGGTCTTGAGCAAACTGTGCTTCAGCCAACTCCATCAACCAGCTACGAATAACCGATCCATGATTCCATAGTTTTGCTACCGCCTCGTAATCATAATCATAAGGTGAGGCTTCTAAAATTTCAAAACCTTCAGCAATAGCCTGCATCATGCCATATTCAATCCCATTGTGAATCATTTTGAGATAATGACCGCTCCCTAATTTTCCAGTATAGAGATAACCGTTCTCTTGCGCCAAGGCTTTAAATAGTGGTTCAAGAACTTTCCAAGATGCTTCGTCATCTCCACCAATCATAAAGTTCCCGCCAGAGCGTGCACCAGCCATCCCTCCCGAAGTTCCAACATCGAAAAAGTGAATTCCTTTCTTTTTAAGTTCTTCATTTTGCTTCAAGTTGTCTTTATAATTAGAATTTCCGCCATCAATAAGAATGTCACCCGCAGAGAGTTGTTCAGAAAGCTGTTCAATTGTTGAATTTGTCGCTTCTCCGGCTGGCAACATTACCCATACTATTTTAGGACTTGGAAGTTTACTTAAAAGATTTTCCAAGCTATGAGCTGCGGTTATTTTTTCAGAATATTTTTCTGCTTCATGCGCAATCGCTTCATTTTGATCAAAAGCCACCACTTCGATACCATGATCCACAGCATTTTGTACTAAGTTGTAGCCCATTTTTCCAAGACCGATTATTCCAAATTTCATTATATCTACTCTCCTTAAATTATCTGTCAATATTTTGATAACGCTTTCTTTTATTATAAGTAATTCTTTTTCATTTGTCAACAATTTAAATGTAAATGTTTTTCTGTTAAAAGATGCACAAAAAAACCTTACTCTGAGTAAGGTGGTTTGTAATTTATTTAAGTTTAGCAACAAAGGCTTCATAAGGTTTGAGGACAATTTCTTCCACATTATCGATAGCCTCAGGATAGTTATGAATTACTTCCTCTTTTACTTCATATGAGGAAGAAAATTGATTTTTCTTAGTACTGAAATTAGCCACAATTAACCAGTTTTCACCTTTGTAAGATCGAATATAAGCAAAAACTTCTTCCGCTGTATCTTTAAGTAGCTCGAACTTGCCCCAGACGATGATTGGGTTTTCTTTACGTAAAGCAATCAACTTTTGATAAGTGTAAAAGATGGAATTTTCATCCTCTAAGGCTGCCTCTACATTAATTTTTTCATAGTTAGGGTTAATGGCTAACCAAGGATGGCCTGCACTAAATCCAGCTGATTTTTCATTGCTCCATTGCATCGGTGTACGTGCATTGTCACGTCCCTTTGCGTTGATTGAATGAAGAATATCCTCCTTACTGTAACCTTCCTCCAATCTCTCAAAATACATATTTCGACTTTCAATATCATCAATTTGTTCAATATCATTTACAGGTTTATTGGTCATGCCAATTTCTTCTCCTTGATAAATGTACGGAGTTCCTTTCATCATATGTAGGAGAATAGCTAGCATTTTAGCCGATTCTACACGGTATTCTTTATCATTACCCCAACGTGAGACAATCCTTGGCAGATCATGGTTATTCCAAAAGAGTGAATTCCAGCCTTCATTTCCTAATTCTGTTTGCCATTTACTAAAGACCTCCTTTAATTTTGGAATCTCTAGTGGCATCAAATCCCACTTGGTTTTTCCTTCAGCTTCATCTAAACCGATATGTTCAAATTGGAATACCATCGAGAGCTCTTTATTGGCTGGGTTAGAATATTGTTTCGCAATTTCAGGTGTTGCGCCCCAAGTTTCTCCTACAGTCAGCAGATTTTTATCCCCAAAAGTCGCCTGATTCATCTCCTTCAAATAATCGTGTAATTTTGGTCCATTTCCTGTAATACCTTGATTTGGTTGCTTCCCAATCAAATCGATGACATCCATACGGAAACCTCCGATACCTTTATCTATCCAAAAGTTCATCATCTCATAAATGGCTTGGCGGAGTTTTTCATTTTCCCAATTGAGATCCGGTTGCTTCTTGCTGAACAAATGCAAATAGTATTGCTCTACAACTTCATCCCATTGCCAAGCAGGGCCTCCGAAGATTGACTTCAAATCATTAGGCAAACTGCCATCAGATGGTGCATCTCTCCAGATATAATAGTCGTGGTAGTTATTTTCTTTAGATTTTCTTGCTTCAATAAACCATGGATGCTCATCGCTGGTATGATTAACAACTAGATCCATAATAATTTTGATACCACGTTTATCTGCTTCAGAAATAAGCCTTTCCATGTCTCTCATCGTGCCAAATTCGTCCATAATAGACTCATAATCTGAAATATCATAACCATTATCATCATTGGGAGACTGATAAACAGGACTGAGCCAAATACCACCAATACCTAGCTCAGCAAGATAATCTAAACGCGAAATAATACCTTTAATATCGCCTATACCATCTCCATTACTGTCTTGAAAACTTCTCGGATAAATCTGATACATCACAATTTCTTGCCACCAATTTTGTTGATTCATTATTTATTTCCCCTTTTTTCATTTTACGCAAGCGGTTGCTTAAAAATATGATAGCATTTTTAAACAAAATGAGCAACAAAAAGGTAAAGAATATTTTTTATCACGTGAGGTATCATTTCTTCAAAGCTAATAAATGTGCGTATTCTAAATCATATTTTACTAAATCAAGTCCGAAAATTTTTTCTTGCTTTTCTAAATCATAGACAAGAAGATTTTTCCAAGTTAAAATCCAAACTTTGCCGCCTTTATCAAAGTCGACATTAATTAGCATATCTTCTGTAGAATAGTTCTCCATGAGTGATTCATCAAGTGCTAAACGACTGATTTTTTGGCTATCTATGTCGTAGAAACTTATTATCATTGAGGTATCAAAACTGTCATTCGTATGACTAATGGCTAAAGTTTTTTCATCATTGGATACTGCTATTTTGTGAGGTTCATCTTGCCCCAAGCTAACTTCCTTGCGTGCCAAACTGTCTTTATCAAGGATAACCAATTTATCTTGTGGAGTGGGTTCATAAGGATTACTTTTCAAGCGATTCCCTGTATTTGTCAGGTAAAATTTATTTCCTATTAATTTCATATCCAAAAAACCTTCTGAGTTTGCTACAGCAGCACTTGCATTAGTGATTAATCTTTCATCTACCTTCTTTAAAGTCTTTTTATCAAAAGTCACAAGATTATTGTGTGTGTACTTATCGCCCACATTCATCACATTATTCAAAACATAGAGATTTTTCTCATCCGTTGCTGCTGCAGACATCACATTATCAGCCGTATCTGGGAATTTAAATTGCTTTTTTAGTGTTTTCGACTTATCATATTTATGAACCGAACCTCCCTCTGGTTGACTGGTCATAGGGTAGTAAAACTTGCCATCAAATCCCGCTCCCGTGATTGGTCCTTCTGGGTATTCTGCTTTCGATAAGCTGCCTTTTTCAATATCTAAGCTAACGACTGTTTGTGGACCTCTTGGAAAAGGTCCTGGTGTGAAATCTTCAAAAACAAAGAAATGATTATTTTTAGAATCTGGTTGGAGATTATGGGTTGCGGTCTGCTCTCCTAGCTTTACTTTGTCTTCTGAGCGTTTCTTTGCCCCTTTATCTGTCCGCTCAAAACCTACAATCTTTTTATACGACATGATATAAAAGTCAGTTTTTTTACTCGTTTTAAAGGTCTGTTCTCCTTTAGGGAAGCTTCTATAGACTAAAAAGACGGCACCGAGCGAGAGTAAAACAGTAGCTAGGACTCGTAGTATTATTTTTTTCATTATCCGATAGACATCCTTATTTTGCGCGATAAATCAACTGGACTTTATTATTATAAAGCAACTCGGAAGGATGGATAGCACGTGCACCTGGGATATCGTAAGCGGAGGTATTGAGATTAACCTTGGCAACATCCATATAGGCTGCCCAAACCAGCTGCGAACAGTAAAAACTGTTCCTATTATTGGTTCTGTAGAAGTTATAATTATAAGGCTTGCCTACCTGTCTCCCCGCCCAATGACCCGCATGCCAATCTTGTGAGACAGTCGTTGACTTTACACCTGTTTGCCAGACATTATATTTTCCTACTTTTCCACGACCCTCAAAGTTATATTGAAGCTTAACCCCTGTTTTTGGGGAAGATTCTGCAGTAACCCATGATTTTTGTGGCGCTACTATTCCCGCATGCCAGCTCCAGAAATTCCATTGTTTGTCACAGCGATAACGCCATCACGCCAGGTCCATCTGCCATGTCGCGCACGTGTTCGCCCTGTCTTATCCGGAACTACTGGTAAGTTATCGATCTTTTCCATGATCTTATTTTCCTTCATTTCTTGATCAACCATCTTGAGATATATTTCTTCCAGTTCTTTTTCCATTTTTCTTGTTTCTTCGGAATCTGATGAGCGGCTACTCCTTTCTAATTTTTTGACATGTTCTGCCATCCTTGCTTTCAAGTCTTCCAAGGATTCGGCTTGGACTTGGCCCACTCCCCTAAGGTTAATAAAACAAAACTCATCAGTCCGACTGATACTTGTTTTTTATTTTTCATCATAAATTTCCTCTTTTCCAATAATTTTTTCTTTCATCTTAACATAGATTTAACACCTATAATCTTTCTGTTTTATAAAGAAAAATTAAATCAAAGAAATAAATAGAAAGCTCTCGAAATGCTTTAAGCTTTCGCAATCAACACAAAGAAATCTCAATAAAATAGAAAAACTCCTGAACTATTAAGTTCAGAAGTCAATTTCAAATTGCCAAAAGAAATTTTTATCTAAGATCAAAAAAAGTCGCTTAAGCGACTTTTCTGGAGATTTTCTTACAAATCGTTGATGTCGAAGTCTTCACCAAGGAAGTCTGCGAGTGAGAAACCTTCTTGAGTTTCTGGAAGATCGTAGCTTGGTTTAGCTGCTTTACGTGGAGCACGTGGTTTACGGTCACGTTTTTCGCCATCTTCGTTATTACGAGCTGGGCGAGCTGGAGCTTCTTCCAATGCTTTGATTGAAAGTGAGATACGTTCTTCTTCAGGTTTCACGTCGAGAACTTTTACGTTCACAACTTGACCAACTTTAAGTACGTCTTTTGGATTTTCAACACGTTCCCAAGAGATTTGTGAAACGTGAACAAGTCCTTCAACGCCTGGGAAGAGTTCAACGAATGCACCAAAGTCAGTGAGACGTTTAACAGTTCCTTCAACAGTTGAGCCAACTGGTGCTTTTTCTTCAACTTGTTCCCATGGGCCAGCTTGTGTAGCTTTAAGAGAAAGTGAAAGACGACCAGCTTCTTCATCAAGTTTCAAGATTTTAACTTCAACTTTATCACCAGGTTTTACAACGTCTGATGGACGTTTAACACGGTTGTGGCTAAGTTCTGAAACGTGAACAAGTCCGTCAATACCACCAAGGTCAACGAATGCACCGAAGTTAGTAACACGTGAAACAGTACCTTCAACGATATCGCCTTCGTTCAATTGAGCAAAAGCTTCTTTACGCATTTCGATAGTTTCAGCTTCAACTACAGCACGACGGCTAAGGATGAAGCGGTTTTCAGAAGCGTTGATTTCGATAATTTTAGCTTCAATTTCTTGACCAACAAATTTCTTAGTATCTTTAACGAAGTATGTATCAATCATAGACGCTGGGATAAATCCACGAACACCGTTATAGTCTACTGAAAGTCCGCCTTTAACGTCTTTAGTAACTTTAACTGTAAGGATTTCGCCTTCTTTACCTTCAAGTTCAGTCCAAGCTTTACGAGCTTCAAGACGTTTCAATGAAAGAAGGTATACATTTGCACCTTCAGCATCTTTACCAACGATTTGTTTAATAACAAGCAAATCAAGAATATCACCAGGTTTTACGAATGTATTGATATCAGCATCACGGTCGTTTGTGATTTCGCGAAGTGTAAGGACACCTTCAACACCTGTACCAACGATAGCAACTGTTGCTTGCCCGTTTTCGATAGTAAGGATTTCACCCTTTACGACGTCACGTACTTTAACGTCCTCAACGCTGTTTAACAATGTTTCAAATTCATTCATTTGTAAAAAAATTCCTCCAACAATTTGACTGTCTACAGTCTTATGACTTAGTATATCACAACTATGAGAGAAATGAAAGCTTTTTAATACTTTTTTTCTTCTTTTTTATAAAGAATACCTTTAAATAGTCTAAAAGTTTATTTCGACTTGTCTTTACAGTATTTATCGCTAAAAAAATTAAGCCATTACAGCTTAATTTTCGTGATAGAAAACGTTTTCTTTTATTTGCTCTGAAGGGAGTACTGTTTGTGCAAATAAGAGACGATTTTTACTTGTATCACTCGGATCTGCTATATCTGAAACAACAACCGTGCCATCTTCTTGAAGCGTAGGAATTGGTTTTCCTGCTGGATAAAAATATAGTTTTGCCGAATGCCTATTGTCCGTCATAATATAAGGAATTCCGTAGTCATCATAACCACCTTTTATCATATAATATTCACGCTTACCAAAAAGAAATCGTGACCCATCGATTTCGTAATTCACACCACGCTCACTTGCCCATTTACCTTGTATACTTGAGTAATCTCCTTGAGCTATCTGCGCAACGAGTTGATCTGTGGTTCCTTCTTGATCAAAACTTGGTCTCAACCATGGAAGTGTGATATTGTCAGCTAATAGTTTGCTTTGTTCTTTGTAATTTGTACTCCAAATAAATGCGAGGCTCGTTAACAATACTAATGCAAGTAAAACAATATTTCCTTTTCCAATTTTTTTCATATCCGCACCCATAAATAAGTTTTTGATTATAAATAAATTATAACAAATTTAAAATTTAATCAAAAATAAAACGCGGGTTGCCCCACGTTTCTCTTATTTTATTGGTATTGCATAATTTGGCCGTTTTTATAAGCAAAGTCAATCAAGGCACCGCCGAGACATTCATCACCATCATAAAAAACAACGGCTTGTCCTGGAGTGATGGCACGTACAGGTTCATCAAATTTGACAGCAACTTTATCTCCCTTAACAGAGATTGTTACTCCTGTATCTTCTTGACGATAGCGGAACTTGGCTGTACAATGCATTTCAAATTCTTCTGGCATTGGACGAGTAAAGCTCAATTCACTGGCAGTTAAATTATCAGAATACAAATGTTCATGATGGAAACCTTGTCCAACATAGAGTGTATTTGTACTAAGATCTTTCCCTACTACAAACCACGGATCACTTGTTGTTTGACCATGTTGACCGCCAATTCCCAAACCACCACGTTGACCAATGGTATAATACATGAGTCCTGCATGAGTTCCCATTTCTACACCATCTAATGTCATCATTTTCCCTGAAGTTGCAGGAAGATAGTTTGTCAAAAATTCTTTAAAATTCTTTTCACCGATGAAACAGATCCCAGTCGAATCTTTTTTCTTTGCTGTCGCAAGTCCTGCACGTTCAGCAATTGCACGTACTTCCGGTTTTTCCAAATGACCAAGCGGAAACATTGTTTTCTTCAGTTGGGCTTGTGACAATTGACTTAAGAAATAAGTTTGATCTTTATTATTATCCACACCACGAAGCATATGAACTGTGCCATCTTCATCTGTTGTTACACGTGCATAGTGACCTGTTGCTACATAATCAGCTCCAAGTTCCATTGCGTAATCAAGAAAAGCCTTAAACTTAATTTCTTTATTACACATAACATCTGGGTTAGGTGTACGGCCTGCACGATATTCCGCCAAGAAATACTCGAATACACGGTCCCAATATTCTTTTTCAAAGTTGACAGAATAGTAAGGAATACCGATTTGATCCGCTACTGCTGCTACATCTTTGTAGTCTTCTGTAGCAGTACATACACCATTTTCGTCAGTATCATCCCAGTTTTTCATGAAAACACCAACGACATCGTAACCTTGTTCTTTCAGCATTAAAGCTGTAACTGAACTATCGACGCCACCAGACATACCGACAACGACTCTTGTTTTTGAATTATCCATTATTTGTTCACCATCTCTTTCTATTTTTATTAGATTTCCTATTTTTCTTTAGAAAAACAAAAAAGCTTACATTCAGTTGAAGGCTGAAGTAAATAATAGGTAACGATTTATTATACCAGTTTTTTCCAGAAATAAATAGACTGTGAAATGCTATAATAGAAATATGATTGAACACACAGATAATCCTTTAATTTTTAACATGGAAATCAATAAAAATAAATACGCAAACCTTGCTGAAACAAAGCGAGTTTGTCCTTTTTGCGATACACCCAATCTCAAAGATATTTTGGACAGACAAGGGCACAAAATTTGGCTTAAAAACAAATTTCCCACTGTCGAAAATTCTTTGATGACTGTGATTATCGAGTCAGATAAACACCTCGGAGATGTCTCTACCTACTCTGTTCAAGAAAATAGAGAAGTCTTTCGGTTTGCTTTTGAATGTTGGCAGAAGCTATTGGATAATCCCCAATATAAATCAGTACTTATGTTTAAAAACTTTGGCCCCCATTCTGGCGGAACATTACGTCATCCACACATGCAGATTGTTGGCTTGGAAGAGGCAGATGGTTATGAACATATCTCTCCTGAAAATTTTGAAGGTGTAACACTTAAAGAAAATAGTGTCGATATTACAATCTCTACTCGTCCGATTATGGGATTTGTGGAATTTAATGTTATCATTTCCCAACTTGAATATATCGATCATTTGGCTGATAAGGTTCAGCTTATTACACAGTATTTACTGAATGACTATATGAACGGACGCTGTGATTCTTACAATCTTTTTTTCTACAAAATGCCGGACAGCCAGCGTTATATTTGTAAGATTGTACCACGGTTTATCACTTCTCCTTACTACATCGGCTATAAAATACCTCAGGTCAACAAAGACAATCGCTTAGAAGAAATCGCAAAAGAATTAAAAACAAAGCTGGACTAGTCCAGTTTTTCTTTTATAAATAAAAAATTAGGTTATAATAAGTGTATGTTTGATTTTATCAAGAAAAATATTTGGCTAATGCTCGGAAGTTTTATCCTCCCTGCTGGACTACTTGCGGTAGCTTTTGCCTTCCTCGGTATTTATTGGGGAAGTGACACTTCTATCCTCGCTGGTGATGCATATCATCAATATGTTGCTATTCACACGCTTTATCGGGATATTCTTCATAATAGTAACTTAGGCTTTCTCTATACTTTCACGAATGGTTTGGGGCTAAACCTTTATGCTTTCTCTGCTTACTACATGGGAAGTTTCTTCATGCCCCTTACTTATTTTTTCAATGTTCATACTATGCCAGATGCACTTTATCTGATTACACTTTTAAAGTTTGGAACGATTGGTCTCTCAAGTTTTGTTGCATTGAAAAACATGTATAAATCCATCCCCTCTCTTATCACGATGGCATTATCCACATCTTTCACCCTGATGAGCTTCTTAACGAGTCAAGTTGAAATTATCATGTGGCTCGATGTTTTCATCTGGCTTCCTCTCATCATGTGGGGCTTGCACGGACTTCAAGATTTCGGCAAGCGTAAACTGTATTACATCAGCTTAAGCCTTCTATTCATCCAAAATTACTATTTTGGCTTTATGGTTGCAATTTTCTTAGTGTTATATTTTATAGCACGTTCAACATTTACCAAGTGGTCATGGAAAAAGTTTTTTGATTTTGCGATTACTTCTATATTGTCTGCTGTAACAAGTTTAGTTATGCTTCTTCCAATGTATCTTGATTTGAAAGCAAATAATACTCAAGCTGTTTCCCAGATTAATGATTTTTGGACACAAAATTCTGCCGTTTTTGATCTTTTTTCTAAAAACTTTGTGGGAGCCTATGATACAACACAGTATAATGCTGTCCCAATGATTTATTTAGGGCTCATCCCCTTCCTTCTTGCTCTTACTTTCTTCTTCCTTCCTCAAGTGAAATGGCAGACCAAAATAGCTTTTGGTGTCCTACTTGCATTTCTGACTGCCTCTTTTTATCTACAAGTTTTAGATTTGGCGTGGCAAGGGATGCATTCTCCAAACATGTTTTTACATCGTTACGCTTTCCTTTTCTCTCTTCTCATTTTACTTATGGCCTGTGAAGTTCTCACGCGCTTCAAGTCTTTAAAACTCTGGATGACTATAGTACCCTTTGTGCTGCTTTCCCTTGGTTTTATTGCTGCTGCTTTACTCGGGGATTATGCTTATCTCGATACGCTACAGCTTGCTCTGACTCTGCTCTTTGCCTTGGCTTATTTCTTGGTTCTTCTTACCTTCTTTAAAAAATGGCTCCCTTGGAAAGTTTTAGTTGCCATCCTTGCTTTGTTCATGTGTGCAGAAGCAGGTTTAAATGGATACTACCAGCTTGCAGGAGTTAAGAAAGAATGGAATTTTGCAAGCCGAGCTTACTACAATACCCAAACAAAACTCATTCAACCTCTCGTCCAAAATGTAGTCGAACGTTCTGGAGATACCTTTGTGCGTACAGAAAACACGGTCCCCGATACGGCAAATGATGGTATGAAATATAATTATAATGCCTTATCGCAGTTTTCTTCTGTCCGTAATAGTAATTCAAGCCGGGTCTTAGGACTTTTAGGGTTTCATACAGACAGCACCTTCCTTAATCTCCGCTACCCTGAAAACACGTTACTCATGGATTCGCTTCTTTCCATTAATTATAATATCAATCAATTTCAACCTGAGAAATACGGTTTTAAGCAAATAAAACCTTCTTTATTTGAGAATCACAATGCACAATCGGTTGGAATATTTGTAAAAGATGGGTACCAAGATGCAGCTCTGAGCAGTTCAGAAAGAGCAACAATCAGTAATCAAGAAGCCTTTCTCCATCAATTGACGCACAGTAAAGAAAAATATTTCACGCAGATTTACCCAGACTCAGAAAACAGTAACAGTACGATAACCGGTGGTAAAGAACAAGTTACACTGATACGTAAAGTCGAAGAAGACGGCGGCGTTTCAGTGACCTATGAGCTTACCGTACCCGCACATAGTCAAGCCTATCTTGAGTTACCTAATGTAAGCTACATTAATGATAATTCAAAAATGACTACGATTACGATTCATTCAGGAAAAAAAGTTCTTCATTCTTATAATGTCAATAGTAAAGATGTTGGTAACTTTTATAATTTAGGAACTTCTGAAAAGGAAACAAAACTAACAGTGAGTGTTTCCTTCCCAGAAAACTCACAAGTTTCCTTTGGCATAACAAGATTTTGGGCTTTGGATAACACCAAATACCAAGCAGCTATGGATACTCTAAAGCAAACACAGGTGAAAACCGAACAAGTAAAAAACGGACTTCGTTTGACTTATAATAGCAATACCTCTGGTGATCTTTTCCTCACATTACCTTATGATAAAGGTTGGTCAGCCAAACTGGATGGACATTCCGTAACCTTAGATAAAGCACAAGAAGGTTTCATGAAAGTTACTGCCCCTAGAGGTGAACATGTTGTCGAACTTACTTTCTTCCCTCAAGGCTTAAAAGCAGGGATAGCATGTTTTATAGGTGGAATCGCTCTCTTTGCTCTTTATGATTTCTTAAATAGAAAAAAACAGCTTTAAGTGCTGTTTTTTTCTATTTAACTTTAATGCTGGCGAATCAAAGTATTCTTGAAAGAATATTTATCCGCACGATAATAAGAAATATCGTATAAGATAGGTCGAGCGTCTAAAGCAAAAGCCGTGGAGTGTACGCGGAAAACTGGACTGTTCACTTTCACTTCCAGTAACTGAGCAAGTTCCTCTGTAGCCAGAATCGCTTCAATTTCTTGGTGCGAATAGCCAATTTCTATTTTTTCCTCAATAATGGAAAACAAGGATCCAGTCAATTCTTTCTCAGTTGCTCCCGTGATTAATTGTTCTGCAAAATAGAGTTTTTCTAAAGTCATGGGTTCATTATCAAGTAAACGCAATCGCTGTAATTCCACCAGTTCTGCTGTGGTGTTCAGTGCTTTTACAACTTCCTCTGGCACTTTCTTCAATTTTTTAAAATTTAGTAAACGTGTTTGCCCAACTTTTCCCATAGCCTCTGCTGCTTCGGTAAAGGACTTCAAACCCATACCTCCACTTTGAATCTTGGGTTGTTCAATCACATAGGCGCCTTTTCCTTTTTTCTTGATTACAATTTGTTTTGTCATCAAATCTTCCATGGCTTTACGTACGGTTAAGCGACTCACGCCAAACTCCAATGCCAAATCGTATTCGGATGGAAGTTTTTGAGCAGATACATAAGTGCCCTGCTCAATTCTTTTTTCTATTTCTTGAGAAACAACTAAAAACTTTGCTTTGCTTTCTTTTCGTTCAGTATTCATTACCTTTATTTTATCACGCTTATCTTCTTTTTAAAAGTTTCTTATTGACCAAGTCTTTCAATACTTTTCATATAAATTTCTATCATTTGTTTTAAATGTTCAATCTTTATATATTCATTTTCCTTATGGGCAATTCCTTTTTCCCCCGGAAAAGATGGCCCAAAAGCTACAATATTTGGCATTGACCGCGCATAAGTCGCTCCTGTAGTTGTGACGGGTTGACCATTTAATCCTGTCACTTCTTCATAAATATTTGATAAATCTTGTATTTCTTGCTTCATCTTGTCAACGTAGGTTCCGGGCAGACTGCGAATAATTTTGAAACTTGTGTCTGGGTAAAGATTTTCGCTTAAAGCATTAATGACTTGCTCCTCTGTCACAGTTACCGGATAACGAATACTAAGTGACAGATGAATAAGATTATTTTCTCTTTTGATTTTGTATGGCGTAAGTATTAAACGCCCACTTTCTTGGTCCGCAAAAGCAATACCTACTCCTTGACCAAAATGTTTTTCATGAAAACTATGGGTGAGCCATGAGAAATAGTGCCTCAGCTCCTTATTTTCTAAATTATTTTGAAGTAAGGCTGCCAAGGCTGTAATTGCATTTTTCCCTAATTCTGGCGCATTGCTTGGCGTCCGCAATCCTTTGGCACTATAAGTTTGACGTCCACCAGAAAGTTGAATGTCATCAGGAACAAAGTCTTTAGCCATTGCACCATGAAAATCGCCCAATGAATCCAATACACCGTGAGCAAATCTTGTCGTCAACTCAAGAGCAACAACACCTCGCTCCCCGTAAACTACTGGAAATTTACAATCTGGTGTAAAACCAAAAAACGGTGCCTTTTCTTCTGACAAATAAAGAGGCACATCTGCTGATCCACTTTCTTCATCAGTTCCAAAAATAATGCGTATTGGTAGACGAGGTTTGAATTTTTTTTCCTTTAATAACTTCAAAGCAAATAGACAGGACAGAATTGGTCCCTTATTGTCTAACACACCTCGCCCATAGAAATAGCCTTCACGCTCCTCAAGCTTAAAGGGAGGCGATAACCAGCCTGGGCCCTCCGCAGCAACCACATCAAGATGTCCAACTACTCCAATATAATCCTCACCTTCCCCTAATTGAGCATAACCCATTGCATCTTTGACGATTTGTATTTCCAGACCATAAGATTGTGCTTTTTCCATGACATAAGCTAAAACTTGACGTGGCTCTGCTCCAAAAGGGGCACCAGCTTCGGCTTCGCCTTTGACACTGGGAATCGCAATTGCTCCTTCCAAAAGGGATACATAGTCCTCCCAATTTTGTTCAATTTCTGTCCTATACATTTTTTACCTCTTTAGAATGCTTTGCTGTTTAAAAAACGAACTGTTTATATGCTTCTCGTGACTTATTATTTTCCTTTGCCTGTAAAACTTTACAAATTGCCTTATAAGATTCATTAAGTCCGACACCACCTTTTTTTGGCATTTTTACAATATCAATTACTTCTTTGTAAGCAGAAATTAAAGCCTGGTTTTCTTCAGACATGGCACAAACTACTTTGAGAGATGTATTTTTTTGTATATCTTGAGCAAGCTCCAATGACATTTTGGAAAACTCAGGGTAGTTAAAGGAAGGTCCGCAAATCACGCCCTCAATATTAAGCCGTTGCAACATCCCTTTTATCTTTCTTTGAACAACATCTGGTGCTTCCCTGTAGGTTTGTTCTCCCATATAAATCGTAACCAGCAAATTTTGTTCATGCTCAGCAAGTAAGGGTTTCAAAGTCACTCCTGGTCCAATCACTTCTTTTGTAGCAGTAAGTGGAACTTTTACATCATCCTTTGTTCCCATTCCCGCTTGAATTTGATTTAAAATCATTACAAGTCTCATTCTATCCTCCTATAGATTATCAAAGCTCAACATTTCCTCTGTAATAGCTTCTAATTCTGCATCAGCAGCTTGTCGTTCTTCATTCATGTATTGTACATCCATAATTTTGATAAAAGGAATGTAGATAAATACACCAATGATAAGCAAAACGAGTTGCAAAAGTGCTCCGGCCCAGTTTGTTGCTAAGAAACCTGAAATAATAATGGGCGTAGTCCACGGAATCAAAACACCGTTGGTGATTGGCACAAGATGAAGGTTCATCATAATATAAGAAACAATAATATTAAAGGTTGGTACTAAGACAAAAGGAATAAAAATGAGAGGATTAAGTACAATAGGAAGACCAAAAATAATCGGCTCATTTATCCCAAATATGCCTGGAACCAAAGCAAGCTTACCTAACTCCTTAATTCGTTTTGAACGACAAACAATTAGCATTGCAATTAATAAAGAAAGTGTTGATCCAGCACCTCCAAAGGTTGCAAATAAGTCTTGAAATTGAGCATTTACAATATGAGGTGCTCCGGTTCCATTTTTAAAATACTCTACATTTTCAAGAGAGAGCGTCAGCAGGATAGGATTAAAAACCGCACCCACGACTGAACTTCCGTTGACGCCGAAAAACCAGAAAACATGAAGAAAGATATAAGCAATAATCATTGCCCATACTGTATCTCCGAGATGGAGCAGCGGTATTTGTAAAAAGTTAAAAACTAAGTCAAAAGCATTTGTGCCAAAAATGTTCAATACCAAGTTCAGTGCAAAAAATATTAGCATGACAAAAGCACCTGGAATCAAAGCAGCGAAGGAATCTTCAACCATGGGTGGTACACCTTCAGGCATTTTGATTACCCATTTTCTGTTGACAGCAAATTGATAAAGATTAACAGAAACAAAGGCGCAAATAATCCCGATAAAAATCCCTTTTGCTCCGACCCAAGAAAGTGGGAGAGCTGTTAAGGTAGCTGATACCGGATTTGCCATCCCCTCAACTGTTACCTCTCCAGTCACAGAGTATGGCATCAGAAGAAACCAAGACATTAAAGTAACTGCCGCTCCAAAAATGGGGTTAGCCTTAATTTCTTTCGCAAAAGAATAACCTATCCCCACAACTGCAAACACGGCCATGATCGTAAAGGTCGCATCTGCAGGCTTAGTAATCATTTCAGCTAAGGTCGTCCCGGTCTTACTGTTAATAACCGTCGTTTCCAAAAAATTAATCCATTGAGGAATAGGGAAATTTGCTAAAAGTAAAAAGAAAGATCCCGCAATCAATAGTGGTGTTGAAACGAGAAAACCATTTCTTATTGCAATAAGATACTTGTTACGTCCTATTTTTTCAGCCAGGGGCAACATAATTTTTTCAAGCTTTGAAAACATCAATTTCTCCTTCTACCTATTCGATAGGTGCTTTAATTCTTGCTTCATAAGCATCTAACCATTCTTGGCTAATGGGCTCGATTTTTGTCTTGTGATTTGCTTCTGGGTGGGCGATAAAGATTCTTGGTTCTTGTTTGTGAGTGGCCACACTAAAAGTAAATTCTACATTAGTTGCAACGCCCCAGTTTCCTTCTTTATCCAGTGCGACAAGTGAAAAAGCTCCTGCTTTACCGTATCTTTCTTTCAATTTATCTTCAAAAGAATACACCGCCTGATCACAAGCCTCTTGGGGCGTATGGCCTTCAGACATGAGACGAACGATTTCATAGGATAAAATTCCTTTCATCAAATCTTCACCAAGTCCTGTTGCTGTAGCCCCTCCAACCTGACTATCCACATAAAAGCCGGAACCTGAGAGTGGTGAATCACCAACCCGGCCAGATTTTTTCATGAAGAGACCAGAACTTGAAGTTCCTGCCACCATTTTTCTACTACTGTCTAAGGCAACCATACCCACCGTATCATGTCCATCATAAGCCGAAAGACCTGTACGTTTCATTTCTTCTAAACGTCTCTCCCATATTTTTTTGGCGCGCTCTGTTAACATTTTTTTCTGCTTAAAGCCTGCTTCAATAGCATATTGTCTTGCGCCTGGACCGACTCGCATACTATTAAATTTTTCCTCAGATAAGGCTTTTGCTACTGCTATTGGATTAGCAATATCAGTAATGCCTGCCACTGCACCAATTTTAAAACTATCTCCATCCATATATGCAGCATCCATTTCTAAAATTCCTGCTTCATTTGGTAGTCCACCATATCCGACAGACTTATAATAAGGATAATCTTCAACCTCTTTTATAGCTTGTTCTAGTGCTTCTCCAGCCTCTCCTCCTTTGCTCAAAAGCTCTTCAGCTTTACAAACCCCATCATGAGCCATTCGCCACGTTGCAATAATTCCCCACATAAATACTCCTTTTTTATTTTATATACAATCTAGTATATACTATTTGCATACATTATAAATTAAACGCTTACATTTGTCAAGGCACAAATAAAAATAGAGAAAGACTCATGCTTCTCTATTTTTATACTATTCTTGATTATAGATGTTTAATGCCTCTAGGAACACATGACCATACTTTTTCAACTTCACTTGACCTACACCGGAAACTTCTAAAAATGTCTCTTCGTCTAAAGGCATAATTCTTGTCATGTCTTTCAATGAAGCATCGGAAAATATCATGAAAGGAGGAACGCCTTCTGACTTGGCAATATCGAGACGTAACGTCCGTAATTCTTCAAATAACTCCAAATTAAATGTACCATTAGCTACAGACTGTTGCTTAGTAGTGCTTAAAGCTGTACGTCGCCAGACTTGCTCTCTACCTTGTAGAACAGCTATCCCACGATCAGAAACCCCAAGTAAGGGGAATTTGCCTGCGGAGACAGCTAAGTAACCTTCCCCCGCTAAAAAATCAATCAGTTCTCCAACTGCTTTTTGCGAATATCCCTTCATTATGCCAAAAGTTGAGAGTTTTTCAAAATTCCAACGTGCTAAGTTTTTATTTTTAGAGCCTACTAAAACTTGTGCGACTGCTGTTTTTCCGAAACGTTGTTCCATCCGAATAACACAAGACATAACTTTTTGTGCATCAAGCGTAACATCTGTACGCTCCCGGTCGTCTAAACAGTTTGAGCACTTATGACAGTCCTCTCCCGCATCACCAAAATACTGTAAAATATAACCCTGCAAGCAAGTTTCTGAGCTTGTATAAGCTTGCATCTGCCTTAGTTTTTCGTATTCTTGCTCCTTATGTTGCTCACTCCCTTCGCCTTGCTCGATCAAGAAGTTTCTGAGACGAACATCATTGGGCGAAAATAATAAGATAGCATCCGAATCAAGTCCATCTCTTCCTGCACGACCTGCTTCTTGATAGTAGGCTTCAATAGTAGCAGGCATCCCATAATGAATTACAAAACGAACATTGCTCTTATTTATCCCCATTCCAAAAGCATTGGTTGCCACCATAATAGGAACTTCATCATAAAGGAAATCTTCTTGGTTTTTTTGGCGCTCTCCCTCAGCTAAACCGGCATGATAACGTTTAGCAGGAAAATTATTTCGGTTTAACCATTCCGTAACTTCTTCTACTTCTTTACGTGTGTTGGCATAGATAATGCCTGATTCGTCAGTATGTTCTTTTAAGTAGGACTTTAAAAAGTCACGTTTATCTTTTCCTTTAACAACTTCAAAGCGTAAGTTTTCGCGTAAAAAACCTGTTTTAACAGTGTTGTCTTCAGAGATTTGTAATAAGTCTTGAATATCTGCAGATACCCGAGGTGTGGCTGTAGCTGTTAGTGCTAAGATTGTTGGTGAAGTAGGCAAATCAGCCAATCGTTTCGCAAAAGTAACATAAGAAGGTCTAAAATCATGTCCCCATTGAGAGATACAGTGTGCTTCATCAATTGCAACCAAATCAATAGGAAGGTGTTGCAAAAAATAGTTAAAAGATTCTAATTCAAACCGTTCAGGCGCAACAAACAAGATTTTAACCTCGCCATTTTCGATCTGTTGCATTCGGAAATAAGCTTCTTGCTCATCTACTGTCGAATTAATAAATGTTGCTGGTATATTTGCAATATTTAGCTGATCCACCTGATCCTTCATCAGGGAAATTAAAGGCGAGACCACAAGAGTAACGCCTTCTTGTAAAAGGGCAGGTAATTGATAGCAAATGGATTTCCCTGCACCTGTCGGCAATATCCCCAGAGTATCTTTTCCCTGTAGAACTTGCTCTATTATTTGTTTTTGACCTTGACGGAAACTTTCATAGCCAAATATTTCCTTGAGTTTTGCTTCTAAATTCATCTTTTCCTATTATACGTTTAATACTAAAAAAATTCACGAACAAAAGTGAGTTTTTTTCTTTTATTTTTAGAGTACCTCAATTTTTTGTTTTAGTTAAAAGTAAGGAATTCAAAATTACGGAAACGCTAGACAAGCTCATTGCTGCTGCAGCAATCATTGGATTGAGTAATCCAAAAGCTGCCAGCGGGATACCAATAATATTGTAAATGAAGGCCCAAAAATAATTTTGTTTGATTTTACTTAAGGTTTTTCGAGAGATCTTAAAGAGATCGAGTAATTTATGGATTTTACCACCCATAATGGTCACATCTCCTGCTTCCATCGCAATATCTGAGCCTGTTGCCATGGCAACACCCACAGTACTACTTGCTAATGCAATAGCATCGTTTATTCCGTCGCCTACCATAATGGAATGTGAAGTTTCTTGGACAATTTTAGCTTTGTCTTCAGGTGATAGATTACTTTTTACTTCATCCAAATTGACAATTTCTTGGATTTTTTTAGCAGAATCTTCATTGTCCCCTGTCAACATCACAGTTTTAATGCCGGCTTTTTTCAGTGCAGCTACGGTCTGCACACTTTCTTGCTTAATTGAAGATTTAAAGGTTGCTGTAGCTATATGGCTTACATCATCCGCAAGATAAATAACAGTATCTGTGCTTGATGTGACATCGTACCCGTGCTCTTCCATAAGTTTTGCATTTCCTGCATAATATTGACGGCCATTTATTTCTCCTGAAAGTCCACGACCAGCAATTTCTTTAAGGTTTTCTACGGGGTAGATTTCCTCAGTTTTTACGGCTTGAGCTAACGGATGGTGCGAATGACTTTCTAAACTTGCTAAAATTTTAAATGATTCATCGTTGCCCTCAAATTGAGACAACTCAAATTCACCTGTCGTAATCGTCCCTGTCTTATCAAAGAAAACTGTTGTCACGCTATTTGTCAGTTCTAAAGCATTGGCATTTTTCAACAGCAAGCCATTCTTAGCAGCAAGTCCTGTTCCTGAAATAATTGCGGTTGGTGTCGCTAAACCAAGCGCACATGGGCAAGCAATAACCAATGTTGCCACAGCATGCATAATGGCAGTCAATAATGTCCCAGTAATAGCCCATGTTGCTACAAAAGTCACAAGTGAAATGACCAAAACAATTGGAACAAAGACATTTGAGATTTTATCCGCGAATTTTTGAATATCAGGTTTTGAGGCTTGCGCTTCTTCCATCATTTCAACCATCCGAGAAATAGTCGAATCGTTAACATCTCGAACAACAACAGCTTTAATGGAACCGTCTAAATTCACAGCCCCTTCAAATAGTGTATCATCGTCTGCTTTGACAACAGGTAAAGATTCGCCAGTCAAGTGACTTTCGTCAAAAGATGCTTTACCTTTAAGGATCATTGCATCCAAAGGTACCTTCTCTCCCGGATAAATTTGAATAACATCCCCGATTTGGACTTCTTCAAGCGGGCGCTCACCTTCTTCTGTGTGAACCATTTTAACCCTACTACTCATCAAGCTCGTGATTGCCTGACTTGTTTTTTCTTTAGCATTGTGCTCAAGTACTTTTCCTAAAACAACCAAGGTAATAATAACCATAGCTGATTCAAAATTCAAAGCATTGTCTTGTCCTAAAAATACCGCTAAAATTAAACTCGAAAAATATGCAACGCTAGTTCCAAGTGCTACTAGAACATCCATATTTGCATTTCCATTTTTCAATGCATGATAAGCGCCGACGTAAAAGCGCCAACCGATAATAAACTGAACAGGTGTTGCGAGAATAAGTTGTAAAACAGGAGTGTGTAGAAACATCAAATAGTGTGTGCCCAATACTCCTTCAAACATAGCAAGTACTAAAGGCAGAGTCAAAATTACTGACACGATCAATGACAATCGTAAATTACGATTCCTTCTACGCGCTTGAGCTGCAATTTTTTCTTGATGTGCTTTATCGTTTACAATAGCACCATAGCCCACCTTTTCAACTATATTGATCACATCTTGATCACTAATGCTATCATCAAAAATGACTTTTGCTTTTTCGGTTGCCAAGTTAACTGTTGCTTCTTGGATTTTATTCGAGTTATTCAATGCTTTGGATACGGTATTCACACAGTTTGCACAGGTCATACCCGTGATGACAAAGTTTTGACTTCTCATTTTCTACTCCTTCATTAAATTTACAAATGTAAACATTGTGTTCCAGAGAAAACTGCCCCTAAGGACAGCCTTCTTATTTTACTAATTCGTAGCCAGCTTCTTTAACAGCCATTGCTAAATCTTCTACGGGTGTTGTCGCTGCATCGAATTTCACAAGTGCTTCATTCTTTTTTAAAGAGACTTTTGCGGATTTTACACCAGTAAGCCCTTCGAGTGCTGAAGTCACATGCATTGCACAGTGATCACAAGTCATACCTTTGATTACGAATTTTTCTTTTTCCATTATCTCTCCTCCATATTAGCTGACGTGTTGGCAGCTGCAAGAATTAAAATTTTCTAAACAAGTACAAGTTGTTTCTTGAACTGTTTCTTTATTTTTTAACGCTTCTTGCAAACTTGCTACATCTTCTGAAGTCAAGTTTGACAAGGCGATCATATCGGCTAAGAGCTTCACTTGTTTTGTTTCACAAACTTTTTCAAGTAAAGACTGTCCCATCATTTGAATAGCTGTACATTCTGCCATTAAAGGGCGATAAACAAACTTACGACCTTCTTTTTCAGTACTTAGCATTCCCTTTTTCACGAGGCGCCCCAGCAAAGTTTTAACTGTTGCTAGAGACCAATCCAAATCGGGCGAAATTTGACAAGAAATCTCATCAACTCGTGCTTCGCCGAGCGACCATATAACACGCATAACAATCAATTCTGCATTTGATATATTAAATTCTGTTTCGTTCATTGGCGCTCCTTACTTTATTTTTACTACAACTACAGTTTACAACTGTAAACTATAAATGTCAAGTCACAACTCTGTATTATAAATAAAAAAACCCTTTAAGGCAAGTATAGACTTTCAAAAAGGGTCGTTTATTTTCAATATTATTATTTTCCGTCACCAAAGATGCGTTCCATAATTTCACGTCCTGTTGGCGTTGCAGCAAGCCCACCTTCACCAGTTTCACGGTGAGCAGAGGGCAGTGAGCGTCCTACATTGTACATACATGTGATCACTTCATCAACAGGTATAACTGTTTTAACACCAGCTAAAGCCATATCGGCGGAAATCATCGCCTGAGAAGCCCCCATAGCGTTACGATGGACACAAGGAATTTCTACTAAACCTGCGACAGGGTCACAAATCAGGCCCAGCATATTTTGGAGTGTCAAGGCTAAAGCTATTCCGGCTTGCTCGCCCGTACCTCCAGCCATGATAACCAAAGCGGCTGCGGACATGGCCGATGCCGACCCAACTTCTGCTTGACATCCTCCTTCAGCACCTGCAATCGTTGCATTGTTTGCGATTGCTAAACCAAAAGCACCAGCTGTAAAGATAAATTCTACCTGCTGCTCCTGTGTAAGCCCTAACTTCTTCGTTGCTGCAGAGAGCACACCAGGTAGACATCCAGCTGACCCAGCTGTCGGTGTCGCACAGATGAGTCCCATCTGAGCATTGACTTCATTTACAGCTACGCCATCACGCGCTGCTCCTAAAATAACATCACCTGATATCGCTTTTCCTGATTTAATGTATTCATCCATCTTCTTGGCATCGCCACCTGTAAGTCCTGTTGTTGACTTATTCCCAAGTAGTCCTTCCTCAATTGATGACATCATTGTCGCCAAGTTATGTTCCATCATCTCAATGATTTGTTCACGGCTCGCACCGGTTTGTTCTATTTCTTCTGCAATCATCAATTCAGCAATTGATGGATATGCTTTTGCATCTTCAAGCAGTTCTTGTACATTTGAAAACATAATTACCCCTTATTTAAAGAAATTTACAGCAGAAAGTTTCGGAATGTGTTTCATTTCCTCAAAAGCTTCTTCGACATCGAAACTGTCTACTTCCATAATCATGATTGCTTTTTCACCTTTAGCTTCACGTGTCAAATTCATTTGTGCCACGTTAATATCATGCTTTTCAAAAATAGCTCCGAGACGCGCCAAAATACCTGGTGCATCTTGATGGACAATAACAAAAGTTGGCATCCCTGCTGAAATAGAAATATCGAAACCATTGAGTTCGGTCACTTGAATCAAGCCCCCGCCAATAGAAATCCCTGTGACGCTCATGTCACGGTCCCCTTTTTTCAAAATCAGACGCGCTGTGTTAGGATGGTCTGCCTTATCTTCTGGATGAGGCACATATGTCACTTCCATCCCTTCTTCGTGAGCAATGCGCGGTGCATCTCGTAAGCGAGGATCATCAGGATCCATACCTAAAACACCAGCAACCAAAGCAACATCTGTTCCATGTCCACGATAAGTTTTGGCAAAACTCTCATACAAATGAATCTCAACCTTCTCGGGCAATTCGCCAAAAATTGAACGAATAATCTTTCCTATACGGGCAGCACCGGCAGTGTGAGAACTACTGGGACCAACCATTACAGGACCAATAATGTCAAATACACTTTTGTAACGTAAATTTTCCATATTTCCTCCGCAACTTTGCTCAGCAAAGCTTTTCGTTCGAATTTTTTATATTCCAACGAAACAATTTATTCTTAAAATCATTATAACACTAATACGCTTTCATATCTATATAAAACTGGGGCTGTAGCAAAAAGATAAGTTTGCTAATTTTCCAATTTTACGTGGACTTTTCAGACTATTCTTTAATGATTAAAAATGCAAAAAGGACATTTTTTTCTCAATTCTCGCCGATAGTTTGTGATATAATAAACTTTAGAAAAATAGAAAGAGAGATTTCAATGAAATTCAATCACAAACCTCTGAATCTTTATGTAAATTTCAAAGAATCTGCTGAAAAGTTCCCCAAAAGTCGTTTTATTTTCGATAAAAAGTTAAACGCTTTCCCGGAATTAGAGCTTGAAACAAATTATCAAAGCGTTCACGAAGCAGTCTTGCAAAAAGCTTATAATTTGTCAGCCTTGGGAATAAAAAAAGAAGACAAGGTCATTATTTTTAAATCAAGTGCTTTTGACACTTATCTTCTTGCCGTTGCTGTGTCCTATCTGGGTGCTGTGCCTGCAATGATTTCCCATCACTTTTCTACACCAGTAATGGATACTCTTGCTGCACGCCTTGAAACTCCTTGGCTCATTTTTGATGAAGATACAGATGCTGTCGTTCAGGAATTAAAAAATGTAAACGAAGATCACAAACTCTTTGTTTCTGACTTTGCTTCAATCACTAATAGTCCTGAGGTAAGCAATCAACAATTAGCTACGGATGAGATTGCTTATCTCACACATACCTCAGGTACTACTGGAATTCCGAAACTGATTGCACACTCAGCTCAATCTATGGGCTGGCGTTGGGTCTTGCAACGTACAGTAATGGATTGGATGCCAGACAAATCTTCACTGTTGGCATTCCATATTTCACCTGTTCATTCCCGCTTTAACATTGGTATATCATCAGCCATGACCTTCGGCTTTGATCTTATGCCACTTTCTAATTTAGAAAAAAATACTGTGCTTAGCATGTTTGAAAAATATCGCCCTACAGCTTTCGAAACACACCCAAACCATTTTGTTCGCCTAGCAAATGTTGTAAAAGAAACACCCGAGGCCTTTGCTTCTATTCGCTATCTCCACTCTACTTTTGATGCAATTAACAAAGATACAATGCATACTTTCCTTGCGGCTTCTAAAGAGGAAAATCCTGTTTTCTTGCAAATCTACGGTCAGTCTGAATGCGGTCCAATGATTTGGAAAAAACACCGCCTTAGTACCTTACCAAATACAAATGCTCGTGAAATGGGTATCGGCATGCCTGGACTTTCCCAAGCGCGCGTAACAGATGCTGACGGAAATGTTGTTCCTGCTGGTACACCTGGTCATATTCATTTCCTCTCTAAAGGGCGTGCTCTTACTTACTATAAAGAGGATAGTCGTTTTGCTGAAGAAGTTTATGGTGACTGGTGGGATACAGGCGACTGGGGGATTATGGATGAAGACGGTGTGCTCTTCCTCTATGATCGTCAAGTTGATCTTATTGACAAAGTGGAGTCAAACTTAGCCATTGAAGATCTCCTCCTCGATCAACACGACTTTCTTGACGAAGTAATAATTATCCGCGATGCTTCTGGACATCCTCAACCTATTTTGGCGCTTGCCGAAGGTAAAGAAATGGACTGGAAAGCTTGGTGGTCTTCTATCATTGACATGCCATTCCTAAATGAGCCGCTTCTCATGGACTATGATGCGATACCTCGTACAGCCACAATGAAAGTTCAAAGATTAGCTCTTGAGCGTGAACTTGCAGCAGCTAAAAAATAAATATCATATACAAAAAGGTAGTTCCCAAGAGGAAACTACCTTTTTTAAATTATTTTGCTACTGCTTGCCACAGAAGCGATAAAAGGAGAGAGAAAGCATAAGAGCTATTAAATAAAACCATATTTTTTAAAGAATAAACAAAGCTATGAGGCGCAGGAACTTCTGCTGCATGGTGTTTCAAGTTCTTCTGAATTATCGGAAAGGAAAGAACAGTCAATAATGTTGGCCATTCAAAAATTCCAATGAAAAAACCTAAAATAATGAAGAAATATGCACTGTACATAAGCAGTTGAAAAAGCTGAATACCTTGTTTACGTCCAATATAATAAACTAAAGTATAACGATGGTTTTTAATATCTGTATCCAAATCACGCAAGTTGTTAGCCAGCATAATATTTGCAATCGTAAAGACTAACGGTAAACTCGCAATTACCATTGCTATAGCACCAACTATATCTCCAGAAAGCGCAAAAGAGTTTGCCGCAAAGTTGAGATCAAGTTTAAAAATAGGATTTTCTGCACTATTGATGAGAATCACCATTGCAAAGATTCCAAATCCCATTGTTCCACCGGAAAAGATTTCACCCAATGGCATACGAGAAAGAGGTATCGGACCATAAGTATAAAAAACGCCGATAAAGAAGACGATGCCTCCCAGCACCAAAAAGAGCCAGCCCGTAAAATAAGCCAAAAGGAAACCCAAACCCAGGCTGACAAGAACCATGAATACTATCAAATTTCTAACAAAATGTGGTGACAGATTAGCTTTACCAATAATATTTTCTTGTTTTTGATAAATTTCATCTTTAGCTTTTTGAAAATCTTGATAATTGTTAATCGCTGTTACCGTCATATCAAAAATAAGCATAGCCAATAAAAAAAGAAACGATAGGCCAGCGTTAAATGTTTTAAAATAACTCAGACTGAAAAGTAAGCCAATAATATAAGGAAATATACTGGCAATTTTGGTTTTAATTTCAACAAGTTCTAAAAATGTTTTAAATGTCATAAAGCGTTTGGGATATCCTTCACTATATTTTCTTTGGTTTTCAAACAATCAAACTTCCTAGATGTTTAATTCTTCTTAGGATGCTCATCTTTTCCAGACAGCATGAACACTCTATATTATAGCTGATAAATACTCCAGAATCAATTTCCGAAGGAATTTATCAGAAATAAAAAATAGCTCTAATGAGCTATTTTTTAATTAACGTCCTTTATAAATTGAACGAGATTTACCATACCATACTTGGGTAAGTATTTTTTGAATCCAAGGTTGAACCCATTTATCTAAACCAAATGCGCGGCCTGAACCGTTCATTAAGGCAATTGCTACTGGAATAAACCAGATGTTTACCCAGAAGAACATACCAGATAGTGCGAACATCACTGTCAATGCTGCAGTTACAGCTGATGCAATCCAAGTAAAGAGACCAAAGATAATAGCAAGAGCAAGTAAAACTTCAACGATAGACATGAATTTTTGCATGAACAATGCAACATCACGATTTGGAATCATGAACTTAAAGATAGGTTCCATCCAATGTGGTACTTTTTCAAGTACTGGCATTGGCTCTGTACCATAAGCATATGAGAGACCCCATTCTGTCGCTTTGTGTGCAGCTTCTGCTCCACCACTAGCAGCAGCGCCAGTTGCACCAGCAGCAGCATCTGCAGCTTTAGTTGCAGCTTCACCTGTTGCGCCAGCAGCAGCATCTGCATGTTTAGGTACTTCTTGCAACCAAGCAAATGGGAATTTAAGATCGTCTGTGAACCAAGAACCTTTACCAAACCAAGTTGTAGGATTAAAGAGTTGACCTTCACCAACAATTTTCTTCATTGCTTCTGTCAACCAAACAAGACCATAGAAGATACGAAGTGGCACAGCCCAGAGTACGTTACCTAAACGTGAAGTGTGACCACGCATGAAGTTACGATCATCTTTTGTACGGAAAACTTCATCCAAAGCATAACGCCAGAAATAATGAGCGGAACGGATTTGCAATGTGTAGATAAAGTAAACAATGTTTTTCATCAACATTGCCCAGAAACCTGTCAAACGCATGCTTCCGACTTTAGCAACACCCCAAGTTGAACCGATAGAAACCATTGTTCCTTGGTATTTGCTTTCGTGTTTATGTTTGCTTCCACCGTTAATATCTGCGATGATATTTGAAGCTGCTGTGTGCGCTGTTTGCTCTGCCGCTTCAACGATTTGTGGTGTTGGACGACCTGTATCAGGTTCGATATAACCTGAAACGTCTCCGGCTACATAGATACCTTTATCTTCAAATCCAACTGCTTCCATAAATTCATTGGCTTGGAGACGATGTCCACGTTCTGTTTCGTTAAGATTAGTCTGTGCTGCTGTATTCCCTTGAACACCTGTAGTCCAAATCAATGTGTGTGTTGGGATTTCTTTTGAAACTTTTTCTTCGTCTCGTCCACCAACATTTACTTTGATGTGATCTTCTGCAACTTCAACGATACCGTGATTTGTCAATACATTGACATTTTTCTTTTCAAGATATGCGTGTGCACGGTCTGCTTGCTTGCGGTCCAATGTGTTCAAGATTGTTGGCATCATTTCAACAACGTTGATTGTGATTTCTTCCTCAGGAATTTTCCAATCTGTTGAAACCTTCTTACGCCAGTCAATCAATTCACCAGCCATTTCAATCCCTGTGAAACCTGAGCCTGCAACAGAGATAGTCAAAAGTGCACGGCGTTTTTCATCGTCAACTTCTGTTGAACCATATTGAACAACAGTTTCAAGTTGACGTTTGATACGCATAGCATCTTCGAGTGACCAAAGAGTAAAACCGTGTTCTTTAACACCAGGTACCCCAAAGTCGTTAGGTTCACCACCAAGAGCAACTACAACATAGTCATAGTCGTAGCTTCCTTGTTCAGTGATAACCTTTTTGTTATCTTTATCAAGACTGACAACAGCATCAGTTACAAGGCTCACATTTTTACGTTTTCCCAAAAGTTTTTGGAAGTCATATTGAACTGTTGTGAATGGCACACGTCCTGCTGCAACTTCATGAAGTTGCGTCATAGATGTATGATAACTGTGTTTGTCAATCAAAGTGATGTCAGCATTCGCTTTAAGCTTTTTCGAAAGCTCACGTGTTGCATGAACCCCAGCAACACCACCACCGATGACTACGATTTTTTTCTTAGTCATTTAAAATCGGTCTCCTACTAGTAATATAATAATGAAAAAAATTTCCATCTAACATTATATCGCTTTCATGCTGCTTTGTAAAGTCCGACATTGTGCTTCTACTAAGTAAGCGGACAAATAAAAGTTAGTTGACGAATTTATACATACCCTATCCTCTTTTTAAAGTCAAAATTAAAAATTTTATAAGAGTACCTAGCTTCTTTTTTTCAAGCTGAATTGCTGCATATCCCCCTAGCTATGTAGTACAATTATTTTATGAAGCTTACATTTGATGATACTATCACCAAGCGCCTATTAGCGCTTATTGAAGATGATCCTGCTGACTTTGTCTTAGACTTTGATCATACTTTAAGTAATGAGACACTCCCAAGCAGCTGTTGTGGCATTACACGTTATCGTATTGTTGCCGTTAATAAAGGAGAAGTTCCTAAAGTTTTTGATGGGAAAATCAGCTCACCTTTAGGTGATTTTTACTGCAAGGCTTGGGGGATGATGTATTTTGATGAAAATATGCGTGTCCGTGTTACGGCCAATCATTTGATTGAGATTATGGGCGATGGCGAAAAGATAGCCCCACATATTGAAATTATTGACTATCGTCACCAATAAATAGTTATCCTATTTTTGTCCAAACTACAGAAATTTTCTGTGGTTTTTTCTTAAAATAATTGACAGAGTTTTCTAATGATATTACAATAAAAGGAACTACTTTATATCAAGTTACCCGAAAGGACATCTCGCCCATGGGAAAAATAAAAATCAACTGGAACCTTTGGCTTAACGGACTACTTTTTTTCGTTGTGCTTTTCTTACTTTTTAATGTCATTTCAAACATTACCCCGATTACAAAAAGCATTGGCAATTTTTTACAAATTCTCTCTCCTTTGTTTCTCGGAGCAATCGTTGCATACTTTTTAGATAAACCTATTCATAAACTTAGCTTGCTTTTTAGACGTTTGAATGTAAAATTTATCCAACATCATGCAAGAAAATTTAGTATTTTTGTCACTTATATGATTTTCTTACTTCTCCTCTTTTTTGTTATTTATTATCTCTTTCCCATTGTGGTTCGTAACTTACTCGAGTTTCTACGCTTATTACCTACGATTTACCAAAACATTTATCAATGGCTCAGCAGTAATCAATTTCAAGAGTTAGATAATTTTTTACAAATCGAAGACTCTATTCGCTCTTTTGTCAATGCGTTTAGTGCACAGGACGCCGCACGCTACATTACCAGCGGCATTGAATCTCTGAGTACCTTTACTTTCACACTTGCTTCACAGCTTTTCCGTATTGTTGTTGGCATTATCATTTCAATTTATCTTTTGTTATATAAAGAAAGTATCTTACAGATTCTCTCCCGCTTTGGGAAGATTTCTGCTAAGCAGGAGCATCTCCAAGCAATAAAATATTATCTTCGCCAAACAGATATTATCTTCTATAAATTTATTTCCACACAATTCATTGATGCATGCATCATGTGGATTTCATCCACGTTCTTACTATTTATCCTCCACATAACGGGCGTTGCTCATAATCCCTTCTCAGTGGCCTTAGGTTTGCTTATTGGTATTTGCAACATGATTCCTTATTTTGGTTCAATCTTTGCTTCAATTGTCGCAATGATTATCGCTTTTTTTACCGGCGGTTGGGAAGCAGGGCTTGTTACGATTATTATGCTCATCATCCTTCAGCAAATTGATGGAAATATCATCGGACCAAAACTAATGAGTGGTGCTTTGAATGTTAACCCCATTATCGTTATTATCTCTATCTCGATTGGCGGTGCTTATTTTGGTATATTAGGCATGTTCGTCGCTGTACCTGTCGCAGCCTTACTTAAAATTATTTTTATGGAGTATTTAGAGGCTAAGGAAAGTAAACTTTCTCTCACTCCTCACAAAAAATAAAAAAGAGTTATTTCTAACTCTTTTTTTCTTGGACTTTTTGAATAAAATTAAGGAGTTTTTGGTTAAAAGCCTCAATATTTTCCACATGAAGAATATGACCACAATCTTCAAAAATACTTACCTCTGATTGTGCGTTATGTTGTAGGTTCCGTGCTGCCTGAGCATGTTCTGGGGGAAAAATAGGCGAACACCCACCAGCAAAGAACAAATGGGGAACCGTTTCGCGCATAAGATTCTGACGCCAATCTTGCGTAATCACATTTTGAAGCAAGGCTTGGTGCTTTTGAAAATTAAAGGGCAACATCCCTTTACCTAACACACGTTTTACTTGATCTGTCAATTGACGATGAGTTAATTTTGTGCGCAGAAAATCTTTAATAAAATCAGATAATTCACCAAGAGTTTTACCTGTTTGTCCATCTAACCAGTCCGGTGCTCTCATAAATGTAGGTGCTTGATCCTCTGTTACGATTGCTGTTAACTTTCCGTCTGTAAAAAGCTCTTCATATGCCATAATGGTCGCTGCTCCCATCGAGTGTCCAACCAATACAGGTCGAGAAAGTTGCAGAGCATTCATCAACTCTTCTAAATCAGTCGCCAAACGATGTAAGGTCATCCCATAATCTACTTCTTGGCTTTGTCCATGACTCCGGTGATCATAAGTGACTACACGATAACCTGCAGCAACAAAATAATCGACTTGAAAAGCCCAAGTAACTTCACTCGCAGAATAGCCGTTAATAAAAACGATTGCTTGATTTTCTGTTGCTCCATAGCTATGATAATTGATCTGAACTCCATCATTTGTTGTATAAAAAGGCATTGTTTCTTCTTTCTATTGCTCAATCTTTTACTGTACATATCTGACAGCAAAAACTATTCATATTGTAGCAAAAAAGACGAGGAAATCCTGATTTTTTGCTTTAATGTTTGGTGAGGAATAGAAAAAGAGCGAAATTTGCTCGCTCTTTTTAGATTATTTAACAACAATATTTACCAATTTATTCGGAATCGCAATAACTTTAACGATATTTCCTTCCACTTCGACTGCTTCTAAAGCTACTTTTTCAAGTTGGTCTTTTGGTAAATCTTTTTCAATCATGACTTTAGCTTTTAACTTACCGTTGATTTGAACGACAATTTCTATTTCATCTTCAACAAGTTTGCTTTCATCAAATGATGGCCACGCAACATACGAAATACCTGCTTCATTACCGAGTTCAACCCAAAGTTCTTCTGCAAGGTGAGGTGCAAACGGAGCTAAAAGTTGAACAAAGCCTTTCGCATATTCAAGCGGTAATGTTTTAGACTTATTGGCTGCATTTACAAAGATCATCAATTGAGAAATTGCTGTATTAAACAACATGTGATCCAAGCGCTCGGTAACGTTTTTAACTGTTTCATTATAAACTTTATCTAGGCTACCATCATTTTCTTCAGTGATTGTGCTATTGCTGAGCAAACGAACCACACGATCCAAGAATTTACGTGCACCTTCCAGTCCTTCTTCTGACCAAGGAATACTTGCATCTAAAGGTCCCATGAACATTTCATAAACACGTAAAGTATCGGCTCCGTAACGTTTAACGACATCATCGGGATTAACCACATTTTTCAATGATTTAGACATTTTAGCTGGAGCTTGCTCAAGCTCTTCGCCAGTCTCAACATTGTAATAAGAGCCATCACGTTTTTCAACCTTATCTGTAGCAACCAAAGCACCGCGACTATCGCGATAAGAAGTTCCCAAAATCATCCCTTGATTGAAAAGTTTTTGGAAGGGTTCATTTGTTGGAACAACACCCAAGTCAAAGAGAACTTTATGCCAAAATCTTGCATAGAGAAGGTGAAGAACCGCATGTTCGGCTCCGCCGACATAAATATCAACAGGAAGCCATTCTTTAATCAGCTCTGGATCAGCAATAGCTTGGCTATTTTTAGGGTCAATGTAGCGCAAGTAATACCATGACGAACCGGCCCATTGTGGCATTGTATTTGTTTCACGACGACCTTTTACACCATCTTCGCGTGTCACAGTCAGCCAATCTGTTAAATTCGCCAAAGGTGATTCACCAGTACCTGACGGTTTAATATTTGAAGTTTTTGGTAAAACTAATGGCAGTTCTTCTTCTGGAACAGCAGTAGTTGTGCCATCTTCCCAATGAATAATTGGGATTGGCTCGCCCCAATAACGTTGACGACTAAAGAGCCAGTCACGTAGACGATAAGTCACTTTACGAGAGCCGATACCTTTTTCTTCCAGATAAGCGACCATTTTTTCAATCGCTTCTTCCTTTTCCATACCATTCAAGAAATCAGAATTTATAATTTTTCCACCTTCTGTATGGCAGGCTTCTTGAACATTTCCACCATCAAAAACAGGAACGATTTCTAAGTCATAGACCTTAGCGAATTCCCAATCTCGTTCATCATGTCCAGGTACTGCCATAACGGCACCATGTCCATAGCTTGCAAGAACGTAATCAGCGATCCAGATAGGCATTTTCTTGCCACTTACTGGATTAATTGCGTATGCACCTGTCCAAACACCTGTTTTATCCTTTGCCAAGTCTGTACGAGCCAAATCTGACTTAAGGCTGGCTTGATGTTTATAGTCTTCTACAGCATCAGCTTGTTCAGCAGTAGTAATTTTTTCTACTAATGGATGCTCTGGTGCAAGAACAGCAAATGTTGAGCCAAAAAGTGTTTCGGGACGCGTTGTGAAAACTGTAAATTCTTCATCGCTACCCTCAACTTTAAAGTTGATGTCCGCACCAACAGATTTACCAATCCAGTTACGTTGCATTTCTTTGATTGATTCTGGCCAGTCCAGGTCTTCCAAATCATTAAGCAAACGCTCCGCATAGGCTGTAATCTTCAGCATCCATTGACGCATCGGTTTACGAACAACTGGATAGCCGCCACGCTCTGAAGTACCATCAGGGAGCACTTCTTCATTGGCGATAGCTGTTCCTAATTCTTCAACCCAGTTAACAGCTACTTCAGCTTCATAGGCCAAACCTTTTTCATACAGCTTCGTAAAAATCCACTGTGTCCATTTATAAAATTCTGGATCAGTTGTATTTACTTCACGTTCCCAGTCATAGCTGAAACCGAGGCTGTTGATTTGACGTTTAAAAGTAGCAATATTTTTCGCTGTAAATTCGACAGGATCATTACCTGTATCGATTGCATACTGCTCAGCAGGCAAGCCAAAAGCATCCCAACCCATTGGATGAAGGACATTATAGCCTTGCGCACGTTTATAGCGGCTCAGAATATCTGTTGCTGTATAACCTTCAGGGTGCCCCACGTGAAGACCTGCTCCTGATGGATAAGGAAACATATCGAGTGCATAAAATTTCGGTTTGTTTTTGTCTGTTCCTGTACGGAAAGTGTTATTGTCCGCCCAGTATTTTTGCCACTTGGCTTCAATGTCAATGTGTTTGTATTCCATATTTCATTCCTTAAAGTTTTTTATAAATTATATTTACAAATCTCAAATTCTATTATATCAAAAAAATCAAAAAAGCAGATTGCTGCTTTTTATCTGTAGCAGAAAATTATTCATGACCGATTAGACCAAATGCTAAAACTAAGTCACTGCCTACAAGTTGTAAGCCATATTTCTGCTCATATTTTTTTACTTTATTGAGTAAGGTGTTCCGATGAACATAGAGCAGCTTTGCTGCAGCTGCTTGGTTGCCGTATGTCGTGTAAAGGGCACGGTACTAACGCCTTATCTTCAGGACTTTGAAGAAGCTCTTGTCTGATGTTATTCAATAATAAACTCTCGACATGATGGAGACCCTGAGCCAGAATAGACTCACTAAAGCTGGCTTTTTGCTGAAAAAACTGTGTTTCTTCTTGATAGACTTGCTCGAGCTCTTCGTTGGACACAAAGCTTCCGAGGTAATATTGAAGTTTCTCACCCATATCTTGAGACAAGACTTTTAGACTATCTGTAAGCTCTGATTTACTCAGATTATTCCCAGTATATTCTTCAATAACGAATTGTTTTTCAGCATTTTCTCGTATTACATCGGGCAAGATAAATTTTATATTTTCTACAAGTTCTGAAAAATCCGCAACAGCAAATTGCAAGATACGAAATCGTCCTATAGGTAAAGACGAAAAGTCAGTAGTCTGCTCTGAAAGTAAGGCTATTAAAGTACGCTCTCGTTGATTAAGCTCTGATTCTTCCACGTTGCGGTAAAGTTTTTTTATCTTTTCTATTTCCATTTTTCAAAAAAGTGACCTAAAGGTCACTCTGCTCTTAATTTTCCGTAGGGATGTGTAATTCGAAAAGTGGTGACAATGGACGTTTCTCGTGAATACGGATAATGGCATCGGCAAGCAATGGTGCGATTGAAATCTCAACAATCTTATCACTGCGACGTTCATCTGGTATTTCAATAGTATCCAAAACTACCAACTTATTAATTCCTGAACTTTCGATACGTTCAATAGCTGGACCTGATAAAACAGCATGTGTACATGAAGCATAAACTTCAGTAGCACCAAGCTCTTTCAAGGCATTTGCGGCCAAAGTAATTGTACCAGCTGTATCAATCATATCATCAATCAAGATACACTTCTTCCCTTTAACATCACCGATAATATTCATAATTTCAGCAACGTTGGCACGTGGACGACGTTTATCAATGATTGCGATTGGTGCTTTCAAGAAAGCCGCTAACTTGCGTGCACGGCCCACACCACCATGGTCAGGAGAAACGATTACTAAATCATCGCCATTGGCAAAGCCGTGACGACGGAAGTAATCAGCAATCAATGGTGAGCCCATAAGGTGATCCACAGGAATATTGAAGAAACCTTGAATCTGAGCAGCATGCAAATCAAAGGTAATCAAGCGGTCTGCACCAGCAATTTGAAGCATGTTTGCGACCAATTTTGATGTGATTGGTTCGCGTGCACGTGCTTTACGGTCTTGACGGGCATAACCATAGTAAGGCATTACCACATTGATTGAGGCAGCACTGGCACGTTTTAAGGCATCCATCATAATCAACAGTTCCATTAAGTTTTCATTAACAGGGGCACTTGTTGATTGGAGGATAAAGACGTGTTCTCCACGGATACTTTCATCGATTTTGACTTCGACTTCACCATCATTATAAGTGAGCACGCGTGATTTTCCAACTTGGATACCAATTTCTTTTGCAACTTTATGAGCCAACTTTTGGTTAGATGAAAGTGCAAATAACTTCAAATTTGAATACGACATGATAGCCTTTCTATATAAAACAGTTCTCTAATTAGACCTTTCCATTTTATCGTGAATTGTGTTTTTTTTCAAGTCCCGATAAACTATCCTAAAGCGAGGCTTTACCATTTTCATCCTAAAATTGAAAAAATGCCTATCTTTTACAGATAGACATTTTTTACTAGATGAGCTCCTTAAATAAACCACGTACAAAGAATTCTTCATCAAAGTCTGTAAGATCATTAATCCCTTCGCCCAGTCCGACAAGTTTTACCGGAATTTTCAAGCTCTGAACGATAGATAAAACAATTCCCCCTTTTGCGGAACCATCTAACTTGGTCAAAGCAATCCCCGTAATCGGTGTTACTGCGCTAAATTCTTTAGCTTGTTGAATAGCATTTTGACCTGTTGTTGCATCCAAAGCAAGAATCACTTCATGTGGTGCAGCAGGCAACTCACGCTTGATAATTTTTCCTATTTTTTCCAGTTCTTTCATCAAGTTATCTTTGTTTTGAAGACGACCAGCTGTATCAATCAAAAGAATATCATAGTTTTCTTCTTTTGCTTTTACGACAGCATCAAATACTACACTGGCTGGATCTGAACCTGCTGGTTTCGTGACAACAGGAACCTCTGAGCGTTTGCCCCACTCCACAAGTTGATCAATCGCACCAGCACGGAAAGTATCAGCAGCTGCAAGAAGGACTTTTTTACCTTCATTTTTATAACGATGAGCAAGTTTACCAATTGTTGTTGTCTTACCTACACCATTTACACCAACAAAAAGGAAAACAGTGAGTTCATCTTGGATATTTAACTCAGACGGTACTTTTTCATCATCAAATTTATCTACAATTTTTTCAACAATTAATTGCCGTAATGCTTCTTGTGATTTTGCATTTGCCAATTTGGCTTCGTTCCGCAACTCTTCTGTAACTTCTAAAGCTAAGTCAACACCAACGTCTGACATAATAAGTGTTTCTTCAAGCACTTCAAAGAATTCTTCGTCCACAGAACGGAAATTAGCTAAAAAGGCATTGAAACGTTGACCAAAAGTCTTACGTGTTTTTTCTAAAGACTTGTCGTATTTTTCTTCAATATTGGTAGTTTCTTCCTCTTGAGTTGGTGAATCTACTGAAACTTCATTCTCTTCTAAGACTTCTTCCTTTGAGGCAATTGCTTCGACTTCAGCTGCTTCAAGCTCTTCAATTTCATCTTCTAGAATATCAGATTCTTCTTGGAATTCTTCTTTTTCTTCGGCTTCTGCAGCTGAAGGCTCATCTGCAAATTCAGCTACAACTTCAGGCATCGTTTCTGTTAAAACTTCTTCATCTGGCTCACTCTGAACGAGTTCTTCAGTTTCTACTTCTTCATCTACGACTTCCCCTGCTTCAACCTCTGGCTGTTCTTTTACTTCAACAACTTCTTCAGGAACATCTTCGATTTCCTTTTTCTTACCAAATAAACGATCAAATAATCCCATATTTCCTCCTACAAAACATATTCTTGAATGACTTCTGCAACTGCATGTTGGTCATTCGTAAAGTTTGAAATAATATTGGCTTCCTTCTTCACAGTCGGTACAGCATTTCCCATTGCAACACCATAACCAGCCCATGAAATCATGCTTAAATCATTTTCTTCATCACCCATCGCCATAACATTTTCAGGTGTGATATCCAATTGTTCAATCAGTTTTGATAAACCAAAGGCCTTATTTATTCCTTTAGGCATGAATTCTAACAAAATATCACGTGTTTTAAAAATTTCAAACTGGTCAAATAATGTTTTGGGAAATTTAGGAATCTGTGCATCCAGAAAAGCCGCATCTGTACAAGAAACAATCTTATTATAAATTGCATCAGGAGCAAGCTCTTCAAATTTTACGGGGTGAAATTCCAAAAGGCTGTTGATAAAGCCATATTGAGATTGTCGTGCACTCTCCGTGACATAGACAATGTCATCACTTAAAACATCACATGGAATTTCCAAAGCTTGAGTTTCCTGCTTGATGAGGCGAACATCATCATAAGTCAATACTTTCTTTGAAAGAATTTCCCCTGTATTACGTTGCACTAACCCACCATTAAAGGTAATACTAAAGTCATTGAAATCTAGCATCTTCAATGTTTTCAAAAAAGGTTGAATTGCTGCAAGAGGGCGGCCAGTTGTTAAAACTACTTCTACACCGTTCTGACGTGCTTTTTGGATTGCTTCAATATTTGGAGCAGAAATCTCTTTTGCACTGTTCAGCAGTGTTCCATCAAGATCTAAAGCGATCAATTTTACATCATTTGTCATGTTTATATTATAACATACTCTGCCCTACGATAATTGCTCCCTAAGATGCATTTTTTTAGACCAGAAATTAAAAGAGTGAAAGGCATATTCTTTTTACGTATAAGAAATAAGGAAGGTTTTATGAGCTTTAACAGGAAAATTTTTGAAGTCTTTTCCTTGAGATTTTAGCTCTCTAGGTACTTCAGAAGAGAGGAGGAAAAGTCATAAAACTCTAGAAAAACAGTAACATTAAACCATTTTCCATCAAGAACTCTCTAAAGAGAGTTAACCAAGTAATTAGACTGTGGCAAAAGCCACCTCAGTTTTAGTAAAGGAAACAACTATGACAAAAAAACTCTTTGTTCTTACTTCCATTTTATCCCTCACAATGGGTACAGTTCTCGTGGGCTGTGCAAGTGAGGATAGCAAGACGACAGATACTTCAAAAGAAAAAACAAATCAATCTAAAGAAAACATTTCCTCTTTTAATTTTATCTCCAATAAAAATCAACCTGAAACAGTGAAAGATTTTTTACCGCTATTTGCTCAGCAATTAAAAAAATATAATCAAGTCGCTGAAAAAATTTGGCCCAAAAATGCCGTGACGGGCATCCCTGTAGTTTTAGAAGATACAGAAAGTAAAAAAATGTGGAAAATAAATCCAGATGGACAAATCAGTGATTTTTCTGAAAAAGAAGCTAAGGAGCTGAATGTTGAACGCTCTGAAGCACCGGGGACTTGGGGGTATTATGGCAAGCAGTTTGATAAGTTTGGTGTAGATGCTCAATATAGCCTTGAGGGAAAAACTCTTGAAGGTGGTGGAATGTATTTTTCACTAGATAGCGCTGCACTCAAAAATAAAGAGATGTGGAATCGCTATCCACACTTAGGATCATACGATGCTTTGGTCTTTGTTTTACATGAGAATTTCCATATATTTGAACAAACAAAATGGAATAAACTATCAGAAACGGAGATTGCTAAGATAGGTTCAGAAAAAGACCAACATCTAGGACAAACCGAAGCACGTATTCTACGTTACCAATTAATTCAAAACTTGATGAAGGCTGTTACTCATCCAAAGGATAAGACCTTAGTTTTGCAAGCCATCGCAACATATAATGAATATAAAACAAAGCATAAAACTGACTTTGATAATGCACACTATTGGGATCGTACTGAAGGTTCTGCACAATATATGGAAATTATGACGGCTTTATATACCTACTTCCCAGATCAACTTAGCACCGATAAGGATATCACTCATGCAATCCAAACCTTAGGGAAGCAAACTAAAGGATACGGCAGTTCTACTGGAAATGTAGAAGAATCATATGATATTGGTGCTTTCGCAGGTTTATTATTGGATAATTATGATTCATCATGGAAAATGAAACTCATGAAAGATAAAGACACTACACCAATGAGTTTATTAGCTGATTATTTCCAAAATGAAAAACTTCCAGCTTACACCCCACTTAATGAAGAAGATAAAAACAAGCTTTTAGAAAAAATAACAGATAAGAAAAAAGAGCTCGTCACATATCATAAACAATCTTTAGAAGAAATGAAGAAAGAGCTTCAAGCTGCCTCAGATCCCCAGCAAAAAGAGGCATTAGAAAAGGAAATCAAAGCTCTTGAGGCAAAGATCGCCGCATTAGAAAAGTAATATAAAAAATAAACCATATTCACTTATGAATATGGTTTTATACTGTCGTGATTAAAATAAAAATAATAATTTCAGCCCCTTGGTCAGCCGTGACACCTGTTTTCTCAAAAAATTATATAAATAAAAGTATATTAAAAAGCAAACAATCGCTTGATCCATTGTTTTTAATTCATTGAGATGACGAGTAGAACGACAAGAAGCAAAACTAATAATAAAAGTAACTCCCAAACCATTAGTGAAAGTAACGGGTTCAGACCTTTAATGTGTAAACGATCCGCAATCCCATCTAATATATTTTTATTCATATGTATAATATATCAAAAAGTTTAATAGTTTGCAACATGATTTCTTTGTTTTCTTTTAAATTACAAAAAGATTAATTTAAAATTCACTTCCTCAAAAACAATAACTAAAAAGTTATTGTTTTACTTCGCTTTCCATTTTTTCAAATTCTTTTTCAACAAAATATCCCGAGAGCCAAATAGCAAAGAGAATTCCAAGCATTCCTAAAAGCATTGATGCCATATCTGCCATAAGTAATTTAGAGTTTATTATCTCAGCAAAGCTATAATGTAGCCGAACAAACCAAAGAATAAGGCTTAGAGATGATCCTAACAAACCAAAAAAGAGTGTATTTACAGCAGTTCCTAGAATTTGCTGTGAAATTATAAAGCGTTGTTCCTTAAACTGCAGCAATGTCATCTGCTCATCTTGTTCTACAACTTCAGATAAACTAGCAACCAAAGCCATAGCTGCTTCTGCAACTGCACCCAACATTGAAATAACCATGACCACAATTGCAACGTTAGAAAAATTTAACCCTATTGTAAGGGATAATTCTTCTAACTCCTCTGTATCTTCGATTGCAAAACCTTGTAGGTTACCGACATACTGTACAAGCACAGCCAAAATAAGAAGAGAAAATACAACAATGAGACTTGTTTTAAAAGAAATGTTTGTTACCATATTATCATCAGAAGACATATATATGGCAATTGCCAAAATGAGTACTGAAACAACACTTAAGAGAACAAATGTGTTCATTCCCCAAGAAAGCAAGGTTATCATTGCAAAAATCAAAATGAAATTAAGCCCTAGTCCGACGAGATTTCTTATACCTTCAACACCCGAAACTAAAATCAGTAAGCCAGTCAAAATAATAAAGAGAACAATTAAACTATTCATTTCTTGCTTCCTTTCTTAGTCCAAAACTTGTCACTACAGCCGTAATCGGAACTGCAAGTACGATACCGATCGCAGAGATAATGGTTTGTAAAAGTCCAAGATTAAGGGCAGTTCCTGCAATATAATTCCATGTGTTCCCATTTCTTAGCAAGAGCAAAGTCATGGGAATCGTTTCTGCCATAAAAATCATAAAGAGCACATTTGTTAAAGTCCCAATAATCTCTTTTCCAATTTCCATGCCGGACTTAATATAGTCTTTTTGAGACATGTTTATTTCATTAAGCTGATTTTGACGATAAAGTCCAAATAAACCAGCAACGATATCTCCAGTACCATCCATAATTGCACCTAAGACACTGATGATTGCACCTACGAAAAAGAATAAAATCGGGTTTTGAGTCACATAATTCATCATTTCAAAATGAATACCTGAATTACCTGTAAGTTTTAAAACAGAAAAGGTCAGCAGAAATGTCAAAAGGCTAGTGAGAACTGTGGTAAATAGCGTAAATAACATTTGCCGTGTAAATCCTAAAACAAAACCTAGTGAGCTGATCGCAAAGACCAATGCTAAGCAAGAAAAAGTGATAAGCGCATTTACAGAAGTAAACTGAATATCAAAAGCGAGTGCTAAAACAAAGTATAAAAGGTTAAGTAGCAAGGACAATGTAAGGAAGAGTGTTGCACGCCATCGAATAAAGCTTAAGGTTAGTCCGATAAAAAGAACAGCTAAACTCACAATCAATGCATCTCGTTTCTGGCCAACGATCTGCATCGTTCCCGCACTTTCACGCAATAAAATCTTTTGATTTTTACGATAAAGCTGTCCAGTAAGTTGGGACTGATTAGAGATATTTTTTAGATTTAAAACCTGATTTTTTTGCCTAGTATTGAGCAGCCTAACTTTAAGATTTTGCTGCACTTCTGTATCTTTATTATTGAAGTTATCACTTAAAGCTGTCTTTTCCACGGTTTTTACGTCTTCAATAATCCCCAAAGGTTCATGATAAAATCGTGCATTATGATCGACGATAACAAAAGCTGCCACTGCAACCAAGCAGGGCAGAATAATTTTTTTCAGAAAGAATTTAATCATTATTTTTTACCACAGTCAAAATTACAAAATATCCTAAGATATAAATAACCGCAAAGGTGAGAATCAGTCCTAAGGAGAATTTTGTTTTTGGCTCATTTTGTGAAATAGAGAAACCAAAAGAAGCGTACTTGCTGTTGGGCAGCTCAATCAGATGCGGATAGTCTAGATTTTCTGTATTGGTCATTAAGGCCAACGTAACAGGAACTTTTTGAATATTTTCTACTCGCAGACGATAATGACCAACTGGCATTTCCGTCTTCAAAACAGTCATCGCATCTTCTGCCAGAATTGGGGTTTCACCAACTTCTTTCCATTGCTCAGCTTCTTTTTTCTCAAGAATCAATTTCATTTCCATATTCGCGTAAGAGTTGAAATCAATACGATTGGCTGATGTAGTTAAATCAAATGCTTGAGAAATACTTTTCCCTGCTCCTAAGTCGATACTGCCTTTGCTATAACCAAAGTGATTAACCGAATGTTGCTGCGCGTTCACGACAATTGCTTGTTTTGGTTGTTTTTGCATCAATGTTAGCATCAGCCCTAAAGACAACAAAGCCATAATTGGATAAGCTATCTTCAAGAGCTTGCTTCGCCCTTTTTCAGGTCTAAAGACAGTTTTTTCCGAAAAAATTTTATCAAAGCTGAGTGCAGCCGCAAGAATGATTAAAGCAAAGGTCATGAATTGGTAACGAGGTTTAACTTCCCAAAGTAAAGTATGAAAGAGTGTAATTCCCATCGTTGTTAAAATTGCTAGAGAAAAAACTGATATCTCCTCTTTTTTTGTCTTCCAAAGGCGGTAAACAATGGCAAAGAGAAATACGGTCATCAGCGCTTTAGCATAAGTTGAGATAAAGATATTAATAGCACCAATATTATCAATGACCCAACCTGGAGCTTTCGTCCAATTGTAATACCCAGAAAAAAGCTGATAATCAGTAGCCGTTGCAAAAGTCCCACAAGACCAAAGTTGACCAAACTTCGCCAATAAGAGTATTGGAATCATCCATGGATTTTTTCCTAAATGTACTAAACGCTCTTTGATTCCAGCAATATTAGCTTCTTTGGCCGTTTCAAAACCAAAGTGGTTTAGTGTATAGTCACGATCAACAGGTGTCCATTCGCCCATTGATTCTGTATTTAGGCCCTCATAAATCCAGTTTACTGTTGGAAAAACATCTGGTCCTTTTAAGTCATATTGCATAGCACTTGCTAAACCACGAGTTACTCCCATTGCCAAAACAATACCAACAAAAGAAGCTAAAATGAGCTTAACTATTGAAAGCCACAATTTTTTATATTTTTTTCGTTGACTAAAGGCCACTAAGCCCAAAATTGCTAAAGCAATCAGAATGATGATCACATTGGGGCGCGCAAGGAATCCAAGAGTAAATAAGATTGCCGTACTGACAAATTGCCAAATACCGAATGAACTTGTACGTTGAGCCTTATCAAAACGCAGTGCAACAATCAATAAAACTAAAATCGCAAATCCATCTGAATATCCTACCCTCAATAAGAAGTCATAATTCATTGGAAGCATAAGCATCAGAAGGGCCACAAAGGTTGCTAAATCTGGTCTTTTTTTCCATAGGAAGCGAACCAGCAATGCCCAAATACTTGTATTGATAAGGATATTAAAAGCATAAAAGACGAAGTAGTAAGAGATATGGAGTACTTCTGCAAGCTTCATAAATCCAACATTCAAAGCTACCAGAGGCACGAGGTTAGGATATTGCCTAATCCAAACATCCCAAACCATATCTCCTTGCATAATTCGTGTGGCCTGTGCTTGAATATGCCAAGGGTCTCCGAAAACCATCGTATGAATTTGAGTCACAGATAAAATCTGTAAGAGAAGAAAAACTGCAAAAAAGGCGAAAATAAATATTTTCAAGCCTTTTTTATTCATATTTTGAAATTTTCTATAGGCAAAACGGAGGATGAAAAAGAGCAAACCAGCACACAACACAACAGAAATAGGTTCGACAAAACCAGCATCCGTAAAAGGTTGCACAGCCATAATAGCTAAAGCTGCCATAAAGAGCCAAAGCAGAATACGATACATGCTTTTATTCAGAAATTCCATTTTTCCTCCTACTGCGTTGAATAAAGTCTACCAAGCCCATGGTTGCTAGAATAAGCATTATTGGTGCAAAGTTATAAAGGTAACGTGAATTAGCTTCCCAAAGTAGTAAGAAGCCTGTCAAACCGGCCATTGAAAGTCCAACAATGAACCATTCTGTTTTATGCTTCTTGAAAATACCTAGGAAGATTTCATACCACATCAATGGGACGATGGCTAACCAATAGAGTGTTTGTGCTGCTTTAATCAACAACCAGCCCGTAATATTCCCTTCTTCTGGCGCAAAGCTGGTCCAGTCAAAATAACGGAATATAAAGGGATTAGAATGACGATATGTATAGAAGAAATTACTCAAATCACCGTTAAACCACGTATACATGATTTTACGCCACAATTGAACCAGAACACCTGGAACACCCATTTCCTTGAGATTTTCAATAAAACGACGCTTTATCCCTTCTTTCTTTGATGCTACATCTGTAAATGATTGAGAGTAGGCCAAGACATCAGGATTGAAGCCTCCATACTTATTGATAGGATCAAAAGACATTGTTACCCAGTGAATCATCGGCAGATTGTAACGGTCATTAGCTTGTTCTGAGAAAGCTGGCTCATTTGCGATAACTGCCTTAACACCTTGATGCACACCTACAAAAAGTAATGCTGCTACAGGAACCATAATGAGCAGTTTTTTCCATTTACGGTTAAGCACAAGGAAACAAAAGACAGCAATCATTGGGATGAAAACAGTAGGTTTAATACTATAGCCAAAGAATACAACAAGGCATGCTGCTATCCACCAGATAATCATCTTGCTGGTCTTCTCTGACTGCAGTGCATAAATCATAAAGAGTAAGCCAAAAATGACAAAAGGTAAGGTCGCTGTATCTGTGTAGAGCTGTGCTCCATAAAGATAAAACGGTATAAAACCAAAAGCAACTAAATTGTAAATCAAAGCCATTTTAAGATTAGAAATCTTTTTAATGATTAATGAACCACCTAGAACAGAAAGACTTGTCAGAATTGCTGCTACTACAGTTGTCGCAATGATTCTCGATAAGTTGGTTGTGAAAGGAGCAAAAAGAGTGTTATAGACAATACCGAAAAACTGATTATTGGGATAACGTAAAAAATAGAGAAGTTCATCTTCAGTCATTGGAAGATGTGTAAATGAACGACCACCAAGCTGCATGGTATCTCTAAATATTACAAAGAAATCCCAGTCATGTGCTGTGTCAGGCACATGAATAATGAAGAAAAAAGGCACAAGCAATACTGCAAGCCCTAAAATCCACATTGACATTTTATAGTAATGTTGGATTTTACTTTCTGTAAGTGTGTCGATTTTCTTAACTGATCGATAAACGAAAACCATGTAAGCTGCTGCGATAAACATACAGATATTCCCGAGGATAAAAGCTGTGATGTACTTTTCATTCCAAACAGGTGTTTCCATGATTACATAGATATTTGTTCCAAGCCAGATGAGGCCAAAGATAAGTGACCAAAAGATCTTACACTTTCGCGGATCTTTTAAGTGTTGATGTAGTGTATTCAACATTATTTTCCTTTAAAACGTTTTGTAGTAGTTGATTGGATTTCCCCAATACAACAAAATGATATTCTTTTCCTATATAGATAAAACGAAGCGTTCTTGGCGTAAGTTTTACTGAGCTCATATAATTGAAGTCAATTTCAAGCATACCTAAACGAAAATCACGAGAAAAATGCAGTGCATTTTCTGCTGCAAAAAAGCGACGTTGTCTCACTAAGAAATAGAAAGCGAGAACCAGAAAGACCAGAATAGTTATTTGAAACCAATTCATTCGAAGATTGTTTTCATAGAAAAGAACTTGTTGGAAAGAAAGGAGAATAACCCACCACATCCAGGCTATTTTATAAATATTACTTAAAGGCTGGAAATATCCTGATTTCATAAAATATTACTTTCCTTTCTCATCTTTTTTGCTGGTGGAAGGTGCCTTTTTTGCATCTTCTTTTTCTTTATCTTTTGCTTTTGCTGCTGCTTCAGCTTCTTCTTGAGCTTTTTTCGCTGCCAAGACCGGATCGTTAAAGAGATCAACTGTAGATACTCCTTGGTTTTCGGAAAGAAGAGATGTGGAACGAGCTTTCAAGACATCTTGTTCTTCTTTCAAACGATTCCTTGTTGAAGTGACATTGTAACTATAGTTACCCGGCTGTACCGGCTTAAACCCAGGCGGAGTGTAGAAACGAAGGAGATCTTCCGTATTGAAGGTATCTGACATGTCTAACATTTTATTAACTTTTTCTTGGATGCTATCCACATACTTCTGTTGACTTTCCGTTAACTTCAGAACTTCTCCGGTCTTTGTGTCATGGTAAACCGAACTTGTCGCACTTGATTTGGTGATTGTTGGTGTGACGAAACCACGATTTCGAAGTGCAACGAATTGTTCGCGTTTTGGTGCAAAGACATCTTGTCCAAACTGGATATAATCTTTTGTTGAAATACCAAGCAAGTGCTCCAAGGTTGGCATAACATCGATTTCACCGATAAATTCATCACTGATGTGTCCAGATGTTTGACCAGGAATATCAATCATGAACGGTGTACGTTGCATCATTGTATTATCATACTCTGTCCAGTTATCTGCACTTTTACCAATGAATGGGGCATAGTATTTTGTATCTGAACCAGAAATTCCGTAGTGATCACCGTAAAGAACAATAACGGATTTTTCATAAAGTCCAGATTTTTTCAAGTAATCAAAGAAATCTTTAACCGATGAATCCAGATAATTAGCGGTAACAAAATAGTTGTCAACGACTGAGTTCCCTGAACCACCTTCTAAAAGTTTTGGATTCATCTCATAATCTTCAAGACCTGTATAAGGCGTATGATTTGTAACCGTCAAATATTTCGCATAAAAAGGTTGCTGTAACTGCTCAAGATATGGAATTGAATCGTTAAAGAAATATTTATCTTTAACGCCCCAAGCAGTAGAGTTCGTTGGTGTGAGATCATAGAATGATTGGTCAAAGAAGTTTTGATAACCCATATTACGATAAACGTTATTACGACTGTAAAATGAGCCAACATTCCCATGGAAAACCGCACTTGAATAGCCTTCTTTTTGTTGCAGAATGGCTGGCATAGCTTGGAAAGTTTGTGTACTTCCTAGGCTTGAGAAGAGTGAACCAGATGATAAACCAAATGTTGAAGTTTCAAGCATGGTTTCTGCATCAGAAGTTTTTCCTTGCCCAACTTGGTTAAAGAAATTTGAGAAAGAATAAACAGAAGGATTATTATTATAAAGTGAATTCAAGAAGGGAGTAACTTCTTCACCGTTTACCTTCATATTAATGACATCTTGTTGCAGTGATTCAAGGTGAATCACGATAACGTTACGGTTTTTCGCAATCCCAAACATCTTGGCATTTGGCGCAAGATAACGATCTTCTTGAATGTATTTTTGAACTTTTGTAAAGTCAGTTTTAGAAGCCATAGCTCGAGTTTCGTTGGACACATGAGTATACCAGCTATTGGTCGCTAACCATGGGCCTAAGCCCAAATAACGGACAACATAAGTGGCATCGTATTGTGCTTGTCGTGAAACTAGACGATGCTCAGTAAGATCCGCCATCCAAAAGTTTAAGCCAAAAATCATGACAGAGGCACTGAAAACCTTAAAGGCAAAAATATTCGTAGGACGACGTTCATCCATTTTAATCTTCTTGGTAAGAAAAAGCACAAGAATAACAATAATGTCAATCCAGAACACGATGTCCACCCAAGAAATAGCGATTGAACCTAAATCGAAACCTTTTCCGACCATCCCTGCTCCCCCCGTTAAGGTGTTAAGCGTAAGAAAGTCTGAAAACTCACGATAGTAAAGGATATTTCCGTAGACTAACAAATTTCCAATCAAGTTCATTAATAGCATACCTAGATAGAAAAGCTGCTTTCTTTTAATAAACAGTATCAAGCTAAAGAAGATTGCTGTAAAGCCTATGGGATTCACAATAACCAATAGATAATCTGCAAGATTAGAAGAGTTCAAACCCTTAAAGACAGAAAAGTAAGCAATCATGGTTTTGACCCAAATAAAGAAGGTCGACCAGCATACTAAACCTAGTCGTGTATTAAAACTATTAAGTAATTTTTTCAAGGTAAACCTCAATTTATTTTTTATTTGCACAAGATTAAATTCCTTTTTTTACATTGGGAATAATTCTAACAAATGAGCCTTGAGCTAAGCTTAAGCTTCATATGGCTGATCTGTTTAAACTTCATCCTCTAATCGTACAGAAATGACCTTAGAAACCCCTGCATCAGCCATTGTGACACCATACATGGTACCTGCTGCTGCCATTGTCCCACGACGATGTGTGACAACAATAAATTGATTGGAGTTATCAAAGTGATTCATGTAATCTCCGAAACGTTTAACATTCGCTTCATCTAATGCTGCTTCTACCTCATCCAAGACCACAAATGGAACCGTTCTAACTCGTAAAATAGCAAAAATTAATGCCAGAGCAGTTAAGGCTTTTTCTCCTCCAGACATGAGATTCAAGCTGGCTAATTTTTTACCTGGAGGTTGTACTTTGATTTCGACACCAGCTTCCAATAGATTAGTGCTGGTTAACTCAAGATTAGCTTCTCCTCCGGCAAACATTTGTGAAAAGGTTAGTTGGAAACTTTCTCTAATTTGTTCAAATGTTGTCTTAAAGCGGATTTCTACCTCTTCATTCATCTCTTGAATCGTTTCGAGTAGCATATTTTTAGCTTCCAAGAGGTCATCCCGTTGGCCACTCAAAAATGCGTGACGTTGATATACTTCCTCATACTGAGTGATAGCATCCAAATTAATCGGACCGAGCGCACGGATTTGGCGTTCTAAAAGACTGAGCTGTTGCTCTGATTCAGAAAGATTTTCAAGGGTTTTAGCCTTCATTTTAGCTTCATCGAAACTCATTTCATACTCAGTAAAGAGTGTGGTTTGACGATTTTTCAAGAGCTTTTCTGATTGTTCAATCCTTACTTCCAAACGCGCTTTTTGATTATTTAGCACTTGATTTTGTTCCAATAGGTCCCGATTTTGTTCTTCTAATTCTTCTGCTTGAGCTTGAAGATCGTCCCTCTCAAAGCGTAAGCTCACTAACTTCACATTAGCTTCTTGAAGTTTAGCCTCAGTCTCTTTCAATTGGTAAGCATAAAGATTACGACTTTCTTCATCGATCTGAGCTTCTCCAATTGCTTGCAACTTAGCTTTTTCAGTACCTAAAGCTTCATATTCTTGCCTTAAGCGCTCTTGCTCGGTTTGAGCAAAACGTAATTCATTTTTTAGACTGGACAGGAGTAATTTCGTTTCATGATAAGCACTATTTTTTTGTTCTTTAAGAGCATTGAAACTTTGACTGTTAGATTTAACTTCTTCAAGTTGATTATCTAAGGATTGTTTGTCCTCAGCAATTTTAGACAGCTGCTGTATCAGCATTTCGTTATTCTTTGATAATTCTTGCAGTGCTTGGTGCGCTTCCGTATTTTCGGTATCCGCAACCAAATCTTGCAGATTTGCTTTTTGTTCTGATAATTGCTTAATCTGCAACTGTAAGCTTTGTTCCGCAAGGCGTTTTTCTTGAATATTGGAACGTAAAGCTTCAAGTTGACCACTCAAAGTTTGACGTGAAAGCTGTTGTTTTTGTAATTTGTCTTCGACTGCTTTTAACTTACTTTCTGCTAAAGCGATAACTTCAGTCAGATGATCAATTTCTGTGCTGGTAAAAGTTGTATTGTTACGTTTTGCTGCACCACCAGAGTAAGAACCACCCGGATTAATCTGCGTACCATCCAAGGTAACGATACGAATAGTGTAGTTCATTGTACGTGCTATTTGACTTGCATGTTCAGCTGTATCAACAATGGCGGTAGTTGCTAACAAACTTGACATTGCTCTTTGCAATCGTGGTTCAAAATTAACCAAATTTAAAGCAGTGTCAATGAACCCCTCCATTGTCACTAGACGTTCGTAATTTCGAAACTCCCGAGGCTTTATTGTTGTAAGCGGGAGAAATGTTGCACGACCCAAGCGTTTTTCTCTTAAATAAGCGATAGCTTTTTTGGCTGAGTTTTCATCTTCTACCACAATATTTTGACTGCCACCACCTAAAGCAATATCAATAGCTGTGGTGTATTTTTTATCAAAAGTTAAAAGATCGGCAACAACGCCAATAACACCACCAAGTGCAGCACTTTGTGTCATAACAGCCCGTACACCCTGATACAGATTACTGTGACTGTCCCGAATATTTTCCATGCTTGCAAGATTGGCCTTGTACTTGCTAAGCTGTTGCATCTGATCGTACATCACATTTTGACCTTGACGCTCTGCTTCAACATATTTTGCTTCTGTCGCGCTCTTTTCTTGTAGTTCCTTTTCAAGTTTTTGAGCAGTTTGAGTGAGCGCGCCTAAAGCAGTTTTTGCTTTTGTAAGATCAGCAGAAATCGTTTGAAACTTTTCTGTGTTTTCTTTTGCGTTTTCATCAGATTCCACTAGGCGACGTGAAATATTTTCATATTCAGCCTTATTTTTAGTTAATTGATTAGAAAACTCTGCCTCTTGTTGCACCAATTGCAAATAGTCTTCGCGAAGTCGCTCTGCTAAAGTTTCTGGACTTTCAGCAAAACGTTCCAATTCTTTTTCTAACTGCTCAAGTTGTTCTTGGGCTGCCTTCTCTTTATCTTTGAGTTCCGCTTTTTTCTTTTCTGAAGTTTCTTTCTGTTGCGAAACTTCCTGTAATTTAACATCAAGTTCTTCAATACGCTCTTGACGTTCTGCAGCTGATTTTTGAGAAGAGGACTTTTGCAGATCGAAAACTTCTATTTTATGTTGTAAATCAGACTTAAGTTCTGTTAAGGACAAGCTGTCTTGTTGGACTTTCTCTTGCTCTTGTTCTACTTTCAAACGCGCTTTTTTAAGATTAGTTAGCTGCTCTTCGTAGCTTTCTTGTTGACTTTTTAAAGTACTAAGCTCAGTTTCTACTGCATTTAAGTCATCTTTCGCTTGTTCATACTTTTCCTTCTCCTCAAGAAGTTGAGCCACCAAAACAGAAAGAGCAAGCTCAGAGCGTTGTGCCTCTAAATCTTGAAAACGCAAAGCAACATCACGTTGGGCACGCAATGGTGTTAATTGACTATTAAGTTCAAAGATAATATCTTCGAGACGATCGAGATTATCTTGTGTGGTCTGTAGTTTGCTCTCTGTTTCAGCACGCCGTGTCTTGTACTTCAAAACACCAGCTGCTTCTTCAAAAATTGCTCGACGTTCTTCTGCTTTCGAATTAAAGACTGATTCGATACGTCCTTGGGAAATAATCGAAAGAGAATCACGCCCCAACCCTGTATCTGTAAAAAGTTCATGAATATCTTTCAAGCGGCACTTACGCCCATTAATCAAAAATTCCGAATCACCATTGCGATATAGACGACGTGTAATAGTTACTTCCACGTCTTCTTCATAACCTGTAAGATACTGGTCTGCATTATCAAAAGTTACAATAACTTCAGTATAGTTTAGTGCCTTACGCTTTGCTGTACCTGAAAAAATAACATCCGGCATTTTCCCGCCACGAAGTGACTTAGCTGATTGCTCTCCTAAAGCCCAGCGTAGTGCTTCAACTATATTTGACTTACCGGAACCATTGGGTCCAACAACAGCTGTAACGCCTTGGTCAAATTCAATTTTCGTGCGGTCAGCAAAAGACTTAAAACCGACAATTTCCATTTTTTTAAGATACATGAATCTGACCTTTTATTGCATTTTCCGCTGCTTTTTGTTCAGCAACTTTCTTTGATTTACCTCGCCCACGTCCAAGCTCTTTTCCATTATTATAAACTGCAGCGACGAATTCACGCGCGTGTGCTGGGCCTGTTTCTTCTAAAATTTTATATTCGATGATCGTCTCACCATCAACTTGCAGAACCTCTTGCAGGTTTGTTTTATAATCAATGACTTTAAAATAATCGTCAGCTTTTACATGCGGAATAACCACTCGATTTATAAATCGACGAACTTCTTCCATACCTGCATCTAAGAAAAGAGCACCTAGAAAAGCTTCAAAGAGATTTTCTAGGTTGGTATCACGATTACGTCCGCCTGTTTTTTCCTCACCATTACCTAAACGTAGAAAACGTCCAAACTCACACTGACGCGAAAAATTAGCCAAAGATTCTGTGCGGACAATGCTAGAACGCATCTTCGATAATTCACCTTCAAGTTTATCTGGATAAGTACGATAAAGATATTCTGAGATGATTAAAGACAGAGCGACGTCTCCCAAAAACTCCAAACGTTCATTGTTTGCAACCTTTGGGAGGCGTTCTTCATTCGTGTAGCTCGAGTGAGTAAAAGCTATTTTTAACAATTCTTCATCAGCAAATTTTATACCAAATTCATTTTTAAGCTTATTTTGAAGCTCAAACATAAAAATTCCTCCTAAATTTTATTATTAACTTAGTTATTATACCAAATTTTTGTGCCTTTTTGGTGTAGACTACAAAGAAAAGAGCTTGCACAGGCAAACTCTTTTACACACTATCCATACGCGCTAATATAAAGGCTAGAACGAAACAGAGCCCTAATGGTAGAGCCACTAACATCACGTATAAATTTAGCATTGAAATTAAAATATAGAAACTTCCAATAACTAACTGATAAAGTTGCCATATTCCACCTGTTGGTCGATCCATCCGAATAAAGGAGACCCAATTTACAATCATGATTGACATAACAATGACAAACACTAAAGCAAAAAGTTTCAATAGAAAAAGGCCACTATGCCCTGCAATGGTCAGAGTCATTTCCAGGTCTTTTTCTTCCCAGTTAATTATGAATCGAATAAAGGCAAACATCATTAATACAGCAATAAGGGTTGTAAAAACACTCCCAATCAAGGCACAAATTTTCGCTCGTTTCATCTTTTCTCCGTTGTTTTGATGACTGTATTTTATAACTATAAGCTTAAATTAACACTAAAGTAGTGCAGATATTCAAAAAGGAAAGAAAAGCTCTCAAAAAAATTTTAAAGTTTTCGTCCATCATTCCAATCTGTCTGTAGGTAGCATGAACGCTACACATTAAAAACACTCAACGATAATAAAAAACCATAACATTTTGTCATGATTTTTTAAACTCCTATATTATTTAAGTGCTTGAGCAGCTGTAATAATAGCAAGTTTATAAACATCTTCTTCGTTACTTCCACGAGAAAGGTCAGAGATTGGTGCGTTCAAACCTTGCAAGATTGGACCAATTGCTTCAAAGTTTCCTAGACGTTGAGCAATTTTGTAGCCAATATTACCAGATTGGATATCTGGGAAGATAAATACATTTGAACGTCCTGCCACTGGGCTATCTGGTGATTTTTGACGGGCAACTGCTGGAGAGAACGCTGCATCAAATTGAAGTTCGCCATCGATATCAAGCTCTGGATGTTCTTCTTTGACCAATGCTGTTGCTTCAACGACTTTAGTCACATCATCTGATTTACCTGAACCTTTAGTTGAGAAAGATAGCATTGCAACTTTTGGATCAATATCAAAGAGTTTTGCTGTTTCCGCTGAAGCCACAGCGATATCCGCCAAGGTATTTGCATCTGGATCAATGTTAATCGCACAATCGGCAAAGATATACTTTTCATTATCGTCACGGCCACGAACCATAATGAATGCACCTGATACGGATTTCACACCTGGTTTAGTTTTAATAATTTGTAGGGCAGGACGGACAGTGTCCGCAGTTGAATGAACTGCACCTGAAACCATACCATCAGCGATACCCATATGTACAAGCATTGTTCCAAAATAGTTTGAATCTTTAAGGATTTCGCGCGCTTGCTCTTCTGTTACTTTACCTTTACGACGTTCAACAAAAATTTCGACCATTTTCTCAAAACGTTCACAGTTCAATGGATCGTAGATTTGAAAACCATCTGGATTAATCCCACGTGAGATTAAAGTACCTGTTACTTCAGAGATATTCCCAATAAATACTGGGGTAATCAATTTATCTGCGTACAGACGGTTAGCTGCGCCTAATACACGCGCATCTGTTCCTTCAGGAAAGACAATTTGTAGGCCTTTGCCAGAAATTTTTTGTTTGAGCGATTCAAAGAGTTCCATAATACTTCCTTTTACTATTTTTAGAATTTCAATAATGATTATATCACAATGTCACAAAAAATGCCCACTTATGTAAACGTTTTTTTAATATTATGGATAGAAGAGTTTCTTCTGTACATTCTTTTTTCGAATAAAAAAAACAATCTTGCGATTGCTTCTTACTCTCCATGCAAAATACTGGCGATCTTCGTAGTTAAGATATCTACCCCAACAGTATTTGAAACGCCTTCTGGAATAATGACATCCGCATATCGTTTCGTTGGTTCAATAAATTGATGATACATCGGTTTTACAGCATCCATATATTGTGTAATAACAGAATCTAAAGTACGTCCACGTTCTTCAATATCGCGACGGATACGACGTAAAATGCGTACATCATCATCTGTATCCACGAACACCTTAATATCCATTAAGTTACGCAGTTTTTCGTTTTCTAAAACTAAGATTCCTTCTACAATCAAGACATCTACAGGTTCTTGTCGGTAAGTTTTTTCACTGCGTGTATGGTTGGCATAATCATAGGTTGGGATATCAACAGCACGACCATTTTGCAACTCTTTTAATTGGGCAATCAGGTAGTCTGTATCAAAAGCCAATGGATGGTCGTAGTTTGTCTTTGTACGTTCTTCAAATGTTAATTGTGATTGATCCTTATAGTAACTGTCATGTTCAATCATAGCAATATTTTCATCTTTAAACATAGATAAAATTGCTTGAGACACGCTGGTTTTCCCACTTGCTGAGCCACCTGTTACACCGATAATCAATGGTTTTTTCAAAATTACTTCTCCATATTTTATGTATCCACTATAACTTCAATTTCTTAGGGATATTATGTTATTCTCCCTATTTTATCATAAAACTGAACCAGCTTCAGCTCTAAAAACTATTTCAAACCAATCTTTTTTATCACTTAAAAAATTTAGTGACTTTTATTTTCACAGCTCATGCATTAGTTTTAAATGAGTTTTACCAAAAAATTTGCTATAATGGTTTTAATAAATTTTTGATAAGAAAAGGGGTGTATGATGCTTAAACTTGGAATTATCGGTACTGGGTGGATTAGTGGATCTTTTGTCGAAGCTGCCCATCTCACCAAAAAATATAGTCTTGAGGCTGTTTACTCACGTAATCTTGAGAGTGCAGTATCTTTTACAGAAGACTTTGACGATATCGAACTTTACGATGATTTAGATGATTTTTTCAAGCATGATTTGGATATCATCTATATTGCCAGCCCAAATGCTATCCATTTTGAACAAGCGAAGGCTGCTATTTTAGCAGGTAACAATATCATCGTTGAAAAGCCAGCGTTTTCAAATCCACAAGAATTAGCTGAAATTATCAAGTTAGCGGATGAAAATGACGTTCTCTTTTTCGAGGCTGCCCGAAACATCCATGAACAAGCCTTTGAGACCATCAATTTATTCTTAGCAGATAAAAAAGTTGTTGGGGCTGATTTTACCTATTCAAAATACTCTTCAAAAATGCCTGCACTATTAGCTGGAAAACTTCCCAATAAATTCAACAGCAAATTTTCTGGCGGCTTGCTCGCTGATTTAGGTGTTTATCTCCTCTATGCAGCCGTTTATTGGTTTGACAAACCACAGTCTGCTTGCTACGATGCAGTCGTTTTGCCAAGTGGTGTGGATATTTCTGGTATTGGAAGCTTGGATTATGGTGATTTCAAAGTTGCAATCAAATGCGCAGGAAACCTCACAAGCTATCTCTCAAGTGAAATTTACACAGATCAAGGTACCCTGATTTTAGATGGTGTAAATGCTATAACCTCTGCAAAATTTATTCGTTTTGATGGAAGCAAGGAAGTTATCAAGGTTACACCGCCAAAACATTCTCTCCTTGATGAAGCTCTCCACTTTGCTGAAATCATTGAAACTATTTCAACTCCTGCTGCTCGTTCACTCTACAAAGACTTGCACCAGTTGGCACAAGATGTTTCTGAAACAAGTTATATGATGCGCCAAAGTGCAGGAATCGTCTTTGAAGCTGATAAAAAATAAGATTTAATCATTGACTCCATATCGGAGTCTTCTGATCCCTTAGTTAAATTGGATATAACCCGGACCTCCTAAGTCTGAATCGCCAGTTCGAACCTGGCAGGGATCATTAAAAAAAGCTTCCTTAAGGAAGCTTTTTTTATATTTATTCAATTGAGACATAAAACCTATAAAGGAGAATATGGGATTCGAACCCATGCGCGGTTTTACCCACCTATACACTTTCCAAGCGTACCTCTTCAGCCTCTTGAGTAATTCTCCAAATGTTAATTATCAATTTTCAAAATATATTATACCATATCCTCTGCCATAAATGCCAATTTATGTGTAGTTTGTGATAACAATAATTAAAAAACTCTTCCACATGACATGGAAGAGTAGGAGTTTTATGAAAAAATTTTATTGGAATAAATGTATTATACTGTTTGCTCCTTAAAAGAAGCTCAAGTCAAAATAAACTGAAACAGAAATACACTTTTACTTCTTTTAAAGTAGTCCTGCATCTTTAAGGATATCTTCAAGATAGGTACCTTTTATCTTCTTCAAACCAAACTTCAAAGATTCTTTTTTCAAAAGAGGCAAATCCATTTCCATCAATTTCTTTTTGTCTGAAAGATAATAAACCGAACGAGCTAGTGTGCGCAAGTCGTAAGCCGAAGCAAAAACTTCAGGGACACCACGCTCTACATTTAGAAATTGATAAACAGCTTCCATCGCGGTACGTACCGAATACTCGGTTGTGAAGACCGTATCTCTCTCTGTCTCAGCAAAATTCCCAATAAAGGCAAGATTCACAGAATTTTCCGGAATCACTTGAGGACGATCCCCTGGCTCACGTAACATAAAGTAAGAGGTAATAAAGGGCATATAAACTGGAATCGTATTAGTATTTTCTTTAACAAATTCCTCTATTTCTGCTTCAGGCATACCCAAATGATAAAGGAGCTCTTGTGTTATTTCCTCACCGGTACATTTCTCAATTGGTTTTTTAATATAGTTCCCTGGTGTATTAGACAAGAGACCATAAACCCATGTCACAGTTTCACCATCTTTTTGTTCCTTAAAATGAGGTTGACGATGGGTAGTGAAACTCATCAGCCAGTTTGAATCCTTAATAGTGATAATTCCGCCTGTCACAACTTTACCTGAACGTAATTCACGGTGGGTTAATTTTTCAAAATAAGGTTGAATTTTGAGATTCTTCCAAGTCACGGTCGCCGATACAAACCAACTTTCATCAGGCAAGTTGTCATAAAAGACTTCTGGTTTCCCAAATTCGGATGACTGCGCAGCCAGATTTTTCCATAGTTTCCAAGAGCCACCTAAATCTTTTGTAATTGGAGCTGCTTCTGTTGGACTTCCTTGTGTTGAACTTTCAGTAATTGAACCATTCGTCACAAAAACAAGGTCATCTTCCGTCAAGTCTTGTACTTTTCCATCTGCAAATATAATTTTCTTAGCTACTTTTTTGTTGTTCGAAAAATCTACTTCAATATTTTCAACTTGTGCTTCATATTGGAAGATTACACCATGGTCTTTCAAAAAGGCAAGCAAGGGTTTTACTAAAGATTCGTATTGATTATACTTTGTAAATTTTAGTGCTGTGAAGTCTGGTAACCCTTTGATGTGATGAATAAATCGCATAATGTAGCGTCGCATTTCAATCGCTGAGTGCCATTTTTCAAAAGCAAACATTGAGCACCAGTAAAGCCAAAAGTTTGATTCAAAAAATTCTTCACTGAAAACATCTTCAATTTTTTTGCCTACCAAACTTTCTTCCTGTGCCATGAAAAGCTTCACGATTTCATCTTGAGCTTGTCGACTTAAGGTAAATTGTCCATCATCAGCAACACGTTCACCACGATTCGCAATAATGCGACAATTAGAAGAGTTAGGATCATCCTTATCTAAATAGTAAAATTCATCTAAAACTGAAGCATTTTCTACTTCCAGACTTGGAATAGAATGAAAAAGATCCCAAAGACACTCAAAATGGTTTTCCATTTCGCGTCCCCCACGAATCACAAAACCATCATGGGGAATAAAGGAACCGTCTAAAGAACCACCTGAAAGAGAAAGTTCTTCTAAGATATGAATACGATTCCCTGGGACTTGGCCATCTCTGATCAGAAAGACAGCCGCAGCTAGTCCTGCAAGACCTGCCCCGACAATATAGGCAGACTTTTTGTCAGCCTCTTGTGGTTTTCTTGGTCGAACAAAAGCTTCATAATTTCCGTTTGTATAACGCATATTCAATCCCTCTTTTCTAATTGTTCTTATAATTTGATTATATTCTTAAAAGAGAGCGATTTCAAATTTCTTCTGGCTCTTTTGGACAAGTCTATATTTTTTGAGTAAAAAAGAAACTCAAACAAAAACCAGCTCCTTATCTTGATACCACTTGCTTCATTTCACCCTGTATATTACCTTTTTACTAAAATCTTTTCTGTGTTTTCTCTTTATTTTTTGCACGATGTAATGCTCTAAGTTTTTGTCTCTTTTTAGCATGATAGATTGCCAAAGCATGTATGAGAATAGAGACAAAGAAGAGAAGAAAAATCTCTCTAAGTGTTGTCCATTCAGAAAATAAAAGCAAGACAGAGAAATTCACCACAAATATAAAGACGTAATAAGCACGCTCTTTATTATTTTTCATAAGCTCTATGGGATAGATACTGTTCGAGAAAGAGATACTCGTGCAAGGTAAACTCCAACGCTTTTGAATCTGGTTCTTGCTCTACATTCACATTACTCGCTTGAACCATACCAACGGCTGATGGCATTGATGCCGATAATAAAGTTAAACCTGAGATACTCATAATTATAAATTTTTTCAATTTCTTCTCCATAAGATTTTCCCTTTCTTGATCTAACGCTGAAGCACTTCATCCAGCACACTTTATTTGCAGTTTCCTTTTTAAAGTTTTACTCTCCTTTCATCAAAGGCCTTTTTATTTGATTAATAAAAGGTTAACAAGCTTATCTTAAGTCAAACTGAATTTTATATACTATTCTATTAATTTAATGAGCCGTTTTTGGCTCACTTTATTTGAAGACCAAACTAATAAATTTTAAAACAAAAAAACACCCTAAGGAGGCGCTTTTTTATGCTTAATGTGCTACTGGATTGCTAGCAATAATTTCCATATTACCTGAAAGTTGCCATTGCTCAATCCCTGTAGGGAGGATGAAGTGGTCGCCTTTCGATAATGCATACGTTTTATCAGCCACCGTAAGTTGTCCTTTTCCTTCAAGAATAGACACGAGCATATAGTCTGCTGTAGCTTCAAAGTCTTGTGTACCGTGAATTGACCATTTATAAACGTCAAAGAACTCTGATTTTACCAAAGTTGTTAAGTCTGCATTTTCTTCTTTAACAACTTGGACTTTATTTTCTGGTGTTTGATCCCCTGGTATGTGAAGCACATCAATTGATTGTTGTATGTGTAATTCACGAAGATTGCCTTGGTCATCCTTACGGTCGAAATCATATACACGGTAAGTTGTGTCGCTTGATTGTTGCGTTTCCAGAATAACAATGCCCGCACCAATTGCATGCATTGTTCCTGCAGGTACATGGAAGAAATCACCTGCTTTGACTTTAACTTTGCGTAGTAAGTGATCCCAGTCTCCAGAATTAATCATTTCTGCAAGTTCTTCACGTGATTTTGCATTATGTCCATAAATAATCTCAGAACCTTCTTCTGCTGAAATGATATACCAACATTCTGTTTTACCAAGCTCGCCTTCATGCTTCATGCCGTATTCATCATTTGGATGAACTTGCACTGAAAGCCAGTCATTGGCGTCCAAGATTTTTGTTAAGAGAGGAAATACTTCTTCTTTCGTATTGCCGAAAAGCTCACGGTGTTGGTCAAATACCTTGTCTAATTTTTGTCCAGCGAATTTTCCATTTTTAATTGTTGAAACACCATGTGGATGAGCTGAAATTGCCCAGTATTCACCGATTTTATCAGATGGTAATTCATAGCCAAAAGATTTAAGGTGATCACCACCCCAGAGTTTTTCTTGCAATACGGAATCTAAAAATAATGGTTCTATTGACATTTTTTCTCCTCATTTGTTTAATAATACTTCGTTCATTATAGCACAAAAGCGGTTTATTTTTCCTGTACAAGCAATCTTTTTGTATTTTTATAAAATAAAAAAGCTTCCTCTAAGGATTCGCTCTTTTATCTTGTATCAATCTTCTTTTCATAAAATCGCTTTTTAGTGACAGTCAGTATTTAAAATTTATATGAGATAAAACATTCGGTATTTCAGCAACAAATAATGCAATAATCACAAATAAAATTGCAATCAAAGCAATTTCCCACACCATCAAGATAACCAATGGATGAACACCATCAATATATAATTTATCTGCAATTTTGTCCATCCAGTGTTGTTTCATAAACATAATATATCAGATAAATTATAAAAACGCAATCGTTAGTCTCCAATTTATTGATAATTACTCGCTTTAATGCTGATAATTATTATCAAATTCATCGACTTCGATATATATGTAAGACTTTTTGTCCGGCAGTGCTTTTCGAATATCTTTTTCGATTGCATTAATAATTTCATAGCTTTGTGCTTCATACTCTGCTGGAATATCAATCTTTGCCGCAATTAGAATCTCAGTTGGACCGATGTGGATTGTCTTGATATCAATCAACTGTTTAACTGTTTCACGAATAAAGCTACGTGTTATTTTTTCTAAATCTGAAGCAGTGACACTTTCACCAACAATTAAACTATAGAACTCTCGCACCAAAAAGACTGCTGCTGCCATGAGCAATAAACCAATCAAGATTCCGGACAGAGCATCATACATGGGGTTTCCTGTAAGAAAAGTGAGGACTGTTCCTCCAAGGGCTAACATTAAACCAATAATGGCACAGAAATCCTCCGCAAAGATAACTAAAATCTCACTGTGTCGACTCTCATGCAAAAATCTAAACAAGGGTAATTTTTCGGTATTGAGCTCTTTAATTTCTTTAAAAGCAACGCGAAGTGAACTGCCCTCTATAATCATGCCAAAGAGTAAGATAGCAATCAGAAGCAAAGGATTATTGACCTCATGAGCAGGGTGGACCAGCTTGTCATAAGCCTCCATTACACCAATAACGCCACCACCAAAAAACAGGAAAGTAGCGACCAACATGCTAAAAAAGTATTTTGCACGCGCTTCTCCAAAAGGATGGACCTGGCTTTGTGCTCTTTTGGCACGCTTATCACCAAAAAGCAACAAAACTTGATTTCCACAGTCAACTAAACTGTGTATACTTTCGTTGAGCATTGCCGCACTACCACTTAAGGCATAACCTACAAACTTACTTATTGCCACTAGTACATTGGCACCAAGGGCTGCGATCACGGATCCCATGCCAGTATGTTCTTTTTCTGCCATAATATTTTTCCTCATTATACTTTTTATTTAGATTTTAACACAATAACCTGCTTTGCACATACAAGTGTGACTTTTAGCATTTTGCCATGAGTATTATAGCACAGTCCCCTCATTTTTGCAGACTATATATAAAAAAATAAGCCTCAATGATGAGTGCTTATTTTTTTTATTAATATTCTGGTTTATCCAAATTACGGAGAAGTTCATCGATTTTTGAACCATATTCGACAGATTCATCTTTGGCAAACTTCAAATCCGGGATACGATACATGGTCATACGTTGTGCTAACTCACGTTTAACAAGACCTGTAGCTTTTTCCAGACCTTTTTTAGCTTTTTCATTGTCACTGGCAAGGTTAGACAGCAAGCTGTAATAAACTGTTGCTTGACTCAAATCACCTGTCACTTGAACATCTGTAATATTCACATCTTGAACGCGGGGATCTCGAATCTTATGACGCAAAATATCATTGATTTCACGTTGGATTTCGACAGCCACACGGTCACTGCGGAAGGAAGTGCCCATAATCATTCTCCTTTTTTATTTTTTCCTCAAACATTTTAAATTTTAACGCTTGATTTCAACCATTTTATAAACTTCAAATGTATCGTCAACAAGAATGTCGTTGTAGTTTTCTACCATCAAACCACCTTCTTGGGCATTACCGACTTCTTTAACATCATCTTTGTAATGTTTCAAGCTAGCGATAGCTCCATCATGGATAACTACACCGTCACGAATAACTCGAACGCTGGCATCACGTTGAACTTTACCACGGATAACCATAAATCCGGCAATTGTACCAACTTTAGAAACGTTGAATGTTTCACGGACAATCGCTTCACCGATAATTTCTTCTTTGTATTCTGGATCCAGCATACCACGCATGGCTGTTTCGATTTCTTCAATAACTTTATAGATGATGCTGTGAAGACGAATATCTACATCTTCATGTTCCGCTTGCTCACGTGCAAGTCCCGTTGGACGAACATTGAAACCGATAATAATCGCATTTGAAGCTGCTGCTAATGAAACGTCTGATTCACTAATCGCACCAACTGCCGCGTGAACGATATCAACTTTTACACCTTCAACATCAATTTTTTGTAAGGAAGCAGCCATCGCTTCAGCTGTACCTTGTACATCAGCCTTGATGATGATGTTAACTGTTTTAACTTGACCTTCTTTAAGTGTATCAAAGAGGTTATCAAGACTTACACGGCGAGTGCTTTGACGTTTAATCAATTGGGCACGTTTGGCACGTTCTTCACCAGCTGCACGTGCAGATTTTTCATCTTCAAAGACGGCGAAATGATCACCAGCTTGAGGCACATCAGAGAGACCTGTCAATTCGACTGGTGTTGATGGCAAAGCTTCTTTAATACGACGACCCAAGTCATTTGTCATCGTACGTACACGACCATATGTGTTACCAACAACGATTGGGTCTTGAACGTGAAGTGTACCTTGTTGTACCAAGAGTGTGGCAATAGCACCACGTCCTTGGTCAAGACGTGCTTCAACAACTGTACCAATAGCACGGACAGTTGGGTCTGCTTTAAGTTCTTGCATTTCAGCAACAAGCAAAACAGTTTCCAAAAGAGCATCAAGATTTTGATTGAATTTAGCTGAGATTTCAACAAATTCAGATTCACCGCCCCAAGCTTGTGACATAACACCGTGTTCAGCTAATTCTTGAATTACACGCTGTGGGTTTGCACCTGGTTTATCAATTTTGTTAATGGCAACGATGATTGGTACACCAGCAGCTTTTGAGTGATTGATAGCTTCAATCGTTTGTGGCATAACACCATCATCAGCGGCAACAACCAAGATTGTAATATCGGTTACTGAGGCACCACGTGCACGCATGCTTGTGAATGCTTCGTGCCCTGGTGTGTCCAAGAAAGTGATTTTCTTATCTCCAGTTTTGATTTGATAAGCACCGATATGTTGTGTGATACCACCAGCTTCACCTTCAGTGACACGAGATTCACGGAAACGGTCAAGCAAGGTTGTTTTACCATGGTCAACGTGACCCATGATTGTAACAACAGCTGGACGTTCTACCATGTTTTCTTCGTTAAGGTAACCTTCTTCAACGAAAAGACGTTCAATATCAGATTGGTCTTCTTCCACTTTTTTAACTGGAGTAATACCATAATCCATAAGGATTAATTCCAAAGTATCTTCATCAAGAGATTGGTTTTGATTAACCATTGTTCCCATCATGAAAAGTTTTTTGATGATCTCAGCTGGTTCACGTTTGATTGCTTTTGCAATATCTTGAACGTTCATGCCTTCAGCATATTCCACTGATTCTGGTAATTCATGATATTTACGAGTAGATACTGGTGCGGCAGATTGTTGGTTTTTACCTCCACGGCGACCTTTTTGATTCCAGTTTGAGTTACGTGCATTACGTACTTGATTACGGTTATCATTTACACGCAATGGTCCGCCTGGGCGACGACCATCTGAAGATTTGTCGTGTTCGTTTTTCTTGCGGTCACGATCACGGCGGTTATTGTTTTTACCGGAAGTAGCAGGTGCTGTAAATACTTCTGTTGAGGGTTTACTCTCAAATTTATTGCCGCCACGATTTTGGTTATCATTATTGCGACGATTGTCATTTTGATTGCGACCTTGTCCACCGCGACGATTGTCATTGTTACGGCGATCATTTTGACGACGTTCTTGACGAGCAGCATCTTTTTTCGCTGCTTCTTTTTTGATATCTTCTGCGCGTTTTACGACTTTGATTTGAATCCTTGGTTTTTTATCCAATGCTTTTTTAGGTTCTTCTTTCACTGGCTCAGTAGTTTTTTCTTCTTGCTTTTTCGCTGCTGGAGCTGGAGCTTCTGATTTCTTCTCTACTTTTGGCGCTGTTTTTTCTTGTTTTACTGTTTTAACTTCTTCCACTTTTGGTTCAGCCTTTACTTCAGCTTCAACCTTTGCGGCTTTTTCTGCTTCTTCTTTAGCTTTAATACGTGCCAAGATGGCAGGATCTTCAACCACTGCTTTTCCTGCAAAGGTGCGTGGCGCATCATCTTTTTTCTTTGATGTTTTCGCTTTTGACTGGGTATCTTTTGCTGGAGCAGCTGTTTTTTCTGTTGCAGTAGTTCCTGATTTCACACGTGCAATGATTTTTTCTGCTTCAGCATCTGTGACTGAACTTGAGTGAGCTTTAACAGCCAAGCCCAATTCTTGTGCAGCTGACACAAGATCAGCATTTTTCAATCCTGTTTCTTTTGCGATTTGATTAATTCGTTTTTTATCAGACAATGTTGTCCTCCTTATTTTTTAGTTAGTCATAAGGCTCTCCATTTTCTTTGCAAATCCATCATCAGCAATGGCTAACACTTTTCGATTAGCACCAATTGCTACTGAAAGTTCATTTACTGAGAACGTTTGTAAGACGCTTACCTCATAGTAACTCGATTTATCGGTGATTTTTTTGATCAAATTCTCTGACGCATCATGGGCAACAAAAACTAAACTGGCTTTGCCATTTTGAATGGCTTTAACCACAAGTTCTTCCCCTGTGATGACTTTTCCTGCACGTTTAGCAAGACCGAGTAAATTCAATACTTTTTTTGTATTATTCATATTAGTCTTAGTCCGGTGCCAAGTCTGCCGAATAAGTAGCTTCTGCTAATTCACGGCGTGCAACTTGGTGTTCAACATAACTGATCAGTTCGTCATAAAATTCGTCTGAGATTTTTGTACTGAAAGTACGATCAAAGACATGTCTCTTCTTAGCGAGCTGTGCTTCTTCATTTGATAAGGCAATATAAGCACCACGGCCATGTGCCTTACCTGTCGGGTCAATGGAGATTTGCCCCTCTTTGTTAAAAGCAATACGTAAAAGATCACGTTTAGCGATTTGCTCACCAGAAACTACAGACTTTCTCATGGGAGTCTTTTTTTGTTTCATAGGCCTATTCTTCAGTTGTTGCTTCTTCTGAAACAGTTTCAGCAACTTCTTCTACAATTTCATCTACTTCTTCAACAAGTGCATCAAGCTCCGCCATTTCCTTTTGGAAATCTTCTTCGGACTTGATATCAATCTTACAGTTTGTAACGTGTGCAGCAAGACGTACATTTTGTCCACGTTTACCGATTGCTAAGGATAATTGATCTTGAGCAACGACTGCAATTGCTGAACCGTCTTCACGGATAGCCACTTGCTCGATACGAGCTGGTTTAAGTGCGTTGGCAATCAAGGTTGCTTTGTCGGCATTATATTCGATGATATCCATCTTTTCACCAGCAAGCTCACGGATAATACCTTGAATACGTGCACCTTTTGCACCAACCATTGTACCGATAGCATCGACGTTTTCATCATGACTTTCGACAATGACTTTCGCACGATCACCTGCATCACGCGCAACAGATTTGATTTCTACTGTTCCATCGTAAACTTCAGGGATTTCTTTTTCAAACATACGTTTAAGCATATCTGGCGCTGTACGGCTGATGAAGACACGTGTCCCTTTTGGTGTCAAAAGTACGTCAGTCACATAAACTTTCACTTTGTCACCAACGTGATAATTTTCTTGACTGATACGGTCTTTGGCTGTCAAAAGTGCATCCACACGGCCCAAGTTAACGTAAACTGCACGCGCATCAACTTTTTCAACGGTACCCATGATGATTTCATCTTTATAACGGCTGTATTCATTGTAAATGATTGTACGTTCTTCTTCACGCATTTTTTGCATGATAACTTGTTTAGCTGCTCCCGCCGCTGTACGTGCAAAATCTTTTGGTTTTTCTTCAAACATGATTTTGTCGCCAATTTCATAATGCGGGTTTAATTCTTGGGCATCTTCAAGTGAGATTTCAAGACGGCTATCAAAGACTTCATCCACAATTTCACGTGTTGAGTAAACATTGAAGTTTCCTTTTTTCTCATCGAAAATAACTTTCACATTTTGTGCTTGACCATATTGGCGCTTGTAAGCAGCTGTGATTGCTTGCTCAATTGCTTCGATAACAATCTCTTGTTTAATGCCTTTTTCTTCTTCTAGCATTGTAAAGGCGTTAAGCATTTCCTTGCTCATTTTGTTTTTTCCTCTTTCTTGAGTTTTTTGGAAAATATTTTCTTTTTATTATTTCGGTTGAGAGACTTACTCTCAGAGCATTTAGAATTTCTTACAACTTCACTAAAGTTGTTGCTTTTGAAATCTTATCTGCTGGAATTTCAACTGTTTTCTTACGGGCTTTATCCATATATTCTACAGTTAAGGTGTTGTCCTCAAACTTCACCAAATCTCCAACAAATTCTTTTTCGCCTTCAATTTTTTGATAAAGTTTTACAAGAATGTACTCACCAATGGCACTTTGAAAATGTTCAGCTTTTTTAAGCGGACGTTCTGCACCAGGGCTTGCAACTTCAAGCATATAACCTTCGGTTGGAAATGGATCTGGCGAAATTGTGTCTAGCAAAGGTGAAAGAATTTCACTTAAATCGGCTGTGTCTTGAATCGTAATGCCATCTGCCTTATCCACCAAAAGTCGCAAAACCATATCTCCGCCAAGTTTTTCCCACTCAACATCAATCAATTCAAACTCTTCTGGTAGGTGAGGCAAGATGAAATCTTCTACTGTTTTTACAAGTGTTTCTGACATCTCTTCTCCTTTCAGAAAACAACACAGAAGGAGCGTCCTCACGAACGCTCCTTTCTAGTAGTTTTTTATTTAAGACTATTATAGCACATTTTTGCGGTTTGTCAAGAGGCATGATTACGCAGGGTGTACCGTTTAAACTTCCTAACTCGCACATAAAATTTCTTTGAAAATTCTTGAAAATCTAGCATTAAAGGGCTATGATAAAAAGAGTGTAATTTATAGGAGATGTTTATGAAAATTTATTTTCAGTTACTTATTATTTTTGGTTTTTCTTTCGTAGGAGATACGCTGTCAAACAGTTTGCATCTTCCTGTTCCCGGGAGTATTTTAGGAATGATTTTTTTATTCCTTGCGTTGCAATTTAAAGTTTTAAAATTCACTGATGTAGATGAGGTTGGGAGTTTCTTAATCAATAACATGACGATTTTATTTTTACCTGCTGGTGTGGGAATCATGGCCAAATGGTCCTTGATTTCCGATTTTTGGTGGCAAATAGCTTTGATTGTTCTTCTTGCTCTTATTGTGAATGTCTTTGTTTTAGGTCATTTGGTTCAATTTATTAAAGTCAAATATGAAGGAGATTACCTCGAACCAGAATTGTTAAAAAATAAAAGAGAGGTAAACTGATGGATGCCATTACTTCTAGCCCGCTGTTTGGTCTAACACTTACTATTTTAATATTTATTATTGGTGTACGTATCAATGAAAATATACGTAAGCCTTGGACGAATCCCTTACTTTTTGCAACCCTCGTTATTATTTTGATTTTGGTTGTAGCTAAAATACCTTATGAGAATTATTACAAAGGAGGCGCGATATTAAACGACTTGATTGGTCCTTCAACTGTTGCCTTAGGTATTCCTTTGTATAAAACCTTCCAGCTCATGAAGCATCATGCAAGATCAATTTTAATCAGTATCGCTGCTGCTGCTCTTATTAATACAGTTATTACGGCCCTATTGTTAAAATTTTTCGGTTTATCAAAATTAGCTTCATTGTCCCTTTTCCCAAAATCTGTAACTACTGCGATGGCTATTGGTATCACAGAAAAAATGCAAGGTGTGACAACGATTACGGTTGTCGTGGTCGTGGCTACCGGAATCTTGACCAGTGTCCTTGGCGTGCCATTGATGAAACTTTTTAAAATTAAAGACCCTGTGGCCCAAGGTGTGGTGCTCGGCGGCACTGGACATGCCGTTGGTACAGGAACTGCTATTGAACTAGGAAAAGTTCAAGGCGCCATGGGAGCTTTAGCGATTGGCGTAACCGGGATTATGTACGTGATTTTTGCACCTTTAGTGGCACATATTATTCTGGGCTATTGAGCCTAACTGTCTGAAATTCTAACCAGTTATAATAAAAAGCTTGAAGATTAACTTCAAGCTTTTTATTATTTACGTTTACGTGCAATCAAATGAATTGGTGTACCTTCAAAGACAAAGGCTTTACGGATTTGATTTTCTAAGAAGCGCATATAAGAGAAATGCATCAGTTCTTCTTCATTAACGAAGACCACAAATGTTGGTGGTTTAACAGCAACTTGGGTTGCATAGAAAATCTTCAAACGTTTCCCTTTATCTGTCGGTGTTGGATTAATTGCTACTGCATCCATAATAACATCATTCAAGACAGAACTTGAAATACGAAGGTTTTGTGAATGATGAATTTCCTTAATCATATCTGGAAGCTTATGAAGACGTTGACCTGTTTTAGCCGAAACATAAACAATCGGTGCATAATCAAGGAATTTAAATTTCCAACGAATATCGTCTTCGAATTTTTTCATAGTGTAATTGTCTTTTTCAAGTGTATCCCACTTGTTTACTACGAGAAGAATTCCCTTACCTGCATCATGAGCGAAGCCAGCAATCCGCATATCGTATTCACGAATTCCCTCTTCTGCATTGATGACCATAAGCACAATGTCGCTCCGATCAATAGCACGCATAGCACGCATTACAGAATATTTTTCTGTATTTTCGTAGATTTTCCCAGATTTACGCATCCCTGCTGTATCAATCATGAGGAATTCTTGCCCTTCTGCATCAGTAAAGCTTGTATCAATCGCATCACGTGTCGTACCTGCGACAGGGCTGGCAATGACACGATCTTCTCCGAGAATAGCGTTAATCAAACTTGATTTACCAACGTTTGGACGACCAATCAAACTAAATTTGATGACATCTGGATTTTCTTCTTCTGTTTCTGTTGGCAGGTTTTCAATGATTGCATCAAGAACGTCCCCTGTCCCTAAGCCGTGTACAGCGGATACAGGATAAGGTTCTCCCAGACCAAGTGAATAGAAGTCGAAGATTTCCATTCGGCGCTCCGGGTTATCTACTTTATTGACAACGAGGATAACTGGTTTATCTGTACGGTAGAGAATTTGTGCTACATGTTCATCAGCATCAGTAATTCCTGTTTCTCCATCCACAACAGCTACGATAACATCCGCTTCTTCCATCGCTATCTCTGCTTGGGCACGGATCTGTGTCATGAAGGGCTCATCCGAAAGTTCAATCCCTCCGGTATCAATAAGCGAGAATTTTTTGTTCAACCATTCGCCTGTGGCATAAATACGGTCACGTGTTACTCCAGGAATATCTTCAACAATCGAGATACGTTCTCCAGCAATACGGTTAAAAATCGTCGATTTTCCGACATTTGGTCGGCCGACAATGGCTACTGTAGGTAGTGTCATTTATTTTTTATCCTTTTCTTATCAGTAATATCAGTAATAAGTTTACTTCTCTTATTCCTCATCTTCTTCTTTTCATCTAAAAGAGAAAAAGTATGCATTGTAATTATAACATTTTACTGGCTATTTTTATAGCTCTGCCTTTTCAGATTAAAAGTGAGCCCGGAATTCTTGCTCACTTTTGATTATTTTTTAAGTTTTTTAAAGGGAATCTCCTTCACACCGAGAAGATCTAGGGCAAAGTTAAAGATTGGAATTCCCACGATAAGGCCCCAAACACCGAAGAAATGTTCTCCTAAGAAAAGAATCACGAAAGTGTAAAACATAGGCAGTTTTGTCTTATGGGCCATCAGATGCGGGTTGAGGACATAAGACTCAAGAGCATGGATTAAAGCAACCATCAGTAACACAAAGATGACATCCCTAATCCCGCCGATAGAATAACCGATGATGGATAAAGGAATACAAGAGACAAGTACACCAGCAACGGGAACAAGGCTCAGTAAGAAAATCATTACGCCCAAACTCAATAACTCTGGAAAGCCCATGAAGCTTAACGCAATAAGTGTCAAAGCGGTATTAACGAGAGCAATAATAAATTGCGTTTCCAAGACAACACCAAAGCCTGTAAAGAATTTGCTTGCCAGATAATAGACGTCTTCAAAGAACCAAGCAAAGTCACTTTCCAAGAAAAGAGCTGAAAATTTATTGGTTTCTTTACGATCAATAGTGAAGAAGAAACTCATTAAGAAGGCGAAAACGACAATGAGTAACCCTTTCCCAAAGCTGGTTACATAATCAACCAAAGTCCCCAAACTGCTTTGCAGTTTATCTGCCAAGTTGTATTCTTTAAAAAGATTATATATCGAATCCATCAGCGCACTCTCGCCATTGCTGTTGTTCTGGTAAAACTTACTTACTGCATTGATGAGGTGCGTGAGCTGATTTACCAATACGGGAATATATTCCGTAATGCCTAAGTAGATTAAAAAAAGAATGACACCATATAGGATAAAACCACTTATTTTACCAGGAAGTTTAATTTTTCGCTCGATAAAGCTGACAAAACGATAGGCGAGGTAGCTGAAGACGAAAGTCAAGAGCATCAGTGGGAGAATGCTTCGTACAAAATAGAGTACAGCAATGAGAAACGCCAAAACGACCCATCTTCTAAGTTTTTCATTTTTTATAAAATTTTGGTAGTATTCCATTAATTCCCATCCTTCAATTTTTATAGATTAAAAAATTGTATTTTCACATTTTCAAGCTTCTAAATTATATCATGTTTAGCATGCAAAAAGATACATCTTAAGATGTATCTTTTATATTTTATTTCTTTTTACCTTTTTTCATTTTTTTCTGCGCCCGTTTCATGGCTTGTTTCATGGCAAATTGTGTAGCTTTACCTTTGAGCCCACCACCGAACATAGAGCTCATATCAGGTGTTCCGGAAGATGCTCCTCCTCCCATAAGACCTTGCAAGTCTCCTAGAGAGGACATATCTGGCATACCTCCAGGCATATTTTTCATGTTTGGCATTTTACCGCCAGCGCCGCCCATCATTTGCTGCATCATTGAATTCATGTCGCCATTCATAATACCTTGCATCATGTCTTTAGACTGATTGAATTGCTTGATGAACTTGTTAACCTCGATAAAACTATTTCCTGATCCAGCAGCAATACGTCGACGACGAGCGGGCGAAAGTTCGACTTCCAATTGACGCTCAGCTGGTGTCATAGATAGCACAATAGCACGTTTACGTGCAATGTCTTTCGGATCAACCTTAACATTTTCAATTCCTGGCATTTGTGACATGCCTGGAATCATCTTCATAATGTCTTCCATTGGTCCCATGTTTGTCACTTGGTCAAGCTGTTCCACAAAGTCGCTGTAATCAAAACGGTTTTCCGCCATCTTTTCAGCCATCTTCATCGATTGCTCTTCATCAAACTGCGCTTGAGCCTTTTCAATCAAGGTCAACATGTCCCCCATACCGAGGATACGAGAGCTCATACGATCAGGATAGAAAGTTTCCAAGTCGGTCAGTTTCTCACCTGTACCAGTAAATTTGATGGGTTTACCTGTAATTTCTCGAATAGATAAAGCCGCACCACCACGGGTATCACCATCAAGTTTGGTAATGATAACACCACTAATATCTAATTTTTCATCAAAAGTTTTTGCTACTTGAGCAGCAACTTGACCTGTCATGGCATCAACAACCAACAGAATTTCCGTTGGTTGTGCGAGAGCTTTAATCTCTTGCAACTCGTTCATGAGTTTATCATCAATTTCGAGACGACCTGCCGTATCAATCAAGACATAGTCTTTACGCTCTTCACGCGCTTGAGCAAGACCGTTTTTAACAATATTTACCGGACTTTCGGCTGTTCCTTCATCATAAACAGGAATATCAAGCTGTTCACCTAATGTTTTTAATTGATCAATCGCTGCTGGACGATAAACGTCAGCCGCAATCATCATTGGGCGTGCATTTTGTTCTTCTTTAAGTTTTTTAGCAAGTTTACCAGCAAAGGTTGTTTTACCTGCCCCTTGCAAACCAACCATCATGATGATTGTTGGAATTTTAGGTGATTTGAGCAGCTCAGCTTCGCCGCCACCCAAAATCGCAGTCAATTCTTCGTTAACAATCGAAATAATTTGTTGCGCAGGATTCAGTGCTTCTGAGACTTCCGTCCCAATCGCACGTTCGCGGATTGCTTTGATAAACTTTTTCACTACAGGAAGAGCAACGTCGGCTTCAAGAAGGGCCACACGTATTTCTTTCGTAATTTCTGTTACATCTTGTTCTGTAATTTTCTTTTTGCCACGCAAATTTTTAAAGACATTTTGCAAACGTTCAGTTAAATTTTCAAAAGCCATATTTATATTCCAGTTCTATTATTTTATTCAGATAGTTTTATTATACCATATTCTGTCGAGGCTTAAATCCACCAGAAGTTGGAAAAATTCTAATTTTGTTCAGAAAGTTTTTGGATATCTTCAGGACGACCAATGACAAAGAGTGAATCCCCAATCATGAGTCGAGTGTCTCCTGAGGCTATTTCAACTTTTCCATTAATATGCTTAACATAGCTGATGTTTAAGTCGTAATGATTAAAATCATCAATTTCAGAAATAACCCGATTATTCATTTTACGTGAACATACTTTTACTTCTGCGAACTCAATATTCTCAGCAATGTCCACGACATTACTGATATTCTCAAAGATTAAACTTTCGGCAATCTTACGTCCCATTTCTACCTCAGGAAGAACCACACGATCAGCGCCAATTTTTTCCAAAAGACGATAATGATTTTTATCTACAGCCTTGGTTATTACTTGAGGCACTCCAGCATCTTTTGCCAGCATAGTAACTAGCACAGAAGACTGGATGTCTTCACCTATTGCTACAATAGCAACGTCAAAATCTTGAATGCCTATCTCGTCCAAGACACGTTCATCTTTTGCATCGGCAATGATGGCATTAGGAACCATATCCTTAAAAAGATTGACACGATCTTCGTTCTGGTCAATCACGAGCAAATCTGCTTCCGTTTCGGCGATCGTTTTCGCAACCGCTGAGCCAAAACGTCCCAGACCTATAACAACAAATGATTTCATATTAACCTACCATTACCTTTTCTTCAGGGTATTTATAAAGCGACTCATGACTGTCTTTGGCATTCAGAGAATAAATAATCGTAAAGACACCAACGCGTCCGATAAACATAAGAATTCCTACGATAATTTTACCTGGGATATTGAGTCCTGGAGTTACTCCCATACTTAAACCCACGGTCGATAGTGCAGAAATAACTTCGAACAAGAGCTGATCCACACGGAATTTTGGATTGGTTAAGAGCAAGGCAAAAGTTGCAATAACCATCATAAAGAAATAAAGAAAAACAGACTCATAAGCTTGTTTGACAACACTTTGAGGAATAGTTCTATTTTTAAAACTTGTATGTTTGTCACGTTTAATGATTGAACGAACATTGAGTGCTAGAACACCGATTGTTGTCGTCTTCAAACCGCCTGCTGTAGACCCAGATGTACCACCGATAATCATCAACATAATTGTCAAAAAGATACTGGCCTGACTAAACAGAGTGTATTCTTGAATAGAAAAGCCCGCGGTTCTCTGAGAAATCGATAAGAATAAACTCTGCATGGTAAAAATTGCTGGGTTATTACTTACACTTTCAAAATCAGAGATTAAAAAGAGTATCATGCCACCAAAGATGAGAAAAGTTGTTGTTGTCAATGCCAAACGTGTATGTAAAGACAATTTTCTTTGCTTTTTGTAGTTAAGCAGGTCCATCATAACGATAAAACCTAAACTGCCGCATACAATCATCGAGGCGATGACCATTAAGACATAAGGAGAATGTTCATAAAGCATGAGCGAATTACCAAACAAATCAAAGCCGGCATTACAATAAGCCGAAATAGCATGGAACACACTGTACCATAAACCTTTAACCAATCCAAACTTTGGCACAAAAGCAAAGGACAAGAGAACACTTCCGCAAAATTGAATAAGAAAAGAAATGATTAAAACATTGATAACAACACGAACACCCGAGCTAATATCAGATAGGCTGTATGATTCTTGAATAATCAAGCGGGACTTAAGCGACATCTTCTGGTTGAGCAATAAAAAGATACTGACAACCAAAGTCATAAATCCTAATCCACCAATTTCAATCAATAAAAGTAAGATAACTTGACCAAAAAGCGACCAGTGAGCGCTTGTATCAATAACGGTTAAACCTGTAACACAGGTTGCTGATACAGCTGTAAAGAGCGCATCGACAGGATGAGTAAATTGTCCTGTTTTGGAGGAAATCGGTAAACTCAACAGTGTCCCGCCCACAATGACAAGAGTCAAAAAGGCGATAAAAATAATCTGCAAAGCTGTTAATTTTTTTAAATTTTTCTGCATAAGTCGCTTGCTTACTCTCCTCTAGTTCTGTGCCCTGGGAACTTGCCATTATCAAAAAAATATAGCAAAAGACAGGCCTTTACTATACGATAATTTTTCAACGTTCTTGAACAAACCCTGTCCTAGAAGTCTTATTCAGACTTTTCAGTGGGTTTATTTGCTTTCTTTTTGTTGCTCTTGTAACGACGTGTTAATTCTTGTGGGGCACGCGCTTCCATCACGACAGGAAGAACAACTGGTTTACGACGTGTTTGGTTGTAGAGGAATTTACCAAGAGCATCACGAATAGCGCCCTTAAGTTCTGACCAATCGAAAGTTGTTCCTGCAAGATATTTTTCAACGGTTTCATTAACCAAATTTCCTGCATCTTTCATCAAATCACGTGATGTTTTGACATAGACAAAGCCACGCGTATGTACACGTGTTTGACTGATAATTTTACGGTCGCTCTTACTGATAGTGATAACAGCAATGAAAATACCGTCTTCTGACAAAACTTTACGGTCTCGTAAAACGACAGAACCAATGTCCCCAATACCTGAACCATCAATCATTACGTTTTCTGCTGGTACAACACCTGCAGGAATCATTTCGTCTTTTTTGTTGAATGAAACAGATTCCCCTTTTTTCGCAATAAAGATGTGCTCTGGAAGCATGCCCATTTCCATGGCTAATTCAGCATGTGCACGTAACTCACGGTATTCACCTTGAATAGGGATAAGATTTTTAGGTCGTAAGATATCAATCATAAATTGCAAATCACGCGCATTGGCATGACCTGAAACTTTTAAATCTCCACCCAACATCTTCATCACACCACCTGCACGATAAACGTCATTTTCAATGCGTGCCACTAATGTTTCATAAGCTACTGAAGGGGTTGTTACAGCAAATGCTACATCGCCTTCTTTGATTTTCACCCATTTGTGACGTTTGTGCGCCATGTCACCGAGAACTTTTAAGGGTTCACCCATACGTCCTGTTTCAATGATGACAAGCTCATTATCAGCATATTTACTGATTTCATTTGGTTTAATGATTGCTTTTTTATCTTCGATTTGCAACTTCTTCAAACGTGTTGCTGTTTCGACGATTTGGTCCATATCTTGACCAGTAAAGACGATATGGCGTCCGAGCTTGATTGCTGCATCAACGACTTGTTGGATGCGCCCGAGATTCCCTGCGTTACAAGCAATGATCACACGGCCTTGTGCTTCATCAATTGTATCAAATATTTTTTCGTAGATTTCATGTTCACTTGCAGATTGAGCCGTTGACAAAGCATTTGGTGAGCTTGAAAGTAAAGCAAGGACTTTACTGCTTCCAATTTCAGCAAGGCGTCGCATGTTTGTACGATAGCCAAGCGCAACTGCTGGATCAAAACGGAAATCTCCTGTATAAACAATATTTCCGGAGTCAGTTCCAATGACAATCCCCATTGATTCTGGAATTGTATGTGTTGTTGAAAAGAAGGAAATTACAGCTTGACCAAAATCAATTTCTGTTTCTTCGTTGACCACGTGGAAATCCTTAAACTTCTTGCTGCCATCATAATTGCGCACATTAATCTTCGCAAGTTCAATCGTCAACTCACTCCCAAATACAGGAACACGTAATTCAGAAACGATATAAGGTAATGCGCCAATCGAATCGGCATGACCATGCGTCAAGAAAATCCCTGCAACACGATCAGCATTTTCAACTAAATAGTCAATGTCTGGAATAACAAAGTCAATTCCTAACATGTCACTGTCCGCATATTTCAGACCAGCATCGAGAACGAAGATTTGTTCGTTCACCTCTGCTAAGTACATATTTTTACCAAATTCGCGTACACCGCCTAAGGGTGTAATTTTTATATCTGCCATTTATTTATTAATTAAAACCTTTCTTATTTCGTAATAAAAGGGATTGGCATTCCAATCCCTACCGAGAATACTTACTATAAGTATAACTCAAAGCAAGCAAAAAATCAATCAAATATTCGTCAATCCCTCATATCATGCGGTTTATCGTTACTTAACATTTTTAAGCTTTCCCGTATATCTTCTTCGTATTTTGCGAAAAACTTTTGATTTTTAATCCGCAAACAACCTCGTCCTATAACTGACTTTGGAAATCGCTCCTGTAAAGTCACATTACTTCCATAAAAATAGAGCGCAACATAATTTTTTTGAGCAGAAATATTAAGCATACCAGCTTCTTCATATCCTGGACTTGGATGAGGATTTGCTCCCAAAGCGAGAGCGGAAAAAGTTCTTCCATTATCAAAATAACGCAAGTTTTCATCTGGAAACACTGTCTTAACCAACTGCGTAACTTGTCTTAAAAGTTGTGGATTAGGCGACTGTGATATGTAGTCCTCTATTTCCTTTGCGCTTATGTACATCGCACCTCCTTGATTTTCTTTCAATTAAAAATAAGTCTTTAAAAAGTTTGCTACTACTTCGCGATATTTTTCTTTATCTATTTCGTAAGACCGCACATGTCGACCTCCTTTTGCAATATAGATTTCCTTTGGCCCTTTTGTTGCTTCATAGTTTCGATGCACCATTTCCATGGGAACAAAAGTATCCTGATCTCCATGGATAAAGAGGAACGGCTTCGTATTTTTATTTAATTGCGTAATTGACGAGGCTTCCTTCCAACCGTACCCCGCAAAAAGTTTAGACCAAAAAGAAAGGAGGTGAATCAGCGGAAATTGTGGCAAATGATAATCATGCTTTGCTTTATGAGCCAACTCGTTCCAAACCGTATCATAACCACAGTCTTCAATAAAACACTTAACATGTTCAGGTAAGTTTTCCCCCGAAAGCATCATTGTTGCAGAGGCACCCATCGAAATACCAAACATTGCGATTTCACTTTTAGGATTTTTCTCAATAATCTGTTTAATCCAGCCTAGGTTATCTTTACGGTCTAACCAACCAAAACCAATGAATTTTCCTGGACTTTTTGCACCTGCACGATAATCCGGCATGAGGACATTGTAGCCCAGTTCATGAAAGAGCCAACCAAAAGCACCATATCTGTCTCGAACAGATTTATACCCGTTAGCCAACAAGATAGTCTTATCTGTCGGCTTTGTCGCTGGTAAATACCAGGCCTTAAGCGTTAAATTATCGTGTGTCTGTAAACACCATTCTTCTTTTTTGGCTTGCATAAAAGCGTACCATTCGGGATAAAGAGGATCATTGCTTTGGGGTTGTTGAATCCAAATGCTACGATTTTTATTTTCAATAAATATAAACAGACCAAAGCTAACAATAAGAACTAAAAAAATGAGAGCCAACACTAGTATTAAAAAAGTTAACATGAGCCTATTATAACACGACTTGTGTAACAACTTTACTTGTTTTCTTCTCCATAAAAAAAAGAGAGTTAAAATCTCCTTTTTCCTTCTATTTATTACCTGGAACATCAGACAATGTCCATGTCAGTTCTCCTTGATATTTTGCTGCATATTGTTGGGTCACAGGTACATCAAGATAGAGCCCTTTTTTCGTTGTACTTCCCCAATTTTGGCTGAGATTAAAGGTTCCACCATTCGTGCCACTTGGCTGACTTTGTACTTGAGTATTACTTGATGAAAGTACGGTATGGTTGCTGCCATCAGCACTAAAGAATAAAGTCCCCGCTAGTGAATGACCACCAGTAATTGGTGTACCCGTAGCATCAACTTCAACTAAGGGCTGACTTTCTTTTACAAACATTGTCCATCCTGTATTCTTGCTGCTTTGTCTTGTATCGGTAACTACAAGATCCTGATCATAGGCAGGAAAATCAACCACATTATTATTTTTAACTTTTAGCTGTCCAAAATCCATTGTAGATGGTGCACTAGTAAAATTTAGACTCCCTGTAAAGATAGATATGGCAACAGTTTTGGAAATGCTTTTATCTGAGCTCGAAAAATTGTAAGTCACATCGATATTGTCATTAGATTGAGCATTCTTCAAGGCCGTAAAATATGCAGCAGAATCCTCTAAAGCTGCTGAACTAACTGTTCCGTCAGAATGATAAGCTTTTGCTTGCGTATAATAATCAAGTGTTGTCTGATCACTGTTAGCTCCAATCGTATTAGCGATATCCTGCCCTAAAGTTACCGGGTATGCATTGATCGCTTTCTGACGATCAGAGGAGATGATTGCATCATCAGAAACAACGACAAGATGCGCTTGTGCTGTTTCATTTGTCGTTGACCACGTAACTGGAATGTCAATATAATCTTTACCATTTAGCCCGCCATTGGCAGTCGCTAAAGTATTTCCGTCAAGCTTTAGGCCTGTTAAGTCTTGCCCCTTTACTTCCATCAAAGATTGAAGTTGGCTTTCAGTGAGCGTTTTTGCCATACTTTCTGAGAGAATAATATTTCCTGCTGTAAGCTTTTGAGTAATCGTTATTGTTGCCTTAGGTGCAATAACTGGCACTGCTGCTGATACCCTATTAACTGCAAGCATACTTGGAAGAGCAACAGACAGAACTGCGCCCATTATAAAAAATCGTTTCATTTTTCTCCTCTCCTCCTATGCTGGTCCATCTGCGATGGTATATTTAAAGATACCAGATGGTGTTCCTGTTTGTGTCAGTAGTGTATTTTTAGCTTTAATTTTTATTCCCGAAGTTTGTGGAGTAGTCAATGTGTAATTTTGCCCTGCATTCGCCATTGAAATAAAAGAAGGTAAACTTGTATCTGAAGTTACTGAGGCGATAGACACAGCCAAGCCCGTACCTAAAGTTTTGTTATCAGCTGGGTTGGCAGGATTACTCCAATAATAGTCGATATTATCTGCAAAATTATTTTGCATCATTGTTACCGAAAGATTAAAGTTTGGCGCTTGTCCTCGATCGTCCCCTACTACCAATGTTTGTGTCTCATTTCCATTGATTAGATTTGACCAAGAGCTATCAGCTGGTGTACCATTGCTATCATTTGGATTTAAAGAGATATTAAAACTTCTTGCCATGGATGATTTAGCTGCAACCATCCAATAACCGGTGGGTTGGTACCATGATATATATTTGGCATTTTTTAAAGCATTCAAATCTGCCGCAGTATAGTTATTTGGAGTTAAGGCTGAGCTTGCCGTCGCTCCCAGTCCAGTTATTGTTCCTGTGTTTTGTCTGTACCAGATATCATTACTTGCTAGGTTATTCTGATTGGGCGTTATTAAGTCCAATTGATTTGGGTCTAATGGTGCCGTTACTGTTGAAGCGTGTGTTCTTAATCCATTCCCTGATATTGTAAGCGGAAAATTGTTATTCCTATTAACAGTCGAATCAAATACCACACCTCCTTGCGTATTCAAAACAAAAGCTTTAGGATCATTAAGCGTGATGCCACTTCCGGCACCTGGTTCCCCTGTAACAAGGCTGCCAGATGTTCTTAGATTATTCAAAAGTACCGTTGCATCTTGTCCAATATTCCACCGAATAACTTTCGTACCTTGAAACTCGTTAAGATTGATACTCCCTCCTCCTGTTGAGACAGCAAGCCTTGCATTATTTCCCACATTTACAGTCCACGAATTATTTGCAATCCACATAAACCAACCACCACTGTATCGTGAAGCTGTAGCCGCCGTTCCTAGAATATCAAAGGAAGCATCATTGCCAATATCCCAAACCATTGGCCCACTATTTCCATCATCATAATACATGGTATAGGTGTCATTCAGATTCCAAACCATATGCGCCCCATCTGCTACCTTCATTGTATGAGAATTATTATTATATGTATAGAAAGGCTGATCATAGCCCCAGGTTTGATTAAGTGTTGTTGTTCCTGTAACAACTTCAACCCATTTTCCACCTTGTATCCATTCGCCTTGGTTATCAGCACCTAAAAGTCCAACACTGCTCATACTATGATCTTGCTGTATATTAAACTCATTTGTACCATAAAATAATATTCTTCCATTATCATTACGAATCGGTTGAGCAGCATAACGTGCTGTTCCATTACTTACTTTTACATCCTCATAGATAAAAGTTGGTGCTGAACCGCCTGTGCCAACGGATTGAAAGATGCCACCAGTTATATTATTTGTAATCGATGCATTTTTGATTTGTAGAACTGTTGCTTCACTTACCCCTGCATTGGGGACACGAAATGGGCCGCGGATAGTTCCTCCACCAGCACCACTTCCTGAACCAGGAGTTGTATAGTTCGTATCAGAATCCAAATAAAGTGTGTGACCATTACCATTTATGGATAAGCTTTTCCCATTTACAATGGAAACTCCGTTATTGGTATTGCCAGTATTTGAATAGCCGTATCCACCAATAGAGGATTCACCTTGAACATCGCCAACAATGTTAAAGAAGACCGTATTATTGGAAGCAGCTGTTGGAGTGACAGACTGATAGGTATCCAGCATGTCCTTCCAGCTATTCGTACTGTAATATGTTGCACCGGCCGTCCCTGTAACTGCACCAGAAGTATCCACATTGCCCGTCAATACTGCCGCATCTGCCTTTTCTCCTACTACTGTTAAGGTCAAAATCGTACCCGCTATCAAGAGTGGAGTGATATATTTTTTATTTATTTTCATAAAATTATTTCCTTATAAACCTTGTACGAGTGTATTAGTAAGCGTAGCTTGGTAAGCGCCGGGTTTTATGGTTTGAGTTGTATCCAACTGAATTTCAGCAGTTGCAGCTCCACTGCTTTGATTTCCTTGAGCATTTGTTTGCCCTGTCAAAATACGCCCTGCTTGCCCCAAAATGTTGACCGCATTACTCCCTTTTATCGTACCCGAAGAATTGTCAGCAACAGTAATTTTGAAGAATTTTAGTGGTAACGTTGTTGCTTGACCATCAATAGTTCCTGTGAAATCACTAATTTTCTGTTGCAAATTATATCCGTTTGCATTCCCCGTGATATTAACTATACTATAAGGAACTGTACCTCCTGTCGTTATAGAACCTTTTGTGGAAGCTTCCGTATTTGCAAAGTTAAAGTCTGGAGCTTGTGTAAGGTAGAGATTATCAGTTGTGGGTGCAGTAACAGTAATATAGGTATTTGCAGTGCCATTATCCTTATCTATCTCTGTATCTGCCTGAGTACTGTGTTGTTGCCAAATAGCACTAGTCATCAAGGACATTAGAATGAGGATTCTCATTTTCCCTTTCATTTTTTTACCTTTCTTTTCTTTGTTACATAAATTATTATTCCTGCTCCACCTATTACTAAAGCAGCTAGACTAAGCATTATTAATGGAAAGCTTTTATTTTTTTGCGGTGTAAGCTCTGATGTAACCTGGACCTTTCCTTTATCGTCAACTTTGAGAAGATAGGTCTCCGTTAAAGTTTTATCTTCTTTGGTCGCCCTAATACTCAGTTCATACTCATTCCCTTTTTTTAATTCTTTTTTTACATTTAGCGGTAAGTCAATTTTGGCATAGGGAACAATTGTTCCTGAGCTATAATCTAAACTTGAGTATAATATGCCTTTTTGATCTTTTATCGTTGCCTGAAGTTTTGTTTTTTCTTGCAGAGTATCTTTGTAATTTTGAAGCCGAATAGACTGTTCATCCGTTTTCAAATCAGCTGCAGATAAGGAAACTGAAAAGGAATCGTCTTGCCTGCCCGATTGAAGAATCAACGCAAAAGCTGAGCTATAAATATTCACTAAACTTTGCCCTTTCTCTTCCTCTGTGGCCCGGCGGGTAACATTGATTCCTCCTATCGAAATATTGTTCTTCCAAGAATCAGGAATCTTAATTTTGATTGGTATTTTCTTAGATTCTCCCGCTTGTAAAACAATGGTTTTACTGCCAGGTTTCTTACTATCACCAATGAATACATTATTATAAAAATCGAACAGTTTCGTACTAGAGAGATACTTATGAGCTTCCTCTTTTTTTAAACTATAGTCTATCACAAAGTTCGGATTGGTAACAGCTTGATTTGAAGTAATGTCAAAAGTATTTTTCTGCTTGCCATTATTTATCTGAATTTCTAAATTAATTTCTTCGCCAGGTTGGACATCAAGCCACCAGTAGCCTGTCTTATCATTTGTCTGGTGTTTTTCAAGTATCGGGCGGGCAGAAAAATCTGCACCACCAATATCTTGAGCAAGGACATTTTTTCCACTTGTTATCATGCACAGAAATGTTACAAAAAACAAAAGTGAATGTGTGATGATTTTTTTTTGCATTTATTTCACCTCTCTTCTTACACCCCAGCTAGACTATCAAGCATCAAAAACTGCCAATATTTTTTAGTTATTATTTTCTTTTTCATTTAATTTTTGCTCAAGCTCAGCAATACGAGCCGCTTTTTCGTCTTCTTCTTTCTTACGACGTTTCCAAAGGATAAAGAAAAGAATAAAGATCAAAAGTAAGAGAATCAAGGCAAGGATTAACCATTTCATCCAAGAATTATCTTCTTTTATGGTCACATCTTTTTTATTAAGCTCACGCGCTTTGTCCGCTGCGATTTCGAAATCTTTTGTGAAAGTCCATTCATATCTATATCTTGTTTCATTTCCTTTATCGTCTTTAACAAGATATTTGCCGTTCTCGTCTTTTTGACCATGTACCAGCATTTTGATTTGATATTTTCCTGCTTGTAATTTCTCACCATTTAGAGAAATAGGATAGTCAAAGTTAGAATTTGGCGCCATCTGCATCATTTCTTTGCTTGATTTATACTCAATCTTCGGATTATCCAGTCCCTTAACAGTTGCGGATAACTGCATTTGATTGAGATAGCCCATTGTTGGGTTTTGCAAGTTAGCATTGATGACATTACGATAGTTGACTTGATCAGGAGAAACTTTTGTCAGTTTCAAATCTGGTTTTACTTTATCTTGAGATTGACTCATTAAGAGTGCAACTACATAAGCATATTCATTTTGAATACTAATTCCCTTAGTGTCTGTTGTTTTGTCCTCACTCGACTTTTCCTTATAAGTCAATCCGCCAGCCATATAGCCTTTAAAAGCTGAATTGGGCATCTTCGCATTGATTTTTACAGTTTTTGTCGTTTTGGGAGCTAGGACAATTTCTTGATCAAGTTTGACATAGTCCTTCATATTATATTTTAATGAAGCATCGGGCTTGATTTTATTTGGCGAATATTCTACGACCCCGTTTAGATTGGTAGTTGCACTTGCTAAACCTTGCTCAACAGTAACTGTTTTGTCCGTTGAATTGCTCAATTCTACAGAAAGTGTCTGTTCTTGCCCTGGTGCCATAAGAATATCGAAATATGATGCCTTACTTGCCTGATTTTCCGGAAGAATTGCTTTCACGCTAAAGTTAAACTGATTGGCAAAAGCTGGTTTCCCAAAGGCAACCATTCCTGTTAGTGCAACTGTAAGAGCGACCCATTTTTTTAAGTTTTTCATTTTTGTATAACCTCGATTATGATATTTTGAAGATAAATAATAATTTTATAAATAATGCCTTATTTCCCTCTCTTGCGAGAGGGAAATATAATTCTTTGAAAAATTTACAATGCTGTGAGTTTCGCCTTTACTTGATATGTATCTTCCTTTTGTGCTTTCACATAAAAGCTGCTCATAAAGTTAAAGAACTTAATTTGCTGGAGTATCTGTCAATGTCCACGTTAGGGTTGATTTATAAGTATCAGCTAATTTTGTTGTTTTACCTGGGACTGCTAATGAAACAGAAGAAGCCTTAGTTGTATCATCTCCCCACACAAGTAAGTTTGTACCTGCCCCTTTACCGGCAGTAGCGCCAAGGATTGTCCCTGATGAAGTACCAGGTGTTAAGGTTACAGAAGCTACCGATTGGTCTGCTGCTGCATCGGAAGCTGAAACAATATGACCATTTTCAAGTTTCAAAGTAGCACCACTCAATACAGAACCTGTACCTGTTTTTCCGTTTGTGAATTCTGAGGCTTGAAGAGAAAGGGACCAACCAGCAAGTGTTCCACGATTATCTGTAACTTGGACCCAGTTTGGACGTGTTGTTTTATCCGTGAGTGTTGTTGCTGCTGCAAAATATGTTTTATCAGCAGAAGTGATTTCTTGCGTACCAAAATTAAAATTCGACGCATAATCAATTGAGAGAGGACCATCGGTACCAGGGTTTTTTGGGCCTTCAGGATCAACTGTAATTCCTGGGTTACCTGGATCAACTGGATCAGTTGGGCCACTTGCCGGAGTATAAGTAATTGTACTGTCAGAGCTATATACTCCGCCGTCAGCCGCAAAGACTGTTGATGCTCCAGTAGATGAAGCAATTAGAGCAAGTGCTGCGAGAGAAATAATCTTTTTAGTTTTCATTTTTATTTTTCCTTATTCTTTATTTTTGTATGATTTTCATCCATTCTGAGGAAGTTCAGAAAGAATCCAATTCAGTTGTGTGGTGTAAGAAGCCGCATCCTTAACCGTTTTTCCCGGAACAAAAAGCTGAACATCCTTACTAAAGTTCTCTTTTACACGTTGTTCCGCTTGGTTCAGTGTATCTTGCGCTACAAGTTCACTGCCCCATCGTATAATCCATGTACCGGCACCAGCACCTTTTACGGCTGTTGCCACTACTGTTTCTTTTTCAGGAACAAGATCAAGCACTTCTTGTGCAGTTGGCGGTGTATCCTCGTTCAAGGAAACTGTTTTGGGATTCACTAAAGAAAGCATTGCGCCTTCTAAAACTGGATGTTTTGCAGCTGTATTTTCTTGGTGAAATTGGGCTACTTCTCGAACTTTTAAAGTCCATCCCGCTGTCGTTCCTCGATTATCGGTAATTTGGATATAATTTGGTGTTTCCAATATCGAATCTGCATACTTTTGCGACTTTGCATAGTAGATTTTATCTTGAGTGGAAATATTATTAATTCCAAAATCAAACGATGAAGCATAATCTATGGATAGAGGCCCCGGTGTTCCGGGTGGAGGCGTAACTCCTCCAGGCCATACAGGAGAAACGGGCTTTCCTGGTTCTTCTGGTCCTGGACTGACAGGAGGCGTTATCTCGTTTCCAGCAACAAAACCAACTTGACCAAACGATGAGTAATTTACAGATTCAGCTGTAATACTTTCTGAAGAAATAGCGCAGACTATTGCAGCCAGAATCAAGCTTGTACTATATACGAGTTCTTTTTTCATTCTACCTGCCTTTCATCAACCAGTTTTTAGTTTCCTGGTGTATCCGAAAGTTTCCAGATAAGGTTTGTTGTATAGCCTGAAGCTTTTTTAGCTGTACTTCCCGAAACAGTTAGTGTGATTGGTGATTGAGTAGCAACGGCATCTTTTGCTGTTGCAGATGCATCGTAATCCGCTGTAGCTCCTAATGCATAGGTCCAAGTTCCCATACCTTCATTAGCCTTAGCTGACATGATTACTTGATCTGAAGTACTTAAAGCGAATGTTGAAGCATTAACATTTGAAGGCTTTGCCCCAGTAACTGTTCCGTTTGATACACCTTTACTGAACTTAAGTTGTGCACCAGTCAAGTATGTTCCAAGAGGAGCGCCCGCTTCAGGTGTTGCAGTCATATCTGTACCTTTTTCTCTGAATTGTCCATCTGTCGCTACAGAGAGTGTCCATCCTGCAAAAGTTCCCCGTACATCAGTTACTTGAGCGTAGTTCGGAACAATACCACTGACCGTATCGCTTCCATCAAGAACTTTCTGTCCATGTGCATAGTAAATTTCATCTGTTGAACTAATTTTTTGTTGTCCAAATGAAAGACTTGATGCAAAGTCCAAGCTCAAACCTTTTGTTACTTCTACAGGTGGCAATACTGGAATATTTGGATCTGGGTTTTCTGGATCTACTGTTGCTCCTGGATTTTCGGGGTCCACAGGTTTTGTGCCTGTATCGCCTGTGACAAATTCTACATCTCCTGGAGTAGAATAGTTTGCATCTGCCGCAAATACTGATGTGGCAGCGATTGGAGCAATAGCCATCAAAGTAGCTAATGTGGCTGTTGATTTCAATATAATTTTGTTCATAATGTGTACGCCTACTAAAATCTTTCTAGATCTTTTTTTCTAAGTTATGTTGGTAATTATTTTTGATTATACTTCTTGTACTAAGTATGATGAGCAGTCCTCCTAGAGCAGAGAACACGAGATAGGGCAAAGAGTTTGAATCCCCAGCATTGGGAATTGTATTTCCAATTTGTCTATTTTCAGATGAAGTTAAACCGTTATTTTTATCTTGGTTATCTTTCTGTTGATCCTTAAAATCATATTCCCCGACAAAGCCGATACTGTCACGATTGCTGTATGTCACATCTTCTGCTTGAGCTTGAGCCCCCAGAGAACCTGTAACCGTCAGGAGAATAATAACACATAAAATTTTCTTTAACATTTCACCTCCAACTCTTTTAGCTTTGTTTAATTTGAGGTCATGAAGTTAGACGTCACTCACTTCAAACCACACTCTTATTTAATCACAGGGCTTGTTCTTAAGTCAATCTTATTTTACTGTCTTTTTTCTTTTATATTTTTTCAACAAAAAAAAATAAAAAATAATGCTCTAATCCCTTATAAATCAAAGGATTACAACTTCTATATCTTTGAAAAAATACTGCATTCAAATTCAAAATAAAAGAGGATATTTACAAAAGATTTTCATTTTGCTATGATTAAAAAAATATGAAAGGAACAAAAATGAAGAAAAAACGTTTAAAAATATTGATTACTCTGCTCTTAATTCTAATGCTGGGCATACTTTCTATTCCTTTCTCAAAATATTTTAGTATAGCTACCCATTCTCAACTTATGAAAACAGAAACCATAAGAACAGATTTGCCAAAAGATGTAGCTGATCCTGAGCCAATTCAGGCTCCTCGCTTAAAAGATGTACTTAAAGCTTCAGTGAATCAAAACAAAAGTGCTCTCGGACAAATTGTTGCACCAAGCGTAGCCGTTAGTCAACCCATCTTTGTAGGACTGACACAAGAAAATATGGCTCAGGGAACTGTAAGCCTCTTTCCAGATCGTAACCCTGAATCCCATAGCTTGACGATTATTGGCCATCATGTACAGTACGACTCCAGTCTTCTTTTCGGAGGCATTCAAGAGCTAGAAAACGGTGCCGATGTATATGTTCGCTACTTCGATAATTATTATGCTTATAAAGTTGAGTCCAACCGTATCATTAGAGAAACTGATCTTTCAGAACTGCAAGATAAAGGCCCGAATTACCTCTACTTAATCACTTGTAACAGCGCCACCGAAACACCTTATCGTGTACTTGTTACTGCTAAAAAAGTAACTGAGTCTCCCGTAAAAAAAGCCCAATCTGCCTTCCACGAGAAGCAAAACGCTATTCAAAAAAAACAAACAAAAACTTACTGGTTAAAATTTATCCTACCACTTTTGGTTGTTCTAATACTCGCTCTAGTCTTTCTTATTTATATCTGGAGACTATGACAAATAATAAAAAAATCACCTGATGTGATTTTTTTATTTATTATTATTACTTACTTCCAAAGAGCAAACGACCTGACATAATGGACAGAACCTTTCCCGTAGTCGTTGATGTAGATGTATCTCCATCTAAGATTCTAATCTTTTGTGATTGTTCAAGTGCAACTGTTGTGTCTGGTGCAAAAAAGATTTTCTTCTTTTTTTCTTGCTTTTTCTGTCTTTCTTCTTTTCTGTCACCTTGTGCTTCAGACTTTTTAGGTGGTGTTTGAGCTTTTTCCTCTTCTGAAGCCGGCGGTACTGTAATGGGTTCTGGTTCTTGAGGTATAACCTTATCGTCAGGTGAGAGCGGATTCATAATTTCAGCTGCTTCAGAAACACTCTGAGCCTTTGGCCCTGCTAAACTAAAAGATAACAATACAAACCCGCAAACAAACAAATAAGTAATCTTAGATGCTCGTTTATTTTCTTTTTTCATCAGGGTTACTCCTTTTTAATTTTATTGGTTATCTGGTAGTTCACTTAATATCCATGTTAAGTTTGTACGATAAGTTGTAGCCTCTTTTGGTGTATCGCCTGGAACATAAAGACTAACGGATGAAGTAAAATATTTTTGGATATCTTTAGTACCCGTAGAAAACTTTCTTGAAAAGAGATCTTCCTTATTTCCCCAACGAATTATCCAAGTGCCCGCACCTTCCCCAACTTTGGCTTGAGCCACTAGCGTTTCAACTCCCGGCACCAAGTTTCTTACCTCATAAGCTTGAGGTTGTTGGGCATTGTTATTCGTCACTAAAATAGGTTTGTAAAAAGAGAGAGAAGCGCCTTTTAACTCTTGATATTGAGAATACTCTTCTGCTTTAAATTGTTCCTTTTCGTAAACTTTAAGTGTCCAGCCTTTTAATGTGCCTCGATTATCTGTTATTTGAATAAAGTTAGGCGTAACAAGTGTCGATTTATAATAACGTTGAGCTTGTGCAAAATAAACTTGATTTTGGTTAGAAATTTTATTTGTCCCAAAATCCAGACTGCTGACAAAGTCAATTGAAAATTCACCCGTCGAATACTGGATGGCTGCATCATTTCCATAGTTAACTTTAGCTTCTTCTGCCTCTCCTAGCTCTGTCAACTGCACAGAAGACAAGAGCCACAGCATAACAATAAAGGTTTTCATTACTTCTCCCTCCTTTCCTTGAAGTTTATCTATTGCTTAGTGTTAACGTGCTTCAATGTGAAGCCGTTTAAAATATAGGAACACGAATAATAATCCTACCATACTTCTTATCCTTTGCTTCATCTTTTTACTCTTCTCATTTGCTTAGTTATGGTAATTTTAACATTTAAGCGTACAGAAGTCATTTTTTATTTTATTTTGAAAAAAAAATAAAAAAAAACAACTAGGCATTAAAGTTGTCTTTTTTTACTTTAACTACTGTATTGCCAAAAAATTCCCAGTCATAAGATGTGGGTGGTGATGCCCAAATAATTTGTTCTGCTTCAACTTCTCGTGAAGGAAGATTAGAAAGATAGATGTCAATATCTTCTTTATTTTTTCCTTCACTGGCTTCAATATTCAAAAATCCTAATGACTTGATATTCTCAAGAATATATCTGTTATAAGAGATACCGTATGAAAAGTCCACACAAATCTTTACTGAACGTCTCGTACGATAAGCAGTGGTATGACACAAAATTAAAAACATATATTCACGAACAAGGGCTTGGTGTTTTTCTTGAAATAAAGCCGCATACCGCGTATCCAATAACATTTTGTCTGCAAAGTTATTACAAAAGAGCTCAATATCTTCATAATTTTCACCCATGAAGTTAAAATCATTCAAACTGGATACATCAAAGTTTGCTCTTAGAGAAACCAATAAGCGAAGATGGATGTTGTTTAACTCTACTTGTACTTCTGCTTGGTTTAGTTCGTTTTGGTGTTCTTTAAATTTAGCATTGAAACTCTCTGTAAAAGCTAGTGTTAACTCTCTTACATTCGTTGGAATTTGAAAATCACAATGTGCCGTAATGCTCTCACTTGAAAGAAAATAAAGAAGCTCATAGGTCTCTTCCAAGACGTCTTCATTAGAACCATCGAGATAATGCCGTAAAATCTGGGCTATGAGCTCAATAAACCGACTGTCAATCTTCATGAAATCTTGCGCTGAAGCCTTATTTCCTAAATAATTTCTCGTATAGATAACAAAGAGACGATACAACAATTTTGTTCTATCTGTTAAACTTAGGCCCCGGATAAAAAGCCCCTCTATCTCCTCTAAAGCTTTTATCATTTGTTCAAGGTCCGTCGCTACATCTTCCGAAAAACTCTTATAAAGATCGCCATACAAGGTATGATAGAAATTATAGAGAAACTCTCTAATCTTCCATTCTTCACCAGCAAAGCGCATGTTTTTATCAATAGTTACATCATATTCCTTGGTTAAATCCGTAAATTTTTTGACCAGTTTATAGGTGGCTGACTTTGATAAAAAGACGACATCTTCGAGTTCAGCAATTTTGTTCACTTCTTCAGTAAAGATTGCCCGAATCAAGGCTTGCATCTGTGATCTCTTAACGTAATGGTTTAAGAGCAGCATAATGTTTCCTTGGGTTCTTCTTTCGTAACGTACGAAACTTTTCTGCGTCTGGAGATCAATGAGGTAATAATTCTCTAATTTCCAAGATTTAATTTCTGCTTGTATCTCAGATAAGAGCTTCTTAACTTGATAATTATTAAGGTGCAATTCTTCAATTAAGTCATCAAAAAGTACCGTAGAGAGATGATGATTTTCTAAATAATATAAAATTTGAAGTTTTTTAAAATCATCTTCGTCTAAATATTTTAACACAATACCGTCTCCTCCATTTACCTCGTCAATTTTTTTCTATTATATAACATTAGACAATATTGCACAAATGTAACTTAATTTAACAAAAAATCACTAAAGTATATTTTAGTGATTTTTATGTCTCATATCCTTTAATGTCAACGTTACATTTTGATGTTATTCAGCCTTCAAAGCAGCAACAGTCATATAGTTATAAGGACTGTTAAAGTGAGGCAAGAAGAACAAATCGAGAAGCGCAAGTTCATCAATTGTTTTTTGATCTTGGATAGCCAAGCTGAACATATTGATATTTCCCGCGATAATCTCCCCATAGCTCGCCATTTGCGCACCTACGATGCGTCTGCTTGATTTTTCATAAACAATACGAATTTTCACGCTATCATTATTTTCATGCAGGAACCAAGCTTTTTGCTTATCTTCAAAATCAGTATAAGCAACATCTAAACCAAATTTTTGAGCGGCCTTAACAGAGAAACCTGTAGAAGTCATATTATAGCCGAAGATTGAGATACCATTTGACCCTTGAACACCAGCTGATTCTAGGGCTGTTCCGCCAATGTTGTGTCCAGCGACAATCCCTGAGCGTACCGCATTAGAAGCAAGAGCAATATATGTAAAATCTTGTAGAGCATTTGAATAAATCGTAGCTACATCTCCAACTGCATAGACATCGGGATTACTTGTCTGTTGATGTTTATCTACCTTCACTGCTCCATTTCGAAGTGTGTCGAGTTTGTCTCCCACAAGAGCGCTGTTTGCTGTAAAACCGATACAGTTGATTACCATATCCACATCGTAAGTCTCTTTATTGGTCACAATTTGAGAAACCCGACCATTTGTACCTTTAAAAGCTTCAGCAGTTTCACCAAAATGAAGCTCTATTCCATGATTTGAAAGGTTTTCGTCCATTCCTTTCGCAAAGTCCTCGTCATAATATGAAGCTAAAGATGTGCTTTCCGCATCAAACAATAAAACTTCTTTTCCACGGCGTTTTGCTGCTTCAGCTATTTCTGTACCAATGTACCCAGCCCCAATAACTGCAATACGTTTCACTTCTTCCTTAGCAAATTCCTCATCTACTGCTTGTCCTTCTTGAAAGAGTTTGAGAAAATGAATACCTTCTAATTCATTACCTGTAATTTTGGGAATGATTGGTCTTGAACCCATCGCAAGAATAAGTTTGTCATAATCTTCCACACGCTCTTCTCCGGATTTTGTTGTAGCATACACTTTTTTATGCTCGAAATCAATAGACGAAACTTCAGTTTCAGTCAACACCTTCGCACCTTTTGCTTCAAAATCATCTGGTCGTGCATAGAAAAGTTCATTCGGTTGATCAATTTGACGACCCACCCATAAAGCTGTACCACAGCCCAAGTAACTCATATTACTATTACGGTCTATCATGGTAATTTCATGACCAGGATAGTTGTCTAATAATGTATTTGCCGCAGCAATACCTGCGTGATTTGTGCCTATAATAACGATTTTCATGTTGGAAAATCTCCTTTTTTTATTGTAAAAGCTTGTAAATATTTTTACAATATAAGTTTAGCACACTTCTTTCGCATTTCTTTTGTAAGCGCTTGTGAAGCTTGTGAATTCACGAACTTCACAAATTCAGTGGCTTAGAAACCTTATTTTTCCTACATTTTAGATTCTTTCAGGACATTATTATTTTTCTATCAAAAAAGCGAGTATTTTTGAAATACTCTACTTTTTACTTACTCTATATGTTTCACTTCTTGGCGGGTGTGCATCCCATTCAACTCATCCAACATACTCACAGATACACTGACAAGTCCGGGATAATCACTGTTTTCAACTTCAGATTTATACAATTCTATTTCTTCTGAAGTTTTTCCTTCTTTTTTCATCGCATTTTCTGTATAAGATATTATCGCTTCTGCATTACCCTCTACATCAAAAAGGCTGTACATCATTACGCTCAATAGTCTCTCCTAAAATATAATAGATAGATTTACACCCCTCTATTATATCATTAATTCCAAAGGAAACAACTGGTCTTTCCCCGCTTTATTTCACAAAAAAAAGACCTCTCAAAAGAGAGATCTTTCAGGCAACTTTCATTGTGTCAGAGCGGTTCACACGCGCTAACAAGTTCTCATGCTTCCTGCACGAACAACCAAATGTTCCAGAACTCCTGTGCTTCAATAATCTACTAAAGTAGAAGATCGACTCATCGCATGAACTTATTATAGCATAATCTGCAAGTCTCAGTGCAACAAAAGCTTTTTTACCGCATGATTTTCGATTAGCAGCAATCTTTAGGGCAGTTGTCTTTCATTTCTTTATATGTTTTAACAACATTTTCTACTGTAAAGCCATATTCTGGTAAAACGATATTGGCAGGTGCTGAAGCGCCCCATTTATCTACTGTGACTGTAGCTCCTGCTAAACCAATATATTTCGCCCAACCGAAGCTTGTTCCTGCTTCGACAGCCAAACGGCAGCAGACATTTTTCGGAAGAATTTCTTCTTTATACTCTGCAGATTGTTCGTCAAAGATATTCATTGAAGGCATAGAAACGACACGTACGCCTTTTCCTAATTCTTTTTTAGCTTCAAGCGCAAGTGCTACTTCTGAACCTGTCGCGATGATAATTCCTTCAAGCTCACCTTCTTCTTTAGAGAGAATGTAGGCACCACGATTGAGGCCTTCTTCAGCCAATTGTGCTGTTCCTTCAAGAACTGGCAAGTTTTGACGTGTCAAAACAAGCGCTGTTGGACGTTTTTTGCTTGAAGCTGCACGACGCCATGCAGCAACCACTTCATTACCATCTGCAGGGCGGATAGTATCTAAGTTTGGCATAGAACGTACTGAAGCCAATTGTTCCACAGGCTCGTGTGTTGGACCATCTTCACCAACTGCGATTGAATCATGGGTCCAAACATAGGTAACAGGCAATTCTTGAAGTGCAGCCATACGTACTGCTGGAAGCATGTAATTACTGAAGACGAAGAATGTACCACCATAAACACGTGTACCGCCGTGAAGGGCAATACCGTTCATAATTGCACCCATCGCAAATTCACGGACACCAAACCAAATGTTACGACCAGCATAGTTATCCGGCATAAAGTCTGTATCATTTTTAGCCATTGTATTGTTTGATGCTGATAAGTCAGCTGAACCACCCCAAAGGTTTGGCATTTGTGCTGAGAGTTCTTGGATAGCTTCTTGTGAAGTTACACGTGAAGCTTTGCTTGAACCAAGTTCATGCTTGCTTAAGTCAAGTTCAGGAGTTTCATTTTCAAATGCTTTTACATATTGTTCAGCAAGTTCTGGATATTTTTCAGCATAAGCCTTGAAAGTATCATTCCATACTTGTTCCATGGCTTCGCCACGTGTATTCAATGTTTGACGGAAACGCTCAGTCACTTCTTCAGGAACAGTGAATTCTGGATAGTCCCAGCCGTAAGCTTTCTTCGCAAATTCTATGCCTTCTGCACCAAGAGGAGCACCGTGTACTGCTGAAGTGCCTTGTTTTTCAGCACCGAATCCAATAACAGTCTTAACTTCAATAATTGTTGGTTTTTCAGTTTCAGCTTTTGCTTGCTCTACAGCTGCTGCAATTTCAGTCAAATCGTTGCCGTCTTTAACCAAGATATGTTGCCAACCGTAGCTTTCAAAACGCATTTTAATATCATCAATAAATGATTTATCCAAATCACCATCAAGAGAGATATTATTTGAATCATAGAAAAGCACAAGTTTTCCGAGTTTTAATTTACCAGCGAGTGAAGCTGCTTCTTGAGAAACACCTTCCATAAGGTCACCGTCACCATTTAAGGCATAAGTATAGTGATCTACAATATCAAAATCTGGTTTATTGTAAGTAGCAGCTAAATGAGCTTCGGCCATTGCCATACCGACAGCATTGGCGATACCTTGTCCTAAAGGACCTGTAGTCGCTTCTACACCATCTGTCCAGTCTACTTCAGGATGCCCTGGAGTTTTTGAGCCCCATTGGCGGAAGTTTTTCAAGTCATCCATTGATACTTTATAGCCTGCCAAGTGTAAAAGACTGTAAAGCATTGCCGAACCATGTCCTGCAGAGAGGACAAAGCGGTCGCGGTTAGACCATTTACGCCCTGTTTGTGGGTTCACATTCAAAAACTTGCTCCAAAGAACATAAGCCATTGGTGCCGCACCCATTGGCAATCCTGGATGTCCAGAATTTGCTTTTTGGATAGCATCCATTGACAAAGTACGGATAGAATTTACTGCTAACTGATCGGTGTTGTCAAACATATTTTTCTCCATTTAATCTTTTGATAATACATTATATTATAACATAATTGAAAACGTTTTTTATTTTCATCTTACTAAAAAATCAGATTTCCTGAGCGAAAACTGATTTTTGTAAACATTGACATTAAATTAAGCTTTGGCTTTATCTCTAGCATTTAAGACTGCACTGAGAATCAGGACAATAGCGAGGAATCCTAGGATCAAAGCGGCGATTGCACCAGATCCCATTTCACCAACTCGCCCAACAATGATACCTGGAATCAGATAATCTGTATCCGCGAATGTAGCTGAGGCATCTGCCCCAAAAGCTCCTAAAGATGGGATAATGAAAAGTGGCAACCAAGATAGGAGGAGACCATTTGCAATTGCTCCAATCACCGCTCCACGTCGTCCGCCATTAGCATTACCGAATATTGCTGCTGCTGCACCGCAGAAGAAATGTCCGACAACACCTGGAATGATAACCGTTGTTCCCATGACGAGCATAGCAACCATCGATAAACATCCTGTGATAAAGGAAACGAAGAAACCAATCAATACTGCATTTGGTGCATAAGGAAAGACGATTGGTACATCCAAAGCCGGTTTTGAGTTGGGAACCAATTTTTGGGCAATCCCTTGAAAAGCCGGTACGATTTCGGCTAAAATCATACGCACCCCTTGTAGAACAACGACAAATCCTGCTGCAAAAGTTCCTGCTTGAACAAGAGAGAAAATCACAAAGTTTGTACCGCTAGAAAGCTCTGTTTCGACATAAGATGGACCTGCGGCTATGGCTAAAAGGATATAGACTGCAGCCATCAGTAAGGAAATGGATACTGTTGAATCTCGTAAAAAGCCCAATGATTTAGGAATGTTCAACTTTTCTGTTGATTTTTCAGGATCAGGATCACCAAAAGTTTTACCGAGCCATCCTGCAAGAGCATATCCAATATTACCTGTGTGTCCCATCGCTACATTATCAGTTCCTGTGATTTTACGCATGAATGGCTGACAAATAGCAGGTGTGACTGTTAAAAGCGTTCCTTCAAAGATACCGCCAAGAAGAATGGTTATCCAAGTTTCGCCCATTCCGGCAGAAACAAGAATCACCGCCGCCATACAAGAAACATAGAGCATGGCTTGACCTGTCAAGAAGATGTATTTAAATCGTGTAAAGCGAGCAAGTAGAATATTCACAATCATCCCGACAAGCATAATCAAGGCCGTCGGTGTCCCGTACTCAACGAGTGCTAAGGCAACCACACCTTCATTGGTTGGGACAATACCTTTCACATGAAAGGCATGTTGGAACATATCGGCAAAAGGTGCAAGCGCACCCACCAAGATACCAGCTCCTCCAACCAAGACCAAGAATCCAGCAAAGGTCTTCACTGACCCTTGAATAACTGCTGTTGCTGGTTTCTTTTGTAAGATTAGTCCAAGCATGGCAATTAAACCAACAAGTAGGGCAGGCGTCGTCGCAACAGAGACAATAAAGTTTAAAACTCCATTCATTTTTTTGTTCTCCTAAGTTTATTTTCGATTCTTTTTAATTACTTTTTTTGCTTAGTTGTGGGCAATCCCTCTTTCATCTAAGACTTTAACCAGTGCTTCACGAGCAGCATCTCGATCAATAATTGAAGACAATGGTACAATCTTTTCTGTTGGAATATTAGGCAAAGCTGTTGTTAATGTGGACTCCACAAAGAAATAATCCGCAGAATCTGGTGTAGCTGATCCCACATCCATATGATCAAGTTCAAAGTCATTAACATCTAAGCCCATTTCTTGTAAAAGGGCTTGAAGATTCATTTGTACCATAAAACTTGTTCCTAATCCTGATTGACATACACATGCGATTTTCATATTATTCTCCTTCTTTTTCTGCAAAAATTTGTTCGAGTTCTGCTACTGTTTCTACAGTTAGCATTTTGTTGAGTTCATCTTTATTTGATAATATTTGGGTTAAAGTAGATAAGGCGCGAAGATGCGTTTCATTATCAATAGCTGCAAGTACAATGAAAATCTTTATTTCATGTTTGGGATCATCTTGAAGATATACTGGTTGTTCACATCTAAGAAATGACATACCGAGCTTTTTAACCCCATCTTCAGGACGCGCATGCGGCAACGCAATGCCCATACCTAAATCAATATAAGGGCCAAATTCCTCTACACGATTAATAATAGCTGAAATATAAGAGGGTTCGATTTCTCCTTGATTCAATAAAGGCTGAGCTGCAAGCTCAATTGCGCTCCTCCAGTCAAGTTTCTCATCTGTAAAATGAATCTTTTCTTTAGTTAATAAATCTGAAAGCATTACACCTAATGCCTCACTTTCTGTCTTTTTGTTGTTTAGCTTGCGGTCAATAATCCGTGCCAGTTGCTTCTTGGTCGCATTATTTTTAATGTCGACATAAGGTTCAATAGCACGTAAGATAGCTCTAGCATTTGGTTTATAAAAGCCAGGTAAATTAAAATCTTGTGCTAAGCGATTGTGAAGTCTTGTCTCTTCTTCACTGTCTGGAAAAGCTGACATAACATAGAGTTTTTTATCAGTCATCACAGGTACTGTCGAAAAGATAATATCATAAGAAAAAGCAGGAATTTTGTCCAAATCAGAGACGGCTGTACTCAGGATAAAAGTCATGCTGGGAAACATATTTTCCAATCGTTTACACATAATTAAACTTGAGCTTATACCGTTTACACATAAGACAATAGCACGAAAACTTTGTGTATACTTTTTTTTATAAATTTCTCCACCAAAGAGAATGACAAAGTAGGCGCGTTCCGCTTCGGAAATTTCTCCACAAGCTTCGTGTAATGGTGATAAAGCAAGGTCCATTAATTCAAACAGAGAGGAATAATCTGTTTTTATTTTGTCCAAAAGAACATTCTCTATTTCGAAGTGGTATTTCAGTCGAAAATAGGCAGGAACCAGATGGGCACGTAAGGCAGCGAAGGTTTTTGTAAAATCTTCAAACTGAACCGCTGCAAGTTTCATTACATTTTCCATAATCTCAAAGCCAATACGATAAAGAAAATCAAAACCAGACTTTTCAAAGTTGCCATCACTCATGCCAATCAGTAATGCTTCAACTTCCAGTACATCTTCCTGAAATAGATCTATTTCTCCAAGATGTGATTGAAGTAAAGCAAGGTATATCAGCATCGGAAGATATCGACTATGGATAACCTGTACACTTAATTCAGCAATTAAGCGACTGATCTGCTGTCCTACTTGGTGTATAAAGAGGGGATTTTTAAGATTGAGATGCTTCGACAAAACATAGTAATCACTCTCTTCATGGAGTTCTTGTAAGAAACGCCAGGTCGTTTTACGTAATTCTTTCGATGCCCCTCGGAGGTAAAAGCCTAACTTGCGTGAGTATTCTAGACGTATGTTTTCGTTATCTAGCTGCTGACGCAACTTTTTAATATCAGATAAGACAGTATTTCGACTTACATTTAAAAGGGACTGAAAATCACTGATGGCTAATACTGAACGTTTAGAAAAGCAAAGTAAATAAATCAGGAATTGACGTTTCTCTTCGCTCAATGTTAGTTCATATTCTTCGATATTAAAGCGGATTTCTTCGAAACTTTCTAGTTTTTCAGGAATCGCTAATACATTATTGGTAAATTCTAGCGGTCTTTGATTTTTATCTTGCAATATTTGATTTAATTCGACGAGTTGTCTCTGAAATTCATGGCTTTTGAGTCCAGTAACTTCGAGTATTTTATCGAGTTTCCAGAAACGTCTTTCTGAAAATAGTAGGATATCTAAGTTATAACTAAGCATCTTTTTTCCTCACAATTAAATTATAGACTAATTTTTGCTTCTAAATTAAGCTGTTGGGTCCAAAACAAGAAAACGTTTTCTTTAGTAATTGGACTCTTCTTTAAAAATTTTTTTAATTTAAAAACCGCTTTAACTCAAAGCGGTTTTTAAATTAAATGGTCAATTCTGATAGGCTATTTTAAAATAAAAAGTCTTGAATCTTCCAAGACTTAGACAATCTCAATTCCATGTAAAGCAGCAAAAAAAGCTGCTTGACTTAGATTAACTTTAATGTTTTTAGCCAGTTCAGGACTCACGTCAAGGCGCTCAAAGGTGTTACTTGAAAAATCAATCCCGGATAAAGCAGTTTCCCAGAAATTCGTAAGCTCCAAGTCGTTCCCTTCAAAGCGTACCTGCTTAAATTGACTAGCAATAAAAAGACTTTCTTTCATCATACTGTCTGCAAAGAGCACATTCTTCAAGCGCGCACTTGAAAAATTAACGTAATTAAGCAAACAATCCTGAAATTGTACATCCTGCAAAAAAGCATTGGTAAATTCAGTACCTAGCAATTTACAATCTTTAAAAATACAACGATAAAAACCAAATTTAGAAAAGATAAGGTTAGAAAAATCACACTTTTCAAAAACACAATCCGTAAATTCTAAATCGGCAGTCACATCTAACTCAAAATTGATATTTTGTAGACGACAGCCACTGAAAAGTTGTCGTTCCTCTAAATAGATTTCTTGATTTTTCAACTCTACTTGGTAGGCTTCATTATCTTCAAGGGCAGTAAAATCGACAACTTCTAACTCAGTAGGAAGCTTTGGTGAAAGAATTTTCTTCATAAAAGTCCTTTTTCTTTAAGATTCTCTGTTGAAGCTTTTAGCTCTGGTTTTCCCCATTGATCAACCATTCGACTTGACCATGTGGAATTGAGACGACGTGAACCAGCATAATCATCTTGAACTTTATCATAGGCGCGCAGTACTTCTTCATCTTGTGGAATATACTTCTCAGGAAATACAACAGCTTCATAAGGTAATCTAGGTTTTACTGGATTTACACGTGCAGGTTTTCCAAGAGCCACAGCAAAAATCGGATAAGTGTAATCAGGCAAGTTTAATATCTCAGAAATTACTCGTGCTTGATCACGAATTAAACCGACCATTACACCGCCATAACCAAGAGACTGAGCAGCAAGTAATGTATTTTGACCAGCTACTGCAGCATCGACTGAAGTAATAAGGAGCGATTCTACACCTTCTGGTTGAAACTCACCACCGTTCATTTCGACTGCTATTTTAGCTCGATTAAGATCTCCAACAAAAACCAAAAAAGCAGCACAATTTTTAATTGCTTTTTGGGGCTGTTGGGCAAAAATAGCATCTTTTTGTTCCTGAGATTGCACAAGAATCACCGAATAAGATTGAAAGTTTTTCCAGTTTGGTGCTGCACGTCCCGCATCAACAATCGTTTTTAATACATGTTCTGGAATTTTTTCATCCGTAAAATTACGTACTGAACTATGTTGCATCATCAGATCAATTGTCTCATTCATGTCGGCGATTTACTCCTTCTAAACGAACTTCAGACGCTAAATACTTCACACGCTCCATGACACGTTTTGCTGGCCAGATTTCATCTGCTTTTTTAGTCTCAGCCAAATGTAACTCAAGCTCTGTCATATTTAAATTTGATGTGAAAAATGTCGGAAGATTTTCTTGCATACGATGCTGTAAAATAACTTGCAGAATACTATCGCGTACCCAGGCATTATTGAGTTCGGCACCAATATCATCTAAAACCAAGACTTCAACTTTTTTAATTTCATTGACCCAATATTTCGCATTGTCAAAATCAAGGTCAGAAATAAAGGTTGGATAGTGTAATAAAGTAGTGGAAATGCCTTTTTTCGAGAGCTCATTTGCCATTGCGGCCATAATAAAGGACTTCCCTACGCCAAAGTCACCATAAATATAAATCCCTTTTTCCTGGGGAAAGTTGTCGATAAAGTTTTCCACTTTCCGAAACAAGTCAAATTGATTTTGATTGTCTGTGAAGACATCTGCATAAAAATCTATTTGCTTCATCTCTTTAGGTAAACCAATGATTTGAACACGACGCAATTGATTGCTGATTTCTTGACGATGAGCTAATTCTGCTGTGGTTTGATAGGAAACATCTGCGTAACCATGATTCATAATCAAGACAGGTTCATAGCCATCAGCTGCCCTTTTTTCATGTTCTTCAAATTTTTTTCGCTCTTTAACAAATTCATAAAACTTTGAATAACTACGCTGTACTTCATCTTCAGTCATTTGATTTTCAGAAATAAAAGCTTGAACTTGTTCATTTTTCATCACTTCAGCAACGAGCTTGTCAAAATTTCCACGTACATCTGGGCGCTTACTCAAAAGTTCTCCAATTGATTCCATGCTCAATTCTCCTTCTTATCCTTACGGCGGGAAGCCTTATATTGCTCGAACTTGGCAATATCTTCTGCACTGGTCGTGTTTACATAGCTGGCATTGGACCATTGAGGCGCTTTTTTGACCAGCTTACCTGAGTTTTTATAATTTTTATTACTTTTTTGCTTTTGTTCTGCTTGCTGCTGACGCTCCAGTATTCTTTTCACTGCGGTTTCCGCATTGTATACTTTATGGCGCAGCCAATCATTTGCCAGAGTATTGACAAATCGAGCATTGAGACTCGCATTCCCTTGTTGAATCAAGACATAGTGTATCAAAATATTTTGTACTTGATCAGTAATATTTTGCTTGTCTAAATTATTCAAAATCTTCAGTTCTTCTTGCGAAGCAAAACCACCAGCTTGTTGTTTAAGCTTGTTTAAAAAATCACGCGGGGAAACTTCTTTACTAATAACAATCAAATCTTGAAAACCTTTAGGAAATTCCGATAAGGCAGGCAAAGGTTCCGATTTCCCAGCAAGCATTCTTGTTAAGTTAGCTGTATTTAAAGTCTTATCAGCATTGGCAGTTTGCTCAGCTGCTTTAAATAATTCATACCAGTTAAGATCAAATTTTTCCGCCAAACCATAGAGGGTCAAGATATCCTGATTTTCATTTGCAAAAGTCAAATGTTGGTTTTCCATAATGCTCTTAAAAGAGTTCAAGTCAAATTTTTCTGCTTGAACGACTGTCTGAGTCGGTTCAAATTTCACAGCATAAACTTCATGAAATTTTTTTGTAATTTCCAAAGCATCCGGTTCATGTTTTTTTGCCAAAGCTTTAACTTTATTTTCCCCAATACGTGAAATCAATAATTGCTTATAAAATTCGTCTGCTAAAAATTCTTCAAAAGTTAAAGGACTTTTTACCTCCATAAGATAGCCCGGTTGTTGGTCAAATACCCGCACGAGCCCAATCCCTGAAAGTTTATCTAAAGCTTCAATAAAAGGATTGAGACCAAAATCAAGATACTCTAAAAAATGAGAAATCTTGCCCATCGAAAAAACGCGCAAGAGTTGATAAAGCCCAAAAGCATCTCGCCCAATAATGGGCAAGTAAAGTAGCGAAAAAGTATCAGCATCAAAGCTGATTTTTCCTCGATTTAGAATAGAAAATGAATCGCCTGGTCTCATAGTTCATCCTTTTATTTCTCTTTTATAGAACCGTTAGTCTTTTTTCGTAATCTTTTTAAGTAAATCTTCGATTTCACTCACATCTTTGAAGGAACGGTACACACTTGCAAAACGAACATAGGTAATATCATCCAAATCCATTAATTCTTCCATAACAAATTCGCCGATAACTTCGGTACGTATTTCATTTTTCTCTAAGCGGCGTACTCTCTGTTCGACACGATCAACCAATTTTTCAATAGATTCACTTGTCACTGGTCGCTTACGGGCACTGCGCACTATTCCAGTAATAATTTTATCACGATTAAAAACTTCACGGGTTTCGTCACGTTTTATGACCAAAAGTGGCATTTCTTCAATCCGCTCAAAAGTCGTGAAACGGTTTCCACAATTTTCACATTCACGTCGACGACGAATCATATTATCAGCTTGACGTGAATCTACTACTCGTGACGATTCAGATTGACATTTTGGACATCTCATAGCTTAACCTCTCTTTGGGAATTTTGCTTCTAAACGGTAAATCACTTGCCCCTTGCTTGAGAATTTTGCTTCATACTCTGTCATTACATTGACTTTGGCAAATTCTTCATCTGCGTGCAAGTCTAACCAGACTTTTTCTAAAATCATACCATATTGACTCATACTTGCCAATGAATATTCAAATAGACCACGGTTATCTGTTTTAAAGTGGACTTCACCTTCTGGTGGCAGGATTTGTTCATAAGTTTCTAAAAATGACTTATAAGTCAAACGGCGTTTTTCATGACGTGTTTTTGGCCAAGGATCACTAAAGTTCAGATAAACACGCGAAACTTCAGCATCCTCGAAGTATTCGATTAATGCTGCGCCATCAACCAACATCATTTGTACATTAGGTAGTTTGGCTTCCAAAGCCTTGTCCAAAGCATGAGATAAGACGGATAGTTGCATATCAATCGCAATATAATTAATCTCTGGGTTTTGAGCAGCCATGCCTGTGATAAAACCGCCCTTACCACATCCAACTTCAATATGAATGGGATGATCATTTCCAAAACGCTCTGCCCAACGTCCTTTAAAGTCTGCTGGATTTTCTACAACAACATGTGCGTTACTTTCTAAGTGTTCCGCAGCGCCTTTACGATTTCTTACGCGCATTTTTTCTCCTATTTTTTGAAAAAATAAGAAGGCAAGCCTCCTATTTTTATTTTCTAAGTTTTAAAATAAACGGCAAAAATTTTGAAAACGCGCAATTTCTTGCTCTGTTTCCTTAATTTGCTCTCTTGCCATATATTCTGAAATCTGACGTAGGAAAGAAAGTTTTCCATACCAGATTAATTCATGTTCTATATTTTTAGCTGTTTTATAGCCTGCTTGATGGAGCCACTCTTCCCAGTTTTCTGGTTTGATATAGTGTGTTAGAACATGTGCTATATCCACTAAAGGGCTACTTAAAAGAACAGTATCCCAATCTACGAGATAAACTTTATCACTTTCGTCGTCAACCAACCAGTTTTTATGGTTCACATCACCATGAACAACTGTGATATCATCTTCCTTTAGTTCTGGAAGATTTTCTGAGAGTTCCACAACGACATTTGAGAGAAAACCATTGGTTTCAAAGATTGAACTTTTACTCAGTACTTGTTCCAAAAGATCAGCTGGAAGCATGACTTCGTTATCTAACTTTTTACAAGCTTCAATAAGCTTTTCGCTTTGATGCAAATGCCGCAAAATTTCACCAATACGTGAATCATTCATTTCATATGGTTTCAACGTATGGCCATTAATCCAAGGTTGAGCAGCTAACATGTCACCTTCTGCTGTACGCTTCGTCCATAAGACTTGTGGCGTAATACCTTCAAGATACACACTTGTCAAAAAAGGGCTACAATTTTTTTTAATAAAAACACGCTTATTGTCGCTTTCGCCAACAAAAGCATTTCCTGAACCACCTTTGACAGGCATCATTGATAGGCTTGAAGATGTCATATTTACTCCTTTCTTTGGATTTTTATATTCTTATGTTTGAGAAGCTTTTTATGTAACCCTATTTGGTGAATGCAACGGTTCCGTAGAAGACCAAGCAAACCCTAGATATTGTTGCAGTTAGTTACATAAGCACTCACTACTAGAAAACTTCACAAATAAACAATTTATTTATTTGGATAGTGAATCAAAATTGTTTGAGTCAAGATGTCAGCATATTGATAAGACTCTGTTGTTTTTGGACCACGTGCTGGAATATTTTCAATAACAAAGTGTGTGGCATAAGTCTCAATCAAGTTGACTTTATGACGATTTTCACGTTTACGTCCAAATTGTGATGTAATTTCAATGGTTTGACCAACATGTTCTTCAACTTGTTTTCTGATATCTACGATTTTTCCTACTTCTTGGCTTTGATTTTGGTTATCCATTTTACTCTCCAATTTTTCTCTAGAAATGCAAAGACAGGCGTTTTCCGCCTAGCTTACCATTTTAAATTTTAAATCTTATCCATTATAACATGAATACACCTAGAAATGCTAGTCTTCATATCTGTTATCGATACTAGCAAATTTGTTGTATTCTTTCAGGAAGAGTAACTCGACAGTTCCCCGACTTCCTGAACGGTTTTTTTCAATAATAACTTCGACTTTATTGTCTACTTCTGGGACATCGTTAAAGCCATCATCCTCGTCATCTGCTCCGGCACGGTCATAATAATCGTCCCGATAAAGAAAGGCGACAATATCAGCATCTTGCTCAATTGACCCAGATTCACGAATGTCTGATAAGACAGGACGCTTATCCTGACGTTGCTCTACTCCACGTGAAAGCTGACTCAAAGCAATGACAGGAACTTTTAACTCTTTAGCCAGAATCTTCAACTGACGTGAAATTTCTGAAACTTCTTGTTGACGGTTTTCTCGTCCTGTCCCCGAAATCAACTGCAAATAATCAATAACGATTAGGCCAAGATTGCCTGTTTCCTGTGCGAGTTTACGAGAGCGTGCCCGTATTTCTGTAATCTTGATCCCTGGAGTATCATCAATGTAAATACTTGCTTTCGAAAGTGTCCCCATAGCAATAAAATACTGGTTCCACTCTTCGTCATTAAGCTGACCGGTACGTAAGTTATGCGATTCAATCGTTCCTTCAGCTGCAAGCATCCGGTTAACAAGGCTTTCTGCACCCATTTCCAATGAAAAGATAGCCACCGTTTTATCTTGTTTTGTCCCAATATTTTGTGCAATATTTAAAGCAAAAGCAGTCTTACCCACGGCTGGACGTGCAGCAAGAATAATAAGTTCCTCCTCATGGAGACCAGTCGTCATGGCATCCAAGGCCGGATAACCTGTCGCGATACCTGTAATCGTTGATTTTTGTTTAGCCCGTTCTTCCAGATCGTCTAGGTTCATCGACAAGACGTCTGAAATCCGACGAAAGCTTGATGTATTACGCCCTTGCTGCACATCAATCAATGACTTTTCAGCTTCCGCAAGAACATCCTCGGCTGGATCTTCCTGACTATAAGCTTTCTCTACACTTTGTGTTAATTTATTAATCAACTGACGCAGTAAAGATTTTTCAGCAACAATTTTTGCGTAATAGGAGGCATTAGCAGCCGTTGGCGTTGCAGTAGCAAGCTCAGCAATGTAAGCAATGCCCCCGATAGTCTCTAAGTCGTTTTGATTTTCTAAAAGCGAGCGGACAGTTAACACATCAATCGCTTCACGATTGTCCGACAAGTGTTCCATGGCTCGGAAAATAATCTTGTGTGCGTTTTTGTAAAAGTCATCCGTAGAAAGAAATTCTTTCACTTCAATCAAGCGGTCACTATCAAGGAAAATAGCCCCCAAAACGGCTTGTTCGGCGGCTAAATCTTGTGGTGGTGCTTTGATAATATCAATATCAGGCATGTTATCTCTCGCTTACTTTGACCTTGACTGTAGCTGTTACATCACGGTGCAATTTGATTGGAACATCTTTAATTCCAAGCGCTTGAATCTTATTAATCAATTGAATTTTACGTTTGTCTACTTTAACATCCAATTGACTTTGAAGTGCTTTCGCGATATCTGCTTTATCCACAGCACCGAAGGTGTGACCTGTCGTCCCAACTTTCATCTTGATTTCAACCATTACATCATCTTGTTCAAGACGTTCTTTCAATGCTTTAGCTGCTGCGAGCTCTTCAGCTTCTTCTTTTTCTTTAGCTTTTGTTTTACCTTGAAGTTCTGCCACAGCAGCACTTGTTGCAACTTTTGCTAAATTTTTCTTAAGGAGAAAGTTATTTGCATAACCTGTTGGTACTTCTTTGATTTCGCCTTTTTTTCCTTGTCCTTTTACATCTGCTAAAAATACTACTTTCATTGTTCGTTCTCTCTTTCCTTAATTAATGCGATGAGATCGTTTTTGACTTCATCGATATTTCGTTCGTATATTTGTGTTGCAGCGGCATTAAAGTGTCCGCCACCTCCCATGGCTTCCATGATCGTTTGAACGTTATAATCTTTAAATGAACGCGCCGAGATGGAAATATAACCATTTTGATGATTTGTAATCGAGAATGCGGCTTGGACATCTGCCATATCAAGCAAGGTGTCTGCGGCTTTAGCAGTCGCGACATTATCATATTTTTGGTCAGGTTTACCTAAGGCAACCACAACTCCTGGGGCAACATATTCTGAGTTGAGAATAATTTCATTAATTTTTTTATATTTTTCAAACTCAGTAGCCAAAATTCCTTTAATCAGGTTATTGTCAGCACCTTGCGAGCGTAGATAAGCAGCCACTTCAAAAGTACGGGAAGTTGTTGCTTTGGTGAAATGTTTCGTGTCCAACTCAATCCCAGCTAGTGCAATACTAGCATCAGTTACCGTCATTTTCGAGTTATATTCATGAAATTGTAAAAGCTCGACTGCTAACTCACTGGCTGAACTTGCGCTTGATTCAATATAAGAAAGCAGGGCATGCTCAGGGAAATCATCATCTCGACGATGATGGTCAATAACAACTAGTTTACTAAAGGCCTTATAGAAATCAAGACTGAGTGTTTGTGTCGTCTTCGAGTGATCAACCATGATAAGCAAGGAGTTTTCAGTCTTCATATCAAAAGCTGTTTCAAGTTTAATAATATGTGCGAAGCCTTCTTCAGTTTCGTTTACTAGATCAATAGCTCGGCTCACCTCTGGCATCAATTGCTCCGGATCATAAACCACATAAGCTTCTTTTCCTGACATGTTGACAAAGTTTTTCATCGTAATTGCCGCCCCTAAGGCATCCATATCTGGGAAGCGATGCCCAACGATAAAGACATCTTCACTTTCACTAATGATAGTTTGCAATGCTGTTGAGATTGCCCGCGCACGCGTTCTTGATTTTTGAGTACGGCTTTCAGAATTACCACCGAAATAAATTGTTTTGGCTTGCGGTGTGTTCTCCCGAAGGACTGCTTGGTCCCCACCGCGAACTAAAGCTAACTCAAGGTTGTTGAGGGAGGTTTTACCAATACTTGGGAAATCATTCCAGCCATAGGATACCCCCACAGATAAGGTAAGGGGAATCTTGCTTTCAGCTGAATTTTTCCGAAAATCTTTCAGTAAAGAAAACTTATCCTCAATCATTCGGTTCAAAATGCCATAATCACAAAAGAAATAGTAACGGCTGCTTGATACACGACGCAAATAAACACCGTACTTGCTTGCGAAACTTTCCAAATTGCTGGCAATCAAACTATTAACCTTAGTTCGTTCACTGTCCGCAATCAAATCGGTGACATCATCATAGTTATCAACCGAAATACTTCCAATAACAGCACGACTTTCCTGCAAGCTCTCACGACTGTTAGCCTCAGAAGTTGCATCTGCTAAATAAATAAGATTTTTTTCATCATCTAAGGTGATAAAATATTTTTTCTTCTCAATCGTGAAAAATTGGTTTCTTTCTTCATGATACTTTTGAATAATTGCCTTAACTTCTTCTTTATCAAGGACACGATCATCCCCATGGTAAATCAAATCGATAAAGGGATTGAACCATTCCGGTTCATAGGTCTCTTTATTGTAGCGAATGACACCGATAGGCATATTGTCCAAGGTTGCATTGAGTGAGTTTTCTGCTTCATCATTTATTTTTCTGATGAATTCCACTCTTCTTAAACGATAATTTCGAGCTTGAAGTAAGATGCCGACTGTGATAAGGATGTTCATCAAAAACAGATAGAACACAGCCATCATTCGTGAGCCCGAAAAGATAAGCAAGAAACTTTCCAGAGCTTGCACGATAACCATGACTAACACAATTGTTATTGGTGAAAATCTCTGTACACTTTTCATTTCCTTCTCCTTTTATGCGTCTATTTACACATTGGCTATATTTTTGAATGCGCAAGGCTGTTAGTTTGTTGAAAGACTTTCTAGCTTTTCTTTAACAGCCGTGAGATTGGGGAACCATGCATCTGCTGCAGCCTGATTCATTCCAAAACGCGTATCTTCAATAGCCCAGACTGTAGCTCCAGCTGCCTTACCTGCGGCAATCCCTTTTTCGGAATCCTCAATGATTAAGGTTTCCTCAGGCTTTACATTGAGCGCCTTCATGCTCAGCTGATAAATCTCTGGATGCGGTTTGGTTGCTTTCAAGTCATTACCAGAAAGAATCGACTTAAAGTAGGGACGTAAACCATGTACATTAAGCATTTCGTCAATATCTTGCATGGCCGAACTTGAAGCTAAACCGATTTTATAGTTATCTTTTTCTAAGGCTTCTAAAACGGCCTTAACATCTGGGAAAAGCAATTCTTTGTAAGGAAGTGGATTATTGTCTTTTAGTTTTAAATATGCTGCGTGTAGCTTGGCTGCTTCGTCTTGGTCAAAATCTACACCTAAGATTTGCGGCCAGATTTCTCGCATGTTTCCTCCAATAAAATCAGAGTATTTCATATGTTGAATTGAAATATTATGATTGCTAAAGAATTCTTCACGTCTTTGAGCATAGAATTGTTCCGTGTCAACGAGGACACCGTCCATGTCAAAAATTACCGCTTTAAACTTATTCATTTTCACCTAAAACTCCCTAATTGTCTGCTTATATCTGCTTTATTATAACATATTTTGGGGCGGAGTTTGTGACTCTGATGTGAAAAGCATAAAAACCGCCTTACAGCGATTTCTTTTTTATTTTTTCTTGTTGTCTTCTTCACGCACACGCGCTTTTCGCAAGGCAATTCTCTTTTGTCTTTCAAGCTCACGCTCTATTTTTCCTTCTGGGGCATATTTTTCTTCCCAATCATCAGGTTTCAAAATTTTATGTGTTTCTGGATCAAAATGCGGTTGCCCATCTGGGAAAATTTTACCCATATTTGCTGCATGGACAAAGTTGAAAATATCATAAGGATCAACACCAGCAAGCACTAAACTTCCATAAGTAAAGTAAAGTAAATCAATCAATGCATCGACTTCACCAATCAGCGGCGCTTCTTCTTTTGCTTTGTGTTTAACCTTGCGGACTGCCTTATCCACATCTGCATGGAGATTTGCTGTCAGTTCGTCAAACTTATCACTATCCCCGTTTGCTGAAGCATAGAGAAATTCCACAATTTCTTCGACCTTAAATCCGGCACGATAACCCGCTTCCAGCGGTGGAAAAGCACGCGGAATCTCTTGGCTTCGCCCGTCCATCATTTTATGGAATTCTTTTACTTTATTAAAGTTTTGATCACGTGAAATAAAATTATTACTGGTTGAGAAATCAATCAGACCATAATGCGCAAGTGCCTTAGCAATCCCATCATGATTGTTACTTGTCGTGACATGTGTCGCTTTTTGCTTCACAAGGTCAGAAGCATTACCCATCGCGATACCATATTCGACATGTGTTAACATTTCTAAATCATTTTCCGAATCACCAAAGGCCATGACTTGATGTTCATTGAAACCATAACGCTCACCAATCATCTTGATACCACGAAGCTTGCCAGAATCACATGGAATCATATCCACAGAGTAGGGATTGCTGCGTGTAATCATCAAATTAGGAAATTCTTTTTCAAGCATTTCCGTTTCTGATTGAGTTGCGACCATCATGACTTGATAAATGGGCTCACGCAAGATATTCAGAAAATTGGACTGTGGAACCACACGACGTACGACATGCTTGAAACTGTTTCGCGCAATGTCCGAAGTGCCTGATGGTAAAATACCTGAAATAATCCCTGCCATCCGTGTTTCACCAAATTTCAAAAGTTTAGAGCCGTTAACACCATGAGCTGCTCCTAAAGAGATATCTCGATGATTATCTTTGGCAAAACGAACGATTTTGCGTAAGGTCCTCTTATCAATCTCTTCTGCATGCAAAACAGCTTTCGGTGTAAAGATGTATTGTCCATTATAAGTTACCGCAAAATCTAAATGAAGTTCCTCCATCAAAGGTAAAGCAAAAGCAGGGCCTCGTCCTGTAGCGATCCCGACTAATATATCTTTACGTTTTAATTCATCGATAGCAACGCGCGTACTCGGAGCCACTGATCTTGTCCCCGTAAAAAGAGTGCCGTCTAAATCGAAAAATACTGCTTTTATATCCATTTCCATGCCTTATACTCATAAATTCTTCATGTGTTTATTGCTTATCGGCTAAATTCACCCCGTCGTTAAGCTTTCTTATTCTATTAATTATACAGGTTTTTTTCCAAAATTCCACGAATAATGGCTGTTCCCAAAATTTAAAATGCTACTCTTTTTAATTATTTTCTAAATGGTTGAGGACTTAGCTTTGTCGCTGTTTATTCCCTCCTATAATATGCTATAATAAATTTACTTTATTGACGTTTGAAAGGAAATTGACTAATGAAAAAGATTTTAGTGTTGCATACTGGAGGGACCATTTCTATGGCAGAAGATGCCAGTGGTCGCGTGGCGCCAAACGCGGTTAACCCTATGAATTCGGTAGATATGCACCTTGATTCGATTCACATGGTCGCTGAAGATATTTTTAACCTTCCTAGTCCGCACATCACCCCAAAAGAAATGCTCTTGATCAAAAAACGTATCAACAGAGCCTTCGACCAAGAAGAATTTGACGGTGTTGTCATCACTCACGGCACGGATACACTTGAAGAAACAGCCTTCTTTTTGGATTCAACAATTCCACGTGGTATGCCAATTGTATTGACAGGCGCAATGCGCTCAAGCAACGAATTAGGAACAGATGGTATCTATAATTTCCTCAGTGCACTCCGTGTTGCTGCTGATGATGCTTCTCATGATCGCGGTGTTCTTGTAGTAATGAATGATGAAATTCATTCAGCACGATATGTAACAAAAACACATACGACCAATGTTTCGACTTTCCAGACACCAACGCACGGACCAGTTGGCTTAGCCACAAAGCACAAACTCTTTTATTTCCATACTGATGGCGAAAATCAACATCTTGATATTTCTTCTGTTAAAGGAAAAGTCCCGATTGTTAAAGCTTATGCCGGAATGACCTGTGAAGTCTTTGACTTATTTGATTTGAGTAGTTTAGATGGCCTGGTTATTGAAGCGTTGGGAGCAGGTAATCTCCCCCCTACAGCCGCACAAAAATTAATGAATATTATCAAGCTTGGTATTCCTGTGGTACTCGTTTCCCGTTGTTTCAATGGTATAGCGGAACCAGTCTACGCCTATGAAGGTGGTGGTTCTAAACTGGCAGAAGCTGGTGTGATGTTTGCTCCTGAAGTAAATTCTCAAAAAGCACGCATCAAACTCTTGATTGGCTTGAATGGTGGCTTGGAAGGGCACGCACTTAAGAAATTTGTCGAAAATTAAAAAAACAGCCGAGACAAGTTCTCGGCTGTTTTTTTCTCAATCTAAGTTCCAAAATATATAGTTTAATGAGCAATCATTTCTTGTGCTATTTCTTGTGGTGATAAATCACTTGGATAAAATGTTGGCCAATTTTCAAGCTCCTCAAGTACTTTTTCCTGACTGTCTGAACCATAAAAAATATGGAAATGTGCTGCCTTCATCGGTGAAATCGCATGATCACTAAACTGTACATATTTGAACTCGCCAGCATTATTATCATCGGTTTCAAAAAGATACCTCACTCCACGATTACCTTTTTCGTAATTTAAAATTTTAAATCCTTTGTACTCATAGTGATATTTATGTTTTACATTATTTTTCGTAAAGGTCATTGTATGGCTATCAATCAAAATATTACTCACATCACTCTCATATCCCTTTGCATAGTACTTCTTATATGCAGAAGGCGACTTATCTCCCTTAATTTTTGATTTATAATCAAACACCTGATCTAAAGTGCCATTTTGGAGCAAAGGGTACACTGACTGCCAATTTCCTGCGTAGTCAGTCAATGAACGATCTTTGACATCAGTATCCGAAAAATATCCATTTTCTACATTTTTTTCACTTTCAGGAGAGTGTTCTGCTTTTATTTCTTTACCTTTAACAGAGGTCGTTTTCTTAAGGGATTCCAAATTCTCCTCCATTACAGAGACATAGTTTTCCCCCTCCTTAATTTGTTTTGCTGTAAGACTTTCTAATGGATTTAGGACAGCCATTTTTACTTTGGCTTCACTCGCTAAAGTTTTTGCGAATTTATTGTTTGAATTATTTTCAAAATAAATATATTCTATGCCATTATTCTCTACATATTTTTTTAATTCCGCTAAGCGTGCGGCAGAAGGTTCTTGATCAGGATTAAGTCCTGATATGGGAATTTGTTTTAAACCATAGTCTAGGGCTAAGTAACGAAAAGCTGCATGCTGGGTTACAAAGCTTTTCTGATTTGCATTTTTTAATTCTGAACTAAATTTTTCATCCAATTTTTTTAACTTACTCAGATATTTTGCAGAATTAGTTCCAAATGCCTTAGCTTTTTGTGGGTATATTTTTTTCAGCTGCTTCTCAATTACTTCAACTTCTTTTATTGCCATTTTAGGAGATAACCATGTATGTGGGTCATAATCATGATGATGCCCTTCTTCCTCATGGTTATGCTCATGCTCTTCTTCCATTCCAGGAAGTAAAAGAAGTCCTTGAGTTCCTTCAATAATTTTGGGGTTATCCTTCTTCCATGAAGCTTTAGATTTATTGACCCATGTCTCCATATTTTCATTATGGTACACAAAGACATCTGAGTTGCTAATTGTTGTCATATCTTTTGCTGAGGGTTCATAATCATGTGGCTCGGCCCCTACCGGAACTAGCAGCTTAACTTCACCTTCATCTCCCACAATATTCTTTGTAAATTCATAGACGGGATAAAAGCTCGTAACAATAGACAGTTTTTCGCCATTTGTGTTTGTTGTGGCTTTATTTTGAGTTGTGTGACAAGCAGTTAGCAAGCTGAGTGAGACGACTCCTAATAAAGCAGCTCCTATTTTTTTCTTATGATTAAACGCTCTTTTTTTCTTTTCCTTATAAAATATTACCACCTAAAATCTCCTTTTTTAGTTTGTTTTTTTAGTTTACCGGTTAAGTATATCTTATTCTTTTCATTATGTCAACCAGTTAACTAATTTTTAAATTTTGTGCTAAAAAAACAGCTGAAGGGGCCTCTTCCTTCAGCTGTTTTTTTATAAAAGTTTTTTAACAAAGTACTTCTACTATTTCTTCTCCAAATTATCTTGCAACTCCTGCCAAATTTGCTCATTTTCTTCCAAAGAATATGAGTTAGCGCCAGAAGCTAAAGCATGTCCACCTCCATCGTGCTTTTTAGCAATTTCGTTGATAGGTACGGTTTTTGAACGCATCCGAACACGATAGTGTCCGTCTACTTGTTCCACAAAAATCGCCCATGATTGTACATCGCGGATACTTCCTGGGGTGCCAACGATACTTGATGTTTCGGCATCCCGTAAATTGAATTTTTCCAAAACCTCTTTACTTAAAAGCACACGTCCTGCACCATTTTCGGAAATTTCAAGATTTTCGTAAACATATCCTTGCAAACGCGCGACTTTCATATCAAATGAGGTCATTTCTCGTCCTAAAGCTGGACGGTCAAAGTCAAACTCTGCAAGCTTACTTGCTAAATAAAGGGTTTGAGCTGAGGTTGCTGGATATAGGAAACGTCCAGTATCACCAACAATCCCTCCATAAAGAAGACGCGCTGCTTCTTCATTCAAAGCTAGCCCATGGTTCAATGCAAAATCCGTGATAATCTCGGAAGCCGAACTGCGATCGGGCTCAACCAGACGTAAATCTCCGTAAGCATCATCATTTGGATGGTGGTCTATTTTAATGACATAGTCTGCTTGCATCCATCTGTCATCATCAATCCGTGGTGTATTTGCTGTATCACAGACGATACTAAGGTATCTTGTCCCCGACTCCAGCTCCACCTGATCCATCTCGGCCAAATAAGTAAGTGTTGGTTCATCATAACCCACAGCATAAATTTTCTTTTCGGGGAAATTTGCTCTTAAAATGGCACGCAAACCGCACTGAGAGCCTAGCGCATCTGGATCTGGATTTTTATGACGATGAATGAGAATCGTGTCGTATTCTTTGATTTTTGTAAGTATTTCTTTCATTATTTTTTTCCTTATGTAATTTGTAGATTCACAACTGCTTTGGCGATGATATTGTTGACATAATAAATTTCAATATCTACAACCGCGCCTAAACGGGTCTCGTTGATGACTTTAGGATAAATTTCCAAGAGATTATCAATCGCGACCGTGCCCATCACGTTGAGATTCATTGACTCTAGGATAACATTTCTGCGCCGTCTTTTGTCAAGCGTTCTTTGAACGACGATTGCGACAATCTCACTCAGAGCAGCACTTGAAATATTTCCGACATTATTGACCATGAGCGGTTCAACCATCACAGTATATGCAGAGCCTTTTTCACTGATCTTACTGGACATGTCTTCACTAAAGGTATGTGTCACTTGGCTTTCTTCTTGGCTTCTTTGAAGACTTTCTAGCACTTCAGACTTGGTCACCACACCAGCATAGGTGTAATCCTTATTCACGATCGGCATGATGTCATAACCTTCATGAATCATCTTTTGTGAAATGCTCGCCACCGTCATTTTTTGCTTGGCAACAGCGGGATAGTTCATTAGCTTGTTAATCTGCGTATCTAGACTTTTATGAGCAATATCGCGCATGCTGACAACGCCAACAACTACACGATGTGGATTAACTACTACAAAACGACTTAAATTTGTCCGCTTCATTAGTTCCATAAAGTCTTTTACCGTATCTTCTTCACGTAATGCAGGGCGATGATCGTGGGAAATTTCAGCTACTGTGATGATATCTTTTTTTATCAATTCATTTGCTAAAGCATGACTGATACGATTTGCAACTGTAAAGGTGTCGTAAGTCGCGCGCATAAGCGGAATCCCCATCTCATTTGCATAATCAATAACATCTTGATCAACATCGAACCCCCCTGTAACAAGCACAGCGCTTTGACCATGCAAAGCCATACTCTGAATGTCTTTACGGTCACCGACAATCATCAAACTGTTTTTCATCAAAAACTTTTTCACACTTTCCGGCTGCATGGCACCGATGGAAAAACGACTAAATTCAACCTCAAGTCCAGCATGTCCACCCAATATCTCAGCACTGGCAATTTCAGCAATTTTTCCGAAAGTCAACTTATGGTTACGTTTTTGTCCTTTCACCGATACTCGAACAGTACCTGAGCGGTCATTTACAGCAACTAAACCACGATTTTCTGCTTCTTTAATGGCCCGATAAGCTGTGCCATCTGCCACTTTTAAACGATTAGCGATACTACGGACACTGACTTGCTTACCAATGTCAAGTTTTTCTATATAATTAAGAATTTCTTCGTGTTTAGACATGAGATACTCCTAAGACTTGATTTCCTTTTTTAATAGCAAACTCCTCAAATTCAGAGATGCGTCCTTTATTGTATTGTGTGCTACCTTTAAAACGGCCAATTCGCTTATAGCCTACTTTTTGAGCCACCCGTATCGAGCTGAGATTTTCCCGATCACAATTAAGCACAAGTTGCTTCAGTCCAATCTCTTTAAGACAAACTTGGGTTACCGCAGCGAGCGCTTCAGTCATCAGACCTTGATTCCAATATTTTTTGTGAAGTACATAGGATAATTCTGCTGTACCCTTTTGCTCAACCAGCTTTGAAAACTGAATCAAACCAATCATTTTTTGCTCTGATTTTAGTTCGATTGCCCATTTACCTAAGGGCTCTTTCATGAAATGATTGGCTATGACAAAGCTGGTATGTGCAAGATTTGGATGGGGATTAAAGACAAATTGAAGATTACTTGCATCAGAGCTATATTCAAACATATCGGCTGCATCAGACATGACAAAAGGGCGAAGCCATAGCCTGTTGGTTTCAATCTTTTGGTGTTCCGCAAGTTTTACATTGATATTCATTCTCACTGTTCCAGATTCTTATTTTTAATAAGCCTATTATATCACGTTACTTCTGCTATCTGTGATATAATTTCATTACTATGAACTATAGACGGATAAATCTCAAATTAGAGCACCCGCTTGCCTTTTGGTCTGCTTTCCCTGACCCTAGTGAGCGTTTTTTTTGGTACGATAGCCAAAAGCAAACTTTGATTATTGCCAGTCAACGCTTGCAAGCTGTGCAAGAACAAGATATCGCAAACTATCCTTACGTTTTTTACAGCCAGAGTTTTTTTGATGAAGTAAATGATGAGCTTTGGCAAGATTTCGGAAACGAGATTGTCGCTTTTAAGCATTACTTTGTACAAACACCTACAGAGTCTTATGTTTTGTCCTGTGATTCTCTCCCAGAAATTACGGACGAAAAGGGAAGTAAACTGTCCAACAGCTATACAGAAGAAGCTTCGGATTATCAAGAATGGCAAAGTCTTTACCAAAAGTTACAGGAAAATATTGCGCATGGCAAAACAATCAAAATCGTAGCTTCTCGTCAAATTAAATTTACGAGTGAGCAGACTTTTAAGATTGAGCCAATTCTTGAGCGGTTGATAGAAAATAACCCTTCAGCTTTTATTTTTGCTTATCATAAAGCTGGTAAAACATTTCTTGGTGCTTCACCTGAAATTTTGGTCCAGAAAGAAGGTAATCATATTCTGAGCTATGCTTTAGCTGGAACCTTTCCCCGTTCCCTTGCTCATGGCGATACCCGCTTACTTCAAGACCCGAAAAATCTTCATGAACACCAAATTGTTGTCCAAAAGATTAAGGACAAGATGTTAGAGAAGTCACCCCATGTTCAGATAGGGGAAACGGGGATAATGGCTTTGAAGAATGTCTTTCATCTTCGAACACTCTTATCGACGGTTGATACGTCCCATTCCTTAATTGATTGGGCCAAGCACCTTCATCCTACACCAGCACTGGGCGGACAACCTAGTAAAGCGGCGCTTGACTTCCTCCGTGCCAATGAAAAACATGAACGCGGACTTTATGCGGCACCTTTAGGTCTAATCGATGCTCAAGGAGATGGAACACTCATCGTCGCCATTCGTTCAGCACTATTTGATGGGAAAACATGTTACGCCTATGCCGGTTGCGGCATTGTTGCCGCTTCAGACTGTCAAGCTGAATTTGATGAAACAAAGATAAAATTAAAAACAATACTCGAGGCACTTTAAAAATGAACAATGAATATTTAGCACCACTTGTTGATGAATTTTTCAATCTAGGCGTACGTGAAGCTGTATTTAGCCCGGGTTCACGTTCAACAGCTCTTGCCATGCTTTTTGAAGAGTACGGCAAATATGACACTTATGTCAATATTGATGAGCGCTCGGCTGCTTTTTTTGCCCTTGGTATAGCCAAAGCTCAACAACGTCCGGTAGTTCTTATCTGTACTTCTGGTTCTGCTGCTGCTCACTATCTCCCCGCCATTACTGAAGCGAAACACAGTCGTGTACCTCTGATTATTTTGAGTGCGGATCGGCCCAATGACTTGCAATTTGTGGGCGCTGCACAAACTGTAAATCAGGCGGATTACTTTGGCAAATTCGTTAACCATTATGAAGAGTTAAGTCATCCCAATGCTAATAATTTCTGGACTTATCCACGTAAGGTCGCACAACGTGCCTATATGGCATCTACCAATGTTCCCGCTGCTGCCGTACAAATCAATGTGCCTATCGGTGAGCCTTTGATTCCAGAACTCAACCCGGAACATTACCAAAAAGGTCACAAGCCTTTCTCTCTCAGTCAAGGGAAAATTCAGCCGCAGCTTGTTCCTGAATTAAGCGGCAATGTGATTATTCTCGCAGGACCTGATAGTAACTCGGATTATCAAAAAGCACTTTTAGACCTGTCAGAAAAGATTCACGCACCTATCTTGGCAGATCCTTTGTCTAATTTACGTAATTTTAGTCATCCCAATATTATTGATGCTTATGATGCCTTTCTCACGCAGCCAGAAATCCTCAATACACTTAAAGTTGACTGTTTTCTTCAGTTTGGTCAAATTCCTGTATCAAAACGCGTTTTACAATTAATTGCTCGCAATCCTGAGGCAGAATATATCCAAGTTGATTCGGCACTTGATTATCGCAATCCAAGTCAAACCACGACACAGGTTATTCAGGCTGAACCCGCACTTTTTTGTGAAGCAGTTCAACCTTCAACTTCTGGTAAAAGGGCACTCAAGCAGTGGCAAGACTATCAGCACTCCATGCGCCAAAAACTCGATACAGTTAAAGATGAAACTGCACCTTTTGAAGGACGTTATGTTCAAAGTCTGCAAGACCTTCTTCCGGAACAAGCACAGCTTCTGATTTCTAACTCGATGGCCATACGCGATGTTGATTACTTTTGGCGCAGTCGTCAAGCCACTGTTCGTCTTTTAGGAAACCGCGGTACCAATGGTATTGACGGACAAGAGTCAACCGCGTTAGGTATATCTACGAGCGGACAACCTACGGTCCTCTTAACCGGTGATCTCTCTATGCTTCACGATATCAATGGCTTAATCGTAGGCAAAACCCATCAGCTCAACTTGACTATCGTCCTTTTCAACAATGACGGTGGCGGAATCTTCCACCATTTGGCGCAAAAGGGGCAACCACATTTTGACTATCTGTTCTCAACGCCACACGGTTTAGATTTTGGAGGCTTAGCACAATTGGTGGGGCTAGATTATCATCTCGTGGGAGATTATCAGGACTTTGAAAGACAATTCAGTCAAAGCTTTACTCAAACAGGTATTCATCTTCTGGAAATAAAAACAGACAAGGATGTGAGCTTAGACTTGCACAAAAAATATACGACTTATGCTATTTGAAGATAAATATATCCAGATTGATTCCCTTACCTTTCATGTCAGGATACATGGTCAAGGTAAGCCCCTTTTAGCCTTACATGGTTTTAGCCAGTCTGCTTCGACTTGGGATGCTTTAGATATATCAGGCTACCAAATCTTTGCTTTAGACCTTGTGGGACATGGAAAGTCCAGCAAGCCGGAACAACTTGATGCTTACCGTTTGGCAAGCATTTGTGCGCAGCTCCGACAAATCATTCAAAAGCTTTTTCAAGAAAAAAGCTACAGCTTATTGGGCTATTCCATGGGTGGACGGATTGCACTGCAATTTGCACTGAACTTTCCTGAACAGCCCATTGAACAACTTATCATTGAATCAGCTGCCCCTGGCATAGCTGACAGTAATCAACGTGAAAAACGTTTCCAAGCTGATCTTCACTTGGCTGAACAAATCGAGGAAAATGGTGCTGTCTGGTTTGCAAATTATTGGGGCGCACTTCCCATCTTCAAAAGTCAACAAAATCTTTCTCAGGAAGAGCAATATAAAATTTGGTCCAGTCGCGCCCTAAATGCACCTCATGCCCTGGCCCAAACTTTACGCGCTACCAGCCAAGGAAAGCTTCCAGACATTTCAGAGAAGCTCCCAGATTTAAACTTACCCCTAATCTATATCACTGGAGCTCTGGATCAAAAATATAAACGAATCGCTGAACAAATCGGTACTTATCCAAAAGCGCAAAGTCTGATTGTGGAGGGCGCAGGGCATAATGTACATCTGGAACTACCTCAACATTTTAATTTAATCTTAAAGACACATTTGCATGACTCAGCCATGCTATAATGAATAAATAAACAAAAAAAGGAGACAAATTATGTCAAAATATAACTGGCTTGCTTTAGACCGCAAGTACGAAGATGTCATTTACGAAACTTATAACGGTATTGCGAAAATTACGATCAATCGTCCTGAAGTACGTAATGCGTTTCGCCCTAAAACAGTGGTGGAACTTATTGATGCCTTTACTGTAGCGCGTGATGACACTTCGATTGGTGTCATTGTTTTGACAGGTGCTAATCACGGCCAAGGCGAAGACAAAGAAGCTTTCTGTTCTGGCGGCGACCAAAAAGTCCGTGGCGACGGTGGCTATGTTGGTGAAGATCAAATCCCTCGTCTTAACGTCTTAGACTTGCAACACTTGATCCGTATCACACCAAAACCTGTTATTGCTATGGTCAACGGTTTTGCTATCGGTGGTGGGCACGTTCTCCACATCGTTTGTGACTTAACGATTGCTTCTGAAAATGCTAAGTTTGGTCAAACAGGCCCACGTGTTGGTTCTTTTGATGCTGGTTATGGTGCTGGACTCTTGGCTGCTATGGTTGGTCAAAAGAAAGCACGTGAAATCTGGTTCCTCTGCCGTCAATACACTGCACAAGAAGCAATGGATATGGGCATGGTAAACACTGTTGTACCTTTTGATCAACTTGAAGACGAAACAGTTAAATGGGCCGAAGAAATGCTTGCCTTGTCACCAATGGCACTTCGTATGCTTAAAGGCTCAATGAATGCTGCAACTGATGGACTTGCTGGCTTGCAACAATTTGCTGGTGATGCAACGCTCATGTACTACCTCAGTGATGAAGCCAAAGAAGGGCGCGATGCTTTCAAAGAAAAACGCAAACCTGACTTTGATCAATTCCCTAAATTCCCATAAGCTATGAAATGGTTAAAAGAACAGGCTGAAAAATCGCCAAATAAACTTTTCTTAAATCAACTGACTTTTAAAGAAGTCTACGATAAAACTGTTCAGACAGCCCAACATTTAAACAAAGAAACAGCTAGGCACAACCGCCTAGCTCTTCTTTCAGAAAATTCGCCAGAGATGGCAATTGTGCTCTTTGCGCTGTTGGCTTTGGATAAGGAAGTCCTCTTGCTCAACACCCATCTTACAGCTAATGAAATCCGAGAGCAACTGACTGAACTTGATGTGGAACTGCTGATTGCTTCGGACCAGCAAACCTATCCAGCAGACTTGTCTTTCTCTGATATCCATTCTTTAGAAACCAGCAGAGCTGTGCTCAATTGGCAGCCAGTGCCAGAGAAAATTGCTGTGATCATGAACACCAGTGCGACAACTGGAAAGTTCAAATCAGTACCTATCACTTGGAAAATGCTCGCGGCACATGTGGCTGCTTCTGCAATAACCATGGGCGTTCTTCCAGAAGACAACTGGCTTGTCGTTCTCCCCATGTTTCATGTCAGTGGTCTATCCATCATCATGCGCAGCCTCTATAATGCCACTCAGGCCACCATACGTGCTTCTTTCGATGAGGAAGAGTTGATTAAACTAATTAATAACAGCTCGGTCAATATGGTTTCCATGGTACCGACCATGCTTAAACGTGTTCATGAAAAAATTGCTGCCAAAAGTCTTCGCGTCCTCTTGTTAGGGGGGGAATTTATTCCCCAACCTTTGATACAGGCATGTTTTGCACAAGGTCTACCTGTCTACAAAACTTACGGGATGACCGAAACTTTTTCCCAATCTGTTACCTTCAACATTTTGGAACATCCGGACAAGCTAACTTCTGTCGGTCAAGCACTTCCTGGCGTGGAGATTAAAATTTTAAACCCTGATGCTGATCAGGCTGGCGAAATACATCTAAAATCGCCAATGCTCATGAAAGGTTATCTTAATCAAGAGGACGTTCATCTCTTCAACACTGGAGATATTGGCTATCTTGATAAGGACAATTTCCTTTATATTCTCAATCGTCGTAAAGATATCATTATTTCCGGTGGAGAAAATATTTATCCCAAAGAGATTGAGGATTTACTCTATAGCTTAGAGGGAATTATCGAATGTGCGCTTGTCCCGCAGGAAGATCAGACTTGGGGTCAAGTGCCACTTCTTTTCTACGCTGGGACACCCGATATACAAGAAATTACAAGCTTTTTGCGTCAACGTCTGGCCAAGTATAAACTTCCCCGTCAGATTATCAAAATGAATGCTCTACCCAAAAATGCCTCAGGCAAAATCCTTAGGAAAAATTTAAAACATGAAGCTTAGATCGATTAGTTTGAATCACGTCCAACTTCCGATGAAGTTTAACTTCAAGACAGCCAAAGGTGAGCTGAAGCAGCGTGACACCATTATTATCATTGTCGAAGACGAAACCGGCCATCAAGGGTATGGTGAATGCGTAAGCTTCACCACACCTTTCTACACGCAAGAAACATTTGACAGCTCATGGGAATGCTTGTCGCAGACTTACATTCCAAAAGTAATGACAGCAAACTTCACACATCCCTTTGAGATTCATGAGTTTTTTGAGCAACCCTTACCGATGGCAATGGCAGGTTTGGAGAATGCCTTGCTGGACCTTTATTACAAAACTCAAGGAAAAAATACAATCGCTGCCCTTTTTCCTGAGCCATTGACAGAAGCTTTATCCCGTGGGGCCGTCTTGGGCGATGTGCCTTTTGAGCAGCTTCCTGAAAAAATCGAAGCCTTAATCGCCCAAGGTGTGGAAAGAATAAAGCTTAAAATTAAGCCCACAGATGGTTTTGAACGCATCCAATATGCTGTGGAGCATTATCCTCAGCTCCAATGGGCTGTTGATGCCAACCGTTCTTATGCCCTTGAAAATATCGAAGCGCTGATAAAGCTCGATCAATTTGGACTTGTCTGCATTGAAGAGCCTTTTGCTACTGATAATCTCGAAGATTATAAAGACATTCTTCCGCAGCTTTCAACACCTATCTGTTTTGATGAAAATGTCCTAACTTGGAGTGATTTACAGACTCTTTCTCAACTTAAGGGGAAAACCATGCTCAATATCAAAATTGGCCGCTTAGGTGGACTTTATCAAACAAAAGAAGCTATCACCTTTTGCCGGAAAAATAACATTTCCTTCTGGATTGGCAGTATGGTCGAAAGTGGTATTTCCAAGATATTGCATACACAACTGGCCACTTTAAGCGACAATATCATGCCAGGGGATTTGTCAGATTCGTCCTATTATTTTACGGAAGATTTAATCGTACCAGAGATTAAATTTATTGAAGGCAAGATGAATAGACCACGTGGCAAGGGCTTGGGTGTATCTATCAATCAAGCAGCACTTGAATATTACACCGTGAAAAAGGAGATTTTTACATGAATTTAATTGAACAACTGGGTATTCAAAAGCTGGTTTTAACCCCAACAGGTTTTACCGCTCAAATGCCTTTAGAGGACTTTCATGCGCAACCTCAAGGTTTCTTAAATGGTGGTGCAACGCTGGCCTTTGCTGAGGTTGCTGCTGGTATGGCAAGTAATCTCTTGCTTGACGATAAACATTTTGCTGTCGGCCAAGCGGTCAATGGCAATCATTTAAACCCAACTAAAGCAACAGGAATACTCTTTGCTCAAGGTCTTCTTCTGCACAAAGGTGGGCGTACACATGTGTGGGATCTGAAGTTTACAGATGCGCGTGAGGTTTTAGTGGCACAAGTCACTGTAACCAACGCTATTGTGGCAAAAAGATATGAATAAAGACAACATAATATTTACAGAATTGGTGGATATAGATGAAGCCGAACTTGCGGATATCAATCAATTAATTATCGACACTTGGGCTTATCAAGAGTGGAATAAACAAGAAAATGTCTTGCCTATGGCTGATTTTTTTCTTGAAACAATCCTCTTGACCTCCACAAAAGTCTTTGTCGCTAAAGATAAGGGGCGTCGTCGCTGCTGCTCTCACTCCTGATTTACTTCCCAAAAGTCGGATAAGGTACCGCCAACTTGAAGCTCTGAGTTTAATTATCAACCAAGGAAAACCAGAAACCGTTTTTGACTTTTACTTGGAAACCATGAAGCTCAATGAGGAACTTATACAGCAAAGCAAGGAAACCTTTGATGCTGCCTTAAACCTCTTAATCTTAAATGAGAACTACAAAGGCTTAGGTCTTGGAAGCACACTCTATCAGCTTTTCCTTGATTACTTAAAAGAAAATAAAGCAAAAACCTTCTTCCTACTTACAGACAGCTATTCCAACTATCCTTTTTACGAGAAGAAAGGCTTAAAAAGAATCGCCGCACAGCGTTTCTCTTGGAGTAATGATGCGGAAGTTTCAGAAGAGGATGTTGAGGAATATTATGTTTATGCGGGGCGAGTGGGTTGACTCATTTACTAATATTACTCCGGAAATCATCGCATCAACACATTAGAATTTTCTTAGCTTCACAAAGTAATCCCGCTGTTATATTGTTAGCTCCCTCCATATTTGTAGAATAATTTTCTTCATCTTTCAATGAATTTTTAAAAATTAAAACACTTAAAATGTGATAATATTTTAGATAAATATATTTTATCTTGAGAAAAAAGCTTGATAGAGAGGAAAAACAACAATGACAAGAGTAAAATTAAATACAGATAGGCTAAAGGATAATCAATGACTGAATTATTTACAATCCTATCCGAAATCGCAAATTTTTTCTTAGCTCTTGGGGTTTTGTCATTAGCACTTGACCAAAGCCGCACTAAAAGAGAGCTTCGGGAGATTAAACGGATTCTTTTAGAAAAGGAATGAAAGTAAAAAGCTTATATCAAAACGATATAAGCTTTTCATTTATTTTCCTACGGCTTCATAGGCCCGCATAAACTTCTCAGCATTCACTTTAACACCTGCAAAATCACCCGTTAAGGCCGGTGCTGTCACACCACCTCCTGCACTGACAGCAGTCGCTCCGACTTTAAACCATTCTGCCACATTTGATTCATTAACACCACCAGATGGCATCACATTGATGTAAGGGAAAGGACCTTTGAGGTCCTTAATCATCGCAGCTCCTGCAATATCTCCTGGGAAAAGCTTGATGAGTTCAGAGCCATATTCCATCGCTGTTTGTGCTTCTAATGGGGTCATCACTCCTGGAATATAAGGGATTTGATACAGGTTACAGATTTTAGCAACTTCTTTGTTAAAAGTTGGACTCACAATAAATTGAGCACCGGCAATAATTGCTAAACGTGCTGAGGTCGCTTCTAAAACAGTCCCTGCACCAATCATCACATCAGTTCCTGCATATGTGGCTACAAGATCAGCAATTACATCGTTTGCACGAGGTACCGAATAAGTCAGCTCAATACTTTTAATCCCACCGTCTACAACTGCTTCTACTATTTTGACGGCATCTTCGGCACTATCTGCGCGTACCACTGAAACAACACCCGACTTAATCACCTTTTCCAATAATTCTGCTCTTTGCATTATAAATCTCCTTGATAATTCTGACTCTTATAGAAATCCATAAGTTCCTGACGTGTCGGATATCCTTCACTATCCCCCGCACTTTGAACTGCCAAAGCGCCAATAGCACACGCACGATGTACAGCAACTTCCAGCGTTTTACCTTCAAGTAAAGCAGATTCTAAGCCGACAGCAAAGCCATCGCCTGCGCCTACTGTATCAACGACCTTGTCCACTTTAAAGCCAGAAACGGTATAAGTAGCACCAGCTTTCGTTTTGACAAATGCGCCTTCAGCGCCCAGTTTCACTACAACACTTTCGGTTAGACTGCTTTGGCTCAAATAAAAATCAGCAATTTTTTCTGGTTGGCTTGAACCCATCAGTATCTGGCCTTCATTAATACCCGGTAAAACGATTTGGCTGTTCTTCGCTAAGTTGTTGAGAGTATCTACCATTTCTTTTTGATTTTTCCAAAGCGCTGGACGAAGGTTTGGGTCAAATACCGTGAAGACTTTATTTTCCTGCAGCTTATCATTAAACGCTCTAAAAGTTTGAAGTGTTCTGGGCGATAATGCTGGAAAGATCCCTGAAAGATGAGCAATCTGAACATCTGCTAAAGTAGATAAATCAATCTCATCTATCTTCAAGTTTGAAGCAGCTGAATTTTTACGAAAATATGAAGTAACCGGATCCCCCATACTCACACATTGTTTCAAATAAACGCCTGTCAAAAAGTTTTCATCGTAAATCAAGTTTTGCGTATCCAGCTCTGCCTCTTGTGCAGCCTCAGTAATAAACCGTCCAAAAGTATCTGCCCCAACTTTGGATACATAGCCCGCACTGTGACCTAAACGTTTGATACCAAGTGCAACATTAAATTCTGCTCCTGCGAGGTATTTCTTGAAATGTACTGCTTCATCTAAGCTGACATCCACATCTTGTGAGGCCATCACGACTAGAGGCTCGCCTATTGTTATAAATTTTGGCATAATTCTTTCTCCAAGGTTCAGCTCTTTATTTTATGGTTGCTTACCAATGTAGGCTAAGATTCCGCCATCTACGTAGAGAATATGACCGTTGACAAAGTCAGAAGCCTTCGAAGCCAAGAAGACTGCTGGGCCTTCAAGATCTTCTGGTTCTCCCCAACGCTCTGCTGGCGTTTTGGCAATGATAAAGGAATCAAAAGGATGACGTGAACCATCTTCTTGTAATTCACGTAAGGGCGCTGTTTGGGGTGTCGCAATGTAGCCAGGGCCAATACCATTGCATTGGATATTGTATTTTCCGTATTCTGAGGCAATGTTCTTCGTCAACATCTTCAAACCACCTTTAGCAGCAGCATAGGCTGAAACTGTTTCACGACCAAGCTCTGACATCATTGAACAGATGTTGATGATTTTACCGCCACCTTTCTTCATCATACCTGGAATAACTGCTTTCGAAACGATAAATGGACCATTCAAATCAATATCAATCACTTGACGGAAATCAGTGGCTGACATGTCAATCATCGGTGTACGTTTGATAATACCGGCATTGTTGACCAAGATGTCAATAATGCCGACTTCTTTTTCAATTTGCTCAACCATTGCATCAATTCCTGCTTCATCAGTCACATCACAAACATAACCGTGCGCTGTAATGCCTGCTTCTTGGTAAGCTGCCATACCGCGATCAACTGCTTCTTGGTTGATGTCATTAAATACAATCGTTGCTCCTGCTTTGGCATAGCTTGATGCCAAGGCAAAGCCGATACCGTAAGTCGCTCCTGTTACAAGGGCGATTTTTCCTTCCAGTGAAAAGGCGTTTAAAATATTCTCAGTCATAATCTTCTCTTTCTGCTTTCGTTTATTTTTTATTATTTAAGTTCGTTCATTGGAACAATATCCATATCGTCATAAGTGATATTTTCACCACACATTGCCCAAATAAAAGAGTAATTACTTGTGGCTACACCTGTGTGGATGGACCAACTTGGACTGATTGCCGCTTGTTCGTTTTGCAGCACTAAGTGTTTTGTTTCCTCGGGTTTACCCATGAAGTGGAAAATGGCATTGTCTTCTGGCAATTCAAAGTACAGATAAGCTTCCATACGACGTTCATGTGTGTGACAAGGCATAGTGTTCCATGCAGAACCAGGAGCAAGTGATGTTAAACCCATTTGGAGTTGGCAAGATTCGACTTGGTTTGGGTGAACATATTGGTTGATTTTGCGTTTATTCATATGTTCATCATCACCCGGTGTTAAAGGATTAATATTTGCCAGAGCGATTTTTTTATTCGGGTATTTTTGGTGAGCTGGAGCTGAAGCCGCGTAGAATTTTGCTGGGTTTTGCGGATCTTTAGATTTGAAGATAACTTCCTTTGTCCCTTTTCCAATATAGTAGCCATCACGGTGTAAAACTTCATCTTCTTGGCCGTCGATGATAATACTGCCATCACCACCAATATTAATGACACCAAGTTCACGACGTTCTAAGAAATATTCAACTCCAAGAACTTTATCCAGAACAATTTCCAAAGGTTTTTCTGTCGGTTCAACTCCGCCAAAAATCAAGCGGTCATTGTGCGAATAAACCAAATGAATAAAGTTAGGTTCGAAGATGGTTTCTACTGCAAATTCTTCGCGCAGCTCTTGTGTCGTAAATTTCGCAATATCCTTTGGTGAGTGTGTGTAACGGGTATCCATTGTTTGATTGTTCATCTGATGCTCCTTTTTTATTTGTTATTTATAGAATTAATGAACCGATTTACTAAACCGATTTACTAACATCTATTGTATTCGCTTTCAGTTGTTTTGTCAAGTATAAAAAATAAAAAAATACCAAAGGATATTTTTCCTTTGATATTTTTATAGTGAATGTCTGATTTTTAGATCTGAGTCAACGACTGTAAGTTCTGCTTTTTGCGCTTTGGCTTCGATATTTTTGACCAAAAGATCCGCAGATGTGTAGCCTATCTTTACGGGATCCTGAACGATAGCAGTCAATCCTGGACTAATCAGCTCTCCCAAAGCTCCATCATCATAACCTACCACTCCCACTTGTTCTGGCACAGCAATTTGCTTATCTTTCAGAATTTTAATAGCACCATAAAGCAGACCGCCGTTGAAGGCATAGATGGCTGTCTTTTTATCGTCTTTACAGAAAGGCTCAATTTTTTCCCAAATCATTGGATCACTAGTAAAGAGGTCTTTAACTTCTTCAGTAAATACTTCTTCCAGTTCAATATCCGTATCTTTTATTGCTTCGGTAATTCCTTCATAGCGTTTGAGACGAGTTGAAGAATTCTGCATTGGCGGTGTTAAGATGACAATCCTTTGATAACCTTCTTTGACAATCTTTTCCGCTAATTTTTTTGATTGCTCACCATTATCAGAAATAACAGCTGGCCAAATAAGGGGTTGAAGATAGCGGTCAACTTGGACTAAAGGCAAGTCTGAATCAATCGTCTTGTAATCCGTCGCTGCAGCTTTAAGAGGTTGAAGGATGATACCGTCAACTTTCTCGTCTAGTAATTTTTCGATATTGTATTGTTCATACTCTTCATCGAGGTCCGAGTTCATGATAAGCGTATGGTACTTGGTGTTTTGCAATCTTTCCATCATCCCTTTTAATAAACGTGATGTATAAAGATTGGAAATGTCGGTTACTGAAATCCCGATAAGTGAAGAGTAACTTGACTTTAAAGCACGCGCTTGACGGTTCGGACGATAGTCGAGCTCTTCAATTTTATCTTGAATCCGTTGCCGTGTCTCTTCTGACATCCCTGCAAATTTACCATTTAAAAAATTGGATATAGTTGATTTTGATACCCCAGTTAACTTTGCGATATCGTTGATCGTTACTTTTTTAGTCATATGCCCTTATTATACGATACTTTGAAAAAAATAATAAGAAAAAAGTTATTTTTCACTTACTGTGCTCCATTTTGAATCTTGCTCCTGCATCACTGCTCCAGTTATGAGACTTATCAAGCGATGTTGACCGGGCTGAATCTTCCCCTGAAGACAAGGAAAAATACTGCGTGGATACAACACATTGGTATTCACTTCTGGCCGAACAATGTCTGCCTCGTCATAGCCTTTGATTGCTCTGATACTACTGCTCCCTAATGGCGTGTCTATTTGGGCAAATTTATTATCAGAAAAAGTTGAGCTTTCCTCAATCGTTGTGGAAAAACCGCCTTCTGCTACATACAATGCTTTGTCTGTTTGGATATCGTGGATACGCAGATGCGCTTGACCTAAGGGGATAATCGTACTTTTGATGTGAACGGCTGGCATGGGTGACCAGTAATGCACCACACGATCTTCGAAGATTTCAAAAGAGTCATCTTGGGCATGTGCTCGAAAGTACAGCCCGTCTTCACTCAGCGCTAAGGTATTATCAAAAGCGCCTTCAGCGTAAAAATAAGCGCCTTTGGGTACACTAAAACCAAACTGTGTCGAATAGACAAACTTACCATATTTGGCTGGTGCATGACTCTGATTTTCGATGAACTGCCCAGCTGGATAAAACATAACCTGCTCCGAATGGGCGCTGTGTTCAATCAAGGCTCGCATTTCTTTAGAGGCGATTCGTTTGCGTGATAAGCGTGGTAACTGTTTGTCGGCTTGCCAAAAAGGATGTTGACGGTCAACTGCTAAGAGTAAAAATGCTTTAAAAGCCCAGTAAGGTGAACCTGCTGCGTTATAATTTTCGGCCATATTGAGATTGGGATAAGCGTAACCAACATTTAAAATGCCATTTTCAGTAAAAATAGCCTCACGAAACCAGGATTGCATATGATTTGAAAAGAGTGCTTTAATATTTGACCAAGGCAAAGCTTCCAAATCCGCAAAAACTAAGGCTGACCAAAAAGCGCCCTGTGCAAAACGATAAGTCAAGCTTCGGCCAAAAGGCACTGCTCGTCCTTTTCGGTCAAACCAATACTGATAATCTTGCGCAAATAAAGTTGCCCTTTCCCTAATCTTTTTAAGCCGTTCAGCATCTTCATGGGGATTTAAAAATTTTGAGATGAGCAAGCTATAGTAATGAAATGCCCACGGAATATAATAACCCACCTGACTTGCCTTACCGTCACAATACCATCCCTTCCCTTGATAGCAGCTGTCAATGAAGGTGAACTCTTGATCGATTATTTCTTGAGAGTAAGGCATCTCCAAGTTTTTCATGGTGACATTGACCAAGATACGGAAAAAACGCCAGTTATTTTTGGGGATTTTTTGTTGGTTGATTTGAAGGAACCAGTGGGCTATATTTTCTTTTTCTTGCAGACTAAAGTCCTGCCAGATGGTCTCCTTGTTGAGCAGCAAACCGGTCGCTAAAGCTGCCATTTCGACAAATTTTTGGTCATAGTTGGCGAGCACGCCAAAATAATGCTTGCTTGTAGGATCTGTTCCCGCTACAAAGGAAGCACGCATTTCTTCTGTGAGAAAAACATCTTCATTTTGACTGAGATAAGGACCAATCGCCCAGACCAAACGGCTAAAGGTTTCCATCTGACTTGTCTCTTCATCATAGATAGCACCGTGATTGTGTCCCAAGTCGATATGACCAGAACCATTCATTTTTACTTTGAGCGGTTCAAGCATAAGTTTGAACCCCTGCGTGATCTCTTCATAAGAATCCCATTTTAAAGCTTTTAATTTCTTTTCTCGCATTTTATCTCTTTTCTGATGAAAATATCCCATGACTTTGCAAGGGATAGGTATAGTCTTATTGAACAGGCTTGTTTTTTCCAAAAACTTCAATCTGGGTTAGCGCAGGGAAGGGCGAATCATCTTGTGCCTTGTTTAAATGACCCAGTTTGATAAAAGTGGTCTGCTGTGTCGGAAATTTAAAGTTTTGATACTCTGCCTGCTTTTCTGTGTCAAAGCTCATACAATTACCATTTGAAAATGTAACTTCAACACTTTGCCAATAACTATCATGTGGAAAATCACAGCGGAAAAGTAAGCTCAGCTGATCCACTTCAACATATCGATCAAAATCAATGGTTAATTCTGCATCGGCCTGCTGATTAATTCCCCATGAGGCAAAAGGATATGAACCATGTGATAGGTTAGCGCATTTACCATCTATGGCATTTTTCGCGAAAAAAACTGATTCATCACGTGTTTCGACATTGGCCGAAGCATGCGGATACACGCCTGTGTTTTCTTTTTGATCATGCGCATTAAAAGAAAGATTTTGATAGTTTGAAATTTCAAAAGGATGGGCTTTGCGCACGGTCAAGCTATGGCGTGCGGATTTGAATGCCGTCTCCACAGAAGACTTTCGCAGATTTTCTGTTAAAGGGATTTCATATAACCATTCTTCTTGAGTAAAATAAAGGAATGATGGCGCAAGAGTTTCATCCATCTGAACCATATAATAGCCCGGAACATCATCTACTGTCACACGAATCTTATCTCCCATCTGATACACATATTCCTTGATTCCTAGTGTACAAAGCTGGTTTCCTTGAGCCATAAATGGCGCATGCTCTTTCTCATGATCAAATTTACCAGAGATATTTTCTTTGTCCTTATTAAGCAGTTCAATTTTCATCATTTTTTTGGTTCTCATTTCTTTATTCGAGTTGTTTGCCGATATAGGCAAGGATACCGCCATCGACATATAGGATATGCCCATTTACAAAGTTGGAAGCATCTGAAGCAAGGAAGACAGCTGCACCTTGTAAATCCTCCGGTTTACCCCAACGTTCAGCCGGGGTTTTCGCAATAATAAAGGCATCAAAAGGATGACGAGAACCATCTGTTTGTCGTTCTCGCAGTGGTTTCGTTTGTTCGGTAGCAATATATCCTGGGCCGATACCATTACACTGAATATTATATTCACCATACTCAGAGGCGATATTTTTAGTCAGCATTTTCAAACCGCCCTTGGCTGCGGCATATGCCGAAACAGTTTCACGGCCTAGCTCGGACATCATGGAGCAAATATTGATAATCTTGCCGCCTCCTTTTTGAATCATCGCAGGAAGAACTGCTTTCGCCATAATGAAAGGACCTGTGAGATCAACATCTACAACCTTTCGGAAATCGCTCGCTGTCATGTCAAGCATTGGTAGTCGTGAGATAATGCCCGCGTTATTCACCAGAACATCTACACTTCCGACTTCTGCTTCAATCTGTTGCATCATAGTCGCAACTGCTGTTTCATCTGTGACATCACAGACGTAGCCATATGCCTTAATGCCTTCTTTTTCATAAGCTGCTAAACCCGTTTCTACTCCCGCTTGATGTCTGGCATTAAAAACAATCTTTGCACCTACTTGGGCATAAGCAATACCAAGAGAATATCCAATCCCATGTGCCCCTCCAGTGATGAGGACTATTTTTCCCTTCATGCTGAATAATTTTAAAATATTATCTGTCATTTTTTATTCCTTTTCTTATTAAAAAGCAGGTCCATATGCAATATGAACCTTCTGTTCTTATACGGTCTATGAAAAATTTTCCAATGACTCGGAATTGTGTAAGTGAGGTAAGTCATCCGAAAATTCTTCACACACCGTGCAAGACGAATGCCTTATACAATGTGTGTGGTGTTTTATTTTGCTGGTGGCACAGGTAAACCTAGAATGCCAAGTGCACTGAGAACAATCGTGAAAATTAAAACCAACCAGATAACACGTGTAGAGTTCAATTTCTTTTGGCCCAACATCCAGTAAGTTAACAATGTGAGCAAAACTGGGATTAAGGCTGGCAAGATTCCATCTAATGTTGCTTGCATTTCTAACTTGACACCGTTATTTGTGTAAACCAGTGGCGTAGCTACCTTGATAACCGTTGGAATCAAGGCACCAATAACAGTCACACCCAGAACAGTTGCCGCATTAGTAAAAGCAGAGAGTTTATCTTTTAATGTGGTTACTAATTTTACCCCTTGTTTATACCCTAGTGGAAGTAAAGCAGCGCGACCAAAGAGCAAGGCAATATTTGCAGCAATCCAAAGGAGACAGCCGACAGTCGAACCTTGCTGAGCTAAAGTTCCTGCAACAGAACCAAAGATTGTTCCCCAAATAACATGGAAAAGTGAATCTCCGACACCTGCAAGTGATCCCATGAGGGCCGTTTTCAAAGCCGCCACAGTTTCCTTCGCTTTATAACCTTCTTTTTCTTCAATGGCTACATCAATCCCCATAATCAAATTACCAAAAATAGCATTGGTATTGAAGAATTGGTTATGCGTTTTAGCCATATCTTTGAGTTCTTTATCGTCTTTGTAAAGCTTTTTCAGAACAGGCATGATGCCATAAAGATAACCTGAACTCATCATACGTTCATAGTTCCAGTTGAGCTGACTTCCCAAGATATAACGCCAGCTAATTTTATTTAAATCTTTTTTTGTAATTACTTCTTTATTGTTATTCATCACCGTCAAAGCCTCCTTCAAAGTTTTGGCCATTTGTTGTGCCTGCCTCAGCTGGTGCAGGCTTTGCGCTGTCACGTTTGAACACCAAGAGTGCTGCGACTACTCCGACAATCGCAATCCCCATCATCGGAACTTGTAAATATGCTGCAAGGAAGAAACCGACCATAAGATAGGGAATATATTGTTTCGTTGGCAAATAACGCAAGAGTATCGCCACACCGACAACAGGCAATGTGCCCCCAGCAACTTGAAGACCAGTCATCAACCATTCGGGCATTGCATTGGTCAAGGTTGTTACAGCAGCATCACCAACGATCAGCATGAGTAAGATGGGAATAGCACGAGATAGTCCCCAAAGAAATGAACCAGAGAGAACCAAACGTGGAATACGGCCGTATTGTTCTTTATCAATAGCTTTGTCAACTCTGTGAAGCAGGAAGACATTACAGAAACGTGCCACAACGTCAAGTTGGAGCATCAGAAGTGAGACAGGAACAGCTAAACCAATACCATAAGCTGCGCCTTTGCCTGAAATAATAGCGAATGCTGTACCAAGGACGGCACCTGTGAAATAGTCAGGTACAGAAGCTCCACCAAATGCTGCAATACCTAAGCGCATAAGCTGAAGGGTACCACCAACCATTAAACCAGTTTTCAAATCTCCCATAATTAAACCAGAAATCATACCGGCAATAGCTGGCTGAGTCAACGAATTCGAAATCAATGAATCATTGATAGCAATAAAGGCAAAAATTGTAATTAAAATGATTTGTAGGACTGTTAAATGCATTTTATCGTTCTCCTATTTTGTTAAGTTTTTCCATAAAGTCAATGGCGGGCTCACTTGGAACCAATTGGGCTGTGATTTTAACGCCACCAGCAGCAATTTTTTGGAAGATACCTTCTTCTTCTGGCATGACTTTGATGCTCTTTGTGACTTCTTTTGAACCTTCTTTATAGCTCATATTCCCTACATTAAGACTTTCAAGTTTCCCCCCTGCTTGAATAAATTTTAAAACATCGGCAGGTTTTTTAAAGAGAAGAAAAATCCGTTGTAAGCCATATTTCCCCGCATTGATATTTTCTGCTGCTTGGGCTACGGGAATAACTGAGAGTCGCATTGCTGATGGGCAAGCCATGCGTAAAGATGATTTTTGCAAGTCATCGGCAGCTGCCTCATCATTTGCAACAATGATGCGTTGTGTCCCCAAACTTGAAGACCAAATTCCAGCCACTTGTCCATGAATCAAGCGTTCATCAATGCGCGTGTTAACAATCTTTGCTTTACCTTGGTATTCAGAATAATCTGCCATATTAAGCGTTACTGCTTCTTGTGCCTTTGCTTCATTCAGCAAGTTTTTCGCATTAACCAGCGTTGTTCTGCTCGAAGTAACCAAATCATCAGCGGACGCAGTATCACTCACTGCTGCTTCTAAAACAAGAGAGAGGTTCATCCCAGCGATGATAGAAACATCATCATTATCGGTAAAATGCTTTAATGCCACGTTACAAGGTGTTCCTCCAAGTAAATCAGCAATAATTAAAGTATCACCCTCTAAGGTCTGCATTTTTTCGAGTAACTCTTGTTCAAACTGGATATTATCACTATCCTCGGGCATACATACCACATGCATCTGTTCTTGCCGTCCGATGATCATCTCGAGACTTTCTTTCACCCCGGCAGCCATCGAACCATGGCTAATCAATACTATGTTTCTCATTTGACTCCTTATCAATCACGCAAGCGCTCTTTTATTTAACATGTTATCTTCTTGCATTATCAGTATATAACATATTAAGTAGCTTGTCAAGAGAAAATGTACACGGTTACATATTTTTTGTAAAAAGCTCCCTAAAGCGCACTCTAAAGCCTTGTATATACAGCTTGCATATTATAACTTAACATGTTATCATTCTAATATAAGTTATATAGATAGGAGTATTTCTATTGATTCCAAAGTATGAACAAATCAAACAAGACTTATTATCTGAAATCAAAAATCATAAATTTATCCCCGGGGATAAATTTTATTCAGAAGCCGATATTAAACGAAAATATGAAGTAAGTTCTATCACTGCGGTGAAAGCCTTAAACCAATTAACAAGTGCAGGTTACCTCTACCGTGTTCAAGGAAAAGGTACCTACGTTTCTAAATCGAAAATTTCCCAAAATGTTAAATTCTCAGATATCGAATTGCATTCTCAAGATCACGAAACTGTCAAAGTTCTGTCAATAAAAGAGGAAAGTGAACCTTCAATCTTAAAAGAGCTTGGACTTAGTCCAGACCAAAGTTATTATAAGATTGTTCGGGTACGTTATTTTGATGGAACCCCCTTTCTCTTACACTTTACACACCTTCCAAAAACTTTAGTCAAGGAGCCTGTATCAGATCATTTAGAAGACTATTCGAGTGTCTATGAGCGAGTGAACAAAGACTTTGGTATCGATCTTTATTCCATGTCCTCTGTTGAAACAAATGAAATTATTTTTCCAGATGAAAGTGAGTTGCTCAATGCGCTCAACTTAAGCTTCCGCGAACCTGTGGTCAAGCAGGTTAAACACACCTATCTTGTAGATAAGAGTGTTGCTGAATATATCGTCAGCTACAAACATTGGAAATACTTCAAAACAAAAATAGAAGTGGATGCCAAATAGCATCCACTTTTACTTTGTTTTATTTTTACTTTAGAGTATCAAATACTGGCTGACTTGAAAAGTTTAAGCTGGTAATTTCTACAGCTTCTGTTTCAAAGACAAGAATTTCATTCTCTCCTTCATGAAGAAAGTCCTTCGGACAATATAAACTGTACACAGGCCCTTGGTTCCAATAACGACCAAGATTCTTACCATTCACAATGATAACACCTTTGCCATAGTTCGAGCAATCGATGAAAGTATCTGCCACCTTATCCAAGCTCATATTAAAGCGATAAAAAGAAGGCTGTGCTGGATTTTTACCTGCACTAAAGTCAATTCCACTTAACTGCTCCGCAGAGAAATCTAAAGGATATTGTGTATAACCTTGGTGAAAATGTATGTCATGCATCATGCCACCACGTATACCTTTTTGCTGACTTGGATGATTAAACTTAAAACCATAATTGACACGACCTAAGTTCTCTACCAAACAGTCCACTTGAATCTCTTCTTGATTTTCCGCTACATCCAGCAATATTTCTTGCCCAATTTCTTCTTGGTATTGTGTGTGTTTATGTTGACCATCAAGATAGATTTGGAGACGGTCGCTAGCTTCAACAATCTTAAGTTTAGTCTCTTTACCATAATTTTTTAAGACAGTAGAATAAAGCATATAACCATAGCCTGTACCTGCTGCTTCTAAAGTGAGAGGATAAGCGGTTGTTAAAGCCTTCATCATGTTATCTTTAGTCTTAAATAAAGACACACTCTCTGAAACTTTAAAAGAACCAAGATTTGCAATTTTTTTGACACGGGGCTGCGCTTGCCAAACATCTGGGCACACTTCTTTGATCGCTTTTTGAACAGCATAATATTTGGCGGTAGGCTCTCCTGCCTCTGTGAGCAAGGCATCATAATCATAGCTAGTAATTTGCGGTAAATTTCCCGTGTCACGCGCAGAGCAACCATTATAAAAGCCAAAATTGGTCCCACCGTGGAACATATAAAGATTAAGCGAACCAAGCTTCAGCATGGCTTTAACTTCATCTGCTAAATCTTGCGGATCACGCTTAATAATCGGTTCTCCCCAACGATTGAACCAACCATCCCAATATTCCATACACATAAGCGGCCATTTTTTACCATGTTCTTTCATAAATCCTGCGAGCACTGCTGCGTTTTCTTTCGAACGGCTTCCGAAGTTTCCTGTAACCAAAACATTATCTTCGATCAAAGAACCCGCATCAAGCGCTGCTTGCCAAGTACCATCTGAAGTAAACAAGGGTACATTAACCCCATATTTTTTCATAAGTGCCATCGTTTGGCGAAGATAATCCTTCTCCATCCCATAAGAACCATATTCGTTTTCAACTTGCATCATGATAACAGGACCACCTGCAGTGATTTGTAAAGGTGAAAGATATGGAAGTAATACCTTAAAATAGTTTTCCACCTTGGTTATAAAGCGTGAGTCTGTGGAACGAAGACGCATTTCTGATTCCTTCAGCAACCAGGCTGGAAGTCCGCCAAATTCCCATTCGGCACAGATATAAACTGAAGGCCGTAAAATAACCATGAGCCCTAAACTTTCAGCCAATTTAACGAAAGCACGAATATCTTTCATGCCTTCAAAATCAAATACTCCTTCTTCAGGCTCATGAATATTCCAAGGAATATAAGTTTCTACAGTATTTGCACCAAGTACTTTCAGGTTATAAAGACTGTCTTCCCACTGACTTTGGGGAATTCTAAAGTAATGAATAGCACCACTTATTATTTTAACTGGCTTATTATCCAGCATAAATTCTTCTTTTATTTGAAATGTTTTCACTACTTCTCCTTACCAATATCGGTTCCATTTGTCATTTGCTAAGCGCATGAGCGCTTCAAAATAGAAATAATCGCCCCAGAGGTTAGGTTCATCAATACCTTTGCCTTCTGCAAAAGCATATACCCCATGTTGCAACAAGCCTTCATTTCCATCTGCTTCCTCTGTATAAAATTCTCCCAACTGATAAATGAGTCCCTTAGCCATACCCTCTGCTTCTGGATAAGCTTTTTGCTGTGCAGCTTCTAAGAAGCCACACGCTGCAATAGCTGCTGCTGAACTGTCTTTAGCAGATGGCTCTGCATCTGTATAATCAAAATCCCAATATGGAATAAGATCCTGAGGCAAATGGTTCAAGAAAACTTCTACCACAGAAGGGTATACCTCAGGAAAAATAGCGGAATGAATATAACTCTCATTAAGCGGAATACCTAAAATAGCCCATGCCTGCCCACGTGCCCAAGTTGACGTATCGCTATGTCCTTGATGTGTAGCTCCATATGCTGGTTGTCCTGTTTCGAGATCAAAATAATAAGTATGATAAGTACTTGCATTGTCACGGAAAACTGTTTTGAGCAAAGTCGCATAATGCTTCAGCGCTACTTCTTTGTAAATTGCTTTGCCAGAATATTCTGTTGCTGCAAAGAGTAAGGGAAGATTGATGAATGAATCAATAATGACACGATATTCTTTAGGATCGCCATACTTGCCCCAAGCTTGAATAAAATTACCTTTTTCTTGAAAACGGTGAAGCAAGACATCCGCAGCTTGGAGTAAAGTCGCTTTATAAGTTTCATTTCCAATTAACTTATAAGCCGCCCCCGCTGATAGACTATATAGAAACCCGATATCATGATGATCTAACACAAAATGATCGTCTAATCTCTTTTGGAAACTTTCCATGTTGGCTGTAACACGATGTAAGAACTTTTCCTTCCCTGTATATTCATAAGCCAAAGCTATCATTCCTGTCCAAAATCCATTGGTCCAGTCGTCATTCCCCTTGATACGATATTTCCCATCTGTGGCACAAGCCGAAGGAAAATCATCGGCAAAACGCTCCATGTTTCTTTCAATTTTTACAATTATTTTCTTTATTTGATTGTCCAGCCAAGCTTGGTCGATATTCTGACCGAGCTGAATTAATTTTTTCTTATTCGTATTCATAACTTAACCTCTCTTAATATATTAACATGTTATATTATAACTTTTACTTGACAAAATAGCAAGAAATTTTTGATGATCTAAAAAAAATTACAGCCGAGATATTTATTACCTAAAAATTAATTATCCCTCAATAGTGCGCAAGTAAGCGTTATCTTAATAAGTTGACAATCTTCTTAACATACTATATACTTACTCATAGATAATATAACATGTTAAATTATACTGCTTATCATAAAGAAAAGGAGCGACTAAAAGTAAATATTGAAAAGATTTAGATTAACTGTTCTAAGTCTCTTTTATTGTACTTTAAAACAAGCATTGGGAATACAAATAAATACACGGAGAATATGAAATGACAAAAAAACTATTTTATTTTATTGCTTTCTTACTTGTGAGCATTTCAATAAGTTTCACATTCAGTCAACGAGCTACAGCGGAGAGCTATACTTCTGATTTCAGTAATCAGCTTGGGACTTGGAAAGATTTGGTTGGCCAAGCAGATAGAAAAATCTCTCAAGGACAGCTAAATATAGCTAATCAAAAGCTAAGTACAGGTTATGAGAGCATTTCGCTTAATACAGATGCAGGGAATCGTAGTTCTGGTGATGTGCAAATAACTTTTATATACAATGGACAAACAAATTTTGGGCTTGTCTTTCGGGCTGACACAGAAAACACCAAAAATTATCAGTCCTTTGCTTATATGAGTAATGGAAACTGGCAGCTTGGTCAACCAGGAGGCAAATGGATAACAGATATCCAGAGTCAAAGTCTCGAGGTCGGTCAGACCTATAAGCTACTTCTACGTTATCAGGACACGAGTATTAAAGCTTACCTTAACGGCAAGATAATCTATGATAATCCCCACGTTATTTACAGCGATGGATCAACCATCGATGGGGACTGGACCGGTGCCACAGGTTTACGGCTTTTTGGTAATCTGAGTCAGCTGTCGCTCTTATCACTGAAAGCTGGCGAAGTTAACAGTATCCCTGAAGTTTTAGATACACAACAATTTATAAACTTACGTGACAAGTGGAAGCAACAACTAATCACTGAAAATTATGATTCTAACAATGCTCCACTCGTCAAATATGTGAATACTTTGTCCAAGAATGCTCAAAACCTTTACCAAAGTATGAATCGTAGCCCTGATCGAAAAGAGTTGTGGCCTTTGAAAGCTGGGGACACACCTTCTGCAAATCTGACGACCCAATTCTCTAATCTCTACCTTCTCTCACAGGCTTATGGCACTAAGGGAACAGATTACTATCTTAATCCCGAACTGCTCGCTGATATTCAGTCTGGTCTTGATTTTATGGTTAGCCAAAAGGGCTACAATGGCCAGAAATACTATGGCAATTGGTGGGATTGGCAGGTTGGTATTCCTCAAAAATTTATTGGTAGCTTAATGATCCTTGGTGATAAGCTACCATCAGATAAAATACAAGAGTATAGCAAAGCAATCCAGTCCTATGTTCCCAATCCTTATCAGCAACTCTATACGAAATCACAGGATGTATTTGTTGATCTGGCTTTCATTCCTAATTTTTCAACCACTGGAGCAAATAGAACAGACTTGGCCTTATCTGTGCTTGGTTTAGGAATTTTACAAGAAAATGAAAGTAAGATCGAGCTGGCATCAAACAGTATTAAAGAAGTTTTTCAAACAGTAACCAAGGGAGACGGCTTTTATCCTGATGGCTCTTTTATTCAGCACAATAACATCCCTTATACCGGTTCTTACGGCAATGTTCTTGTGAAAGGTGTCGGACAAATCCTCGCTACCACCAAAGGTTCAAGCTTTGAAATGGACAGTCAAACTGTTTCAAACTTTGTCTCTACTGTTGAACAATCATTTATCCCTCTCATCTATCAAGGAACGATGCTTCCAGGTGTCAATGGACGCTCAATCTCACGCGCTCCGAAAGATACACAGGTCGGCTACGGTTCAACCACGATGTATAATTTGCTTATCGTTGCTAACTTAGTATCCGAAGAAAGTCAAAAGAAGCTGCAAGAAGCAGTGAAATACTGGATGCAAACCAATCCTGATTATTATCTCAATAACACGAGGGACTATAATGACTTACAGCTGACACTTTCTTTAATGGCAAATACTGCAATCACTGGAGATATGCTCCCCTTTACGGGAACAAAAGTCTTCGCCTCAATGGATCGTTTTGTTCAAAGTAATCCAAATTACATGACAAGCCTGAGTCTATACTCCAACCGCACCTCTTCTTTTGAAGCAGGAAATGGTGAAAATAAACGTGGCTGGCATACAGCTGATGGCATGTTTTATCTCTATAATAACGACGGTGTCCAATTTGGTAATAGTTACTGGCCAACGGTTGATCCTTATCGTTTACCTGGGACAACCGTAGATACTGTAGCGCTTCAAGATGAAAACTCATCCTTTACTACCGTAACTTCTCCCGAAACATGGGTCGGTGGAGCAGCTGCAGAAAATCAAGCCGTTATGGGTATGGCGCTTAATAAGCAAGGCACTAAAAACAACGGTACCGTCCTTCCCATGAATCTTCGTGCTAAAAAATCATGGTTTGTTCTTGAAGACCAGACCATTGCCTTAGGTGCGGGAATTAGTGGTGACACAACTGCTTCCATCGAAACGGTCGTGGACAACCGTCTTCTTAATGACGCATATCACTATCAAGTGATTTCAAATAAGGGGAATATCACTGATGCTTCTGAAGAAAGTAAAAAAGATTGGCTCCTCTTGCAGTCTGACTATCAAAATGCTTCGATTGGTTATTACTTTCCAACTTCTTTAGACGTCACTGTGCAAAGTGAAAAAAGAACAGGAACTTACGCCGCTATCAATAGTGCCTTTCCAAGTGACAAAACTTATAGTGGCGAATATCGCAAATTCCTGATAAACCACGGGCAGCATCCTCAAAATGCAAACTATGCTTATGTTATTCTTCCTGAAGCAACGCAAGAAAAGCTTAAACATTATACCCAAGATAATACTCTTAAAATTCTTGCAAACACCGAAAGTATCCAAGCTGTGCAAATGGAAACCGCTGGCTATTTAGGAATTAATTTCTGGGCTACCACAGGAGGAAGCATAGCAGACATCACTACAGACAAGCCGATTTCTTTGTTAAAACAAACCAAGCAAACCCAAACCACATACACAATCGCAAATCCCACTCAAACCAATGAAACTGCTCATATCCAATTGCCAAAAGATTTCAAGCATATCCTTTCGATGAGTGACGGCGTAAGTTTTGATGAAGCTACAAACACTCTAAGCATTGACTTTTCGGGCAGTGCGGGGAGTGCTAAACAAATTGTTGTGGAGTGATTTTCGTTAATTGGTACCCTCTTCCTTAATTTTATATAACTCCCTAACCTACCTTCAAATAAAAAAGCATCAGAAATTTCTGATGTCTTTTTATTTTATATTACTTTTTTTCCTTATTTTTTAACATAAATTTTCTTGCAAATACGAAAATCAATGCGAGGATAATGAAAAACAAACCAACTAGAGCTGTCTTTGTAACTTTTTCTCCAGCATTTGGCAAATGCTTCGAATCTCTCTTCGTATCTTCATTTGAAGTTAAGTTTGTTATCTCTGATGAAGATCCTGTTGTAGTTGAGGACTCTGTCGTTGGGGGTTCCGTAGTCGTCGGAGGTTCTGTGGTTGTTGGAGGTTCCGTAGTCGTCGGAGGTTCCGTCGTTGTTGGGGGTTCTGTGGTTGTCGGGGGTTCCGTCGTTGTTCCAATAAATGTATTCTTTATTGTGAATTTATTTCCATTTTGAGTAACTGTACTTTGAAACTCATCTGATACTTTTATTTCTTCAACTTGGTAAGTAAAGTCATCACCATTATTATTATACAGCGGTAAGTCAACATTTTGAGCATTAACCTCTAAAGTTTTATATTCTTGCTTAAAGCCTTCTTCCTTTGTGAGTTTAATGATATCACTTGATGTCCATGTTTCAGAAGTTACCTGTTGACGTGTAACAATAAATTCTATAGAATCAGGTGTTTGATTTTTATCTATATTTTCCCAAACTTTTTCAACATCTAAAGAAATCTTTGGTGCTTTTATTGATGGTATCGGAAAATCTAATTCCTCGCCTGATTTATTAGGATCTAAAGTCGTTCTCCCGTTACACAGATACCAGCTATCTCCCTTAAAATCAGAATTTTCGGTATCAATACGTACCTGATAGCTCAAAGTAATACGTTCATCGCTTCCAAGTGCAATTGAAGAAACTGAAATTGTTTGATTTGCTTCTGTAACTTTTATATCCTGAACCAAATCTGGTGCTTCTTGCCACACGCCGTTACTATCTTTACGCCAGCCTTGTAGTTTGTAATTTTGTTCTGTGAAATTTCCTGAACCCTGTAGGAGGATACCTTCCCCCATCGGATCTGTAATCGTTCCATTAGGGATAGTTTTTAAAATATTATTTTGCAGGTTCTTAAAGACTTCTGCTAATCCTTCTAGATTTTCATCAATTGTATAATATCCTGAAGGATTAGAGGAAATATTTTTCGCTATATACTCTCCTCTTCCAGAAGGTGCTACGCCGACTGAATAACAAATTACCCCACTCTTTTTAAGCTTCATCACACTTCCCAAAGTGTCATCATTAATAACATTTTTACTCGCTACAATCCCATTTGTATCTGAACCAGCACTTGTGGTGTGGTACAAAGGTGAGTCCGTCTGAAAATCTTCATGATATGTTGAGGTATGGTAGCCATTATAGTCGATAAGTTCTCCATTATTAGGATACTCAACAGCATCTGGAGCAGGAATATAACTGCGGTTAGCACTTCCATCCCCGATATGAACCAACATATGCTCCGCATCTCCACGCCCATCTTCCGTAAACATACGTTCTGCTTCAATAAGTCCTTTTTGAGTAAAGGTTCCAGATTGACTCTTTGCTCCATTAACCAAGAAATCATCTAAATAGTTGACATCTGTGGAGAATGTTTGTGTGGAGTAAAGATTTCTATTATAACAAACCAATCCTACACGAACATGTCCTTCTTGCAAAACTTCAGCAATACTGGTTAAAAATTGATGCACTGCATTTTGTGTATTTTGGAGTTTTTCGCCAGACATTGTAGATGAAAAGTCGATAACGAAAACCAAGTCTATATCACGTGGCGGATTAATATCATTTCCCTTCACATCAAGGGTGACATCAAATAAACCTTGTTTTTCAGCATTTTCCTTTACGCTTTTTTTAACGTAAGCTTTATTATCGTAATTAACATAACCTTCACTATCAAAAGAAACGCCTGCTACATTACCATAATCATAATTATGTGTATTACCATTTGTAACACCATCTTTAATATATTTTCCTTGTTGGTCGTTCATATAGGGGAAATCTATTGTCTCAGCCTTAGCCAAAACTGCTTCTCCTCCAACAAAAATTAAAATCAAAAATAGTAAAAATAATTTAAATATCTTTTTCACTTTTTGTTTTCCAATCCGTTTATTTAGTAAATATAATAGTTGACTAACAAATTTAAATTTTTCACTTTATAGCAATAATATTTACACTGATGCGCTAATATCATATTAAGTATTAAGCAAAATTAAATCATACTCTATTCAATAGCATTATCTTTTCTTTCTAATAAATTGTAATTTTTCTGACAATCATGTGAAATCCTGTTATTCAAGGCTCTATGAGTCATTTACTTAACAGAAGAAAATTATTTCCAACTATTTTTTTATATTTTGTATAAAAAAAGCTATGACAACTTCTCCTTTATATTTTTTTAGTTGAATCTTGCTATTATAATTACACTACTTACATTATTATATTCCCGGAAAAACACTTGCTTTATCAATCTTTATTTATATTTCTATACTATATTTCTGGAGTAACTAATATAAAAAAATGGTAAAAAAAAAGAGCACATAAGCTCCATACTTAGTGCTGCTACCGTCAGGTCCTGACACGCTTCGTAAGAAACTTATTGCTCCGAAACTTATTATAACATACTTCTTCTTGTTTTGACAAGCTTTGACTTTATCAAAAAAATTTTATCATTTACTTAAAGATTTCCGCTCCTTATAAACTTCCACAGCACGTTCATAATCTTCTTTCATGGTTGGAAACTGTTTCTTGATAGCATTTGCTCCAATAAAATAAAAGACAATCACCAAAATCAATACAAGGAAATTAATCAAAGAAAGAATAGCTACAAGCATACTACCTTGGGGTTGCGCAATGAGCGTCATCACATAAAAAATTGACAGTACGTTGTACAAATAATAAAGAATGGGTGCTACATGACAGATTTTAGGTGCGCGAAGCCGTACATAACCAATATGGGTAATAATAGCAAACACAACAAGAATTACTCCTGCTGCATTGATCGTAAATCCAAGGAAAACAGCAATAAAAAGTACAATCAATCCAATAGGAATACTGATACTATTGAGCCAGGCGCGGTAAGGTGCTGTTTCTTCTTTGTAGCGCTGTTTGGGAGTTTTTTCGACGTCCATGGGTTGACCTCTTTTTTCTATTTTATCCTTTGTCTATGGTAACAAAAACTTACAGAAATTTCCTCTAAAAAAGAACAGTTACAGCTGCTCTTTTTTTTCTTTATTTCTCTTTCTCCGATGTTGGAAAAAATCTTTCATGATATCGGCGCACTCAGTTTCTAAAATGCCACTTTCTACAGTGACACGATGATTGAGCCGTTTATCTTCCAAGATTTGATACAAACTTACCGCTGCTCCAAACTTGGGATTTGTTGCACCAAAGTATACTTGTGGAATACGGGCTAAACCAATGGCTCCAGCACACATAACACAAGGTTCAATAGTAACAAATAAAGCACAGTCTAATAAACGCCAGTTCCCCACAGCTTCATTAGCAGCCTCAATGGCGCAAATTTCTGCATGGTGAGTAGCACGGCCATCAAGTTCACGGCGGTTAAAGCCGCGGCCAATTACTTCACCATCGTGTACAATGACCACGCCGATGGGCACTTCTTCATTTTCTGCTGCCTTTTGGGCTTCAAGCAGTGCTTGCTGCATGAAATATTCTTTTTCTTGCTGACTAAACTCCATTATACCGTCCATTTCATATGGGGTTGAGCCAAGTCAACCGGTATATTTCCTGCTGCTTCTTGCGCTTCCTCACGTAATACTTGTAAATCACCAACTTGTGGCAGATGTGTGAGGATTAGTTTTTTCACATTGGCTTGTGCTGCAATTTCTCCTGCTTCTACACTGGACAAGTGGTTCGGCATTTTGGCCTTATCCTTGAAGAAATAAACGTCAGCCAGCAAGATATCCGCATCTTTGGAAAAATCAACAAGTTCTGCAAAATAGCCCGTATCTCCTGTATAAATTAAAACCTGTCCTGTCGCTCTCTCAACAATACGCATCGCGTAGCAAATAACAGGATGCACTGTTTTTAAGAACTGAATATCAAAGGGTCCAACAGATGTTCCGCTTTCGACATCATAAGCAATTCCCTCACTGACATTTTTCAAAGATAATTTTGAAAATTCATATTCATTTTCCTGATGCCCATAAATTGGCAAAATTGCTGGTTTCACTGTTTGCAGCTGACGATATTGACGCAAAGCGCCTAAGTCTGCTATGTGGTCTTCGTGGTAGTGGCTCAAGATGATTGCATCCAAATCATTGGGTGAAAGCTCATGCTCAAGTTCCGTCACGGCACGTGATCCAGCATCCAATAAAAGGTTAAATCCTTCTTCACTTTGTAATAAATAAGAAGTTGTGCCTGCATCACGTGTGGGATATCCGCCCCATACACCAAGTGCTGTTAATTTCATATTGTCTCCTCTCTTTCAAACCTTAACATAAAGTAAACGATAATTAAAAATGTGCTAGATACCAGTAAGGTCCAGTTGCCAAAGATATCGGCACTATAAGTACCCAAGATAGTCCCTAGGAAGAAGGCACCGACCAGACTAGCAAAGACACGGAAGTTTTGTAAGTAGCGTTGTTCATGTGTCAACGCGTAATTCGTTAAGTTGACCATGGTTGATTTCAAATTTCCGGTCATCATGATACTTCCGTAAGGAAGTCCTCTTGTTTTACTGAAAGTATCGTGCTGAATGGCCATGAAGAATGATAAAAAGCCAACAAAAATGGAAACAGGTAATTTTAAAACCGTGGCATAAAGTAAGGTAAATACGGTCACGCCTGTCCACTGCAATAAGAGCAAATAAATCGTATCCGGCTTATTCTTCTTCCTTAAGTAATAAGAATATATATTTTTAAAAATTACTCCACAAGAAAAGAAAAGAACAGGAATGATAAAATCTGCTACACGTACAAAATTTCCTTTGGCTAAATAAACCGCTGCCTGTATCATGTTCCCCGTTTGCATCCCAATAAAGCGCCCATCAAAGTGGAAAAAGGAAAAAGCATCCATAAATCCAGCGTTCATCGCTAAGAGCGAGGCTACTCTTAGTTTTTCTCTCATTTCAGTGTTCATATTCTTATTATAGCATTCTTAAAACCTTTTGGCACAATTGTGTTTCGTTGATCTTCTATGGGCTACTTTTGTCCCTTTGACCTGTATCAAAAATAATATATAAACAAAATGCACTGTCAAATTCTTTTAACACCTCCTTTTTTTGAAAATATAAAAAAATCGGCTTATAATGAAAGTGCATACATATCTAAAGATATCGAATTTTTAATGAAAATTAAACAAATTAAGGAGAGCTTATGAAAGTTTCAATATTTTCCACTTGTGTGATGGACCTTATGTTTCCACAAGTTGGAATTGCAATGGTTGAAGTACTCGAACGTTTGGGAATTGAAACAGACCTACCTGAACAACAAATTTGCTGTGGACAACCTACTTATAACTCGGGGTTAGCTCAAGAATCCATGCCTACCATCAAAAACCAGATTGATGCTTTTGCATCTTCTGATTATGTGGTTGGTATAGCCGGATCTTGTTCAGGGATGTTCACTGAGTATCCACATATGTTCGATGAAGGCGATCCTTATAAAGAGAAAGCAATTGATTTAGCAGATAAATCCTATGAATTCACTCAATTTCTTTATCGAGTGTTAGGGATTGAAGATCTTGGTGCTACCTTTAATGGCGAGAAGGCAACTTACCATCGTTCTTGTCACATGACACGCATATTAGGTGAACGAGAAGCTCCTTTTGTCCTATTAGATAAGGTCAAGGGACTTGAGCTTCTTCCGCTGCCTCATTTAGAAAATTGTTGCGGTTTTGGTGGAACGTTCTCCGTTAAAGCTCCTGAAATCTCCGAAATGATGGTTGCTGAAAAAACAAGAGATATCTTATCAACGGGTGCCGAAATCTTAATTTCTGCTGATTTAGGTTGCTTAATGAATATCGGTGGAAAATTGAATCGTGATGGCAAAAAGGTTAGAGTCATGCATATTGCCGAAATTTTAAACACAAATGTTGATTTAGAAAGAATAGATGCAATCAAAAATCCAGCATTTATAAAATAAATAGGAGGATAAAATGGGCCTTTCAACAAGTACAAAAACTTTCGCTGAACGTTTAGAAGAAAGTAAAAAAGATCAGTTTGCAAAAGCTGCGGTTGCACAAGCACAAGATGCTCAATGGGACAAACGAGAATCTGCACGTGATGAACTAGGAAATTGGCAAGAATGGCGTGATATTGCTGAATCAATCCGTCAACATACTTTAAAATATTTACCACACTATTTAACTGAATTTTCGGATAATGTAGTCGCTCGTGGCGGACATGTCTTCTTTGCGGCTGATGCTAAAGAAGCTAATGATTATGTGAAACGTATTATTCTTGAAAAAAATGCTAAAAAGATTGTCAAATCAAAATCAATGGTATCCACTGAAGTAGACATTGATCCAATGCTCGTCTCCCTTGCTGATGATATGGAAATTTTAGAGACGGACTTGGCCGAATTTATATTACAAGTTGCTGACTGGGATGAGCCTTCGCATATTGTTTTTCCAGCTTTGCACAAAAATCGTGATCAGATTCGTGAAATTTTTGCTCAAAAACTTGGATATAAGGGAGACAATGATCCTGTTAATCTTGCACGATGTGCGCGTGATACCATGCGTAAACTTTTCTTGAAGTCGGAAGTAGGCATCACTGGGTGTAACTTTGCCATCGCCAATACTGGCGACATTAATTTATCGACCAATGAAGGAAATGCTGATTTAACGATTTCTATTCCTAAAACACAGATTGTGTTAATGGGAATGGAACGAATCGTTCCCTCTATTAAAGAAGCTGAAATCTTGGATAATATGCTTGCGCGTTCAGCTGTTGGGCAAAAATTAACAACTTATGTCACTTTTGCTGGTCAAAAAGCCGAGGACGAATCTGATGGGCCGGAGGATTTTCATGTTGTGATTATTGATAACGGCCGTTCAAATGCGATTGGAACTGCTTTTGAAGCTGTCTTACAGTGTATCCGCTGCGGTGCTTGCTTAAATGTTTGCCCTGTCTATCGTCAAATTGGAGGTCATGCTTACGGCTCTATTTACCCTGGTCCGATAGGCTCCGTTCTCTCTCCTGTTCTAGGAGGTTATGAACAATATGGAGATTTACCATATGCTTCTACCTTATGCGGAGCTTGTACAGAAACCTGTCCCGTAAAAATCCCTTTGCATGAACTTTTAATTGAACATCGTAAAGTCATGGAAGACGATTTGTCAATGCATCACGACGGTTCTTTTGTCAATTTTGAAATGAATGCGATTGGAAAAGGCACAAGTAGTCCCGCAATATTTGGAATGGCAATGAAGATGGCCCATACTGGTCTCAATATATTACCCAAAAATAAGGAAGTAAGCGTTGGAGGTTCTTTGTTTAAGTACGGTGCAGTTAGCAAAGCACCTGCTCTAGCCAAAGGTTGGACGGTTGTTCGCGACTTACCTATAGCTCCTCCACATAAAGAACAGTTTCGTCGCTGGTATAAAAAACATAAGGCAGGTAAATAAAAATGGCAGGAACTATTGAAAATCGAACTCAATTTTTAGACACATTGTTAAAAAAACGTGGTGGTGTAGAACTACCATTTGAACCTTATACTCTCATTTCAGACCTGCCTCAAACACATTGGGCAGATTTAAGTAGTAACGAATTACTCAAACTTGCCAAGGAACAAGCACGTCGCGTTTCAGCGAATCTAGTGGAAACAACTTCTTCAGAAATGAATGAGATAATTTACGGTTTAATTGAAAAATCTGGTGGTGGGCAGGTCATGATTCCTTCAACAGATGAGCTGGAAAAGCTAGGTGTTAATATTATTTCGGACCAACTGGTCAAATGGAAAATTGGTAAAGAAAAACGTGAAGAAAATATTAATGCTGCTCAAAATTCGAATGTTGTTGTAGCCGTTCCTAAATTTTTCCTTGCCGAATCAGCCACAATTGTAGTTGAATCAGAAGCTGGTCAAGGGCGTTCTTTGCACTTTTTACCCACTCATTATATTTCTGTGATTCCCCTTAGCCGCATGGTTCCACGCTCTACACAAGCTGCAACTTGGTTGGATGAAAATAAAAAGCCAGGTTCAACGCTGCATTTTATTTCTGGACCATCAAACTCTGGTGATATTGAAATGCAGCTTGTAGTCGGGCTTCACGGTCCTTTGGAAATTAATTACGTTATAGTTAAAGATTTATAAGAGTTGATAAAAATACAAAAAAGCTTACTGACTGACTATGACACCAGTTAGTGAGCTTTTTTATTTCTTTTTATTTTCTCTGTTTTTATATGCGAGATACTCCTCAGGAACTATAATGATTGCTATTATTATTCCGGGTAGAGCACTGTATATCCCCTGAACTAAATCATATAATACGAAAAGGATACAAACGACTAGAATTATTTGTTTTGTTAATTTAAAAATCAAAATAAGTTAATATTCCATTTTATAAAAACAAGGATTACTAATAACAAAATAAAAGAAGCAAATAACCAAATAAAGGTCCATTGTTTTCGACTATATTTGCTATTTCTTGAATCATTGATAACCTTAAATATATCAATAATCCATACACGCATCCAAATCCATGCTACACCAATAAAGAAGGCGATGAGTAATAGAGTTACAATCCAAACTTCAATCATTTATAAATTACCACCATTCCAGCCAGCCATTATTTTTTATTTTATCTCTACTATCTAGCCATTTTGCCACAGTTGTTCCTGGATCAAGTATATTTTTTACTATACTAGAGATAACAGTGTCAATTCCTGACACTTTTTTGATACCGAAAGTAAAAAGAGTAGCAACAACTTTTTTACTGATTGTATTTGCTGCTTTTTTTGCTCCCACTTTTAAGACTAGTGCTTTTACACCTGCTCCTGCAGCCCCACCTGTCACAGCAACCAGTCCTACATTAATAGCACCTGCTAATACTTTTACAGAAATTGTACCATGTTTAGCTGCTAATACATGTTCAGATGTAACTTTATCTAATACACTTTGGTGGTTTTCATTAATTTCTTCAATAAGTCGATCTGTTGCTCCTTGTAAATCTTGATAAACAGAAGAATTAGGATCATACAAATCCATCAATGTCTTTTTATAAGCTTCTCTATCCTCTTGAGTAGGGAGGTCAGCTTTTTCTGCTTCTTGTTGTGCTGCTTCCTCAAAATTTTTCAACTCTTCTGGAGTCATCTGTTGGGTATTAATAATTTCTTCAGGATTATCAATTAGTTTTTGAAGATTTTCATCATCAATTGATGAATCATCATTTAAATCATCTGCGCTTACTGAAGTAGTTACTTTAGTTAAATATTGTACGGCAAAATTTTTCTGGTGAATAATGCTTGGCGCAGTTGCTTCAAATATTAGTATTGATAACAAAGTTATACTGAGAAACTTATACTTTTTTTCACTTAATACCTCTTCCTTAAAATAAACTTATTTTTTTAAATTGTATTATATTCTGACTATTATGTCAATTATTATCTTATGCAAGATTATATTTTTTCTAGTGTTCAGAAAATGGGCATTTTCTGGACACTTTTTATTTTCTACAATTTTCGTCAATATCTTTTATATTTTGTGTTCATTAACCCATAATTTAATCTATGTCCATTTATATATATTGTTTTAAGTTATGGTACAATTAAACTAATGGAGGTACAGAAATTTGAATATTGGATATGCACGAGTTTCAACTGGACTACAAAATTTAGATTTACAAAAAGACAGTCTTGGAAAATATGACTGTGAGAAAATATTTACTGATCACATGTCTGGAAGTAAAAAAGATAGACCAGGGTTAAAATTAGCAATAGAATTTTCTCGGCCCGGAGACACAATTGTCGTTTGGCGATTGGATCGATTGGGAAGAAATATGGAGGATTTAATCAGCATAGTCAACTCACTAAACGATAAAGGAGTAAGTTTCCATAGTTTGCAAGAAAATATCACGATGGACAAATCAAGTTCTACTGGACAGCTTATGTTTCATTTATTTGCAGCATTTGCGGAGTTTGAACGTAACCTTATTCTTGAACGCTCGGCTGCGGGGAGAGCTGCAGCACGTGCTAGAGGAAGATTAGGTGGTCGACCTGAGAAATTCTCTGAGAAAGATATAGAGCTACTTAAAACACTTGTAGATAGTGGAACACCAATAAAGAATATTGCGGAGTCTTGGGGTGTTTCGAGAACAACTATTTATCGATATATTAATAAATAGTATATATTTAAAGTAAAATCAGGAGATGATGATGAATATCTTACAAAAAATTTCAGATAAACTTATGATTCCAGAATATAAAATTGAAGGCAAACTATTCAATGATTTCTTCATTTTATCCGAGGAATAAATAAAGACAATCTAAAGGGTTATCTGTACCAAGCATTATTTATTATAGAAAATTATTTAATTGATAACACAGAGTAGTCTGTAATTGACGAAGATTACGACATGTACAGTATTAAAAACTTTTACATTAATAGAAATATTTTACCTGAACCCAATAGTCTTAATAATTTTTCACTCTTTAAAAACTTTGCTATAAGCATAATTTTGTTTAACCTTTTTCTGAAAAGCTGCAGCTCCTTCAGATTTGTACTTCCATATCCAACTTCTAAGGAGTCCTGATGAGGGGATATTATATTTTCTTGCAAGAAACGTTGCCTCAGTCTTGCCTTCTAGATATTCACGAACTACTTTTAATTTAGACTCAATGGAATATTTTGACAAGAAAAATGACCTCCAAATTTATAGGTTCTTAAGTCTATATTTTTAGGGTCATATCAACTTTGGCTAATTAACAGTTCTCGAACTAAATACTGCTACCGATTTTTACTCGGCTATATTGGACTTGTTTGCAGCAAGTCCTTTTTCTTTATTATATGACTTTTTTCAATCGTTTTATTCTTTTTTGCTATATTCCAAATACAATATTAAGTCTTATATATAGGAAACATGTAAAATAGTATAATTTTTTTATTTTCTTGATAGTTGTCAATTTTTATCAGTAAGCGCAGCGCTATACTAGTATCATAAAGAAAATCAAAGGAAGTAGAAAATATGGCAAAAATAACACTGAACTTTCAAAAACAACTTCAACAACACAGTAATCACTTGGTTATCCTCTCAGCCATTCTCATTGTACTCGGATACCTTGGTAAATATGGTGTAAATCAAATATGGATTTGGAATTCGACAATGATTATTGCAAGTATTATCGGTTTTATACCTGTTGCAATTCATGCCTATCAAGCAATCAAAGTGAAACAAATTTCGATTGACCTGCTAGTTTCTATTGCAGTTATCGGTGCTCTGTTCATCGGTGAATACGAAGAATCAGCAATTGTCACTTTTCTCTTCGCTTTCGGTGGATTTTTGGAGAAAAAAACGCTTGAAAAAACGCGATCAAGTATCAAAGAACTCACGAATATGGCACCCAGCACAGCCCTATCTGCTGATGGCGAAGAAATAGATATTGATGAAGTTGAAATTGGTGATAAACTTTTAGTAAAAACAGGACGTCAAGTTCCTGTTGATGGTCATATTTACCAAGGGTCTGGCTATGTCAACGAAGCCAGCATCACAGGTGAATCACGTGAAATCAGAAAGGAAACTGGTGCTAAGGTTTTTGCAGGTTCTATCTTAGAAAATGGTACAATTTACGTAGAAGCAGAAAAAGTTGGCGAAGATACAACTTTTGGTAAAATTATTGAACTGGTTGAAGAAGCCCAAGATACCAAATCTCCTGCTGAGAAATTCATCGACCGCTTTGCTAAGTATTACACGCCAGCGGTACTTGTTATTGCAGCTATTGCTTGGGTTTTTAGTCATAATCTAGAGCTAGCCATCACGATTCTCGTACTCGGTTGTCCTGGTGCCCTCGTGATTGGTGCGCCTGTTTCAAATGTTGCAGGAATCGGTAATGGTGCAAAAAGAGGTGTCCTTATTAAGGGAGGTGATGTTATGAATACCTTCAGTCATATTGACACGCTTCTGTTTGATAAAACGGGTACTCTGACGAAAGGCAATACAGAAGTTGTTGTCGTCAAAAATTATGGTGCTTCAAAAGAATTGATTGATGCAGTTGCTTCAGCAGAAAATGAATCCGATCACCCATTAGCAACAGCTGTTGTACGCATGATTGGAGAATTCAATCCTGTCAAATTTGCAAAAACGGACGTTGTTAAAGGACAGGGGATCATCGCAGACGACCTATTGATTGGTAATGAAAAAATGATGGTGGCTAACCACATCACGATTTCTCCCGAGCAGAAACAGGACATCGCAGAAATTACTAATTCTGGTGCATCAGTTGTTTTGGTTGCAGCTGATAACAGATTACAACTGGTTTATGGTATCGCAGACGAAATGCGTTCTGGTGTCAAAGAAGCCCTCGAAGAAATACGCCACGAAGGTATTTCTCGTATGATTATGCTGACTGGAGACAACGAGACAACAGCTAAAGCAGTCGCTTCTCAACTCGATATTGATGAAGTACGTGCCAATCTCATGCCTGAGGAAAAAGCTGAAGTTGTCAAATCACTCAAAAACTCTGGTAAAAAAATTGCTTTTATCGGTGATGGTGTCAACGATTCCCCTAGCTTGGCACTTGCTAATATAGGTATTGCAATGGGTTCTGGTACTGATACTGCGATTGAAACGTCCGATATCGTGCTAATGAAATCCAGTTTTGACGAACTTGTCCATGCATATGGTTTGAGTAAACGCACGGTTGCCAACATGACACAAAATATTGTGATTGCGATTGTAGTTGTGCTCTTTTTACTGGCTGGTCTAATTCTTGGAGGTACAGGATTAGTACCTAGTTTTGTCAACATGAGCACAGGTATGTTCGTCCACGAAGCCAGTATCCTTATCGTCATTGTCAATGGCATGCGACTGATTAGGTATCGAGAGAAATAGAAGAATGGAAACAAACCAAAATTTACGCTGTTTGTTTTCTTTTTTTTGAAAGGAATCATTTTTTTGATATCAATAAAGTTTATAATGATTTTATCAAAAATGATTTGATAAAATCATCGAGACATTTTCGATTGCTTCTAGAATCTTTACAATTAAAGTTTTCCTTACTAATAGGGAGGTTCAATAAGACACTGAATTTGAGGTTATGAGAGAAACTATCGCAAGAAATGTAGCACGTTAGGGATTTGAACTTGTTTAAAAGCTTTGATACCTATCTCAATATAACTTTTTTATAAAAATAGATAGGAAGTTCCAAATGACAATTATTTAAAAAGGAAACACACACATTTGCTAGACAGGAAGATTGTCAGGTAGGAGGGGACATAGCGTTTTCAGAACACTTCAAACATCTTATGTACGATGGATGTTTTAAAAAAATCACTAATGGTTTTGCTCTTTTAAATCTCATACAGGCAAAATTAGGGATTGATTTAAACAGCGTACTGCTGACTATCTCGGCAGACTCTAACTGGTGCTGATTGCGCTCCTCATAGCAGGTTATTCAGCGTTAAAAAAGAGACTCGAGAAACTTTATTATTTTGTAGATAAAAAATAAAATTGATATTCTTGATAGATATCAATTTTTTGCTAGTACTAACGAGTTATAATTAATTTATAAAGAAAGAGAAAGAGGTGAATCTTATGTCAAAAGTAATTATGAAACTCAATGAATTGAGCTGCCCATCTTGCATGGCAAAAATCGAAGGAGCAATGACTACAACTAAGGGTGTAGCAAATGCAAAAGTGCTTTTCAATGCATCAAAAGTTAAAGCAGAATTTGACGAAAATGTTGTCAGTGCTGATGAACTTATCAGCAAGGTTGAGAAACTTGGGTACCCTGTTTTAAGTAGCAAAGTAACTGTTGTGTGATTTCTACCAGTAAAGACAGCACTATAAATTGAATAAAGGAAAAAATTGATGACTAAATTAACGGTTGATGAAAAATATGCTAAAGAACTTGATAAAGCAGAGGTTGACCACCACAAGCCTACGGCTGGTGCGATGCTAGGACATGTCTTATCCAATTTGTTCATTGAAAATGTACGACTGACTCAAGCAGGAATATACGCGAAAAGCCCAGTTAAGTGTGAGTATTTACGTGAAATTGCAAAAAAAGAAGATGAATATTTCTTTAAAATTTCGGATTTCCTTCTTGACGAAAATGAGATTGTACCAAGTACAACTGAAGAATTTTTAAAGTATCACAAGTTCATTACTGAGGATCCAAAAGCCAAATATTGGAATGATGAAGCTCTACTTGAAAGCTTCATTGCAGATTTTCAAGCACAAAATATGTTCATTACGCGAGCAATTAAGCTAGCAAATAAAGAAGAAAAATTTGCTTTGGCGGCCGTTGTAGTCGAACTTTACGGCTACAATCTTCAAGTTATTCGTCACTTGGCAGGTGATTTGGGTAAAGCTGTTGCTGATTTTCATGACGAAGATGAAGATAATGACAATTAATTTTTACGAAACTGTAGGCTTTAAGTGAACAAAGCTTGCAGTTTTATAATTTTAGCGCGATAATAAGATAAGGAGAATTACCAAAATGAGCAAGTATGAACATCATTTTAGTCATGATGAACACCACTGTGTACAGCTTGTCCCACTATTTGCTTTACTTTCAGAAAGTGAGCTGGCGCAAGTTGAGCAGGTTGTTCATCATAAGACTTTTGAAAAGGGCGAAGCGGTCATCAGCCCTTTTACGGTGCCTCAACTCGCAATTGTGGCGCACGGTACTTTGAAGATATATCAGCTTTCTAGCACTGGTAAAGAGCAGTTACTACGTGTAATTGAACCTGGTGGATACGCAGGTGAAGACGCCTTGTTTGGAGTAGTGAATGAGAATCTTTATGGCGAAACATTGCAAGAAACAAAAATTTGCTTTTTGCGACAACAAGATTTCAAAAATTTATTGTTAAAATATCCCGAGCTAAGTTTGAAATTACTTGAAACCACCGTGAGAAGAGCTGCGGAAATGCAATATCAAGCACAATTTCTCATGATGGAAGATGTTGAAAGTCGAATCGCTAATTATCTTTTGCAACTCGTCAAAATAGTAGATTCAAATCTTGTTACGATTCCAATGAAAATGAAAGATCTCGCAACGTTCATTGGAACAACTCCCGAAACTATTTCTCGTAAGTTCAAAATACTAGAAGAAAAGGGATTCATTGAGCGTCGAGGAAAGGTAATCAAAATACTAGATATTGATAGGCTTGAAGATGATTATGCTTAAAATGGTCTAAAGAGGACACAATAGATTCTGATCCTACACAAGATCCAGACCTAATGCCAGATGAAAAAAGGAACCAATATTGTTTCTCAAAATGATATTGTACTAGATTGGACTAATGTCAAATAATTAGACAGAAAATGAACTATATTTTCTTAAAAAAGTTCTCTTCCTTCTGATTTGGAGTTAATCCATTGTTTGCAGAATGAGGATTATAGTTATTATAAAATTGATTGATGTATTCAAAGCAAGAGAGTTGCACTTCCTGAATCGAGGAGAATCTTCTTCGATTAATTTCTCGTTGTTTAAGGTACTTGAGAAAGCCCTCAGTCACGGCATTATTATAAGGATATCCAGGTTTGGAATAAGAAACAAGTAACTGGTGCTCATCTAATATTTTCCTAAAAGAAGCCGATTTAAATTGGCTCCCTTGGTCAGAATGAAAAATAATTGGTTCCTTAGGCTTTCTCTTATTCAAAACTATTTCAAGGGTGTCACAGGCGAGTCTGGCATCAATCCTCTCACTTACTTTCCAAGCGATACATTTTCTAGAGTAGAAGTCAAGAATAGCACAGAGGTACACGTGACGTTTAGAACCTATAGAAATATAAGTGAAATCAGTTGTCCATACTTGATTCGGAACTTTAGGATTGAAATCTTGTTTAAGGAGATTATCAGAAGAAAATACAGGAGAGTGTTTTGATTTAAACCGAGGTTTAATCGTTGACATTTTAGGGAGTGTCATAGACTTTAGAAGTCGTAAGATACGCCCTTCCGAAATATTGATGCCATAATCACGTAGAAGAATGATTTTAAAAGCTCTCGTTCCAATTCTTTTCTTAGCTTTCATATAAATATCAAGGAGTGTCTTTCTCAAGCGTTGATTCTCTATTTCACGCTTCGAAGGACTTTTGTTAATGAAATTATAGTAGGTGGAACGATTGACATGTAAAACACGACAGAGCATAACTGTCGTGTGTTCAAATCGGAGTCTATAGACTGCTTTTAATCTCACGAGTTTTGCATGAATATGGCACTTGCTTTTTTTAAGATAAGATTTTCCTCTTCTAATTGAGCGTTACGCTTTTGTAATTCTTGAATCTGTTTAGCAGTTAATACTGTATTATCTTCAAGTCGAACTTGAGAATACTGCTTAATCCATTTTGCAAGTGCAGAAACGGAGACTCCATAGTCTTTACAGAGTTCAGATTGAGTTTTACCTGTTTGGTAGAGGGTGACAAGAGATTGTTTAAATTCCTCGTCGTAACATTTAAAGCCTGACATAAAAGTCCTCTCGTTTTTGTGTCTTCTTAGACAGATTATAACACACATATTTGTGTCTACTTTTATAGTATAGCTCCACTCTTACATATATTAGAAAAGATAGATATAACAGGAAGTATATCGTTTTTAGAAAAAACAACTGTTAAATAAACGAATCTTTTATTGACAAATCTTTTTATCATAATAAAATACCGAAGAGATTCAGTTCTCCTCGGTATTTTCGTTATAGATATAACTATTAAGTTTTGAGCTGATATATATATTTTATTTTAACCTATCCAATACCTTTTTGTTAGGTGACATTGCTATTTTTCCTAATTTTACGGTAACATAAAAAAATCTTGGCTATATTTTAAAACAACCTCTTCAGCTATTTCATTAATTTTCTCGTCAATTATGTTCAGAAGATCATTTTTTAATTCTGCAGTATAATCAATTTCATGTTCTTTAAATGGACTAATGTCAAATATTTAGACACAAAATGAGCTATATTTTCTTAAAATAGTTTTCTTCTTTCTGATTTGGAGTTAAACCATTGTTTGCGGAATGAGGATTATAGTTGTTATAAAACTGTTCGAT